>Ga0316204_10000052_pt1 | contig 506750 bp, 511 predicted proteins | sample 6monrhotite_MG_2_FD_205661 | JGI IMG/M metagenome (GOLD analysis project Ga0316204, IMG submission 205661) | Microbial mat bacterial communities from mineral coupon in-situ incubated in ocean water Damariscotta River, Maine, United States -... | ecosystem: Environmental > Aquatic > Marine >...
CCCCGATCCGTTACCTGTGAAACAGCATCTTTCTTGAAGTCATCACTGAAACGTATGCCTGACATCGTATCTCTCCCTTGCTTCCAAAATTACCAAGCAAGGTGTCTACAAATCTAGGGGCATCTCAATGGGAAGCACAACTTTGCGTTCTGCTGGTACCAGTTCAGTGATTGGTTCTGAGAAGAAGCGGCAAAAGCCAATGATGTATCCAGTTGACCAGTCGTCCTTAGCATTCAATGGAAGTTTTCGCGGGTTGTTTACCCCCATCAACTGAGCTTGAATCGTTAGGTTGCTGACAAGAAACCCAGATAGTTCCTTGCTTGAAGTGTGGTCGTACGCTGCATTGACTTGAGTAGGCCCCGGATGGATGTTTACATCATTGTATGCGTCTTTAATGCCTGATGATGCTGTCTTTACAATTGCGAAAAACACGTAACTAATTGCGTAGAATATTGAACTGATAAGTTTACCCACTGATACCTCCCACCGTGCGTGCATCAAAACAGATGGTATATCATAGCGATAATATGTCACTCATCAAAACCCGTATTGATAGCCTTTCTTTGTTTGTAATTTAGGCAACAAAAAGCCCCCACTGGATAACCAGCAGGGGCTTTAAGTTTTGTCCTTCTTGACTGCTACACAGAGGCGTTACACACTGCCTCTTGAGAGCCGAGAAAACACTTTAGAAACAACAGCTTGATTAGCAGGAGTAATACATCTGGAACTCGACCGGGTGCGGGGTGTGTTCGAAGTTGTACACATCTTCCCATTTCAGAGCGAGATAGCCGTCGATCATGTCGTCGTCCATCACGCCGCCCTTTTTGAGGAACTCGCGATCCGCGTCGAGGGATTCGAGCGCTTCGCGCAAGCTGCCGCAAACGGTCGGAACTTCGGCCAACTCTGCCGGCGGCAGGTCGTAGAGGTTCTTGTCCATGGCGTCGCCAGGGTGGATTTTGTTCTGGATGCCATCGAGGCCCGCCATCATCATCGCGGTGAAGGCCAGGTACGGGTTGGCGGTCGGGTCCGGGAAGCGCACTTCGACGCGCTTGCCCTTCGGCGAAGCGACATACGGGATGCGGCAAGACGCGGAACGGTTGCGGGCCGAGTAGGCCAACAGAACCGGCGCTTCAAAACCCGGGATCAAACGCTTGTAGGAGTTGGTCGATGGGTTGGTGAAGGCGTTCAGCGCTTTGGCGTGCTTGATGATGCCGCCGATGTAGTAGAGTGCTTCTTCGGACAGATCGGCGTAGCCGTTGCCTGCAAAGTTCGGCTTGCCGTCTTTCCAGATCGACATGTGGGTGTGCATGCCTGAACCGTTGTCGCCAGCGACAGGTTTCGGCATGAAGGTTGCCGTTTTGCCGTAGGTGTGCGCGGTCATGTGGGTGCAGTACTTATTGATCTGGATGTCGTCTGCGGCGCGCGTCAGGGTCGAGAAGGTCATGCCGAGCTCATGCTGAGACGGCGCCACTTCGTGGTGGTGCTTGTCCATGGACAGGCCCATTTCCTTCATCACAGTGACCATTTCGGCACGCAGGTCGTGTGCGGCGTCAACTGGGGGAACTGGGAAGTAACCGCCCTTGACGCCGGGACGGTGGCCGAGGTTGCTTTCTTCCATGATTTTGCCGGTGACGTAAGGACCTTCGTCGCTGTCGAATTCGTAGGAACAGCGGTTCATGGACACGTCGAAACGCACGTCGTCAAAGACGAAGAATTCGAGTTCCGGACCGAAATAGGCGGTGTCGCCGATGCCGGTGGATTTCAGGTATTCTTCGCCACGCTTGGCAACCGAACGCGGATCGCGGTTGTAGCCTTGGCCGGTGGAGGGCTCACGGATGTCGCAGAACAAAATCAGCTGCGGTTGAGCGGAGAACGGGTCCATTACGGCGGTGGTCGCATCGGGGATCAGCGACATATCGGAATCGTTGATGGCTTTCCAGCCTTCGATGGAGGAGCCGTCAAACATGATGCCGTCTTCGAACGCGTCGGCATCGACGAATTCGGAGCACATGGTGAGGTGCTGCCATTTACCCTTGGGGTCGGTGAAACGCAAATCGACGAAATCGACGTTTTCGTCTTTCAGGTATTTGATGACGTCATCAGCGGTCTTGCAATCCAAAGACATAATTTAATTCCTCAGTGGATGGTGGTTTTAAGGGGAATCCGGCCGGTTAGGCATCCCTGCGTTATGATTGCGGCCGAAATTCAGTTGGGCCCGTTTAAATGGCTTCCGATCCTGTTTCGCCGGTGCGAACCCGGATCGCCTGTTCTACGGGCAGAATAAAGATTTTGCCATCGCCAATGCGGCCGGTATGCGCGGCTTGCTGGATGGCTTCGACCGCGCGTTCTACTAAGCTGTCGTCCAACACCACCTCAAGTTTGACCTTGGGCAGGAAGTCAACGACATACTCGGCGCCGCGGTACAGTTCCGTGTGGCCTTTTTGGCGACCAAACCCCTTGGCTTCAATGACGGTGATGCCTTGCAGGCCCACTTCGTGAAGGGCGTCCTTCACTTCGTCCAGTTTGAAGGGTTTGATGATGGCTTCGATTTTTTTCATCGCGCTTTAACTCTCCGCTTGGCCCCGTCGCCGGTCATGTTGCCGGTCATGTTGCCGGTTGGGCCGCTGGGTGGGGCTTGATCCGGCCACTGTCTCACGACACACAGAAAATTCCTAGTCTGGCGTCACGCCTAATTAGCATGGCTCGTGCCAACTGGCGATGTGAATAAAAAAGATAACTATAACAGTTCTCTAGATATTGATCTGTGGTTTATTGTCGCATAATGACAAGGTTTTACCTGCTTAAAATATAGGCATATGATGCATTATTGCTCATATTTAAGGGGCGTATTTTGAGGTCGAGGTCATTTGTCTCTAGCGGTCAAATGAGCCTTGCCCATATTGGTCTAAACTTGGCCTTGCGCACAACGGGTTATTCCAGTCTTGTGTATCGTGTGTTACCCAATTTATTGGGTAACACACTGAGGCCATCTTGCCGGGAAAGGCGAGGTGGGGAAAAACACTCGACCTTGGGGGGCCAATGACGAGCAAAGCGAAAATCGCAACTGCAGTGCCAACACGTATGGCTTTGTGGGCTTTGCTTGCGATTCTGACCATCGGGGCAATTTGGGCCTATCAAGATTATCGCAGCCTGACCCGTGAACTCGATCAGTATCAAAACACCCATATCGAAGAGCAAAAGGCTTTTTTGAAGCTGGTTGTTTCGGATATGGTCCGCTACGTGCGTGCTGAGCGCGATATGTTTGAAGCGTCGGCATCGCATGAGCTGGAAAAACGCGTCGGCGAAGCTCTGACCATTGTTGGTAACGTATACCAACGCCCTGATCTTTCAACAGATCGAACTTTGCTGGAGACGGCCGTTCGTGAAACCTTGCGCGCCATTCGTTACGACGATGGGCGTGGGTATTTTTTCATCATTGATTTGGCTGGCGTGTCCCAACTTTCTACAGAGCGGACACACAACGAAGGTCGCAATTTATTGAAATCTCAATCGCCTGAGGTGCGCAGTCTCGCCTCACGCATTTTAGATATTGCCAAAAGCGAACAGGGTGGTGGTTTTGTCAATTACGGTTGGACCAAGCCAGGCTCTGAAGGGGGGGCGCATCGCAAGCTGTCTTATGTGCAGTTGTTTGAGCCGCTCGGCTGGGTGATCGGTACCGGAATTTACGTCGATGACGCCTTGGAAAAAACCAAGGCCGCGGTGCTGGAGCGGGTAGCGACTTCCACCGCAGGCGTCGGAAACTATTTGTTTGCGGGTCAGTGGGATGGAAAGTCCCTGGTCGGTCCGGCCAAAGGCCAAAACATGATCGACGTTATGGATGTGAACGGCGTTAAAATCGTTCAGCAATTGGTTCAAACGGCCAAAAACGGCGGCGGTTATGTGACTTATCATATTCCCAGCTTCACCGGCGGCGAGCCGCGCCCCAAACTCAGCTATGTCGAAGGCGTTGAAGGCTTGGATTGGTACATTGGTGCCGGTGTGATGTTGGACGTCACCAAGATGCAAATCCGTCAGCGCTTTGATACGTTCAACAAGCGACTGCTCGACAACGTTCTACGCTCTGTGTTGGTGCTGGTGGTGATGATCAGTATCTACTTTGTGCTGGCGCGGCGCATTTCAGCCTCGCTTGAGGCCAATTTTGCAGCTTTTCTGTCCTTTTTTGAGCATGCTGCCGAAAGAAACGTCACCATCGATCCCGATCAGATGGCGTATGCGGAACTCGAAGACATCGCCCGTTCGGCGAACACCATGGTGCGGACGCAAAAAGAGACTGAAAACCTCGCCTTGGACCGCAGTGCGGAACTGGAAATTAAGAACCAGCAGCTCGAACACGAAATACAAGAACGCCGCAAAGCCGAAGCGACCTTGTCGGATCAACGCCTGCACCTGGAAGAACTGGTCGAGGAACGGACCCAAGACTACATTCGCGCCAAGGAACAAGCCGACGGTGCCAATCAGGCCAAATCTGACTTTTTGGCCAACATGAGTCACGAATTGCGCACCCCGTTGAACGCCATCATTGGCTTTTCAGACTGCATTAAACACGAAATTCTCGGCCCTCTGGGCAACGAAAAATATATCGATTACATCGCCAATATCCACATGTCGGGCGCGCATCTGTTGGAACTGATCAACGATATTCTTGATTTGTCCGCCATCGAAGCGGGCAAGATGGCTTTGCATGAGGAGTTGATCGATCTGGCAGAAGTCGCCGATGCGGCGGCCTTGCAGCTGATCCCGCGGGCCGAGAAAGGCAAGGTAGAGCTGGTGATCGAAGCGCCCAGCGGGCTGGCGAAATTTTATGCGGATAAACGCCGAATCATGCAGGCTTTTCTAAATTTGCTCTCCAACGCCGTGAAATTTACCCCACCTGATGGGAAGGTGACGTTGCGGATCGAGCAAATGGGGCAATGCCTCCACGTCCAAGTCTCAGATACAGGTTGCGGTATGGATGAGGCGGGAATCGTGTCCGCGATGGAACCGTTCGGCCGTACAAATAGCCATATTGCTGGCATGGTGGAGGGCACTGGGCTGGGCTTGCCGCTGACCGATGAACTGGTCAAAGCCCATGACGGCGAGATGTCAATCACCAGCCAGCTGGGGGTTGGAACCACCGTCAGCTTACGCTTTGGACCCGAGCGTGTGGGTGAACAAAAAGGGGTGCTTGACGGCGCCATACGATCCGTCTAGATAAGGGCGGCTTTCGGGGTGCGCCCCGGACGTTATGGTGGCTGTAGCTCAGTTGGTTAGAGCGCCGCGTTGTGGTCGCGGAGGTCGCGGGTTCAAATCCCGTCAGCCACCCCATTACCTGTGGTTTGCGGTGCGCCGTACAGGCCCGCTTTATTGACCTACCGGCTTTTGCTGCATCTCATTGCAGTGTCCCCAGAGACCTCCCCCCGGCCGGATCGAGCGTTATGGATGGTGACCTTGTCTAAGGGAGCCGTACGTTTGATCCGTCTGCGAATTTGATTTGTGATGTAAAATCTTGGCTATCGGGCTGTGTCCGGTTGCGCCATACTGATAAACATTAGAGATCGCTCATTTAGGGCGGCGTTAATAAATTGAAATCCAACAGGGAAGGATTCAAGCGTGTCGAAAAAACATCCGATCATTGCCGTGACCGGGTCTTCCGGGGCCGGCACCAGTACAGTTAAAGATGCTTTCGAGCATATGTTCCGCCGCGAAGGCTTGACCCCCGCGGTGATCGAGGGTGATAGCTTTCATCGCTACGATCGCGCCGCGATGAAGGCCAAAGTCGCTGAGACGGAAGCTGCTGGCGATATGAATTTCAGCCACTTCGGCCCCGAAGCCAATGAATTCGGTAAGCTGGCAGAGCTGTTTAAAACCTATGGCGAAACCGGCGGCGGGAAACGTCGTTTGTATCTGCACTCCGACGAAGAAGCCGCGGCTTACGACGGTCTGACGCCTGGCCAGTTCACCCCGTGGCAGGATATCCCCCAAGGCACCGACCTGATGTTTTATGAAGGTCTGCACGGTAGCGTCAAAAACGACGAAGTCGATATGCCCAGCCATGTTGACCTCAAAATCGGCGTCGTTCCGGTGATCAACTTGGAATGGATTCAAAAGATCCACCGCGACACGTCGCAGCGCGGCTATTCGTCCGCAGCGGTGATGGACACCATCATGCGCCGTATGCACGATTATGTGCATTACATCGTGCCGCAGTTCCAATATTCCGACATCAACTTCCAACGCGTGCCCGTGGTCGATACGTCCGATCCAATCATCGCGCGCGATATCCCGACGCCGGACGAAAGCGTCGTGGTGATCCGCTTCCGCAAGCCCGAAAACATCCCCTCTGGCGTTGATTTTCCGTACTTGCTGCAGATGATCCCGCACTCGTTCATGTCGCGTCGTAACACCATCGTGGTGCCGGGCGGCAAAATGGGCTTTGCTATGGAGCTGATTTTGACCCCGATCCTGCGCGAAATGATGGTCGCACGGGGCTAACAGGCGCTCGCACAGTGATGAAAAAGCCGCCGAGGGTGCGATCTCGGCGGCTTTTTTGTGCGCTCTTTCGGAGGAAAGAGTGCAGGGGACTGTGATAGCTTAAGGGGTGGGCAGATCCCAAAAGGCGCGAGACGCTTCGCGTTGGGCCTCATGGCGCTCAAGGCCAATGTCGCGCAACTGGCGGTCGCTTAAATCCCGTAGGTCGCGGCGTTGCAGATGCACGCTATAGACCAGCATGAGCCATTGTGCAGAAACCTTGGCGGCAGTCGAAAGGCGGCTCAAAACCGGGGCGTGACCCTTGGCGGCGGAGGCGGAGTGGTTGTAAGCGTTGCAAATATCGGTGGTCATAATCGCATCTCCCAGTTTTGATCGAGGCTTCAATCGTGTTGCGGTGTTGGGCGTTTGATGAGGATATAATGTGCTTGGGCTTGCTATTAGTAAAACCAATGTTCATAATCAATCCTATTATGAACGCTAATAATGAAACACGCGGACTCACCCGCAATATCGATGTCGCCTTGCTGCGCGCTTATGTCGCGGTGGCCGAAAGCGGTTCCATGACCGTGGCGGCCAAGCGCCTGAACGTGACTCAGGGTGCGGTCAGCCAACAGATCAAGCGCTTAGAAGAGTTGCTGCAAAAGAAACTGTTCGAACGTTCTGGTCAGGGATTGGTCGCGACCCGCGATGGGGAGCGCCTGTTTTTGCACGCGGGGCGTATGATCGCTTTGAACGATGAGGTGTTTTCGCTGATCACCGCGCCCGAATTCAGCGGTGTGGTGCGCTTGGGCATTCCTTACGACATCGTGTCGCCATTCGCAGCGCCGATTTTGAAAAGCTTCAGCCAAGCCTATCCCAAAGTCAGCGTGGAGTTGGAGTTAGGGGGCTCACACGACCTCAAAAAGGCGTTGGGCAAGGGTGAGCTCGATCTTATTCTCACCACTGAAAATCATACGCCCAAGGGGGCGGAGGCTTTGTTGCGCAACGATCTGGTGTGGATTGGCGCACACAACGGCAATGCCTATACGCAAAACCCCATGCCGGTGGTTCTGTGCAATGAGAATTGCATGTTTCGTCCAGTGATGTTGGGGGCGCTGGAAGCCAAAGACCGCGATTGGCGTTTGACCAGCGCGATGCGTTCGATGGACGCGACTTTTGCCATGGTGCAAGCTGATCTGGCGGTGACGGCGATTTTGGAATCCACCGTTCCGGGGTTCGTGTCGGTGTTGGGCGAGGGGGACGGACTGCCGCTCTTGCCGGCGTTTTACATCAATCTGTATACGTCCGTCAGCGGCTTCAATGAAGTCGCCGCCGAACTGGCGCAGCACATCCGCGATCACTTCAGCGACTGGCGCAGGCCGCAAAACCTGATGGCCAGTTAAGTCCTTAAAAACAATTAGTTGCTAGCGCGACTTAAACAATTTCCATAGGTATGAGACGGCCCAAATCGGCACCACCAGCATCGCCCCCATGAGTATATAGGGACCAATGTTTTGGCCGAATTCCCACAGCCAGTTGAAAATCGCTTTGCCCGTTTCGCCTGCCCACGCGTAAACGCCTTCGGGTGAAGCATTGAACAGCGCCAATAACAGGCCGATGACCAAGCACCAGACCAGTAATTTGACGACGGGAATGCGCGGCGCATTGCGCGGGGAAACAGCCATGGTTCAAACCCAGTGCTTATAATAAGTGTTTGTTAAGTGCTTCTAAGGCGAGGTGCTCAGTCGAACGTCAACCGCCCAGCGCTTTTTCAATTTTTTTGTCGGTTTTGTATTGGCTCAACGCATACACGGACCAAATTGCGGCTGGAATCCAGCCAACCAGGGAAATTTGCAAGATCAGACAAATGATCCCAGCAAATGGACGTCCGATGGTGAAAAACTGAAGCCAGGGCAGAAGGATGGCGAGAAGTAAACGCATGATGAAAGGTCCTCATAAAGACACGTGTGCCAATTAAAATGCAGGTGTCACAGGTCAATTTCACACAAGATTCCGTGAAATGCCTTCTGATTGCAAGTCATTTGAGCAAGAATATGTCTATTTATCATTTGATAACAACCTATAGGGGTGGTCGTCTGGAGATGCTAAGGGGCTGCGTTTAAACGGTTGGTGCGCCGCAATATGAGAAACGCTTAATAAAACTGTAGTAATATAGATACTCCATTAAGATTAGAGATGTAAAATGTAAATTGTGCTATTAAATGTTGTAGAAGCCATTGATATACTGTGCTTTTTTTGCTTTCACACACATAATTTAGTGTGTTATTTAAACTATCGAAACGTAACGAGTGGGAGGACGCATTGTGCGCAAATCAATGACTCAAGTTCTCGCAGCAAGTGCGCTGTTTGGCCTGATGGGGCTATCCAGTGCGCAAGCGAGCGAGGCAGAAGCCAGCATGCTGGCAAATACCTGTAACGGTTGTCACGGCCCCAATGGCGTAAGCCAAGGCCCAGCGGCGCCGACGATTGCCGGTATGAATAAATTTTACCTGACCGAATCAATGAAGGCCTATCGTGACGGTAAAAACCGTCCATCGACCATCATGGCCCGCATTTCCAAAGGCTATACCGACGCTGAGATCGAAAAAATCGCCGGTCATTTCTCGGCCATGCCGTTTGGCCGCGTCGCGATGCAAAAAACTGACGACGCCACGGCTGCGAAGGGTAAGGCTTTGATCAAAGACCTGTGCGAAAGCTGTCATGAAAAAGACGGTTATGCTGCTGAGGACTATCCGGTCCTCGCCGGTCAAATGCTGCCGTACCTGCGCAATAACCTGATGGATTTTGAATCCGGTATGCGCAGTATCGACGCCAATCCGAACATGTCGGACAAGGAAAAGCGTAAGAAAAAACGCACCCTCGCCGAACTTAAAGACAAGCATGGTGTTGAAGGCGTCGAAGCCGTTCTTCAATTCTATGCCAGCCGTAAGTAAGGGGGGAATGGAAAATGAGTAACATGAATCGTCGTAATTTTCTCAAAACGACTGGCGGCGTCGCGCTTGCGACCACCGCTACCCTCGCAGCGCCAAGCCTCGCCAATGCAGCGGCGGCCGGTAAAGTCGTGGTTGTTGGCGGCGGTGTCGCCGGTGCGACCACCGCGCGCTACCTGAAGCTGGGCAACCCGGGAATCGACGTTACCGTGATCGAGCCCAAAGCCAGCTATCACACCTGCTTTATGTCCAACGAAGTGCTCGGTGGCGATCGCCCGTTGAGCGGCATCGAGCAGACCTTCGACGGTCTGGTCGCTATGGGCATCAAAGTGGTCAAGGATTCCGTCACCGGTATAGACGCGGCCAAGAAAACCGTGATGACCGCAGGCGGCTCCAAGTTTGGCTACGATCATTGTGTGGTCGCGCCGGGTATTGACTTCAAGGTTGATGCGTTCGCCAGCGTTGGTGAGTTCGACAAAATCACCCACGCCTGGAAAGCCGGTCCGCAGACCGCAATTCTGCGCAAGCAGTTGGAAGCGATGCCCGATGGCGGTACCGTTTGCATCGTTCCGCCGACCAACCCGTTCCGCTGTCCTCCTGGACCGTACGAACGCACCAGCTTGATCGCGGAATACCTGATGCACCACAAGCCGAAGTCCAAGGTCGTTGTCATCGACCGCAAGGACAAGTTCTCCAAAATGGGTCTGTTTACTCAAGCTTGGAAGAACCTTTACGGCTATGGCACCGATAACTCCATGATCGAGTGGCGTTCCGCCGCTTCGACGGGCGGTATCGAATCCATCAGCGCTGCGGACATGACCGTTGAAACCCTGTCCGGTGGCAAAGAAAAGTTCGACGTCATCAACTACATCCCGCCACAAAAAGCGGGCGTGGTTGCATCTGCTGCCGGCCTGACCAACGACAAGGGCTGGTGCGACGTTTCCAAAACGACGTTCGAATCCAAAGTGCACAAGGGTATCCACGTGCTCGGCGACGCCTCTGTGGCGACCAAAATGCCGAAATCGGGCTACTCCGCCAACTCGCAGGGTAAAGTCTGCGCTGCGGCGATTGTAAACATCTTGGCGGGCAAGCCGGTCGGCACCCCGTCTTACGTCAACACCTGCTACTCCATCGCAGGCAAGGATTACGGCTTCTCTGTTGCAGCGGTTTATCGCTACAACGAAGCCGACGATATCATTGCCGGTGTGAAGGGTGCGGGCGGTTTGACACCCATGGACGCCACCGCAGAAATGCGCCGTCGTGAGGTTGAATTCGCCTACAGCTGGTACAACAACATCTGCAAAGACACCTGGGGTTAATCCGGGGGGCTAACGCCTTAATGTGTCTTTGACACGACATGCAAAGGTCCCCGTTCCCACTTGGGGGCGGGGGCCTTTGATTGTTTTACGGTTATGATCGATGTCAAAAATAAGCTGCTAAAATGCGGTGCGATCCAGGGAGCGCGAAAACGTGAAGGCAATCTTGAACTGGTTGAAAAAGCCCATCATGTTATGGGCCGGTGTGCTCGTTGGGGTCGTGGGAACCGCAATTTTTTTGGTCGTCTTTACCAAAGGCGTGGCGATGACCAACACCACGGAGTTCTGTGTGTCGTGTCATTCGATGACGCATCCGTATGAAGAATACAAAAAGAGCTTCCACTTTAAAAACACCGTCGGCATCCAGGCCGGCTGCCCCGATTGTCACGTGCCCAACGACTATCCCGATAAGCTGATTGCCAAGGTCCTGGCTTACAAAGACGTTCTGCACGAAATTCTGGGCACCATCGACAGCAAAGAACAATTTGAGGAACATCGCTTAGACATGGCCAAGCGGGTGTGGGCCAAGATGGAAGCACGCGGTTCACAAGAATGCCGCAACTGTCACGATTTCGACGACATGCTATTCGACGAGCAAGGCCGCCGCGCGCGGCGTAAGCACCAGGAAGCGCAAAAGGATGGCGGTCATTGCATCCAATGCCATAAGGGCGTGGTGCATGAATTGCCCAAGGGCGCGGATTTCTAAAATATCCGCATTCCTCACCTGATTTGACACCCTCACGTTTTTGATAAGAGGCGACACCATGCGCAAGGCCCTGCTGAAGACCCATTTGTTTCCCCGTTTGCTGGCTGTATTGGCGTTGAGCGCAGTGTACGCGCAGCCTTCGCTGGCCGCCGACAAGCCCACCGAAAAACCTGGGGTTTCGCAAGCCGATCAGGAGCTGGTCGCTTCCGTCGCGGCGGGCGGGCGCATGTATGACAATTGGATCCGTGAACTGGCGCTGAAAAAACCCAAGAAAGCCCATCCGCTTTACCCGGCTGAAGGCCAATTCGTCAAAACGCCGTGGCAGACATGGCGATGCGTGAGCTGTCACGGCTGGGATTATCTTGGCGATAAAGGCGCGTTCAGCGCCGGCGACAATTACACCGGAATCACCGGTGTGTCAGGTATGATCGGTAAAACGGCAGAGGACGTCGCCGCTGTCTTGCGTGATGAAAAACACGGGTTTGACGATATCTTTGACGATGTGGCGATGCGCGATATCTCCAACTTCATCGTTAAGGGGCTGGTGCCGATGGATCGGGTGATCGACCGGGCGTCGGGCCGTGCGATGACCGACCCGGTCAGCGCGTCGGCGCACTTTTCAACCATTTGCGTCAATTGCCACGGTTTCGATGGCCGCTTGATGGACACCATTCCGCCACTGGGCGACGCGGCGCGCCTTGATCCTTGGCAAGCGTTGCACAAGATGCTCAACGGTCACCCGGGTGACGACATGCCCGCGCTACGCGCATTCAACGTGCGCAGCACGCTGTCGACCTTAGCGTTTGTGCAGGGACTGCCACCGCGCGACCCACTGTTTTCCATTGCCCGTGGCGGCAAGCTGTATGACGACTGGGCGAGTGAAGTCGATACCAAATATCCCAAAGACGCCCATCCGGCCTTTCCCAAAGACAAAACGGTTGAAACCGGCTCCAACACCTGGCGGTGCGTTGAATGCCATGGTTGGGACTACAAAGGGGCAAACGGCGTGCGCGGCATCCGCAACATGGTCGGCGCGCATCCCGGTGCGATCATTAAGGTGCTGCAAGACGACACCCATGCTTTGGAACACAAGCTGCATTACTCTGACCTCTACGATCTGGCCAGTTTCGTCAGCAAGGGCCAAGTCGATATGAACGAATATATCGACGCGCGGTCTTTGGAAGCACGCGGCAACGCCGACAGCAGCACCCAGTATTATTTAACCTTGTGCGCGACCTGCCATGGCAACGAGGGCAAGGCTATCCGCACCATGCCGCCTTTGGGCCGGGTGGCGACGGAACGTCCGTGGCAAGCCTTGCATAAGGTATTGCACGGCCATCCCGGCGACCAAATGCCCGCATGGCAAGCAGCGATGGCGCCTTCAATCATCAAGGATGTGCTGGCCAAGCTGCAAACGCTGCCACAGCGAAAATGACGCAAGGCGGCCTGCTGTGATTGGGGCGTGTGTTTTCGGCGTTTTTACGTCTCATCCTACCCGCCCAGATCAGGCGGTTGCTTTTCGGCCCGATTTAGCTGGGTAGGGTGCTGAAAAGTTAGAAAATGATCTCGAATCGGATCTCAGTTACTCAAAAGTGTGGCTGTAAATTACTTTTTTGAAATATAAGAAGTCTTTTGTTTCAATAGATTAATTGAATTGCTGCACTGCGGGTAGGTATAGTCCTTTACAATTAGCCCTCAAAACTGATACATCTTGGCGATACCTACCCGTATGGGCGTGCCCTGGGGAGTTTAGGGGGGGGCAGAACGGCATGCTTCTTTGGGATCTGAGGAGCGAACCGTGAACGACGTGAATAAAGAAGAGCGTGACCCGATCGAGGTCGTGGTCGCGGATAAATCGCCGCTGATTCTGGCTGGATTGGTGCAGTTATTCGATCAAGATGATCGCTTTAACTTGGTGGCGACAGCGGCTGATGGCGAACGTTTCATCGAAGCGGTCGAACGGCTGAATTTCGATGTCGGCATCATCGGTTGGAACATGCCATATCTCAACGGTCAAGGCGTACTTCAAGCGTTGCAAAAGACTGAAAACCCGCCACGAATCATTGTGTTTACTGGAAATTCAGCGCCGGATATTCCCCGCCAAGTGATGCGCTTCGGTGGTGCGGGATTCTGTTCCAAATGCGACACATCGACGGTGCTTGCGGAAACGGTTTTGGCTGTCTCCGAAGGCCGCATGGTGTTTCCGTTTATGGATTTATCGCGATCCGGTTCGGACCCGTTTTCAGGACTTACGGCGCGCGAACAAGAGCTCTTGGCGTCGCTGGCGCGGGGGCGCACCAACCAACAGATTGCGGGCGATCTCACCATTTCGCTCAACACAGTTAAGTTTCACCTAAAAAATCTCTATGGAAAACTGGATGTGAAGAACCGCGCCCAGGCGGTCGCTTGCTATCTGAACGCCAGTGGAAATGTTTGAGATTTCAATGATATCAGTGGGGTAGAACCGTAATTGGGAGTGCTTGTTTTTTGGCTATCCTTTTGGGTGGGGTGCTGGCCACCCGAAAGAAACGGTGTGACCCCCCACCCGGGTGTTGGATAAACGTCCTTCAAGGGGTTTGATAGCCACCTTCCAGGCTCCCTCATAGGGTGGGAGCTTGGGTGTTACCGGTCTATTTTGGATGAGCGCGTGGGGAGGCGCTGCTCTTCAAAATGCCAAGGGTTCTCAAATCCTGAACGCCAAGTGGGTGAGCGGACGCGAGATACGGCGATGGGGGCGACCCCAAATAATCGCCGCCCTTGGGGGCCGGTGACCGGTAAGCGGACCCTCTCAGGAACGACCTGAGAGTTTGGCCCAGGTGAGGGCGCTGTCCGATTTGTCTGCCGATTTGTCTGTTTGTGCGCGGGAATTTTTACTCAGATCAGGATTGCTCATGTCTCTAGCTGTTTCCGGCTGTGATGATCAGTTGTTCGTCTACGCGCTGTGCCGCGTGACGGAAGCGGCTGCGCGCGCGGCTGCGGGGCTGGTCGGGCGGGGCAATCGCGGTCAATCGACCCAGACCGCGATCGAAGCGATGCGCAGTGAAGTGAACAAGCTGTCGCTGTCGGGCCGTGTGGTTATCGGCGAAGAATGCAACGCCAGCGACGCAACCGGCCTGCCCACAGGCTTGGAATTGAAATGCGGTCAGGACGGCGGTCCCCGATTTGACATCGTCGTCGATCCCATCGAAGGCACCTCTTATCTGGCGCGCGGCATGACCAACGCCATGGCGGTGATGGCTTTGGCCCCCGAAGGCGCTCTATTCGATCCCGGTCCGGCGTTTTACATGGAAAAATTCGCAGCCCCCGCTCAGGCGCGCGGCAAAATCGATCCGGGGGCGCCCACAGGGGTCAAGCTCGGTCAGCTGTCGTCCATTCTCAATAAGCCGGTTTCCGAACTGACCGTGTTCGTTTTGGAAAAGCCGCGCCACCGTGAATTGGTCAATCAAATCCACAACGCCGGCGCGCGCGTGGCGCTGTATCCTGCTGGCGACGTTGCCGGCGCATTGATGGCCGCGATGCCTAATTCGGGCCAAGGTTCCAGCATCGATGCTTTGATGGGCACCGGCGGAACGCGCGAGGGTATGTTGTCGGCGGTTGCGATCCGCGCATTGGGTGGTGAATTCACCATGCGCATCGATCCGCAACTGACCACCGAAAAAGCCGCCGTTTCCAAAGCGGGCCTGGACACATCTGCATGGATGTCACTCGACGATTTGGTCAAATCAGACAATGTGCATTTTACCGCCACCGGCATCACCACAGGGTTGTTGTTTGACGGGGTCGAGCGCGAAGGGCGTTCGGAACGCACGCAATCGCTGTTGATTTCAGGCCGCGATAAGGACGGTAGGGGCGGACGTCGCCAGCTGCTGACCACGTGGCACGATATCGAACCCCGTCTTGAACATAGTGCTTAACGGATGCGAAAGAGGAACACGCAGAGCATGCCATTTAAACGCATCACACGACCGATTATTTTGGGTATCGTTGGCGACAGCGCGTCCGGCAAGAGCACCATTGCCGACGGCATCGCCGGGATTCTCGGCTCGGATCGCGTGGTCAGCATCTGCACCGATGATTATCATAAGTTTGATCGCGGCGAGCGCGCCAAGCTGGGCATCACCGCGCTGGACCCCGAAGCCAACCACATCGACATCTTGGAACAGCACATTCAGTTGCTACGTGAAGGCCAGGCGATTCTCAAGCCCACCTACGATCACGTCAGCGGCACCTTTACGCAGTGCGAATATGTCGAGCCGAAGGAATACATCATCCTTGAAGGCCTGATGGGCTACGCCACCCGCGATATGCGCGATTGCTACGACGTCAAAATTTATCTCGAACCCGACGAAGACCTGCGCATCAAATGGAAAATGCAGCGCGATACCCGGGTGCGCGGCTATTCGCAGAAACGGGTTTCGGAAATCATCGAAAAGCGCGTCGAAGACAGCCTCAATTTCATTCAGCCGCAACGCACCTTCGCCGACATGGTGGTGTCGTTTTATCCGCCTGAAAGCAACCATTCGGAAACCGGCGCACACTTAAACGTGCGTCACACCTTGCGCCCGACCTTGCCGCACCCGGATTTGACGCCGGTACTGGACGCGGCGAAAAAGGGCTTTCGTTTGGAGTTGGCGCGCGACATCGACGGCAAGCCGGTGGATGTGCTCGACATTCACGGCGACCTTTCTGACAAACGCGCCAAGGCGGTCGAGGATCTGTTGTGGAACCTGATCCCCGAAGCCCAACACCTTCGCGAAAACGTCGGCCAATTCCGCGATGCTGAAAATCACACCGCGCTCAGCCATCCGCTGGCGCTATCTGAACTGTTAATCACTTACCACATGGTCAAGGCCGCCCTTGGCCATCACGCAATTTAACGCAATTAAGATCTAACTCGGGAGGAGTGAAATCCAATGACCGCAACTCATCATGAAATGGCCAACGCCATCCGTTTCCTCGCTGTTGACGCAGTGCAGGCGGCAAAATCGGGCCACCCCGGTATGCCCATGGGCATGGCCGATGTCGCCACGGTGCTCTACACCAAGTTCATGAAGTTCGACCCCAAGGCCACCAAATGGGCCGATCGCGATCGCTTCGTGTTGTCGGCGGGCCACGGCTCGATGCTGATGTATTCGTTGCTGTATCTTTCGGGCGTCGATGACATCACCATGGACGATCTGCGTAACTTCCGCCAAATGGGCGCGAAGACCGCCGGTCACCCGGAATATGGCCACATTGACGGCATCGAAACCACCACCGGTCCGCTCGGTCAAGGCATCACCACCGCGGTGGGTATGGCGTTGGCTGAAAAAATGCAGGCGACGCGTTATGGCGACGGCATTTCCGATCACTACACCTACACCATCGCCGGTGATGGTTGCTTGATGGAAGGTATCTCCCAAGAAGCCATTTCCATGGCGGGCCACCTGAAGCTGAACAAGCTGATCGTGATGTGGGACGACAACGAAATCTGCATCGATGGCAACACCAACCTGACCTTGATCGATGATCAGTGCGCACGCTTCGAAGCGTCCGGCTGGGACACCCAAGCCATTGACGGCCACGACCCGGCGGCGATTGAAGCTGCTATTGAAGCGGCCAAAAAATCCGACAAGCCGTCGATGATCGCGTGCAAAACCACCATCGGTTACGGCGCACCGACCAAAGCCGGTACCCACGACACCCACGGTGCACCGCTGGGCGACGAGGAAATCAAGGGCATGCGCGAAGGCCTCGGCTGGCACTCCGCACCGTTTGAAATCCCCGACAACGTGTTGGAAGCTTGGCGTTCGGCGATGGCCAAAAACTCCGTTGCTCGCGAAGCTTGGGAAGGCCGCTTGAACGCGCTCGACGACGCCACCAAGGCTGAGTTCGTGCGCACCGATGCAGGCACCTTGCCCGCCGGTTGGGAAGACAAGCTCAACGCATTCAAGAAAGCCATGGCTGACGAAGCGCCGAAATTGGCCACCCGTCAGTCTTCGGGCAAGGTTCTTGAAGTGCTTACCGCAGCCGTCCCCGAAATGATCGGCGGTTCCGCTGATTTGACCGGTTCGGTCAACACCAAGACCCCATCGACGCCGTCGGTTCTCAACACCGACTTCTCCGGTCGTTACATCCACTACGGTGTGCGCGAGCACGCCATGTCGGCGGTGATGAACGGTTTGGCGCTGCACGGCGGGTTCATTCCTTACGCCGGTACGTTCGCCATGTTCGCCAACTACATGATGGGCGGCATCCGCTTGTCGGCGTTGATGGAAAAGCGCGTGGTCTATGTCCTGACCCACGATTCCATCGGTCTGGGCGAAGATGGCCCGACCCACCAACCCGTGGAAACATTGGCAATGCTGCGTTCCATGCCTAACTTTAACACCATGCGCCCTTGCGACATTGTTGAAACGGCAGAATGCTGGGCTTTGGCGTTGGCCTCTGAAAAAACTCCGACCGGCATGATCTTGACCCGTCAAGCTCTGGCCCCGCAACGCACCACCCACACGGATGAAAACTTGTGCGCCAAGGGTGCTTATGTGTTGGCCGAAGGTGAAGGCGGCGACCGTAAAGTCACGCTGATGGCCACAGGTTCGGAAGTCGAAATCGCCATGGCGGCGCGCGAAACCCTGCAAGGCGAAGGCATCTCCACCGCTGTGGTGTCGATGCCGTGCTGGGAATTGTTCAACGCACAAGATGCCGCGTACCGCGCAAGCGTTCTCGGCGAAGGCACCGTCAAGGTCGGTGTCGAAGCGGCGATGCGCTTCGGTTGGGATCAATACATCGGCCCTGATGGCGGCTTTGTGGGGATGAACGGCTTCGGCGCTTCGGCACCGGCACCAGAACTCTACAAGCACTTCGGGATCACCGCAGAAAATGTGGTTGCAGAAGCCAAAGCGCGCCTGTAATCGAATCGTAACGAAACTTAAAATAGGAGTAGAGATTTATGGCCCTCGTATCCTTGCGCCAGCTTCTCGATCACGCTGCGGAAAATGGCTACGGCCTGCCCGCATTTAACGTCAACAACATGGAACAGGTGAAAGCCATCATGGAAGCTGCCGACGCCGTCGACAGCCCCGTGATCCTTCAAGGTTCTGCCGGTGCCCGCGGGTATGCCGGTGAAACCTTTCTGCGCCACTTGATTTCGGCCGCTGTCGAAGCGTATCCGCACATTCCGGTCTGCATGCACCAAGATCACGGCGCATCTCCGGACGTGTGTCAGCGTTCCATCCAGTCGGGCTTCAGCTCGGTGATGATGGATGGTTCGTTGGAAGCCGACGGCAAGACCCCGTCGTCCTACGAATACAACGTCAACACCACCCGTCAGGTGGTCGACATGGCTCACGCCTGCGGCGTTTCCGTCGAAGGCGAATTGGGCTGCTTGGGTTCGTTGGAAACCGGCGAAGCGGGTGAAGAAGACGGCCAAGGCGCCGAAGGCAAGCTGGAAATGGACCAGATGCTGACCGATCCGGATGAAGCTGCCGACTTCGTCAAAAAAACCAACGTCGATGCACTCGCCATCGCCATTGGCACGTCCCACGGTGCTTACAAGTTCACCCAAGAGCCGACCGGAAAAGTTTTGCGCATCGACCGCGTGAAAGAAATTCATGCCCGTATCCCGTCGGTTCACTTGGTCATGCACGGTTCCAGTGCGGTGCCCCAAGATTGGCTGAAAATCATCAACGACTATGGCGGAGACATGGCGCAAACCTATGGCGTTCCCGTCGATGAAGTCGTCGAAGGCATCAAGTCGGGCGTGCGCAAAGTCAACATCGACACCGATCTGCGCATGGCGTCCACGGGTTCGATCCGTCGTCACCTGCACGACAACCCGTCGAATTTCGATCCGCGCAAGTTCTTGGCCGAAGCCACTAAGGGCATGACTGACATCTGCAAGAACCGCTACGAAGCGTTCGGTTCCGCCGGTCAAGCTGGGAAAATCAAAGTGATGTCTCTCGAAGTCATGTTCGAGAAATATGCTGCTGGCGAATTGGACGCGAAGGTTAACTAAGACCTCGCTTTCAGCGTTTACAGAGAAGGGCGATCCTCAGGGGTCGTCCTTTTTTTTGTTTATTTTATACGGTAGTATTTAAATCGCTACACAACCATGGTATGTATCGTCAGTGTAAGAATACGTGTGTGAACCAGAAAGGACGCAACCATGAAGATGAAGATTGTCAACAGTTCAGCTACCCATGCAGACAAAGATATTTACGTCTGTTTCTTGGGCCAGAATACAAGCGGTGATTACGGTTACCTCGCATTGCCTGAGGATTTGATGGACGATGTTGCGTCGGGAGATGACGCAAAGATGGCCTTCGTCACCGCGACGGCGACAGACCAAAAAAACGCGAATACGGTTCCTTCGTATACGCTTGAGAAACTCAAATCATTATCGTCAGACCCAACGCTTTCCGATTACGTCAACAGTGGACGCGGCTACCTGTCTATTGGCAGTGCGCTCGATATTCCCATTTGGACGAAGGGCTATGTCGGTCCGGCGTTTATGATTGATACCAATTTCACGATGTTCGACTTTTTTGAGTTTTTCTTCGATCCCAGTGGTACGCCGAACTGCAACGCGGACTTGTCACCGTTGGATTGGATAAGCATTCCCATGAGCATGGAATTCGATGACGCGAAAGGCGCAACTGTCGCCGGGCCGGTCGGTTTCAACGTGGGTCGCAGCACCCTTTTCACGGATTTTAGCAGCAACACCACGTATGAAAAATTGATTCTCAAAGATACCAAGGGCGATCAAGTACGTATCCTCGCCCCCGGCCATGGCATCACCAATGGTCTGTTCAGTGCGACCTATTTAGACACCTATATCGATACGGTGTGGACGCATTACGCGCAGCCCGGCAACACCTTGGCGCTCAACGCATCGCCGGTGAACGGTGATATCTATACCGGTGCGGTAAACGCGAGTAATCAGTTCGTCTTCACCGACACGAAGGGCGCGGTGGCTTCAACGATCTCCAAGCCCACCACCCAGGATGTGTTTTTGTGCAATGGTGCTTTCAACGGCGTTGGAAGTGGCACGGCTTTTCAGATTGACGCCAACATCAAAAACCAAGTGGTCTCTGCGCTCAATCGCGGTATCTTGCCACTGGCTGCGGGCGGAAAGCTTTGCGACAGCGCAAACTTCTATGTAACCACGTCTGATAACGGCGGTTTGTACAATGGGTTCTCGCACAAGCTTCATGAGAATAGCTACGACGGGCAGTGCTACGGCTTTGCTTATGACGATCAGTGTGACCAAAGCTCCGACGTTTCGGTGAACAATCCGGACACTTTTAAGGTGACCATATTGTCGTTTGCCGCAGCTTAAGCGTGGATCGAGAAAGGGCGGTCGTGTGGACCGCCCTTTTGTCGATATTGGGGGAGGGGCATGAAACTCAGTTCATGGCGTCCGCGCCGCCCTGAACCTCAAGCTCAAAGGCTTTCAACGCCAGCGGGCCGCTGGCATTGATGGCGTCACTGAGATCTTTCAGCTTCACTGGCGTCTTGGTCGTGAGCTTGATGCGCAGGGCGTCGGGTTCGGTGAGGAAAGCGGTCAGGGTTTTCTGCGCCTTGAGCGCCTGTTCCTTGCCATGGGTGGCTGCGATGATCATCGCCCCTTGCTGCGCGTAAGCTTGGGCCAGTTGCGCCGGCTCGGCTTTCATTTTAAAAGCCAGTCCGGCCAAAAACTTTTTGAGTACCCCCTCATCGTGGTACCCGAGCGCCACTTGCTTAAGCGCGACGTCCTTGAACGCAGCTTCGACGGCGGCGTTAAGTTCTTCGGGCTTGTCTTGCAGGCCTTGGATTTTGCTGAACACATCGAGCTTAGGCATGTTGTCGAGCGCAAAGCTCACATTCACGCTGCCGGCTTGTTTAAGGCCAAGGCGAAACGGGCTGACAAGCACGCTTTGCTTGGCAGCATCGTAGTTATAGCTAAGTTTCATATTGAGATTGATCTGATCAATCCCCAACATTGTCATCAACGCTTTGCCTTTGGGGTTATCCATTTTGGAGGTGTCGATGACCAGGTCCTTAAATTCAGACGTGCTGCGTACCGCGACCAGATCGACGATTTCGGTGTCGGACATGGTGAATTCACCCATGCTCAGCTGAAACGGGGCTTCGCCGGGCTTGGGATTTTCCATATTGATGGTGATGTCTTCATAACGGATCAAACCAGCATAGGTGGGCGTCAGTTGTTTGCCATGAAGCCGCGCCATTGACATGTCGAGATGAATGCTTTGGGGCTGCTCCGCGCCAAGGTTCTCCGCGCTGCTCATGCTTTGTGTTGTCGGCTTAATCGCCATTGCGATATTCAGCTCTTGGGCGTCATAGCCGTCGATGGCAAAGGGCAAGGGCATTGAGCTCGTCACGCTTTCGGGCGACAAAAACTCTAAACTGTTGATCTGCATGCTGGCCAAGGTGGCGTCAAAGGTGGTCGTCATGCGCGTTGCATGAGGTTCTGTGGAATTTTGAATCAGTTGCTTGTCTTGAGCGGGATGCTCCTTGGTCTGAATGACGGTGCCGCTGAACGCACCACCTTTGATGTCCAGATGCTCGGCCTTGTTGGCGCCGAAGACGTTGCTCCAAACCCCCGTGACGGTTATGGTTTCAAAAGACTGCTGCATATTGCCCTCAACGCGCATGCCCGGCTGTACGGCTGAAAACTGCTCGTTCAGCGCGCTGAGGTTCGCGTCCAGCTTGACGGCCTTGAGCGTGACCCGGTCATTCATCAGGTCAACATCGATGGTGTCGTAGCTGGCAGAGGATATCAGCGGGTTCGTTCGTACTGCGGTGTCGAATTCATCTCTTATCGTCGTGCGTACTTTGTAGTCCACGGCGAAATACCCGCCGATGCCGACGATGGCCACTCCCAAAATGGCCGCGCCGGCCACGATACTCTTGCTCATAAAATGCCCCGCATGTGCTGTTCAACAATTGATCTGCGCACATCATAATGTGCTTCACACCGTCGCGCTACCTTAGGTGGTCATTTTTGTGTGGAGAAAGCTTGTGCGTGCTGCTTCTTGGTCGTAAGGCAATGTCGCGTTCGAATTATATTGATTTGCTCGGCTTAGAACCTCAGGTATGAGTGACCACGACGCACCACAGATGCACACGGGCAAGGGAAGCAATAGTGTGGATATCGACACCCTGATGAATGCCATTATTGAATTTTATCTGAGTTTCAGCGTGTTGGCGGCGTTGGCTGGAACCGTGCCGGGTGCGCTGGTTGAGCGCAAAACCTGCGCAACATTGGAGCGCTTTCACTTCGTGCTGTTTTATTTCGTCGGCGCGGCGCTGTTGGGTTATCTCTATTTCGAAATCGCCCGGGCGCTCGAACCGCAGGACCTGTGGAAAGCACAGCTGGCTATGTCGTTTGTCGCGGGGCTCTATTTGGGAAACGTCGCCGCACGACGTTTGCGCAACGCGGCCAAGCACCCGATCTTAGCGTTGCTGATGTGGGTGCCGGTGGTGAACGTTGTGTTTTGGGTCGCGCTGGCCTCAATCCCGACCGCACCAAAGAAGAACCAGCCGTCAGTCAGTAACCCTCCGATGAGTGCCTGAATATTGGACGCATAATTGCGCCAGCGTTCAAAAAATCGCTATGCATGCGTATCTTATCTGCGCAGTCAAAATCGTCTTCATCGTTCGCGTGTCGGGATATGAAAACGGCCTCACCGCCAATATCGTGCGGTTACGAGCTTTTGAAAGGCCCAGCATGGTGTGACGGTGCATTGAGCTGCTGCGACAGCAATGCGATCATTGCGTCTGGTTCCGCAGGACGGCCGAGCAAGTAGCCTTGCACGATGTCGCACCCGGCGATGTTGAGGAAGGTGAGTTGTTCTTGCGTTTCCACACCTTCTGCGACCACATTCAGGCTCAGGCGATGGGCCATGGCGACCACCGCATCGACGATGGCGGCGCTGTCGGCGTCTTCGGTGACGTCGCGGATGAAGGATTTGTCGATTTTCAAGGTGTCGATGGGAAAGCGCTTGAGATAGCTGAGCGATGAATACCCAGTTCCAAAATCGTCGATTGCCAACGTCACCCCAAGGGCCTTGATTCTCTGCAAAACGGCCATGGTTTCATCCGAGTGATCAACGAATAGACTTTCGGTGATCTCAAGCTCCAACTGTTCTGGCTCAAGATTGTGGCGCTGCAGGGACTGATGGATACACGGCACAAGGTTGGCGTCGCCGAGTTGGCGGATCGAAAGGTTTACCGCCATGCGCATGTCGGTGTGGCCAAGGTCTCGCCACGCCGCCAATTGGGCGCAGGCTTGCTTGATCACCCACTCGCCGATGGCAATGATAAGGCCACTGTCTTCGGCAACCGGAATGAAGGTGTCGGGCGACAACAGGCCGCGTTGGGGGTGGTTCCAGCGGATCAGCGCCTCCGTCCCGATGGCGCGCAGGGTCACCGGGTTGAACACCGGCTGATAAAACAACACCAGTTGATCGTTTGCCAAGGCTTGGCGCAGGTCGTGTTCCAGTTCCGCGCGCTCCGTGACTTCGACTTGAATTTGCGGAGTGAAGAAGCGAAATGTACCGCGTCCAAGCGATTTTGCGCGATACAAGGCCGCGTCGGCATTTTTCAACAGCTCTTCCACATCTTCGCCGTCGCCAGGATACGTGGAGATGCCGATGCTGGCGGTGATGTGAGTTTCGCGCCCGTCGAGCGTGAAGGGCTGCGCCAGGATGGTGAGAATTTTGTCCGCCGCAATGCTGGCCGAGGATTCTTTGCTGACACCGGGCAAGATGACCGTGAACTCATCACCGCCAAGGCGTGCCACAGTGTCTTCTTCGCGCACCGCATTGAGCAGTCGGCGGGTCGCTTGCTGCAAAAGCCGGTCGCCGGCGGAATGCCCCAGGGTGTCGTTGATGACCTTAAAGTTATCCAGATCGATGTACAAAAGCGCGGCCATGGTCTGTTCGCGTCGCGCGATGTTGACCGCTTGGGTGAGCCGGTCCGCGAATAAGGAGCGGTTGGGCAATTCCGTCAAGGCGTCATAGTTTGACTGGAACGCGATCACAGCTTCGTTTTGCTTGCGCCGGGTGATGTCGTGGATGACCGTCAAAATTGCCGGATCACCGTCCACATTGACGATCTCACCGCTGAGAAGGGCCTCCAAGGTTTCGCCTGTTTTGGTGCGCAAGCGGGCCGCAAAATCGTGCACCCAGCCTTTGGCCCTAATCATGGCGGCAAAGCGTATACGGTCGTCCGGGTTTTCCCAAATGATGACTTCCAAGGGTGTTTTACCGACAACTTCATCGCGCGTGTAGCCCAGCAAGGTTTCCCATTGGGCGTTGACGTCCAGGCGGATTTCGTCAGATAGGCGGGTGACGATGGTGGCCATGGGGTTGGCGTGAAAAATGCTGGCAAACAATTGTTCCGACTCACGGACCTTTTTATCGGCGCGCTTGGCGGTTGAAAACAAGGGGCCGATCAGCGCCATTCCGACCAGCATCATCAAAGAAATGCTCAGCGCCACCAATTCCGCATAAAGGTCGCCATTGAAATTGTTGTTTTCAAGAACGTTGAAAAACGTGATTGAGCGACGAAAGCACATCAGCAGCAGCGCGAACGCGATGCACGCCCAAGCAATGCGCCAACCGGTTGTGCGGATCAAAAACAGCGACAAAACCGCTGCACTCATTTGAAAAAAAATGGAGACCAAAATAATGGTGGCGGTGAGGCTCATTAAAAACTGCCCCCTGTTGAAGGCGTACGGCCTCGACGTAGAAACTCTACATCCAGTGGGAGAAAGGATGTATGAGGGCTTTCCGCTCGCATTGTTGCACGCCTTTGTCAGACCGTTGGAGAAAACTGTTTCCAAACAGATGAATATGGTGCTCTAAACACAATCGACATTTTGCCCTAATGGGCACGGTTTGGAAATATTTATGGTTGATAGCGCACCCAATAACAACTTACAGGGCATTGTGCTGATCTTACTTGGCGTGCTGTTGCTGACGGTGATGGATGCGGTGGTCAAGGTTTTGCTGGACGATGGGTTTTCGGTTCTGCAAATTTTGGCGGTGCGCAGTTGGTTCGTGGTGCCGGCGATGGCAGTTTGGGCGTGGCGAGTTTCATCTGGGAGCATTTTGCGCACCAAGCGTCCGGCGTTGCACTTCGTGCGCGTGGTGCTGGGCTTTTTTGCGCCGTTTTTGTTTTTTTCATCGCTCACGACGTTGCCGCTGGCTGACGCCACAGTGATTTTCTTCGGTGCGACCTTCATCATGACCGCGCTGTCGGTGCCGTTATTGAAAGAGTACGTCGGGCCGCACCGCTGGGGAGCCGTGGTGGTGGGCTTTTTGGGCGTGGTGGTGGCCGCGAACCCCAGCGGAGATTTTTTCCAAAGCGGTGCCGTTCTGGCCATGTTGTCGAGCTTGTCCTATGCGTTATTCATGTTGATTACGCGTTGGATGGGGCCTGGAGAAGGGGCGTTTAAGCAGGTTCTGTATTTCCACGCCTGGGTCGGCGTGGTCGCCAGTGCGTTTGTTTATGCCGATTTCAAACCGATGACGGCTGGCGACTTAGGCTTGGTTGTGCTGGTGAGCGTGATCGCGGTGTCGGGGCAACTGTGCTTGACGCGGGGATTTTCCATTGCACCTGTCGGGGTGGTTGCGCCATTCGAATATTCGGCGATGGTATGGGCCAGCTTGATGGGCTATTGGCTGTGGGGGGATATCCCGGGAAACGCCACCATAATCGGCGCGGGCGTCATCGTTGCCAGCGGTCTCTATCTTTTGCACCGCGAAACGCGTTTGAAGCGGCAGCAAGGTGCCCTTGAAGGGGACGCCATCGAAGCGGCTCCGGCACCTATAGCGGTGCCGGTATCTGTGCCGATTACCCGGTCAGAACAAGAATCAGAATAAAGCGCTCAAGCGATAGAAAGGGATTCCGTTGGGGCCATCAGATCATCAAGCAGCCGCCAGCCCTCGTCCCAATCATCGAGGCGAGAATCAGCGTTGATGTGCCCGTGTGCGCCAATATTGACGAATTCAGCCCCCCATGCGGTGGCGAACACCTGGGCGCGCTGTACATCGACATATGAATCGGTCGTGCTGGCGACGACGGTGGCGGGAAATGCCAGCCTTGTCATGGGCATGGGGGCGAAGACCTTGGTTTCTGGCGGCGTATGCAGATCCGAGTCTACATCCGCAGGGGCGACCAAAAGAGCGCCTTGAATAAGAGTGTCGGTGGTGGTGTGCGCAGCCCAATGTGCTACCAGAGCGCAACCGAGGCTGTGGGCCACCACGATTGGCGGCGTTGGACACGCGCGAATGGCGGCGTCCAGACCCGTCAACCAAGCTTGGCAGTCGGGGAGATTCCAATTGTTTTGCTTAACGAAAGAACAGCCTGGGCGGGACTGCTGCCAACGCGATTGCCAATGCTTCGGACCCGAACCGCCAAGCCCCGGCACGAGAAGGGTGGTGGTTTGTGGGGGTACATCCGCTCGTTTGTCATGATTTGGTCCCACGTTATTAGACCCCGCGATTTTGATGCTCAGATTCTTGAGCCCGAAAAAATTGCGCCCCATCATTTTATCTTCACTCCCAAAGCCCATATTCGTGTGCTCAGTTACGAGCTTATGTGTATTCAGGGTCGTCCGAGTATGCTTGTGGTTGTTTAGGCTAATCATGCCTCTCTCATTGTCTAGGCACAACCATTGTGACCTATAGTCCCTAAGGTGACAATCCATGCTTAGGGGGTATAAAATGGGATTATTTGGTATAATTTGTATGGTTATTAGGGCGTGTGGAAGAATGGTTTACTTACGCGGGGCTGGCGGAATTGGGTTGCCGTCAGGGCCAGTCAGAACGTATTTGGGCTTTGCCGGGGCGTACTTTTCGCCAACAGGGCTCTCAGCATGAGGCTGGGAGGCGGGTGGGGCCTCACCTGGTGGCTTCATAGCTGTGGGTCGAGAGCTTGGGTCCTTGTTGAGGATCGGCGCTGCTTCTTCAAGCAAGAAATCTTTAAAGGCTTGGGCGACGGGCGATAGCCGCTTGCCTTTGCGATGCATCACATACCAGTGGCGCATGATCGGAAAATGCAGAACGTCGGGGACGGAGAGCAAGCCCAGCTGCAGTTCGTTTTGCACCGCATCGCGGCTCATAATTCCCAAACCGAGTCCGGCCTGCACACTGCGTTTGATGGCTTCGTCGGAGCTCACTTCCATACCGGTGGTCATCCGAATGCCGTGCTGGGCGAAAAACATCTCCATGGCTTTGCGGGTGCCGGAACCTTTTTCGCGCACCAAGAAGACTTCGCTTTCAAGCCGTTTAAGCTGAATCGATTTTTCGCGTGTAAACGGATGGTCTGCGGGTGCGATGAGCACCAGCGGGTTTTCCATGAACGCGCCCGATTCGACATCGACGTCTTCAGGCGGGCGGCCCATGACCACCATGTCGACGGTGTTGTTTTCCAGCTGACTGACCAAGCTTTCGCGGTTGGTGACGTCCAGTTTAACGTTCACGCCGGGGTAGCGTTCGTAAAAAATACTCAAAAGCTTTGGCGCAAAATAGTGCGCCGTGGTCGCCACCGAGATGCTCAGGGTACCGCGCTCCAGCCCCGTTAAGCTTTCCAGGCCCGCTCTGAGGTCATCGACCTGTTGTAGAATCGAACGTGCATATTGGCGCACATCGTGTCCGGCTTCGGTGAGGTAGATCTTTTTACCCATTTGCTCAAACAGCGCCTGGCCCAACTGGCTTTCCAGTTGCTTGATTTGCATCGAAACGGCGGGTTGTGTGAGATGAAGCTCTTCCGCCGCGCGGGTGAAACTCAAGTGTCGAGAGACAGTGGCGAAAGCTTCGAGCTGTTTCAATGTGACGTGCATGGCATTGATATCCGGCCAAGGTGGACTAGGGGCGACTTTGTAAAATTCCTGATGGCAAGTTCACCACGGTCACCGTTTTCGACAGTGTTGTTAAAGTATAAGCAAAGCTTATCCTTATTATCAATATAAATGAGTTTGTTTATGAAAGTCGCAAACGTATAGTCACCGCCAATTGGAAGGGACCTGTGGTTGGGGACTTATTCCATTATACATTTTTCGATTATGGCTTCCGGCTCTGACGCGTCGGCAGTCAGTTACAACACCTAAAGGCGCCTAAAGATACGAGGGAGTATTAAAAATGGCATTGTTGGACCAAACAACTCGTTACGCAGATTTGAGCCTCAAGGAGCAAGAGCTCATCGATGGCGGCAACCACTTCCTGGTTGCTTATCGCATGAAGCCTGCCACTGGCTACGGTTACCTTGAAGCAGCAGCTCACTTCGCGGCAGAATCCTCTACCGGCACCAACGTTGAAGTTTCCACCACGGATGACTTCACCAAAGGTGTTGACGCGTTGGTGTATTTCATCGACGAAGCCGATGAGCTGATGAAAATCGCATACCCGGTCGACCTGTTTGATCGCAACATGATCGACGGTCGTGCCATGTTGGTGTCTGTTCTGACTCTGATCATTGGTAACAACCAGGGCATGGGCGACATCGCGCACGCGAAAATTGAAGATTTCTACGTCCCGCCGGCCTTCTTGCGTTTGTTCGACGGCCCTTCCAAGGACATCTCCGACCTGTGGCGCATCTTGGGCCGTCCGGTCAAAGATGGCGGTTACATCGCTGGTACCATCATTAAGCCGAAATTGGGCCTGCGTCCGGAACCGTTTGCCGAAGCTGCATATCAGTTCTGGCTGGGTGGTGACTTCATTAAGAATGATGAGCCCCAAGGCAACCAAGTGTTCTGCCCGGCGAATAAAGTCTACCCGCTGGTATATGACGCCATGAAGCGCGCCATGGACGAAACGGGTCAAGCCAAGCTGTTCTCTGCCAACATCACGGCGGATGATCATTATGAAATGCTGCATCGTGCGGACTTTATCCTCGAAACCTTTGGCCCCGATGCCGATAAGGTTGCGTTCCTGGTCGATGGATTTGTCGGCGGCCCAGGCATGGTCACCACCGCACGTCGTCAATACCCCAACCAGTACCTGCACTATCACCGTGCCGGTCATGGCATGATCACGTCGCCGTCCGCGAAACGTGGTTACTCCGCGTTTGTTCTGGCGAAAATGTCTCGTATGCAAGGTGCTTCCGGTATCCACGTGGGCACCATGGGCTACGGCAAAATGGAAGGCGAAGCGTCTGACAAAAACATCGCCTACATGATCGAGCGCGACAGCGCAGACGGCCCGCACTTCCACCAGGAATGGCAAGGCATGAAGCCGACCACCCCGATCATCTCGGGCGGCATGAACGCACTGCGTCTGCCGGGCTTCTTCGAAAACCTCGGCCACGCCAACCTGATCAACACGTCCGGTGGTGGTTCTTACGGCCACATCGACAGCCCAGCTGCAGGTGCAATTTCCTTGCGTCAAGCTTACGAATGCTGGAAAGCTGGCGCCGATCCGATCGAATTCGCGAAAGAACACAAAGAGTTCGCACGCGCCTTCGAAAGCTTCGAGCACGACGCCGATGCGTTGTTCCCGGGCTGGCGTGAAAAATTGGGCGTGCACAAATAAGCACCTCGGTTTAGCCAAACCAACAATAAAGGCGGCCGGGTGCGGATTAGACTGCTCCCGGCCGTTTTTTTTCTACCCTCTTAATTTTGAAGGATTCCAAAGTCATGTCGACTGATACGCAACAGTACATGGTCAGCGAAGAACCGTTCTATCAATCCGTCGCCAACGAGGTTGAACTGTATGAGGCTGCGTACTCTGAACGCTTGCCCGTTATGGTCAAAGGCCCCACCGGGTGCGGTAAATCGCGGTTTATCGAATACATGGCTTGGAAGCTGAAAAAGCCCCTGATCACAGTGGCTTGTAACGAAGATATGACTGCATCAGATCTGGTTGGCCGTTATTTGCTGGACGCGAATGGCACCCGTTGGCTGGATGGTCCGCTGACCGTCGCCGCGCGCATCGGCGCGATCTGCTATCTGGACGAAGTGGTCGAGGCGCGCCAGGACACCACCGTGGTGATCCACCCGCTGACCGATCACCGTCGCACGCTGCCCTTGGACAAAAAGGGCGAGCTTGTGAAAGCTCATGACGATTTCCAACTGGTGATCAGCTACAACCCCGGCTACCAAAGCCTGATGAAGGACTTGAAACAGTCTACCAAGCAACGCTTTTCCGGCCTGCATTTCGATTACGCCGAAGGCAAAGTCGAAGCCAGCATTGTTGCCAAGGAAACCGGCTGTGACGCTGACGTCGCCACGAATTTGGTGAAAATTGGTGAAACCGCCCGTAATCTGAAAGGCCACGGCCTGGATGAGGGCATCTCCACCCGTTTGTTGGTCTATGCGGCCCGTTTGATCAAACGGGGCATCAATCCCAACCAAGCGTGCCGTATGGCTTTGGTTGCCCCGATCACCGATGACGCCGACATTGCGGCGACTTTGAAGCATTCCATCGACGCTGTGTTCGGTTGAGACCACGGTTAAGGAGGAGCCGTCACCATGGCGCTTGGCCAGGACGAACTCAACGAATTGCGCCAAATGCTGTCTTGCGGGTTTGAACAACTCGACACGGCATTCGAAGGCTGCATGCAAGACGCCGTCACGCGTTTGTCGACCGATGGCGTGAAGCAGCTGTTGGAAGGGGCTTCGCTGATTTGCATGATCGGGCGTGGATATGAGCCGGTTCATGTGTTTTTGGAAGAAATGCCCACCATCGCCCAGCGTTTGGGCGAAGAGGTGATCGAAGAAACCGCACAAAACATCTGGAAATTGTCACGCACCCCCAACGGCAAGGCCATATTGGCGTTTTTGCAAACGTTGGGCGAAGCTGCGCGGCGTTTGGGGTCGAAAGACCTGTTTGACCTTTATATCAAAATTGTGTTCGACATGATGGACGGCACCACCCGGTCCACCCATGGCTTCCACCAAACCATTCCCAGCCCGGGCCTGCCCGATATGTTGGATCACATGCCGTATCTGCTCAGTCAGTTGTCTATGGAAGGGCTAAAAAACTGGATCGATTACGGGGTAAAGCATTACCTTACCCACCCCGAACGCCAGAAAGATTATTTCTCCCTTCAATCTGCGGATTCCAAAGCCATCTTGCAACGCGAACGCCACGGCACCTTATTCGCCGACGTGGATCGCAAAATGAGCATGTACATGAAGGCCTTATGGTCTGAACATGAAGCCCAGTTCGTGCCGTACTCGTTGGGTTACGATGATTTGCGCAAGCCGTTGCCGTATTTTGACGAATTGGGCCTGCGCGTGCCGGATGTGTATGACGACTACGAACATGCTTCCATCGGCATTCGCGTCAAAGGTACCGACCGCTATCGCGCGCTTTTGGCGCATATGGCCGCGCACCGTCGCTGGACGACGGCGATCTTCGCCGACAATTTCAGCCCGTTTCAACGCGTTGCGGCGGAAATGTTCGAAGATACCCGGGTCGAATACCTGACCATGCAGAAGTATCCGGGGCTGCGTCATATCTATCAGGCGCTGCATCCCAAGCCCATCGAAGACGATTGCGACCCGACCGTGGAATCGTGTATCCGTCACCGCTTGGCGATGTTCTCTTACGCTGTGTTGGATCCAGACCACCCTTATGAAAACCCTGACGTTTTGGAATACGTCGAACGTTTTCACGAGGTGATGAAAGATGGCACCGGAAGCACCTATGATGTGGCGATGCTCGCCATTTCCTATATTGCGTGCACCCGTCGCCAAGAAGATCAAAGTGCCAACATGTACTTTGCCGATACCGAAGTCGACTATCGTGACGACAACCGCCACATGTGGAAATACCACGAGTTGGGCGATGACGAAGAAATGTTCGAAGACGCCAAACGCAACAAGGGCGACGATTCGAAAGACGAAGAAGAAGGCCTGCCGCCGCGTCACTATCCGGAATGGGATTATCTCGCCAAAAACTATCGTCCCAATTGGGTTAGTTTGTACGAAAGCTTGCACCCGAAAGGCCCTGCCAGCGTGGTTGACGGTTTACTGTCCAAACATGCGGCTTTGGCGAAGCGCTTGAAACAAATCCTCGACATGCTCAAACCGCAAAATTACGTGCGGGTGCGCTATCAGGAAGAGGGCACGGAACTGGATCTCGATGTGGCGCTCCGTTCGCTGATCGATTTCCGCGCCGGGGCACAACCCGACCCACGTATCAATATGAGCCATCGCCATGACGGTCGCGATATTTCTGTGATGTTGCTTCTGGATCTGTCGCAATCGGTCAATGACATCCCCGATGGTTGTTCGCAGACCATTTTGGAGTTGAGCCTTGAGGCGGTGTCGTTGCTTGGTTGGGCGGTTGATACGCTGGATGATGAACTGGCGATTGCGGGCTTTTCCTCCAACACACGCCACGAAGTGCGCTATCAGCACATCAAGGGCTATTCCGAACCCTGGGATGATGAAGTCAAGGGCCGTTTGGGTGCGGTTGAGGCCGGATATTCCACCCGCATGGGCGCAGCCCTTCGTCACGCCGCTAACGCCTTGGCCGCGCGCAAGTCGGACAAAAAACTGCTGCTGGTGCTGACCGACGGTGAACCGTCCGACATCGACGTCGATGACGACCGCCACCTCATCGAAGACGCCCGCAAAGCGGTTCAGGAACTCGACCAGCAGGGCATTTACACTTACTGCATCAACTTGGATAAAAAAGCCGACGAATACATTGGTGATATCTTCGGCAAGCAGTACACGGTGATCGACAATGTCGATAGGTTGCCGGAAAAACTGCCGCAGCTGTTTGTGGCCCTAACCAAATAATGGGCCCTTTAAATGGGCAGCCATAGACTACCCGATGGTGTTGGAAAAGGCCTGTAAGTACTTAAATTCTGCCATTTTCAGCTTTGTTTAATTGACTTCATTAGAAAACTGCCATACAAAAAATCATCGTTCATTCGATGATTAAACCAACCGGGTAGGTACCTGCATTAGGGGTCGACTAAATTGGTTTGAAACGTCGAGCGAATATAAGAGATCGCGGAGGTTCTGGGCGACGAGTAAACCTGGGGAGGTCCGCTCGCACCTATCCCAGAACCACCCGGAAGGCCCCCGTCATTGGCGGGGGCCTTCTCTTACAAGAAGCCCTTTCAATAGGGTTTTGATGACCCTCAGTTCATGATTTATGGAGAAACACCATGACCGATACCGTCAAGATTGCTCCCAGCATTTTGTCAGCGGATTTCGCGCGTTTGGGCGAAGAAGTCAAAGCCGTCGATGAAGCCGGCGCGGATTGGATTCATATCGACGTCATGGACGGTCACTTCGTGCCCAACCTGACCTTCGGCCCGCCGGTAATTTCGTGCATCCGTTCATGGACCAAAAAGTTCTTCGACGTTCACTTGATGATCGACCCGGCGCAACCCTTCCTTGAAGATTACGCCAAAGCGGGCGCCGACCAGATCGTGGTTCACGCCGAGGCCGACAAGCACTTGGATCGTTCCATCCAGGTGATCAAAGGCTTGGGCAAAAAAGCCGGTGTGTCGCTCAATCCGCACACACCCGTGAATGTGCTCGAAAACGTCATCGATCAGCTCGATATGGTGCTGATTATGAGCGTTAATCCGGGGTTTGGTGGTCAAAGCTTCATTCCCGCCGCGCTGAACAAGATCAAACAGGTCAAAGCCATGATCGGTGATCGTCCCATTGACATCCAAGTCGATGGCGGCGTCAATGCCGACACCGCGAAGTCCGTGGTTGATGCTGGTGCGACCTGCTTGGTGGCCGGTTCCGCCGTATTTAAGGGTGACGACTACGTCGCCACCATCAAAGCCATCCGTGACGCCTACAGCGCTTAAAAACGTTCAGCCGCTGCAAACACCAAAGCCCGCCCGGCCATCCGGGCGGGCTTTTTGTTGAGTGGTCCCCATTTTCCATCATTGCGAGGCACCGTATGACGACATCATCACCCCGAACTTCATTTTGTCATATGCACACTTAATGAGAGATGATGTAAAAATTTATCTAAAATAAGTATAATTGATCGAAGTGCTTCTGTAAGGTTTTTGTGGATACAGCCTTTGAGGGATGTTGTGTTTATGGGGTGTCGCAATCAGACAGGAGAAAAGTAAAATGCTACGTCTCTATATGGGGAAAGTTGCGGGGGCGCTATCTGTCGCGCCCTTGGTGATGTCCTTGATGACGCCAACCGCTATGGCAGCTTCGGACGGTGTAACTTTTAAGGAATTAAATTTCAGTGTCGGGGGTAATGCTCAGCCGTCGAACAACAATCATTCAACCCCAATCGGTGCGGCTACGGGATTCAAATTTTCAGTTTTGTGCAACGGCAGGCCTGCACCCGTGACGGAGTCTGCTTGGTTGCTAAACGGGAGCGTGATTAATCCATCGACCATACAAAGCACGGCGCAGGGGTTACCTTTGCTCATGCCAAACCCGGTTATCGCGGGTGATCCAGATAGCATTGTTGCCGCTTGGGCGGTGCCGGGAACCTATGGAATAACGATCAATGCGGTTACAGCTTCACCTTGCGGCAGGGTTAGCGGGGCCGGAACGATCACCATCGTTGCACCGGCTTATAACAATGTGACCGTAGAACATTATCAGCAACCCACTTATGAGGGGGATACTGAGAGCATGTTTACGCATTTTGTTGCTTCTGCAAACTTTACGGGAAACGCTGTGACAGCTGGCGGTACGGCTGGTTTTGTGCAAATTGCGCGTGGCCTCACCGTCAGAATGGGAACCACGGTCAGCGGTGCCCCTGTTGTCCAATGCAATGGACAACGGGTATCCTTTCTCGACAGTCTCGACAACAGTATCTTCTATAAATCCGCGGCGCTTCACATCGAAACACAGAACATTCAGATGGAAGACATACCGACAGCTAAGCTGTTGAGGAAAGATGGTGGAACTACGTATGTCCTATATCAATATCTTTCCGACGATGGAGACAAAGTTAGCTTCAACACCTATGTGGCCTACAAGGCCCCCATTGACGGGGCGCGGGCCATCGTAAACAGCTATTATGTGGGTGTTCGTGTCATACCTTGGGACGCTGGATTCGTTGTAACTTACGTTGACGATTCTTGGGATGAAGTGAGCCAGACTGGGGGCGCTATCGTTACCGGAGGAGGCCAATGGTCACTATTGCCTGCGTGGACTTTAAGCACTGGGACTGTACATAACTATAGAAAACACAACTGCTAAGTTCGCATTGCCTAAGCAGGCCGTGCGGATACCTGCACGGCCTGAATGCTTCTTCTGAACACTTCCGCCCGGCCTTTTTAGGGCGGCAACCAAGATATGAAATTAGCGAGTTAGAGAGTTGTTTCAGATTTGTTTTTGACGTTACACTGTTCTCACGACGGCACGATGATCGGGGATGTGCGGCTTGAGTTGCTGTTCCTGCTCAGAATGAAGAACAGGTGGCTGATATGTCTGATGGTGATCCAGAACTTTCCAAGCCCGGTTCTGTTCGCGCCCGCACCGCGGGCCGGGCGCTGAAGCTGGTGAAACCCATCGCCGGTCTGCGACGCCGCGGAAACTACCTTTATTTCTGGGAAAAACGCTGGTTCTTTATCGCTATGGCGGTCGGTGCCGGGCTGATGTACATGCCCACGCCGGATGGCCTGACGACCGCCGGGATGACCATCTTGGCGATGAGCGTGGTCGCCACCATCTTATTCGTGACCGAGCCTGTGCCGTTGCCCACCGTGGCGCTGTTGATCGTCATCGGCCAAGTGATGCTGATGGGGATCGAGAGCAAGGAGGTCGCCAGATCGTTGATGAGCGACAGCGTGCTGTTCATCATGGGCTCGTTGATGCTGGCGGTGGCGGTGGTCAAACAAAAGCTCGACACCCGCATCGCTTGGATCTTGGTGCGCATGACCGGCACTAAGACTTCTCGCATCGCCTTCGGTATTGCAATGGTGTCGGGTGTTTTGGCGTCGTTCGTGGGTGAGCACACGGTCGCAGCGATGATGCTGCCAGTGGGCATTACGCTCATTCAGCTGACCAGCAACGATCCCAAAAAAGTCCGCAATCTGGCTGCGGTGCTGCTGTTTTCTATCTCGTACGGTTGTTCGGTGGCGGGCATCGGCACGCCGTCCGGCGGCGCGCGCAACGCCATCATGATCGGGTATTGGAAAGAGTTTTTCTATGATCCGCTCAATCCCGACACGTTTCAGTACCTGATCGATTACGTGCACTGGATGATGTATGCGTATCCGATTTTCTTGATCCAGGTGCCGTTCGTCACGGTGATCTTGCTGGTCACATTTCGACCTGAATACAAAGACTTATCGCGCGCCGTTGTGAAGCTACGTGCGCAAGTGGAAAAGCAAGGCGCGATGAAGGCCGGCGATTGGGTGGCGATCTTAATCTTCTTCCTGGTGTTGCTGGGGTGGATATTCGGGTCCGCCGAATACGGCATGGGCACCATCGCCATTTTGGGCGCGGCGGCATTCTTGATCGCGGGGCTGGTGGCGTGGCCGGATGTCAACTCGGGCGTCAACTGGGGCGTGGTGTTGCTGTACGCAGCGGCGATTTCGCTGGGCGTGCAGATGAAAGACACCGGTGCTGCGGCGTGGGTGGCGCAGAACTTTCTTGATATCTTAGCGCCGCTGGGCATGGATGAAGGCATCGGCCTGTGGGCGGCGGTGTCACTGTTGACGACGACCGTAACCAACACCATGTCCAATGGCGCGGCGGTAGCTGTGTTGGGACCTATTGTGCTGAAACTCGCCGTGGCGGCGCAGGAAAGCCCGATCGTGATCGGTTACATCACCGCAGTTTCCTCGGCGTTTGCATATCTAACGGTGGTCGGCACCCCGGCGTGCACCATCGTCTATGCGTCGGGTTATCTCAAGACCACGGACTTTTTGACCGTGGGATGGAAGATGGTGGTGATGTCCACCATCATCATGTTGGCTGCGGCAGGGCTGTACTGGCCCTTGCTGGGAGGTTAAAGCGTAAACATGGGGCACAGGGGCAAAGCGCATGAATGACGACGTTGAAGACCTCGATATCGACGACATCAACGACACGGACAAGCCGCACCTCGCGCGCTTTCGCATCTTGGTGTGCATTGATGGATCGGATGAGTCCTATCGCGGCCTGCGATATGCGGCCAAAATCGCCAAGGGTGAGGATGTCGACATCGTGCTGTGCTATGTGCGCCCTGCGGACCAGGGGTTAAGCACCGGCGGCCTGCAAATGGACGTGGCGCGCGGCAACATGTTGGAATGGGGGCTGGAACTTCCCGGCATCACCTATCTGAAAAAAGGCCGCGACTTGCTGATGGAACTTGGCAATCTGCGCGATGACTGGGAAGAAAAAGCTATTCATACCGACATTTCCGGCACCAGCTTGGGTGACAACAAAATCGATTATGTCGCCAAGTCCGGCAAAAAGGTCGTGCTCAAGCTTAAAGTTGCGCGTGACGTGGTCACCGGCATCCTCGACCAGTGGGAACTGGGCCATTACGATCTAATCATCATCGGCGCGTCGGCGCGGTGGAACGGTAAGGGCCTGAAGGGCTTTTTCGATCCCGCCGTGGCGGAAAAAATCGCCATTCACGCACCGTGTTCCGTTTTGGTGGCGCGCGATTTGGAAATCGGCCACGGTCATTTGTTGTGTACCGACGGCTCCGAAGCCGCCATCGATATGATCAAAAAAGAAGCCTACATCGCGAGCCTGTGCGAATGCCCCATCAGCATATTGGCCGTGGCGCCGGATGTTGAAAGTGAAGTCGAGGCCCAAAAGGCCGTCAACAATGCGCGCAAACTGCTCGACGACTTGAACGTCAACGTGGTGGAAACGCTCACCCGTGTCGGCAACGCAGTGGAAGAAATCGTCGAGGCCGGACCAGATTATTCGCTGATCGTGCTCGCCGATGGGGGCAAAAACGGGCTGGAACGTTTTTTCGTCGGTTCGGTGGCGTTGAAGGTGATGCAGAGCGCGCACAACTCGGTGATGGTGGTGCGCTAGGGGGCGGTGCGATTCTATTTAGAACGCGCAGATCCGCGTTTTGCGCCGCCAAAGCTGTTGCCGCCCGCGCGCATGCCGGGGCCTTTGATTGACTGTGTGCCAGGGTCGAATTGACCGGGACGGTTCGCCTGTTCGTTCCGGGTTGCGTCGATGCCTTGGTTTTTGGGCTTGCGCGACGCTTTGTTCTTGGCGCGTTCGCGGGCTCTCGCTTTGGTCATAATTATTTAGCCTTATGTCAGTTTCGGACCTGTCTTGATTGGCGCGATCATACGCTACTTTCAATATTAAATGGGGAAAGGTTGCCTTCAAGCTGATCCTCTGCCAAAAAGAACACTGCACAGGTTCCAAGTGAGCGAAGCTCGCTGGATGAAAAGGGAACACGGTAGGGATGACCTCGACGGGTCCTAATCCGTGGCTGCCCACGCAACTGTTAACGGTAGTCGACTTGCTTTAAGCCACTGAAGCCCCAGTTTTTTTAGCTCGCTTTGGGAAGGTGCAAGAAGGCCATGATCCGTGAGCCAGGAGACCTGCCTGTGTGTTCAGAGCTCCTGCGGGACAGGGGCTTAGTACGGTGGGTACGAAAGGATAATCACCCATGCATATCGAACCAGGATTCGTTCAACCTGCGAAAATCCTCATGGCCAATGCCGGCGCGCTGACTGTCGCCGCATGGGCCGCTAAGGAACATCTCATCGCGGATATCGCGCGCGCGCCGTGGACCATCGCCAAGACCGCCGTCGCCGCCGTGGTATTCAGTGTCTTCATGGAAAGCTTCTCCATGCCGATCGGTCCGTCCGAACTGCACTTCGTTGGCGCGATGGCGATGTATCTGACGTTGGGCTTCTTGCCGACGTTGTTGGGCTTTGCTTTGGGCCTGGCGCTTCAAGGCTTGCTGTTCTCGCCTTGGGACATGGTTCACTTGGGCGTCAACTCGTTGTCGCTGATGCTGCCGCTGATCGCGTTGCATTACAGCGTTGGTCGCAAGCTGTTTGACCAATCTGTGGGCACGCGCTTGAGTATGGCCAAGATCGTTAAGCTCGACGCCATCTATTATGCGGGCGTAACCTCGATGGTCGGCTTTTGGCTGTGGATCGGCAATGCCGAAACCGCGTTTGCTGATTGGGCCGCATTCGCCAGCGCTTACTTGATTGTTGTGGCGCTTGAGCCGGTGCTCACCTGGGGCATCGTCAACGGCCTGAAAAAGGTTCAAGACAACAAAGTGGTGCAGAACCTGTTCGTGGTGCATGAGCTGAACACCACGCGCTAACCAACCTACGTTTCAAAGCAAAACGGCCGACGATGTTTCGTCGGCCGTTTTTCGTGCGCATAGGTCGCGGACAGAAAAAAAGGCCCTCCGAACGTCGGTTCGGAGGGCCTTATGACTTAATCTGCAAAGCATCAGGTGATGTTGTCGATCTCTTCGTCGGTCATGTTGCCGGGCACCACGGTGATGGGCACGTGCAGCTTACCGGCAGCCTTTTCGATGAAGTAGCTGACCAGCGGGCCGGGGCCGTCGTTGCCGGTGGCACCGCCAAGCACCAAAAGCGAAATGCTTTTGTCTTCGTCGATCAGCGAGATCAGCTCTTCCGCGATGTTGCCTTCGCGCAAGTGAATGATCGGCATCTTGCCGGTGGCGCGCACGACTTTGTCGGAGTTTTCCGAAAGCAAAGCCTCGGCTTCTTCGCGGGCTTCTTCCTGCATCAGATCGCCAATCGCCATCCAGTGCTGAAATTCAGCGGGCTGAATGACATAGACCAGTGCCACGCGGCCACCGACGCGCTTGGCGCGCTGGCACGAAAAACGCAACGCCGGGCCCAATTCCGGGCTTTCATCGACTACGCACAGGAACGTAAATTCTTTTTCCTTAGGTGTAGTTACTTCTGTAGACGTGTTTTGGGTATCGCTCATTTACCTTAGCCCCTCTTTTTGAACACGGCATTTGCGGTCCATCCTGACACTACGGCGATGAGAATGGCAAGCAGACCATAAAGCAACGCGTGTTCGTGGGCGAAATTGTAGATCTCAGCCTCTAACCCCACTTTGTGTACGGACAATTGGGTGGAGTTGTGCGTCGCGATTCGCCCGTTTGTGATCAAATACGTGTCGATCACGTATTCGCCGACATGAACGTTCGCCGGGAACCACAGGTCGGTGCGAAACAGCTGCTTACCGACCAAATCGATTTGGCCCGGTTCGCCTGTGTAGAGGTTTTTCGCGACCATATTGCGCACAAGACCGTCCTTGAAGTTCTTCAAGGTGTCTTCAGTTGCGTCATCAGGTGCCGATTTGGCGACCAACCCGAGGTTTTTGGTGCCGATTTTTTGTTGTAGCAACACTTCCATCGCCAGCAAATCGTCGATCGGTTTGGATGACGCCAGGGCGTAAAAGCTCGGCGCGCCTTCGAAGATCACTTCGTCAGTGCTGACCCAAATACCGGCAACGCGTTCCTTGAGGCGGATTGAGGTGTCTTTGGCCGGTCCGCGCACAACGACAATGATATCGCCTTCGTGATCGGTTGCCCCAAACAACAGCAGGTCCGCGCCTTCGAACGACACGTCAAGGCGCACGTCAGGTTTGGAAAGGTCGACCTCAAGCCCCTTGGCTAAAGCGGGGGGCGTCGCAAACAAGATAGCCCCAAGCGACAACAGGGAGATGAAACGTAGGATACCAGACATGATCAATGTCCTCCCGTGGTGCCAAGGGCGTAAAGATCGTCGGGCGTCAGGGTCAGGTCGAGGGCGATTTTGATGCACACGCCCAAAACCATCATCGCCAGCAGGACGCGAAGCTGTTCACCTTTGAGTTTGGCACCAGCGCGGGCCCCGAACTGAGCGCCGATCACGCCGCCGATCAACAGCAACAGCGCCAGCACAACGTCAACAGCGTAGTTGTTGACGGCTTGCAGCACTGTGACGTTGGCGGTCACGAAGATGATCTGGAACAGCGAGGTGCCGACAACCACAGCCGTGGGCATGCCGAGCAGGTAAATCATCGCCGGAACCATGACAAAGCCGCCGCCAACACCCATGATGGCGGACAAAATGCCGACCACGACACCGACAGCCAGTGGTAAAACGGCCGATATATAGAGCTTGGAGCGGCGAAAGCGCATCTTGAACGGCAGGCCATGCAAAATGTTGTGGCCTTTACGTTTGGGCGGGCCAGCTTTCTTCGAGGCGCGCATGGAGTTGAGGCTTTCGATAAACATCAACGAACCGATCACACCAAGGAAAATCACGTACGACAGCTTAATGACCAGATCGATCTGGCCCAAGGTCTTTAAGAACGTGAACAGCCACACACCAAACGTTGAACCAATCACACCGCCGATCAACAACATCACACCCATTCTGATATCGACATTGCCGCGCTTAAAGTGCGCCAACACGCCGGAAATGGACGAGGCGACAATCTGGTTGGCTTCGGTGCCAACTGCAACTGCGGGCGGAATGCCGATAAAAATCAGTAAGGGTGTCATCAAAAAGCCACCGCCGACACCAAACAACCCCGATAGGAAGCCAATACCGCCCCCCATGCCAAGGATGAGGAAGATGTTGACCGAGACTTCAGCGATAGGGAGATAAATTTGCATCTCAGCGCCTCGAACGTGTTTGGTTTCGCACAACAAGCCGAGAGAAAAAGTGTCGTTGAGAGGCCCGTATCATACAATTTAAAGATGTTCTTATAAATTGACGTGCAAGATGCAGATGGGCCCACCGATTAAAGGTAACGGCAGGTTTCGCGACTTGGTCCAACCTATTGGCTGGAAATTGAGTTTTTTGAATCGGGGAGGCTTGAAAAAGCCTGCAGCGAATATTAGTGGCTTCTAATGATTGTGGCCAAATATGTCAAGTATAAGTTCAGTTTATGGCATAAAATGTCCATTAAATCACTTTGTGAGGTGTTTTAGGTTCTATATGGGCAAAAGGGGGTTAATTTATGATCCCCAAAACGTAGAGCTCTTCAGGTGGTAAAGCCAGTTCGAGAGCGATTTTAAAACACACCCCTAAAACCATCAGAGCGAGCAAAACGCGTAATTGTTCGCCGTTCATTTTGGTGCTCGCACGCGAACCGAATTGCGCGCCGATTACGCCGCCCACCAAAAGCAGCAGCGCCAAGGGAATGTCGACCGCAAAATTGTTGATCGCCTGCAAGATGGTGACATTGGTGGTGACGAAGATGATTTGGAACAAAGATGTGCCGACGACCACGGCGGTAGGCATGCCCAGCAGGTAAATCATCGCCGGGACCATGATGAACCCGCCGCCAACGCCCATAATAGCGGTCAAAATACCCACCACGAATCCAACACTGAGCGGCAACACCGCGGAAATGTACAAAAGCGAACGGCGAAAGCGCATTTTGAACGGCAAGCCGGTCAAGGCGTTGTGGGTGCGCCGTTTGGGCGTGGTGCGACGTTTGGTGCGCACCAATGCGCCAACGCTTTCGATGAACATCATAAAACCGATGGCGCCGAGGAAGAACACGTACGTCAGCTTGATCACCAGGTCGACCTGACCTTGGGCGCGCAACAGGGTGAACAACCATACCCCCGTACCGGATCCGAGAATGCCGCCGACCAACAGCATCATGCCCATTTTTACATCGACAGTGCCACGCTTGAAATGCGCCAATACGCCGGAAACTGATGAGGCGACAATCTGGTTGGCTCCGGTGCCCACGGCGACAGCTGGGGGGATGCCGATGAAAATCAGCAACGGGGTGAGCAAAAAACCACCGCCCACGCCGAACAGACCCGATAGAAAACCAATACCGCCGCCTATGCCAAGCAAAACGAAAATGTTGACCGAGATTTCGCCGATGGGTAGGTAAATTTGCATGACAAAGGTCTCAACGCGTCCAATTTGGGTTTCGCATCAAGCCGAACAAAAAGTGTCGTATGTGAGGACCGTGATCCAGGATGGGCCCGATGAACGCAGGCCAAGCATAATTGAAATATGCGGCAAACCAGAAAGAACCAAAGGCCCACCGGAACGGACCCGGGATAGGCAACGGCAGGTTTCGCGACTTGGTTCCGCTGCACAGCGGAACATGGTTTTATGGAGTGCTGGGTGACATTAAATAGCCAGACAGGAACTTCGCCGAAGTTTTAGTTATCGTGCGATTAATTGTCAAGCGCAGCTGGCGTCGCCGCTGTGAAATAATCGATACAGGACTTCAATGATTGCTTTTGGTTTGTCACCATCCAGAGAATAGAAGATGTTTTGCGATTCACGGCGTGTTTGAACCAAACCATGTTCACGCAGAACAGCCAGATGCTGGGACAGCGCCGATTGAGACAGGCTGGTGGCCGAGTCCAGCTCACCCGCCGTTTTTTCACCGTGAAGCAGTTGGCACAGAATCATCAGGCGCGTCTGGTTGCTCATCGCTTTGAGCAGTTCGCTCGCAGCCTGAGCGTTGCCTTCCATTTCTTCAAGCTTCATCTCCAATTCCACGGCAACCTCACTCTATGATGTCTGGTTAATTAGATACCGCTTATATTAGCAAAAAGTCAAGTAGTGTGTCGATAGAGGCACACGAAATGATTGTTGTGGTCCGTCGTGGATGCTTATGGCTTTCCCCCCTGAATTCAGTTTAGATATGGCGCATTTCGAAGTAAACTGGGGCAAATCCATCGCCGTAGGAAACCCCGATGAAAAACCTCATCCTTGCGCCCATGATCGCCGTTTTAGCCCTGATCGGCTTATCCAGCCACGCTTTCGCCACCATGGCGGATCCGGAACCCGATTTCGATAACCCGCGCCAAATCGTTATTTCGCTCAGTGAAAAAGACGAAAAGCGCGTCAATGCGGTGCTCAATAACGTCATGAACATTCAAAAGGCTTACGGCACCGACAATGTGAAGCTGGCGGTGGTCGCATACGGACCGGGGATCTGGTCGATATTGAAAGATTCGCCCGTGCGTGCGCGCGTCGAAAGCATGCTGATGTACGAAATCGAATTCGTCGCCTGCGGCAACACCTTGGACGCCATCCACAAAACCGAAGTCGACATGATCAAAGGGGTCACGTGGACGCGCGCTGGATTGGTGGAAATCGTCGAACGCCGCCTGTCCGGTTGGGTGGACCTGAAGCCTTAGGGACTTGATGTTTCGGCCTGTCGTGCCGATATATTTGGTCAACTCAATGACCTGGGGAGGTTCTTGCTATGTCTAAGGTTTTGCGCGCTGTTTTGGGTGGGCTTCTCGCCGTCACCTTGGGGGTTGCGGTCGCAGCCCCGGCTTCGGCCGATGGACACCTGTTGCCAGCCGGTGAGGTGGGCGAAGACGGTCTGCACATGCAGCCGTGGTTTCATGAAAGTTTCCTCGATCTCGGCGAAGATCTGGCCGATGCCGAAGCCCAAGGCAAGCGCTTGATGATTTTTTGGGAACAACGCGGCTGTCCGTACTGCAAAAAAATGCACGACGTGAACCTGCGCATTCCCCGCGTTGTCGAGACCTTGAAAAATGATTTCATGGTGATCCAGCTCAATCTTTGGGGGGATCGTGAAGTCACCGACTTTGACGGCGAAGTGCTCAAGGAAAAAGACCTCGCCAACAAATGGCGGGTGATGTTCACGCCGACTCTACAGTTTTTCCCCGCCACGACCAAGGAAATGGCCGGGCAATCGGGCGTGGATGGCGAGGTGGTGCGCATTCCCGGCTATTTTAAGCCGTTTCATTTTTATTTCTTGCTGCAGTACGCCAAAACCGGTGGGTATAAGGCGCAGCCGAGCTTTCAGCGTTGGCTGAGCGCGGTGGGCAATAAACTGGATGAATTGGGCGTTCATTATGACCTCTATGCCGACGATTTGCCCAAGGATCTGCCAAAAGACCTGTTCACAGACATGTAAATCAAAACAAACTGGGGAGAATATCCATGTGTGATGAAGTCAGTTGCGGCTATACGCCGTCCGACAAACCTTTGCCTGAGGTCACCGATGGGCAGCGTAGAAGCTTCATAAAAGGCCTAGCGGTGCTGCCGTTGGCCACCGTGTTGGCTTACCCAGAGCTGGCAAAGGCCTCGGGTCACAATTCGACCACCCCGGTTTCGATCAAGACCCCCAGTGGCGGCACCGCTATGGGGTACATCGCCATGCCCGACGTGACGCCTGCGCCGACGGTGTTGTTGATCCACGAATGGTGGGGCCTGAACGACCAAATCAAGTCGGTCGCCGCAGAATTCGCCAAACAAGGTTACATTGCACTGGCCGTGGATATGTACGGCGGCGAATATGCGGCGGATAGCGCCGGCGCGAAAAAGCTAATGAACCAGCTCGACCCCAAAGCTGGAACCGAACAACTGGTGACGCTGATTGATTGGCTGAAAAATCACGAAAAGAGCACCGGCAAGGTCGGAACCATCGGCTGGTGCTTTGGTGGCGGTTGGTCGCTCAACGCATCCATTGCCACCCCGGTGGACGCCACGGTGATCTACTATGGTCGGGTTAACAAGACCGCTGACGAGTTGGCATCGCTGAACAGTCCGGTTCTCGGTCACTTCGGCACCTTGGACAAAAACATCAACGCAGACATGGTCGGCGGATTCGAAAAAGCCATGGCTGCAGCTGGTAAAACCGATCTCAGCGTGAATTGGTACGAAGCCAACCATGCGTTCGCCAACCCCACCGGGGCGCGTTACGACGAGGCGGACGCCGCGCTGGCGTGGGAGCGCACCACGGCGTTTTTCAAAAAGCATTTGATGTAAAGCACGCGCTTTCAGCGCCTCAATACGACACAAAAAAGCGGAGTTCCTTTGGGGAAGGAACTCCGCTTTATCTTTTGGTGAACAGTCCTCAGCCTTTAGGGGGGGAGAGGGAGGGTCTGTTCCCATATTTTTTTACGTACACCTTGAGCTAGTCTACGTCTGCCGTGTCTCCCAAATCTGGGGGAATGGGGAGGGGCAGAATGTGCGGTGGCGCTTTGGGGGGGAGGAGGCCACCGATCACTCTTAGATCATAGCCAACTAAGGACTGCGTCACATCTGAGCAAAGGTATCGAGCATTGTTCAAAAGGTTAATGAAAAAACCCGCATCCTATACCTAGGTATAGAGTGCGGGTTTTTTCAAAATATGTGAATTAACACAATGTTATAAATGTGTTAGCCGACTTCGCCAAAGCTGGGGAAGGTTTCCAGCAACCAGACGGAGACTTCCGACAGCGAGCCGGTGAAGATCGCGATGCCGGTCACCACCAACAGCGTTCCGATGGCCATTTCCACGGTGCGCATGTGGCGGCGGAACTTGCCCAGGAAGGCCATGAACGGCTTGACGGCGAATGCGGCCAGCAAGAACGGCAAGCCGATACCCGCCGCGTACACGGCCAGTAAAGAGGTGCCATACATGACGTCGTCGCCACTGGCGGCAACCATTAAGATGGTCGCCAGGATCGGGCCGACGCACGGTGTCCAGCCAAATGCGAACGCCAAGCCTAAGATATACGATCCGACCAGACCGGCAGGCTTGTTTTCCAGGTGAAAGCGCTTTTCAAAGTTCAAGAATCCGATCTTGAACAGCCCCATGTAGTGTAGGCCGAAGACGACAATGACCACGCCCGCCACCTTGGCGAGGATCTCCATGTTGTCCGCAATCATCGTGCTGACCGTGGTGGCCGTCGCGCCGAGTGCAATGAACACGGTGGCAAAGCCAAGCACGAACGCCAGCGCCGAGATAAACACTTGGCGTTGGACTTTTTTATCGATGCCGCCTTCGGCGGTGAGCTCTTCGAGCGACGCACCGCCCAAGAAACACAGGTAAGCGGGGATTAGGGGTAACACGCACGGCGAAGCGAAGCTGAGCACGCCAGCGCCGAACGATCCCAGGTAGGTGATATCAAACGGATCCATTGAGCATAGTCCTCAGGTGTATGGGGGCCAGATTTAAGCCCCGACAACTTTGATGCTGGTGTTGGGTTGCACATTGACAACCTTTTTCTTGCGAATATGGTCTGCCACGAGATCGTATACCGGGGGGCCTTCAGTACCTTCGTTAACGGAAGCCCAGCCACCAACCACGTATTTTTTGGATGGATCAATGGTTTCGCCCGTCGACAGCAGCGTCATTTCGGAAATGCGCGAACCGATGGTTTTGTGGATATCGATCCGGTAACCCATGCCGCCGACGCGCACCATGTCGCCGCCCTGTTGGTAATACGGATCGGGGTTGAACAGGTTGTCTGCGACGTCTTCCAAAATCAGCTTGATGGTTTCGCCGGTCATGTCACTGCGGTACGTATTTGGATAGGTGATCGAGGTCTGGGTGTAGACATCATCCATGGTGATGTCTTGCCCCGGGATGAGGCTTGCGCCCCAACGAAAGCCTGGCGACAGCGCGATTTGTGTTTCGCGTTCTTCCATGATCGCGTTGCAGATCAGGTCGTCGAAGGTGCCGTTGAAGTTGCCGCGGCGATACAACAAGCTTTCGGTCTTACCGAGCTTTTCGCTGATGATTTTTTGGTGCGGGGCGCGGATGCCGTCCACAACAGCCTGGATTTCCGGGTCCGGCGTGATCACGTCGGAGAAAATCGGCATCAGTTTGTAGTTGTAGGTGTTGATCTTGCCGTTCTGCACATCCAGGTCCAAGCGGCCCAAGAACTTGCCGTGGGATCCGGTGGCGACCAACAAGGTGTTGTTGACTTCGATGACGCCGGGAATGGCGTCGTGGGTGTGGCCGGTGAGGATCACATCGATGCCGTTGACGCGCGACGCCAGCTTGCGATCGACGTCAAAGCCGTTGTGAGAGGCCAAAACCACCAGTTCGGCGCCTTCGGCGCGGGCCTTATCGACGCTTTCTTGGACCATTTCGTCGCGGATGCCGAAAGACCAGTCGGGGATCATGTAACGCGGGTTGGCGACCGGGGTGTAGGGGAACGCTTGACCGATCACGGCGATCTTCACGCCGCCGCGCTCAAAATGAGCGGTGGAATCGAAGACCTTTTCTTGCCATTCGTTGTCCAGCACGTTGCCCGCCAAGAACGGGAAGTTCAGCTTGCTGATCAGTTCTTGTACGCGTTCCGCGCCATAGGTGAATTCCCAGTGCGGCACCATCACGTCAACGCCGAGCGCGTTCATGGCGTCGACCATGTCTTCGCCTTGGGTCGCCAACGATGTGTATGAACCCTGCCAGGTGTCGCCGCAATCGATCAGCAACGTGTTCGGATCGCGCTGGGCGCGGATCGCTTTGATCAATGTCGCCATGTGGGCCAAGCCGCCAATGCGGCCGTATTCGTTGGCCAACTGGCTGTAATCGACGCTGGAAAACGCGTACGCGTCCGGCGTGCCGGCCATCAGGCCAAAATGCTTGAGAAACGCTTCACCGGTCAGATGCGGCGGCAGGCCGTGGACTTCGCCGACACCAAGGTTGACCGATGGCTCGCGGAAATACAGCGGCACCAGTTGCGCATGGATATCGGTGAAGTTGAGCAACGTGACTTGGCCGACGCTGTCAAATTTAAGAAGGTCATCTTGACTGATGGCCTGGCTGGATGCAGCGCGGGCGATGTTGACGCCGGAACCAAGCAACGCAGCCGTAGCGGCGGTCACTTGAAGGAAGTCGCGACGGGTGATCATGATGTGAAGTCTCCGTTACTCAAGGTCTATATTTTTTTTGATTTTAAGTGCTTAACAAATACTGTTTTGCATAGAAAAGGGGCGGCTTTCCATGCGGAAGCCGCCCCTTATCGTCTACGCGTTATTTGCGCACGGACGGCCCTTCGACAGGCAGACCGCGGCCACGCCACGCCAGATATGTTTCCAGCGCAAGGTATTCATCCGAACCATAACCATAAGGTTGCGCACGGATGTTTTTGTTACAGCCACGGAAGCGGCGGTGCAAGGAACCCGGTTTTTGCCATTTCAGGCGATATGTCGGGAAGCCATTGGACTGACCCTGTGACAGGGTTTCCGCACGGACCATGTTACCTGCATTGTCTTCGTGACAATGGCTGCAGGCCATGTCCAGCTGACCACGACGTTGGTAGTAGAAGGCTTCGCCCGTTTTCCAGAACGGGTTCAGCACGTCGCCTTTGGAATCAGCGGTGGTCATGCGCGGCATGCCGCGTGACTGTTTGGCGATCAAACCGGTCATACCCAGCATAGCGTCCGATTCGTATTTGAACGGTTTAGCTTTCTGGTACTTAGTGCGGCACTTGTTGATGCGCAGCTCCACGTTGATCGGTTTGTGATCTTCCACATCGTATGCAGGATACGTCGCGGCGACTCCTTTCATCGGGATGCCCTTGCGGCCACCCGTTGCGTCGTCAACAGCACCGTGACAGTCGGCGCAAGATACTCCGGCTTCACCGTCTGCGGCGTTGTAGAGTTCTTCAGCCGCATCGTAGACCGGCATGCCTGGATTTTCGAAATCGTCATCCTGCATGGCGCGAACACCCGCACGGGCAGTCTGATAACCAGACCAAACTTTGTCCCCATATGGGTTTGGTACTTGGTCAACTGCAGCTGTGGAGTTGGCGCCGTTACATGCGCTCAACGCAAGACCTGCGCCCAACACGGCAACAGCGGCGGTGATTGTCTTGAAATTCATGACGTTAGCCCTCCCTTCGTCGTGATTTAAGACACGGCCATGTCGTTAGACACGGTTGTGACTTTGCCGTTGTCGTCAGTCCACGTGAACTCATACGTACCGCTTTCCTTCGCTGTGATGAAAAACGAAATATACGGGTTGGCGGAAACGGACGGATGCATGTCGGCGCTGAACACTTCTGCACCCTTAAAGGTACAGGCGAACTTATTCAGGATAAGACGCGGAATTTTATTGCCTTTTTTGTCTTTCCTGTTGCCGGTTTCCATGTTGTGAGACGCCAGGGTCTTGACCTGGATCATATCGCCAGCTTTTGCCTTTTTAGGCAGCTTAACGCGAGGTTTTTTTGCCATTTTTATAGCACTCCTAGATTATGTCTGAGTGACCAAAGGGGAAGGGGGGGCTGATCAGCCGCCACAGCCGCCGATGGTAACTTTCACTTCCTTCTTGTTGGTCAACACAGAACCGTCGTTCATGACAACGGCGACCAAGACATTTTGGGTTTTGCTCAAGCGAATACGGGTATTCACTTCGGCTTTGCCCGTCGGGGTCAGGTTGAAGGAAATGGTCTCGGGGCTGGGATTGCCCTCTGCAAACACATGGATGTGCTTGACGTAGCTGTCTGCGGTCATCGGGCTATCGACGGAAACACCGACGGGAACGGTAGCACCGTTTTCCGCGATTTCCGGCAAAGAGATGGTGACTTTATCAGACATGGAAGCGGCAGCGCCGCCAGATACCTTTGAAAGCGCTTCGGCAGCGGCTTCGGGTGTGGCATGGGCAGTCGTAGCGAAACCCAGAGCCAACACACCTGCGCCTGCGGCTTTAAGAGCCTCACGGCGGTCCAAACGGACCATTTGCTGGATGTTTTTGCTCATTATATCCTCTATTTCTTTGTTTTTGCGTCAGTCTCGCCAGGGGACTTAATTAAGAGTCAACAGGTAAGCTACGACGTCTTCGACTTCCTGGGCGCTCAAAATCGTTTTGCCTTGGAATTTCTTAAGCACACGATGCTGACCAGTTTTATAAAAGCTCGGCATCATTGTGTGATCGTTGATGACCTTGGGGTCGACAACGCGCATGCGCAACGTCGCTTCATCCATGCGATGCGCCACACCGGCCAAGTCGGGGCCGGTCTTGCCGTGGAACTGTTGCTCAGGAATAGGCATCACATGGCAAGCCAGGCAGTTGCCTTTTTTGCGATGGATGACGATTTTTTTGCCGTTTGCGGCATCGCCAGCTTTCCCGGTCAAAGACGCAGGAATGGTTTCATCGACGATGCTGTATTGCGCCACTTCTGCAGCTTGCGCACCGACGGCAATGGTGCCGGCGAGTGAAAGGCCACATAAGGCGCTCATCAGTTTTGAGTATTTCATTATCCCTCCCATAGACTAGCCAGGTTTGACCAGTGTCCCAAAATCATCCCTCGAACGAAAAGGGGAACGTGGACAAGCCTAATGGCTAGATCCCGGATAGAACAAGCCCATTTATCAAAATAACGGACTTGAATTGGTTTAGGCCTCCCAAATGCACGATGTTTCCATCTTTAACGCGTAGAAATTGTGTTCATGCGTACATTTGTATCGAAATGTGTGGGGTATAGCGTATATCCCACGCGTGCTGTGTGTATTAGCACTCTGTTACATTAGAGAGCTTTCATCCTTGTGGCAAGCCCCCAGTATTGAAATTGATATTCGATTTCATAAAAGAAAGGCGGGGATTTACCCCGCCTTTCTGCCCTTATTAGGGTTTTCCCTAATAGGTTAATCGCGGCTTATCATAGCCTTGAAGCCACCCAGTACAGAGTCCTCTTCCAGGGCTTTCATGCCCCAGATGGCACCGATGATAATCGACGCCAGAGCGATCAGAGAGCCCAAAGCCAGTGTGGACATACCGGTGAGGCCTTGGCCGATGGTGCAGCCAAGCGCCAGGACGCCACCGATTCCCATCATGATCGCACCGACCATGTGGCTTTTCATGTCGTCCGCACCGCTGAACGCTTCGACGTGGAACGATTTGGTGGCAATTGCCATCAAGAACGAACCGACAATGACGCCGCCCACAGCTGCGATACCGAAGTTGATCGAGGCACCGGTGAAGGTCATCATATATTGGATCGATTCCGCCGACGGAGCGACGAAGGTGAACGAGAACAACTGGGTTGGTTCAAAATCGTCGAAGCCCAAAACGCCGGTGATGTACCAGCCGACTGGAATCAGCAGGCCGATGATCACCGCGCCGATGATGTCGGTGAAAGAGCCACGGAACTCTGCGTTTTTGAAGCAATAGGCGGCAATCGCCAAAGCGAACGCCAAGGTCATACCCAGGCGCAGGCTTTCGGTTTCCATGCCAACCACCGCGCCCAGCATTTCAACCATCGACTGGCTTTGCAGACCAAAGGCGGAGAGGTCGGTGTTGAAGGCTTCCAACTCGATCCGCGCCAAACCGATGAGCCCGCGCAGCGTCATGTAGGCGGTGACGCCCATTATCAAAAACACAACGATGGACTTGAGATTGCCGCCGCCAATACGCACCAGCGTTTTGTTGCCGCACCCCCCGGCGCGGGTCATGCCAAAGCCGAACAGCAAGCCGCCGACAATGGCGCCGGGCCAGCCTAAGCTGGAGGTCAAATAGATCGGGCCGCTCTCCGCAGGAGACAGCGTCAGATCAATCATCTCAAGCATATGTAAGCTCTGGGTGCCGAGAATCGCCACTGCAATGGCCAGCATCCAAGCCCGAAACCGGGTGGTGTCGCCCATGAGAACCATGTCGGACACGCCGCCCATGGTGCAGAAATTCGTTTTGTTGGCTGTTGCGCCGAAAAGGATACCCGCACCAAATCCTGCGGTTGCGACCAAAGTGGCCACACTCATGTCTTCCATCGTGTCTCTCCCGATGTGTTTGCCTGTGCTGTGTTTTTATTGCGGATTTACCGCTTTTGAGGACGCGGATTATGCCCGAGTCCCATTCATTTGGGCAATCGATATAGAGTATTTTAGTCTATTTGTATATTAGGTTTGTCTAAACGGCTTGAATGTGTATATTAGATCGACCTTAAATGAGAATCTCCCCAAAGAGGGCAGACCATGTAAGGTTGTGGCAAATACAGGGTTTCAGTCAGCCGCTTTGCGAGCGCATACTATTCGCTAACTTCAGGCGAAATAAATCGCGTAGGCACGGAATACTACCAAGCACATCCGGTTGACGTTTAGATTGTGCGTATATAAGCAAAATCTAAAATCACTGCGCAACAACTCTGCGCAAACGAAATGTGCCAAGGACGGCCACCAAAACGCAGGTTATGCGATCACGGTCGAGACGGCAAACAATTGGGAGACGAACAGTGAGTGAAGGCAGCAATAACAAAAAGATGAGCATCATCGTGACGAAGGGTACCCTGGATTGGGCTTACCCTCCGTTTATTCTCGCGTCCACGGCCGCGAGCCTGGATGTCGACGTGACGCTCTTTTTCACTTTTTACGGTCTTCAGCTTTTGAAGAAAGACCTGGACCATCTGCAGATTTCCACACTCGGCAACCCGGGTATGGAAATGCCGATGATGGGCATGCACATGACGATGCCGAACATCATTTCGGCGATCCCTGGCGTTGACGCTATGGCGACGTCCATGATGAAAAGCATGATCAAGAAAAAAGGCGTGGCCTCTATCCCCGAACTGCGTGACATCTGTGTTGAAAGCGACGTCAAAATCGTCGGCTGTCAGATGACACTGGATCTGTTCGAGTGGACTCCGGAAATGATGATCCCGGAAATGGAGCTCGGCGGTGCGGCGACCTACATGGGCGAAGCGCTGGAATCCGACATCAATCTGTACATTTAACGGTGCCGCCCGCCTGGACAAAAACTGTCCAGGCGAGTCCATCGTGAATTTGCTTTTGGGCCAGCCTCATCAGCGAGATGGGTGACAGTTTGCGCCTTTTGGCGTCATAATAACGGCCTTATTTAATTATTTTGAGGTTTTTGCAATGAAAACAGTGATGACCGCTGTGGCTCTGGTGGCCACATTTATGACTGCAGGTTTTGCTAACGCCGCCGACGCGAACGCCCTCAAAGGCGAAGCCGTGGGCGTGGTTAAATCATTCGGTGGGCCGTTGAAGATGGCTCTTCAGGCCGGCATGAAAAACGGTGGCCCCGTGAACGCCATTGGCGTCTGTAATGAACAAGCCCCAGAAATCGCCTCTGCCGCCGCCGCTAAATCTGGCTGGAGCGTTGGACGCACAAGCTTGAAGCTGCGCAATCCCAATAACGAGCCGGATGCATGGGAACTCAAAGTTCTGAATCAGTTTGAAGCGCGCAAGACAGCTGGTGAAAAGCCTGACGCCATTGCATTTGGCGAAGTGGTCGATATGGGCGGAAAGAAGCAGTTTCGCTTCATGAAAGCCATCGGCACCGCAGACCTGTGCTTGCATTGCCATGGTTCGGACATCAAACCGGACGTTGCGGCGAAGCTGGACGGCTTGTATCCCAGTGATCAGGCGCGTGGTTTTTCAAAGGGTGACATCCGCGGCGCCTTCACGCTGACAAAAGACCTCTGAGTTCATTTGAACGGCGCAAATTGGAGCGTTTGACGTGATAGTAGACCTACCCAACGGTCAAGGTGAGGTAACGCCTCTCAATCAGTTGTTCGGGCTGTGTAGCGCGGGCAATCAAGATACCGAGTTCTTGCCTGAGCGTCGGTCGTTGCGTATTCATGGCCATTCCACCACCATCCGGTTGGAACGCGCATTTTGGAATGTTCTTGAAGAACTCGCAGCGACGGAAGACATGACCGTTGCCGGGATCGTCACCAAAATTTACGACCATTGTCAGTTTGCCAATCAAAAAAACTTGGCTTCGTGCTTGCGGGTTGTCTGTCTCAAGTTTATCAATATTGGCTTGTAGAATAAATCGACCGATCCGCATATCCAAATCCATTTAGGATTTTTCGTTTTAACCATCACCCCAAAGACAAGAGAGATACAAAATGGCTACCCAAACTCTTGACACCAAAGGCATGAACTGCCCGCTTCCGATCCTCAAAACCAAAAAGGCGATGAAAGATCTGGCTGCTGGCGAAACCCTTGAGGTGCTTTCCACCGATCCCGGTTCCGTGAAAGACATGGAAGCTTTTTGCAAGTCCACCGGCAACACGCTGCTGAGCAGCAACGAAGACGGCGGCGTTTACACCTACGAAATCAAAAAGGGTCAATAGCTCTTTAAGGATTGGAAAGCGTTACGGTTTTTCAATTTCGTAACGTTTCGGTCTATTCCGGTCCCGGAGCAGTTGATCTGTTTCGGGACCGGTTGTTTTGGCGTTGTTTTGCCAGGTTCTGTAGAGGATTGAGACAATGAGCCGAGTGCTTTTTGCCTTGTTGGTGCCTGTAATGGGGCTAGCGGCTCTGTTGCCTGCTCCTGTAGATGCGGCTGAGCTTGTGTATTTCGGCTCCAGCTCTTGCCCTGTGTGTGAGGCCTGGGATCGGGAAGTCGGCGACATTTATCCCAAAACGGACGAATCCAAGACTTTACCGCTGCGCCATCACGATCTGCATGACGAAAAACCCACGGATCTCTCTTTTATCAAAGGCGTAATCTTTACGCCGACGTTTGTCGTCATCGAAGATGGTCGCGAGGTCGGACGTATTGTCGGTTACATGGGTGACTTTTTCTTTTGGGAACAGCTGGGTGGGTTGATTAAAAAATTACCTCCGCCACCCGCGCAAGACTCTGCCGCATGCACCGGCTATGGCGTGAAACAACCCAATTCGACCTGCTGACAGCCTTTTATTTTCGCCATCTTAAAGTCATTGCACTGTGCTTAAGTCGCGCGCGGTGACCTTCTTTGCTTGCATTTGATGATGTGCAGGGAAAGAATGGTACTGGAATCATTGATGATTTGCCGTTTGCCCGGTTGCCCGGGTAGGGGAGGACGGTAATGTGTGGCGGTCAACGCCTCATAAGAACAGTTCTGTATGAAACGGGACGATAAGAGCGGAAGGGTTCAGCAGGGAATGGCTTCATCTACCGATGAAGGGGGAGCTGTCGGTTCTGATGTACCGGTCAGTTGGACGCGGGATCTTTTCGATACCCTGCATAACGATCTCGTCGTGTATTTGCGCGGTGGGCGTATTCTTGACATCAACACAAACGGGCTCAAAATGCTTGGACTGGACAGCCCAGATCAGGCCTTGGGAACCTTCTTTGCCGACTACGTTGACCGCGACCAGTTAACTGGCGCGTTGCCGGTTTTGTCCGCCAATGCCGATCCTGGCACGGAAACCACCGTTCGCTTGAAGCCCAAAAACGATAGTGGCGATCTTGAGGTGGCCATCAGTTCGCTCAAAATGGGCGACAAGACCGATGATATGGCGTTGCGCGCGCGTCGGGTGCGCACCCAAGCCCAAAAACAGCAAATCGATTTGATCGGCAGCAACCTCTATCGCTATCTGTTCGAAACGTCTCAGGCCATGATCTGCGTCCTGGATCAGGATGGCTATATATTGCTGTCCAACGAATCCGCGTGTCGTATTCTCGGCTATGAAAATGGCGTCGGGCTGGCTGGGCGGCCATTTTTACACATCGTGCATCCAGACTATCATGGCGTGATGGAGGCGGGACTTGATCTGTTTGCCGCCGAAACGGAGCCGCTGCCGCTAAAATTCTTGCGCGCGGACGCCAACATCATCGATGCCGAGGTCATCTTCTCGCCCATCGGTGATGGTCAGTTCATGCTTGAGGCGCGTGATATCACCGATCGCACCCGTGCGGCGGAAGTCTTGCAAGAACGCGAACAACGTTTGCGCGGCATTCTCGACACCGTTGCCGACGCCATCATCACCATTAACGTCAAAGGTAAAGTGGTGGCCTTTAACAAGGCCGCAGAGCATATCTTTGGCTATGAAGCGCGCGAAGTTCTGGGCCACAATATTTCGATGCTGGTGTCCGAACCACATGCCACAAATCACGACCAGTATCTGGCCAATTATATCGAAACCGGCGTGAAAAAGATCATCGGCGTGACGGGGCGTGAAGAAGTTGGCGTGCGCAAAAATGGTGAAGAGTTTCCGTTGGAATTGGCCGTCACCGAATTGCGTCACGGCACCAAACGCTTTTTCACCGGCGTGGTGCGCGACATCACCCAGCGCAAGCAGTCTGAGGAACAGCTTCGCCGCGCTCACGACGAGTTGGAGATGCGGGTCGAAGAACGCACCCGCGAATTGACCCAAGAAATCGTCGAACGCCACCGCGCCGAAGACAAATTGCGTTTGGCTGGCGAGGTTATCGAAGCGCTCACCGAAGGTGTGGTCATCATCGACCCGGATTTTCGCATCAGTTCGGTAAACCCGGCTTACACGATTATTTCAGGCTATAGCGTTGAAGAGGTCATCGGAAATTTCCCGATCAATCACACCGCGCTCAGTCATGGCGGGGCGATGTTCGATGAGATGTGGTCGGGGTTGGAGGCCCGTGGGCGCTGGGAAGGGGAGTTCTGGAATCTGCGCAAAAACGGCGAAGAGTACGCCGAACGCCTCTCTGTTACGGCGATCACCAGTCCCTCGGGCGAGGTGATGCAATTCGCTGCGATCATTTCCGATATCACCAAGCGCAAGCAAGATGAGGAACGCATCCTTTATCAGGCCAATTACGATAGCCTGACCGGGCTACCCAACCGGTCTTTGTTCCTCGACCGCTTAACCCAAGCCATTAACAACATGGAACGCTCGCAAAAGAGCCTTGGGCTTTTGTTCATCGACCTGGACGGTTTTAAGCTGGTCAACGATACGCTCGGCCATGATGTCGGCGATATGTTGTTGAAGGAAGCGGCTAAAAGACTGGGTTCGTGCGTGCGCACGGGCGACACGGTGGCGCGCCTGGGTGGGGATGAATTCACCATCATCATGCCCAACTTGATTGATTCGCAAAATGCGCCGCTGTTGGCGCAACGTGTGTTGGACAGTTTGGGCCGGGCGTTTTTGTTGGCTGGGCATGAGGCGTTTATCTCGGGATCCATCGGCATCACCATTTATCCCGATGACGCCCAGGACGCGCAGGAGCTTTTGAAAAACGCCGATTCTGCGATGTATCGCGCGAAGGAAGAAGGCAAAGCCAACTATCAGTTCTACACCTCCGACATGAACGACCAAATTAAGGAACGCCTGATCGTCAAAAACGGGCTGTCCAAGGCCCTGGAGAATGACGAGTTTCTGTTGCTGTATCAGCCCAAGCTGGATCTCAAAACCAATCGCGTCACGGGGGCTGAGGCTTTGATGCGTTGGGAAAGTCCGGACATGGGACTGGTCAGCCCGGTTAAATTCATCCCCGTCCTGGAAGAAACCGGGATGGTGGTCGAAGTCGGCGAATGGGCCATTCACACCGCGTGCCGCCAGCATGCCCTGTGGCTTGAGCAAGGCTTGCCGCCGATTAAAGTCGCAGTGAATTTGTCGGCGCGCCAGTTGCGCGAACCGTCGTTCGTCAACATTGTTAAAACCGCGTTGAAAAACACCGATTTGCCGCCCAGCGCCATTGAAATTGAGATCACTGAAAGCATGCTGATGAGCGATGCGCCGATCATCGTTGCGGCGCTGGAAGATTTACACGATTTCGGCGTTCACATTTCCATGGATGATTTTGGAACCGGGTATTCGTCGCTCAGCTATCTGAAGCGCTTTCCCATCGACACCATTAAAATCGACCGTTCGTTCGTCAACGACATCCACGTCGATGCCGATGATGCCGAGATCATTCACACCATCATCAACATGGGCCATACGCTCAACCGCAAGATCATCGCGGAAGGTGTCGAGACGGAGGAGCAACTGGACATCCTCAAAGCCTATAGGTGCGATGAAATCCAGGGGTATTTCTTCTCCAGACCGCTGGCGTCTGTCGATTTCATAAAGTTTATCAAAGGGCTGCCAGGACATTAAAGAAGCGCTGCAATGCTCTAGTAAATCAGCTGTTCTTCTTCGCCCTGTCCGGCAATGACGATTTCACCAGAGTCAGACAGTTGCTTGGCGACGGTGACGATGGCCGCCTGCGCTTCATCGACGTCCTTGAGGCGCACGGCGCCCATCGCGTCCATGTCTTCGCGCATGATCTTCGCCGCGCGTTCGGACATGTTGGAGAAAAACAGTTCCTTGACGGTTTCCGAACCGCCTTTGAGCGCGATCGACAGCTGCGCCTTGTCGGTCTGGCGCAGCAACACCTGAATACCGGCGCCATCGACGCGTTCCAGATCGTCGAAGGTGAACATCAACTGCTTGATGCGCTCGGCACTTTCCCGGTTGCGTTCTTCCAGTGCGCCCATGAACCGGGTTTCGGTGTTGCGGTCCAGCGTGTTGAAGATGCCTGCCATCATTTCATGGCTGTCTTGACGGGCGGTGCGCGCCAAGTTGGTCATGAATTCGGTGCGCAGGGTCTTTTCGACGTGATCGAGAATTTCTTTGGACACAGCTTCCATCGACAACATGCGGATGACCACTTCCATGGCAAAGCTTTCGGGCAGCGTGCCCAGCACGTTGGCGGCGTGCTCAGGGCGGATTTTTGACAGCACCACCGCCACGGTTTGCGGGTATTCGTTTTTCAGATAGTTCGCCAAAACGGCTTCGTTGACGTTGCCCAGCTTGTCCCACATGGTGCGCCCGGCGGGGCCGCGCAGTTCTTCCATGATCTGGGACACGCGATCTTCCGACAGCGCCTTGTTGAGCAGTCGTTCGGTGCTGTCGTACGAACCCACAAGCGACCCGGTGCTTGAGAGCTGATCGGCAAAGTCGAGAAACAGGCGCTCAACCACCTTGGAATTGACCGAGCCTAAGTTCGACATGATCTGCGAAAGCTCGCGGATTTCTTCGTCGTCCATCAGTTCAAACAGTGACGTCGACTGCGACTCGTCGAGAGACAGCATGAAGATCGCCGCTTTTTGCGGGCCGGTGAGGGAGCGGTAATCGTCTTTTACGCGGCTCATGGCGCTGTGCGCTTAATGCGGTTGGGGCGGTACACCTACAAGGTTACCTTTTTCCACTGGCACGCCAAGCCCAATTCACCGGCGGTATTTGTCACGGTGGCGAGACAGGTGTTTTCGTTTTGCACGGGAATGGCGACGGATGCGCTGATCACGTATTGGCGAAGCCCCGTTTGGTGCTGTTCCGTGCCGGGAATGCGTTCTGAGTTCAAGCGCACGATGTTGGCGTCCGATTGCTGGAACACCTCGCACAGCCGTGCCATCAAACCCGGGCTGTCGCCACCGGACACCGTGATGGTGTGGGTGATGGTTTCCGATGCAGGATGCATCGACGCCAACTCAAAACGTGAGACCTTGACCTCAGCGTCCGTGAGCTCGGTCAAGGCTTCGAGTTCGTCTTGTAGGGCTTCCAACTCCATCCCACCGGGAAATTCGCAAATGGCGGTGAATTCGGCGCCGCCGCCCAGCACGGCAAACGAGGTGTCGCCCAAGTCCGCGCCCAAGTCAAACAAGCGCCCCGTCACTGCGGAGACAAGGCCTACGCGATCAGGGCCGATGATGGAAACCAAAGCTGTTGTGGACATTGGGGCTCTCTGTCTGCTGTTTTCGTTGTTAAACTATTTTATACACCTCGGACTTCAGATACAAAGATAACACGACATGAACATGGTATCATTTTGATCTTTCGCGATCTTTATGGAGTTATCGCTTTGCGTCATCTGTTTGCTATCACCCTGTGTTTGGTCTTGATGAGCGTATCTTCAGTGCGCGCCGAAGAACTACGCCCGCAATTGGACGATATGGTGCGACACTTTGCACAGGTCGTGTTTGGCGATGAGTACGGTTTGAATACGGGGGCGAAGGTGATCGCCAAATGGCAAGGCCCGGTCGGTTTCACGGTGCAAGGCCGCGCCACATCTGAATTGGGTAAAATGCTCGGCCGCCACCTGGGCGGCTTGGCTCAGTTGACGGGACTGAAGTTTAAGCAGGTCAAGCCAGGAACTTCAGGTCCTACGATTGATTTGTTATTTTTGAAACGAAAAGAAATGGCCAAGATTAAGGGGGATAATCTCGATTCTGCGGTCATCAAACGCCTCACCGACGACCCCACCATGGTGTGCTTTTTTCTCAATTGGAAAAAACCAGACGACCGCATCATCAAAGCCATTGTGGTGGTCAATGTCGAACGTGATCCCGCACAAATCGATTCGTGTCTGTTGGAAGAATTGACCCAAGTTATGGGGCTACCCAATGATGTCGAAGCGTATTGGCCGACGCTGTTCAAGCCGCTCGACATGTCGGTGAAATGGTCGCGTTGGGATAAACTTTACATCAAAACCCTGTACGACCCGCGTTTGAAGGCGGGCATGAAACCAGTCGACGCCCTTTACATAGCACGCGGTATTTTTGCCGATGCCTTGGCGAAACAGCGATAATCAGCATACACTTGATCGAGCGCAGATGATGGGGAGTTGGGTATGACGCGCGACACGCTGATCGAACGAAAGGTTTATCCCGAAGGCGATGTGATCTTCAAACAAGGATCGGCCGGACGCACCGCATATATCGTGCAAAAGGGCCATGTTGAAATTGTCCGCGAAAGCGATGATGGCTCGGAAAAAATATTGGCGACCATCGGCACCGGCGCGATGTTCGGTGAAATGGCGGTGATCGACGACAGCCCACGCATGGCGACGGCACGCGCGACGGAGCCCACCACGGTGATCGTGGTGACGGAGCAGATGTTTCTGCACAAATTGGATAAAGCTGATCCGTTCATTCGCGGCCTGATGCACATCATGGCTGACACCATCCGCGCCATGAGTAAAAAATCAAACGGCTGAACCTGTCATCGTGATGAAAATCACTTGATGATTGCGCCCGCTTGGTAGACTGTGCGCAGCAGATGCTGCATGTGCGCTCTTGAACCGCGATAGGCGATCTTTATGACCTCAGAAAACACACCGCAAAGTCCTGAATCCAAGCCCGTCCGGACCGGTTTTTTGGGCAAATTGCGCGGCTATTTTATTGCCGGCATCTTGATCACCGCGCCGATCTCGATCACGTTTTACCTTGGTTGGCTGTTCGTCACCTATGTGGATAGCAAGGTAACGGGGCTGCTGCCCGACAAATATAACCCAGAAACCTATCTGCCTTATGGCGTGCCGGGGCTGGGTGTAGTTGTGGTTGTGGTCGCTCTGGTTCTGATCGGTGCGTTTACAGCGGGCTTTATGGGGCGTTTTTTCCAACGTGTGTGGGACCGCATGGTCGGCAATGTGCCGGTGTTGCGCAGCGTTTATAAGGCGCTCAAGCAAATCCTTGAAACCGTGTTGGCGCAACAATCCAACGCCTTTCGTGAAGCGGTGCTGGTCGAATATCCACGCCGCGGCATGTGGGTGATCGCGTTCATCACTGGACGAACACAAGGCGAGGTGCAGAGCGTCACCGAAGAAGACGTCATCAATCTGTTTGTGCCGACTACGCCCAATCCGACCTCGGGCTTTTTGATTTTTGTCCCCAAAGAAGACATGGTTCCGTTGTCGATGAGCGTCGAAGACGCGTTGAAGATGGTGATCTCCGGTGGCATCGTTACGCCGCCCGACCATCGTCCGATGGAAGATCGTGGCAAAATCCAGGTCCGTTCATCGGAACATTTGGTTAAAGACGGAAAGCCTTAAGCCAGCACGCTGAGGACTTCTTTCAAGCCGTCCGCCATTTCATAGCCGTCCAGTTCGCCCAGCTTCACCCAGCGCGCTTCGGTGTGCTCTGATGACAGCACCACGTCGCCGTTGCCGGGACGGCACAAAAAGGTCATGCCGACGAACTCTTCACTTTCGGGACCGTAGAAAAAGTGAAAGGTGTCGAGCACACGTAGCGGCTCGACGTCGAGCCCGGTTTCTTCTCGGGCTTCACGGATCACGGCTTGTTCCGGCGTTTCTCCGCTTTCCATGCGCCCCGAACACGGATCCCAATAGCCCGGTAGGTGCGATTTGTCGGGGCTGCGTTTGAGCAGCAACACAGTGTCATCGCGGGTGATGATGGCGGTGACAGCGACGGCGAATTTAGTGCTCATGGCATGTTCCTCAACCGGACCGCAGATACTTGATCGCCGCGTCGCGTTCAAACAGGTACAGCAACGTGCGCAACGCTTCACCGCGCGGGGTCTTGAGATCGGGATCCGTTTCCAAGATAAGCTTGGCGTCGTTGGTTGCGGTGGTGAGCAAGTTTTGATGCGCTTCCAAATCGGCCATGCGAAATTCCGGCAGGCCACTTTGGCGCGTGCCCAGTAATTCACCTGCGCCACGCAGTTTGAGGTCTTCTTCGGCGATGACAAAGCCGTCTTCGGTTTCGCGCATGATCTTAAGACGTTTTTCAGCCACTTCGCCTAAGGGCGGTTGATAAACCAGCAGGCAAGTTGACGCGCCGCTACCGCGCCCGATACGTCCGCGCAATTGGTGCAGTTGCGCCAGGCCGAAGCGTTCGGAATGCTCAATCACCATCACCGTGGCCTCGGGCACATCGACGCCGACCTCAATCACCGTGGTGGCGACCAAGATGTCGACTTTGCCGGACTTGAAGTTCGCCATCACTGCATCTTTGTCTTTGCCCTTCATGCGCCCATGGACCAAGCCAATCCGTTCGCCGAACATCTTTGTCAGTTCAACAAAGCGATCCTCGGCGGCGGCGAGGTCGAGCTTCTCGCTTTCTTCCACCAGTGGGCACACCCAATAGACCCTGGCACCTTCGTCGAGCTTGCGCTGCACGCCTTCGGCGATGGAGCCGAGCTTTGACGACGGCAACACCCGCGTGTCTACCGGCTGACGCCCGGCGGGCTTTTCCAACAAGCGTGACACGTCCATGTCGCCATACGCCGTGAGCATCAAGGTGCGCGGGATCGGCGTTGCGGTCATCACCAGCACATCGACGGCAGAGCCCTTGGCGGCCAATTCTAGGCGTTGATGCACGCCGAAACGATGCTGTTCGTCAATCACCGCCATACGCAGATCAGCGAATTCGACGTCGTCTTGGAACAATGCGTGGGTGCCCACCGCAATTTTGATGGCGCCAGATTTTAGCCCGTCGAGCACCGCCGCACGGTTTTTGCCTTTTTCGCGACCGGTCAGCACTGCGACTTCGACGCCAGCGGCTTCGGCCAACGGCTGGATGGTGTTCAAGTGCTGGCGCGCCAGGATTTCGGTGGGTGCCATCAGCACCGCCTGAAAGCCTGCCTCAACCGCTGCCAACATCGCCAGCAGCGCCACCACGGTCTTGCCTGAACCGACGTCGCCTTGCAGCAAACGCAGCATGCGCAGGTCAGACTCCATATCGGCAATGATTTCGTCCAATGCGCCGGTTTGCGATCCAGTCAGCGCGAAGGGCAGGGCATCAAGCACCTTTTGACGCAAAGCGCCATCACCCAAGGTCGGGTGGCCCTTAGCCTTGCGCATGCCGCGTCGGACCAGACCTAAGGCCAGCTGGTTGGCGAGCAACTCATCGTAGGCCAAGCGCTCACGTGCCGGGGCATGGGGAGTGATCTCCGTAAGTTCTTCGGGGGCGTGGGCTTTGAGCAGGCTTTGATGCCACGGCTGCCAGTTGTGCTTCGCCATCAATGATGGGTCGTGCCATTCGGGCAGTTCCGTCGTTTGTGCCAACGCCCCGTGGATGGCCTTGGCGAGGACCTTTTGCGACACGGTGTGGGTGAGCGGATAGGTGGGCTCCAGCTTCAACACAGTGTCGATGTCTTCGACCTTCACCATGTGGTCGGGGTGGGTCATCTGGATTTCATTGTTGTAGTGCTCGACCGTGCCTGACACCACCCGCAGCTCGCCTTCAGGCAGGGTCTTGATCAAATAGTCGGCGTGGGCGTGAAAAAACGTCAGCACCAACGTTCCGGTATCGTCCTCGCACACAACCCGGTAAGGCCGGGATCTACTTGGCGGCGCGATGTGCTGCAGCACCCGCACGCTCATCGTGCACAGCTCACCATGCCCGGCTTGCGATACCGTGCATTGATGACGGCGGTCCACGGAACCGCTGGGCAGATGCCACAGCAGGTCCACCACATGTACGCCTGCCAAGCGTTCCAGCGCCGGTTTCAAGCGCGGACCCACGCCTTTCAGCGTGTCGACCGGCTTGAACAAGGGATAGAGAACTTGCGGGCGCATGAGGCTTCCGTAAATGAGTGTGCTGACAGACGGCGTACAAAGTTTTATACCTGCACCCGCCCCCCAACACCAGCCGAGCGAAGCGATGGCCCAAACACAAGACAGCACCCGCAAACGTCTTCTTTTTCATTGCACCCATATGGGCATGAAGGAAAATGATGTGATGTTCGGGTCCTTCGCGCACGCGCATTTGGCGGACCTTTCCAACGCCGAGGTCGAAGAGCTGGAAGCGCTATTGCTCAACAACGACATGGACCTGTTCAGGTGGGTGATGGGCCAAGCCGAAGTTCCGACTGAATGGAATACGGCGTTGATGAAGCGCTTGCAGGACTTCACATCTAGACAGAAGTCAGGCGGGTAAGGTGTTGAAACATTTGATTGAACAATTGTCATCCCCGGGACGTGTGCGCATTGCCGGCGCGCCCGGCGGCATGGACGCGCGGGTGGTGGCGGAGCTGGCGAACAGTGGTCGCGACGTTCTGCTCATCGCGCGTGATGACGTCGCGGGCGCACGCCTGGACGAAGCCTTGCAGTTTTTCGCACCTGAGGTCGAACGCATTGATTTTCCGTCATGGGATTGTCTGCCGTACGATCGGGTGTCGCCAAACGCTGCCATCGTGTCGCAGCGCATCGATGCGCTGACGCGTTTGTTGTCCACGTCAGAAAAGAAGGGCCGCGTTGTGGTCGCCACCGTCAGCGCGTTCTTGCAGCGCGTCCCACCGCGCGATGCGTTCAAGGGTGCAACCTTGATCGTTAGCGCAGGCGATACGGTGGAGCCAGCAAGCTTGGATACCTATTTGATTGAGCACGGTTATCACAACGCCCAAACGGTGATGGAGCCAGGCGAGTTTGCCAAGCGCGGCGGTTTGGTTGATATCTTCCCCACCGGCGCTGAGCAGCCGGTGCGTCTGGATTTCTTTGGTGACGAGGTCGAAAGCCTGCGCCGTTTTGATCCCGCCACCCAACGCACCACTGGCGACGTGGTTGAACTGGCATTGCGCCCGGTCAGTGAAGTGCCACTGGATGAAGACGCCATCAGCCGCTTTCGCACCGGCTACCGGGCTTTGTTTGGTGCGGTGACCAAGGCAGATGCGCTTTACGAGTCGGTGTCCGAAGGGCGTCGCCACATCGGCATGGAACACTGGTTGCCGTTGTTTTACGACGGGCGGCTGGAAACCATACTCGACTATATGGCGGGCGCTGTGGTGTTGTTGGACCACCAAACGCCAGAATCCATCGAAGCGCGACTTGATCTGATCGGCGAATACTACGGTGCGCGCAAGGCCATGATGGGGGCGGCCAAGGGCGCGCAGCCCTCCGATGCGCCGCTGTACAAGCCGGTGCCGCCCGAACGCCTGTATTTGACCGCTGGCGACGTCGATCAGCTGCTGAAACCGTTTGCCTGCGCCCAATTGGACCCGTTCGATGCGCCCGAAAGCGTCGAAACGCTCAACGCCGGGGCCAAAGCCGGGCGGGAATTTTCAGACGCTCGCGTCAACCCCGACATCAACGTATTCGACGCTTTGGGCGACCATGTCGAGGCACTGGAAAAAGAAAGTCGCCGCGCTTTGATCGGCGCGTTCTCCGTCGGCACCCGCGAACGCCTAATGACGGTGATGGGCGAACATGGTCTTGAGCCGCTGGTGCAGATCGACGGCTGGGCGGATGTCGTAAAGCTCAAAAAGGGTTCCATCGGCGTCGCGGTGTTGGGCCTGGAACGCGGCTTCGTCACCCAAGATCTTGCGATCATTTCCGAACAAGACATTTTGGGCGAACGCCTCAGCCGCCCCGGTAAGCGCAAGGTTTCGGCCGACAATTTCATCGCCGACGTCACGTCGCTGTCGGAAGGCGACATGGTGGTGCATTTGGAACACGGTATCGCTCAATACGCGGGACTGGTGACGTTGGATGTCGGCGGCGCGGCGCACGATTGTTTGAAGCTGATCTATTCCGGCGACGACAAGCTGTTTTTGCCGGTGGAAAACATCGACGTCATCACCCGTTACGGGTCCGAAGATGCGGGCGCGCACCTCGACAAGCTGGGCGGTGCGGGTTGGCAGGCGCGCAAGGCCGGGCTGAAACAACGTCTCAAAGACATGGCGGAAGAGCTGATCAAGATCGCCGCCGCGCGCGAATTGCGCCAGACCGAACGCATGGCGCCTGACCCCGGCGCGTTGGATGAGTTCGCCTCACGCTTTGCCTACAATGAAACCGAAGATCAAGCCCGCGCCATCGCCCAAGTGGTGTCCGACTTGGGCGAAGGCCGTCCCACGGATCGCTTGGTGTGCGGCGACGTCGGCTTTGGCAAGACCGAGGTCGCACTTCGCGCCGCGTTCGTCGCCGCGATGTCGGGCCGTCAAGTCGCCCTGGTGGTGCCGACCACCTTATTGGCGCGCCAGCACTTTCGCAATTTCCAAGACCGTTTCAAGGGCTTTCCCATCCGCATCGCCCAACTGTCGCGCTTGGTCACTGCAAAGGACATGAAGCTCAACAAAGACGCCATGGCGTCGGGCAATGTCGATATCGTCGTCGGCACCCATGCGCTGCTGGCCCAAAACGTCAAATTCCGCGATCTGGGGCTGCTGATCATCGATGAAGAACAGCACTTCGGCGTCAAACACAAAGAACAGCTCAAGGCGCTGAAAGCCGACGTGCATGTGTTGACCCTCACCGCCACGCCGTTGCCACGCACGCTGCAACTGGCGCTGACTGGGGTGCGGGAAATGAGCCTCATCGCCACGCCGCCGGTAGATCGCTTGGCGGTGCGCACATTTGTGATGCCGTTCGATCCGGTGGTGGTGCGCGAAGCGATCATCCGCGAACGCTTTCGCGGCGGCCAAACGTTCTATGTCTGTCCGCGCATTCAAGATCAGGCGTATCTCAAAAAGAAGCTCAAGGAACTGGTCCCCGAAGCCGCCGTCGCCGTGGTCAACGGCCAGATGCCCGCATCTGATCTGGAAGACATCATTTCTGAATTTTACGACGGCAAATACGATGTCTTGCTGTCGACCAACATCATCGAAAGCGGCCTCGACCTGCCCAGCGTCAACACCATCTTGATCCACCGCGCCGACATGTTCGGCTTGGCGCAGCTTTATCAATTGCGCGGTCGGGTGGGGCGATCGAAAACCCGCGCGTATGCCTATTTGACGCTGCCGCCGGGCAAAAAGCTCACGCCCACCGCGGAAAAACGCCTCACCGTGATGCAGACCTTGGACACCTTAGGCGCAGGGTTCCAGTTGGCGTCGCACGATCTCGATATTCGCGGTGCGGGTAACTTACTGGGCGAAGAACAATCCGGCCACATCCGGGAAGTCGGCGTTGAGCTATATCAACAGATGCTCGAAGAAGCCGTGGCCGAAGCCAAGGGCGCGTTGAGCGGCGACGGCCCGGTCGAAGAAGAGTATTCGCCGCAAGTCAGCATCGGCATTCCGGTGCTGATCCCGCAAAGCTACGTCTCAGATCTCAACCTGCGTATGGAGCTCTATCGCCGGGTGTCGCGTCTGGACAGCGACCAGGAATCCGAAGCCTTCGCCGCCGAGCTGATCGACCGTTTCGGGAAATTACCGGGCGAGGTCGAAAACCTGCTGCAAACCGTCGCCATCAAACGTCTGTGCCGCCGCGCGCACGTCGATAAAGTCGATAGCGGACCCAAGGGCGCAGTGGTGTCGTTTCGGGGCAACGAATTCCCCAACCCCGCAGGTTTGATCGGCTACATCACGGACCAAGTCGGCACGGTCAAGCTGCGCCCGGATCACAAGCTGGTCCTCAAACGCAAGTGGGACGGCGGCGTGGAGCGGCTGAAAGGCGTCACCGCACTGGTGCGTACACTGGCCGATATTGCTGAGGCGGATTCCTAAAGTTCATTAAGTGGTCACGAAACGGTTACAGGGCGGCCCTAGCGTCCCGAAACATGCTGAATTCAGATTCGGCACCGTATTATTTGGGACTTAAAAGGGCTTCAACCATGACCATGAAACCGATTTTGGGCGGTGCATCCGTCCTCATCGCGGCTATCGCCTTGTCGGCGTGTGCGCAGACGACCTCGACATTGGAACAGGGTGTTTACACCGCACAAAAGCAAGCTTTGGATCTGGGCACGGTGGCGTTTCACGGTCAAAAAACCATGGACTTTACCGTCGGCATCGGAAGCGGCGCGTTCCATTATAAGGGCGATCCTGACAACGTCTTTTACACCGTCACCGACCGTGGCCCGAACATAAAATGTTCCGACGTGAAAAAGCTGTTGGGCGCAGACAATGCCGGTCTTTGCGCGGGTGACAAAAAGGGCAAGGTCTTCCCCATCCCCGGTTTCGCGCCGAGCATCTACAAAATCGCGCTGAATGCCGATCGCAGCTTCACGGTGCTTGAGACGGTGACCCTGAAAAACACCGTCGGCCAGCCGATCAGCGGCGTGGTCAATCCTCTAACCACTTCCAACACCGAAAACGGTTACGCCAACATGGGTGCCAAGCTGGCGTTCGACAGCGAAGGCCTCGACGTTGAATCCGTTGTGCGCCTGTCCGACGGCACGTTTTGGATTTCCGACGAATACGGCCCGTCCATCGCTCACATTGCGGCGGATGGTCGCGTCATCAAGCGCTTGGTGCCGACCGGCCTGGAAAAAGACCTCGCCGGTGCCCGCTACCCGGTGATGGCTAAGCTCCCGGGCATTTTGAAATGGCGCAAGCTCAACCGCGGCATCGAATCCATCGCCGTGTCGGACGACGAAAAGTCGCTCTATTTCGCGATGCAGAGCCCGTTGGCTTATCCAGACGTCAAAGCTTATAAAGCTTCCAATGCGGTGCGTTTGTTCAAGATGGACATCGCCAGCTTGGAGATCGTGGGTGAATACATCTACCCGCTCGACGATCCGAAAAGCTTCGCCGTGGACAACGCACAAAAGGCGCGCAAGCAAAGCAACGTAAAGATCAGCGAAATGACCGCCCTGAAAGGCGATCGCTTGCTGGTTTTGGAACGCATTTCCAAGACCACCAAATTCTATGTGGTGGATCTCGCCAAAGGCCGCAACATCGCCGGCAGCAAGTGGGACGCGGAAGTCGTGTCGCCGTCGCTTGAACAGTTGAAAGTCGAAGGCATGGCGAAAAAGGGCGTACCGGCGCTGGCCAAAATCTTGGTGATGAACACCGACAACCGTGGCGGCATGCCCAAGAAAATCGAAGGCATCGGTCTGGTCGATGCCCACACCATGATGTTGATCAACGACAATGACTTCGGCATCGAAGGCGACGGCACCGCCGTGGTGGTGGTGAAGCTGAGCACGCCGCTGTTCTAAGTGAGCGCACATCATTTGTGAAATGAATGGGGGGCTTCTTGGGGCTCCCCATTGATTTTTTTAAGCCGCCGCAGCGTCGAGCAGCCGGGCGAGCACTTCCGGCGGTTGCGCGCCTTGCAAGGCTAGCTCACCATCTATGAGAAAACAGGGCACGCCATTGACGCCCATCCTGTGAGCAAGGCTGTTTTGCTCGCGCACCCACGAAACGTCCGTGGAGCTGTCCAGGTAAGCGTCCAATGAACTGCTTTCCAGGCTGACGGATCGACCAATGGCGCTGAGTTCATCAAAATCGCCGATGTCGCGCCCGTCTTGAAAATAAGCGCAGTACAGCCTTTCCACCACGCTTTCCGCGAGACCAAACTCACTAGCGTAATGCACCAAACGATGGGCGTTGACGGTATTGGGCGTGTGGTGAATGCGGTCGAACTGAAAGGTGATTTCTTCCGATTGCCCGGTCGCTTCCAACGCGCCGAGCAAGCGGCGTACGCGCGACTCGGTGCCGAATTTGTTGATCAAATAGGCATTTCGTTCCATGCCCGCGGACGGCATTTCGGGGTTGAGCATGAACGGTCGCCACGTCAGCATCGCACTGATGGCTGAACGCAAGCCCAGCGCACGTTGGAGGCGACGCTTGCCGATGAAGCACCACGGACAGATCGGGTCATAAAAAACATCTATTTGCATAGGCGCATTCTTTCACGTCATTTGTGCGCCGTCGAGCCGTTGAATTGGGTTGTATTCATTGTATTTCACTCTCATTTAGCGGTGCATTGACCGTGATATAAGCCCGCAATATGCTTCGGGCTAACGAGCTTTTCGGGACACACACAATAGATGAATCATAAATCTCAAAACATCTCATGGGTCGCTCATCGCATTGGGGCTGAAGAGAGACACGCCAAATCTGGCCACCGTGGCGGTGTGGTGTGGTTTACGGGGCTTTCGGGTTCTGGGAAAACGACCTTGGCTCTCACCTTGGAAAAGAAACTTTTCGATCTCGGCTATCAGGTCTATGTGCTCGATGGCGACAACATTCGCCATGGCTTATCAGGAAACCTAGGCTTTAGCGAAGAAGACCGACGCGAAAACATTCGCCGCGTCAGTGAGGTCGCGGGGCTGTTCGCGGAGGCTGGCGTGATCGCCATCGCGGCTTTCATATCGCCGTACCACGAAGAACGCCAGTTGGCTCGCAAAATTGCCGGTGAGCATTTTGTCGAGGTTTTTTTGTCCGCTTCCGTTGATGTTTGCGAAACGCGCGATCCCAAGGGCTTGTACAAAAAAGCTCGCGCGGGCGAGATCAAGGACTTCACTGGGGTCGATGCGCCGTATGAGCAACCATCTCAGGCTGAATTGGTGTTGGACACCGGTGCGCGCACGGTCGAGGACTGCACCAAGGAGCTAACGGGATTGATTGAAAGTCGTTTCCGTCTCTGATCAGGACACGTGAAACGTAGCGAAATAACGCGCCCCATGGTTTTTCCATTTGGGGCGCTTTTTTGTCAACAATCGGATACATGCCCTTGCTATGGTGTGACCATGACCTTGGCCGAAGATGTTCCCCTAAATCCAGCCATGGATCGCGCTAGCCTGACGGATGGACGGGCGCGGTTTCGCGAAATCGTCGCCGCGCTGAACGCCGACCATGGCGCGGCTTTGCCAGATGCGCGGTCAACCGATGCCTTTTTCACCACCTTGAAATACGAGCCCGCAGGAACCGGCGCATCCGTCGATGTGGTGGTACGCCTGGATGGCGTCAATGTCATCGCCGTGCCTGGGTTCCTCACCGAATGCGTGGCGTTTTTGGCTGATTGTTTGACTGACGGGCTTGCGCACCTGGAAACCCTAGGAGCGCGGACCTCGATTGCGCCGGTCGCGGGGCGGGGCGGGTGCGTTGAAAATGCGCGTAGGTTGCGCGATCATGTGATGGCTCAGCAGCGCCAAAGCGGTGACGCACAGACCATCTTGGTCCCCATGTCCAAGGGCGCGGCGGACACGTTGGTGATGTTGGCGCTCTATCCTGAAACGATAAAGCGTCTCGACGCAGTCGTTTCCTTGGTTGGATGCGTGTGTGGATCTCCTCTGCACCGCTTCGCGCCCGATTGGCTGAAGTGGGTCGAACGCGTGCTGCCGATGCCCACGTGCGCGCGGTTCGGCGGGGCGGCGGTGGATGACCTTAGCCCCGAAACCCGCATGTCCTTTTTGGACGGTTTTCGCATGCCGAACGATCTGCGCACATACAGCCTCGGCGCCGCGGTGGATGAGCAAGAGATGTCGGCGGGTATGATGCCGTCGTACCGCGCCTTAAGCACCATTGATCCGCTCAACGATGGGCAGATGCTGCTCGGCGATCAAATCCTACCGGGCTCGACGTTTTTGGGTGCGCTCAACTGTGACCACATCGCCACCGCCATGCCGTTCAACCGCAACCCGGGCGCGGTGGCGCGTTTCGTGACCCGGCGTTTGCTGAACCGCAACGCCTTTCCCCGCGAAATCATGTTGGAAGCGATGGTGCGCCAAGTTTTGGAAGATTTGCGCGCTTAAGCGTTCACAAAATGATCTCTCAAGCGTCTCAAGCGTAGGGCGAAACCTATGGGAGAGGACGCGATATGCATCGTCATGGCATAGCGATATCTGGTGCTGTTTTGGCTGCGGTACTGGTTTTGAGCGGTTGCGCGGGGGGCGAAAACCTCTATGCGCGTCCGCTTGGCGATTTTGAGCAAGCCGTCCAGCGCACCGCAACGGCAACCCGCATCTACAGCGCTCTGGCGCGTCAGGACCTAAATAACGCCGCCATCAGCGCGTTGGCCGTGAACCCAGACGCGACCATCAGCTTTGACGTCACAGCCTGCGCTAAGGGCCAAGACGCAAAGGCGTGCAAGGTTGTGAACAGCGGCGGCAGCCCCATTGTAAGCAACGGGCCATCAATCCCGCCAACCGTACAGATGATGTCTCGCATTGAAACGTATGCTGCGCTTCTTGCCGATATTGCGGGCACCGTTTCTGAAGATGAATTGCAAGCACGACAAAAAACCGCTGACAGCGCACTGGATAAACTGCAATCGGGAGCGGCGGCGCTGAAAGCCGGGCAGAGCAAACGCGGCCTTAAAGATTTCAAAGGCGCCGCAGAAGACGCCCTGGCCGGGGCTTACCTACAAAGCCAGCGGCGTAAATTACTCACCGCATTGGTCAAAGACGCCGACCCGGTGATTGCCGCCAGCAGTAAAATGCTCGCCTCAACGCTGGGGGGCGTGCGCGAAAGTTATCTCGAAACCCAGAGTTTTCGCCTCAACTTGCAAGTTCTCAACTTCAACAACCTTGGGCCTTTGCTGAAAGCAGGGGGCGGGGTCACGGCCCCGGCTAGCGCCATGGCCAGCGCACAAGTGTTGCGTCGCGAATCCCTATCGCGCTTGGTTCGCGAAAGCGGGCAGCTTCAGAGTGTGGCGAGCATGGAGATCGGCGCTTCGTTTGTGGACATGGCCAAGGCGCACGCGGCGTTGCTGCAAGCCCTGGAATTCTCAGGAACCGATCTGGGCATGCTCGTCGAGGCGATTGAGAACTTCCGCGCCACCTCCGCAAAAGCTTCAAACGCACTCAGCACGCTTCAAGGGATGATGTGATATGGCTGACGATCTCGATACGGTGAATACGCATATAGAACGCCTTGGCGACAGCGCGATCAACTTGCAATCATTGTCAGCGCAAGCCATGCGCGACGGCGATCCGGCAAAGGCTCAGGATCTCGCGACCCAAGCCATGTTGCTGATGGGCAAAAAAGCCGAATTACGCGCTCGGCGCCGCGACCTCGAAGCAACGGGCGAGCAGTGGAGCAATATGCTCGACAAACTTGACGATTTGGACCAAAAAGCCAAACGCGCAAAAACGCACATGCATGAGGCCCAAGACACCGTCGAAGCGGCCAAAACAGTGCTCGGTGTGGTGGGTAAAATTTTGACCGTACTCTAACGCTTGCTCCGCTCCGCGCTGGATGCTATCAGGTCATTCGCAAAGGATGGGTGGCCGAGTGGTTGAAGGCACTGGTCTTGAAAACCAGCGAGGGTTAACGCTCTCCGTGGGTTCGAATCCCACCCCATCCGCCACCACCTTGTTTCAGTTTGCCTCAGGCTGGTTCCCAAAATTTCAAGGCGGGGCTCAATTCATACGATCTCCCTGGCCGAAGAAGCGCGAATTGTAACGTTATGAGGTGTCTAGGGCGATAGGGGGGCATCCGAGACAAGATCCATAGCTACACCTAGGTCCCTCAACCGATCCCGATTGCAGTTGTCCTCTTCACGTTTCGAAAAAAACCAATAGGTGTGCTGTAAGTTTTTCCTGCTGGGTAAAAATTTCCTATCAAGGGTCGTTTTGATCAGATTTTTTTGTATGTATATCAAATAGTTAGTTTTAAAATCACCTGGCACAAAACGTGCTTTAGCTCCTATGTAAACAGCTATGGGAGGTTGACGTGGCAGGTATATCAAGCATTTCGCAAGGCATTGGGGTTCCACTGCAGGCCGTTGCTTCGGCGAACGATAAAAAGCCAGAAAACCTTTTAGAGAACGACGATTTTCTGGCCCAATTCGGTTACGTGGGAGGAGACGTCAAAAACTTCTGGCAGAGTATGATCCAACGTGTCCAGGCTAACTCAGAAGGTCTCTCGCAAGAAGCTCGCGACCAGCAAATTGCCAAACAAAATGCCGTTCCTGTTCACAGCGTTTTTCGTGCAAACGGAAAAATTGTCGCTTTTATCGGCAAAAGTGGAGGTATCACTTCGACTGGCGGCTTAGGGCATGTCAGCACGGCAGGCAGCCTCGACGAAGTCGCACAAAATGTGAAAGAGCGTCTGACGCAATTGTACGGCAATATCCAAATGGAGACATACCCAGCTGGCTCCGGTGCAAATGTGGGGATGGCGGGTGACGAGATGTTCGGCAGGGGCCCTCAAATGCCATCACCGGAAGCTGCGTTCAAAAACGATACCAAAACTGGATATATGAACACACGCCTCACATTCAGCGCAGAATCCCTGGCTCTGTTTCAAGACGCTCGAAAATCATTTGGCTTGTGAGATGTTATTGTTGAGTAAAGGTCATATTCGCCATGGAAATCGAGCCGCACTGACCAGTCCCTACGGACGGGTTCGTGTCGCATGTCGGTTTGCGCTTTAGCGCCGCCAGCTGAATGCGGACTTGATGGTTTCTGTGAACAGCTGGGTGATGCGAAAGACGTCGGCGGTGGCTTGTTTGAGCGCCTCGGCGAAGGATTGGTCCACCGGGGCGTTTTTGAGCTCTTGCGCCAAGTCTTGACCGCGGCTCAAGTTGACGACTTTCTGGCCGCTTTCGGACAAGGTCACGGTGTCGTTGACGGTGCGTCCAGAGGTGCTGTCGTCTTTCGTGACGCTGTCGTTTGGTGGGGCCGCACGCGCAGGGGCAGGCTTGCCAGCATTGACAGCTTGATTGAAAACGTCCCGTACGCTGTTTTGTTGTGTTTCTATGGTCGCCATGGCCTGACTATAGCATATTTAGACAAAAGGCGCTTGCAGATAAAGCCCAGCGGCCTTTTAGGGGGGCGGGCTTCATATTCTGCAAAGCGCTCGATTGGAGTCTTGCTAATTATTCTTTTTATGTGAACGACTTGTAAGCCGCCTTGAAAGCGTCTCGATCGTCTTCGTTTTCGAAATAGACCGCGATGGATTTTTGTCTCAGCTCGGTGGAAATGGCTTCGATGTCGACGTCCCATTCCCCTTTGCAATTCGCGTCGAGCCAATCTTCGATCACGTTAATCTGGGCGGATGTTTTGAACTTGAGACCTGTGTGTAGGGTCATCTCATGCTCCTCGATCTAGAAACAATCACCTAATTCAGATACAAATATTTATCAGACGGCGCAAGGGGGGGGGGCGCACCTCACCGGCACACGCAATGCACGCTCAGTTGATGGCCGGGCCACTGGTGAGGGGCGCGTCTTCGGTTTCGACCTCAACGGTTTCGACCTCAACCGGATTGCCTTCGCGGTCCAACAGGGCATAGTCGTCTACCGCGCCGACCATGATTTTTTCCCGCATATCGGCCAAAATAGCCTGGGCTTGTTCTTCGCTGGGTAAGCTGGCGTCGGAATTCTTGGCGATGCCGACAATGACCATATTCCAGTCGGTGCTTTGCGCATCAGCGGTTTCGCGCACGGAACTGAACGTCATGCCGTGAGCGGCGGGTTGGTGGGCGTCGAACAGCACCTGCACCATGATGGCGTCATCATCGGCGCCCGCCCCGGGAACGGTGCCGACGCGCACAAAGACGTAAAGCATGCGATGCTTGAATCCAGACATGACGCATTTCTGGGCTAAATCTTCAAAATTTTGGGCGCTCATTGAATACATGGTGATCTCGACAAGTTTGCGGTGGACGGGTGCGGGAGCTTTATCCCTGGCATTTAGGGCTTCAATGCACGGATGTCCAGGGGCTGGGTTACGATTTGTTAAGGTGAACGGCCTATAAGTTACTGTTATTGAAAGCTGTGTTTGCATTTCGGTGTAACGGCTTGGCGTCCAGAAGGACGCTGGATATAGAGACAGGACGTCGACCTTGAAGCATTCAAAACAACCACGCTGTCAGGCCCCGATGCGCCATCGGGTTTCGTTGCGATCAAAAGTGATCGTTAGCACCATCGCCTTTTGCACCTCTTCGTTGATTTTTGCGCCGAAATCCGGGGCTGTTGAACTCATCGCCCAGGCGGAAATCGCTGCGGCGCCGCCAGCACTCTTGCGCATTGAGGTTTCCTCAGTCTGCGCTGAAAAGGGCGCGGTGTTTAAGATCGCCAACCGCGGCGAGCAGTGGCCGCGCACCGGCTTGTTGCGGCTCTATTACGCAGACGATCAGTCTTTAATCGGGCAGCGCCGCTTGCGTCTAGCCGATCATCAACGGATTTCGTTTGCTGTGAAAAACAACATTGTCGCCGGGCGCCCTATTGGGGTTTGGCTTGATCCCGGCTGGTACAAACGCAGCTTCAAATTCGATGCGCAAATGACGTGTCCATGACGAGAGCCCCCCTAAGGGGGCTTTTGTTTGCCCAAAGACAGAGATAACGCGCTTTAGATTATGGAAAAGTCAGGGAAAAACCGTTTAATATGAAATCCATGACAAGATCAGAACCTATCAATGTAACGATTGCATCCCCCACGAAACACGAGCGTGGGTCCACGGACGTTGCCGTGAGCGATGCGTTAAGTCCGGAAGCTTTATTGGTGTCGGGCTATGGGGAAGCGGCGGTTCTGTTGGACTTGGAAAGCAATCACGCGGTCGCCAACCGCCATGCGACGCATATCGCCTTTTTGTTCGAAGGCCATACCGACGATCAATTGAATCAGTTGATTTCCACAGCGGTCGATCACGCCAAGGTAGTAACGGCCAATTTGTCCCTGCCAGGGCTTTCGGGCCAAGCGGTGTATCAACTGAACCTCATTCCGCAGGTTCTGGGCAACAAATTGTTGTTCTTGTTTCACGACCAGACGCTCGACAGCAACCTGCGAGATGCGCTGATTGAATCGCGCCAACGTTTCAAGGATTTGGTGGAAGTTTCCAGCGATTTTTCCTGGGAAGTCGATAGCAATGGCCGCTTCATCTTCGTTTCGCGTTCGGGCGCGATGGGCTATGCGGCGGATGATATGATCGGACGCAAGCCCGAAGAATTTGTCGTCGGCGCAGAAGAATACGCACCGATTCCGTTTTTGTCCGATACCCGTGTCGAAGACATGGAAGTGTGGATGCATCGCGCTGACGGCGGCATGGCGTGCGTGGTGGTTTCGGCGATACCTTTTTTCGAAGACGACGGTACGCCGCTTGGTGTGCGTGGGGTTTGTCGCGATGTCACGTCGGAGCGCGAACGCGCCGTGGCGCTGGCTCATGCCCATCAACGCGAACAGGTTTTGGGCTATATCGTCAACACCATTCGCGACGAAATCAATCCGACCGATATGCTGGGCGCCGCCGCCGCCGCGACGGCGCGGGCCATGGGGGCGAGCGGCTGTCGCGTTCTGCGTATGACCGTTGGTAAAGATGAAGACGCCCGATTGGAGTTCGAGCCCGCCGCCGAATTCGGCGCAGGCGGGCCGGGGCAGTTCGGCGAAGGGTTCTTGACGTTTTCTAAAGAGAACGCGTGGCTGCGCGAAGAAGATATCGAAGGCTGGCGGGTGATCGCTGCGCCGTGTCTGCACGGTGGTGAAATCAATGGCGTCATCTGTTTGTGGAAACGCAGCGATTGGAGCGACGATGACCGTTTGCTGGTCAACGACATCTCCAATCAGCTGGGCATTGCGATTGAGCAGATCGAAAACCATGAAAGCATCGTACGTTTGTCGCGCACCGATGCGATGACCGGTTTGCTCAACCGCCGCGCTTTTTACGATGAAGAACTGCCGCGCCGCTTTCAGCGTCTCGCTCGCGATGATTCAAGCGGCGCTTTGTTTTACATCGATATGGACAACTTCAAGTTGGTCAACGACGTGCACGGACATTTGATGGGAGACGAGGCGATCATGCGACTGCGTGATCTGTTGTACGATTTCGTGCGTCCCGGTGATGTCATTGCGCGATTGGGCGGCGATGAGTTTGCCTTGTGGCTGGATGGCATGGACGAGGATGCGGCTGTGGCGCGCTCACGCCAATTGCTGGTGCTCTCCGAACAGTTGCGCGAATTGTCAGGCGCGCCGGATCGCCCCTTGGGTATTTCCATCGGCATCGCGGTCTACCGTCCCGAAACAAATGAAGATCTGGAAAGTCTGTTGGCGCGCGCCGACAGCGCCATGTATGAGGTTAAGCAAAAATCTAAAGGTGACTGCTGCTTGGCGGCGCCATATAGCCAAGCTGTTTGAAGGGGAGCTTGCACACGGTGTTTAAAGGGCTGGTCAACACGTTTCGCGGTAAACCTCTCGACTATGATGAGGCCAAAAAACTCGCCAAAGACAAAAACGTCAAGGTGCGGCTCAAACTTGCCAAACGTGAAGATTTGGCCCCGGAACTGTTGTATTTTCTAGCCGAAGATCCCGCGCCCGAAGTGCGCCGCGCGATTGCGAAAAATGCCTCGACCCCGCGCCAAGCCGATCTGCTGCTGTCACGCGACGATGACGTCGCGGTGCGTTTTAACTTGGCCGAAAAAATCGCCCAACTGATCCCTGGCCTCAATGAGGCCGAGCTGGATAAAGTTCATGAGCTTGCGCATCATGTTCTGGAGCTTCTGGTCAAGGACCAAGCCACGCGAGTTCGGCGCATTCTGTCCGAAACCCTCAAAGATATCGCCAACGCCCCGCCAGAGATCATACGCCGCCTGGCGCGTGATGTGGACTTGGTGGTGTGCGCGCCGGTGTTGGAGCACTCGACCGTTCTCACGGATGAAGATCTGCTCGAAATCATCACGTCTGGCCCGGTTCTGGGGGCGTTGAACGTCATTTCCAAACGCAAGAACATCAGCGAAGACCTCAGCGACGCGATCTTCTTTTCCGAAGACATTGACGCCATTGGCATCATGTTGGGCAATAAATCAGCTCAAATCCGTGAAGATACGCTCGACCGCATCGTTGAGCGGGCGCGCGATATTGAGCCTTGGCACGAGCCTTTGGTTGGACGTCCGACATTATCGCGCAAAGCGGTGTTGCGCTTGGCGGAATACGTTTCTGACAATTTGCTCGATACACTGGCCTTGCGCTCAGATCTGGGCGACAACGTGGCTGAAGCGGTGCGTGAAGAGTTCGAACGGCGCATGGAAGCCGCAGAACGTAGTCGCAACCGCGATGAAGGCGGACCGCCGGGGGAACGGGCGAAAAAACTGTACGATCACGGAGAGCTTGGCGATAAGGCCGTCCGTGAAGCCAGCCAAAGCGGAGAGACGGAATTCGTCAAAGCCGCGCTGGTGCTGAAATCAGGCCTTCACGTGAGCACGGTGGCGCAGATCATTGACGTCGCCAGTGTAAAAGGGGTGGTAGCGTTGTGCTGGAAAGCCGACCTGAGCATGCAAACAGCGGTTTTGGTGCAAAAGCGTATCGCCAAAATTCCGCCACGCGAAGTTCAAGGCAGCGCGGATGGTGGTTACCCGTTTACAGAAGAAGAAATGACCTGGCAGCTGGAGTATTTTCAAGACTCGACTTGAGGGGGAGGTGTTTTCGCAGCCTCTTGGGCTTGGGCTTGGGCTTGCTGCTCCGCCCATTTCTCGTCGGAGCGCATGGCCCATTTTTCAAGCAACACGCCAAACCCATACAGCAGCCCACCCGGAACCAAAGCCAAAACCGACAGCGCCGTTCCGGTAGGGTCGTTTGAAATTTGCTGGGCCAGTTTGTCCCAACCGTACACAAACCCCATGGTTAAGTGGCTAAACACCGCCAGCGTGGCGCCGATGCCCATGACCAGCCATCCGAAAAATTTGACGACTTGTCCCATGTGTTTAATCCGATTGCCGTGGGGGAAGGTTTAGGTCGAGGATACTAATGGATTGTGGCCAAAATAGTATCGATATCTTGTCCTGATTTAGCCACGACGTCTTTGTAGTCCATGTCACGAATGAGGATGTGGGTTTGTAGCCAGTTGAGCAGAAACTCGCGGATTTCTTCTTCCAAGTCCGAAGACGGATTGAGCATGTAGCGACGCCGCGCGTCCATCAACTGCTCTTTAAGCTCGATATGGGTCTGCTTGTGACGCGCCAGATCGTCGTAATGACACGCTTCTAAGATCGCTTCTTCACGGGAAAAATGAAAATTGGTGTAGTCCAACAGCACCGAAAAAATACCATCGGTGACGAACACACCTTCGTCATTTTCCAAGGCGTCGATGAAATCGTTAAGCGCTTGTATGAGAATTTTGTGGTCGTTATCGAGCGCCGTACAGCCAACACTCATATCATCGGTCCAGACAACTTTGGCCGCCATAAATCCCCCTCAGGCATAGAACTTGGTGTGTGTAGGCAGATACATATGATTTTTTTTGATGCCTGATGCTGATTCAGCCACGAACGCGCCACATATTCAACCGCTTTTCATGTATTTGTAACCCTTGGATGTTTTTGGCTTTACCTGCGTTTGGTGTTATCAAAGCAACAGGGCCGGGGGTGGCCCGTGAACATGGAGACGCCTGGGCGATGCCCAAGACATTGATTATCGACGACGACCCTGAATTCGAACAGCACATCCGCGCCCATTTCGGCGGTGCCACCGGTGATGATGAGACCCGTTTCGTTTTTGCTCACGATCAAGCTCAAGCGCTTACAATGATGGCTGATTTGGACGATATCGACATCGCTGCCGTGACCATCGACAGCGAAGAAATTGGTGGATTGGGCGTTTTTCGCAAACTTAAGGGTAAGCGTCTGCGGGTGCCGCGTATCGCCGTGACCAAAAGCCGCGATTTGGGCGCCATTCGCACCGCCATGAATCAAGGCGCGATCGACTTCCTCACGAAGCCGGTGGCAATGGACGATCTTTTGGCGACCCTGGAAAAAGTCTATGCCGACTGTGAAGTGCGACGTAAGGCGTGGCGCGCCGAATCGCAACTGGCTGCCATTCGCCGCGAAATGGACTTGGCGGGTACCATTCAAAAACGCATCCTGCCTGCCCAATTTCCCAACTCGAAACATCTGCAAGTGTTTGCCCAAACCACCCCGGCGCAGGAAATGGGAGGCGACTTTTATGATTTCTTCGACCTCGACGACGGCACCATCGCCGTGGTGGTCGCCGATGTGTCGGGCAAAGGCGTTCCCGCCGCCTTTTACATGGCGGTGGTGCGCACGCTGTTTCGCGCCGCCGCGCAGGGCCAGCCGGGACCGGCGGCATGCTTGTCCGAAGTCAATCGCTTGCTGATCGGTCACGACATTCCGGGTATGTTCGTGACCGCGTTTTATGGCGTGCTCAATCCTGATACCTGGGATTTTACGTTTGCCAACGGCGGTCATATGCCGCCGTATCTGGTGCACGAAAATGGCGACCTCACGCCAGTTGAAACGGGCGGTGGCGTGGTTCTGGGGTTTGAGCACGGCGTGCCGTACCAACAAGACGCAATCAAGCTTGAAAAGGGTGATGCGCTGTTCATTTACACCGATGGTTTGACCGAAGCGTTCGACGCCGAGCGCAACCCGTTCAGTGAAGAGCGCTTGATCAACTGCTTGTTGGAAAACCGTTCGTTGTCCGCGCATGCGCTGACCGACAACGTGTTCGCCTTCGTCAGCGGTCACACCGACGGCGCCCCACAGTCAGATGACATCACCAGTTTCGTCATCAAGCGCTTTTAGGTGAATTTACCGACAATTTTATCGAGTGATTGACGTCATAGTCGCGGCGCTGGCCATCACCTTAAGCTTATCGAAAGTCAGATGAAGCCTAAGGAGACCTTCCATGCATGTCATCGCCGTCGTCTCGCAAAAAGGCGGTTCGGGCAAGACCACGCTTTCGGGCCATTTATCTGTGCAAGCCGAACGCAGCGGTCATGGTCCCGTTGCCGTCATCGACACCGACCCGCAAGGCAGCCTCGCCGCGTGGTGGAACGAACGTGAAAACCCGACTCCTGTATTCGTCAAAACCACGTTGCATGAGCTGCGCGCCCATCTCGATAACCTGCATCAAGCCGGGGTGCGCACCGTGGTGATCGACACCCCGCCTGCGATCACCGGTGCGATTCACGAAGTCATTCGCATCGCCGATTATGTGGTGGTGCCGACCAAGCCCAGCCCGCATGATTTGCGCGCCGTGGGGGCGACGGTGAAATTGGTTGAATCATGCGCCAAGCCGATGGTGTTTGTGCTCAACGACGCTTCGCCACGGGCAAAAATCACCTTTGAAGCCGCGATCGCGCTGAGCCAGCACGGCACCGTGGCGCCGGTGACCGTGCATCACCGCACGCTGTTCGCATCGGCCATGATCGATGGCCGCACGGCCATGGAGTTGGAGCCAAACGGCCAGTCGGCCATCGAGATTCTGGGCTTGTGGGAATACATCAATGCGCGGCTCAACGCTCAGGTCACGCCGACGGCGATCGGTTTGGACGCCGCCAATCGCCACGACGGGCTGTCCACCGGCAAGCAGCCATTTGCGCTGTCGAATGGACTGTCGAAGGCGGAACCACAATGCAGCGATGAAGACGAAGAGGCTCCCGACATCATTGCTGAGGTCTCCGATCCACAGCACGTCCCGCTGACCCAAATCAAACCGCTGGAGCGCGTACCTGATCCCGTGCCGATGGCGTTCAATAGCCCGCCGAGTGATCAAAACATATGGGATGGTTTTGCCCCTTCGCCTGATGAGTGCCCCGATGATCACCCCAGTCCCGGCCAAGATAGGAGGACGCAAACGCAGTCAGAGCGCCGGTCTGGCAGTCCTGAACCGCGTGTGTTTGGCCGTCGTCAAGTGCGCCAAGTGATTTAAGAAGGGCAGGAGAGAACGAACATGGCCAGCATTAAACCCGCATCTCGCCCCACAACGCGGCCTGTCGCGCGCCTTGACGCTTCGCTGTTGCTGGCGCGCAAGGGCGAAGCGATGCCCGCAATCGCCGCAACTCAACACAATAATCCTGATTTGGCTTGGGGCGCACAGCCGCACCCGCAAGATTTCCAATCCCAACACCACCAACCCCAACACCACCAACCCCAGCACCACCAGCCGCAACCTGTTGCACAACCGGCACCGCGGCCTCAAACGGTTGCCACGGCGCGGTTACGCACAGAAACCTTTGTTGGTGCGCGCCCGTTTAAAACGAACGCGCGCCCGGGTCCGCAAAGTCATGTGGATGACGTCGCGTTGACGTTGCGCATCGAAGATGAGACGTACTTGAGGCTCAAGTATCTGGCGCAAAAAACCGGCCTGAGCACACGTAAAATTCTCAATGAAGCTTTGACATTCCACTTGGTGCGCAAAGGCGTGCCTCGCTCACGTAAAATGTTTTTAAAGCCTGAATAATCAATTGTGTGAGATTCTAAATTAAAATTTTAGATGATGATGTTGAAGCTTTGCTGCGCATTCAAAAACAAGGCGTCGCGGGCTTGGTTGGCGTCAAACGATTGTCCGTCTTCGGCGCCGTTGTTGCGATAGGCCTGATTGGCTTTGCTCAGTTCAGCGCGCACAGGCGTGTTTTGGGTCTCATTTAAGTTCAGCCGTTCTTCACGCGCTTCTTGCGCCACCTCGTTCAAAACCTGTCGGGCTTGGGCGGCGACGGCGACATCTTGGCTGGAAGGGTTGGCCGGGGCCAGCGCGGCGCGGATCACGGCTTCCATTTTTGCAGCCGTCGCGGCGGCGGATTGCTCGCGCCCTGTGTCGATAGAGACCTCGCCGCTGACGGCGTACTGTTGGCCATCGGGGCCGCGGGTGTAGGTGAATTGCGCCCCACCGGTCAGCGTTCCGCCCGCCGCGCGGTGGGCGCGTTCGTGGGCGCGCACTTCGCGGTCGATTTTTTTGAGCTCTTGAACGCGCTGCTGTTCGTCTTCGGTTAACTCTTCGGCGCCGCCAGAGCCCGTTTGGCCTTGTTGTTTCGCATTATTCTCATCGGCGTGCTCACGTTGCACCCGTAAAGGGCTGTCGCGGCGGACAAGGGTGTCGTTGCCTGCTTCTTGAGCGGCCAGCAAGGTGGCCTGAGTGGTGACATAGGTGGTGTAGCCGGGGCCTTGCGTGGCTTTGGGTGCGGGGGCGCCAACGTTGGCGGCGCGAGCTTTGGGGCGTGACGACGGTCCGATCCCCAATGAAGAGGCGTCGGCGGATCCATAACTGGTGCGGATCTGACTGTCGATCATCAAAAGCCACTCTGTGTGGTTGGCAATAGCGTTTCACAGAGGGTTTCTACCCGTATCCGCCACGTTCTTGTGACGTAAGACGCGACATTATAGAGAATTTTTCCGCTTTTTTCCAGGCGCTTACATCGCCCTGATTCCATCAACACTTTTGTGAGCGATCCTAATGGCGACGAGAAATGTTGAAAATAGAGCCAAACACTCCACGTTTTATGAATATCGAGCGTTTCTGGTAGGAGGGTTAACGTGCATATCACCATTTTTCGTATCGCCAGCGTCATCTTGGCGCTCAGCGCCGCCACCACGGCCCAAGCGGAAACCTGGTCTTGCCCGCAGCTGCACGAAGCGGTGTTTCTCGATGAGCCCGATGAAGTGCGCGAGGTATTGGCCCACGGCGTCGATGTAGAATGCAAAGATGTTCTCGGGCACACCGCTTTGGTTACGGCAGTGAACGGCGCGTCATTGGCGTCGTTTGATGTGTTGTTGAGTTCAGGTGCAAAGGTCAATGTGCGCACCGAGTTTGGCCAGTCATTGTTGCAGCACACGAAAAAGAAATTCAGCTCCGTTGACCGCCAAAAGGGCTTGGAGCAGTATCGCGTTCTATACAAAAACATGATCGCGCGGCTGCAAACGGCAGGAGCCGCCAATTGAGGGCATCTTGGACGTCTCCACACTGACATTTCTGTTCACCAAATTACTCGCTTTTCTTCTCAATCCCGTCTCGCTGTTCATCGCAGGGCTGCTGCTCAGCATGATGCTGCTGATGACGCGTCGTTGGTATCGTAAGGGCCGTGTGTTGCTGGGCTTTGTGCTGCTGTGTTACGTCGCGGCGGGCATGTTTCCGATTGGGGCGTGGGCGGTGAATATATTGGAAGACCGGTTCGTCACCGCGCGCGATCACACCCAGCCGATTGGCGGTATTTTGGTGCTGGGCGGATCCGTCAGCACCGTCATGACCCGCGAACGCGAACAGGTGTCGATGGGCGGCAATGTCGAGCGGCTGACCGAATTTATACGCCTTGCGCGCGCGCATCCCGACGCCAAACTGGTTTATGTGGGTGGCCAGGGGCGGGTGTTCGACCGCAAGCCCACCGAGGCCGAGGTGGCCGAGCGGTTCTTGCGCGAAACCGGCATGGACACCCGTGCGGTGTGGTTCGAAGACGGCTCGCGCAACACCGAAGAGGGCGCGCAGATGAGCTTTCGCCAGCTTCAGCCAGGAGCTGAACCGTGGGTGCTGATCACTTCAGCGCGGCACATGCCGCGCGCGGTTGGGCTCTACCGTAAAGCCGGTTGGACGGTGATCGCGCATCCCACCGATTACCTAACCTTGCCGGGGGGGCAAATTTCGTGGACGCCGACATGGCCGGGCAGCCTGGGTATGGCCAATGAGGCACTGTACGAATGGGCGGGGCTTGTTTTCGCATGGGCGCGCGGCAAAATCGATGAGCCGTTTCCTGGTCCTTTCCCTAAAACCGAGGCTGTGGCACAAGTGAGCAACTAAAGATTCTCGAACCTAAGGGCACCACACCCATGCACAGGCTTTTCATCACTCTTGTCGCCGTATTCATATTGACCGTGTCCATGCCGACGTGGGCCGAAACGCAAGCTCAACAGCCGCCGTTCGCTGAATGGCTGAGCGCGTTGCGCGATGAAGCGCGCACGAAGGGCATATCCGAGGCGACGTTGGACGCCGCGCTGACGGGGGTGGAGCCAATCCCACGGGTGATCGAATTGGATCGCCGCCAGCCGGAATTTACCTGGACGTTCCGCAAGTACATGGAAAAGCTGGTCAACGACCAACGCATCGCCAAGGGTAAGCAAAAGCTCGCCGAAAATGCCAAGCTGCTGACCGAAATCGGCGATAAGTACGGCATCCAACCGCGCTTTTTGGTGGCATTTTGGGGCTTGGAAACGGATTTCGGGCGGCTCGCCGAAGGCTACTTCTCGACCATCGCAGCCTTGGCGACGCTGGCGCACGACGGGCGGCGCAGCGCGTTTTTTCGTGAACAGTTGCTCACAGCGCTGAAAATCATCGACCAAGGCCATATTTCGGCGGAACGCATGAAAGGCTCATGGGCGGGCGCGATGGGCCACTTTCAGTTCATCCCGACAACGTTTGACGCCTACGCCACCGATTATGATGGTGACGGCAAAATCGACATCTGGGGCAATCAGGGCGACGCGTATGCATCAGCCGCCAACTTCCTCACCAAATCGGGCTGGAAGGGCGATGAAATCTGGGGTCGTGAAGTGGTCTTGCCGCAAGATTTCGATTTCAACCTCGCCGACATGAAGGTGCGCAAGACTTTGGCCGAATGGCAAACTTTGGGCGTGCGAAAAGTCGGCGGCGGGAACCTACCGATCCCTGCCAACACAGACATGAAAGCCAGCGTCATCGCGCCTGCGGGGGCGCAAGGCCCGGCGTTTTTGGTCTATAAAAATTACCGCACCATCATGGTGTGGAACCGTTCGATCTTTTACGCCTTGGCCATTGGCCAGCTGGCCGATCATCTTGTTGGACTGCCTGCGTTCACCACGCTGGGGCCCAAAGGCGGTCGCGGTCTCAGTCACGCAGAAGGCAAAGATTTGCAGCAACGCCTGAGCGCGCTTGGTTTTGACACCGGTGGCGTGGATGGCGTGGTGGGCCCCAAAAGCCGTGAAGCGATCCGCAACTTTCAGCGTGCCGCGGGACTGGTGCCTGACGGTCATCCGTCGGTGGAGCTGTTAGAGCGGGTGAAAAAAGGCCTTTAGATCAAAAGGGCGTTTACACTTCTGAAAGCACTGGCATGGCAAACTCAGTCGATTACCTATTCGGCTTGAGAGACTTACATGCGCCTGATCACCAAATTGAGCCTTGTTGCCGTGACTGCCGGAATGCTGGCGGCGTGTGCGGAAACAAAGTTCGTCATGCACACCGCAAAACGTCTGGGCGAAACCAACAAGAGTCAAGGCGACTACAAAGTCGGAAAGCCCTATCAGGTTATGGGCGAGTGGTACTATCCTAGTGAAGACATGTCCTATGATCGCACCGGAATTGCGTCGTGGTACGGCCCCAATTTCCATGGCAAGCCGACCGCCAACGGCGAAACCTTCGATCAATGGGAGGTCTCCGCCGCGCATAAGACGCTGCCGATGCCGTCCGTGGTGCGGGTGACCAATTTGGTCAATGGCCGTTCGTTGGTGATCCGCATCAATGATCGGGGCCCGTTCAAGCCCGGCCGCATCATCGACTTGTCGCGCCGCGCAGCACAGCTGTTGGACGTTGAAAAGGCTGGCACCGCACAAGTGCGAGTGCAAATCTTGCCTAAGGAAAGCCGCATCTTGGCCGAGCGCGCCAAGGCTGGAGGGGCCCGACTCACCGCCGCGCAAACACCGATCAAAGCTGAAGGTGTCGGCTCTCAAGCTGTCGCCAGTCAGTCTTTGCCGGAACCGGAAATTGAAAAAGTTCAATCCAAGCTATATGTGAATCCGCAGGCGACCCCTGAACAGCTAGCTATTAAACCTGCTGAAGTGGAGCAGGTGGTCCTGGTCGATGCACCTGTCGCAGAAGCTGTACTGCCTGCAAAGGTTGGTGATGTTGCGCAAGCCGCGGTGTCACCGACGCGTCTTTTCATTCAGGCAGGGGCTTTTTCCAATGCAAGCAATGCAAATAAAGTCAAAGAACACCTTTCCACAATAGGCGATGTGAATGTGACTTCGGTTTCCGTGGGCGGACGCGACTTCTACCGTGTTCGCATCGGACCATTGAGCACAGTGGCGCAAGCCGATGAACTGTTACCGCAAGTGGTTGCCGCCGGATATGGCGGCGCACAGACCGTGGTGGAAGAAAACGTCGCCAATTAATCAACACACAGTTGACATGTTTCGCGCCTATAGGGGGCTAGCCCAAACGCTATAGGGCGCGTAAAGTTGAGCCGATTCCCCATCCTCTTGAAGCTGTAAGACGTCCCGTATGTTTTTGTCCCGTCATTTATCTCGTTCCGTTCTCGCCGCATCCGTTTTGAGCGTAATGGTCTACGTGCAACCCGCGCGGGCCTTAGATACGCCAGCAAGCCATGTGTATTTGGTCGACACCACGACCAACGCCGTGTTGATGAACAAAAACGGCGACGCGCCTATGGCGCCGGCATCCATGAGCAAGCTGATGACGCTGTTCATGGTGTTCGAACGCTTACAAGACGGTCGCTTGTCTTTGGACGATAAATTCTATGTGTCCGAAAATGCCTGGCGCAAGGGCGGCGCCAAGACCGGCGGCTCGACCATGTTCTTAGAGCCCAGCATGCGCGTTCGCGTCGAAGACCTGATCCGCGGCATCATTGTTCAATCGGGCAACGACGCGTGCATCGTGGTTGCGGAAGCGCTGGCGGGTAGTGAAGAAGCCTTCGCCCAAGAAATGACCGACAAGGCGCGCGAACTGGGCATGACCGGATCGACGTTTAAGAACGCCACCGGATGGCCGGACCCAAAACATCGCCTCACAGCGCACGATCTGGCGTTTTTGGCGCAGCTCACGGCGGAGCGCTTTCCCGAGTATTATCATTACTATTCCGAACAGAGCTTCGTCTTCAACGGCATCAAACAATCCAACCGCAACCCTTTGATTTACAAAGATATGGGCGCAGATGGCCTGAAGACCGGGCACACCCAAGAAAGTGGCTATGGGCTGACCGCATCGGCGGTGCGCAAAGATGGTGGCAAAGACCGCCGTTTGATTTTGGTGGTCAACGGATTACCGTCGAAAAAAATGCGTTCCAGTGAATCTGAGCGCTTGCTGGAATGGGGCTTTCGCGAGTTCGGCAATTATGCGTTGTTCAAAGCGGGCGACGTGGTCACCGACGCCAGCGTGTGGTTGGGGAAAAAAGCCAGTGTGCCGTTGATCATTGAAAATGATCTGACGCTGACGTTGCCCAAGCGTTCGCGTCGTGAAATGAAGGTCAAGGTTTCGTTCGAAGGCCCGGTGCCGGCGCCTCTGCAAAAAGGCCAGCGTATAGGCACGCTGAGCATCACCGCGCCCGACGTGACGACCATCGAGATCCCGCTGCTTGCTGGCGAAGCCGTCGAGCAACTTGGCTTGGTGGGACGCTTGGGCGCGGCGCTTGATTACATCTTGTGGGGCGGCGGGTCTTTCTAGAGCTTAAGGGAACGAGGCGATGACGCGGGGCCGGTTCATCACGCTGGAGGGGGGAGAAGGCGCGGGCAAGTCCACGCAGATCACCCTTTTAAAAGACGCGCTTGAAGCGTCTGGTCGAACTGTGCTCATCACCCGTGAACCCGGCGGTTCGCCTGGCGGTGAAGACATCCGCAATCTTTTGGTCAACGGCGAAACCAATCGCTGGGAACCGCTTACCGAAGCGTTGCTCAATTACGCAGCGCGTCACGAACACCTGCAAAAAGTCATCTTGCCGGCGCTGAAAGACGGTACTTGGGTGCTGTGTGATCGCTTCGCCGATTCAACCTTGGCCTATCAAGGTTATGGCCACGGCATGGACCGCGAGATCATTCGCCGCTTGCATCGCTTGGTGGTGGGCGAAACCAAACCCGATTTAACGTTGATCTTCGATCTGCCGGTTGAGGCAGGGCTTGAGCGCGCAAATGTGCGCGGTGAAGGCGAAGACCGTTATGAACGCATGGGCGCGGAATTTCACAATCGTCTCCGCGAAGGGTTCTTGGAAATCGCCAAGAAAAACCCGGCGCGCTGCCATGTGATCGACGCCACCGGCGACATCGGCGCGGTGGCGATGGCGGTTCATGACGCGGTCACCTCTAAGTTGGGGATCGAGCTGTGATGGATCAGGACTTCGATCCCGAAGAGTGGCCGCCGCGGCCCATCGAAAACACTCAATTGCAAGGCCATGATGAGGCCGAACAGCTTCTTTTGGACACTTACAATTCAGGGCGGATGCATCACGCGTGGCTGATCTCCGGGCCAAAAGGCATCGGCAAGGCGACCTTGGCGCATCGCTTTGCGCGCTTTGTGTTGGCCAAGGGTAAGAAAGATACCGGACCAAGCTTGTTCGGCGACGCCTTGCCCGCTGCTGATCCAACCAGTTTGCAGGTCGAGCGTGAAAACCCGGTTTATCAGCGCATCGTCGCGGGCGGTCATGCCGACATGTTGGTGATTGAGCGCCGCGTCAATGAAAAGACCGGCAAACTGAAGACCGTCATCGATGTCGATAGCGTGCGCGAAGTCGGCGCGTTCATGCGCCTGACCCCGGCCGAAGGCGGCTGGCGAGTGGTGGTGATCGACAGCGCCGATGAAATGAACCCCAATTCCGCCAACGCGGTGCTCAAGGTTTTGGAAGAACCGCCCAAAAACGCGTTGTTGCTGTTGGTCAGCCATAATCCCGGGCGCTTGCTGCCGACCATTCGCTCGCGGTGTCGAACGCTTAAGCTGCGGCCCCTAAAGCCCGACTTGCTCACCAGCTTGGTGCAAAGCTACGCCCCCGACGTATCAAACGAGGACGCCTTGCGCTTGGCCGCATTGTCGGACGGTTCTATCGGCCATGCCTTGGGTTTGGTGGAAGAGGGTGGGTTGGAGCTGTATGCTGAGCTGCTGTCCTTGCTTCACACCTTACCCCGTCTGAACGTCCAAGCTTTGCACGCTTTGGCCGACAAGGTGGCGCGCGCAGGCGCCGACGATGCGTTTCGCACCGTCACCGGTTTGTTGCGCTGGTGGTTGGAGCGCATGGTCTTGACCGCAGCGGGCAAAGCGCCTGCCACATCAGGTATGGCGGACGACGAAGCCTTGTTCATGGCTGGGCTGGCGTCCCAGGCAAGCCTTGATCGCTGGTTCTTAGTGTGGGAAAAGATCAATCACTTGGTGGCGCGCGCGGACGGTCTGAATTTAGACAAAAAACAAATCGTCCTGGATGCCTTTTTGGGGCTGGAAAGCACCGTTCAATCTGCGCGCTAAAACGCTATATTGGTTATGGAAAGAGTTTATCGATGGCCGCTGCTAAGCGCTATTACGTCACGACGCCGATTTATTATGTTAACGATGTGCCGCACATCGGCCATGCGTACACCACGCTGGCGTGCGATGTGCTGGCCCGTTTCAAGCGCTTGGACGGCTATGACGTGAAATTCCTGACCGGCACGGATGAACATGGCCAGAAGGTCGAAAAATCCGCCCAGGACAAGGGCATCGATCCGCAAACTTTCACCGACCAAGTGTCGCAGCGTTTTCGCGACCTGCTTGGCACAATGAACTTTACCAACGACGACTTTATCCGCACCACCGAAGAACGCCACCGCCTGTCCGTTCAGGAACTGTGGAAGCGTTTGAAAGACAACGGCGAAATCTATCTCGACAAATACGCGGGCTGGTATTCGGTCCGCGATGAGGCCTTTTACGCCGAAAGTGAGCTGACCAAAGACGCCGACGGCACCTTCATTGCTCCCACCGGCGCGCCGGTCGAATGGGTGGAAGAAGCGAGCTATTTCTTCAAGCTATCGGCTTGGGGTGAGCGCTTGTTGAAGTTCTACGATGAAAACCCAGATTTCATCCTGCCCAAAACCCGGCGCAACGAAGTCACCAGTTTCGTCGAAGGCGGATTGTTGGACCTGTCGGTGTCGCGCACCACGTTCAAATGGGGCGTTCCGGTGCCCAAGGACGCAGACACCGACGACGAACACATCATGTACGTGTGGCTCGACGCGCTGACCAACTACATCACCGCCGTTGGCTTTCCCGATGAACAGCATGGCGAGTTTCAGACCTATTGGCCCGCCGATCTGCATATGGTCGGCAAGGACATCTTGCGCTTTCACGCGGTGTATTGGCCGGCGTTCTTGATGGCCGCTGGCATCGAGCCGCCCAAACGCGTGTTCGCCCACGGTTGGTGGACCAACGAAGGGCAAAAAATCTCCAAATCGACCGGCAACGTCATTGATCCCATCGAATTGGTTGAAACTTACGGCCTTGATGCGGTGCGTTATTTCTTGATGCGCGAAGTGCCGTTTGGCAACGATGGCGACTTTTCGCATTCCGCCATGGTCGGTCGCATGAACAGCGAGCTGGCCAACGATCTGGGCAATTTGGCGCAGCGCGTGCTGTCGATGGTGAACAAGAACTGCAACGAAGCGGTTCCCCAACACGGCGCGTTTAGCCAAGACGATATGGACATGCTGAACGCCGCGCGTGACGTTATCGACAAGGTGCGCGAACACATGGACGTTCAGGCATTCAACCATGCACTTGAAGACGTGTGGATGGTGGTGCGCGCCGGCAACGGTTACGTCGACCGCCAAGCGCCATGGAAACTCAAAAAAGAAGACCCGGCGCGTATGGAAACGGTGCTTTACGTGCTGGCGGAAAGCATTCGCCACATCGCGTTGGTGTTGCAGCCGTTCATGCCCCAAGCGATGGAACAGATGCTCGATCTGTTGATGGTCTCACACGAACACCGCTCGTTCGATTTCATCGGCGAAGGTCACGCTCTGGTCCCCGGCACCGCGTTGCCGAAACCAGAAGGGGTCTTCCCGCGCTTTGTCGAAGCCGAAGCGGGCGAGGGTAAATAAGGCTACATTATGCTTGTCGACAGTCATTGTCACCTCGACTATCCAGAATTCGCAGATCTCGACGCGGTTGTTCAGCGTGCGGGTGAGGCAGGGGTTGGTGCGATGTTGAGCATCGGCACCGAGTTGAGCCGCTTTCCCGGCGTTCTGGCGGTGGCCGAAGCTCAAGACAATATCTACTGCACCGTCGGCGTGCATCCGCACGAAGCGGGCAAGGGCGATATGGTGGTTCTTGATGAGCTGCTGCGCCTGGCTGAGCATCCCAAAGTGGTTGGCTTTGGCGAAACGGGGCTGGATTATTTTTATGAGCATAGCCCGCGCGTCGAGCAACAAGAAAGCTTTCGCATTCACATCGAAGCCGCGCGTCGCATGCAGCTGCCGCTGATCGTGCATACACGCGACGCCGATGACGATACCCTTGAAATTCTCACCGATGAAATGAAAAAGGGCGCATTTCCTGGCCTAATTCATTGTTTTAGTGCCTCAAAGGCGTTTGGCGAGCAAGCCGTTGAGATGGGGCTCTATATCTCTATTTCGGGCATCATCACCTTTAACAAGGCCGACAATGTCCGCGAAGCGGTCAAAGACGTGTCGTTGGATCGCTTGTTGGTCGAAACCGACGCGCCCTATTTGGCCCCGGTCCCGTTTCGCGGCAAGCCCAATGAACCGGCTTATACCCGCCACACGGCAGAAAAACTGGCTGAAATCAAAGGCGTTAGCTTTGGCGAATTGGAGCAAGCGACAACCGATAACTTCTATCGCTTGTTCACCAAGGCTCAACGGCCGGACATCTTAAAGGGGGTGGCTTAGTGCGGGTAACGGTTCTCGGTTCAGGATCCAGCACCGGCACGCCCTCGATAGAGGCCGGTTGGGGCAAATGTGATCCAAACAACCCGAAAAACCGCCGCACTCGGCCATCGATCTTGGTCGAAGACGATGGCAAAGCCGTTTTAGTGGACACCTCGCCAGACCTTCGTGAACAACTTTTAAGACACGAAATCAAACGGATAGATAGTGTTGTCTATACCCATGCACATGCCGATCACCTGCATGGCGTCGATGATCTACGCGGTATCAATCGTTTGATGAACAGCTCGATTCCCGCATTTGCCGATGCGGCGACCATTGCCTCCATCCGCACGCGCTTTCCCTATGTCTTGGAGCCTTTGGCGCCAGAGGCCACCATGTTTTACAAAGCGACTTTGGAGGTCCAGGAATTTGGCCATGGCGATAGCTTTGATGCTGGCGGGATCAATGTGACGGCGATTGAGCAAGATCACGCATACATGAACACATATGGTCTACGCTTTGGTGATTTTGCATATTCTACCGATCTGATCGCCATGCATGAAGACGGCTTCGATTTATTGAAGGGCATCAAGGTGTGGATGCTCGGCACATTCACCGACAAACCGCATCCGACCCATCTGCACATCGATCGCGCGTTGGAGTGGATTGAAAGGGTGCAACCTGAACGCGCCTACCTGACACACCTGAGCTTTGGCTTAGACTATGAGTCGGTGCAAAAGAGACTGCCGGAAAATGTGTTTGTGGCCTTTGATGGCATGACCATCGGCATTTAATGGGGCGTTAGGGGCAGGGTTCTGCTCACGTTTTAATTTGTCCCAATTGATGCAAGCGAAAGTTTGTGCATTACGCGCGTTATAATTATTAATGCATTGTATATAAATAATATATCATATTTTCCATAATATACATTATGCGATAATAATAAAGGTGATGTTTCATTGGAGTATCAACGGCAACTTGAAATTCACACGGCCCTTACCGAAGAATTTGCGGTCTGACTTTCAACGCTCCCATCAGCTCGAAAAACAGAAACGACCCTGATGCCTCCATTGGCCTGTGCGTTTTCAGCTTCCTCTGTCGTAACCGCAACGTCAAAATCAACAATGCTGGCATACCCTCCAGAAAACTTCCCAAGGTACAGCATCCCAGCTTGGGCAATGGATTTTGCAGCAAGATCATCCTGAGTGCTTAAATCTGGTTTGGCTGTTGTATCGCTGTCTGCATGAGAGGCCTTAAACTCAGGCACGCCTTCAGCAATCTGTGTGAGCGTATATTTGACGAAATCTTAAAGTGTTCTCACGACTACCTCCATCCTATCTCTGATTGTGGGATGGAAAAGATGCCCCTCCTCCTGCCCAAGGAATACACCAAACCCGGTCATGTAGGCTGTATGCAGACTCACGAGAAATCCCCAGCCGGGAAATCAACGAAGCTCTGATCAGCCATGAGGTTGTCCAGGACGCGCATCTAGACGGCATTCACGTCTTCGCTTCCTGTGCGTCTAAAAGTTGAAAGCATTAAATGGCAGGCATGAGAGTGTGAGCGATATGGGAAAAAGCAGTGATGATTTTGCCAATCTTGACGCGATTTATGACAAGCAGCATCAAGACCAAAGCATGATCATTCTGACTGGCGCGGGCTATGACTTTCGCAGTGACCAAAACAAAAAGATGATCGCCCAGGCGCTGGCTGCCCTCGCGGCCTTATGCGTCACGGCCGACACCGCCCCCAGCGAAACTGTGGCGTATCAATTTGGCCAACAGTGCGACGCCCTGGACAAGCTTTTGTGCAATGTTCAGGCTGCCGACCTCCAGGCCATCACCACCCGTGCGACGTTGTCACAGCCAAAGCTCAAGGGGGCGTGCGGCAAACTCAAAGAAGTCGATGATGAGCTGATTGCCAACTTAAAAAGCCTGCAAACCCGCATCGCTGCCGCCGCGGTCGCAGCGGGCAATGCGAGTGAGACGGATCAATATAACCCCGGATCTACAATCTCCTGGGACTAAGGATGCGCTATAGGAGATGATATGCCGAACATCGAATATCAATATCGGAGCCTAAACAACATCGGGTTTGCCGTCGCTGGAGGGGCCAACCTTTGCGGTGGCGGCGGCGGCCTGCAAGGTGTGCTCGCCGGCTTTGGAAACCCTATCGTCGCGACCTGGGCCCAGTTGACGAACGCCGCAATGGTCAGCGCGGTTCTGCCGGGGCCTGCTTGGCTCAATGTACGTGAGGCAAACTGGCGCCAAAATGCCATACGCGCCGCTTCACGCATGCTCGGCACCTATCTCGTCAAAACGCCGGTTCAGCATCTTGCCGATCCCTCCGACAAGGCGGGGCTTGCCCAGGCGATGGGAACGACCATGACCTGTTTCCTGGCGGACCAAGCGGCGGGCGGGTTCCCGGCAAATATGGTTAATCTTTCACGTTTCGTGATCGTGAATCCGGGCGCTGTTGTTTTTGGAGGCTTGCAGCGGCCCGATTACATTTCTCAAATTGGCGGCGGTGGTCCCTATCAAATTTGGGAGTCGAAGGGCAGCGGTGGCAACTGGACTCTGGCTGGCGGGCCGCAAACCGGTGCGGCCTCTGGTCCTGTATTGCAAACCGCCATACTTCAATGTGCATCAGTGGCCACGGTTTTTGGCGGCGCGCCTTCCGCCCGTGTCGGCTGTATGGCGCAAGGGCGCAATAACAACAGGTGGCGGATGGTGGTCAGCGATCCCTCGGACACTGTCAGTTGGCAACCCGAGCCCGCAGATCAGGATGCAACCTTCGTCACTTACTACGAGCCGTTAGTTGAGATGATCGACTACTTGCAGCCCGACCCCAAAGCCATCCAATTTGGGTCGCGGACCTTTGATATTGCGCAATTGTCGCCGGACATCGCCATTGGGATTGATGTCGGAATTCTGGATGCCCTTGCGGGGTATTCGCCGGATACCTGGGAAGCGGGCAAGCTCTCGGGCAATGTTTTGCACGCCATCGGTAAAGGCTACGCTGAAGACAACAGCTCAAAAAATGAACTTGAGTACGTCAACGGCAATGGCTTTTACGTACGTGTCTCGGAGAAGTTTGTCCAAGAACAGGCCGGCGATGACTAGAGAGGCGTAAGCCTTCTTGAACGGGGTTTATGCATAGAAACGGAAAACAGACATGTCGGATAGCACCAGCAACGATATCGACCTTTTTGTTAAGGATTTCACATACGGTGTTCTCGCCTCGAGTGAAATGATGTTTAGTCTCTCGCCGGAGGTCGGGCTTTACGTCATCGGTCCAAGCAGCAAGCTGCAATCCAAGCCTCCCGCAAAATACGGTCAAATCCCGATGATCTTTTACGAGGTTTCCGCAACCGCTTCGGGCAGTGGCTCGTGGTGGCTGCCGACCTGTTCGGTGCCCGACACGCCGTCCGGTTTGGATATATGGGGGGACTGGGATGAGTTAGAGGTCAGCGAGCCCTCCGTCATTGTAACAAGGGCGATGCTCAGACCCAAGAATGCTTGGTGCTGGGTTCCTGCCGGCACCGTCGACGAGAGCCTCACACCGGTCATTTTCCTAGGTCGTGTTTTGGGGCCGCATCCCTCAGTTGATCCGACATAGCACGCAACTGCGCGCGAAACTTCCCGGTATGCGATATGTCTTGTGGAGTTGAGACGTGTCACGAACGGCCTTTGTGTGCCCATTGCCCTTCCACGTTGTTTAACGGTATAGAATGAACTGACTTTATCTGTAGCCCAATTCCTTGAATGAGAGTTTCCAATATGACCGCAAACGCCTGCCCCTGTAATTCCGGTAAAGACTATGACGACTGCTGCGGTCCGATATTGAGCGGCGCGAAAAAAGCCGAGACAGCGGAAGCGTTGATGCGTTCGCGTTACACCGCCCACGTCGAGGGTAATTTCGATCATGTCGCCAATACCCATGCTAAGGAAGCTCAAGACAGCTACAACAAGTCCGCCGCCCAAGCGCAGTCCAAAAACACCACCTGGGTCGGTTTGGACATCACCGAAACCACCGCTGGCGGCGTGGACGACGACACCGGCACGGTGACCTTTACGGCGCGCTTTGAAGAAGACGGCAAGCTGCATGCTCACCGCGAACGCTCTGATTTTCACCGTGAAAATGGTGAGTGGATGTATGTGGACGGTAAAATCAATCCGCAGATCGAGCCCCGACGCGTCGATAAAGTCGGTCGGAACGATCCTTGCCCCTGCGGTTCGGGCAAAAAGTTCAAAAAGTGCTGCGGCGCCAACTAAGCTGAGGGCTCAATATCCACCTCGGCGCCCGGCGATATAGATCAAGCCGTGCCAGGTGGTGGTGCACAGGCTCGCCACGCCAACAAGTCCGCTTATGGCCGCACAACGGGTGTTTTCGATCTGCAGGCAATGGATGAAGACGAGAAAGACGATGACGGACACCAAAAGCGCCAACGCCGCCCAGCGTAGCCGCGCATGTGTCGCAAAGTCTTTGAGTGCGAACAGGCTGGGCATGAAATCAGGGTTTCCTTTTCGTCGATTGATGTTGCGAGTTTACCGCCAAGGAACCAACCATGGAACGTCATTTTGAGTGCACCGCGTGCGGTAAGTGTTGCCAGGGCTGGCTGCCGCTGTCCATAGCCGATGCACTGCGCCATGCGGACCGCTTTCCGCTTTTTTTGCTGTGGACCCCGGTGCGTCCCGGCGGAAAGTCTTATGACTTGACCGCCCGGCTTGGTTTCACCCTTAAACTTAAAAAACGCAAGCAGGCCGCGGTGCGTCTAACGGCGATGTCGTACGTACCCTCACACAGCCCGTGTCCGGCTTTGAGCGTGGATGGTCTGTGCGCCGTACATGAAACCAAGCCGCAGCGGTGTCGCACCATGCCATTATCGGGCAGTCGCGCCGAAAGCGATCAGACCGATCTGTTGATCCCTGCTCCCGGTTGGGAATGCGACATATCAGCAGCCGCCCCGGTTCAGTACCGCGACAAAAAGATCGTCGAGCGCACGGAATTCGAGGCCGAGCGCACCGAATTGCTGCAAGACGCGGAAATTTTGCGTCCGTTCGCCGAGTTGATGCTCGACAGCGTGCCCAGCTTACGTATGGACTTGGAAAAAATGGCGTCGCGAGCGCAAGGCGGTCACGTGATCGTCAACTTTTCAACATTGGTGCCGCGTTTGAGCAACGTCGACATCTACGCCCTCGCCGCCCAGCAATTGCCGGTGATGGAAGCCTTCGCCGCCCTCACCCAAGACAACCCGGATCTTAAAGACGAGCATCAGCGCTACGCCGCGTGCGCCGATGAGTGGCGTCGGATGCTAGGTTGAGCCGTTTTTTTTGCGAAACAGCGCCTTTTCGATTTCCACCAAAAACAGCACCGTGGACGCCACCGCGATGATGCGCAGCCAGTCCATCCAGCCGATGGCGGTGGTGCCGAACAGGGTCTGGAATGGGCTTAAATAGGTAAAGCCGAGCTGGAACACCACCAAAAGAGCGACCGCAATCAAGACGTATTTGTTGCCGAACAAGCCATGCCTATTGAGTACCGGCGCGGTGATGTAGCGTGAATTGAACAGGTAGAATATTTCGAAGTATATCAACGTATTAACGGAGACTGTTCGCGCGCGCTCGATGCTTGCGCCTTGATCCATTTCCCACATAAACAGGCCGAACGTGCCGATCAGCAACACCACCGATACGAACGAGATGCGCCACAAAAACATGCGCGACAGAACAGCTTCATTGCGATGCCGGGGCGGACGTTGCATGACGTCGCGTTCCGGCGGTTCAAACGCCAACGACAGCGCCAAGGTGACGGCTGTGATCATGTTGACCCATAAAATCTGCAACGCGGTGAGCGGCAGTTCCTGAAAGCCCAACAGCACCGCGGCGATGATGGTCAGCGCCTCACCGCCATTGGTGGGCAGAATGAACAAGATCGACTTGCGGATGTTGTCATAGACCGTGCGGCCCTCTTCCACCGCATGCGCAATCGAAGCGAAATTGTCGTCCGCTAGCACCATTTCAGCAGCTTCCTTGGCCGCTTCGGTGCCCTTGTTGCCCATCGCGATGCCGACATCGGCGCGTTTGAGCGCGGGCGCATCGTTGACCCCGTCGCCGGTCATGGCGACGGTGAGGCCGCGTTCTTGCAGCAAGCTGACCAGCCGCAGCTTGTCTTCAGGGCTGACGCGGGCGAACACGTTGACCTCATCTAAGCGTTCACGCAGCTCATCATCGCTGAGGTTTTCCAGGTCCAGGCCGGTCAGCGCTATATCAGGGTTTAAAAGCCCCAATTGGCGTGAAATTGCCGATGCCGTGGCGCGGTGATCGCCGGTGATCATTTTGATGCTGATACCGGCGTTCTGGCAGGTCTTGACGGCGGTGATGGCTTCATCGCGTGGTGGGTCGATGAAACCGAACAAGCCCAACAGCACCAGGCCTTTTTCGACGTCTTCGAAATCTAGCTCTACTTCATGGCTTTGCCCGGGCTTGCTGGCCACCGCCAACACCCGTTGACCGCGCGCCGCTAGGGTTTCGGTGAGGCTGTGCCAGTGCTCGACATCCAACGGTGCCACGCCCACGTCGGTGCGCACGTGTGAGCACATCGACAAAACGCGTTCTGGTGCGCCCTTTTGAAAAATAAAGGCCTCGCCGGTGTGGCTGTGGTGCAAGGTCGCCATGAACTTGTGCTCAGATTCAAACGGGATCAGGTCAGTGCGCGGGCATTGCTGGACCACTGTCTGCGGGTCGAGCCCAGCCTTGATCCCGGCAATGAGAAGCGCGCCTTCCATGGGGTCGCCATGTACGCGCCATTCACCTTCGCGTTGTTCCAGCTCAGAATCGTTGCACAACATTGCCGCACGCACCGCGTCTTGCAAAACGGAAAGTCCACTCACATGCACGTCCGCGCCATCGATTTGAAAGCCGCCGTGGGGGTCGTATCCGGTGCCTGACAGTTCAAACTGGCGCTCAGACGTGACGATGGTGCGCACCGTCATCTCGTTGCGCGTCAGAGTGCCGGTTTTGTCGGAACAAATCACATTGACCTCGCCCAAGGTCTCGACCGCGGGCAGTCGGCGCACGATGGCGTTGCGCGTCGCCATGCGCTGGACCCCGATGGCCAGGGTGATGGTCATGATCGCGGGCAAGCCTTCGGGGATCGCCGCCACCGCCAAACCGACGGCGGCCAAGAACATCTGCGTTGGGGTGTAGTCTTGCACCAGCACGCCAAAGGCAAAGGTTGCCGCGGCGATCAACAAAATTGCCCCGGTCAGCCAGCGCCCGAAAACCGACATTTTGCTGAGCAAAGGCGTGGTCAGTTGCTCGACCCCCGCAACCAAGGTGCTGATGCGCCCGATCTCGCTGGCGGCCCCGGTGGCGATCACCACCCCCGCGCCTTGGCCGGACGTCACCAAAGTGCCGGAATGGGCCATGCACAGCCGGTCCGCCAAACCGGTGTGTTCCGCCAGCGTGGCGATGTCTTTGCCCACTGGCACAGACTCGCCGGTCAGTACGGCTTCTTGGATTTGTAGACCTTTGACGCGAAACAGTCGCACGTCGGCCGGCACCCGGTCGCCCGATTGCAAAAGCACCACGTCGCCAGGCACCAACTCAGCCGCATCGACCGTGGTGCGGTGCCCGTCGCGCAGCGCCATGGCATGGGGAGACAGCATCTGGCGGATGGCGCGTAAGGCGTCTTCGGCTTTGCCTTCTTGAATGAAGCCGATGAGGGCGTTGATCAGCACCACCCCGACGATCACCGAGGTGTCGATCCAATGCTCCAACGCCGCTGTGGTTCCCGCTGCGACCAGCAGAACGTAAATCAGCATGTTGTGAAATTGCGCCAAAAACCGCACCAGCGGCCCCTTGGGCTTCACTTCCGACAACTTGTTGGGGCCGTAGCGTTCTAAGCGCTCAACCACATTGGCGGTGCTTAAACCTTTCTCGGAACAGTCGAGGGTCGTGAATACCCCCGCGCTTTCCTGGGCATGCCAAGGCGGTGTCGGGGGATGCTGTTGGTTCGTGACGGAGAGGCGTTCAGACATAGCGCGACCCTTTGCAAGGAAAGGTATATTTAGGTCTTCGATGATTATCTCATTTAAGACTGCTTGTTCAAAGCCCTAGATGCGCACTATCGCACGGTATTGCCTGAAATCGCTTGTGCTTGTTCGCCTTGGCCCGGATAATCCGCCACATGACACAAAAGACACAAATCTCCCTTCCCGCTTCCGATCTCGATGGCCTGTTGCAGTTGATGGCGCGTTTGCGCTCAAAAGACGGCGGCTGCCCTTGGGATATCGAACAGACGTTCGCGTCCATCGCGCCGCACACCATCGAAGAAGCTTATGAAGTCGCCGATGCCATCGATCATGGCGATATGGCGCATTTGAAGGATGAGTTGGGCGATTTGCTGTTTCAGGTGGTATTTTACGCCCAGATGGCCAAGGAACAAGGCGATTTCGACTTTCACGACATCGCCGCCGCCATCACCGACAAGATGATCCGCCGTCATCCCCATGTGTTCGGAACGCAAAGCGGCATCGATGACGCCGAAGCCCAAACCGTGAACTGGGAATCGCTCAAGGCGGAAGAACGTAAGGCCAAGGCCGCCGAAAATCCCAATGGTCAGCGCCACGGGGCGCTGGATGACGTCAGCGCAGGTCTGCCCGCGCTGATGCGCGCCGCCAAATTGCAAAAACGCGCCGCCCGGGTCGGGTTCGATTGGCCTGACGCGAAACCGGTGTTCGACAAGGTCCGCGAAGAAACCGCCGAGTTGGAAGCCGAGATCGAAAGTGGCGACGCCGCGGCCATGGAGCATGAAGTCGGCGATTTGCTGTTCACTTGCGTGAATTTGGCGCGCAAGCTCGACATCGACCCGGAAACCGCGTTGCGTCACGCCAACGGACGCTTTGAAACACGTTTCGGCCACATTGAGCGCACATTGTGGGCTCAGGACCGTAACGTCGAAGACACCGTGCTTGAAGAGTTGGACCGGCTGTGGAATCAAGCCAAGCTCAAACAAGATTAGGCTTGCGCATAAGCGCCGTGTCGCCATCATAGGATCATGATTAAAATGAATTTGAAAGCCTTTGCGGCCAAAGCCATTTCTTTAAGCGTTACCGCCGTCATATTGGCGTCGTGCTATCTTCCGGCGCGTTTCGATGCGGAAATCGAACTCGATAAAGCGGGCTACTATTCCCTGAAATTCGATGGCTACATGGCCGATGTGGGGCTGTATCAGGGACTCAAAGACGGCAAGATTTCACCGGAAGAAGAAAAGAAGAAAATTGCGGTGATCGAACGCGATTTTGCCCGCGACGCCAGCACCAAGGATTTCCAGTATTACCGCGAAGGTCACTTCAAGGTGAATTGGGAACGTACGGGCGATTTGCTGAAGGTCAAGACCGTGACGTTCATCCGCCGCAACGAATTGATTTTGCAGCTTAAATATGTCGAAAAATCCGGCTATATCGTGATGGAAGGCAAATCCATCACCAAGGAAAACCGCCAACGCATTTATGACATGGGCTTGAACATGCAAGGTCAAATCCGCGTCAAAACGGATATGCCGATCAAAAGTCACAACGCCACCACGGAGAAAAAAGATCCGCGCGATCCGCGCTATACGTGGCTGGCATGGGACGTCGCCTCAATCATGAGCCCGCGCCCGCGCGCCGTGTTCATTATCGAATAATGTCTACGGCGCGCCATGCGTATGGCTTTTCATGATACGTCAGCTAAATAAACTGGCGCTGTAATCGATAGTGACGTCTGCGTGTGCCTCAAGGTCATTTTGGCTCAGTGGTGCGGGGATATCCCCGCCAGCGACGTAGTCGATATCATCGTCGCCATCCAGCAAGAACAACTGACCTTCTCCGGGCCCAAGGTCACGATTGTGATTGTTGCCTGCCTTGATCGACACGGCGAACAAGTCGTAGTCGCTGTAGTTTTGGCTCAAGAATCCGCTCAGGTTGACGTCGTCTAAGTCCGTTTCACCGCCATCCCAGCCGTCGATTTTAACCTTGGTGAGGTCATCATTTTCATCATGAAGGTAGAGCACGATGTTGGAAATTTCGTGATCCGCCGTACCTTTCTTGTTGGCGAAGGCGCCAAAGTGATCACCGTCCAGCGGATTGCCGACGGTGGCGCCGATACCGCTGATGTCTATGTCTACAGTGGCGGTTGAGACGGCGCCGTGATTGTCCTCGATGTCGTAGGTGAAACTGTCTTGCGCCATTTCGCCATCGTTCAACTGGTCGAACGCACCGTTGGGGTCGTAATCATAGCTGCCGTCGCCATACATGGTCAGCAGCGCGCCTGACGCCAAGGTCGTGGTGGCGCCGACGTTCGCCGCGTCGCCATTGACCGCCGATACGGAAATCGTGTCCAGGCGATCGATATCACTGTCGTTGTCGAGAACGTTGCCGGTGATGGCGGTTTGCTCATCAGTTGCGTTGGTGTCTGCAACCGCAGTGGGGTCATCGTTTACGCCGGTCACGGTGATCGTGACTTGGGCGTCATCGCTGCCGCCATTTCCGTCATCGACGCTGTAGCTGTAATTTTGCGTGATCACCTCGCCTTCGGAAAGGTAGTCGGCATCCATGGCATCGACGATGATCGCGCCATCGCTGTTGATACTAAAGGAAACGCCCTCAGCCAGTTCGATGGCTTGACCGACCAAAGTTTCGTCATTGTTGATTGCGGTGACGGTTAAGTCCGCCACACCGTCGCCGTTGGCATCGGGGGCGTCCAGATCAATATCGTTCGTAAACACATTTGCGGTTTGGGTTGCGTCTTCATTGACGTCAACCTCATCATCTATCGCGTTTACGGGGTACGGCGCATCACCATAAAGCTTGTCGGATGCGGAGCGGTCACCGTCCACGTCCCCAACTGAGGTCTGACGTACGGTGAAGCTTTCTAGCGCTAAGTCGTCCAGCGTCAAATTGCGCAGCGATGATGACAAAACGAAGGTCGTGGTTTGAATGTCATCGCCGGCTTGCCCGGGTGTGCCAATTTCAACACCGACTTCGTAGGGACTGTCGGGTACACCGTTGGCATTGCTGCCGCCGCCTAAGTTTGAGACCGAACCGCTTTGGTTGACTTCCGTGACATCGTCGCCGGTTACGTTCAGCGTCCCCAGCAAGTCATCGTCGGCGACATCAAAAAAGAGCCCCCTCAAATCGCCGATTAAGGCGTCACCATCCCCTTCATTGGAAACCGTGAACGCTAAGGTGCCGTCCTCTTGTTCGGTTAAGGTGACGGTCGCAGGCGCCATAGCGTCACTGCCGGTTTGCGTGTCGAGGGTAAACGTTAAAGATCTCATGTCTGCCTCACATTGCTGAATTTTGAAAACTCCTAAGAAGATTATCGATGGTTATTGTTTGGATATGATGTGTAAAATGTTATGTGTTTGTTTGGAATATTCTTGATCGAGAAAAATTGTGATGAAACAGCACGTTCTCATAGTCGATGATGATGAAATGATTCAGGCCATGGTCTCCTTTTTGGTGAAGGAGGACGTGAGCGTGCGCACCACTCAAGTGGACAGCGGCCAATTGATGCACGCCGCACTCAAAACCGATAAGGTGGATTTGCTGGTTTTGGATCTTGGTTTGCCGGATGAAGACGGTCTGGCTTTGGCCCGCCAGGTGCGCGCCCGAACGGATATTCCCATCATCGTTTTGACGGGCGATCAATCACACGAAAGGCTCATCGCCGCATTGGAAATCGGCGTCAACGATTTTATCACCAAACCGTTTGACCCATATGAGCTGAGGCTGCGCATAAAAAACCTACTGCGTTACAACCGCCCAAAGCGCAGTGTTCTGGCTGAAACAGGCCATCGTATAGATTTAGGCGCACTGGTTTTGGATTTGAACAGCCGCACATTGCAGGAAAAGTCTGGCGCACGCGTGGCGCTGACCCGCAGTGAATACAATATTTTGGCGGCGTTGGTTCAAAGACAGGACAAAGCAATGTCGCGGGGGGAGCTCCTTGATGTCATTGCGCAAGGCAACGATGCACCTTCCCCCCGGGCCATTGATGTCTACATCAGGCAAATTCGCAAGAAGTTAGAACCATACGCGCACCACCCACAGATGATTGAGGTGGTGCGCGGCTATGGCTATATGTTTGTAATGGCGTCTAATCGTGCGCTTTAGTGTTCAGATTTAGCGCTTTAGGCGGCGGATCAGGCTTGATGTGTCCCAACGGCTGCCGCCCATGGCTTGAACGTCTTTGTAAAATTGATCGACCAGTGCGGTGACGGGCATTTGCGCACCGTTGTTTTCGGCTTCACTGAGCACAATGGCCAAATCTTTGCGCATCCAGTCGACGGCGAAACCAAACTCGAATTGATCGTCGACCATGGTTGTGCCGCGGTTTTCCATTTGCCACGACTGTGCCGCGCCCTTGGAAATCACGTCGAGAACCAGCTTGCTGTCTAGGCCCGCACATTCTGAAAAGTTCAACGCTTCCGAAAGGCCTTGCAGTGCGCCTGCGATGCACACTTGGTTGACCATCTTGGTCAGTTGGCCACTGCCGCTGGGCCCCATCAAGGTGACGGCGCGCGAAAAGGTGTCGATCACCGGCTGTGCGATGGCGAAGGCGTCCGCGTCGCCGCCGCACATCACCGTCAGCGCGCCGTTTTGCGCCCCGGCTTCGCCACCGGACACAGGCGCGTCGATAAAGCTGACGCCGCGTTCTTTGCCCGCTGCGTAAAGCTCTCGCGCGACTTCGGCGGATGCGGTGGTGTTATCGACAAAGATCGATCCCGACTTCATACCGCCAAAGGCGCCGTTTTCGCCCATCACCACGGCGCGCAGATCGTTGTCGTTGCCCACACAACAAAACACGATGTCCGCATCCGCCACTGCGGCTGCGGGCGTGTCGGCTTTGGAGCCACCGAATTCAGTCGCCCATTTTTCACTTTTGGCCGCCGTGCGGTTGTAAACCGTGGTGTCGTGCCCGGCTTTTTGCAGATAGCCAGCCATGTGATAGCCCATGACGCCAAGGCCGAGAAACGCGGTTTTCATTCGGGGAGCTCCTTAAATGCAAATGGATATGAAGGTTAAGAGATGTCTTAGCCCTTGAACAGGACCTCATGCAAGGTGTCAAAAGTATGCTCGTTGGGGGCCAGCAAAAGATGTTCGCCGGTGCCGATCCGAGCTGGGTCGTATACGCTTTTGTCTTCGCGAATGCGCCCGAAGCCGCAGGCTTCTTCGACCATCAAGGTGCCCGCCGCATGGTCCCACGGCATCAGCTTGCCGCCATAAAGCGCAAAATGGATTTTGCCCAACAAAAGATCTAGATACTCGCGCCCGCAACAGTGATAGCGCACCAGATGCTGCGGCAATCCTCTTTCTCCAGCGTCTTTGCGCGTTTGTATGCGTTTGCGCACGCCATCGCCAAGAGATCCGGTCATCAGGTCTAAGGTTTCTGGCGGTTCGATGGTGATCTTTTGCCCGGCCAGATAGACCCCTTCGCCGCGCCGGGTTGTGGCGCAGACGCCTGCAATGGGATCATAGATCCAGCCCATCTGGGTCTCGCCGCCCTCCACCAGGGCGCAGATCATGGCGAAGCATGGTTTGCCTTTGGCGAAGTTGTTGGTGCCGTCGAGCGGATCGACCACCCAAACCGGCAGATCACCGTTCAAACGCCCCAATATGGCGGGATTGCGAAAGCAGTCCTCTTCGCCGATCACGGTGCTGTCGGGGAGAAGTTTGCTCAAACCCTCATGAAGGCGGTTTTCCGCCTCTAGATCAGCCGTCGTGACCACGTCTCTCGCATGGGCTTTGGTTTGAATGTCCTCACTTTGCAGCTGGCCAAAGCGCGACAGGATTTCTTGCTCCGCAACATGGCGAAGCAGCTCCTCCACATTGTGAACCAAAGCATCCATGGCATCATTTTTCGTCATTGCAGAGCTCCGCACAAGCACGCAATTGCAGATGGTGAATATTTATGGCGAAAAAACGTCCCGGTCGCGTTTGAAGCCCGCTTTCAAAGCATCGAGGTACAAATAGGTTGCTGCGTCACTGTCGCCCTTTTGCTTCATGGCGCGCACCACGAAAGCGCAAAACGCGACAGCTTCGGCTTTACCATGCAGGCCAAAGGTTTCCGATATCTCTTTCAGGCCGTCATGGGTGATCTTGCGTGCCATGACATTCAGTTGTGATTTCACAAAGCGGTGCTTGTCGCGCCATTTGCGCTGCGCGTCTGCTGTGGCCATCGATCTATCCTTTCGACCCTTCTGGGTTGATGGAAAACTCACTCCCTCATTATCTACTAGTAGATACAGGCATGTCAACAGAGAATCGGCGCAAAATATATACGTAACGATGTGGACGAGGGAAAACAGCGCGGTTGCAAAGACAACCGCCATATCTATTGAGGTGATTTAGTTATGGTTTAGCTTTGAGCTTTAAGCTGCTCGAAACGGCGTGCGTTGGCGGGCTCAATACGCACGGTCATGTGAACGCCGTGTTCATCATCATGGCGTTCGATCACTTCACCGTGAGTGTAAAGCCACGATTGCAATTTGCCGTCGTGGGGTTTGAGCGTCACGGTGAGGGTTTCTTGCGCACGAGACAATTGTGCTTCGACCGCTTCAAGAAAGTCATCGACGCCCTCGCCCGTCGCCGCCGACATCAGCACCACCGGGGAGTCCGCACGGCGTACGATGTTGGCTTGGACCTCGTGCTCATCCGCACCGAGAAGGTCGGATTTGTTACGCACTTCGATCATGGCGTCGTTGATGCGTTCTTCGTCAAGGCCTAGGCCCTTCATGACCTCTGCGACATCAGCTTTTTGCGCTTCGCTGTCGGGGTGCGACATGTCGCGCACATGGACGATGACTTCGGCTTCAAGCACCTCTTCCAAGGTGGCGTGGAAGGCTTCGACCAGTTCGTGCGGCAAGTCGGAAATGAAGCCAACCGTGTCCGACAGGATGATGTTTTTACCCGACGGCAGTTCAAGGTTGCGCATGGTTGGATCCAAGGTCGCAAACAGCTGGTCTTTGACGAACACATCGGACTGGGTCAAGCGGTTGAACAGGGTCGATTTTCCAGCGTTGGTGTAGCCCACCAGCGCGACGATGGGATACGGCACCTTGCGTCGTGCCTTGCGGTGCAATTCGCGGGTGCGCTTGACCTCTTTCAGCAAGCGCTTGAGCTTGGCGATGCGCTGATCGATGAGGCGGCGATCAACTTCGATCTGGGTTTCACCGGGACCGCCCATAAAGCCCGCGCCGCCGCGTTGACGTTCCAAGTGGGTCCACGACCGTACCAAGCGCGAGCGCTGATAGGTCATGTGCGCCAAATCGACCTGCAAACGCCCCTCTTTGGTGCGCGCGCGTTCGCCGAAAATTTCCAAAATAATGCCGGTGCGGTCCAAAACCTTGCAGTCCCAGGCGCGTTCCAGGTTGCGTTGCTGCACGGGGCTGAGTTGGGTGTCGATGACCACCACGCCGACATCACGGCCTTTGACGATGGCACCTAAGCGTTCCAGCGTGCCTTTGCCGAAATAAGAGCCCGGCTTCAAACCGCTGAGGGCGACGATTTCGGTGGCGACGATGTTCAGGTCGATGGCTTCGGCAAGGCCGACAATTTCCGCTAGGCGCGCTTCGGGCGCGCGCGAAATCGCGTTGTCGCTCTTGCGGGCGGCAGATTTCAAATAGGGATGAATGACCAGACAGCGTTCGCCCTTGGCATAGTCGCCATCGGCGTATTCTTCGTGGTCATGCTCATCGGGGCCATGCTCATCGGTGCCGTGTTTATTGTGGCCTGAATCTTCACGCACAGAACCATCGACGTCCTCCCCCAAGGCGTCGTCGTCATGCGTATCGTTGCCCTCTCCCCCTACGGAGTGACTAGACAATGCGCATCATTCGGCCGTGTCGCCAGCAGTCTCAGGCTCAAACAGCTGAATCGGCTGCGAAGGCATGATGGTGGAGATGGCGTGCTTGTATACAAGCTGAGTATGTCCGTCACGGCGCAACAGCACCGAGAAATTATCGAACCACGTCACAATACCCTGAAGCTTAACGCCGTTCACCAAGAATACGGTGACGGGTGTCTTCTGTTTACGGATGTGGTTGAGAAAGACGTCTTGGACGTTCTGTGATTTTTCCGAAGCCATGGTTGCTTCCTTATTAAGATTATCAGCGCGGACCCTCCGGAATTGGAATCCGCGCCATTATTTTTCCCATGTAGGCCAGAAGTACGGAGATTGCATGAAAGGCTTGATGCCCCCCTTTTGCGCCCCCCGCGAAAAGGCCCCCCCAGATGGAATGGCAGATATTACAGGTTCTTGGCGAACTTGGAAAGCCCTAGAGGTGCGTCCAAATAGAGCGCCGGATCGGCCCCTGAGAACTCGCCATTTGTGGGCGGTTCGGAGCGGATCAAAACCGGTGTGCAGCCAGCATTCAGCGCACATTCCATGTCGATGCGCGCATCCCCCGCGAACCACACGTCGGGGCCTAGCTTGATGCCGGTGCCGCGCAAGGCCATCACCACCGGGTCGGTTGCGGGCTTGTCGCGTACGGCATCCGTTGCGCCGATGATGCGACCGAAATATTTGTCCCAGCCCAACTGTTGCGCTTCGGCACGTAGCAACTTGCCGGTCTTGTTGCTGACCACGCCGAGATAGATGCCAAGCTGTGATAGCTCTTCGAGCATCTCTGCTGCCCCATCCAAGGGTGTCAGGCGGTCCAGGTGGATGGCTTCGAAGTGGCCGTAGAAGGATTTGCCTGCCGCTTCCCAGGCGTCACCGAACAATTCGGGAAAGCTGTCGCGCAATGACTTCGCCACCCGCGCCTTGGTATCGTCCAAGCTCCAGGGCGGAACGTCGAATTCCGCAAAGGTCGCGTTCAGGGCGTCGCGAATGATCAGCCAGCTGTCGACCAGGGTGTTGTCCCAATCGAAAATGATCGCCTTAGGGCGGGTGCTGGGAAGGCGCGTTTGCGGAGAGCCGGTCATGTGGGCGCGTCCTGTTTCATGTAGGCTCCATAAAGCTCGATCACATTGCGGCAGAACGGGCCACACGCGCCGTCGCCAATTTGCGTATCGTCAATGTGGGTCACCGGGCGCACCATCACCGTTGACGAGGTGGTGAACGCTTCGCGCGCGGCTTTGGCCTCATCCAGGCTAAACGTGCGCTCGACGTATTTGAGATTGTTTTGCCCGGCCAATTTTATCACCGTTTTGCGGGTGACGCCGCCTAAAATGGCATGGTCGGTGTGGCGGGTGATCAACTCACCATCCGCGGTGACGATCCAGGCATTGGACGATGAGCCTTCGGTGACGAAGCCATCCGTATCCAAAAGCCAAGCTTCCGCCGCCCCTTGTTCATGGGCCGCCGTTTTGCACATTACGCCTGCTAGCAACTGTACGGTTTTGATGTCGCAGCGTTTCCAGCGGATATCGGGGGCCGTGATAACGCGTGCGCCTTTCAGTGCGGCTTGAGGGTCGAACGGCTTTTGTCGCATCACCGTCATCACCAAGGTCGGCGTCAGGCCCTGAGGCGCAGCAAAATCGCGCGGTGCAACGCCCCGACTGATTTGCAGGTAGAGACTGCCGTAGGCGATGCGATTGGCGCGCAACAGCTGGCGCATGACCAATTTCAACGCCGCCCGGCTCATTGGTCGCGCGATTGCAAGCTCGCCCAATGAGCGCTCTAAACGATCAAGGTGGCCCTCTTCATCAATCAAGCGACCGCCTTGCAGGGCGAACACTTCATAGACCGCGTCGGCGAATTGAAAGCCGCGATCTTCGATATGTACGCTGGCCTCGCGATGCGGGACGTAGCGACCGTTGACGTAAGAGATGGACATTCTAAAAATACTCAAGCTGGACGGAGAACATTTTTTCCACCTGGGCGATGATGTCGCTGGTGGCGAACACCACAACGCGATCTTTGGCGAGAATGATGGTGTTGCCGCGCGGGCTGATGACTTCGTCGCCACGGACCACTGCGCCGATCACCATGCCTTCGGGCAAATCGGCTTCTTTCAAAGGCTTGCCGACCATAGGCGAGGTTTCCAAGGCTTCCGCTTCGATCAATTCGCCGAACCCTTCGCCCAACGTATGGACCGAATGGATGCGCCCGCGACGCACGTGCTGGATGATCGTCGATACGGTGATGTTGCGCGGATCGACCACAACGTCGATGCCCAACGATCCGATCAAGCTTTCGTATTCGCCTTTGTTGATCAGCGTGATGGCGCGCTGGGCACCTTCGCGTTTGGCCAAAAGAGACGACAAAATGTTGTTTTCATCATCGTTGGTGACCGCAATGATGGTTTCGGTCATCGCCACATTGGCTTCGTCCATGATCTGGGTGTCGAGCACATCGCCTTGAATGACCATGGTCTTTTTCAGACGGCTGGCGCACAAGCTGGCGCGTTCGCCATCCCACTCGATCAGTTTGACGTTGAGTTTACTTTCCGACCTTTCCAGTTCTTCGGCCAAGAACAGGCCGATGTTGCCGCCGCCGAAAATAACCAAGCGGCGGGCTTCTTGCTCGTCATGACCGAACGCAGCCATGGCGCGGTCTTGCTTTTCGGCATCGGCGACGAAATAGACGCTGTCACCCGGCAGCATTTGGCTGTCTGCGTCGGGCACGATGAACGTGCCGTCGCGCACGATGCCGATGACGGTGATCGACAAATCGGGAAACAGTTGGTTGATCTGGCGCAATGGCGTGTTGACCAAGGGGCACGCATCGCCGCAGCGCACGCCCAACAGTTTCACCTTGCCGCCGACCAGCGGAATCATTTCGAACGCGCCCGGCACCGTCAAACGACGCTGAATGGCACGCGCAACCTCAATTTCAGGCGAGATGATCACGTCGATGGGCATATGTTCGCGCGAAAAAAGGTTTGCCCACATCGGCTGCAAATAGGCCTGGGCGCGGATGCGTGCGATTTTGGTCGGAACCCCAAACAACGAATGCGCCACCTGGCACGCAACCATGTTGGCCTCATCGGCGGCGGTCACGGCGATGATCATGTCGGCGTCGGCGGTGCCTGCGCGTTCCAGCACGTCGGGGCGCGAGGCATGACCGATCACGCCTTGCACATCCAGCGTGTCCGAAATCCGTCGAACAAGCTCTGGCGATTGATCAATCACCGTTACATCATTGTTTTCACGCGACAAATGTTGGGCAATGTGGAACCCCACCTGTCCTGCGCCACACACGATCACTTTCATGGAAGTTACCTTCCCCTCATTTTCAGAAACAAGAACGCTTATCCGTTCTTTTTCGTTATATCGTCGCCGGTGAGCCCCAGAGACTTCAGTTTTCGATGCAAGGCTGAACGTTCCATGCCGACGAATTCAGCGGTGCGAGAAATGTTTCCGCCAAAGCGGGCAACTTGCGCCAGCAGATAATCGCGCTCAAAAGCCTCACGGGCTTGCTTCAGCGGCAATCCCATCACTTCACTGCCGCCGTTAACGTTGTTTGCGGCAATGTTTCCGTTCACCAACTCACTGGGCAGATTTTCAGCGCGGATTGGATCATTGCTGTCGCCCGGGGCCATGATCAGCAGCCGTTCAATGATGTTTTTCAGTTCCCTGACGTTGCCGGGCCAATCGTATGCCTGCAAAGCAGCAACGGCATCTTCGGAAAGACGTCGACCCGGTTGACCCGAGCGGCGCGACGCTTGGCTGATGAAATGCGACGCCAATGTCGGAATGTCTTCGCAGCGCACTTTTAGCGGCGGTACTTCGATGGGCACCACAGACAAACGGTAGAACAAATCCTCGCGAAAATGTCCGGCGGTGATTTCGGCTTGAATGTCGCGGGTTGCGCTGGCGACCACACGCACGTCAACTTCGACCTTGGTGGATCCACCGACCCGCTCAAAAATCTGTTCTTGCAGCACGCGGACAATTTTGCCTTGGGTTTCGATCGGCATATCGGTGACTTCGTCGAGAAACAGCGTGCCGGTGTGCGCGGCTTCGAAATAACCCACTTTGCGTCCGCCCTCGCCATCTTCAGCAGGTGTTTCTGTGCCGAAAAGTTCAATTTCAAGGCGATCAGGTTCCATGGTGGCGCAATTGACCACCACGAACGGCCCCGATGAGCGAGCTGAGCGATCGTGAAGCATGCGTGCGACGACCTCTTTGCCACAGCCGCTGGGCCCGGTGATCAAGACGCGAGAATTGGCCGGGGCGACGCGCTCAACGGCTTGACGCACGTGAGAGATCACAGATGATGTGCCGACCAGATTGTCATCGGAATCGGTGCGTAGGCGCAATTCTTCGTTTTCGCGCTTAAGGCGCGCCGCTTCGATGGCGCGTTCGACCACCAACACCAAGCGATCGGCCTTGAAGGGTTTTTGAATGAAGTCGTAAGCGCCGTCTTTGAGCGCCTTGACCGCCGTTTCGATGGTGCCATGGCCGCTCATCATCACTACCGGCAGGCTGGGATGGCGTTTTTTGACGGCGGTGAGGATTTGCAATCCGTCCATCTGACTGCCTTGCAGCCAAATATCGAGCAAAAGCAAATTCGGGCGGCGCATCTCAATCATTTCAAGCGCCTGAGCATCACTAGAGGCCTCGCGCGGTTGGAAGCCCTCGTCTTCCAAAATACCGGCAACCAGCGCGCGGATGTCCGCTTCGTCGTCAACGATGAGGATATCTTGCCCCATGAAACTTTTTACTCGCTCGTTTGGGCCAGGGTGATGTCGGCCGGTTGAGGTGATGCATCATCTTGTGGCGGGAAGATCAAGGTCGCACGTGCGCCCCCATCGCGTCTATTTTCAAGTATCAGATCACCACCATGATCTTCCATGATTTTCTTAACAATCGCCAGCCCCAGTCCTGTGCCTTTGGCGCGGGTGGTGACGTAAGGCTCAGTTAATTGGGCCAAATCCGTTTGCGGCAGGCCGGTTCCGTTGTCATCCACTTCAATGGTCGCGCGTAGACCGCGTGGGGTGTCTTGCTGAGATAAGGTGAAACGAATCCATCCCGGTGTTGCGCCCTCGCCTTCCTGGTCCATGCGTTCCGTGACCGATTCGGCGGCATTTTTTAAAATATTGGTCAGAACCCGCGCCACTTGCTGAGAATCGCATAGGGTTTTGATGTCGGTCTCAGGCAGCAAGTCTTCGAGAACGATGCCCGTCGAGCGGTTTTTTTCCAAAAACAGCGACTGACGGCAAATTTCGGACAGGTTTTCCGGTTTTAAAACCGCTTGAGGCATGCGCGAAAAGGACGAAAATTCATCGACCATACGGCCCAGGTCTTCGACTTGGCGGATGATGGTTTCGGTACACATAACAAACGTTTCTGGATCGTCTGTGATTTGCTTGAGATACTTGCGTTTGAGGCGTTCCGCCGCCAATTGGATCGGGGTCAGCGGGTTCTTGATTTCGTGCGCGATGCGCCGCGCCACGCCCGACCACGCCGCTTTACGCTGGGCGGATTGCAGCTCGGTGATATCGTCGAAGGTCAAAACGTAACCGAACACGTCACCTTCCAATTGCTCAGCAGCGATGGTGACCATCAGCGTGCTGGTGTGGCCATCGCGGGTAACGGAGACTTCGGATTTCGCCACCCGGTCTGGGCGGTCCATGGCTTCGCCGAGAACTTCGGACATTTCCGGCACGATCTCTGCCAGATATCTTCCGCAGACGTCTTGCAATTCGGTGCCCAGCAACAAGCTTGCGGTGCGGTTGGGCAGATTGATGCGCCCGTCCCCGTCCAGGCCCACGACACCGGCGGAAACGCCCGCCAATACGGTTTCGGTGAAGCGACGGCGCTCATCGAGCTTGCGGTTCATCTGCATCAAACCATCTTGTTGCTGTTCAAGGCGGCCGGTCATGTCGTTGAAGGCCTTGGACAAGGTGCCGAACTCGCCGATGGTGTCGTCAACGTGGACGCGTTGACTGAGATCGCCGGACGAAACCCCTTCCGCCGCCTCAATCAGGTGCGAAATGGGCCGCGCCATTTGGTTCGCCAGCGTCATGCCAATCCACACCGCGGCCAGCAGCAGCAATAACGACACCATGGCGAAGATAGCGACAAAGGTGATTTGGATTTTGCCGCTGCTTTCTTCCAGCCTTAGATAGGTTTGCGAAGCTTCGCGCACGCTTTCCATGTTCGACAGTACCTTGGCGTCGACGAAGCGTCCGACCAGCAAATAGGCGCTGATGTAGCGTTCCAAGCGCACCAGAGCGCGCACCTGATCGGCATTGGGCGCAGTCAAAATCACCAATTCACCGTGATCGGCGCGCTCAATGGCGCCGGGCGGCATGCCGCCTACACCCAATGACAGCATAGAATACTGAGATCGCGCCATGATCTGGCCACTGCCGTCGAGCACCGTGGCTTCGGTCAGGTTGCGCTCAACGGAATGGTTAGACAACGCGCGCGCCAGCAAGCGTGGGTTGGCGGTGAGCAAGGCTTGATCGCGGTTGAGGTCGTTGGCCATCGCCAGCACGTCGGCGCGGATGTTTTGGATGTGTTCGTCAAAATAGGCGCCGGCCACGGCTTGCGAGGCGTCTACCGCCGTGCGCACGCGTTCGGAAAACCACGAATTGAAACCGAAATTGAGAAACAGCGCGGCGAACACCGTCACCAAAATGGCAGGTGTCACCGCCAGCAGTGAAAACATCACCACCATACGCACATGCAGCGCCGAACCGGCCATGCCTTTGCGGCGTTGCACCCACATGCCCACGGTGCGCTGGGTGATGACCAAGGCCAGCAACAGCAAAATCACCAGATCAGCGACCAGTAAAGCCTGCAACTTTTGTGGATCGGGCGTGCCGGTGCCCGTCGAGGTGCCGGTGAGCAGCCCAAATGTGGCGATGCCGGACAAGATCGCGCTGGCGGCAAGCACGAACGCAACGCGGCGGCTCACCAGCATATTGGATAGCTTTTTGCGCAGCTTCAGTTGAAATGCACTTAACGGCTTTGCCGACTGCTCGTTCATGTTCGCCCTTTCGGTCACTCGGAAATGGCGCTACTTCGCGCCGCCCCGGACCACGGGAATGTCGAGTTCGCGAATTTTTTTGCGCAACGTATTGCGGTTCAAGCCCAAAACATCAGCCGCGCGAACTTGATTGCCACGGGTAGCATCTAAGGTGAGTTGCAACAAGGGGCGCTCAATTTCATGGAGGATACGATCATATAATCCCGGAGCCGGCAGACTGTCGCCATGGGCCGCGAAATATGACTTGAGGTGACGCTCTACAGATTGCGCCAATCCGCCACCGTCGCCTTCGGGCATGTTGACTGGGGCTTCGGCCAATTCAATTTCGATGGTGTCCAGGCCGACCTCTTCTTCCGCACACAGCGCGGCGAGGCGTTTGACCATATTTTCCAACTCGCGCACGTTGCCCGGCCATGTGTGGCGTTTGAGGCGATCCATGGCGGGCGGTGCGATGGTTTTCCACGGTAAGCCTTCACTGGCCGCCTGGGCGAGGAAATGGCGGATCAATTCCGGAACATCCTCGGGACGTTCGCGCAACGGCGGCAGACGCAAGGGCGCGACGTTGAGGCGGAAATACAGATCTTCGCGAAATATACCTTGTCGGATCAACTGCTTAAGGTCGCGGTGGGTGGCTGCGATGATGCGCACATTGGTTTTGATCGGGGTCCGTCCGCCGACCGTGGTGTATTCGCCCTCTTGCAGAACGCGCAGCAAGCGGGTCTGGGCTTCCAGCGGCATGTCGCCAATTTCATCGAGAAACAGCGTGCCGCCTTGGGCTTGCTCAAATCGCCCGGCGCTACGGTTGGTGGCACCGGTGAAAGAGCCCTTTTCGTGGCCGAACAGTTCCGATTCAATCAAATCACGTGGGATCGCCGCCATGTTGACGGCGACAAACGGCTTGTTGCGCCGCGCACCGTAGTCGTGCAATGCGCGCGCCACCAGTTCCTTGCCGGTGCCCGATTCGCCGTTGATGATCACCGACAGATCGGTTTGCATCAATCGGGCGATGGACCGATAGATGGCTTGCATCGCCGTGGACCGTCCGATGAGCGGTAATTCTTCATCGTCATCGGGATGCGTTTTTGCTTGTTTTGAAGGCTTCGACGATTCAAGTCCACGCTGAACAATAGACACCAGCTCTTTGATATCAAATGGTTTTGGCAGGTATTCAAAAGCGCCGCGTTCGGTCGCCTTCACGGCTGTCAAAATTGTGGTTTGCGCGCTCATGACGATGATGCGCAGATTGGGCCTGATTTTGAGAATGCGCGGCACCAAGTCGAGGCCGTTTTCGTCGGGCATCACCACATCGGTGATCACCAAATCGCCCAAACCTTCGGAAACCCACTTCCACAACGTTGAGGCGTTGGAGGTTGTGCGCACTTCGAAACCCGCGCGGGTCAGGGCCTGTTCGAGCACCGTGCGGATGGAGGCATCGTCGTCGGCAATCAAAATGGTGGAGCCTGCGGTCATGCGTCGAAGTTCCTTACACTGGTTCGCCGGTGGATGGCACCGGGTTGGCGCCGGGGTCACCGTTCATGTCTTCGGGCGGCAGCGGTTGTTTTGACATGGGCAAAAGAATACGAAACTCCGTACGGCCCGGATCGCTTTTGAAGTCGATCACGCCGCCGTTGTCGCCGACGATTTTGGACACCAGGGCGAGCCCTAACCCACTGCCCTTGGGCTTGGTGGTGACAAACGGATCGAACAGGTGGTCTTGCATATCCGTCGTGACGCCGGGGCCATTGTCGCAAATGGTGATGGACAACGGCAAATGCACCCGGCTTTGAGACCCCGGCATGGCGAAGCGTACGCCGTGTTGGTAGGCGGTTTTCATATGCACGATGCCGTTTTCATGGGGCACCGCTTCACAGGCGTTCTTAATCAAGTTCAAGAACACTTGGATCAATTGATCGCGGTTGCCGGAAACCGGCGGCAAGGAGGGATCGTATTCGGCGACGAAGTGGACATGGCGACCAAAGCCGTTTTCAGCGATGCGCCTCACCCGGTCGAGCACTTGATGGATGTTCACTGGCCCGGCTTTGATGGGCGCGCTTTCGGAAAAAATCTCCATACGTTCGACCAAATTTTTGATGCGGTCGACCTCGTCTTGGATCAGACGGGTGAGTTCCTGATCGGCTTCGTTGGCATTGGTTTCCAGCAATTGCGCGGCGCCGCGAATGCCCGATAATGGATTTTTAACTTCGTGCGCCATCATCGCCGACATCGCGGCGATGGTGCGGGTGGCGTCGCGATGGGTCAGGCGATGATCGATCTGATCGGCGATGGAACGTTCTTGAAACGTCAGAACCACCGCGCCCGGAACCTCAACCATCGGCGCGGCTTGCACGTTGACCAGCCGCTGACCTGTTTTGGGGGTGTCCAGCGCCAGGCCGTGTTCGGTAATGGCGCTCATGCCGCCGCGCACTTGTTGAATCAGCTCAAAAATCGGACTGTTGGTGGGCAGCAACGCCGTGATCGGGGCGCGCGCCAGACTGGAACGGCTGCGCGCGAAAAGTTGTTCTGCGGCCGCATTGGCGTACAGCAACTGATCATCCTCAGCCACCACCAACACTGCGGTGCCAAGCGCATTGAGCACGGCCCCGGCCTCAAAGTTTGAGCCAGCCGTGCCAAAGGGGTCTTTTTTGTGGGCTTGATGGCCCATTTAAGCGGCCTTGCTGTTGGTGTCAGGGCTATAGCCGCGTTCGATCAGCGGTTCGAAAAAGGTGCGCACGTAATCGACCACGCTATCGGCGTCTGTGCTGGTGAAAATCGAAGCGCGAAATTCAGCAGATCCAGGCAAGCCCTTGGAATACCACGCAATGTGCTTGCGCATGTTGCGGATGCCCAGCTCTTTACCGTAATGCGACTGCATGGCGTCGTAATGGCGCAGAATGATGTTCATGAGCTCTTCAAGGGTAGGGTCCGCCATGCGTTCCCCAGTTTCGAGGAAGTGCGCGACCTGAGACGGAAACCATGGGCGGCCGTAGGTGCCGCGGCCGATCATCACCCCATCCGCGCCGGAGCGTTTGAGTAGCTCTGCCGCATCATCGAGCGTGTTGACGTCGCCGTTGCCGGTTACCGGGATTTTGACGGCGTTTTTGACCTCAGCGATGAAATCCCAATCGGCGTGACCGCGATACATTTGACAGCGGGTGCGGCCATGAACCACCAGAGATTGGATGCCGGATTCCTGAGCGATGCGCGCCAAATTGGGGGCGTTGCGGTTGTCGTCATCCCAGCCGGTGCGCATTTTTAGCGTTACCGGCAGGCTGACGGCCTTGGCCGCGGCTTCCATGATGCGTCCGGCCAACAACTCGTCTTTCATCAGTGCCGATCCGGAATAGTGGTTGACCACCTTTTTCGCCGGGCAGCCCATGTTGAGATCGATGATCGCGGCGCCGCGGTCTTCGTTGAGCTTGGCGGCCTCAGAGACATCTTCGGGATTGGTGCCCGCCAGCTGCACCGACATAGGGTATTCATCGGCGCACCCTGTCGACATGCGCAGGGTCTTTTTATTGGCGTAAATCATCGCCTTAGAGGCAATCATTTCCGACACCACAAGGCCCACGCCAAATGATTTAACCAGGCGGCGGTACGGCATGTCGGTGACGCCAGCCATAGGGGCCAACATCACGTTGCTGCTCAGTTCGACAGGACCGATTTTGTAGCTCATGGGGTGAGGTATCTTACGCTTTTGTGAATATGGCCCGATTAGGTGCCCATTTATTGTGCAAAATGCGCCAAAAAGCAAGCCGTTGTGCAGGGTACGTGCCGAAAATATGGATGAAAAAGGCTGTGATCAGGCCATCAACACGTCGGTGACCACCTTAACGCCGAGGTATCCCAGCGTCAGCAACAGATACGCCAACAGCACGATGCGCGCTGCCTTGCGTCCGCGCATGCCGGTTTTGTGATGCGCATACAACAGTGCGCCAATGATCACAAAGGTCAGCACGCTGAGCACCGTTTTGTGGTCGAAGCTGAGCAATTTGCCCATTGACTGGTATTCCGCCGCCATACCGGTGATGAGGCCCAGACCTAAGATCCCTTCCCCCCAGCCCAACAGCCGCACGGTGAGGAATTCGCAATCGGATACGGATGGAAGCTTGTGAGTGAGCTTGGTCGGGCGCTTGGATTTTAAGGCGCGTTCTTGCAAAAACGCCGCCAGCGCTGCAACGGCGGCAATGGTCACCAGACCGTATGTAACCACCGAAACGGCAATGTGCAGGACGATCCAGCCGTCCATCACGCCTGATTGTAAGGCGTGTCCCGCCGCGTGGGTCCAAATCAGGCCCAACGCACCGATGGCCATCATGTATGGCGCGATCAACGGCGTCAGGCGCCAAGATTCTTTCACCGACCACGACAGCATCGCGAACAACGCCATGGTCACCGCGACGGTAACCCACAACGCAGCGCTCAGGCCCGCTTGCCATTGCCCTGAGGTTTGCGCCAAAGCCCATACGCCCGTGCCCATGACGCCCAATATGATGGCGGTCCAATGGGCATGATCTGCGGTGGCGTTCTTGCGATGGACGACAAGAGCCGCAGGCAGCAATGAAAAGATGGCGATCAGGTTGTAAGCGACGGTTTGTGACATGGCCGCATTGTTTGCCCTAAAGGCATAAAGATGCAAGTGAAATGGTTGGGAAAATGATACCCGCGCGATGGATGAGGTGTTAGCTTAAGCGCTTGGATTGAAGGGTTTTGAGGTCTCATCGATATGGTCAAGACGGTTGCGTTGGTGGTTGCTGCGGGGCGCGGACGGCGCTTTGGCGGCGATCTGCCGAAACAATACGCCCGCCTGGGCGCACACACGGTGCTGCGCCATACGGTTATGCGTTTGCTTGAACACCCAGGCGTGGACTGCGTCGGCTGTGTCATTCATCCCGATGACCGCGCGTTATATGACGGCGCTCTGGACGGCCTTGATCTGCTTGGGCCCGTGAACGGCGGCGAAACGCGCCAAGATTCTGTGCGCTTGGGCTTGATAAGCCTGACACACCTCAACCCGAAAAAAGTTTTGATCCACGACGCCGCCCGCCCGTTCGTCAGCCGGGCGTTGATCCAAGACGTGATTGATGCGCTTGACGCCACCCCCGGCGCCCTGCCCTCGGTCGCGGTGGCCGATACCTTGAAACGCGGCCAGCACGGATTGATCAAAGACACCGTGTCGCGTGAAGGCCTGTACAGGGCCCAAACCCCACAGGGTTTTCGTTTTGATGACATTCTTAAAGCCCATCAAGCGTTTGCCGGGCAAGAACTCACCGATGACGCTCAATTGTTTGAGCGCGCCGGTCTCAACGTCGCGCTGACGCCGGGGGCGGAAGACAATTTTAAAATCACCACCCAAGAGGATCTGATGCGTGCTGAACGTATGCTGGCCACCCAAAGTGAAACCCGCACCGAAACGCGCATGGGTCAGGGCTTTGATGTGCATCGTCTCGATGAAGGTACGGGCGACGGCGGTTTCGTCACCTTATGTGGCGTCGAAATTCCCCACACTCACGGCTTGGTCGGGCATTCTGACGCCGACGTGGCGCTGCACGCCCTGACCGATGCGCTGCTGGGCGCCATCGGCGCCGGCGATATTGGCCAGCATTTCCCACCGTCTGAGCCGCAATGGAAAGGCGTTTCGTCGGACCGATTCGCCGCTCACGCCGCTCAATTGGTTCACGACCGGGGCGGTGAAATCGTCAATGTGGATATCACACTGATTTGCGAAGCGCCGAAAATAGGCCCCCATCGCGCCGATATGGTTGCGCGGGTGGCGGAAATGTTAGCGATTGCCGAAGACCGCGTGTCGGTCAAGGCCACCACCACGGAAGGCTTGGGTTACACTGGGCGGGGAGAAGGCATTGCGGCACAAGCCATGGCGAGCGTACGCTTACCGATTTAGGTGACTACGCATATTGGTGGACTGGCGCACCTTAGCCAGTTGATTTAATATAAGAATCGGGAACAGGGGAAACAGCGCCTTAGAGTAAAAAAATCAGTGTGTGCTTTGAGGGCCCAATAAAAAAAGACGAAATGGGCTTAAGATGGATAAAATATCTTTTGATCAGATCGATATCTTGCTTATCGATCCTGATCGGGTGGTGCGAACCGCCATTCGCAACATCTTGATCGATAATGGTTTTCGTCACGTCACCGTCGGTAGCGGCATGGCCGATATCGAGATGAAGATGCGCATCGGCATGCCTGATTTGCTGATCTCCGATCTGCACATTGAAGACGGCAACCTCAACGCCTTCGTCTATGGATTGCGCCACCACAATGTTGGCTCCAATCCGTTTTTGCCGGTGATTGTCACCGCGTGGTCGCCGACCACCGAAGATGTCCGCGCGATCGTGCAGTCGGGTGCCGACGACATGATCACCAAGCCCCTGTCCGCTGGACAAATTTTGCAACGCATCAGAGCCCTGATCAAAGCGCGCAAACCTTTTGTGGTGACCAGTGGCTACATCGGTCCCGATCGGCGCAAACCGGGTGCCGATCATGACCGCGGCGTGAAAATCGACCCTATTGAGGTCCCCAACACCTTGCGCGCCAAGGCGCTGGGCGAACGCAATGTGGATATCAATGAAATCCAGTCTCAAATCGACGCCTGCATCAAAAAGGTCAATTTGGAGAAGCTGGATCGCCATTCGCATCAAATCACGTGGTTGGTCGAACGTATCGTTCCCTCCATGACCTTCGGCCCGCCCGATGAGGCCACGATCAAGTCTCTTGAACGCCTGTTGTTTGTGGGCGAGGACGTGTCCCGGCGCATGGTCGGCACCAAATTCGAACATGTCGGTGAGCTGTGCAAATCGCTGATCAGCGTGACGCAACGGATTCTTGATGCCGGTGATTTTCCGGCTCACAAGGATGTCGATCTCTTAAAACCACTGGCGCAATCGATTCAGCGTGGCTTTGATGAAAGCGACGTCGAAGGTGCCCGCGCCGCCCGGGAAATTTCCGATACCATTTCAAGATAGTTATAAATTACATAAACCTAAGATGTCTTGTTGATAATCCAGTTTAAGTAATCAAGGTTACCGTTTTCGATCTTCAGAGCGACCACACAGGGGCAATCATAACTGTGCAGCGCCTTGATGCGCGTGGTGAGTTTCGCAACCAAATCGCGGCGTGTTTTGAGAATCAGAACACATTCCGCGTCTTCTTGTAAGGCCCCTTCCCACCAGTAGATCGAGCTCACGCCCTCAAGGATATTGGCGCACGCGGCGAGGCGCTCACCGACAACGGCTTTGGCGATGGTGAGCGCCTCGACCCGATTTGGGGCCGTGACGTAAATCATCTGCGCCACATCATCTGTGATATTCGCGGCTCCTGGATTTTGCACCATAGTTATCCCCAGTTTGCGGTGGTTGTGATGCACCCATCAAATAACGTAAAATAAACGTAACACCACTCTACCGTCACAGGAGCCCCGCGCCAATGCCAGCGCTCAGCGAAGCCGCATCTGATGAAAAGACCAAGTCCTTGAAAGGCGCTGCGCCGAGCGAGGCTCAACACGCTTGGTTACGGCGCGGCCTGGACCAGCCCGGCGGCAAGCTGCCGCTGTTCGACAGCGACGGTCAACAGATCAGCGAGCGCACCGTGCGCAGCTGCATCGATAAAGGTTGGGCTGAGCCGTGGTTTTCCAATCCGCTCAAACCCGACTGGATTGTGTGTAAGTTGACCGACGCCGGTCGTACTGCGATAGCTTAAACGCACCTCAAGTCGACCATCAACGCCACCCCTCACCCATAAAAACGCCCCGCAGACCGAGGTCTACGGGGGAGTTTATCGTTGTGTTTCTACGTTCGCACCGGCTCAGCGGTGATGTGGGGGGGAAGGAGGAGTTGAGCCGGATACGAACGTCTTAAACAAGATATGGGCTATGAAATTGGCAAAGCCATTCACAAAAACTTGAACGGCGCGCTATGTCGTAACTTCAAGCGCAGTAGATTAGTTGCGGTTACGTAATATGTGCTGTGGACTACTCGTCGGTGATTTCGACATCGACATAACCTTGCTCGATGGCGTACCGCAGGGCTTCGAAAGCCAGTTTCGTTTCTTCATAGGCTTCACGGTGGGTGCGCAGTTCATTGACTTCGCTCTGATCCAAGGGTTCGCCCCTATCCGTTTCCGCAGCTTTAAAAGACGCTTCCAGGTACCGTGCGCGTAGGCGCGCGATGGCGACCGCAAAGGCCAACACGGTGTCTTTATCCAAGGCGGGAATGCGCTTGTGGATGATTTCGCGGTTGGCGATTCGGATACCTTGCTCAATTTCGTTGAGAAACCGCTTTTGGTTCATCATTTTTTTGTAATCGTCGGTGTGATCTTCGCTCATGGACAGACCTCCCATATATGACCAACAGATCGTTTTTCTAATTCAATTTTATCCGCCAGCTCTGAATAAAAATATAACGAACTTCGCATGGAGGCGGCAGATCGTCTTTTTATCAAAAACGTGTGAGCCTGTGACATTCATCACAGTCATGAAGTCAGGTTACCACCATGATGTGTGTGTGGATGGGTTCATGTTGAACCCTTCCCTTCCCTCAAGAGCACAAACTCTAGCCGGCTGCAATTGCAGTCGGCTTTTTTTGTCGGGTGTGACGAGCGTCACAGCGCCAGCATATGGCATATGAGAAGTTGATTTCAGACAGACTTTTAAGTCTCTCTCTACCCTTAAGAGCACTAAACTTCGGTCGGTTGTTCATCAACCGGCCTTTTTCTTGGCGCATGTCGTGGCCACGATCTCAGCCGATTTTTGGTGCATTTAAGCCATTTAATCCATTCATATTAAATAATAAATAGAGATTGCGTCACGTATGAAGTAGGCTTGAGTTAATCCCGTACGATCATGTGCCGGATCTGTAAAATCGATGAATAAGCAAATGTATGGTAATTAAAAACCATTCTACTACATGTACAATATCACGACATAATATCTTGGCCCTACTTCACCATTGAAAAATGTTATGTGCGACATGCTGGTTACCCTTGACGATCTGCTGGACAATGTTCACATCCTCACCTGCTCGACGCGCTCGATTTCCGATATAGCCGAGGAGTTGGGAACTGAAGAGGGTGCAATCATCAATCCGATCATGTGCACCGTCAATGGACAACCGGTACTGATCATGATGGCTGGCGACAAAGCTTGCGATCCCAGTCAGGTCAGCCGCGTGCTCAATCTTCATGGTCCGGTGATGATGATGGCGCACGACCAAATCGTACAATTGACGGGATCGGGTGTCGAAGCGTTGTATCCCGTTGAGTTGGCCGAACGCATCCCAACCATTTTGGATGCCAGCCTCAAACGCTTTAATTTATTATATTCACGCGCAGGGTGTGCGAGGTGCTTAATCGCGACCTCGTTCAGTGAACTGAGCCGCCTCACCGATGGCGTGATCTCATATGCCGTGGCGTCTCCCACCTGGCACCCGCATATGTCCACCAACTGAGATTTAGCTCATATTCCTATTCTGTGTTCCGCTCGTATAGACCGTCTTATGGACATGCGTGCGTGCATAAAAAAGTTTTTATCATACAAAACAATAGGCAAGCCCTTGTCCGTTACACATCATAAGTTTTGAACTTCCAGCTACACGTCCTCATATGACTATAGGGGACACCTTGTTGAGGAGTGCGAATGTGCATTCTGTGGGAAGTGAAATGCAGGTCGCAGGCTCTAGACCAACAACGAACCAACCTGAAGCCCCCCAAGGCCCGCTAAAACAGATATACATCATCGACAGCTTGCCGGTTCGGGTGAACAAAACGCGTGCGGCACTGGGGAATTTATACGACCTTCGCGCTTTTTCGGATGGACAGTCGGCATTGGACGCCATGCTTCAATCGCCCCCCGACGCCGTTGTCATTGACGAACGCACCCTGCGCATACAAGGCGCGGGAATTCATCGCACCAAGTGTAACGATGACCGATTGAAACTAATCCCCTTCATCATCATGTCTGATGGCCATGAAGGACCGTTTATCGCTGGTGACGGCAGCGGCGCGCCGGATCATTTTTTGAAGCGGCCCATTCGCATCAATCTGCTGCTGGACCGTATTGCCGCGCTGCTCAGTCATCAGGTCGAAACGTCCTGGAAAAAACTGCCGCCAAAAGCCGGACGCGCCCTGCGCAGCACGGCGGACCAGTTTCTTGATATCGCTAAGTCCATCGCCAACAACACCCCGTTGGACCGCAATGCAGTGAATGCCAGCTGCAACCCATTGGTGGACTGTGTGCGCGATCATCAGCACAAGCATGTTCTGATTGGGCTGCGCAACCATCACAATTTCACCTATACCCACTCGATGCGGGTCGCTGTGTTCATGGCGGTGTTCGCCAATGCCTACAACGTCAGCAAGGACGAAATGACCCTGCTGACCACCGGCGGGTTTCTACACGATGTGGGTAAGATGGTGATGCCGCAAAGTCTGCTCAACAAGACCGAGGCGCTTAGCGACCAAGACTGGGTCACCATACGCGATCACGCTAGCCAATCGAAAAGAATTGTCGATGCCATCGAAGGTGTTAACGAAGCTATTTCCTTCATTGCTGTGCAACATCATGAGCGCTTGGACGGTTCTGGCTACCCCCACGGATTGGCGGGTTTTCAAATCAATGAATTGGGACGGATGTCCGCGATTGCCGACGTCTACGCCGGACTCACCGTTGAGCGGCCATACAAACGGGCCTTCGATCCAGATACGGCGTTTTCCATCATGAAACAAATGGGTGGTGCGTTGGATCAGCACCTGCTGCGCTTGTTTCGCGAAGCGATCCACGATTGAGGGCCAGCTTTATCGGGACAAAAATAAGGGGCTGGGCTGTTAAGCCCAACCCCGTATTTTGGTCGGAGCGATAGGATTCGAACCTACGACCCCTACACCCCCAGTGTAGTGCGCTACCAGACTGCGCCACGCTCCGACAGACGATTTGCATCCAAACCCTAGAGGGTGGAAGCGGCGCGAATATACGCGCTGGTCCCGTCCGTTGCAACGGCTCAAGCGCTAGGAAATAGATTTTTTCAGATGATCGCGAATTTCTTCCAATTCGCTGACCAAAACCGCCAATTCCGTAACGTTGAGCCCCTGCTGTGCACCGCCATCAGCGGAGGCGGAGGCAATCGTGGCGGGATGTGGCTGTGCATGATCTTCAAATTGAGGAGAATCGGTTACGGCAGAGGCGTCAGACGCTGCTCTGGCGGACGGCAGGTTTTTGATTCCGCCGGCGCTGAGCAGTTTCTGCACGCCTTTGATGGTGTAGCCGTCAAAATGCAGCAGCGCTTTGATGGTGCGCAGCAGTTCGACGTCTTCGGGACGATAGTAACGCCGCCCGCCGCCGCGTTTCATCGGCGAGATTTGGCTGAACTTGGTTTCCCAAAAGCGCAACACATGTTGCGGCAGGTCAAGTTCATCCGCCACCTCACTGATGGTACGGAATGCTTGTTGAGATTTTTTAGGCGTCACGTTCGTCACAGCTTTTAAGACGCGTCAGGCGCACGCTTTGCGTTGATGCGGGCCTTCATGACTTGCGAGGGCCGAAACACCAATACCTTGCGCGGAAGAATAGGAACTTCCTCGCCGGTTTTTGGGTTGCGGCCGATACGTTGGCCTTTCTGGCGAACAGAGAAACTTCCGAACGATGAAATCTTCACCGTTTCACCGGAAGACAGCGCATCCGACATCATCGACAAAACAGATTCCAGCAAGTCCGCAGACTCATTGCGGGACAGGCCGACTTCCTGATAAACGGCTTCGCTTAACTGTGCGCGGGTAATGGTACGGTTGGACATCCACCCACCCCTTTCAAAGGTTGATGACGAGAGCCTATCGCGACGAACAAAAGCCGTCAATATCAAAGGGATGGAACAGAGACATGAATCTGCATTGAAGGTACGATTTGGTGCAGTGCACACACTGCGCGTTTGGCGCGACGATTGAAGGAAAAACCTACCAGCGCACCAGCGCCGCACCCCAAGTCAAACCGCCGCCCATGGCTTCCATCAGCACCAATTGGCCCGGTTGGACGCGGCCGTCGCGTACCGCTTCGTCCAGCGCCAAGGGCACCGACGCGGCGGAGGTGTTGGCGTGACGGTCCACGGTGACCACCACTTGCTCGGTGCTCAGACCCAGTTTGCGGGCGGTGCCGTCGAGAATGCGTTTGTTTGCCTGATGCGGAACCAGCCAGTCTATATCGGCTTGGGTATAGCCGTTTGCTTCCAAAGCTTCACCGACGACGGCGGCAAGATTGGTGACGGCGTGACGGAACACTTCACGGCCCAGCATGCGCAGATGGCCGACCTTGCCATCGGTACCGGGACCGCCGTCCACATACAACAGGTCGCGCAATTTGCCGTCCGAATGCAGGTGGGTCGATAGAATGCCGAGCTTTTCGCCCTCTTCGATCTCTTGCGCTTGCAGCACAACTGCCCCCGCACCGTCGCCAAACAGGACGCAGGTGGCGCGATCCGTCCAATCTAAAATGCGGGTCATAACCTCTGCGCCGATCACCAGAACGTTTTTCGCTTGGCCCGCGCGGATGAAGTTGTCGCCGATCGAGATGGCGTAGATAAAGCCTGAACACACCGCCTGGACGTCAAACGCAGCACCGTGGTCCATGCCGAGCATGGCTTGAACCTTCGTTGCAGTGGATGGAAAGGTGTTATCCGGGGTGGTTGTGGCGACAATGACCAGATCAATGTCTTGAGCGGTCAATTCAGCGGCCTCTAGGGCGTTTTCAGCGGCCTGGAAGGCCAAGGCCGAGGTGCTTTCGCCCGCGCGAGCAACGCGCCGCTCACGAATGCCGGTGCGCTCGACAATCCACTCATCGGTGGTGTCGAGTTTTTCGACCAGCTGAGCATTGGTCATGATTTGGTCTGGCAAGTGTGAGCCAGTGCCGACAATACGAGAACAATAGGCCATCAATCTTCCGCGGCTATGAGGGGAATGGAGTGGTGTTCGGAACTGAACCGAGCATAGTCCTCCTTGATGCCCTCATTCAACTGATCCTTGACCAGTTCGTGCGCAACTTTGATGGCGTAGCAGAAACCAAGGGCATCCGTGCCGCCGTGGCTTTTGATACAGATGCCGCCAAGGCCCAAAAACATCGCGCCGTTGTAGCGACGAGGATCGAATCGATTGCGAAACGCATCGATTGCAGGTTTGGCGATCAATGCGCCGAGTTTACCGGGCAGTGATTTCATCAGCTCTTGCTTTAGCGCACCGGCGAACAGCTTGGCGGTGCCTTCGACGGTTTTCAACGCGACATTGCCAGTGAAGCCGTCGGTGACGATCACGTCGACGGTGCCTTTGCCAATGTCGTCGCCTTCGACGAAACCGTAAAAGTCGATGGGCAGTTTGGTTTCGCTGAGGATCGCTGCGGCTTGCTTGACTGAATCATTGCCTTTTAGGACTTCGGTTCCGACGTTGAGGATGCCGATCGACGGTTTTTCAATGTGCAGAACGTTGCGCGCGAACACCTCGCCCATCACCGCAAACTGCACCAGGTTTTCCGCATCGCATTGAATGTTGGCACCGAGATCGAGCATCACGCTTTCGCCGCGCATGGTCGGAAGCAAAGATGCAATTGCTGGGCGGTCGATACCGGGCAGCGTTTTCAGCACGAACTTGGCCATCGCCATCAGCGCGCCGGTGTTGCCCGCCGACACCACGCCGTCCGCCTCATGCTCGCCAACGGCGTTGATGGCTTTGCGCATGGATGACTGACGCCCGGACCGCAAAGCGATGCCGGGCTTCTCATCATTGCTGACGATGTCGTCGGTGTGGCGCAGATCGACGTTGGCGGATAGTTTCGGAAACTTTTCCAACAACGGAACCAATTGTTCCGACCGACCGTAGACGATGAACTTCGTGCCGGGCAGGTCCCGAAGGGCCATGTCCATGCCCTCAACGACCATGTCCGGCGCGTTGTCGCCGCCCATGGCGTCTATTGAGAGGGTAATGTGTTGCGACACGATGCGCTAAGTCCTCAGAGCTGGGGGCAGATCGTCGGATTAAATCAAGCGGCGTCTTCGGACGACACGACTTCGCGTTTGTTGTACTGACCACAGGCCTCGCACACGTGGTGCGGACGTTTCAGCTCACCACACGAAGGGCATTCTTCATAGGTGTTGCCCTTCAGCGCGTCGTGCGAACGGCGCATGTTGCGCTTGGAGGTCGAGACTTTATGCTTGGGAACAGCCATCTTACATTCCTTAAAATTTCAATCACCACAGAGGGTGTACCCCCAACACGGTGGTAAGGGGTGCTTACTTAACCAAAAAAAGACACCGGGGCAAGCGTTTCGCCCCTCTTATTCAGAGGTTTCCGGTGAGACCTTAAGTTTCGAGAGAACCGCAAAGGGGTTCTTCTTCTCAGTAACCTGCTCGCTTTCAGCTTTGGTTCCCGTGAAATAGCCATCGAACTTAGCGCCTTTTACGCGGGGAAAGGGGTCTATTTCAAGAGCCAATTGCTCCGATACCGCTTCGCCGATGTCGATTTTTCCGTCAATGATCGCCTCAGATAGCTCGATATCGTCATCCAAGTCCACGAATTCTTCCTCATCGTGGCCCCCTTCTGCATCCGCCAAATCTGTATAACTCATTGTGAAACTTGATGATATTTTACTTATGACCGGGTCTAGCGTGACCACGCAGGTTTGTGTCACGCGCGCTTGAAAGCTTGCCGTCATCAGCACGTCGCCGTTTGACAGCAATTGTAAAGAAATTTGGGCCGAAAGCGCATCGAGGCTTTTGATCTTGAAACGCTCAGCAAGCGCATTGAGTTCACGGTCGGTGGCTTGGAAATCTTGGGTGTATTCCTGCAAACCCAATTTTTCGACTCGAACGATGCGTGAAAGTTCCGGTTTGATGGTGGTTGGGGGGAGCATCTCAGTCATCGCTCTCGCCCTCCCCTTCATCCAGATGAGGAAAGACGAATCGCGCGTTGAGGATGTCGTCGTCGCTGGCGCCGTCGAGTTCCAAAGATAGCTCAATCATGCGCGCCGCCAGCTTGGCCGCGCCCGCGGTATCTTCGACGGTGCGGTAGATGTTGCGTTCCAGCGCTTGTGTGCATTGTGCGAGGCGCTCAGCCGGGTCCGCGTGGGACAAAGCATCCGTATACGCCTTGACGCGGCCCAAATGGGCGCTGGCCATCGGTTTGATGCGATGCTTCATGCCTTCGTCGGAAACGCCCAATTCACGCAGGTTGGTGTCCATATCGGCAAACATGACGTCGAACAGTTCTTGAGCCAGTTCCTGAATACGTGCGGCATGTTTGGGGTCGACCAGACCGATGCGTCGATTGATCAAGGCCGACGTCAGCGAAATCATATCGAAACGGCCATCCACGGTATCGGGCACGCCCCAGTCGGTGAAATATTCAACCTGCCGGGCGGCTTTGACGGCGGTAGCGTACCACGTGACGGCGATCGGATCGGGGCGCGCAAAACCTAATTTTTTCAGCAAGGCCTTCATGGGGAGTTCGACTTTTCTCAGTTGCTTTTGATTTCGGGGTATACTGTGGCCTCGATCTCTAAGCCCTTGCATTGACACACACCGCATCAGGTGCGATTTTCGGGGCTCAATTCAATCGGAACCCACGCTCTTGGGCGTGGCGTTCTTTAAGACTGGGCAGAATGTAGGGCAATGAACACAATTAAAAAAGCCCCCGCTGACAAACACCTTCGCAAAAGCACCTCACGGCGCGCTCTTTTCATTGCGACGATGATCGTGGTTGGGGCGACGTCGGCCTGTGCGCCGCGCGTCGACACCCGCGGCAATGCCGTACTTATGGAGGATGTCGCCGCCGTCGAGCCAGGTGTTTTCACCCGCGACCACGTTCTAAGCAAGCTTGGTTCGCCGTCGAGCACCGCGAACTTTGGCGACGATGTCTGGTATTATATTTCCGAACGTACAGAAACGTTGGCGTTTTTCGCACCGCAAGTGATTGAACGCCAAGTCATCGCTGTGGTGTTCGACGAGCACGGGGTGGTTAAGTCTGTTGATGTTTATGACAAGGAAAACGCCGAAAATGTTGAGCCGGTGGACCGCGTGACGCCGACTGCGGGCAACTCTATGGGGATGATCGACCAATTCTTGAGTAATCTCGGTCGTTTCAACAAGAAGAAATAGCCGCCGTCTCGCTCGTTTTTATAGAAAAAACCCCGAAGGCTCAGCCTTCGGGGTTTTTCTGTGTGCAGTGAAAACTTTGCTTATCCGGCCAAAACCGCCAAAAGCAAGATCGCCACGATGTTGATGATCTTGATCATCGGGTTGATCGCCGGACCCGCTGTGTCCTTGTAAGGATCGCCAACGGTGTCGCCGGTCACCGCAGCGTGGTGGGCGTCTGAGCCCTTACCGCCGTGGTTGCCGTCTTCGATGTACTTCTTGGCGTTGTCCCAAGCGCCACCGCCCGACGTCATCGAGATGGCGACGAAGATGCCGGTGACAATGGTGCCCATCAGCATCGCGCCCAGCGCAGAGAACGCCGCCGCTTGGTCCGCAATGCCGAGAATGATGAAGTACATCACAATCGGGGCCAGAACGGGCAGCAACGACGGCACCACCATTTCCTTGATCGCGGTTTTGGTCAGCATATCCACGCAGCGTGCGTAGTCGGGTTTTTGCGTGCCTTCCATGATGCCCGGCATTTCCCGGAACTGGCGGCGCACTTCAACAACCACCTGACCGCCAGCACGGCCCACGGCCATCATGCCCATGGAGCCGAACAGGAACGGCAACATGCCGCCGACAAACAGACCGACCACCACAAACGGGTTTTGCAGACTGAAGTTGACCGTTTCATAGACGTCGGGGAAATAGTGCACCAAGTCCTCGGTGTAGGCTGCGAACAACACCAATGCGGCCAGACCGGCCGAACCAATGGCGTAGCCCTTGGTCACGGCTTTGGTGGTGTTACCCACTGCGTCCAGTGTGTCTGTGGTCTTGCGCACGTCTTCTGGCAGGTCCGCCATTTCAGCAATGCCGCCTGCGTTGTCGGTCACAGGACCAAACGCGTCAAGCGCCACCACCATGCCGGCGAGGGCCAACATTGTTGTTGCCGCAATCGCCAGACCAAACAGGCCAGCGACCATGTAGCTGACCAAGATACCGCCGCAAATCACCAAAACAGGAATAGCGGTCGATTCCATCGACACCGCCAGGCCTTGGATCACGTTGGTGCCGTGTCCGGTGGTCGAGGCTTGCGCCACCGATTTCACTGGGCGATGTTCGGTGCCGGTATAGTATTCGGTGACCCACACGATCAAGCCGGTGACGACCAAACCGCTCAACGAAGCCATATACAATTGGCTGACGCTGACGACTTTGTCACCGTTCATCGAGAAGATGTTGTCAAAACCGCCGAGCATATAGTGCATCAACAGTGCAATCAGAACCGCCGAAATAACAGCTGAGGCGATAAAGCCTTTATACAAAGCCCCCATCACAGATTGGTTTGATCCCAATTTGACGAAGAAGGTCGCGACCACGGATGCGATGATGCATGCGCCGCCAACAGCCAGCGGGAACAACATCATCAGTTCTTTATCCCCACCGGTGAAGTACACCGCAGCCAGCAACATCGTCGCCACCACGGTCACCGCATAGGTTTCGAACAAATCCGCAGCCATGCCTGCGCAGTCGCCAACGTTGTCGCCAACGTTGTCAGCAATCACGCCGGGATTGCGCGGATCGTCTTCAGGAATGCCGGCTTCGATCTTACCCACCAAATCGGCACCGACGTCGGCGCCCTTGGTAAAGATACCGCCGCCCAATCGAGCAAAGATGGAAATCAGCGAAGCGCCAAAGCCCAACGCCACCAAGGCTTCGAGAATGCTGCGCATGCCCTCGGCCGACGATGGATCGAACATGGACCGCAGCACTATGTAATAGCCAGCCACGCCCAAAAGCGCCAAGCCGACCACCAACATGCCGGTCACAGCGCCGGAGGTGAACGCGATGTGGAGCCCGCCAGCCAGCCCTTCGGACCGCGCTGCCTCAGCCGTGCGCACGTTGGCACGCACTGAAACGTTCATGCCGATGTAGCCCGCAAGTCCAGACAACACCGCGCCGAGAAAGTAGCCAATGGCCACCGACAGTCCAAGACGTAGGCCCAGCAAAACGCCGATGACGATGCCGACGATGGCGACCGTGGTGTACTGTCTATTCAAATAAGCCGCAGCACCCTCTTGGATTGCTGCGGCTATTTCTTGCATTTTTTCGTTGCCGGCCGGTTTGGCCAGGACTGCGCGAATGGCGTAAGCGCCGTACAAAACGGCAAGCAGGCCACAGGCCAGCACTAGATAATAGATAATCGACATGAATAACTTCTCCCCACTGGGTTTCCCAGAATATTCCCTGTCTTCAGGGCCTGAGGAGGTGACTATGCGCACCTAACCCATCCCCAACGCAAAGGTTGCCAGATCAGAAGGTTAAAGGCAACCAGTGGGGGTATATTATTCTTGTCTTATATATGAAACGGTTCGTGAATTGCTCGGAACGGTTCCAGGCCAGAGAGCATGTCGAGCGGCTGAAAATGACGTTTATTGGTCATCCGTACTGGTCATCGCCTGGATTAGGGCGTCGCTGACGACTTCTTTGCCGAACATTTTATTGGCCGTCATCATAATGCGGTATTTGACCAACGTGACGTCGAGGGTTTTATTGTTGCGTAGCGTGCGCGGGATATAAAATGAGAAATCCTTGATCAAGGCGTCGCCCAAGCGGCGCTGGGCTTTCGCGACAGTGCGCTCGTTATCGACATTCATCACCTCCAGCTTGTAGTGGATCATGATGGTCGCTGCGACGTCGTTGTCTTGAAAAACGGGTACCTGGATCGGGTCCATTTCGATGTAGCGCGGGCGCGACTCGAACAAAGCTTTGGTTTTTGCTTTTTTGGCTTCTTCCGCTTGCTGCGCGGCAAGTTCTTCAGGTGTAACTTGAAACGGCCCAAGCGACATATACTTCAGCAAGCTGACGGTGCCGCCTGCGAGCATGATCAAGACAGCGAATGCGATAACCAGTTTTTTCATGTGTTCAATTCTCTAAAGGTCGTCTGGGCATGATTTGTCTGGGCTACTTTATGTTGGCAACTTGGTGTGATCATGTGCCGATTATAGTCATGCGTCGGTTGGTGAAAAGGCCTGAAGGTCTAGAGATGCCGATAGCCGCCAGAACCTAAGGTTAATGGTCGACCATTGGTATCGAGGACCTGAACGCATTCGTCGCACTTTATGTCCAAAGGTTCAATGCGCCCGATCACACTGAGGGGTAACGACAGCATATCGCTCAGCTCTTCCAGGTCGGTCAAAGCTGCCTCTGGGGCAGTGAAGACCAGCTCATAATCGTCCCCGCCGGTGAAAACGTCTTGGAGACGCTCGGGCGACTGATCCAGTACCGCTTGGGCGGCGGCGGACAGTAAGAGCTGTTCGGCCTCAATGGTGGCGGTCACGCCGGATGCTTTGCAAATGTGACCTAAATCTGCGACCAAACCGTCGGAAACGTCGACGGCGGCGCTTGCCAGGCCGCGCTTGCTGAGCTCCATAGCGAAATCCCAGCGCGGTTCAGGGCGCGCATACCGCCCGGCAAGGTGGTCATGATGCTCAGCGCTGAGCCCTTGAATGTCGCCTTTCAGCACCGCAAGACCCAACGCGCCGTCGCCGATGGTGCCGGTGGCCAGCACCAGATCGCCGTGACGCGCACCAGATCGCATCAAGGCCCGTCCGTCGCGGACATGGCCCAGTGCGGTGATCGTGAACGCCATCGGCCCCGGGGTGGAGACCGTGTCCCCGCCCAGCAGCTTCGCGCCAGAGGGCTCAAGTGCGGACCGCAGACCGGACGCGAACGTCGCGATCCAGTCCTCAGGCAGTCCAGAAGAAAACTGCGCCGCGAGAAACACCGCATGCGGTGTTGCGCCCATGGCGGCCAAATCGGAAAGGTTCACGCCAACGACCTTATGGGCCACGTCTTCGGGGCTTAGACTGGACAGAAAGTGCACGCCTTCTACCACCGCGTCGGTGGTGACGACCAATTGATGGTCGGCAGGCACGCTCAAAACAGCAGCGTCGTCCAGCAGCCCCAATGCTTCACCTGCACCTTGAGATAAGGGCCGAAAGTATTTGGAAATGATGTCGAATTCACTACCGCTTGAGGGGGCTGTCATGGCGCGGGTCAGGTCATCGCGCCGTCACGCAGGACGTGAGCCAGTTTATCCAGAACACCATTAACCATCTTCGGCTCACCTTCGGAAAAGAACGCATTGGCGACGTCCATGTATTCGTTGATGATCACCTTGGCGGGAATATCGGTGCGGGCCAAAAGCTCATAAACGCCGACGCGTAAGATGGCGCGCAGCAGCACTTCCAATCGTTCGACTGTCCATTTATCACCGAGTGCGCCGTTCAAAATCTCATCGATTTCGCTTTCACGCGCCGTGACGCCACGCACCAATTCGATCAAAAACGTTTTGTCGGGGTCGAGAAAATCGGCTTCGCCGATCTCATCGCCGTCTTCGTCTTCGACCGGAACGGTCCAGCGTTTTTCAATGAAGGTGCGCAACACCGGATCGGCGTCCCCTTCAACCATATCCAATTCATACAAGGATTGCACCGCCGCCATACGTGCGGCGCTGCGGCCTTTGGCGTCGAATTTGGCAGCTTTTTGGGGGACTTCGCCGTCGTTCATCAGGTTTTCCCATGGGTCAGGATGGAGCGCACTTCGATCATGCGCAAACATGCCTCAGCGGCGTCGCCACCTTTGTTTTTTTGATCGACCCCGGCGCGAACCAACGCCTGAGCTTCGTTTTCGACCGTCAATATGGCGTTGCCGACGGCCAAGCCTTCCAATGACAGGTCCATCAACGCCCGGCAGCTTTCGCCTGCGACATAATCATAATGGCTGGTTTCGCCGCGAATGACGCAGCCTAGCGCGATGTAACCTTCATAGTGCTGCGCCGCCACAGGGTGGTCTTCTTTCGCCAATTCGGCGCATGTGATAACGCCGGGAATTTCAAATGCGCCGGGCACCGTGATTTGATCATAGCCAACACCAGCTTCGTCTAGGTAGGCGACGGCGCCCGCGACCAATTGATCGGTGATATGTTGGTAGAATGGGGCGACGATGATGAGAACCTTGGAGGCCATCTTACATTTTCCTTAATTGGGGATCGGTTTTTGACCGGCGACCGTCAGGCCGTAGCCTTCAAGACCAACAATGGTCCGCGACGTGTTGGACAGTAAGGTCATTTCCTTAATGCCGAGGTCCAGCAAAATCTGCGCGCCGACACCATAGTTGCGTAATTGCGCGCTGACGCCGCCAGCATCGCCGGGTTCCGATTCAAGAGGAACCGCTTTACGTTGCGACAGCGCGTTGGAGCGCGGATTGCGGATCACCACCACAGCGCCGCGGCCTTCTTCGGAAATGGCTTTGAGCGAACGCTGCAAAACGTCCGCCTTGCCGCCGCTGCTGTCGCCCAAGGCGTCGGTGAGGATGTCCATGGCGTGCATGCGTACCAACACCGGCCCGTCGGAGCCGACGTCGCCACAGCTCAGCGCAACATGTTCGGTACCGTCCAGTTCGCTACGATAAATGGTCATATCGAAATTGCCGCCATAGAGAGAGGTGAACGGTAGGCTCATCACTTTTTCGACCACGTGATCGTTTTTCAAGCGGTAGGCAATCAAATCGGCGATGGTGGCGATTTTCAGTTTGTGCTTTTCGGCGTACGGGATCAAATCGCCTAAGCGCGCCATGGTGCCGTCTTCGTTCATGATCTCGCAGATCACACCGGACGGGTTGAGGCCGGCCAAACGCGAGATATCGACCGCCGCTTCGGTATGACCGGCGCGGACCAAAACGCCGCCGTCGCGCGCTTCCAACGGGAAAATGTGCCCCGGCGTGGTGATGTCGGCCTTGCCTTTGGTCTGGTCGATGGCGACCGCGATGGTGTGGGCGCGATCCGATGCGGAAATGCCGGTGGTGACCCCTTCGCGGGCTTCGATCGACACCGTGAACGCGGTGGAATGACGCGACACGTTGGACTGAACCATGTGCGGAATTTCTAGCTCTTCGACGCGCGAACGCGGCAGCGTCAGGCAGATCAACCCACGACCGTATGTGGCCATGAAGTTGACTGCTTCGGGCGTCGCCATTTGCGCAGGGATCACAAGGTCGCCTTCGTTTTCACGGTCTTCATCATCAACCAAGATGAACATGCGCCCGTTGCGCGCGTCTTCGATGATGTCTTCGATGGGAGAGAGTTTGTCTTTGAACGGCACGTTTCAGGTCCTACTCGCGTGTGGAGTTATTCTTTGCCAATAAGTCGCGCAACATAGCGCGCCAGCATATCGATTTCCAGGTTCACCTTGTCTCCCACCTGCAAGCCACCGATTGTGGTGACGTCTTGGGTGTGGGGGATAACGTTGATCCCGAATTGATCATCTTCGACTTCATTCACGGTCAGCGACACGCCGTCGATGGTGATGGAGCCTTTGGGGGCCAGGTATTTGGCCAGATCGCCCGGAGTGCGAAAGCGAAAGCGCACGCTGTCGCCGTCGTTTTCACGGCCCGTCACCTCACCCACGCCATCGACATGGCCCGAGACCATATGACCGCCCAACTCATCGCCCAAACGCATGGCGCGTTCCAAGTTGATGCTGCTGCCGACGTCCCAAGACCCCAACGTGGTTTTGGACAGACTTTCCGCCGAAACCTCGATGGCGTACCAGCCGTCACCCTTTTCCACCACGGTCATGCAGGCACCGGCGTGGGCGATCGAAGCGCCCATGTCGATGTCGGACACGTCGAATGCCGTTTCGACTTCGAAGCGGCGGCCCTCACCTTCAACATCACCTGTTTTTAGGCCTGTTTTTTTTAGGGCGCGGATGCGGCCAATGTCGGTAACGATGCCCGTGAACACGGATCAGTCCCCCAATGCGTAGATTTCTAATTTGTCAGGCCCTGCCTGTAGCACGGCTTGCGGCGCCAAGGCCAGTTTTTCCATATCAAAACCGTGAAATGCGGGTGCGCCTTGCTCGCCCAGGACCTTTTTGGCGCGAAACCAGTCGATTTCGTCCACCAGACCGTCTTGCAAAAACGACGACACCACCGAGGGTCCGGCTTCGATCAAGATGCGGTTCACGCCGCGCTCGGCCAGTTCATGTGCGACCCATTTGGGATCGGGGCGTGGACCGGGCGCTTGGATGACGGTGACACCCCGTTTTTTGAGCGCTTGGATGCGCTCCGGGGCGGCTCCCTCGCCTGTAATGACCCACAGCGGCGCAACGCTCAGGCTGTGCAGCAGCTTACAGTCGTCTGGGAGTGTCAGCTTGCTGTCCAACAGCACGCGGACCGGGCTTTGGTGTTCTAAGCCCTTGAGGCGACAAGTGTAGGTCGGATCGTCGTCGAGCACGGTGCCGATGCCAAAAAGAACCGCGTCGTGCTGGGCGCGCAGCAGATGGCCGCGGTCGCGCGCTTGGGGCGATGTGATCCATTTGTCTTCACCCAACGCGCCACGCGGCGGAATGCGGCCGTCGTGGCTGGTGGCGAGCTTGAGGGTGAAGGCCGGGCAGCTTTGTGTGATGCGCTTGAAAAAACCCAGGTTGGCGCGCCATGCCTGATCGCGCAGAACATTATCGACCACTTCAACGCCCGCGTCTTTGAGGGTTTGCAGGCCCTTTCCGCCAACCCGCTCGTCAGGGTCAGAAATGGCGACCACCACCCGTGCGACCCCGGCATCGACCAGGGCATTGGCGCACGGTGGGGTTTGGCCGTGATGGGCGCAGGGTTCTAACGTGACATAAGCGGTTGCGCCGCGTGCCGCGTCCCCCGCTTGAGCCAGCGCCACGGCTTCGCCATGCGGACGCCCGCCCGGCTGGGTCCAGCCGCGCCCGACAACGATGCCATTTTTTACGAGAATACAGCCGACAGCCGGGTTCGGCCCGGTATCACCAAGACCGCGCCGCGCTAAGTGGAGCGCGGCGCGCATGAAGTCTTGGTCGCGTGACTCAGTCCTGTTCTCGGTCACCTAAGTTCCCAATAAAGTCATCAAAGTCTTTGATTTCATGGAAATCTTTGTAGACAGAAGCGAAGCGGACATAAGCCACTTTATCGACTTCCATCAGCCGTTCCATGATCAGCTCGCCAATGGCTTTGGACGGAATTTCCGTTTCGCCGGATGTTTCCAGGCGACGCTGAATGCCGTTTACGATGCGTTCGATCTGATCGTCAGTGGCGGGACGTTTGCGCAACGCGATTTCCATCGACCGTTTGACCTTTTCCCGGTCGAACGGCACCTTTTCGCCATCGGTTTTGACCACCGTCAGCTCACGCAAGTGCACGCGTTCAAAGGTGGTGAAGCGCGACCCGCACGAGGGGCAGTACCGCCGCCGCCGAATGGTGGCGTTGTCCTCGCTGGGACGCGAATCTTTTACCTGAGTGTCGTTGTTGCCGCAAAACGGACAGCGCATGGTGTGTTCTCCCCCTCGCCGTAGCGATTAACCGTAGATCGGGAAGCGCGCACACAGCGCTTCTACCTTGGTGCGCACGGTGGCTTCGACAGCGCCGTTGCCGTCTTCACCATTGGTCGCCAGACCGTCGAGCACTTCGCACGCCATCAAGCCGATTTGCTTGAACTCGTCTGTGCCAAAGCCACGCGTGGTGCCCGCCGGGGTGCCGAAGCGCACGCCAGAGGTCACCATCGGCTTTTCGGTGTCGAACGGAATGCCGTTTTTGTTACACGTGATGCCCGCACGGTCCAATGCGTGTTCCGCCGCGTTGCCTTTGACGCCTTTGGGGCGCAGGTCGACCAGCATCAAGTGGGTGTCGGTGCCGCCGGTGGAAATGGCGTAGCCGCCGTCCACCATGGTTTGCGCCAGGGCTTGAGCGTTCGCGACCACGCGCTGGGCATAGGCTTTGAAATTGGGCTGCAAGGCTTCACCAAACGCCACGGCTTTGGCGACGATGACGTGCATCAATGGGCCGCCTTGCAAACCGGGGAAAATGGCCGAGTTGAATTTTTTCGCCAGCTCTGGAGAATTGGTCAAGATCATGCCGCCACGCGGACCGCGCAGGGTTTTGTGGGTGGTGGTGGTGGTGACGTCGGCGATGCCCACCGGGCTCGGGTGGACACCAGCGGCGACCAAACCGGCGAAATGCGCCATATCAACCATCAAATACGCGCCCACTTCATCGGCGATGGCACGGAAACGGGCAAAATCGATGTGACGGGGATAGGCCGAACCACCCGCGATGATCAGTTTAGGCTTGTGCTCACGCGCCAGAGCTTCGACTTCATCGAAATTGATGCACAGGTCAGACTCGTTCACCCCGTACTGAACCGCATTGAACCATTTGCCCGATTGTGCCGGTGGTGCGCCGTGGGTCAAGTGACCGCCAGCGGCCAGGCTCATGCCCAAGATGGTGTCGCCGGGCTGCAACAGCGCCATAAATACACCGCCGTTGGCTTGGGCGCCGGAATGGGGCTGAACGTTGGCAAACTCACAACCAAATAGCTCTTTCGCGCGGTCTTGGGCCAGCTTTTCGGACACATCGACGAATTCGCAGCCACCGTAGTAACGACGTCCCGGATAACCTTCGGCGTATTTGTTGGTCAGCACGCTGCCTTGGGCTTCCAATACCGCCTTGGAGACGATGTTTTCGGATGCGATCAGTTCGATCTGGTTTTGCTGGCGGCCGAGCTCATCATCGATGGAGGCTTTGATCGCCGGATCGGTTTCAGCCAAGGTCTTGGAAAAGAACTGGGCAAGTTCGTCATTGGGATAGCTGGTCATGGGTTCAGCACTTTGTCCTAGTGGGGAGTAAGGTTCATTAGCTCGGGTTGGACAGCTTATCGACGCGGCGCTGGTGGCGTCCGCCTTCGAAATCCGTCCCAATAAAGGTATCGACGCATTCTTCGGCCAAGTCCGAACCGATCATGCGCCCGCCAAACACGATGACGTTGGCATCGTTGTGTTCACGGCTGAGGCGCGCGCCGGTCACGTCGTGGACCAGAGCTGCGCGAATTTCGGGGAAACGGTTGGCGGCGATGGAAATGCCGATGCCGCTGCCGCACAGCAAAATGCCGCGCGACGCCTTGGCGTCTTTGATGGCGTGCGCCATGGCGTAACCGTAGTCGGGATAGTCCACGGACTCGGTGTCTTTGACGCCGAGATCCAGAACCTTCAGGCCTTTGGCTTCAAGGAAATCCACAAGGTGCTGCTTGAGGGCGAAGGCGCCGTGGTCGCAAGCGATGGCGATGGTGTCAGTCGACATGTGTGTCTCGTCCATATCCAGATTGAAAGCATAACCGTGGGGAAGGTCCAAACGAGCGTTTAGTTACCATATATCGTCCCCCTCTGCCAAGCGGGCACAAGCGCTCGTGGCCTATATTCTTAGCTTAGTAACAGAGCGTCATCGTCGATTTCTTCGCCGCGGACTTTTTCGAACATGTGCAGCAGGTCCTCAACTTTGAGGCCTTCGCGCTCTTGATCGCGCACATCCAGCACCACCCGGCCCTCATGTAGCATCACCGTGCGGTTGCCGATCGCCAAGGCTTGGCGCATGGAATGGGTGACCATCAAGGTGGTGAGACCTCGCTCCGCCACGATCTCGCGGGTCAGTTCCAGCACGAACGCCGCCGTTTTGGGGTCCAGCGCGGCGGTGTGTTCGTCCAGCAGCAAAATCTTCATCGGCTGCATCGCCGCCATCAGCAAGCTGACGGCTTGGCGCTGGCCACCCGACAACAGTTCCATACGGTCACCGAGGCGATTTTCCAGGCCGAGGTTGAGGCGCGTGATTTGGGCGCGGAAATCGTCACGCAAATTGGCGCCGACCGATGCGCCGAACCCGCGCCGTTTGCCGCGCGCGTTGGCCAGGGCGAGGTTTTCTTCGATGGTCAAGTTGGCGCAACTGCCACCCAAGGGGTCTTGGAATACCCGAGCAACCAGCCCGGCGCGCTTGGCGGTCGGCCACGCAGTGACGTCTTGATCGCCGATCAGAATTTGTCCGCTGTCGGGGCGCAGTTCGCCCGCCAGCGCGTTGAGAAAGGTGCTCTTCCCTGCCCCGTTTGATCCGATCACGGTGACGAAGTCGCCTTCGGGGATGGTGAGGTCAATGCCGCGCATGGCGGGCGTTTCCATCGGCGTTCCGGCGTTGAAGGTAACGGCGATTTGACGAGCTTCGATCATGACGTCATACCCCCTTTACGCTTGCCGCGAAACGGCATGCGCACGCCCGGCAAAACCATCGCCAAGGTCACCAAAACGGCTGTGATGAGGTTCAAATCTTGCGCTTTCAGCCCCAGCATATCGGCGTTGAGCGCGCCCGCGACGGCCAAACGGTACAAGATCGAGCCGATGATGCACGCCAGTGTGGCGCGAAACACCGTGGCGGTGGTCATCACCGCTTCGCCGCCAATCACGGCCGCGAGGCCCACCACGATCACGCCGACGCCCAGCGTCACATCCGCCGCCCCTTGGCTTTGCGCGAACAACGCGCCCGCCAGCGCCACCAGCGCGTTGCTCAGCGCCATGCCGCCCAAGATGTAGCGGTTGGTGTGGATGCCTTGGGCGCGGGCCATGCGTGGATTGACGCCGGTGGCGCGCATTGCCAGGCCGACTTCGGAATTGAGAAACCAATCCAGCGCCAGCTTGACCAAAATGACCAGCCCAAACAAAGCGATGGGCAGCAGCACGTAGGTCGGCAGACCCACGACTTCCCCCAGCGCTTCCAACGGCGTGAACACGGTGGTTTCGCCAAGCAAAGCGATGTTGGGGCGGCCCATGATGCGCAGATTGATCGAATAGAGCGCGATCATGGTCAAGATCGACGCCAGCAGATGCAAAATTTTCAGCCGCACATTGAGCCACGCCGTGACAATGCCTGCACACGCCCCGGCCAGAGCGGCGGCAAGGCTGGCGAGGTATGGATTGACCTCGACCACGATCAGGCTGGCGCACACGGCGGCGCCCAAGGGAAAGCTGCCGTCTACGGTCAAATCGGGAAATTGCAGCACGCGAAACGACAAATAAACCCCGAGCGCGACCAAGGCGAACAACAGTCCGACCTCGATCGCGCCGAGAAATGCAATTTGGCTCATACTTTAGTCCAAGCTTAGCGGATGATGTCTTTGGCTTCGCTGATGAGCGCGTCGGAAAGCGTCACGCCTTGGGCTTTGGCCGATTTCATGTTGAGGTAAAGATCCGTCATGGCGTTGCCTTCGACGGCCATGTCGCCGGGATTTGCGCCTTTTAAGATTTTCACCACCATCTGGCCGGTCTGACGACCGATGTCGTAGTAGTTAAAGCCCGCCGCCGCGACCGCGCCGCGTTTGACCGAATCGGTATCGCCTGCAAGCACCGGTATGCCCGCTTCGTTGCCAACCTTGACCACCGCTTCGAATGCCGAAATGACGGTGTTGTCGGTGGGGATGTAGATGGCGTCGACTTTACCAACCAAGGATCGCGCCGCGGCCAGAACTTCGCCCGACTTGGTGGCGGCGGCGAGCACCACGCTCATGCCCGCCTTGGGGGCCTCTGCTTCGATCAAAGTGACCAAAGACACCGAATTGACCTCGCCGGGGTTGGAAATGACACCCAGACGTTTGGCGGTTGGCATCACCCGCTTGACCAGCGCCATGTGCGCCGCGATTGGGCTCAAGTCGGTGAAACCGGTGACGTTTTTGCCGGGATGGGCCATGTTGCTGACCAATTTGGCACCGATGGGGTCGGTGATGGCGCTAAACACCACAGGGATGGTTTTGGTGCTGGCGACCACGGTTTGCGCCGATGGGGTAGCGATGGCGACGATCACGTCGGGCGCGTCGCCGACGAATTTCTTGGCGATTTGCGCCGCCGTGGCGGTGTTGCCCTGGGCGCTTTCATAAGACCATTTGAGGCTCTTGCCTTCGACGTAACCCGCCTCGGCCAGCACATCTTTGATGCCTTTTCTCACGGCGTCCAGTGCGGGATGCTCAACGATTTGAGTGATCGCGACGTGTTTATCCGCCGCCACCGACAGTGTCGAAAATCCGAGCGAAACCGCTGCCGCCATTGCGGCAAATCCCATGCGCTTTGCAATCATTTTGCTTTCCCCTTGAAACAATGCGGCGAATGAATTCGGCACTTCGCCGTCAATTCGCAATAAATCCTTTTGAGCGGCGATGGTAGCCAATTCGCAAGGGCATGCAAACCGAAACCTGAAACGGAATTTTCAGGTTGGCCCGAATGGTTGGCGTGGCGCCGAAATACATTATCTCTGCTGGGCTTTGGCCTGGTTTTTCGCCATCACATAGGCGAGCTTTCGCGCGGCCAAGCGTTGGATCACGGTTTTGCTTTGGCGCGGATCGGCGACCATGATCACTTCGGTGCCGGATTTGGGATCGATGGCGGTCACGCGCAAGATGTTGCCGTGGCGTTGAAATTCAAACAACACCTCACCCAGCATTGGCGGTTGGCCGCCCCCTGCGCGTCTCATAACCATACCCTTTACATAGCGATTAAATTCGAGTGTGAAAAGATTTCTGTTGGCTTCTGTCAGGTGGGCGATATCTTAGGCGCACGCAATTGCTTTCACGCTTCACTAAAGGTTTGATCTTTTGAGCACTTCGTCTAACGGTCTGGGCAGTTTTCCCAATGTTCGTATGCGCCGCAACCGGGCGCACAGTTGGTCGCGGCGTTTGGTGTGCGAAAACGCGTTGAGCGCCAACGACTTGATCTGGCCGCTGTTCATCATTGATGGTGAAGGTCAGCGCCAAGCGGTGTCGTCCATGCCGGGGGTCGAACGCCTGTCCATCGATCTGATCGTCAAAGCCGCGGGCGAAGCCAAAGCGCTGGGCATTCCAGCCATTGCAGTGTTTCCCAATACCGATCCAGCCGACAAAACCCCAGATGCCAAAGAAGCATTGAACGCTGACAACATGGTGTGCCGCGCGGTGCGCGCCATCAAAGAAGCCCATGGCGATGACATCGGCGTGATCTGCGACGTGGCGCTTGATCCGTACAATTCCGACGGTCACGACGGTTTGGTCCGTGGTGGCAAAATCCTCAACGACGAAACGGTCGAGGTTCTATGCCATCAGGCCATCGTTCAAGCGCGCGCCGGTTGCGATGTGCTGGCGCCGTCCGATATGATGGACGGTCGCATTAAAAGCATCCGTGAAGCCCTTGATTCAGAAGGGTTTCAAAACGTTCAGATTATGTCTTATGCGGCAAAATACGCCTCAGGCTTTTACGGTCCGTTCCGCGATGCGGTGGGATCGGGTGGCGTGCTGACCGGCGACAAAAAGACCTATCAAATGGACCCAGCCAATTCTGACGAAGCTTTGCGCGAAGTCGCTTTGGATATCGCCGAGGGCGCCGATTTGCTGATCGTCAAGCCGGGCATGCCATATCTCGACATCGTGCGGCGCATCAAGGACGCATTCGCCATGCCGACCTTCGCCTATCAGGTCAGCGGCGAATACGCCATGATCGAAGCCGCGAGCGCCAACGGTTGGCTGGACGGCGAAGCGGCGATGATGGAAAGCCTGATGGCGTTCAAGCGCGCAGGCGCAGACGGCGTGTTGAGTTATTACGCACCCCGTGCGGCGCGCTTGCTCAACGACGGTTAAGGCAAGTTTGAATCTTGCAAAACAAAAGCGGCGCTTCCCAAAGAAGCGCCGCTTTTTAATTCGTCCGTCGATAAGACTTAATGTTTGGAGGCTTTGAAATCCAACAGTCGCTCGACATCGAGAACCACCATCAACTGGCGGTCGAGGCGATACACGCCACTGGCGAAATCGCGCCACACCGGATCCAACGTGCTGGGATTGCCTTCGTAGCTGCTTTTGCTGAGGCTGATGACGTCGCCGACGCTGTCGACCAACAAGGTGTAAAGCTCGTTTTGTTGTTCGACGGTCACGCCCATCATGTGTTCGCGTTTTTTGCGTTTTACGCTCTCGACCACATCATGGTCTTGCTCGCCCTCACCAGCAGAAGCTTCAGGTGTGTCCTCTTGGCCATCGCCGCCTTCGATCAATTCTAGCGCCGGGGGGGTATCTTCGATTACGGTTTCGGTGCGAATCTCACGCCGTTCCAGGCCTAAACGCACTCGAACATCAACCACGGTGACGATCCGTCCACGTAAGTTTATGGAACCGCGCACCTCTGGCGGCGCCAGGGGAATTGAAGCGATATTTTCCGGAACCAGGATATCTTGCACGATCAATACGGGGATGCCGAACAATTGGCCAGCAATGTTGAACGTTACAAATTCTTCCAAATTCTCACGTCCAACCGCATCGACATCGGTGGATCCGGCTTTTACGAGTGCCTGCCCTGCCATTGAACCCCAACTCCCTCTGTAATTTGCCGCTCAATTTCTGCGGTGTTCTAAATACGATGCATTTGATATGGGGCGTATATGCCTCCAAGCGCAACTGAAAAAAAATGCAACACATCAATGCCGACCAGTGTAATCGATTGACAGACAAGCGGCAATCACCGTTGCAGGCTTCTTTTACGCTTTCTCCAACTACACTTTATGGCGGTTGTTTGGCTGTGTGGGTGCTATAAACTCAGCCACCGGACGGCGGGTCCATCACAATTGAGAACCTAATTACAATGAACGTTACGTTTAAAGATATTGACGCTGCAGCTACCCTCATCAAAGGTCGTGTCTTACGCACGCCGTGTTTTCCCGCAGCAAGGCTGTCCGAATTGACCGGCGCGAACGTGGTGTTGAAGCTCGAAAACTTGCAGCACACAGGGGCATTTAAGGTGCGCGGCGCGTTGGTGAAGCTTTTGTCGCTCAGTGATGATGAGTGCAGAGCCGGTGTGATCGCCGCGTCAGCGGGCAACCATGCACAAGGGGTCGGATATTTCGCCCGTCAGCTGAACATTCCCGCGACCATCGTGATGCCCACCAACACCCCGTTTACCAAAATCGCGCGCACCGAAGCGCTCGGCGCGGAGGTGGTGCTGCATGGCGAAGGCTTCATCCAAGCGCGAGATCACGCCTTTAGCTTGGCTGAACGCGAAGGCTACACCTTTGTTCATCCCTATGACGATGAAAAGGTCATCGCCGGGCAAGGCACCATTGGCCTGGAAATGCTCCAAGATCAGCCGCAACTCGATTCGATCATCGCCTCCATCGGCGGCGGCGGTTTGATTTCCGGTATGGCGATCGCCGCCAAACACCTTAACCCCGACATCGAAATTTACGGCGTTCAGGCAGACACCTTTCCGTCCATGTATGACGCCTACCACCACTGCACCACCGATGCGCTGTACGGCCAGACAATCGCCGATGGCATCGCTGTCAAAACCCCCTCGCCCAACACCCAAGCCATCATCGAAAGCATGGTTGACGACATTTTTTTGGTCAGCGAGATCGAAATTGAAAAGTCGCTGCAGGCTTACCTGGAACTAAAACGCATCGTGGTCGAAGGTGCCGGTGCGGCCCCGTTGGCGGCCTTGTTGCGCAATCGGGATCATTTTAAGGGCCGCACGGTCGGTTTGGTGGTATCCGGCGGCAATATCGATTCGCGCATGCTGTCGACCATCTTGATGCGCGGCCTGGCGCGCGAAGGCCGTTTGGTTAGTCTGCGCATCAAAATTATGGATATGCCCGGGGTCTTGTCCAAGGTGTCGGAAATCATCGGCAACACTGGCGCCAACATCATCGAAGTGCATCACCAACGACTGTTTTCCGACGTGCCCTTAAAGCAGACGGAAATGGATGTTGCGGTCGAAACGCTCGACCAAAAACATGTTAAAAATTTGGTGAAAGTGTTGTGTGAAGCCGGGTTTGAAACCCGCGTGTTGAGCGGCACATCCGAATAACGCCACCTAGAACCCGATGGCTTGTGCTTAACGCCCGCGCTTGTGAGGAGCGTGGTTTGTTTGGAATTTATTTTGAAAACGTTGCTCGTAAAGCGCTTTGCGTTGCTCAGCTTGTGATAATGGTTCCATTTGCGAGGCGCGAGAAGCCTTTGGCGCACGCGCGCCCCCGATGTGCTGCATGGCGCGACGCTGCAAGTGGTCCATTCCCTTTGTGTGGCTGCCCCATACCTTCATCGAAACATGTGCCCTGGGTTGTTATGAGAAAGACGCGCTTGGATAATTTGGCGTGTTGAGATTCATATTTCAAGCCGATATATCGTATAATCAACCTTAGTATTATATACCAATGGTTGATTTTAGAGGTTTCTTATTGCTTGTTGAACCCGGTCGCTCCGCTCATCTCGCTGAGATAGGGCGAATCTGTGAGGCCATCGCGCATGTCCGTGGAATGGGCTTGGGTCATGACTGTTTTGTGGCCCACCGACGCGGGGCTTGGCGCTGACTGTGTTCGGCCCTTGATGATGTGAAATTCAGCGCGGCGGCGCAGGTGATCCATATTGTTTTGATGCTTGAACAGGCTCATTCCACGAATCCTTTTTCTTAAGGGCGGCTTCATGGAGACAACGTATGGGGCGGCGTTTTCATTCAAAATTTGTCTAAAATAATTCAGGTTTTTTATATTCTTTTGAAAAACAATGATGTTTTACGCCCGTCATTGACCTCAGCCGCGCCGTCATAGGGCAGATCTGGGGCCCAAAAGGAATTGCTGATCAACAAGGCGCCCGCCTTCATGTTGGCGTCGGCGTGGGCAATCAGGCGCGGCATCGGAGCGGGTGAAAGAAAGGCGTAAGCGACGTCAAAGCCGCTGAGTTCAACATCCCAAAGGCTTTTGAATTCAACCTGCACATTCGCCCGCCCGATCAAACGCAAACGACTGATCAGATATGGTCCCGGCGCATTTTCCACACCGACGAACCGCCAATCGGGGTGCGTTTTGGACAGGTAAGCGATGGTTCCGCCAAGGCCGCAGCCCAATTCGACAAAGCTTGGTGCGTCGTGTTCATCCTGTGCGACGGTTTGTGCGGAAATCATCTGCGAAATGGCTGCCCAGGTGGTGCGATTGCTTAAATATAAGGGCACCTGTTCGCGCGATGCATTGCTGTAGACCAGAAACAGCACCACAAACACCGCCAAATACATCCATGATGGCACCGGCAGGGCCAAGAAAGCCCAAGCCAACATAGGAAGCGCGAACTGCACGCCAAGCCACCAGCGCCTCAAGCCGAACGCATAACTCAAGGCCATGGCAAGCAGGCTTTGCGTGGCGATGATGACTTCGACCGGTGGTTTCCATCCGAAGACGGTCCACCCTGCCCATCCGGCTCCACTGATCAGACTGAAAGCCAGAATTTGTGCGGTCAACACACGCGCGAGCGACCCGACGGAACTTAAGCGATAAGGACGCGTCGGTTCGTGCTTCACGTCCCCCACATCCTTCAGTCTTCGACGTCCAGCTTGCGGTAGCCACCACCGAAGTAGAGCAGCGGTGAAGTGGATGTGTCGGTGGTGAGGTGGGTGACGCGCCCGATTAAGATCACGTGGTCGCCACCTGGATACTGCGCCTCGACGTCGCATTCTACCACTGCGCCCGATTGGGGCACCACTGGGCTGGCGTTGTGGCCCGCGACAACCATGGATTCAGCGGCTAAGCCTTGCCCCGGTTGGGCAAAATGGCTCGATACGTCGGTTTGATCTTGGTTCAAAATCGAGATGTTGAATTGACCAGCGTTAATGATGGCGCGTGCGCGGGGCGATTCTTCGCCAAGACACACCAAAACCAAAGGTGGGTCCAACGATACGGACGAAAACGAATTCACGGTCATGCCGATGGGTTCGCCGTAAGCGTTTTTGGCCGTCACCACGCATACCCCTGTGGGGAAACGGCCCATGGCGTCGCGAAACTCGCGATCGGAAAAGGAATTGAGGGCGGTCACTGAGGCTTCGTCTCCAAGATGATGGGGTTAAAAAAAGGCCCTTTTGACGTCAGCCATTGAACCATATGTGGGGAATGTAATGCATAGCATAAAAACCAAATCGATATTTCGTTTGGCAGCCTATATCATGACGCTGCAAGCTTTATTGAGATTATTTCAAGATATCCGCCATGAGACCAGATATATGTACCCATATGGTATGAAAAATCATATCTATATCCGGAATTAGCTTGATCAAGGCCTTCCCCAGCAGATACCCTGCGCGTGGCGGCCAGAGTTTTAAGAATTCGATCCTTTGAGGCACATTTCTGAATGAAGTTTATAATTGGTTTTGTGGTTGTTATTGCCTGTGTCCTCGGTGGCTATGTGCTGGCCGATGGACACTTGGAAGTCCTATGGCAGCCTCTCGAATTTCTGATCATTTTCGGTGCTGGCATCGGCGCGTTCATTATTTCGAACCCCAGTTCTGTGATTAAAGGCGTGTTGGGCACGCTGAGCAAGCTGATCAAGGGATCGAAATACACCCAAGAGAGCTACCTGGAACTGCTGAGCGTACAGTACGCGATTTTTAAACTTGCCAAAAGCAAGGGTGATCTGGCGCTGGAAAGTCACATCGAAAATCCGCATGAAAGCTCTCTGTTCAACCAGTATCCTGGGTTTGCGGCGGATCATCACGCGCTGGAATTCATGTGCGATTATTTGCGCATGCTGACGCTGGGCACATCGAATCCCCATGAAGTCGAAAACATCATGGATATCGAGTTGGAAAACCATCACGAAGCCGACCACGCCATCCACAGCGCTATGAACGCGCTGGCCGACGGCTTGCCTGCGTTGGGTATTGTGGCTGCTGTGTTGGGCATCATTCACACCATGGGCTCGATCACGGAACCGCCGGAAATTCTCGGCCACCTGATCGGCGCAGCATTGGTCGGTACTTTCAGCGGTATTTTGTTTTCGTATGGTTTCGTTGGCCCGATGGCCGCGTCTATGGGCGCGACCATGGATGAAGAATCCAACTACTTCACCTGCATCAAAGCAGGCATCATCGCCCATATGCAAGGGTATGCGCCGCAGGTTTCGATTGAATTCTCACGTAAGACGGTTCCCGCTCACTTGCGCCCGAGCTTTAAGGATCTTGAAGACGCCTTGCAAGATGTTGGTAAGGTCGAATAATCCCCCTTCTTGCGCCTCGACTTAATTTGCCGCATGCCTCCGGAGACGCCTGAATGGCTATGGATCAGCAACCGATCATCATCAAGAAGATCAAAAAAAGCGGCGGTGGCCATCACGGCGGCGCGTGGAAGATCGCTTATGCTGATTTCGTCACCGCGATGATGGCGTTCTTTTTGCTGTTGTGGCTGCTCAACGCGGTGTCTCAAGAGCAACTTGAAGGTATTGCGGATTATTTTGCGCCGACGGTTTCGTCGACGTCACAAAGCGGCTCCGGACAAATTCTCGGCGGCACCACGGTCGCGGTCGATGGTGCGTTGGAAGACACGGTAAGCCGTCCTTCGGTGACCATGGACCTGCCCCCGCCTTCGGCCGGATCGGGCGGTGAAGCCATGCAGGACGAGCCGGTGCAAGCCGAAGTCGATGCTGAGGAAGCCAAGAAAAAGGCCGAGCAGGACCAATTCGATAATGCTGAAAAGGACCTCAAGGAGGCGCTCGAAACACTGCCTGAGTTCCAGCAGATGGCGCAAAGCCTGATGATCGACAACACACCTGAAGGCATGCGCATTCAGATTGTCGATCAAGAGGGCTTGTCGATGTTCCCGTCCGGCAGCGCGTCGATGTACGATCACACCGAGCGGGTGCTGGGTTTGGTGACCGAAATCATCAAAAAAATGCCCCAAGATATCGCCATCAGCGGGCACACCGACGCCGTGCCCATGGGCGGCGACGGCACCTACACCAACTGGGAACTTTCGTCAGATCGCGCCAATGCGGCGCGGCGTGGTCTTTTGAGTCTTGGTGTTCCGGAAAGTCGTATTGCGCGGGTGGTCGGCAAGGCCGCGACTGAGCCTCTTTTGCCCGACAATCCTTCCGACTCCAAGAACCGTCGCCTATCCATCGTGTTGATGCGCGGCACCGGCGAACAGGTAGCCCCTAAGCCCAGCGGCCCGCCGCCGAGCATCATTCGCCCCGATGGTTGATATGGAGTGAGTGATGCGCCACAACCTGACGTCCAACGCTCATTTCTTTTTTACAACCACGCCTTTGCCGTGTCCTTATCTTGCCGATCACGTCGAGCGGCGCATGGTCACGGAATTGATGGGACCGGATGCAACGGCTTTAAACGATAAACTGTCTTTGGCTGGATTCCGGCGCAGCCACACCATTGCTTATGCGCCTGTGTGCGACGGCTGTTCAGCATGCGTTTCGGTGCGGGTTCCGGTAAAAGACTTCAGCGCCAGTCGAACTCAGAAACGCATTCGCGCACGCAATGACGATTTGGTTGTTAATGAACGCGCCGCCATCGCCACGCGTGAGCAGTACGATTTGTTCAAACGCTATATCGATACCCGTCATGGCGACGGCGATATGGCCTTGATGGGCCATTCCGATTACCGTGCGTTGGTCGAAGAAACACCGGTACGCTCAAATTTGATCGAATTTCGCGACCCGGAAGGTCAATTGGTCGCGGGATGCCTAACAGACCGACTTGGCGATGGGTTGAGCGCCGTATACAGCTTTTTCGACAGCCAAGATGCGAAGCGCAGTTTGGGCACCTTTGTCGTGCTGTGGCTGATTGAACGGGCCCGCGATTTGGGCTTGGAGTACGTGTATCTCGGCTATTGGGTACAAGGTAGTCCGAAGATGGATTACAAACGCAACTTCCGTCCCTTGGAAGCTTATACACCCAATGGCTGGAAGCGATTGCCACCGTCGCAAAACCGCAAGCCTTCAGACACATAATACATTTGGACGCATTGTCTCCCCGATTGATACATATGTTCAATATTGCGTTGCGGAGGGGCGTCTTTCCACGATAGTCTTCGCAATCCATCAAGCCTGTCCTGGGGGATTGGCATTCAATAACAACGCTACCCAATAGGCGTTGTGGGCTTATATTCGGGAGGATCATTCCAGCATGAAACGTCGTGATTTTGTTAAAGGCGCAGCCCTGGCCGCTGGCGCCGTCGCGCTGACCGCTTGCGGTCAAAATGAAGAACAAGCCGCCGCGCCGAAAGAGGCGGCCCCCGCGGCCCCTGCCGCCCCCGCCATTTCCAAGCAAATGCGCGAGTTGAAAATGGTTACGACGTGGCCCAAGGGCTTCCCGGGGCTTGGCACCGGCGCGCAGCGCTTAGCCGATTCCATCACCGCCATGACCGACGGCCGCATCACTGTGAAGTTGTTCGGCGGCGGAGAACTGGTCCCGGCGCTCGAATCGTTTGACGCCGTTTCAAACGGCACCGCCGATATGTACCACGGCGCCGATTACTACTGGCAGGGCAAATCGAAGGCTTTCAACTTCTTCACCGCCGTTCCGTTCGGTCTGACGGCCAACGAAATGGATGCGTGGCTCTACTACGGCGGTGGTCAAGAGCTGTGGGATGAGCTGTCGGCCGGCTTTAACGTCAAGCCGTTCGCCGCAGGCAACACCGGCGTGCAGATGGGCGGTTGGTTTAACAAGGAAATGAACACCGTTGAGGACTACAAAGGTCTGAAAATGCGCATGCCGGGTCTCGGCGGCGAAGTGCTGCGCCAAATTGGCGGCCAATCCATCACCCTTCCGGGCGGCGAAATCTTCCCCTCCCTACAATCGGGCGCCATCGACGCGACCGAATGGGTCGGGCCTTGGAACGACTTGGCCATGGGCTTTTATAAAGTCACCAAGTATTACTACTATCCGGGTTTCCACGAGCCGGGCTCGACGCTCAGCTGCGGCATGAACGCTGGAGTGTGGAATAGCCTCAACGCCGAAGACAAAGCCGTGGTGCAGTTTGCCTGCGCGGCGGAAAACAACCGCATGTTCGGCGAATTCAACGCCAAAAACGGCGATTCTCTGGATACTTTGGTCAACGAACATGGCGTGCAGCTGCGCCGACAGTCCGATGATATTCTCAAAGCCATTGGCGATGCGTCAGGCGACGTGATGTCAGCGGTCGCGGCATCGGATCCGTTGTCGCAGAAAATTTACGACAACTTTTTGGGTTTCCGTAAAAAAGCCATGGGCTGGACGTCGTTGTCCGAAACCGCGTACACCGCGGCGCGCGCCCTTGATTATAAATACGGCAGCTGATCGGATCGGCCTGACGTGTTCGGGACGGTGGATGAACTCCATCGTCCCGTTTGCGTCTCGGCTTTCCAAACACGTGAACAATTCACAAAAAGCAGGCGCGCATGGGGTTTCTTGAGAAGCTGTACTTAGGCATAGACACCTTTAACAATCGCATTGGGCGGATCATATCGTGGACCGCGATCATCATGGTTTTGGTCCAGTTTTTGGTTGTGGTGATGCGCTATATCTTCAGTCTGGGCTTCATTTGGATGCAGGAATCGGTGCTCTATCTGCATTCGATCCTGTTCATGTTGGGGGCTGGTTATACGTTGCTGCACGAAGGTCATGTGCGCGTTGATATTTTCTACCGCGAACACGGCGAACGCGGTAAAGCCATCGTCGATTTCATCGGTTCTATCGTGTTTTTACTGCCGGTTTGCGTTTTGCTGTGGTGGTGGTCATGGCCGTATGTAGAACAGTCGTGGTCGATCCTTGAAGGGTCACGCGAAACCAGCGGCATTCACGCTGTTTATGCTCTGAAAACCTTGATTTTGATGTTTGCCGCGCTCATCGCGCTACAAGGCGTCTCCATGATGTTGCGTTCATTATTGACGCTCACTGGGCACAAAACCCAACACGCCCGGGAAGATGGAGCACACGTCTGATGCCGATCAATGAAATTCTCGCCGTCATCATGTTTTTGACCGTCTGCTTGACGCTTTTGGGCGGATTCCCGGTGGCCTTTTCCCTGGCTGGCACCGGCTTGGCTTTTGCCGTCATCGGCTGGTCGTTCGGTGTCTTTGATTTTTCGCTGTTCGGTGCCATGCCGTCGCGTATCTTCGGCACAGCGATGACCAACGATGTGTTAGTGGCAGTACCATTGTTCGTGTTCATGGGGGTGATGCTGGAACGCTCTAAGGTCGCGGAAGAGCTGCTTGACGCCATGGGCATGCTGTTTGGCAGCCTACGCGGCGGTTTGGGCATTTCGGTCGCTGTGGTCGGCGCGTTGCTCGCCGCCAGCACCGGTATCGTCGGCGCCACCGTGGTCACTATGGGGCTGCTGAGTCTTCCCACCATGCTCAAGCGCGGCTATTCGCCGTCGCTGTCGTGCGGCACCATCTGCGCAGCGGGAACGCTGGGCCAGATCATCCCGCCCAGCATCGTTTTGGTGTTGTTGGGTGACCAAATATCGAACGCCTACATCGATGCGCAACGTGCCATCGGCAACTGGTCGCCGGAACCTATTTCGGTCGGCGATCTGTTCGCCGGCGCGTTGATCCCCGGCATGATGCTGGTGGCCATGTACATCGGCTACCAAATCCTCATGGCCTTGCTAAAGCCCGAAAACTCCCCCGCTATCCCCGCCGAAGAATTGCAGGTTGATGGCTTAATGGGGCGCATTTTGCACGCCTTGGTGCCGCCGATTGTGCTGATCATTTCGGTGCTCGGTTCGATCTTGGCTGGCGTCGCCACCCCGACCGAAGCCGCAGGCGTCGGTGCGGTGGGATCGTTGATGCTGGCGGGCTTGCGCTTTAACGAAGGCCGCGGTCAAGCCATCATCATTGGCGGCCTCGGGTTGGTGATCATGCTGATTCTGGCCAACACCTTCGATCTGCGCATGAGCCGCAATGAAATCCCCACCGCCGACTTGGTCGCCATCATCGCCGCGTTCGGCTGCGTCGGGTTGCTGTTATGGGGGTTGGGCACCAGCCTCAAACGGGTTTTGGAAACCACCATGGACGGCAGCCGTGATCCGATCCTCTATGAGGTCATGCGCACGACCATGGAAATATCCGCCATGGTGTTTGTCATCTTGATCGGGGCTGGGGTGTTTTCACTGGTGTTTCGCGGCCTTGGCGGCGACGACTTGGTGCATGAAATTCTCGCCAATCTGCCCGGCGGTAAATGGGGCGCGATTTTGGTGGTGATGGCGGTGATGTTCTTTTTGGGCTTCATCCTCGACTTTATCGAGATCACCTTTGTGGTGGTGCCGATTGTAGCCCCAGTGCTGTTGCGTATGGACATCGATCCGGTGTGGCTGGGCATCATGATGGCGATGAACTTGCAGACCTCGTTCCTCACCCCGCCATTCGGCTTTGCGCTGTTTTACCTGCGTGGCGTAGCCCCGCCATCGGTCACCACCGGAGATATCTACCGGGGCGTGATGCCGTTTGTCGCGATTCAGGTCATCGGATTGGTGCTGTTGGCAATGTTCCCTGCCTTGGCGACCTGGCTGCCGAAAGTCGTCTTCAATTAAGTGGGCAGCACGCGGATGTAACGCGTTGTGATAACTTGAGATTTGCGTGGGCCTGTGATGCGCCACACCGCCAGCCAGCCTTCGGGGCCGAGCACCCGGTACAGACCGTGATAGGTGTCGTCGCCACATTTGTGTTCGACGCGCACGATGCCCTTGGTCAAATCCAACAGATGGAAAAAGCGCCCATCGGGAAAACGAACCTCAGCCATTGAGGGCGCGGGAAACATGTAGATGTATTCCCGCTCGGTCGAGGTTTCGATCTCACCCATTTTGAGCTCGCCCTCTTCGCGGTAATTCAGATTGTCGCCGTCGGCATAAAACTGTGCGACGCCGATGCAATCGCCCTCTTGGTCCAACAAGCCATCGTGAACCTTACGGTCGAACTGCCATGTGCCTTCAAGATAGCCGAACAGGTCTTCGACGTGAAACGGGGCGGTCGCTGACGACCGCCCCGAATGAATGCCGCGATCTTTCGGAATGCTCACGTATCAGTATCCTGGCTGTGGCTGCGTTTGCCCAGCAGATGCCAAGCCAGCGGCATCAGAAACATGGCCAATCCCAGCTTAATGACATCGCCAAGGATGAACGGCGTAAAGCCCCATTCCAAGATCGGTTTGTCCCAACCCAGCAATGCGCCCAGCCACATAACGCCGGGTATATAAATCAGGGCGTTGCCGATCAGCATCGCCAACGCGGCGCCTAAAATGGTCCGGTCCCAGCCTTTTTCAGCCAGCCAACCGACCGCCATAGCGGCCAGGACGTAGCCAATCAGATAGCCGCCGGTTCCGCCCATCATATAGGCCAAGCCGATGCCTTTTTCCGGGGTGCCCGCAAATACGGGTAAACCAATCGCGCCTTGCGCCATGTACAGCATCAGCGTCGCCCCGGCCAAGCGCCAGCCATAGGCCATGCCAACCATGAGCACAGCCAAGGTGCCGAACGTCATCGGAACGGGCCACAGCGGCACTTGAATTTTAGCGGCCAGGGTCAAAAAAAGTGTCCCAACCATGGCCAGAACGACGTTGCGCATCAGCGCGTTGGGCATAGCGTCAGCCCCGGCTGACGAAGGCCACAGCGTGCCAATCAACGTGTTGTGAACCTGCGATGTTTGCGTCATGTGCGCCCTACTCCTCTTGGTCCCATATATTGGGTGATCTTGAATTGTTAAACCCTGGGAATGATCTTTTCGGATTATGGAGGATATGCCCTTCAAGCTCAAGCGCACAGAGCGCCTAAGAGAATTTGTTCGAGGTCGGGAAACCGCGCGGCGCAAGCGCACCGGCCCCGGCCCGTTTGCCTTGCCAGCGCAGCAAATCAGTTTCGGTGCGCCAACCGCTGCCGAACGGGAACGACAGCCCGTCTTCTAACTTGAACGCTTTGACATCGCGTAACACGGCGCCGCCGCCCTTTTTATAGCGCTGTAAGATCACGCCCTTACCGCGGGTCATTTCCGGCATTTCATCGATGGGGAAAATGATGATTTTGCGGTTGGAGCCGATGACGGCGATGGAATCGGCGCCTTCGGGCACGATGTTGCATGCTGCGGATTCTGCGCCAGCAATGACATTAAGCACCACTTTACCGTTTTTGGTTTGCGCCAAAACGTCGTCTTCGGGGACGATGAAACCGTGACCGGAATCTGATGAGACGATGAGCTTACGCCCCGGAACATGCACCAGCATACGCATAACATCGGCGTCATTAGGCAGGTCGAACATCAAGCGCAACGGCTCGCCATGGCCGCGCCCGCCAGGCAACTTGTCACAGCCAAGCGTGTAAAAGCGCCCGTTGGTGGCGAACGTCAGCAGCTTGTCGGTGGTTTGCGCTGGGATGGCGAAACGCCCTTTATCGCCTTCTTTGTATTTGAGGTCCTTGATCTGCTCATCGGTCAAATGACCCTTGATGGCGCGAATCCAGCCCATTTCGGAGCACACCACGGTGATCGGTTCGCGTTCGATCATCGCTTCCAGAGGTACCACCACGGCGGTGGGGGCTTCGCCGATGACCGTGCGACGCTTGCCCAATTTGGTTTTGCCACCAAAGTTTTCTTTGATGGTGTTGATTTCCGCGGTGATGGTCGCCCAGCGTAGGTTTTCGTCGCCGAGCAATGTGTTGAGCTCTGCCTGTTCGCTGACCAAGGCGTCGTTTTCAGTACGGATTTCCATTTCTTCAAGCTTACGCAATTGGCGCAAGCGCATGTTCAAAATGGCTTCGACTTGCACGTCGGTGAGTTTAAAAGCTTCGATCAGTGCGGCTTTGGCGTGGTCTTCTTCGCGGATGATGCGAATCACCTCGTCGAGGTTGAGATACGCCACCAGCATGCCGCCCAAGACTTCCAGGCGGTGTGCGATCTGCTTCAAGCGGTGGTTGGAACGGCGCTCCAAAACCACCATGCGGTGATCCAAGAACGCCCGCAGCACTTCACGCAGGTTCATCACGCGTGGCGTATTGTCGGCGTCCAGAACGTTCATGTTGAGCGAAAAGCGGCTTTCCAGGTCGGTGAGGCGATAGAGCTGTTCCATCAGCATCTCAGGCTCGACCTTACCGGTGCGCGGCTCCAACACCACACGGATGTCTTCGGCGCTTTCATCGCGGATATCGGTCAGAATCGGCAACTTTTTGTTGGTGATCAGCTCGGCGATCTTCTCGATCAGCTTTGATTTTTGCACCTGATAGGGAATTTCGGTGATGACGACCTGATAGGTGCCGCGGCCAAGGTCTTCTTTTTCCCATTTGGCGCGCATGCGAAAGCCGCCGCGACCGGTTTTGTAAGCCTGCACGATGGTGTCGCGGTTTTCCGCCAATGAACCACCGGTCGGGAAATCTGGCCCTTGGATGAATTCAACCAGCTTATCGATGGTGGCGTTTGGATACTTGATTAGGTGTTTGAACGCATCGCACAATTCACCGACGTTATGCGGCGGGATCGACGTCGCCATGCCCACCGCGATGCCCGCCGCGCCATTGGCCAGCAGGTTGGGAAAGTTCGACGGCATCACCGTCGGTTCGTCTTCTTCACCGTCATAGGTGGGGCGGAAATCGACAGTATCATGTTCGATGCCGTCTAAAATCGCCATCGCCACCGGGGTCATGCGGGCTTCGGTGTAGCGCATCGCGGCGGCGTTATCGCCGTCGATGTTGCCAAAGTTGCCTTGGCCGTCGATCAGCGGGTAGCGCACCGCGAAATCTTGCGACAATCGCACCATAGCGTCGTAAATCGACATGTCGCCGTGGGGGTGATACTTACCCATCACATCACCGACCACGCGGGCGCATTTCTTAAAGCCGGACTTGGGGTCGAGCTTCAATTGCTGCATCGCGTACAGTAAACGTCGATGCACCGGCTTCAAGCCATCGCGCACGTCGGGCAAAGAGCGCGACATGATGGTGGACATGGCGTAAGAGAGATATCGCTCGGAAAGCGCATCGGCGAGGCGCGTATCGCGGATTTCGCCTTTGGTGGCGGGTTCTGTCATCGGTCCTCGAGTTTCGTAGGAGAATCACTATGTCTATTTGTGTATCGTAGTGGATGTCACAATCGGGTCAATGTGGATGGATATCAAATGAACCAAATCGCGATGGAAGAGGCCTGGCTGTGGTCAAGCGAAGGACTAGCCGAGGCTGTCTCCACACCGGCTGACCTGCAAAAACGCTCCGCCCAGACCCCTGCCCTGGTGCTGGTCAATCGATACGCCCCGGACGTCGAAACCTTTTTGTCCGATCACAAGCTGGTTCCCGACGAATTGCTCAAACCGTTGTTGATGGAAGACACCCGCCCGCACTGTGAAAGTTTCAAAAACGGTGTGTTGCTCAACGTGCGCGGCATCAACCTCAATCCCGGTGCCGAGTGGGGCGATATGTTGTCCGCGCGCATGTGGATCACGGACGAAGCGATTATTTTGCTGCACGCCCATCCCATTATGGCGCTGAGAGAAGTTGTTGGGCGGTTCTCAACCGTGGCCGGCGTAGATGGTATCGGCGCCTTTGTCATCGAATTCGTCGAGGGCTTAACGATGCGCATCAGTGCCGAGGTACTGCAACTCGAAGAAAAGATGGACGAGCTTGAAACGCAATTGGACACCCAGACGGACCATCGTATTTTACTCAACAATCTGGCCCATTTGCGCCCTGTGATCATGGCCTTGAAACGTTTTATCGCCCCTCAACAAGAAGCGCTGTCGCGCCTATCCATCAGCAAAGCGTCATGGTTGTCGGATATCGAACGCATTCATTTGCGCCATAACGTCGATGTGGTGACGCGCTTGGTCGAGGATTTGGACTCTTTGCGTGAACGGGCCACCTATTTCAAAGACGCCATTCAGCAAAAAATGTCAGATGCGATGACGCGCTCCATGAATTGGCTTTCGGCTGTGGCCTTTGTGTTTTTGCCGTTGGGTTTCATCACCGGGCTTTTGGGCATCAATGTTGGCGGCATGCCCGGCGTGGAAAATCCGTGGGCTTTTAGCGCCGTTACCGTAGGCATTACCGCGTTAGGCTTTGCTCTGTGGTGGCTTATGCACAGAAAAAACTTGCTTTAAGGCGTTTGCAGGTTCGCCAATCGTTGCACCAAGCGTGCGCGGGCTTGGGGCAATTGCTTTTGATGCGGGGCGAAGATATGGCGCTCAAGGAAGTAGCCGGTTAACTTCAGCCCTTGCAAAACCTCAGTGATCGTATCGGCGGTGCTGCCGTCTTGGCGGAGAAAGTTTGGCAGCGCCAGCAATTGCGCTTTGTAAGGCTCCCCAGCTTCGCGCGACACCGCCCGCGCCGATTTGGGCGACACCCAGATTAGGTCTTCGGTGGCCCCGGTGGCCGCGCAGTGGTCCAGGTCGAGGCGAAAGCCCAGTTCCTGCAGCAATCCCACTTCCCATTTGACGTAAAGACTGCCCCACCCCTCGACATGTTCACGAATATCGCCGTGTTCCAAGGCGTCGAGAAACGCGCCCAGCACTTCATAAAGCGCCGGATGGGCTTCGCGTTCTGGCAGTGCCGCTGCGCTGACCGCCAACACCGCCGACATCCCCGCCAGTCGGTCTGGACTGTCGAGCAACGCGGCACCCGTGCTGTGCGTCGATTCGAGCTGAAAATTGCCGAGATGTTCGGATAAGCGTGCTCGCCACGTCGCTCGCACCCGGTTGCCGGGTTCAATGGTAGCGCGGGTGCGTTTGGAAAATCCGCCCTTGATCAAACCCGCATGGGCGCCGCGCTCACGGGTCAGTAAGGTCACGATAGCCGACGTTTCGCCGTGCCTGCGCGCCGAAAGTACGATGCCGTCGTCTTGCCAGTCCATGGGCTGCATTGTAACGCTGATGTGGCGTGCGGGAAGCACGGATGTTGAAAAAATGTTCGGAGTGTCCTACGTAATTGGCGGCCTCCCCGCTAACTCCGGACCGGGAACTCAACACTGCTATGACCGTTTCATCATTCCACCCGCCTCGTCGTATGCTCATGGGGCCGGGCCCTTCCGATATCGACTCACGGGTTCTGCAGGCGCTGGGGCGCCCTGTCATCGGCCACTTGGATCCTGAATTCATTTTGATGATGGATGAGATCAAGGGCCTTTTGCACTATGCGTTTCAAACCACCAACCAGATGACATTGCCGATCAGCGCGCCAGGCTCGGCAGGTATGGAAAGCTGCTTCGTCAACTTGATCGAACCCGGCGACAGCGTGGTCGTGTGCGTCAATGGCGTGTTCGGCGGACGCATGGTCGAAAATGTCGAGCGCTGCGGTGCCACAGCCATCAAAGTCGAAGACGACTGGGGCTTGCCGGTGGAAGTGAACAAACTCGAAGACGTGCTGAAAGCCAACCCCGGCGTGAAAGCCGTGGCGTTTGTCCATGCCGAAACCTCGACTGGCGTTCAGTCCGACGCCGCCGCGATTTCCGCCTTGGCGCATGAGCACGGCGCGTTGGTTATCATGGACGCCGTAACGTCGTTGGGCGGTACCCCGGTTTTGGTCGATGAATGGAAAATCGACGCGTGTTATTCAGGCACGCAAAAGTGCTTGAGCTGTGTGCCCGGCATTTCGCCGGTGACGTTCTCTGACCGCGCCGTAGAAGCCATTCGCGGACGCAATCACAAGGTTCAGAGCTGGTTCTTGGATATGAACCTGATCATGGGATATTGGAGCAGCGAAGGCTCCACCCGTTCTTACCACCACACAGCCCCGGTCAACACGCTCTACGGGTTGCACGAAAGCTTGGTGATGCTCAAAGAGGAAGGCATCGAAAACGCCTGGAAGCGTCACCGTCGCAACCATCTGGCGTTGAAAGCTGGCTTGGATGCGTTGGGCCTCAAACTGATTGTCGATGAAGCCCATCGCTTGCCGCAACTCAACGCCGTGCTAATTCCCGACGGTATCGACGAGGCCATGGTGCGGCGCCGGTTGCTGTCCGATTTTGGCATTGAAATCGGTGCCGGCCTTGGCGCGCTGGCGGGCAAAGTTTGGCGCATCGGTTTGATGGGGCAAAGCTCTAGCCCGCGTCACGTCACGTTGGCGCTTTCGGCGTTGGAAGCCATACTCACCGATATGGGCGTTTCCACCGGCCAAGGCGGCGCGGCGGGCGCGGCGCAGAAGGTTCTGCTCGCCTAACGAAGGCCTGCGATTGCATACGAAAACCCCCGGCAATCTCATTGTGAGGTTGCCGGGGTTTTTCACATGTATCGCTGTGACGCGTCATGTAGGAGCACGTAACGATGAGGGCCCCTATGCAAACAGCGACCGTCAACAACACCGCCGATTTTCTGCTCGACGGTGATGAATTCTTCGAACAGCTGCATATCTCTATGCGCAATTTGCTGAACGCGCCTATCGCGGCTAACAGCTACCTGCGTCTTGCCTATTGGGGCTTTGATCGTATGACGACGCTTCCCGGATGCACCGACGGTGCGGGAACCGTGCATGCGGCGACGAAGATTCACGACCTCATCAACCTGCTGGCGACCAAGGGCCATATCGTTCAAATCATCATGTGGTATGGCCCACCGTTCTTGATGACCATGGACGAAAACTGGGAAGCCAGGACAGCGTTCAACTTGCTCAACGAAGGCGGCGCGCATCAGCCGACGTATCGCGCCATCGACGTGTACATGGAAATCTACAAAGGCAAATGGGCTGGCTACAGCACCCACCAGAAAATCGCCATCGTGACCATTGCGGGGGTCAAGCAAGCTTTTGTCGGTGGGTTTAATGTGATGCCGTCCTATCTGTCCGACGACATACACACCCTACCGACCATCGCGCCGTTCACCAACCGCTGGCACGACACCGGCGTCAAAGTCAGTGGGCCGATCACGGACGCGATTGAGGCCGAATGGGTTCGTCGTTGGCGCAAGCAAGATGGCAACGGTCCCGCGCCCAACACCGCCTTTGCCAACACCCCCGCCATCGTCGGCGCGAACATTCCCATCCGTTTGCTGACCACCAACGCTGAAGCCAATCCCATTGAAACCGATATCCGCACCGCCATGGTCGAACGCATCAACGCGGCGCAAGATTTGGTCTATCTGGAAAATTACGCCCTCAGCGACCCTGCTATCGTGCAAGCGATGGCGGCACGCCAGGTTGCACCTCATCCGCCAACGATGATCGCGGTGGTTAACTATCCCAGCGATAACGATCCGTTTTCATACCTGATGTATTACAGCTACATCAATCTGACCTTGAATTCGTTTACCACGCTGACTTACGGCGATTTGCCCAATACGCTGAACAAAGCGGGCATCAACATCAATATGATCAAGATTGCAGGGCTTGATCCCAACTCCATTGCGACCTTCAAGCCAGTCAGCAGCTACAGCTATAAATACTCGATGGGCGGCTCATCGACCATGAATGAAATTCCCTTTGGTGAGATCAAAAGCATCACCGCACCGCAAACGGTGATGTACGCCCCGCAAAACAAGTCGGTCAACCAAGCCGACTGGACGTACCCGCATTCCAAGCTGGCCATTTTTGATAACCGCTACACCGTGATCGGCACCAGCAATTGGACCTATCGATCGATGCAGTATGATGGCGAGATCGCCTTGGAAATCGACGACGTGGTGTTCACCACGGCGCTGCGCAATCGCCTGTTCACCCATTGGCGTCAGCCCAACGACCCGACCCAGTGGTATGCGCAAGCGGTCCAGAATGTGGCTGATCTTGCCGCCATAGGCACAGTTCCAGATGGTGAAGTGCGCATCACGCCCTTGCGATACGGCAATTTCATGAACCCCACCAAAGCGGCTTGGAATGATTGGGGTACTTCCATCAAGCACACCATTGCGGCTTTGTTTTAAGCATTGAGGACGACACATGAGCACCAGCACCGTATACCAGAACGCCACTGAGCAAGCGTGGAGCACCTACACCACCACCTCGGGCCGCACCAGCGACTACATCACCTTGCTGCAAAGTCATTACAACGACTTTCTCGCAGCGGCAAAATCGTTCGATACCGTTGCGGACATCTTCAAGGGCACGACAACGCCATCATCCAGTGACTTGACCACGGCGATGAACGCTTGTGACACCATGAGCAATTCGCTGACGTCGCTTGGTCAAGTGGTGGATACGTTCCCGGCCATGGATGCGACCGCAGTCAATAAAGCCGCAACCTTGGACCAGTCTGCACTGCGAACGGTGTACGCAACGCGCCAAGGTCAGGACGGTGACATGGTGGTGTCTTTGAACAACGTTCTGTTCGCCTGTCAGATGCTCTACGCCGAAACGAAATACAAGAACCTAGATAGCTATTTGGTCCAGGACTAATCCGTCTTGGCGCGCAACCGCCTGCGCACAAGGAACACACCGGCCAACACCAACAGTGCGGCGGGCAACCAACGCGCCAACCATAAGAACGTGATGCGCACGGCGTAAATTACCGTGTTGGCGACATCGGACGCGAGACCTGCAAATGGTGAAAAGTTCACGTCCCCGGCTTTGGGCGGACGTTCGCTGTAGTGCAAGTTGAAGGCGATGTTATCGGTGACTTTTTCGAGCCCTTTGCGGTCACGGGTCAGACGCTCGATATCCGTTTCGACCCGCATCAGTTCGCGCTCAACCTGTAGCAATTCTCCGATGTTTGACGATTTTTGATCCGCAAGGGTGTAAAGGCGCTTGCGCATATAGACCAAACGCTCAAGCCGTGCTTGCAGGTCTTGATAGTGCTCATCGCGATTTTGCGCAGTTTCTTGGAATGCGGTGATATCCCTGCCCTCTGCCCCCATCACGAAGGCGTGAAATTCGTCCGCTTTATCCAGCGCCACCAGAGCGCTTAAAGACGCGGTGGGATGGTCGAAACGCTTTGTGGTGTCCACCGACGTGACGGCGCAGCCCAGCTTGAGGCAAAATGTTCGGTCCGCTTGCATGGCCGCAGCAACAGGGCCCTGTGAGATTTCAATCGCGTAAGTGCGTCCGATTTGCATGCGCGGCCCGGAGCGTGGCGCAGCGTCCCTGCTCATCATATCGTTTGCCATCAGCCTTTGCGGTGCGGCCACACTCATCATCGCTGTCGGCGCGCCCTTCGCAGACCCGGACGTAACAGATGCGTCTCGGGGCGGCTCATCGCAGCCGGATACGGCCAAAACAACACCCATCAGAGTAAGCAAGACTGCCGTGCGCATAAGATCGTTCCTTTATGAAACAAAGGTGGCGGTGTGAACCATAATTAGAATCCCAATTTAATATGAACTATGCGGCAAAACCATGGATAACGTGACGTCGCCCTATCCTTAAGGATTATGATCGTACTTTTTTCTTGAGATGGCTTGGTTTGATCACAATCTATCATGGCAGAGTACAATGGTAGGATCTGGTTTTCGATATGCAACAACACCTTAGCGCTTTTGTAACCCTATTAGCGGTGGTTTTCCCACTACATGCGTTCGCACAGGATCATATTGAGATTTCTGGGCAGACTACGCTGAGCATGAATGGGGACGTTACACTCAGCATCGATGAATTCGAAATGCTTGCGCCCAGAACGATCTTCAAAACGTCAACGCCATGGCATACACCGACCCTCTTTTCCGGCATCTCCGGCGTTGATTTTATCAGTGCTACGGGCGCAACAGGGCAAATGATCACCGTGCGGGCAATCAATGATTATCAGACCAGAATTCCCATCAGCGACCTCACCGACTTGGGCGTTCTGTTTGTCACGCGCATGAACGGTAAAAGGCTCAGCTTGCGCCAAAAGGGGCCACTGTTTGTCATTTATCCTTTTGATCAAAACCCCGAACTCAAGACCGAACTTTATTACGGACGGTCGATTTGGCAGGTGAATAAGATTACCGTCGAATAAAACCCAATAAGCAGAGGAAAACTCTGTAGGAGGAAATATGTTTTGGCGAACGTGGCAATGGCCTGCCTTTGTAGCAGTGAGCGTGATTGTACTGTGTGCAACTTTTGCGTATTTCATCCTCGAAAAAGAGGCTGAACTCGACGCATCCGTGAAACATTATTTATCGACGCCGACAGATAATGTGGTCTGGGGGGCTGAGCAATTTCGCATTGAATTGGCGCATGTTCGGGCAAAAGTGAGCGCCTACGGCGACGCATATATGAGCTACCAGCCCGCAGCTGCGCATACGGCCTCTGACATACTCTACAGTCGTTTTGAAACACTGTCGTTTTCACTGCGCAATCTTAATGAGCATTTCAAAAACGAATTGATGGTGCCATCGGTCTATGTCGAATTGCGACAAAACTACCTTGAACTCGATACTGAACTGAATCAGTTTATCGCAAGGCCAGAGCAAGACAATTATCGCAACATACTGAATTACATTGATAATACAGATGAGTCCGCCGCAATATTTGCATCCGAAGTCTTGCATGCCAGTCAGAGACACGCCCATGAACTGCGCATCGACATGTTGGCACGGGCGCAAGACTATAAAACCGCTCTGGTGCTGATGCTGGGTGGAAGTATGGTGTTCATCGCCGTGATCTGGTTGGTGAACTGGAAGATTTCAGAAATCAACAAAAAGCTCGAACGCGCCGTTCAAAATGCTGATGAAGCCGCGCGCGCAAAGGCGCAATTTTTGTCGTCTATGTCGCATGAGTTTCGCACGCCGCTCAACGCCATCAGCGGTTATGTGCAGCTCATTCTCATGAAGTTTTCGCCTGATCATCGTGAAGAGATTTCAAGTTATGAACAGGCCATCGACCAGAGCGTTTTCTGCTTGGTCGATCTTGTCGATCAGGTGCTGGAACTCGATCACCTTTTACATCGTGACGAAAGCATCATTATTGACCGCATTGATGTGAAGGTGATGATTAAAAACGCCGTTAAATTGTCCGCACGTAGCGCTATATCAAAGCAAATTTCCATCCATCAAGGATTTGGGGAGGAGCCATATGAGATGGAAACAGACAGCGGTATGTTCATGCAGGTGATCACGTGCCTCATATCCAATGCCATTAAATACAATCATGACCACGGCGATATATGGATCGGTTGCACAGAGAAACGCGACTGCGTCACGATCACCATCGAGGACAATGGCATCGGCATCCCCAAAGACAAAGAAAAGCTGCTGTTCAGCCCATTTGAGCGTTTAGGTCGCGAGGCCGGCGCCATCAGCGGCAGTGGCACCGGGCTCAGCATCAGTCAGAAAATATGTACTCAACTGGGGATGGGGGTGACTTACGAGCGCAGCAGGACCGGCGGCTGCGTATTTAAACTTGATGTGCCACGCAGATACATTCCGCCAAAATTCAGGATGGGCACACCAAACACCTCCATCGCAGAGCCATTGGCAGAGCTTCACAGTCAAGTACGGACGGTGTGATCAGGCGTTGAAGTCGAGGCCCCAATCACGATAGCGATCAGGGTCGTCGCCCCATTTCTCACGCACTTTGACGAACAAGAACAAGTGAACGCGGCGGTCCAATATTTCTTCCAGGTCCTTGCGTGCATCGCCGCCGATGGTTTTGATCTGCTGACCACCCTTGCCCAAGATGATGGATTTCTGGCTGTCGCGTTCGACGTAGATCACCTGTTCGATTTTGACCGAACCGTTGTCCCATTCTTCCCAGGTTTCCGTTTCCACGGTGGTGGAGTACGGCAGTTCCTGACGCAGTTGCAGGTAGAGCTTCTCGCGGGTGATTTCCGCCGCCAGCAAGCGTTCGGTCATGTCGGACACTTGATCTTCGGGGAAATGCCAGGGGCCTTCGGGCATGTGCTCGGCCAAATACATAACCAAATCATCGACGCCGTCGCCATTTAAGGCCGAAATCATAAATATTTCGTCGAAAATACCTTCGCCGTGAAGCTTGGTGGTGAGTTCCAAAAGCTCGGGCTTTTTGACCTTGTCGACTTTGTTGAGCACCAAATGTGCCCGTTTGTTTTCCGTTTTCATGCGCTTGATGATTGACCGCGTGTCACGATCAATGCCGCGTTCAGCATCCATCAACAGCAACGTGATGTCGGCATCCCCCGCCCCGCCCCAGGCAGCGGCGACCATGGCGCGGTCCAAGCGGCGACGCGGCTCGAAAATACCGGGTGTATCGATGAACACCATTTGGGCGCGGTCTTGAACAGCAATACCCATCACCCGGGCGCGGGTGGTTTGAACCTTTGGCGAAACGATCGACACCTTGGTGCCGACAACGCGGTTCACCAGGGTCGATTTACCGGCATTTGGCGCACCCAGAACGGCGATAAAGCCGCAACGATCTGGGCCGCTCGACGCGCCGGCGTTTGAGCCAGTTGCGGTTTCAGAAGTCATTTTTCATTCTCCAATTGGCTCAGCAGCGCCGAGGCCGCATCCTGTTCCGCAGTGCGTCGGGACGCGCCGCGTCCGTCGTGGCTGCCATGGTCTTTGACGCTCACGCGGATGGTAAAAGTTGGTGCGTGATCGGGGCCTTCACGGCTGAGAATTTCGTATGTGGGCAGTCCCAACGCACGTGCCTGGGCCCATTCCTGAAGCGCCGTCTTGGCGTCTTTGGGGGGGCTAAGGTCTTCGCCGATAAGCGCGTCCCAATGATTTTGAATAAATGTAGCAGCCACATCAAGGCCGCCGTCCAGATACAACGCGCCCAAAATCGCTTCCAGGGTGTCGGAAACAACCGACGCATGGCTGCGCGCCGCCGTTTTGGCATCGACCTGTTGGGTGTTGGCGAATTCAATCAAATGGATGCTGTTGCCGACTCGCTCAAGCGCATCGCGAGACGTCAGCCCCGCAAAACGGCGCGCCAGTTCGCCTTCTTCTTCTTTTGGGAACTTCCTATAGAGCGTTTCGGCGATCACGATGCCGAGCACCCGGTCACCTAAAAACTCCAGCCGTTCGTTGGATTTGGTGCGTTGCTCTGTGGTCGAGGCATGACGCAGCGCTTGCACCAACAAGGCTTCATCGCCAAAGGTATGACCGAGGATGTTTTGCAGCTTTTCCAGCACTTGGCTCAATCCACACTTTGGAAGAAGCGCTCAAAGCGCAAGGTCCACGGCCACGTCCACACTTGCCAGAACGAACCGTCGTTGGAGAAGAACATCATTTCTGCGCGGCCCACCAGGTTTTCTTTGGGGATGTAACCAACGTGCATCAAAAAGCGTGAATCTTGGGAATTGTCGCGATTGTCGCCCATGCCGAAAAAATGACCCTCGGGCACATGGTATTCAGGTGTGTTGTCGGCCGGGTAGCTATCTGATTCTTCCAAAATTTCGTGGCTCACACCATTTGGCAGCGTTTCACGATACCGAACGGTGTTGTGAAAAATTCCACGGGTGTCTTTGTAGACGAACTCACCTAGACGCTCGCGCTTCACCGCTTCACCGTTGATGTGCAAAATGCCGCCGCGCACCTGGATGGTGTCACCGGGCAGTCCGACGATGCGCTTGATGTAATCGGTCTTGTTGTCGGTGGGTAGCTTAAACACCGCAACGTCGCCACGTTTGGGCATGTCATACATCACCCGTCCAGGAACCAGCGGCAGGCCAAATGGCAATGAATAGCGTGAATAACCATAAGACGACTTGGACACGAACAAATAATCACCCACCAACAAGGTTGGGATCATCGAACCGGATGGAATGGAGAACGGCTCAAACGCAAACGTGCGCACCACTACCGCGATCAGCACCGCAAAAATGATGGTTTTGGCTGTATCCCACAGGGTTTCTTCGCCCGATGCAGGTTTTGCGTCCAGCAGTTCGTCAACATCGAGAGGATTGTCAGTCATGTACTATCCGTTGTTTCGTCTGTTTTGCGCGTGTCAGCGCCTTGTATGTTGAGCGCTTTTTAGCGCTTGGGCGTGGCTGAAATGATCACCATGGCGTGGGCCATGGGGTATTCGTCCGTGAGGGAAATATCGATTTTAGCCTCAAACCCGTCGGGGGTGAGGCTTTGTAGCCTTTCCAGGGCCCCATTGGAAAGGCTCATGATCGGCTGGCCACTGGGAAGGTTGTCGACTTTCAGGTCGCGCCAGAACACCCCGTCGCGAAATCCGGTGCCCAGCGCCTTCGCGCAGGCTTCCTTGGCGGCGTAAAACATGGCGTAGCGGTTGGCGCGCGCGGCCCCGCGTTTTTCGGCTTTTTTGCGTTCCAAGTCGGTGTAGATGCGCTCAACAAAGCGCGCTTCGAACCGCGTCAGGGTCTTTTCAATGCGCCGTATGTCGCAAAGATCGGTGCCGACACCCAAGATCATTGTGCGCCCACCCCTGCACGGGCCTCGTCCATCAAGCGTCGCATTTTACGGATGGTCGCGTCAAAGCCGACGAAAATCGCTTCGCCGACCAGGAAGTGACCGATGTTGAGTTCTTGGATGGTCGGTATCGCGGCGATGGGTTTGACGCTGTCGTAGGTCAAGCCGTGACCAGCGTGACATTCCAAGCCGATTTCGGCGGCGTGTGCGGCGGCGGTGATGATCCGCTTGAACTCGGCGTCGCGCTGTGTGCCTGCTGGGTAATCGCAATAGGCCCCGGTGTGCAGTTCCACCACCGGCGCCCCTAGCGCCTTGGCAGCGTCCAGCGCGGCCACGTCGGGCTCAATGAACAACGACACACGCATGCCTGCATCGCTCAATTGCGCCACGTAGGGTTTAAGCTTGTCGAAACCGCCTACCACGTCGAGGCCGCCTTCGGTGGTGCGCTCTTCACGCTTTTCCGGCACCAGACATGCCGCGTGGGGCTTGTGACGCAGCGCAATGGCAAGCATTTCATCGGTCGCCGCCATTTCAAAATTCAACGGCAAGTCAATCTCGTCGCATAGGCGCAAAATATCGGTGTCGGTGATGTGGCGACGGTCTTCGCGCAAATGCGCTGTGATGCCGTCGGCGCCCGCATGCGCAGCAATCTCGGCAGCGCGCAAGGGGTCGGGGTAATTCCCACCACGGGCATTGCGAATGGTCGCAACGTGATCAATGTTCACGCCCAACCTGAGTTTGGAAGAGCCGATATCTGGGGAGGTCATATCAAGTTTTCTCTTGGCTGCTACGGAATTTTCGGGTGCGCCTGTGGTGGCGCGCGGCTTGGTATTTTGAAATCATCGGCATCAGGGGAAAGTAGAAAAGTAGCCATACAAAAATCGTCACTGGCACGCAGCCCACCAGCATCGGCAACAGCACGGGGCCGGAGGTTTCAGCCAGGAATTCAAAATCCAAGCGGTGCATGGCTTCCATGCTTTCGGTCAGCACATCGAGGAAATCCACATGCTTAGCGTCCACGCCGTCGGCGCGCAAAATCCAGCTGCCGACGTTATATACACCAATCCAGATGAACGGGAACGTCCACGGGTTGCCCACTGCAGTGCCGATCGCGCTGGCCAACACATTGGCGCGGATTACATAGGCCAACAGCATCGACAACACGAAATGCAGGCCGATGAACGGCGTGAACGAAATCGCTGCGCCACATGCAAAACCAGCCGCCAACGAATAGGCCGAGCCGGGAATCCGCGCCACCCGGTGAAACACATATCGGGTCGAACGGTGCCAGCCTGAACTGGGCCAGACAAACTGGCGCAGGCGGCCAAAAATCGAAGGTTTATCGCGTCGTTGAAACATGAGCGCACTATAGGTCAAAGAGGCTGACGAACTGTAGTAAAAATAACGATTTTCGCTAAATATTTGGGCCTTTTAACCTTTATGTCCAAATTGCCTAGCCGTGACTTTTGAACGGTGCCTTTGGAAATGAGATGAACCCTTATCTCGGTGGCAACGCGCGCAATTCCGTCTCGTTCAAGAGGTTGTCGCCATTGACGTCAAGGTTAGTGAAATTGCTCTTCATCGGCGGGGGCGCTTCTTCAAATGAAATGCTTTGATCGCCGTTTTTATCGAATTTGTTCAGCACCACAATGGCCCTCTGGCGGGCAATGGCTTGTTGCGGGTTGGTTCCTTCTGTCGGCATCCATTTGACGAAATCGACGTCAAGGCTGTTTATGTCCAACTGGCGCAAGAAATCAGAGTACTCATTTAACGAGTTGTAAGGGCCATGGACTCCCATCATCGATTTCCAGTGTGAACCGGCGCCATAATCGATCACGTACAGCTTACCGTCACGCTGAAACCCCGTCACCCAGTGATTGGGCGCTTTGCTGTTCTTGTTTTTGATAAAGATGTACTCGGCTTCATATTGCGTATCAATCGCGTTCAGGGCATCCCTAGCGAAATTTGCGGCGTCCTTACACCAACCGTTCGGCGAGATAAACGTTTCCTCTGCGGACTTTACGACCGCAGCCGACGGTCCTTCGGCTTTTATGGTATTCGACATTTGCTTGGCGTAAGCATCATTGAAACGCCATTCTCGCTTCAGCCACGCTGCGACCTCTTCGTGTGAGCGCCACGTTTCCACCGTCGTTTTGAATTCTGTAGCGAAAGACGCGTTCACACAGCTCAACGACACCAAACAAAATATCGCAATCCTACTCATCGTCTGCCCTTTGCAAATAGAGTCCGAGTTTCACCCGTTGTCGCTCCAATGGCCACGGCGGAATATTAACCCCGCGCACGTTCGATGGAATTGATTTCCGGGGTGGCGCGCAGGGCGGCGATGATCTCCGACAGGTGTTTGACGTCACGAACCTCGACGTCAACCAGCATATCGTAAAAGTCGACCGAGCGAGAGATGATCTTGAGGTTGGAGATGTTGCCCTCGCCGCGTGCCACAACATTGGACAGCGCACCCAACGCGCCGGGCACGTTGAGCAACGTTAAATGAATGCGGCTGACGTGGCTGTCGGTGCGGGTTTCGGTTTGTTCCCACGACACATCGATCCAGCGCTCGGTTTGGTCTTCGTACTGATGCAAGCCGTCGCAGTCGATGGTGTGGATGGTTACCCCCTTACCGGTGGTGATGATTCCGACGATGCGATCACCCGGCAAAGGGTGACAGCAGCCGGCGTAATGCACCGCCATGCCAGGGATCAAACCATGGATGGGAATACCGGCACGATCCCCCTTCTTTTTAGCCTTTTTGGAGCGCGCTTTGCTGATCGGCACGATTTTGCCCAGCTTGTGTGCCATGCTTTCTTTTTTAGAGCCCGGAAAGACCGCTCCCAGCACCTCCCGCGCAGGTGTGTGGCCCATGCCGACTTCGGCGATCAGATCATCGACGGTGTCTTGCTGGAAGATCTTGAGAACCCCTTTAAGGCCCTTTTCGGTCATCGGGTAGTCTTCTTCGACGAACGCGCGTTCCAGCATCGCATTGCCGAGCGCGATGTACTGATCGCGCTCTTTCAGACGCACAAAGCGGCGTATGCGTGCCCGCGCCTTGCCGGTGACGACGAAGTTTTCCCACGTAGGCGACGGCGTATGGGTTTTGGACGTCACGATATCGACTTGATCGCCGTTTTTCAGTCGCGTGCGCAATGGCATCATGCGGCCATTGATTTTGGAACCGACGGTGCGGTCGCCCACTTCGGTATGGACTGCATAGGCGAAATCCACCGGGGTGGCGTCTTGCGGCAAGTTGATCAAATCGCCTTTGGGGGTGAAGCAGAACACTTGGTCCTGGAACATCTCCAGCTTGGTGTGCTCGAGGAATTCTTCCGGTTCCGCTGCCGTTTCGAGAATTTCCAGCAATTCGCGCAGCCAGCGATACTGCTTGCCATCGGTAGGCTTGCCGCTGACGCCGTCTTCGGATTTGTAGCGCCAGTGTGCAGCCACGCCGTTTTCCGCGACATCATGCATGGGGCGGGTGCGAATTTGAATTTCGATGCGGTGCTTTTGCGGTCCGATGATGCCGGTGTGCAAAGACTGATAGCCGTTGGGTTTGGGTACCGAGATGTAATCTTTAAACCGCCCCGGCACCACCCGGTAGGCGTCATGGATCACGCCCAAGGCCTTATAACATTCGGTCGTGTCATCGACCGCGATGCGAAACGCCATGATGTCGGACATGGCTTCGAACGGCACGTCTTTCTTCTGCATTTTACGCCAGATCGAATACGGGGTTTTTTCCCGTCCAGAGACGTCGGCGTCGATGTCGTATTTTTTGAGGGTTTCAGACAACTCGGAGATGATGCGCGGCACCAAGGTCTTGCCTTCGTCACGCAAATAATCGAGACGCTTGAGCACGCTGTCGCGAGCTTCTGCATTGATTTCGGCAAACGACAGGTCGTCGAGTTCGTTCTTCATCTCCTGCATGCCGATGCGTTCGGCCAATGGCGAGAAGATTTCCATGGTTTCGGTGGCGATGCGCTTGCGCTTTTCGGGTTTTTTAATGTGATGCAGCGTGCGCATGTTGTGCAAGCGGTCGGCCAGCTTGACCAGCAGAACACGGATGTCTTCGGACATGGCGAGCAGCAGCTTGCGGAAGTTTTCTGCCTGCTTGGAATGGTCCGATTGCAGCTCGATCTGGGTCAGCTTGGTGACGCCATCAACCAGTTTGGCGACTTCGGGACCGAACACCTTTTCCAACTCTTCAACGGTCGCCACGGTGTCTTCGACCACGTCGTGCAAAAGCGCGGTGGCGATGGTCGCCGCGTCCAAACGATAGCCGGTCAGAATGCCGGCGACTTCCAGCGGATGGGAAAAATACGGATCGCCCGACGCGCGCATTTGGCTGCCGTGCGCCTTCATGGCGAAGACGTAGGCGCGGTTGATCAAATCCTCGTTCGCGGATGGATCGTAGGCTTTGACGGTTTCGACGAGCTCAAACTGGCGGATCATGCAAAAGCCCTCCGCCCGACCTGTCGCAATGACTTGGGGGCAAAGGGCTTAACGCAAGCGATCAGATAGACCTGGGAGGTAAAGGCATGGCACGCCTTAGGGCAAACAACGGCGCGCCGGATCATGCTCAGTACCCCTTGACTTCGGCCCCTTCCATCATGGCTCCGGCTTCAGCCATGGCGTCAGCGACATCTTCTGCGGCCACGTCGTGGACGGTCAGTTCGTCCTCAACGACTTCCTCGGCTTCGTTGGGTTCGCCAACTTCGCCGGAAACGTCTTGCTGAAGGGCGCGCATGTCCATCTCTTCTTCGATGGGCTCATCGCTTTCGATGTAGCGCTGCAGGCTTTTGACCAGGGTTTCTTGAAGCACGTCGTAATCGACCGTTTCATCGGCGATCTCGCGCAACGCAACAACGGGGTTTTTATCGTTGTCGCGCTCCATGGTCAGTTCGGCGCCAGCGGAAATGTCGCGCGCACGCTGCGCGGCGGTCATCACCAGCTCAAAGCGGTTGGGAATTTTGGTAACGCAATCTTCGACCGTAACGCGGGCCATGGTGCAGCTTCTCCAATACCAGGATGTGAATCAGCCGATTATATATTGTGTTGGCCCGCATAAGGCAACATTTAACGAAATATAATTACTCAATTTTTCAAGGTTTTTCAGTCTTCATCCAGATCGTCGTTGAAATTGGCGGCATTTACGCCGTGCTGGGGTTCCATCGGGCGGATGATTTGCCCATCATCCATAGCTGCAATCAAGTCGTCCAAGGCGAGCCCGGTGCGCGGGTGAGACCACCCCGGAACCAAATCGCGCAGCGGCAACAACACAAAAGCGCGTTCATGCATGCGTGGATGAGGTACATCGAAATCTTGATCGTCGGCGGTGAGGAAATCGTCATAAGCCAAAAGGTCGAGATCCAGCACCCGCGGGGCATTCTTTTCTGCACGCACGCGTCCAAAATCCGCTTCGATATCATGTAAGACATGCAAAACCGCACGCGGGTCCAAATCCGTTTTGATCAGGCAAACGCCGTTGACGTACCATGGCTGATCGCTGATCGGCACCGGGGCGCTTTCAAACCAGCGTGAGCGCCGACATACGCGGACATTTGGGTGCTCATCCAGCGCCGTTAAGGCGGCTTCGACGGTTTGAACCGGGGTGCCGTGGCGCGCTGATGGCAAATTAGCGCCTATGCCTATTATAATTGTCGACATCATCATCAAGAGCGCGCGGGCATCCTCTGTTAATTCGTGCAAAATGCCTTGCACGGTGTAGAGACAGCGCCTACCTATAAGCCATCTGCATAAATTCACATATATTTCGTTTTCAATTATTTATAAGGAATTGATTTAAATGATATTTTACCCCCAAGAACGCATCGGTTTATTCATCGACGGCTCCAATCTTTACGCCGCCGCCCGCGCACTTGATTTCGACATTGATTACAAACGTCTGTTGGAACATTTCGCCGCCAAGGGCCATCTGGTACGCGCTCTTTATTACACCGCACTGATGGACGATGCGGAATACTCCCCGCTCCGTCCGCTGGTCGATTGGCTGGATTACAACGGCTATACCATGGTCACCAAACCGACCAAGGAATTCACCGACAGCGCCGGACGCCGCAAAATCAAAGGCAACATGGATATCGAGCTGGCCATCGATGTCATGGAAATGGCTGAAAATCTCGACCACGTAGTGCTGTTTTCCGGCGACGGCGATTTCCGCCGTTTGATTGAGGCTATCCAACGCAAAGGCTTGCGCTGTTCGGTGGTTTCCACTGTTAAATCGTCGCCGCCAATGGTCGCCGATGAACTGCGCCGTCAAGCCGATCACTTCATCGAACTGGTCGATTTGCAAAAAAGTATTGGGCGCAGCGGCGACCGCCCCGTTCGCCCGCCGCGCGAACACCACACAGCCAGTAACGAGTTTGCGCTTCGCGAAGATCAACCTGATGAGGGCGAAGCTGACCTCGACGCACCGAAAACCCCTGGCGATTTTGCTGAACTGATATAAGTTCGGCGGCGCGCATCCTGTATATCTGGGCCTAATTCGTTCTCACACATGAGGCTGAGTGTTATTGTATGTTGACACTCCGCTTCAGCATAACTACGTCTAAACTTGTGTGAATTGACCTTTTCAGATATCAGAGAATGCAAACGTATCTTTAAAGGTTTGGATTAATTTCAGACCGTTCGGATCCCCAATTGCTTATCAAGTATAATAAAACGAGCCTGGGTTTTGTGCTGATGATCACCTTGATCGTGGTCATCGGCGTGTTCTCTGTGTACATGGTCAAATCGATATCCGCAGAGACTGAGCGCCTTTACAACCACCCTTTCACGGTCAGCAACGCTGCGCGCGAGATCAAAATCAACATGATCTCCATGCATCGCTCCATGAAAGATGTGGCGCTTGCGCAAAATAATGTGCAGTTGGATACAGCCAGCGCAGCGGTTGAAGCCTATGAAAAAAAGGTTTTCAACAATTTTGTGGTGATTTTTGACCGCTTTCTGGGTGATAAAGAAAAGATTCATCGCGTGTACCAAAGCTTTATCGCTTGGCGTGAAATCCGCAATGAAGTCATCGCCCTCATGCGCGCAGGCAAGCCCGATGCAGCCGCGCAAATCACCAAAGGCAAAGGTGCTGATCATGTGCAGCGCTTAACCGACGAGATCCAGGAACTGGTGAATTTCGCCGCCGCAAAAGCCGCAGAATTTCGCCAAAACTCGCAGGAAAATGCTCAGAAGTCCGTGATTGCCATGAGTGCATTGGCGGCATTGGCCTTTATACTTTCTGTGCTGATTTCCGTCTTCATTATGCGCAAACAAAAGCACTCTGCCGAAGAAATCAATAAACGCGCTCATTTGATCGATCAAAACATCATGATCGCGCAACTGAACCTGGACGGTGATGTTGTCGAGATCAGCAACGCCTTGTGCCGGTATATCGGCATGCTGCGACAAAACATTGTCGGCACGCCCAGCCATTTGTTCACCACCGGCGACGATGCTGAGGCCTTGCAAGAAACGATGTGGCACTATTTGAAAACCGGCACCCAATGGAGGGGCGAGATTAAGCGCGTCACCGGTGATGGAACCGCCAAGTGGGCGAAAATGACCATCCTGCCCGCGCTAAATGGGGATTATGTCATCGATGGATACACCTGCATTCTTCAGGACATGACCAGCAAAAAGCTATCATTGACCGATAACTTGACCACCCTTGGCAACCGCCGCCAATACGAAGAAACGCTTGAGCGCGAAATCAGTCTCGCTAAACGTAACGACACCTATCTGACGCTGGCCATCCTCGACATCGACTTTTTCAAAAATTACAATGATCGTTACGGTCACCCCCAAGGCGACACCGCGTTGGCCCGGGTCGGCAAAGCGATCATATCGTGCATGCGTCGGCCCAACGATTACACGTTCCGCATTGGCGGCGAAGAGTTCGCGGTGTTGTTCAGTTCAGTTGAACGTGACGAATCCCGGCGTTTTTTGGATATCATTCGCCAAACCGTCGAAGACATGAGCATCCCCCATGAGGCCAGCAAGGTTTCGAAGCATCTGACCATATCCATTGGCGGTGCGACAATGAAGGGCGCATCCTTGATCGATGCCGAGCATTTGTATATCGATGCCGACAAAGCCCTTTACCTGGCCAAAGAAGGTCGCAATCAGACGGTCATGGCATGACGAACCTTGAGCCCAATGCACGTTGCTCGCGCTGCCCCCGACTGGTTGAGTACCGCACCGTTAACCAGGCGGCTTATCCAGACTTTCACAACGCACCCGTTGCCAGCTTTGGCCCTCTGACGGCTGAACTGTTGGTGGTCGGCCTTGCGCCGGGGCTCAAGGGGGCGAACCGCAGCGGGCGTCCGTTCACTGGCGATGATGCCGGTGATCTGTTGTACCCGACCCTGCTCACGTTTGATCTAGCCACGGGAACCTACGGCGCCAGCGCCGATGACGGGCTGCGCTTAACCGGCTGTCGCATTACCAATGCGGTGCGCTGCGCGCCGCCGCAAAACAAGGTCATTGGCGCTGAAATCACCGCCTGCAATGCCTATCTGAGCGCTGAAATCGAAGCAATGCCCAATATCAAGGCGCTCATCGCTTTGGGGTTGGTGGCCCATAATGCGGTGCTCAAAGCTTTTGGCTACAAACTCTCAGCTTTCAAATTCGCACATTGCGCCCAGCACGACCTGGGAAACGGCCTGGTGCTCACGGACAGCTATCATTGCTCGCGTTACAACACCAACACCGGACGCTTGACCGAAGCCATGTTTCACGATGTTTTCCGCGCCGCGCTATGATATGACAGTGGCCATTGCCAACTGATATTGTAAGAATTGAGGACGTTATGCGCGTTATTTGCCTGGATATGGAAGGTGTTTTGGTTCCCGAGATTTGGTTGGGCGTCGCCGCCGAAACCGGGATTGAGGACCTGCGCCTCACCACCCGTGACATTCGCGATTACGACGAATTGATGCGCCATCGCCTCAAGGTTCTCGATGAGCACGGTATCAAGATCGACTTGATCCAGGAGGTCATCGCCTCCATGGGCCCCATGGACGGCGCCAAAGCGTTCCTCGATGAGCTGCGATCTCAGGCGCAGGTGATCATCTTGTCCGACACCTTTTATGATTTTGCCAAACCGTTGATGGCGCAGCTTGATTGGCCGACGCTGTTTTGCCATTACCTCGACGTGGCGGACGACGGGCATATTTCAGGCTACCGTCTGCGCACAACTGATCACAAAACAAAGTCCGTCAATGCTTTGAAAGACCTAAATTTTGTGACCGCTGCCATGGGCGACAGCTACAACGATACGGGCATGATTCAAGCCGCCCACGTGAGCAGCTTTTTCCGCAGCCCACAAAATGTGCTCGACGATTTTCCGGATTACCCGCACTTCACCGATTACGAAGACGCAGCGCGCTTTTTGCTCACCACTGAGCCGCGCACCGACTGAGCGCCGCCACAAGAGCGACGGAGTACTATGGTCGAGATCGTCAACCTCAACAAAGCCCGCAAAGCCAAGGCGCGCACCGATAAAGCCCGGCGCGCGCAAGCCAACCGCGTCAAGCATGGAACGCCCAAGGCGCTCAAACAGCTTGACGCGACCAACAAGGCTCTGCGTGATAAAAAACTCGACGCTCAGAAGTTAAGCGACGAGACCGAAGGCGAGGACTGAGGACGGTAGCTGTGCGCTTAGTCCTTTTCGTGCTCGGGATCTTCCAGCAAGCGGTGCAGATGCACCAACACATACTTGACGTTGGCGTCATCGACGTTGGCGTGGGATTTCGCGCGCCATGCGTCAAGCGCTTCGGCGTTGTTGGGATAAATACCGACGATATCAAGCGATGACGGATCATCGAAGTCCACCCCTTGCGGATCTTTGACATGACCGCCGAAGACCAAATGCAGGAGTTGTTTGTCGGGTGTGCTCATTAGGTTGGGTGTCCTTTGTGGGGGGTATGGCATTGTGCGCTGCAGCAATTTTACGGTTCTAGACTTCATCCAGCAAGAAAAACCCGACGACTGGATTTACAAGGGCGCGCGAGCCCAGAGTCTAGTCAGAGTCTAACCGGAGTCTAAAAAGACTGGAACGTGACGAGCCGCCCACCTTCTAGACAATCATTAAGACAGTCTTAATGTTGATTTGACAGTCAAGCATCAGCTGATTAGACTATGATTAGACAATGAAACGGTTTTGGGGGAAACCAACCATGCTGACCAGCAAGGACCTGATCGACCAGACCGGAATGTCCCGTGCGACATTGAACAATTACATCGCACAGGGGTTGTTGCCGAAACCAGATGTTCGGCCAACCATTTCCGGCGGGCGCGCCACGCGCATAGGCTTTTTCCCGGCCTCAGTTCTCAAAACAATCGAAGAGATCAACACGCTCAAACGCGAGGGGTTTACCATGTCTGAAATCACGGACAAGCTGTCGTTTGCGGCCACTACGGCCCAAACCGTAAACGCTGCACCTACACGCACCACGCACGCACACGCTGCTGAGACTGAGGATAAATACGCCGACCCCACGTTGCCAGGCGGCGTCACCTCAATTCAGATGGGCGGAGACGGCATGCGCCTGACCTTGGATCAGATCGAACATCCGGCCTATTTGGTCAACCCGATGTTCGAATTGGAATGGCACAACGACGCCGCGCGTGATCTGGTTTTGGGTCATGAAGCGAACCTGTCCAGCGACATTCAAGAGCGCAATCTGTTTGGTCTGCTGATGGATGGCGACGCCGCGATCCAGGGGTCGGCAGGTATGGACGACGTTCTTGGCTTTCATCTATCGGTGGCAAAAAACCGCGTTTCCCGCCGTCAGTTGTTGAGCCTGGATGCCGATCTTGACGATGAGCAATTGGACACTCTGGTGACCATGTACGATGACGCCCAGCCACAATCACCCGGCCGCGTGGTCCACGCCCAGGTCAATCTGGGCCAAGCCAGCGTCAGCGACAAATGGTTCAATGTCTATGTGTCGTTTTTTCGCGAAGGCATTTTCTTCGCCTATTCGCCCATGGAAAGCCACGAAGACGAGTTGATGGCCCTGCTCGCGCGTCGCGACATCGTGATTAAGGACTTGTTGAAAAAGCGCCGTCCTTACCTGACGCCGCTGGCGGTTTTGGTCGCGGACTTGCAAGGCTCGGTAAAAATCTGCGCAGAACTTCCGCCGGAAGAGTATTTTGAACTGATCAACGATATTTGGGGCGCGATGGAGCCCAAATTGCGCAAATACTACGCCACCCACGGTAAGCACGTTGGCGACGGCATGGTGTATTACTTCTTCCCCCAGCCGGACTGCAACTATGTGCTCAATGCGGTGCGCTGCGCCCAGGAAATGAAAGACGTGATGAAAGAAATTTCGCGCACCTGGAAAAAGCGCAAAAACTGGCTCAACGATCTGCAGCTCAATATTGGTCTGGTCGAAGGCCAGGAATGGTTTGGCACGTATCAAACGCCGACCCATATCGAATTCACCGTGCTGGGCGACACCATCAATCAAGCCGGACGTCTGTCGGATTTCGCCCAGGGTGGCTCGGTCTGGGTGACCAAAGCCATGCTCAGCCAAGTTCCCGCCAAGGACCGTGGCGCGATCAGTTACGGCATTCGGCGCAAAGACGAGCACGGCGCGGAGATGTTGATTCCTGAGACCTTCTCACGGATCGCCAATCTGGTCGATTTGGACAACGCCAAGTACGAAAAATTCCGTGACATCGCGGTACTGCCGGTCACCGAAGTTCTCGATGTGGACCCCCCCAAAAGCTAAACGCTTGATCGGGAGTTTAAGACGCCAAAGTGTTATCAACAGCGCTGATGAGGTCATCCGCCGTAAAGGGTTTACGCAGTTGAGCCGCGGCGCCGATGATTTCAGCCGCTTTCAAATAATCCGTGTATCCTGTGCCGTAACGAGCGGTCATCGCGATGACTTTGATACCGGGATAAAGCTTGATGGCCTCACGGGTAATGTCCAAGCCGTCGCGAAATGGCATGAAGATGTCGGTGATGATGAGGTCGTATTCGTCATTTTCGCAGGCGTAGAGGCCAAGCTCACCATTGAGCGCGGTATCGACCTCATGTTTGGCCTTGAGGCACGTGGTGATAAAATCCAAGATGTCTTGATCGTCGTCGATAACGAGAATTTTGACCATCGCCTCCCCCATAAGCCTGACCGCATATATTCATTTTATCAGTTTATAACATAACTTATGTGCGCCGGAAGACCTTACCCTGGCCTGTAAATTATTTAATGTACTTGACGGTGGGCAAGGCGATGAACGCCCCTGCGCGTAACCATGACTGAGGATTACATGTGACAACCATCGGGCCAAGCACGGTGCCGACATCGAAACGCCATCATGAGAGAGCACTTCATGGACAAAATCATCTTTTATTGCGTCGCAATGATCTGTTTATCTTTAGGTCTGGCGCCTGCTTTGATCCCCGGCCCGGCGCATGCTGGCAATGTGGTTTTAGCCTGTCCTGACTTGGCTCAAGCCGTGCAGCTCGGCGCGTGCCCGTCGGACAAGGAGTTGCGCGCCAATTACCGCAAAACCTGTCCGACGTTTTTGGAAAAAGATGGAGAATGCAAGCCGTACGAAGCCTTTGCTCGCAGCAAAAACAAGGCCTTGTGGGGCGCGTTGAGCGGCGATGAAGAGTTTCTCTCCTACCTTTCATGCGCGCAGCCCGCTGCGACCGTGAAATCATCTAAGCCCATCAGCGTCACCACCAAGTGCAACCTGCAATCAGGACGGTGTGAAGCGCGCTGCGGCTACGACAACGCCATCACCTTCAACCTGCGCGTCAAAGGCACATGCAAAACCACAACTGGCCAAAAAGTCGATTGCGCAAAAGACCCCAAAGCCTGCGTGGTGACGTGCGAACTGTTTGAAGATTAGACGTGCTGACTTAAGGCAACACCGCCTCGATGGCTTTGAGGATTTTTGTGCTGCCCGGTTTGGTCGCGGTTGAGAACCAGTCGACCAGACGGCCGTCAGGCGCGATTAGGTATTTGTGGAAATTCCATTTCGGCGCCGCCAGCATGCCAAGCTCAGCGCGCGCCCATTTGTAAAACGGGTGCGCACCCTCGCCGCTGACCACTTCTTTGTCCGCCAGTGGGAACGTAACCTGGTAGTTGGTCGAACAGAAATCCTTGATTTCGCCGCTGCTTCCGGGTTCTTGGCTGCCGAAATCGTTGGACGGCACGCCGACCACCACCAATCCCTGATCGCGGTACGTGTCCCATATCGTTTGCAGGCCCTCGTACTGGGGCGTGAAGCCGCAAAACGATGCGGTGTTGACCACCAGCACCGCTTTGCCACGATATAGGTCCAAGGGCATCGGCTCGCCCTCGATGGCGGTGAAGCTGAAATCAAACGCCGTCGTACCTGCTGCGAATGCTGGTGCTGCGGCGAACAGTGCGATGAGAGTTGCGATCAGTTTAGCCATATCGTTCTTCTTTCCACGGGTCGGCGTCATTGTGATAACCGCGCACTTCCCAAAAGCCCGGTGCGTCTTTGGCCAAAAAGGTGATGTGTTTAACCCACTTGGCGCTTTTCCACAGATACAGCTTGGGGATGATCGGGCGGATTGGGCCACCGTGTTCGCGGCTGATCGGTTGGCCGTTCCAGGTGTGGGCGAGGATCACGTCGTCATCGGCGAAGGCCTTCACCGGCACGTTGGTGGTGTAGCCGTCGTGGCTGTGAAACACCATGAACTTGGCGTCGGCTTGGGGTTTGACCACGGACAGAAACTGCTGGCCAGAGATCCCTTGCCAAGCGTTGTCGTAGCGCGACCAAGTGGTGACGCAATGAATGTCGGTGAGCATATCGACGTGCGGCTGGTCTTGGAAATCCTCCCAGGCCCAATTGATGGGATTATCCACCAGGCCTGAAACCGTCAGCCGCCATTCATCGGTGCTGATCGGCGGCTGCACGCCCAAATCGAGGACCGGGAAATCTTGGGTGAGACGTTGGCCGGGCGGAAGTCTGGGTTTGTCGGATTGGACTTTAGCCCCCTCATCCGCCCCTTCACCCGTAAGGCCGCGCCCATCACGCGCCCATTGTTCTTTGGTGTCGATCAGCTTTTGCTTGATGGATCCCAGCACGGTTCCGTCTTGGTCGCCGGTCAGACCGGGGCGTTCAGTGTTGTCGTCAGTCATAAGTGCCTCCGCAAGACCATTCGAAGCACCGGGGAAAAAGTTACCGCACGCTTGGCCCTAGCGGTTGTTGTGGCTCAACAAACGGGCCTTGTCGCGTTTCCAGTCTCGATCCTTGGTGGTCTGGCGCTTGTCCGCTTTGTGTTTACCCTTACCCAGACCTAGCTCAACCTTTGCCATACCGCGCGGGTTGAAATAGATGCTCAGCGGCACAACGGTATAGCCTTCGCGCTGAATGTTGCCCATCAGACGATCGATTTCGCGCCGATGCATCAACAGTTTGCGCTCACGCTTAGGCGTATGCCCGTTGTAAGCCGCCGCAGGTGCGTATTCGGGGATATAGGCATTGACGAGATAGAGTTCACCGTCTTTTTCAACGGCGTACGCATCGCCAATGGTGGCGGAGCCTTTGCGCAAGGACTTAACCTCTGAGCCCATCAGCATAATGCCGGCTTCAAAGGTGTCTTCGATGAAATAGTCGTGACGCGCTTTACGGTTTTGCGCGACGATATCCCCATCAGGGCCGCCTTTTTTTTTCTTTTTTGCCATGACGCCCCGCTTTCGCCGCCCCTTCTCTAATCGATCAGGCCGAGGGTGCGAATGGCGCTTTCCACCGCGATCTTGGAACTGTCGGCGATTTCGACCATCGGCAAGCGCATCTCTGCGGAACTGAGGCCCATCAGCTGGGCAGCATACTTAACCGGGCCGGGGCTGCTTTCACAGAACATCGATTGATGAACCGGAATCAACATCTGCTGAATTTCCATGGCGCGCGCCGCGTCGCCCGCATTCCACGCCGCGTGCTGTTCGGCGCACAACGCCGGTGCGATGTTGGCGGTGACGGAAATGCAGCCATGACCGCCCGCCGCCAGATATGGGATGGCGGTGGCGTCTTCACCCGACATTTGACAGAAATCTGCTCCCAGTGTTTTGCGGTAAGCCAACGGGCGCGCCAAATCGGCGCTGGCGTCTTTGATACCGGCAATGTTGGGCAGTTCGGCCAACCGTTGGAAGGTTTCCATTGTCATATCAACCACCGAGCGACCCGGGATGTTGTAGATGTAGATGGGAATGCCCACCGCATCGTTGACGGCTTTGTAGTGCGCATAGAGGCCCGCCTGGGTCGGCTTGTTATAATAGGGCGTCACCACCAGCACCGAATTTGCGCCCGCGCGTTCGGCGTGCTTGGCCAACTCAACCGCCTCTGCGGTTGAGTTGGAGCCCGCTCCCGCCATCACCGGCACGCGTCCAGCCGTGACTTCAATGCACAGTTCGGTCACGTGTTTGTGTTCGTCATGCGTCAGTGTCGGCGATTCGCCGGTGGTTCCGCATGGAACCAGACCGTCGGTACCCTGTTTAACCTGCCAGTCGACAAACGACTGAAAAGTTTTTTCATCCACGGCTCCGTCACTAAACGGCGTGATGAGGGCAACGAAAGATCCCTGGTACATCTGAGGTCTCCTGGGTGAGGTCATGTTACAAGGCGGCGAACTTAGCGCCTCTCATCGGTGCGGGCAAGCGTCACTTGCGCATGGTGGAAATGACGTAACTTGAGCGTCCAAGACAATGAGCGTACCCTTTTTTCGAATCATCGCCGTTCCCCTCATCGCACAGTCAAAGAGGTTGCAGATTAGTATCTTCAAACCAGCCCTGTTGCTCAAGCTCTTGGCGGCACTTGCCTTGAGCTGTTGGATGCTTGGCGCACAGCAACCTGTGTTCGCCAAGCAAGCCTCAGATGCAGACGCCAAGGCCGTCAAGGCTGTGTTCAAGGCCATCGACCGCAACCGCTTTAAGGACGCACTGAAGCTGACCCAGCGGGTGAAAAATCCAGATTTGGTGCGGGTGTTGGTGTGGAATTATCTGACCGCCGCCAACACCCCGGCGAAGTTCGATGATCTCAAGGCCTTTTTGGACAAACACGACGGATGGCCTAAACGGGGTGCGATGCTCAAACGCGCCGAAGAAACCATGCCGGCCAAGATGTCAGCGGCCGAGATCATGGCCTGGTTCGATCGTATGGGCGGCCCGGTTTCGACCTCTGGGCGCGTGCGCAAGGCCGAAGCGCAGATGCAGCTGGGCCTCAAAGGCGTCGCGCGGGAAGCCATCCGCGACATTTGGATCACCGGGAACTTCTCCAAAACCCAAGAAAAGCGCTATTTCCGTAAGTACCGCAAGACCATCACGCCCATAGATAACAAGGCCCGTCTGGAACGTCTGATCTGGCAAGAACGGTTCTGGCCTGCCCGGCGCCAGATATGGAAGGTGGACCCCAAAACCCGTAAGCTGGCGATTGCGCGTCTGTGGTTGATGAAACGCGAGGGCAATGTCGACAAAGCGATTGCCGATCTGGATAAGGTCGCCCCGGAACTGTCCGACCATCCCGGCTTGATCTATGAACGCATGCGCTGGCGACGACGTAAGGGCCGCACCGCAGACGCCGCAGATATGCTCAAGGACTTAAGTGGAGATCTAGAGCGTGCCGATAAGTGGTGGAGAGAACGCGCGATCTTGGCGCGATCTATGCTGCAAGAGGACCAACAAAAAAAAGCCTATGACATCACCTCTCGCCATGGCCTGAGCAAAGACGCTGCTGCCGAATATTCAGATGCCGAATGGGTGTCCGGATGGATCGCATTGCGCTTTCTCAAAGATCCCGCGCGAGGTCTGAAGCATTTTGAAAACATGTTGAGTGCGGTGAGCTACCCCATCAGCGTCGCGCGCGGCGCCTATTGGTCGGCGCGCGCCGCCCATGAGCTGGGGCAAAGCCAAAAGGCCAACGCCATGCTGCAAACGGCGGCGGCGCATCCCACCACCTATTACGGCCAATTGGCACGGGCGCGACTGGGCCAAAGCATCAATACCCGCATCGCCCTGCCCGCGCCAAGTGCTGCGCAAACCAAACGCTTCAATAATCACCCCTTAAAGCGCGCAGCCAGCTTGCTGTGGGAAATCGGATTGCACAACCGCATGCGCGCTTTTGTGTTGGAATTAGCGGATGCTGGCGGCACGCCAGGTTGGAAGCGCCTATCGGCGGCATTTGCGGCTAATCACGGACGTCCCGATCTGGCGATCAAAATCGCTAAGGAATCGGAGCGCGCGGGCATGCCGTTGGGTGAGCTCGGTTATCCTAAATTGTCGCCGCCGCAGCCCAAAAATGGCGCAGATGTAGAAACACCGCTGGTCTTGGCCGTGATCCGCCAGGAAAGCGCTTTTTACGCCGAAGCTAAAAGCCATGCGGGCGCACGCGGTCTGATGCAGGTGATGCCCGCCACCGCCAAACGCGTCGCCAAGGACAACCGCATCCCCTATTCGCGCGACAAGCTGCTCAAAGACCCGCACTACAATTTGATCATCGGGCAAGTTTATCTGGCCGATATGATCAAGCGGTTTGACGGTTCCTACCCGATGGCGCTGGCGGCCTATAACGCCGGGCCGCACCGGGTGAAACGCTGGATCAAGTTGTTCGGCGATCCCCGAAATGAAGAAATCGACATCATCGATTGGGTCGAGATGATCCCTTATGTCGAAACCCGCAACTACGTCCAACGGGTGTTGGAAAATTTAGGCGTTTATCGAGCCCATTTAGGCGGGAATAAATTGGCCCATGACGATTTGTTTAGCATTCAACTGAACGCGATGCGCTGACGCAACAAATCCCCCGGCAATCCGGGGAAATAGTCGGTGACTATCGTCGGTAATTGTCGAAGAGGAGCGATCAGCTACCTGAAACGGCTTTCGCTGGGGAAGCCGGGACTGAGGCGGGTTTTGCCTGGATGGGCTTGGCTTCCTGCGGTTTTGCCGCCTGGGCAGCCTGAGCGGGCTTCACCACCAAATTAACGCGGTCTTCTGCCGGTTTATTGTCACCGCGACCAGATTCGATCGCAGCGTCACGAACCTGTTGATCGCTCATGTGGGTGATGTGGCCTTCCAAGAACGCGCCCTCTTGAATCGACAAGTTTTCATGCAAGATGTCGCCCACGACATGCGCAGTCTTTGCCAGATTGACGAACGTCGCCTTGATCTGACCATTGACGTGACCGTGTACGCGCACCGTCTCGGCGCGGATTTCGCCCTTGATGGAGGCGCCTTCGCCGACCAGCAAGACCTTGGAACGAATGTCGCCGGAAACTTCGCCATCGATTTGGATTTCACCGCTGCTGGAGAGATCGCCGATGATCTTCAAATCTGCGCTGATGATTGAGGGAACCGCGCGCGGCTGGTGGTGGTTCGTTTGTTGGGTTTTTTTATTCTTTGAAAACATAACGACCTGCCTTGATGAAATTCATGGGGTTGAGACCCTTGTCACGGAACAAGATTTCATAATGAAGATGATTGCCCGTGCTGCGTCCGGTGCTACCGATGACGCCGATCTTATCCCCAAAATTGACCGTTTGTCCCTTTTTAACTGTGATTTTGCTGAGATGGCCATATCGGGTTTTGATGCCAGCACCGTGATCGATTTCGATCATTTTACCGAAGCTACCTTTCCATCCCGCATACGTCACCTTGCCTTGAGCCGTAACGAACACCGATGCACGCGGGGACGATCCAAAGTCTAAACCATAATGCATCGACCATTTGCGGTTCAAAGGATCGCGGCGTTTACCGAATTTCGACGTCACGTAATAGCCATGCATGGGCACCGCGAACGGCATTTTTTTGATCACCGTCTGCAGACTTTCGGAATACGCCAAACGGTTTTCCAGGTTCTGCAGTTTGACTTTCAGGCGTCCCGCCGGGCGACCATCGCCTTGCAATTCGATAAACGGCCCGCCTTGGCCCGCGACCAGATCCTCATCACCCGCCATCAGGTCCTCAACGTCGAGGCCAGCGGTTTCGATCAGCTGTTCCATATCGCCGATGATCACTTCGGCTTGCTGGGTCAGGCGTTCAACGGTGGTGTTTTCCTGTTCTTCCAGGTTCACCAACTTGTTTTCCAAGACCATGATGTCGCGGCGCATTTGGGTGCTTTGCATCAACGCGGTGTTGCGCTGGGTCAAAGCGTCTTGCAAATCCGTTTCGATACTCGACATATCGTCTTTGAGCGAAAAGTTCAGCTGCGCCAACGACTGCATCTGGCTTTCGACACTGCCCAGGTTCTCCGTCATCGACGCGCGTGCAGCTTCGACTTCGGCGCGTTTTTTGCGCGACGTTGTCAATGATTTGAGGTCTTTTTGCAGTTTGGAGTTTTGACCGGCCAAATCCAGCATCATGGCATGGTTTTGTTCCAGGTTGCGCACCACGCCGGAGAAGCGTTTTTGATAATCCGCGACTTCGCTCAGCAACGAGCGATAGGCGACACGTACATTGGCGATTTGCGCATCTTTGGCCGTCAGTTCCATTTCATGCCACAGCATATTGCCCGACGTAAATGCCATCCAGCCGCCGATGATCAAGGCGATACCCGCACCCGCGCCCTGTAAGCGCGGCGTCAAATTCAGGCACGAAACTTTACCTTCGGTGCGAAAAACGATTTGTTTGAACGTGAACAGCAAGGAAAGACGTTCATCAGACCAAGCCAAGAGCGAAGCGAAAATCGACGGTTTTATCCGTTTTGGCGTTCGTTTCGGTGTGTCTTGGCGTGTGTTAGCCATGTGCTTTCTAAATCCCCTAGAGCGTTTAGCCGCTCATCCCCAAAGGCAAAATCATCCGGAACCGGCCGTAACCGGCTGCATAAGTCCTGCAAATTTGGGTGTAATCCCCGCTATCGACGTTTGAAGGCGAAAGGCGCATTTCAATCTGTACTGACTATGCGCCCATACCTCTTTCGTACAACGATCAAAAACGTATCTGTCCGGGCCCCGAGTGGCAAGCGAATTCGGCACCCTTAACTGTTTTTTCACCCTGTTGTAAGCATCTTATCGCTTGAAAATATCACAAGATTATCAGAAGGTTGTGTCTGGTTTTTCTTTCAACACCGCTGAGTGTGCGATATTTAATCATATGAAAGCCGCTCATATGCTCGCTCAACAACATCGTGTTCGATCAGCAGGATCACGGCCATGACCGCCATCACACCCAAACACATTCGCCCCAGCCTCGCGCATCCCGGTGTCTTTCTGGCGACCTGGTTCGGTGCGGGGTATCTGCCCAAAGCCCCCGGCACATGGGGCTCCGTCGGCGCGTTGCCGTTCGCTTGGGTGTTGGTGGAAATCGGCGGACTATACGCTTTGGCCGCTGCGACGGTGGTGGTGTTTTTTGTCGGTTTGTGGGCATCAAAGGTCTATATGGACAAAACCGGGGCGCACGATCCCGGTGCAATCGTCATCGATGAGGTGGTTGGACAATGGATCGTGTTGCTGGCGGCGCCGCTGGACGTGCTACCCTACGCCGTCGCATTTGTGCTGTTTCGCTTTTTCGACGTGCTCAAGCCGTGGCCAATTTCGTGGGCTGACCGCCAAATCGGCGGCGCCATGGGCGTGATGGTGGATGATGTGTTGGCCGGGATTGCAGGCTTGGCGGTTCTGTATGTGCTGATTTTGTACGCCAAACCATATCTAGTCGGGGTGCTGTGATGTATCCCGAAATCCTCTACGTGATGGCCGAAGATCTGTTGCAAGCCTGTCAGGACCAAGACATAAAGCTGGCCCTGGCGGAATCGTGCACCGGCGGCCTGATTGCGGGCTGCATCACATCTGTTGCGGGCTCGTCTGCGGTGTTTGAACGCGGTTTCGTCACCTACTCCAATCAAGCCAAGGGCGAAATGCTGAGCGTTCCGGCTCATGTGTTTATGCAATACGGTTCCGTCAGCGAAGAATGCGCGCGCGCCATGGCCGAAGGTGCGCTCAGCCATTCGCACGCGCAACTCGCCCTGTCGGTCACCGGAATTGCCGGACCGGGCGGCGCAACGCCAGACAAGCCGGTCGGCTTGGTGCATATCGCGTGCGCGCGCGAAGGTTTTGAGACCCGTCATGAGCGCCATGTCTTTAAGGGGGATCGGGACCGCGTGCGCATTCAAGCGACGGAAAGCAGCTTAAAGCTACTCCTTAATTGCTGCGCGGTAAGCAACTGAATTAAAGCGAATAAATAACTTCGGCGCGGGACACAAACGACTGCATCATTTTGTGCGCCGCTTCAGTAAAGATGCCACCCATAACCTTTTCCAGCAGCACCGAGTTGAACTCGAAATCAATCCGGAAATCGACTTCGCAGCCGTCGCCTTTTGGCAAGAACGTCCAGTCGGTTTCGAGAAATTTAAACGGTCCGCCCGCGTCTTGAATGTGGATGTGGCGGCTGCCATCATCGAGTTCTTGCCACGTGATATGCGATGAATATTTTTCGCGCAGCATTTTAAAGCCCACCGCCATATCGGCGAACATTTCACCGACGCCGCGTTTGCGCACCCTAAGGGCCACGCACCACGGCAGAAAATCAGGATACTGCTCAACGTCGAGCACCAGATCGAACATCTGCTGGGGGGTGAAGGTCAGCAGTTGCTGCTCGCTATGGGACGGCATCAGGCCCCCTTCTGTTTAGCAAGAGCCTCTTCACGGGCAATTTTAAGCGCCGCGAAATCCTTGTCGGCGTGGTAGCTCGACCGCGTCATCGGCGTCGAGGCAACATGCAAAAAGCCTTTGCTCAAGCCGATGCGCTTGTATTCATCGAATTCTTCCGGCGTCACAAAACGGTCTATCCCGGCATGTTTGGGGGTCGGTTGCAGATATTGGCCGATGGTCAGAAAGTCGATGTTGGCTGAACGCATGTCGTCCATCACCTGCAAAACCTGTTCGCGGGTCTCGCCTAGGCCGACCATGATGCCCGACTTGGTGAACACCAACGGGTCCAGCTCCTTGGCGCGGTCCAGCAAGCGCAGCGAATGGTAATAGCGCGCGCCTGGACGGATTTGAGGGTACAACCCCGACACGGTTTCCAGATTGTGATTGAAGACGTCGGGACGCGCCGCAATCACCACTTCCAACGCGCCGTCTTTGTGGCGGAAATCGGGAGTTAGGACTTCGACCGTGGTCTCAGGCGACAGTTCGTGGACCTTTTGGATCGACAGCGCGAATTGCTCCGCTCCACCGTCCGCCAAATCGTCGCGATCAACCGAGGTGATCACCATGTGGCGCAGGCCCAGTTCACGCGCCGCGATGCCGGTGTTTTCCGGCTCCATCACATCGACGGCGTTCGGTTTGCCGGTGGTGACGTTGCAAAACGCGCAGGCGCGGGTGCAGATTTCACCCAAGATCATCACCGTGGCGTGTTTGGCCGACCAGCATTCGCCGATGTTGGGGCACGCGGCCTCTTCACACACGGTGTTGAGGTTCTTTTCGCGCATCAAGCGCCGGGTTTCGCCGTATTCTTTGGACGTCGGCGCTTTGACGCGGATCCACTTGGGCTTGCGCGGGCTCGGTTTGTCCGGAAGGTTGCGTTTTTCCGGGTGGCGGTGTTTTTGTTTCTCGACGGTTTCCATGGGCATCTGCCTAAAGCTTCAAGGGTTTCGCGTCAACAGCTGCCCGCACCGCAGCAGCCCCCACCGGGTTTTTCACCGGTGATAATGGCTGACACCACGTACTTTTCGACCCCGCGCCCCGGAGCCCAATCGGCGATCCCGGCGCGGCTTTCTTCTTTGATTTCGATGAGCACCTTGGTAAAACCGGCCTCTTCCAGCCATCTCTGCACGTCAGCTACCAGCGACGCGCCGGTGACACAGCCCGACAGCAGATGATCGTCGTTTTCAAAATCAGCGGGAAACGGCGCGGTCGCAACCACGTCGGAAATCGCCAGGCGTCCACCCGGCTTCAACACGCGAAAGGCTTCGCGCAGAACCTGGGGTTTGTTGGGCGACAAATTGATCACGCAGTTGGAAATGATCACGTCGGCGGTGTCGTTGGCGATGGGCATGTATTCGATTTCGCCGAGGCGGAACTCAACGTGGCTATAGCCACCCTTTTCAGCGTTTGCGCGCGCCTTGGCGAGCATTTCGTGGGTCATGTCGATGCCGATCACGTGACCGCTTGGACCGACTTTGCCTGCGGCCAAAAACGCATCGAATCCCGCGCCTGCGCCCAGATCGACAACCACTTCACCGGCCTTCATATCGGCGATGGCTTGCGGATTGCCGCAGCCGAGCCCAAGGTTCGCGCCTTCGGGCACGGCGGCCATCTCAACGTCCGAATAGCCAAAAAAGGCCGACATCTGTTCCGCACTGGGGACTTCAAAGTTTTCGTCAGGCCCGCAGCAACCGCTGTCCGCCGGTCCGCAACATCCGGAATTGCCACCGCTTTCGGCGATTTTTGCGTAATTGTCACGCACGGTGTTGCGCACATCGTGATGATTGGCGTCGGACATGGTGTCGATCCTTAGACGGTCTGTGGGCCCAGAGCATGTACATAGGTGACAAAATCGATTTTGTCAGCCACCTGATCGTAAAGTTTGCGCGCCGGGTTGGTTTCAGCCGTGCGCCAGTAGACCTGTCCCCAGTCGCTGGCTTTGGCGTGATCAATCACTGCTTCAATCAGCGCCCTGCCCGCCCCTTGACCGCGCACGGAAGGATCCACAAACAAGTCTTCGAGATAGCAGATCGACGTATCCACCCAGGTGTTGGCATGCTCAACACCGTGAACGAAGCCGATCACTCGACCGTCCAATTCGGCGACAAAGCAAAACACATCGGGACGATCACCGCTGAGCATGGCCCACGTGTTATCGGTGACCTTCGGGGCGAGGTCCGAGGATTCATAGAACTCCAGATACCCAGCCCACAAATCCCGCCAGCGGGCCTCGTCGTCACTGTGCACGTCCCGAACTGTTAATGCCACTTGATGCTTCCCTAGAAATGAACCGCGCGTCCGAAGGCGTCGAGCACGCTTTCGTGCATCATTTCAGAAAGAGTCGGGTGTGCAAAGACCGTATGCATCAGCTCAGCCTCGGTGGTTTCCAATTCCATGGCGATGCCGTAGCCCTGGATCAGTTCGGTGACTTCCGCGCCGATCATGTGCGCACCCAGCAATTCGCCGGTTTTATCGTCGAACAACACCTTGATCAGGCCTTCCGGTTCGCCCAAAGCGATGGCCTTGCCGTTGCCTTGGAACGGGAAGCGACCGACTTTGACTTTCAGGCCGCGCTCTTTGGCTTGGTCTTCAGTCAAACCGACGCTGGCGATTTGTGGACGGCAGTAGGTGCAGCCGGGAATGCGGTCGTTGTTGATCGGATGCAGGCCTTTGGTGCCGGCGATCTTTTCCACGCACAGCACGCCTTCGTGGGACGCTTTGTGCGCCAACCACGGCGCGCCTGCGACGTCACCGATGGCGTAGACGCCCGGCTCCCCGGTTTCCAGCCATTCGTTGGTGACGATGTGGGTGCGATCGACTTTGACTTTTGTGCCTTCAAGGCCAAGGTTTTCGACGTTGCCGACGATGCCTGCGGCGACGATGACGCGATCAAATTCGCGCTGTTCGGTCTTGCCGTCGACTTCAAGTGTGGCCGTGACGGTGTCTTTGCCCTTTTTCAGCGCCTTCACACCGGCAGAGGTCAAAATCTCCATACCTTCTTTGGTCAGGGATTTGAGCAAGAACGCGGAAATTTCAGCGTCTTCGGCGGGAACAATACGGTCCACCACCTCCACCACCGTGGTCTTGGACCCCAGCGTGTGAAAGAAGCTGGCGAATTCGATGCCGATGGCACCCGAACCGATCACCAACAGGCGTTCCGGCACCACGTCGGGAACAAGCGCGTCTTTATAATACCAGATCAACTTGCCGTCCGGCTCCATCCCCGGCAGTTCACGGGCGCGTGCGCCGGTGGCGAGGATGATGTGCTTGGACGTCAAATCGGCAATGCCCTTGCCGTCTTTTTCGACGTGCAGCTTGCCCGGACCGGCCAGCTTGCCGTAGCCGTCGAATACCGTGACCTTGTTCTTTTTCAACAAGTGCCCAACGCCGCCGTTGAGCTGGCGAGAGACTTTGCGCGAACGCTTGACGATGGCGTCGAGGTCGAAGCCAATGCCCTCAGCCGTCAGCCCATAATTCTTAGCGTTTTGCATGTTGTGATAAATTTCGGACGAGCGCAGCAGCGCCTTGGTCGGAATGCAGCCCCAGTTGAGGCAAATCCCGCCCAAGTAGTTGGCTTCCACCAACGCCACCTTCATTTTAAGCTGCGCAGCGCGGATCGCGGCCACATAACCGCCCGGTCCGCCGCCGACGACGATCAGATCGAAGTTTGTTTCAGCCATGATCGTTTCCTTACAACATGAGGGCGACGGGGTTTTCCACCACCGCCTTGAGTTCTTTGATGAACGCAGCCCCGGTCGCGCCGTCGATGCAACGGTGATCGACCGCCAGCGTCAACGTCACCACCGTGGCGATGGCGAGCGCACCGTCTTTGACCACCGCGCGCTGTTCACCCGCGCCCACCGACAAGATGCCGCCTTGGGGTGGGTTGATGATCGAGTTGAATCCCTTGACCCCGAACATGCCGAGGTTTGAGATCGTAAACGTGCCGCCTTGAAATTCTTCGGGCATCAATTTGCCGTCGCGCGCTTTACCCGCCAGTTCCTTGATTTCTTTGGAAAGCGTCGCCAAGCCTTTGTTGGCCGCGTCCTTGACGATGGGCGTGATCAGCCCGCCCTCAATCGCCACGGCGATGGCCATATCGACCTGCTTGAACTTTAAGATCGCGTCGTCTGTATAGGCGACATTGCAATCGGGTACTTGGGTCAGCGCATAGGCGGTGGCTTTGACGATGAAGTCGTTGACCGAAATTTTGTAGTCAGCATTTTCGCGCGCGTTGAGGTCCTTGCGCATAGCCAGCAGTTTATCGATTTCAACATCCACCGTGAGGTTGAAGTGCGGCACGTCGCGAGCGGATTCCGTCAAGCGCTTGGCGATGATCTTGCGCATGTTGGAGTTGGGCACGGCTTCGCATGCGGGCATGTTGGCGAACAACGGATCGTCGCTGGTGAAGGCCGGTGCAGGAGGCGTCGCAGATGCACCCGTTTTTGCACCCGGTTTGGCATTTTCGACGTCGCGTTTGACGATGCGTCCACGCGGGCCGGAACCCGTCACGGCGCTCAGATCGAGGCCCTTGTCCGCCGCGATGCGGCGCGCCAAGGGCGATGCGAAAACGCGTGCGCCGGACGTAACATCTGCAGGTGCGGCCGACGGTGCGGAAGCCGCAGCAACGGGAGCTTCAGGAGCCGCAGCAGGAGCCGCGCCGCCCGCAGATGGCGTATAGCCGTCAAGCGCAGACGCGTCTTCGCCCTCTTCCAACAACAACGCGATCACCGCGTTCACCGCGACGGCTTCGGTTCCGCCGGGAACGATGATTTTACCGATCACGCCTTCGTCGACGGCTTCCACTTCCATGGTCGCTTTATCGGTTTCAATTTCGCAGATCACGTCGCCGGCTGAAATGGTGTCACCTTCAGCAACGTTCCAACTGGCGAGATTGCCTTCCGTCATGGTGGGCGATAAGGCTGGCATCAAGATTTCGATGGGCATGCTCTGTCTCCCGCTCAGGCGTAGCAAACCGCTTTCGCGGCGGCTGCGATTTTTTCCGGTGTCGGCAAAGCCAACGCTTCCAAGTTCGCCGCGTACGGCATCGGCACGTCTTCGCCGTGGACCCGCGTGACCGGCGCGTCCAGATAATCGAACGCGTTTTCCATCACCTGGGCGACGATTTCCGACCCGACGCCCGATTGCGGCCAGCCTTCTTCGACGCTAACCACGCGGTTGGTCTTTTTCACCGAATTGATGATCGTGGCGGTGTCCAGCGGACGGATGGTGCGCAGGTTGATGACCTCGGCAGAAATGCCTTCTGCCGCCAACAGTTCTGCCGCTTCCAAAGCAAATCCAACCATGCGTGAGAACGCGGTGATGGTGACATCCGTACCCGCACGCTCGATTTTGGCTTTACCGATGGGAATGACGAAGTCGTCACTTTCCGGCACGTCAAAGGTGGTGCCGTAAAGCAATTCGTTTTCCAAGAACACCACCGGGTTGGGATCGCGGATGGCGGCTTTGAGCAAACCTTTGGCGTCCGCGCCCGACCACGGCGACACCACTTTGAGGCCCGGCACTTGGCTGTACCACGCCGCAAAGCACTGCGAGTGCTGTGCGCCGACGCGTGACGCCGCGCCGTTGGCACCGCGAAACACGATGGAACTGCCCATCTGGCCGCCGGACATATACAGCGTCTTGGCGGCCGAGTTGATGATGTGATCCATAGCTTGCATAGAAAAGTTAAACGTCATGAATTCGACGATGGGTTTGAGCCCGGCGAACGATGCGCCGGTGGCCAAGCCGGTGAAGCCGATTTCGGTGATCGGCGTGTCGATCACGCGGTCTTCGCCGAACTCTTCCAACAAGCCTTGGGAAACTTTGTAGGCACCTTGATACTGAGCGACTTCCTCACCCATCAAGAACACCTTTTCGTCGCGGCGCATTTCTTCGGCCATGGCGTCGCGCAAGGATTCACGCAGCGTCTGGCTGATCATCGGGCCGTCGTATTCGGGCTCAATAACCTCAGGCTGGGCTACGGGTGCCGGATCGGCGTGCGCGGCCATAGCGGGTGCGTCTGTAGCGACGGGCGCGGGTTCGGATTGCGGCGATTGAGCGGCGATCTCGACCATATCGAGCGCGCCTTTGTCTTCGCCCTCTTCCAATATCAAGGCGATGACGGAATTGACCGCCACGGCTTCGGAACCATCGGGGACAAGGATTTTACCCAAAATGCCTTCGTCGACGGCTTCCACTTCCATGGTCGCTTTGTCGGTTTCGATTTCGCAGATGACGTCACCGGCGGAGATCGTGTCACCTTCGGAAACATTCCATTTGGCGAGGTTGCCTTCGGTCATGGTCGGCGACAGGGCGGGCATCAAAACTTGGATCGGCATGGTATGTCCTCCCCCTTACGCTTCAACCAGAATGTCGGTGTAGAGTTCCGACAACTGGGGTTCAGGGCTGGTTTTTGCAAAATCTGCGGCTTCGGTAACGATGGCTTTGATCTCAGCGTCGATGGCCTTCAGCGCAGCCTCGTCGGCGGCTTTGGTTTTCAAGATCGTCTGACGCAGATTGTCGATGGGATCTTGTTCGGAACGCACTTTGGAAACCTCGTCCTTGGAGCGATACTTCGCCGGATCGGACATGGAATGACCGCGATAGCGATATGTCAGCATTTCCAGGATATACGGCCCTTTGCCACCACGAACATGCTCCAGCGCTTTGGCAGTGGCGTCGCGCACCGCGACCACATCCATGCCATCGACCTGCGCGCCGGGAATGCCGTGAGCGGAACCACGTTGGTAAAGTTCCGTGGTCGAAGACGCACGGTCGATTGATGTGCCCATGCCGTACTTGTTATTTTCGATGATATACAGAACCGGCAGCTTCCACAGCTGCGCCATATTGAAGCTTTCGTAGACTTGGCCTTGGTTGACGGAACCGTCACCGAAGTAGGTGTAGCAGACGCCGCCGTCCTTGTTGTATTTGTGCGCGAACGCTAGGCCGGTGCCCAGCGGCACCTGCGCGCCGACAATGCCGTGGCCGCCGTAGAAATTCTTTTCGCGGCTGAACATGTGCATGGAACCGCCCTTGCCTTTCGACAGGCCACCTTCACGCCCAGTGAGTTCGGCCATCACACCCTTGGGGTCCATGCCGCACGCCAGCATATGGCCATGATCGCGGTATGAGGTGATCACGCTGTCTTGGGACAATGCATTGGCTTGCACGCCCGCAACGACGGCTTCTTGGCCGATGTAGAGGTGACAGAACCCACCGATCAACCCCATGCCGTACAATTGCCCGGCTTTTTCTTCAAAGCGGCGGATCAGCAGCATCTCACGATAAAAGCCCAGTAACTCTTCCTTAGAAGGAGCTGGCTGGGCTTTGGTGGTGCGGCGACGCACGGTTTTTTTGGCAGCGGATTTGGTAACGGCAGCTTTTGCAGATTTGGTCTGCGCTTTGGTCTGAACGGCTTTTGCCATCGGACTTCACCTCCAACACATAAAGGGACGCCACCGCATTTTTTAACGTTTTTACAACGTCACGGCATGGGTCCCTTTTAAAGCCAGCGGCAAAACAAGTGCGCGCCAGGACCTTCTTTATTGGCGATATGCGCATACCATACGCGCACACAAGCATGGTGGCAAGACTTTTAACCAAGCATAAGTATATGATATAAAAGGAATATATTAGATTAACTTGATTTTGATTAATGCCAGAAATCACATTACGCAAAACAGCCATACGGCATCATGAAAATAACGAACCCCCGCCCTGTAAGGCAATTTTATTACCATCGCCGGTCAGCAAGACTAAGTTTTTCGAAATGAATGGGTGTGTTCAATTTTAGTGATATGCAGATCGTAGTGCGCATACCACTTCTCTCGCCCATTGACCTGTGCCTGCATATGTTCGGCATGGTCGCGCCAGGCCTTGATCGCTTCCAGGCTCTCCCAATATGAAACCGTAATTCCAAACCCCTGCGCATCGCGCGCACTATCAAAGCCCAGGCAGCCCGGTTGCTTCGTCGCCAGCTCGACCATGCGATCGGCAGCCTTGGCGTAGCCTTCGGGATCGTCCGTGGTGCGCTGATTGGGGAAGATGACGGCATACGCTGGGCGTTTGGCTTCGGTGTGATCGGACATCTGAGCGTCCCCTTGATGAGCGGTTATGCGATCATCGAAGGTGCATCAGGCGCGTATCATTTGCAATCTGAGATTAAGGCTTGAACGTCGCCAAGGCGCTGATCGAGGTGTCTTCGGGATGGATGATGACAACCCACTCATCCGGTTTGCCAAAGCCCAACAGCACGCGCGCGCGTTCTTCCAAAAGATCGGGGTCGATGGTTTTGGGACGCAGCATATGAGCTTTGTTTTGCAGTTCGAACCGCTCATTGCGCACATCGAGAACTTGCGCCTGCAAAGCGTTGACCTCGCCCCGCAGCTTGCCGAGCGCCAACAAGCCACGATCACCCTGCACGGCGTGATACGCGAAATAAACCACCACCGTCATGCCAATGACAGGGCCTGCAATCTGTCCTGCGCGAACTTTTAGTTCCCGAACGATCCCCATGACCTGGCCTTCTTCCCGGTCGCTTCATGCTCAAACGACATGAGACGCACATTCACATCTGGCCGCCTCTCGCCAAGCACTCTGCCTTTATGCATGGGTATGGGTTAATAACGACTTAGCAGTTACGTCTATTTTATATTTGCTCGTTTAGTTCGAGAGATAAGAGCGCGATTTTCTTTTAGAAGGCTTTGTATTTCCTGCGCCCGTTCCTCTGATGAAAATGGTAAAGAATTAAACGTATAAGATTGAAATACTAGCGGCACGTCTTTAACCATCGTAAATGAATTGAACCCAACAACAGCATAATTTTCATTCTCAAAACCAAAATATAGATGTACGGAAGAATCAGAATCAACAAACGCGTCTTGTATGCCAAGGACCGGATTATTTTTGATTTTAGATAAGGCCTTTTCTGCCATCTCTTCTAACATCATTTCAGGCTGTCCATCTGGGTAAACTTTCTTAACCTCTGCCCAAGAACGCCTAGGTTTTAAGAACATATCGAAATGTGCCATCTTTACGATGAGAAGCTTATTTTTCATACTCGATGCTTTAGCATCTTGTGAATCTGCCCTCAAAGAGGTCCGCATAGCACACGTCGTTCCAACCTCATATATATCTGTGTGTTTGGACGTTTCAGATCTAATCCAAACATTGTCGGGAAATGTTCCTTCATCGAACAAGCAAATATGTTCTGGTGTTGAAAACGTGATTCCAACGCCGTCGATTTGATGCTTAACATCAATGGCTTCAGCACGATGAGCTATTAATGAAAACCCTAGCATTATCAAACAACATTTCAGACAACTCATAACTCAGCCTCCAACCGCTTGCACAAGGTCTTCAACACCTTGATGCGGGCATAGTATTTAGAATTGGCTTCGACCAACGTCCACGGTGCGATTTCTGTTGAGGTGCGTTCGACCATGTCGCACACGGCGCTGGAGTATTCGTCCCACTTTTCCCTGTTGCGCCAGTCTTCGTCGGTGAGTTTGAAGCGTTTGTAGCCGGTGGCTTCGCGCTCTTCGAAGCGTTGGAGCTGTTCTTCGGCGGTGATCGACAGCCAGAACTTCACCACGATGGTGCCGTGGCGGGCCATTTCTTCTTCGAAATCGTTGATTTCACCGTACGCACGCAGCCAGTCGGCTTCGGCGCAAAAGCCCTCCACCCGTTCCACCAGCACCCGGCCGTACCAAGACCGATCAAAAATCAAAGTTTTGCCTTTGCCCGGCAAGTGCCGCCAGAACCGCCATAGATACGGCTGGACCTTTTCTTCGTCGGTGGGCGCAGCAACAGGGATAATGTTGTAAAAGCGGCTGTCCATCGCGCCGATCACGCGCCGGATCGCTCCGCCCTTGCCCGCCGCGTCGTTGCCTTCAAACACCGCAACCACACTGTGGTTTTTAAATTTTGGCGAACGGCTGAGCTTGTGCAGACGGCCTTGATAGTGTTCGAGCTGTTTTTTGTATTCTTTTTTGCTGAGTTCCTTGGTGTAATCGAGGTTTGTCAGTAAATTAATGTCGTCAGCATGATCCAACGCTTGCAGCGGAACCGACGCCGTTGTCGGCGCGGTTTCTTCGGCAAGGCGCGCTTTGACGGCCTTCAAAATCGTGCGCCCCACGGTGAGGTTGCGGTATTTTTCATCTGTGCTTTCGACCACGATCCACGGTGCGTGACCGGTCGAGGTGCGGCGTAGCACATGTTCGGCCACCGGGCGTAGGTCGTCGTAGCGCTCATAGCGTTCCCAATCTTGTTTGGTCACGCGCCACTTGGTCGCTTTGTCGCTTTCCAGCGACGTGAGGCGCTCTTTGAGCGCATCCTTGGACAGGTGCAGCCAGAACTTCAAGATCAACGCGCCTTCGTCGGCGAGCATGCGCTCGAACCTTAGAAAATCGTCAAGATAACTGTCCAGATAATCGCGGTCTTTACCGCCATCAATGTGCATGCGCATGGGGTGGCTGTACCACGATCCGAAAAATGCGCCGATGGAACCGCGCGGCGGCAGTTTGCGCCAATAGCGCCACATGGCCGGGCGCTCAAGCTCTTCATCGGTGGGGTCGCCAAGCGCATGGGCGTGGATGTTGCGCGGGTCCATCCAGAAATGGAGCGTGTTCATCGTTTCGCCCTTGCCCGCGCCATCGACACCGGAAATGATCAAGATCACCGGAAACGGTTTTTTGTCGCCCAGCTCAAACTGCACATCAAGCAATTGCTCGCGAAGTTTTGGGACTTCTTCTTTGTAGTCGGCTTTACTGACGGTGTGGCCTAATTCCGCAGACTCGAACATGGCATTTCCCCTTAACACGCTGGCGCGTAAGGAATCTTAGCACGCCAACGAAGACGGAGGAAACGCGATAGATGCTGTGGTTGCTAAAGTGCGCCGAATACCTTGGTGAGGATTTCGCTGGTGCGCTTGGCCGGGTCCTTGCGGATCGCCGCCTCTTCGCGCGCCAAGTACGTGAACAAACCATCCAGCGCCAGCGTCGTCGCGTGAGCTGTCAGGTCGGCCTTGAGGTCCGGTACGAACGGAATGCTTTTGTATTGCCCGACCAACTGGTCGTATGCCGCCACCGCGCCGACGTCACGCAGGTTTTGTTCGATCACCGGGGCGACCGTGGCTTTCAGTTCCGGCGTGGCGACGCGGCGAAAGTACTCGGTCGCGGCGTCTTCGGGGCCATTGAGAATGCCTTTTGCGTCTTCCAAATTCATGGTTGAGATCGCCTGCCACACCAACTCCTTGGCCTTGGGCATGGCCGCCTCCGCACCGCGGTTGAGTTTCAATTCCACATCATCGGCTAAGCTCGATAAACCGAATTTCTTGAGCGTCGATTGCGCAGATTGAAGAGATTGCGGCAACGGGATGTGGATCGCCGGGTCGGTGTTGAAGCCATCCGCCGCGCCCAATTGACCGGTGACCGTTTCAGCGCCGACGCGCAAAGCCTCTTTCAATCCGGCGATCATGTCTTCGCTCGACAAAGCTGCAAGCGTACCCGCATCGACGCTCGGCGCGCTGCCTTGGGACACGGTGCCGACCACGCCTTGCAAGGTTTTCATCCAGTCTTGGGCTTGCGCGTTCACGCCCAATCCAAGCGTTAAGGAAATGACGACGATGGGTACATACACACGGGACTTGGGCATGAAACGAATCCTCTTTCGAATGCTAACGATAAGGCTGGCAAATTTCGACAACTTGGGCGGTCTTGTCGGATATCTTGGGCCCGCAGACCTTTGCATGCACGGCGCAGTATTTTGTCAGGTCGGCGTCTTTCTTGACCTGATCGATCGGACGGCTTTCCATAACGGCTTTGGCTGACCTTTTGATGATGGCATCTTCGGTGTTGGCGCATTTAAAATCGCCGGTAGACGACATGTAGATATTGCTCACCAACAAACCAAGCGTAATGACGGCGACCAATCCGCCCCAAATCATTGTTTTCGTAATTTTCATGAAAAAGAGTGTCCTGTATCAAACCAAAGAGGATGCCTACTTCAAAGCTTCAAAATACGCAGCTTTGGGCGGCGCGCCAAAGAGGCTCATAGCCGCTTGCATGTCTTCTTTGGGGTAGCTTTCAACAGAGTTTCGATGCGACTCAACGCAATCCCACTTTACAACAGCCACAAACCGGCTTGCATCGTCTGTGCGTCTGAGAATTTCACACGAAATACAGCCCTGAGATGAGGAAATATAAGGGATTAACGATTGCAAAAATGTGTCCAAAGCAGAGGCTTGGTTTTCCGCAGCCTCGAATTCAGTGATGTGCGTAATACTCATGTTTGTTCCTCCCTTAGTTGATCATGACAGATATACAGCAAAAAAGGCGACCCTAAGGCCGCCTTTTTATGTGATATTTACATAATACGATATCAGCGCAAAATGCTGCGCCCGGCGTATTTGCCGACCGGGTCCAGCTCTTCGGCGATGCGGATCAACTGGTTGTATTTGGCCATGCGGTCAGAGCGAGACAGCGAGCCGGTCTTGATCTGGCCTGCGTTGGTCGCAACCGCGATATCGGCGATGGTGGTGTCTTCGGTCTCGCCCGAACGATGCGAAATGACCGACGTGTAACCGGCGCGGTGCGCCATATCCACAGCTTCGAATGTTTCCGACAACGTGCCGATCTGGTTGACCTTGATAAGGATCGAGTTGGCGACACCTTTTTTGATGCCATCGGCCAAACGCACCGGGTTGGTGACGAACAAATCGTCGCCGACCAGCTGACACTTGTCGCCAATGGCGTCGGTAAGGGTTTTCCATCCGTCCCAATCGTCTTCGGCCATGCCGTCTTCGATGGAGAAGATCGGATATTGGCCGACCAGGTCTTCTAGATAGCGAACCATTTCATCGGGGCCAAGAATTTTACCTTCACCGCTGATGTGGTATTTGCCGTCTTTGTAAAATTCGGTCGATGCCGCGTCGAGCGCCAGCATCACGTCGTCGCCCGGTGTGTAACCTGCGGCTTCGATGGCTTTGAGCACAAACCCGATGGCCTCATCCGTGCCCGCAACGCCCGGTGCGAAACCGCCTTCGTCGCCGACGTTGGTGTTGTGACCGGCGGCGCCCAAGCCCTTTTTCAGCTGATGAAAGACTTCCGATCCCATGCGCACGGCGTCGGCGATGGTTTCGGCGCCCACCGGCATGATCATGAATTCTTGAAAATCGATGGGGTTGTCAGCATGCTCGCCGCCGTTGATGATATTCATCATCGGGGTCGGCAACACATGCGCGTTGGGTCCGCCCAGATAGGTGTAAAGCGGCAATCCCGCTTCTTCGGCGGCGGCCTTGGCGACGGCCATGGACACGCCGAGCATCGCGTTCGCGCCCAGGCGACCTTTGTTTTCGGTGCCGTCCAGCTCAATCATGGTTTTGTCGACCAGCAACTGATCTTCGGCGTCCAGACCGCTCAGCGTGTCGGACAGTTCGCCATTGACGCTTTCGCAAGCCTTGAGAACACCCTTGCCGCCGTAGCGCTTGGCATCGCCATCGCGTAACTCAACCGCTTCGTGAGCACCGGTCGAAGCACCCGAAGGCACCGCAGCGCGGCCAAATGCGCCGCTTTCCAATATTACATCCACTTCAACAGTGGGGTTGCCGCGGCTATCCAAAATTTCGCGGGCATAAATGTCGACAATCGCCGTCATTTCAATCAATTCCTTCTATGTCTCGTTCATTTCGCGCCGGACTATAGCGATACAGGGTGCGCTTTGGCTACCTTATCTAACGCTATCAACGTTTCCAGCACGTCGGGGAGGTCACGGATCGGGATCATGTTGGGCCCGTCTGAGGGCGCATTGTCCGGATCGTCGTGGGTTTCAATAAAGACACCGGCGATGCCTACGGCGACGGCGGCGCGCGCCAAGATGGGCGCAAAGCGGCGATCGCCGCCCGATGAGCCCCCTTGCCCGCCCGGCTGCTGCACCGAATGGGTGGCGTCGAAAATTACCGGCATACCTGTGTCATGGGCCATTTGCGGCAAGCCGCGCATGTCGGTGACCAGAGTGTTGTAGCCGAAGCTGGTGCCGCGCTCCGTCACCAAGACGTTCGTGTTGCCACTCTCTGTCAACTTGGCGACCACGTTTTTCATGTCCCAAGGGGCCAAAAACTGGCCTTTTTTAACGTTGATGACCGCGCCCGTTTCGGCCGCCGCAATCAACAAATCGGTCTGGCGGCACAAAAATGCGGGGATCTGCAGCACGTCAACCACTTCGGCGACCGGCTTGCATTGTTCGATGGAATGAATATCGGTCAACACCGGAACGCCCAGGCTTTCCTTGATTTCAGCGAACACATCGAGCGCCTTGTCCAACCCCAAGCCGCGCCGACCTTTGAGCGAGGTGCGGTTGGCTTTGTCGAACGACGCCTTGAATATAAAGCCGATGTCGAGCTTGGCGGTCAGTTCTTTGCACGCCGCCGCCATTTCCATAGCGTGGTCGCGGCTTTCCATCTGACACGGCCCGGCAATCAGCGCCAAGGGCAAGTCGTTACCAAAGGTGACGTGTCCTGCTTTGACGTGACGGTTTTCAACCATGTCTAAAACTGCTTTCTTTATACCAAACGTTCTTGCTGGACGGCGGCTGCGATGAACGACACGAACAGCGGATGCGGTTCGAACGGGCGCGATTTGAGTTCCGGGTGGAACTGCACCGCAACAAACCACGGGTGGTCCGGCCATTCGACGATTTCCGGCAACACGCCATCAGGCGACATGCCTGAGAATTTCAAACCGACCGCTTCCAAGCGTTCCATATACGCGGTGTTTACTTCATAACGATGACGATGGCGTTCGGAAATTTCAGCCGCGCCGTATATGTCATGAGCCTTGGTGCCTTCTTTCAGCACGCAGTCATATGCGCCCAAGCGCATGGTCCCGCCCAAATCGCCGTCTTGAGCGCGTTTTTGTAAATCACCCTCTTTAGCCCATTCGGTCATCAGACCAACCACTGCTTCAGACGGCTCGCCCAGTTCGGTCGAACCAGCACCGCTGAGGCCCGCCAAATTGCGCGCCGCTTCGATCACCGCGACCTGCATGCCGAGGCAAATGCCGAAATACGGAATGTTGTGCTCGCGGGCGAACTGAACAGCTTTGATCTTACCTTCGGTGCCGCGCTCGCCAAAGCCACCGGGAACCAAGATACCGTGCATGCCTTCCAGATGATAGACGACCGATTGCTCGTCTTCTTCGAAGATGCCTGCATCGATCCATTCAAGCTTCACCTTAACCGTGTTGGCGATGCCACCGTGGGTCAGGGCTTCGGCCAGGGACTTGTAAGCATCGAGCAATTCAACGTACTTGCCGACCACCGCGATGGTGACTTCGCCTTCGGGGTTGGTGACGCGGTCAACGACTTGCTGCCAGCGCGACAAATCAGGCTCGGGCGCGTCGGTGATGCCAAAGTGTTTGCACACTTGATCGTCAAGCCCCTGCTCGTGATAGCTGATCGGCACCTGATAGATGGAAGGCACGTCGAGTGCGGGAATCACCGCATCTGGCGCCACGTTGCAAAACAGCGCGATCTTGCGGCGTTCGCCTTCAGGGATATCGCGGTCGGCGCGACACATCAGCAAGTCGGCTTTAATGCCGACGGACAGAAGCTCTTTGACCGAGTGCTGGGTCGGTTTGGTCTTGAGCTCGCCCGCCGTCGGTATGTACGGCAGCAGCGTCAGATGAATGTACATCGCCCGCGCGCGCCCCAGTTCGTTGCCGAGCTGGCGTATAGCTTCCAAGAACGGCAGGCTTTCAATGTCGCCCACAGTGCCGCCGATTTCGATCAGCATGAAATCTTCGTCGCCTTCATGGGAAAGCACGAAGTTCTTGATGCTGTCGGTGATGTGCGGAATGACCTGAACCGTCGCGCCCAGATAATCGCCACGGCGTTCCTTGGCGATGACCTCAGAGTATACGCGCCCGGTGGTGACGTTGTCGGACTGTCTGGCGCTCACGCAGGTGAAGCGCTCGTAATGTCCCAAATCCAGATCAGTCTCGGCGCCATCGTCTGTGACGAAGACTTCACCGTGCTGATAGGGGCTCATGGTGCCTGGATCGACGTTGATGTAAGGGTCGAGCTTGCGCAAACGCACGCTATAGCCGCGCGCTTGAAGCGCCGCGCCCAAAGCCGCCGAAGCCAACCCTTTTCCGAGAGAGGAAACCACGCCACCAGTGATGAATATGTACCGTGTCATGGAACCCCAATATAGCCAAGTGTGTGCGCGTGTAAAATGAAAGAGGCGGCAATCTTTTGCCGCCCCTGTCCGTCTCTTGAGCTCATCGTCCGAGAGCCCCGGAAATACTGGTTATTCTGCGACCGGTGCGGTGGGCGCTGCGGGCATGGCCGGTTCGGCCGGGGTGGTCGTCGCGGGGGCCGTTTGAACCGTGTTCGGTTGCGAATCGAGAATCGAGCTCGGTTCTTTGTTCTGCCCGGTGACAATTGCGATGGTCAGGCTGAGGCCCATGAACAAGGTCGCCAAGATCGCCGTGGTGCGGGTCAACAGGTTCGCGGTTTCGCGTCCGGTCATGAAACCGCCCATGCCGCCGCCGCCGCCGCCGCCGGAACCACCAATGCCAAGCGCACCGCCTTCGCTTTTTTGAATCAGCACGATGCCGATCAGCGCGATGGTGACAAGAACATGGACGACCAGCAAAACAGGCAGAAATGACGACATAGCTTAGTTTCCAAGTGAAAGAGCCCAGGTGCGCCTATGAGGGCAACACCCGGGCCCAGTTATAAGTTGTGCCGTAAATAGTCCCAAAAAGCCGTCTTGGCTAGGGAAAACTTAAAATTTAAGCGCTTTCGGCGACGGTCCAAAAGTCATCGACCTTGAGGCTAGCGCCGCCGATCAAGCCGCCATCCACGTCCGCCAATGCCAAAAGTTCCTTGGCGTTTTTGGGGTTCATGGAACCACCGTACAGGATGCGGGTCTTGGCGGCTTCGTCTTCGCCAATCTTTTTCGCCAATTCGCCACGGATGTAAGCGTGAACGTCTTGCACTTCAGCGCTGGTCGGCGTGCGGCCGGTGCCGATCGCCCAAACCGGCTCATACGCTATCACGGTGTTGGCGGCATTGGAGCCTGCGGGAACCGAACCGGCGATTTGCGAGCCATTGACCTCAAGGGTCTGACCGGCGTCGCGTTGCGCTTCGGTTTCGCCGATGCAGACCACGGCGATGAGGCCTTGGCCTTGCGCGGCAGCTGCTTTAGCGGCGACCATTTCATCAGATTCGGCGTGGTCGGTGCGGCGCTCAGAATGACCGACGATGGCGTAGGTGCAGCCCAAGTCTTTCAACATTGCAGCCGATGTGTCGCCGGTGTGCGCACCCTTTTCGTTCATGTGGTTGTCTTGACCACCGACATGGATGCCGGAACCGGCCACAGCATCAGCGACCTTTGAGATATGCACCGCCGGCGGACACACCAACATGTCGAAGTTCACGTCGCCCGCGCCCTTCATCTTGTCAGCCAAGCCAGAAGCCAGCGCGACGCCGTCGGCGCTCAGCCCGTTCATTTTCCAATTGCCTGCAATCAATGTGCGACGTGCGGTCATGTTTTCCATCCCCCGGAATTCGAGTGTTTATATCGTTAAATGAGTTGATGTGTTCTATCACAGCTGCCCCCATCAGCGACATACACTTTGGGGTGGGAATGCCCGCCAAAGCTTATCAATAGAAAACGGAGCGCGACCGTCATCGCGCTCCGTCCTCAAAGATATGCATCTTAAGTCTAAGGCTACATCTGCATGCCGCTGGACATCTTATTGGCCACCACATAAGCGACGGGGATAGAAATCACCGTACCAATGACCACAGCGCCGATGATCCCCATGGCGTTGCTCACGCCGACCGGAACCGTCAAAACCACGAGAATGAGCACCCCGGCGAATACGGCCAAGGCCATAAAAAATACGGCAAGACGCAATACAATCATTTCAAACTCTCCCTCTGAAAACTCGTGCGTGATTTGATATACCCCATAGTAGCAAAGCGTCATGCGCTTACAAGTCTCTGCTTAAGCAATACATTCACCGCTTGCCCCGCCCCCATCCCCCTTTTATGATGCGCGCCAATTGATTGGGGGGCGTTTCCGCCTTTCAAATTCCACGTTTATTTAGGACACCGTGCCCTCATGCTCGAATTCATGCGTAAATCCGCCAACACCATCTTCATCAAGGCATTCTTAGGCCTGTTGATTTTGAGCTTCGCCGCTTGGGGCATTGGCGACATTTTCCGCGGACGCGCGGCGAACACGGCGGTGGCCACGGTCGGCAAGACGGAAATCCCAGCCGCAGCGTTCCGCGCTGAATTCGCCCGTGAATTGCAGCGCATGTCGCAAATTTTCGGTCAAGAGGTCACCCGCGAGCAAGGCCAAGCCATGGGCATCGGCAATTTGCTGGTCGGGCGTTTGGTGCAAAGTGCGCTGATCAATGAAAACGCGCGTGACATCGGCCTGATGATCACGGACACCCAGATCCTCGACGAAATCAGGCGCACGCCGGAATTCTTCAACGACGCCGGACAGTTCGATCGCAACATTTTCATCAATATTTTGAGTCGCAACGGCTTCAGCGAAGACAGCTACGTCGCTCGCGTGCGTGAAAACATGGCGCGCCAACAGTATCTTGGCCCGATCCGTGAAGGCGCACTGGCACCCAAACCTTTGGTCGAAGCCCTTTACGTCCACGCCGCCGAACAGCGCACGGCGGATGTCATTCGCATCGAGCACGCCAACCTGCTCAACGTCAAAATGGCGTCTGAAGCCGAGTTGATGCAATTTCACACAGATAACGCCGCAAACTTCATGGCGCCGGAGTACCGCACGCTGACCGCCATCGTGTTGCAAGGCAGCGCCATTGCCGAAGGCATCGCGGTCAGTGAAGCCGACATCCAAGCTGCCTATGACGAACGCGAAGCCGATTACCTGACGCCTGAAACACGCAAGCTGCGCCAAGTCATGACCAACGATGAAGCCAGTGCGAAAAAAGCCAAGGCCTTGCTGGACAGTGGCAAATCGCTGCAAGAGGTCGCGACCGAAGTTGGCGCCAACCCCGCGATGATCGAAATCGGCAATTTCACCACCGCCGACGCCTCGAACCTCAGCGCTGACATTGCTACAGTATTGTTCTCATTGCCCAAGGGTGGGCGTAGCGAAGCGCTGCAAAGCTCACTTGGCTGGCATGTGTTCGAAGTCGTCGACATCACGCCGAGCATCGTCAAGCCGTTGTCTGAAGTCCATGACGATCTTGCCAAGGCGGTGAAAATGGACCGCGCCCTGACGTCTTTGTACGACATGTCCAATAAGGCTGAAGACTTGCTTGGCAGTGGCATGACGTTCGAAGAAGCCGCCACTGCGCTTGGCGTCACCGCGACGCACATCGCTGCGGTTGACGCACAGGGCTTTGGCGAGGATGGCAAAGCGGTTGAAGCCCCCTACCTGACCGACGTGGTTAAACAAGCGTTCCAGCTGAACGAAGGTCAAGACAGTCAGATGTCTGAGACCGACGATGGAAACGCCTTCGTGGTCGTGCGGGTCGATGCCGTCAAAGCCCCGGCCCTGCGTCCGCTCGACAGCGTCAAAAAAGCCGTCGCTCAGGCCTGGGACGCGAAAAAGCGCGCCGACGTGGCAGCGGAACTGGCCAAGGCTGCGCAAGACCGCTTGCAAGCCGGCGAAGATGCAAACACCGTCGCCCAGTCGATCGGCTTTAAGGCTACCGTCACCAAACCTTTCACCCGTGACGGTAAAGGACTGGAACAGAACGCCCTGCCCGCCAACGTGATCGAAAGCTTGTTCTCGCTCAAAACCGGCGAAGCTACGTCGGCTGAGGGCACCGGCGCACACACCGTGGCGCGTCTGTCGGCGGTCACCCCCGCGACACCGGATGACGGTTCGACCATTTATCGTGCGGTGCGTGACAAATCCCTCACCGATATGCAGACCGATCTGCTGTCGCAGCTGAGCAGCGCCTTGGAAGGCACGTATGGCGTGACCATCAATCAAAAAGCTCTCAACGATGCGTATTGATCGGCCATTTGGACTTTTGACGTGATGGATCTCAATCCCGGTATTTCTGACTTTGAACAGACCTACAATGCGGGCCGCGCCCAAGTGGTGTGGACCACGTTGGTCGGTGATCTGGACACGCCGGTTTCTGCGTATATGAAACTGGTGGGCGCCGACAGCCTTGGCTTTTTGATGGAATCGGTCGAAGGCGGCGCCAATCGCGGGCGCTATTCCTTTGTTGGTTGCCGCCCCGATGTGGTGTGGCGCGCGGTGGGCGACACCGCCGATATTAACCGCAATGCGCTGAACGACATCGACGCCTTTGCCCCCTGTCCGGTGGCTGCGTCCGTAGGCACCTTGAAATCGTTGCGCGCGCTGATGGCGGAAAGCCGTATCGACATGTCCGGGCCCACTCACGCCGCACTGCCGCCGATGGCGGCGGGCCTAATCGGCTATTTATCGTACGACAGCGTGCGGCTGGTGGAAAACATCCCCGACGCCAACGCGGATGTTCTCGGCGTGCCCGACGGCTTGTTTTTGCGCCCCACCGTCATTGCGATCTTCGACAATGCGTCCGACGTGGTGTTCGTCGTCACCCCGGTTTATCCCAGCGCCGACATTTCAGCGAGCGATGCGTTTGAGAACGCTCAGGCGCGCTTGGCGCGCACGGTCAGCGATTTTGAAAGCGCCCTGCCGCCCCAGTCGGTGCAAAACGAAACTTTGGATCTGCCCGCGCCGGTTTCGAACATGACCAAATCGGCGTTCTTTTCCATGGTCGAAAAGGCCAAGGAATACATCTTGGCCGGTGACATTTTCCAGGTGGTCCTGAGCCAACGATTCAAGCTGCCATTCAGTTTGCCGCCATTTGCGTTTTATCGCTCACTCAGGCGCGTCAATCCTTCGCCGTTTTTGTTTTATCTCAACTTCGGCGGCTTTCAGGTGGCGGGATCGAGCCCTGAAATCCTCGTGCGCTTGCGTGACGGTACTGTGACCATTCGCCCCATCGCCGGTACGCGCCCACGTGGCGCAACGCCCCGCGAAGACAAGGCCTTGGAAGAAGAGCTGTTGGCCGACCCTAAGGAGCGCGCCGAGCATCTGATGCTGCTGGATCTGGGGCGTAACGACGTCGGGCGGGTCGCCAAGGTCGGCTCCGTCAACGTTACCGACAGCTACATTATCGAACGCTACAGCCACGTGATGCACATCGTGTCCAACGTCGAAGGCGAAATCGCCGATGGTAAGGACGCCATTGACGCGCTGTACGCCGGCTTTCCCGCAGGCACCACGTCCGGCGCTCCCAAAGTACGCGCGATGGAAATCATCGACGAGTTGGAGCCTGAAAAACGCGGCGTCTACGCCGGCTGCATCGGCTATTTCGGCGCGGATGGTGAAATGGACACCTGCATAGCGCTGCGTACCGCAGTGATCAAGGACGGCTGGCTGTACGCCCAAGCGGGCGGCGGCGTGGTCGCGGATTCGACCGCTGAGGGCGAATACGAAGAAAGCTGCAACAAAGCCAAAGCCCTGATCCGTGCGGCGGAAGAAGCCGTGCGCTACGCCAGAAGAAACAACTAGTGCTTACTGGCGCTTAAAGGTGATCGTCGCGAAGGCACGTTGACGTTTGTCCTCGGCCCATGAAGTCGGCGGAGTGGGCTTTTGCCCCGGGGCTTTGATCGTGGTTCCTTTGCCCGGTTGATCCAAGACCACCGCGCCGCCTGGCGTTTGCACCTCGACCTTGCCATCCAATAACAACACGTCCAAGGGATTGTCCAAAGGGCCGCCCCAGAACGTGGTGCCGCGAATGCCAATGGTTGCGTATGCGGTGCGCACGCTCATGTCCCGGTCCGGTTGCTTGCCCATCTGCCCAGAAACGAAATAGAACGCGCCCTGAACGATGGATACGGTCAGTTGATTACCCGTTTGCGCTGGCGTGTAGACATAACTGTCCAAGGTGATGGAGGCCTTTTCACCCAATGTGAGCGTGGTGCCGTCCACAAAGGTGATTTCCAAGCGGGCATCGGCTGGCGTCATCACGGTATCATCTAGATGCAATGGCGCGTCGATCTGCAAAGCCGTCTCATGCCCGCTCCGCGCCACGCTTGCGGTATTTTGAACGCGGCTCACATGGCCAATGACCTCACTCATGTCCGCGCCGGTTTGAGCCAGGGCCGGAGATGCGAACGAAACCAACAGCACCGCCCAAAGCAGCAGCGTCTTACCCCAGTTCTGCGTATGTTTGTTCATAATGACGCCTCGCCTGTATTGCGCTTTACCACATAAGAACGCAGATAAGCTTTTCCCACCATATAAAGCGCCACACCATTCAACGTGTGCCACAAAAAGTGTGTGCCGACCGGCATCGCTTCGCACGCCATCATATCGACAGTGCGAAACATCAGCGACGCGGCAAACACCGCCGCTGCGATCAGCATGTGGTCGCTATAGGGATGATTACGCGCCAGCATCGCGGCCCCCATGGCGACCAGTGCGCCAAACGGCGGGATATAGCCGCCACTGCCGTTGAGAACTTCGTGGGGCAGCGCCACATCCAAGACTCCGGATATGCCCAAAAAGCCCAGCACGCCAGCAACGCTAACGATCTTATTCAGGCCGAAAAAGCGCTGTAAGGCGAAAAACAAAAATGCATGGATGAAAATAGCGATGGGAATCACGTCGGCCAACATCGCCCAACGGGTGGCGACGGTGTGAAACAGTCCGCTGCCGATCCCGATCAGGCCGACAAGGCTCATCAGCAGCGCGCCGCTCTTGTCGAAAGCCGCACCCTTTTGCCCGTAGTGACGCCAACACAGCCACGCCGCCAAGACGAACGCCAAATTGGTTGCGGCATTCAGCGGTTCGCTCCAAAGGCCCGGATGGGTCCGTTCACAGTAGATGTCGATGTAGGCGGTAAACTCCATAGCGACGAACCTACGTTGTGAGTGTTTCCAGAGGGGTCTTTTACGACGTCTTGGTAACAGTTTTTCGACGGCTTTAAAGCGCGCTCAGCACCTCAAGCAAAGGCTTGCCCGTCGCCACCGCGATTTTCGCTTCGATCAAACGGCATGCGCCAATGGCCTTGGCGTATACGGTTTCCGCCTTTGTCATCGCACGCAGGTGATCGCCAATAGGCACATCGCGGGTTTCATCATAGCGCTGTTGGGCGTCAAGCAACGTCAGACGCTCTTCCTGCCACGCCTTTTGCGCAGCGAGCAACGCTGTCCAGGCTTGCTTTTGCGCAGCGACCAGTTCGGCGGGAACGCTTGAAGACGCCATCGGCATATTAAGCGGCGCATCTGGCGCCATTACCAAGGGATCGGAAAAATCGAGCCCGGAAATATCCCCCAACGTCATCCGCAAGTTTTGGTTTTCGCTAACCCTAGCCGTACGTTCAGCGGTCACCTCTTGGGCTTTTTTTTCCAACATGGCGACTGCGGATGGCGTTTTGTTTGCGGCCTTGGCGCGCTGCACGGCGAACATCGCGCCGGTGCGTCGTTCGTTCATGTTTTGCACAATCAATTCCGACACATGCAGGTCGTAATACACGCTCAGGGCTTGTAGCTTTTTGTCGTTCGAAGCCTCACCCATTTGTTGCACCAGGGCAACATCGGTTTGGGCCATATCGGCGAGCGCCTCAAAGGCGACCGTGGTGGCTAAAGCGGCGCCGGCGGCGGCGCTGGCGAGGATGCGAAGCCTGCGTTTTAAATTGCTCATCAGAAATATCCCCCTTATTTGCCGCTGCGCACAAAAGACAAAAACGACGTGCCATCCTTATAGCTTTCGCTGGAGACGTATCGCGCCGCCGTCATAAAGATGCCGGGCTCTTGATAGCCGGTCAGGCGCAGAACGTCCTTACCGTCTTTGCCGAAATAAACGAACAACGGCGTCGCGCGGGCGCGCATTTTGGATGCGTACTGCTTTTCCGTGGTGGCTTCGCCGTCGTGGGACACGACCTCCAGGTCGCCTTTGATGTTGATTTCAAACATCATGAAATGTTCACCGTAAAGGGCTGCGACCTTGGGATGGGGAAAGACCCGTTTGTGCATTTTGTCGCAATAGGGGCAACCGTTTTGGCCAAACATAACGACCAGATTTTTGCCTTCTTCAGCCGCCGCTTCGACCTCGGCTGGAATATCGTAATCCAGCGGTTCGATGATGAACTCAGCCGCAACGCCAGCACGTGGTGCCAGCGCAATAAAAATCATAAGAACCGCGCCCAGCGCAGCCTGCATGATGGTTTTCAACATGCCCACTCCCTTTTCATTTATTTATTTACGTACCCACCGCCCAAGACAACGCTACAAACCCGACGGACAGCACCAGACATAGCGGTGAATATACCCTGCTATCGAGCGTTGCGAACACTGTACCTTTGATTTTTTTGAAAAAACCCACAAGTTTAAAATCACCGATGGCGCGCACCGCAAACATCACCGCCAAGCCCCACCCCGCATACGGCGCGAAGTGCGCATAAGGCAAGACGAGCTGGTGTGAAAAACCAAGAGACAGGGATACGTATGCGCAGCCCAGCAACGCGGACGCCACCACTAAGATGAGCAACGTCCCCGGTTGAAATGCAGGTTTTCCGTCGATGGTGGGCACGGCTTTGTCGAGTCCCACTTTACCGCCCAAAGCCCAATAGATGTGCAACGCGCTTAAAGTACTCAACACGGCGACGAAAAAACCAGACACAGCCATAATCATATTCGTTTTCCGTGTAAATTGCAGACCTAAAGAGCGCCTGAGAACTCAAACCCTGCGTCTTCCACGGCTTGTTTGACGGCAACCTCACCTGCACCATTCACGCTCACGGTCTTCTCGTCAAGATTGACCACGACTTCAGCGCCCGGCGCGGCGTCTAGAATGGCATTGGTGACTGATTTTGCGCATCCGCCACAGGTCATCCCGATCACTTTATAGGTATCGCTCATGTCTCACCTCATACTGAATAGATCAGCACTTAATCTAAGCCTTTCCGCCTTTGGAAGGTCAAGGCCCGCTAACCAGCCTTTCGCTTTAGGCGCTCTTTCATCAGCACGGACACAGGCACGATCACAAGCCCGCGTTCTCGCGCTTGGGGAATCCAACGTTTAAGCACTTCAATAGTTGCGTCGCGGGGATGGCCGATGGCGATGGCGTGGCCATATTTACGCGCCAGTCGCTCAACCTCGCCAAGCTGCTTTTGGACTTTTTCGGGCACATTGTCGTTATCCAAGAAAACGTTGCGTTCCAAAGCGGGCACGCCCAGCTTTCGCGCTAATTTCGGGCCGACGGTGTGGCTTGACGTGCGGCTGTCGAGGAACAAAAGGCCGCGCTTGTTGATTTCTTCCAACACCACGCGCATACCCCGTTCGTCTTCGGTGAAGCGGCTGCCCATGTGGTTGTTGACGCCGACGAAGCCTTCGAAGCGATCCATGCCCCAGTTCGCCAACGAACGAATTTCTGAACTGTCCATCGCCGTCATCAACACGTTGGGACCGGCATCGATGGACGTGCTGGACGGTTCCATCGACATATGCAGCATCAATTCATGGCCTTGTTTGTGCGCCGCCTGGGTTTGATCTGGTAGATCGTCGGCGTAAGTCATAAACGACAAAGTCAACGGCGCGGGCACGTCTTGCCACATGTGTTTGGATCGCTTGCGATCCACACCCATGTCGTCAATGACGATGGCGATCATCGGCGCGCCCTTTGGGACCGTGAAAGCCAGGGCGTTTTGCATCCACAAGGGCTGAACGCCGTCATGATCAATATCGGCCGTGGGTGGTGACGCACTGGCGACTTCGGTGCTGGGGTGCGGCGGCGCATAGACCTCTTCTAAGGCCTTTTCTTCATAGGCGAGCGTGGCGTGGGGCTGTGCGCCGTTGGGTTCAGGCAAAATCACGCCGCGTAGGCTGTGGGTCTGTTGAATGACCACCGGGTTCATTGGGGAAGACGCGACCTTGTCATGCGCTCCAAAAACAGACTGAGCACCCCAATAGCCTGCCCCGACGGCGACGCCCAGCACACCGATAAAGGCGAACGTCGCCACCAGCGGTAATTCAAGCCCCAGCTTCGGCACGGCGATGGTTTTTGTGAGCGCCCTTTTAAAAAATAGCTTGATACGCGCCAAAGCCCCGCTTGCCTTACGCGCCTTGTGCTTGGCCGCAGTGCGCTTGATATGCGCCTGAGCGTGAGGCGGCTTGCCTTTGCGCGGTTTGGCGGATGATGAGGCGAGTTTGCGGGCCACGAATAGGTTCCACGTTGATACAGAATCAGTTCGCTAGGGTCCTACGCCACGCGGCGCGCGTCAACGCCAAGCATCACAGATGACGCCTTTAAGGTGGGTGTGCGCCGCCCCCGGCAAGGCCTTCCAAAATCGGACAATCGGGGCGGTCGTCGCCATGACAGCACTTGGTCAGGTTTTTCAATGTATCGCGGATGCTTTCAAGTTCTATAATGCGCTTTTCCACATCCTCAATGTGTTTGAGCGCTACGGCTTTGACGTCGGCGCTGGCACGCTGTTTATTGCGCCACAAATCCAGCAGGTTCGCCACATCATCGACTGAAAAGCCCAGATTGCGCGAACGTTTGATGAAACGCAGCATCTCGACATCGTTGCTGGAATAGTCTCGATACCCATTGTCGCCGCGCGCAGCCTTGGGGATCAGGTTGATGGATTCGTAATAACGGATGGTTTTGGCCGATACGTTCGACAGTTTAGCGGCTTGTCCAATAATCATGCGCCCTCTCCGGTCTTCCAACGCTTCAACAACAATGAATTAGTGACCACCGACACACTGCTCAGCGCCATGGCGGCGCCCGCGATGGCCGGGCTCAAGAAGCCCCCTGCCGCCAAAGGCAGCGCGATCACATTGTAAAAAAAGGCCCAAAACAGGTTTTGGCGGATTTTGGACACCGTCGCGCGCGACACGTCCAAGGCCCCCGCAACCAATTCAGGCGCGCCCCGCATCAATGTAATCCCTGCCGTGTGCATAGCCACGTCCGTACCGGTGCCCATGGCGATGCCGACATCAGCCTGGGCCAATGCAGGCGCGTCGTTCACGCCGTCACCGACCATCGCGACGACGCGCCCTTCATTTTGCATACGCGCCACCTCACCCGCCTTGCCGCCGGGCAGCACCTCGGCGATCACGTCCGATAGACCTAGGCGTTTAGCCATCGCCTCCGCCGTGCGGCGGTTGTCGCCAGTCAACATCACGGTGCGAATGTTCAGCGCTTGCAACTCAGCTACGGCGGCGCGCGCAGTGTCTTTGGCCACATCACCGACCGCGATGAAGCCGAGCAAACCCACAGCGGGCTCAGCCACCCAAACGACCGTGTTGCCCTGAAGCTCGAAGCCTTGTGCGGTGTCTTCGTGATCAGTGGTATCCAACCCGGCTTCGCTCATCATGGTGCGGTTGCCGATGATAATCGTTCGTCCGTCCACCACGCCTTCGACGCCTTTGCCTGGATGGGCTTTAAAGGCGTCGACGCGGTGTAAGGGTTCCACCTCCGCCGCCAAAATAGCCCGGGCTATGGGGTGTTCGCTGCCGTGCTGTACGCTGGCGCTCAACGCCAACACAGACAAATCGTCGCCAACGATGGGCTGGATATGCGCAACCTGCAATGCGCCCTTGGTGAGCGTGCCGGTCTTGTCAAACACCACCGTATCGACGTGTTTGGTGCGTTCCAACGCTTCGGCGTCTTTGATCAAGATGCCGTGCTTGGCCGCCACCCCGGTGCCGACCATGATCGCGGTCGGCGTCGCCAACCCCAGCGCGCACGGGCAAGCGATCACCAACACCGTCACAGCGTTGATCAGACCGACTTCCCAACCGAACCCAGCCCATGTCCACCCCGCCCACGTCAACAGCGCGATCGCCACCACCACGGGGACAAAAACAGATGCGATTTTGTCTACTAGCTTTTGCACAGGTGCCTTAGAAGATTGTGCATTTTGAATGAGTTGTATAATTCCTGAGAGTGTGGACGCTTGGCCCACCCGGGTGGCCCGGACCTGCACCAAACCGACGCCGTTGATGGCCCCGCCGGTGACGAAATCACCCACGGCTTTGCTCACGGGTAGGCTTTCGCCGGTGAGCAAGCTTTCATCCATTGAGGTGTGACCATCAATCACTTCGCCGTCCACTGGAGCCCGTTCGCCGGGGCGGATCACCACGATATCACCCTGCTTCACGCTGCTGGCCGGCAACTCGACTTCACCGCCATCGCCCGTAAGCACCCGTGCCGTTTCGGGGCGCAACTTCATCAAGGCCCGGATCGCCCCAGTGGTGCCGCGCTTGGCCCGACTTTCCAAAAAGCGCCCGAACAAAATGAGCGTAATCACCGTGGCGGAGGCTTCAAAATACAGATGACCATCAGCACTCGGCCATACAACCCGCCACGCGCTCAGCGTCCACGCTGCGGTGGTGCCCATGACCACCAGTAAGTCCATGTTGCCGCTGCCTGCGCGCAACGCTTTGTAGGCAGGTGCGTAAAAGCGATAGCCCGCACCGAATTGCACGATTGAGGCCAGCGCAAGTTGTGCGTAGCCTGGCACCATCCCGTCCAACCCCAAAACATTCCATACCATTTGCGCCCACAGCGGCGTGGTGAACGCCGTGGCGATGGCGAGGTTCACCAGATCGCGGCGCAATCGCGCGGCGACCTTGGCGTTGTCCGCAGCGCCGAATGCTGCAACATCTTCGATGATATTAGCGCCAAAGCCGGTCTTTTCGACAGCACGCACGAGTTCGGCGGCATTGATCACACCGCCCTTCACCTGCGCGGTTTCGTTCGCCAGATTAACGCTAACGGTGGACACGCCGGGCAATTTGGCGATGGATTTTTCAACCCGCGCCACACAGGACGCACAGGTCATGCCTTCAACGCTCAGATCGATGGTCTGTTCGGGAACGCTAAAGCCCGTTTTTTCGATGGTGCGCTTGACGTCTTCGGCGCTGGTGCGCTCAGGGTCGAAACGCACGTCAGCGGTTTCACTCGCTAGGTTTACCGCCGCTGCCTCGATCCCATCGAGCTTCGCCAATTGACGTTCGATACGCGCAGAACACGACGCGCACGTCATGCCTTCGACCGGCAACGTGATGTGCGCCATTGCAACACTGCGCATTTGCGCTTCGTCGGGCATAAGCTTAACCTTCCACTTTGGTTTAATGTTGAGTGTAAACCTTCCCAATACGGTAAGGTCAAGCGGTCCCTGTTTTCCTTGACGTTTGGGGGATAGGACAGGCATTCTGCGCACACTGAATTTTTAGCTGGCGCACCGTCAGACCGCGCCCTTTAAGGCTTTGAAATGTTTCTCTTAATCGACAACTACGACAGCTTTACCTACAACCTGCTGCACTACCTGGGCGAACTGGGGGCCGAGGTTGAGGTCCAACGCAACGACGCCATCTCAGCCGATCAAGCCGTAAACGGCGGCTATGACGGCATCGTCTTATCGCCAGGCCCGTGCGATCCGGATCAGGCGGGCATCTGTTTGGACGTGGTCGCCAAGGCCGCCGACGACCTGCCGATCTTCGGCGTATGCTTGGGCCACCAAACCATCGGCCAGCATTTCGGCGGCACCGTGGTGCGTTCGCCCGTACCGATGCACGGTAAAGTGTCTGAGATCACCCACACGGATCGCGGCGTGTTTCATGGCCTGCCCTCACCGCTGACCTGCACGCGCTATCATTCGCTGATGGTGTCGCGCGATGGCTTGCCCGATTGCTTGGAAATCACCGCCGAAAGCGCCGACGGCGTGATCCAGGGCTTGATGCACAAAACCCGACCCATTTTCGGTGTTCAATTTCACCCCGAAAGCATCGCGTCAGAGCACGGCCACGATATCCTCAAAAACTTCATCGACATCTCCAAAGACAGGAAAGCTGCGGCATGAACGACATCCCGAGCGCCCTCAAACCGATCCTCAACCAAGTTGCCGACGGCCATGCGTTGAGCGCCGCTGAGGCTGAAAGCGCCTTCAACATCATCATGTCGGGTGACGCCACGACAGCGCAGATCGCGGGCTTTTTGATGGCGTTACGCGTGCGCGGCGAAACCGTGGACGAGATCACAGGCGCGGTCAAAACCATGCGCGCCAAGATGCTCACGATTGACGCCCCCCACGACGCCATCGACATCGTCGGCACCGGCGGCGATGGCATGGGCACGTTCAACATCTCCACCGGCGCAGCATTGCTGACGGCGGCGTGCGGCGTTCCCGTCGCCAAACACGGAAACCGCGCGCTTTCCAGCAAATCCGGCACCGCAGACGTGTTGAGTGCGCTGGGCGTGAACCTTGAATGCGATATGGACTTGGTCAAACGCGCCATTTGGGAAGCCAAAATCGGCTTTTTGCTGGCCCCTCGTCATCACGCGGCGATGAAATTCGTCATGCCCGCACGCATCGAAATGGGTGTGCGCACCATCTTCAACATCCTCGGCCCCCTGTCCAACCCGGCGGGCGTCAAACGCCAGCTGACCGGCGCGTTCAGCCGCGACTGGATCGTGCCGATGGCCAAAACGCTGGGCAATTTGGGAACAGATATGGCGTGGGTGGTACACGGATCCGACGGTCTGGATGAAATCACCACCACCGGGCCAACCTATGTGGCCGAAATCAAGAACGGTACGCTCAGCGAGTTTGAAATCACCCCCGCCGACGCCGGCATCGATCAAGCCAAGCCCGAAGACCTCAAAGGCGGCACGCCGGATGAGAACGCGGAGGCCATGCGGGCCATGCTGCAAGGCGAAAAAGGTGCGTTTCGCGATTGCGTGGTGTTCAACACCGCCGCTGCGCTGCTGGTCGCAGGCAAAGCCGAGGATCTTATGGACGGTGCGGCTCAGGCAGCGGAGGCGCTGGATGCGGGCAAAGCCGTGGACACGCTGGAAAATCTCATCAACATCACCAACGACGGTGACGACGCGGCAATGGCCGATGAAGTGGGCGGCTGATGGCTGACATCCTCGACAAAATCAACGCATACAAGCGCGCCCACATCAAAAGCATGAAGGATGTGCGTTCGATCGGCGATTTGGAAAACATGGCGCATATGGCGGAATCGCCGCGCGGGTTCATCGCGGCGCTGAAATCCGCCGTGGCCGAAGGTCGCTACGGACTGATCGCCGAAATCAAAAAGGCATCGCCGTCCAAGGGGTTGATCCGTGCCGATTTCAACCCGCCCAAGCTCGCCAAGGCTTACCAACGCGCCGGGGCGACGTGCTTGTCGGTATTGACCGACGAGGAGTTTTTCCAAGGCGCCGACATATTTCTGGTTGGCGTCAAAGGGGCCGTGAAGCTGCCGGTGCTGCGCAAAGACTTTATGCTCGACCCCTATCAGGTGGTTGAATCGCGGGCCTTCGGCGCCGATTGCATCTTGTTGATTATGGCGTCCTTGAGCGACGATCAGGCGGCTGAGCTGGAAAGCGTCGCCGAAGAGTTCGGCATGGACGTTCTGGTCGAAGTTCACAACGCCGATGAGATGCAGCGCGCGCTGAAGCTCAAGACTGAGCTGATTGGCGTCAACAACCGCAACCTCAAAACCATGGTCACGGACCTCGCCACCACCGAAGAGCTCGCCGCTCTGGTGCCCGAAGGCCGCATGCTGGTGTCCGAAAGCGGTCTGAACACGCCAGACGATTTGGTGCGGATGTCCAAGGTTGGTGCCAGCTGCTTTCTCATCGGTGAAAGCCTGATGCGCCAAGACGACGTCGAGGCCGCGACCCGGACCATCCTCAATAAGGAACCCGCAGATGTCTGACTTCACGCACATGGATGCTGAGGGCAACGCGCGGATGATCGACGTCGGTGAAAAGTCGGTGACCGAACGTTCCGCAACGGCCAAGGGTTCGGTGTTGATGGCCGCAGAAACGCTGACGAAAATCCAAGATCGCGGCTTTAAAAAAGGCGACGTGCTGTCGGTGGCGCAATTGGCCGGCATCATGGGCGCGAAACGCACGCCTGACCTGATCCCGTTGTGCCATCCGTTGATGCTGACCTCTGTCAAGGTTCACCTCACCTGCGATCCAGCGCGAAACGCGGTGGATATTGAGGCCACCTGCAAGCTCAGCGGCAAAACCGGGGTCGAGATGGAAGCGCTTACCGCCGTATCCGTCGCCGCGTTGACGGTCTACGACATGTGCAAAGCCGTTGATAAAGCCATGCACATCACCGATGTTCGCTTGGTTCACAAAGCTGGCGGCAAATCCGGCGAATTCACAGCCGATTAATGATTAAAGGGCCGAACTGACATGATCTCCGTCGCCGAAGCGCTTACTCAAATCATCGCAAACGTGACGGAAACGTGCGCCGAACAAGTCGCTCTGCCTAACGCTTTGGGCCGCGTGCTGGCCGATGACGTCACCGCGCGCTTGACCCAGCCGTGGGCGGATGTGTCGGCGATGGACGCGTACGCAGTGCGCCAAGCAGACGTCGGATCGGTTCCCGCGGACCTGAAAGTCATCGGCGAAAGCCCGGCCGGCGGTTGTTTCGACGGTGAGGTCAAAGCGGGTGAAGCCGTGCGGATTTTCACCGGTGCGCCGGTGCCGCGTGGCGCCGACACCATCATCATTCAAGAAAACACCGAACAAAACGCTGATATTGTGCGGGTGTTGGAAACGTCCCCCACAGGGCGCTTCATCCGCCCCGCCGGGTTGGATTTCAAAGCTGGCGAAGTCTTGATCCATTCGGGACGGGTGATGGGCGCGCGCGACATCGGTTTGGCCGCCGCCGCCAACGTGCCGTGGGTGATGGTCAGGCGCAAACCGCGCGTCGCCATCATCGCCACCGGCAATGAAGTGGTGATGCCGGGCGACGGCTTGGGCGACAACCAGATCATCAGTTCCAATTCCGTGATGCTGTCAGCGTATTTGAAGGTTCTCGGCGCGGAGCCTCTGGATCTGGGCATTGCCCGCGATGACGAAGGCTCCCTCACCCGCTTGATCAAATCGGCATCTGAGGCCGACATGGTGGTGACCATCGGCGGCGCGTCAGTGGGCGATTACGATCTGGTCAATCAGGTTTTGGACCATGAAGGCGTTGATTTGGGCTTTTACAAAGTCGCCATGCGCCCCGGAAAACCGTTGATCTTTGGCCGTCTTGGCGCCACGCCCGTGCTTGGTTTGCCCGGTAATCCGGTGTCGGTCGGCGTCACCAGCGCACTCTTCCTCAAGCCCGCAGTCGAAGCGATGCTGGGCCTGAACCCGGCGCACACCCCACGCCAAACCGCCCAACTGGGCACGGATTTGGGCGAAAACGACGAACGCCAGGACTATTTGCGCGCCACGCTTGTCACCAATGCGGACGGTGAACGCATCGCCACGCCGTTTTCCAAGCAAGACAGCGCCATGCTTGCCAAGTTCACTGAAGCCGACTGCTTGGTGATCCGCGCGCCGCACGCCCCAGCCGCCAAAGCGGGCGAAGCTGTCGATATCATCGCTCTGCGCACCGGGCGGATTTCGCTGTGATGCACATCCGCGAAGAACGCGATGAAGATGCAGACGGCATCCGCGCCGTCAACGATGCGGCATTTGGCGGTGAGAACGAGTCCGCGCTGATTGATCGGCTGCGCGGTGACGATTTATTGGTTGTGTCTCTTATCGCCGAAGAATATGGCGAAATCGTCGCTCACATTGCATTTTCAGAGCTTGAAGTGACCTCAAATGATCACAAACGCTCAATTCGCGCTGCGGCGCTCGCCCCGATGTCGGTTGCGCCAACCCATCAACGGCTCGGAATCGGCTCCGAACTAGTCCGTCAAGGCATTGAAAAATGTAGGGAAAATGGAATTGAAGCCGTTGTCGTCGTCGGCCATGAACGCTTTTATCCACGATTTGGCTTTAGCGCCGAAATCGCCGAATGTCTGAAAAGCTCATTTTCAGGTCCATTTCATATGGTCTTACCTCTAAAACATGGCGTTTTTGATGATTTTAGCGGTTTTGTCATATACCCTGATGCATTCGACGCCGAAAACTCAAAATAAGCATCACGGGGTAATCTTAAATATCGGCTTAGGTCGAAATGGCGACGTATTGAGAAAATGAAGCTCACTTTTAGATAGATAACGGCCCTTAAAATAGACCGACTGGGCCTTTACAATGCGGTTCGGATCGGCGCGGATGTCCAGGGTGAAGACATACGTACACATGATGTTTCCAAAGCGGAACTCTGTGTAGTCGGGTGGGTATTCAAAGCGTAATTGCACGCCACGCACATTTTCCAAGGTCCAGTGGTGCATGCGCACGATGGTGATGTCGCCATACGTTTTGGTGGCGCGTCCAGCGGTGACGGCGCAGTGCTCAACCTCCGGCTCGATCAATGGCGGTTCTTGCCCACATGACGCCAACACAAGCACGGCTAAAACCATGCTGAACGTGCTGAGCGCTGAGTTTTTCGCTTCCATTGTGCATTATGGACTTGCTCAAGGATCGCAAGCAACTCACAAGCCACAAAAATAATCACACTGCCCCCTTGACCGCACCCGGGAACCAAAGTAGAACATAGACACGTGTTTTTGTTTTGTTCTTTAAGAAAGAGATCACGTGGACCATTTCTATAAATTCAGATTCAGGTGAGATTCAGGTGACGACATGCTGACCAACAAACAGTACGAACTTCTGCTGCTGATCGACACCCGTATCCGTGAAGCGGGCGTTCCGCCGTCGTTTGAAGAAATGAAGATCGCCCTTGGACTGAAGTCCAAATCAGGTATCCATCGCCTGATCAGCGGCTTGGAAGAACGAGGTTTTATCCGCCGCTTGCCGCACCGCGCCCGTGCCCTTGAAGTTCTTAAGATGCCGGAAAATATTGAACGCGACCGCACCGCCCCCCCGGCGGCACCCTCATCAAACATGGCGAATGTCGTAAAAGGTGAGTTCGGTGCGAAGCCGACCCCAGCGCACACCTCACCCGACAAAGTCGCCGAACTGCCGTTTTTGGGACGCATCGCCGCCGGCACCCCTATTGAAGCGATCTCCGACCCCTCTTCCTTTGTTTCCGTACCGCCCAGCATGCTGGGCGGTGGCGATCATTTTTGTTTGGAAGTCGATGGCGATTCGATGATCGACGCAGGCATTTTCGACGGCGATACGGTGATCATCAAAAAGACCGAACGCACTGAAAACGGCGCAATTGTCGTGGCCTTGGTGGACAATGAAGAAGCGACCCTCAAATACATCCACCAAAAAGGTGACAATGTCGCGTTGGAACCCGCCAACAAAGACTATGAGACACGTATTTTTGGCCCCGACCGGGTTCAGGTCCAAGGTCGTTTGGTGGGCCTGATCCGCAATTATTGACCCGCAAGTCCTGAGCTTGACGCTACTCAGCAGACTTGACCACCCAAGGCCGGTCGCCCCGCAATCCATTTACGGTTTCCAGGCGCATGCTTTGGCCTTTGCCGCCCAACCAAATGGCATGCGTGCCCAAACGTTCTAGGTCATTGGCTGTGATCAGCTGAGACGCAGCACGGCAAGCCGCGCCACGGGCATTGTCCATGGGTACATCGGTGACCAAAACATCGGCAAGCCAGCAATCTTCCGTCAGCGCTTCCGGCGCGCGGGTAAAGGCGATACTACGCCCCGCCGACTTGTAGAGACATCCCAACGCATCACAGCGCAAGCGGCGGTCAACACCATCGGTTCGGCTTGCGGCCGGATCCGACCAGCGGCTGGGTTTTGCGCTCAATCCGGCACGGCGCAGCCATACATCACGCTCAAACTTCGCCGAGGTCAGGGTCGAGAAGCTATAGCCCCCTTCTGGTGTGCGCACTGCGGCGAGCTTGCCGTCTTGGTGGATCAGCACATCGGGCGACGCACCAGTGAGTAAGCTTAACAGCCCCACAGCCGCCAACGGCGCGCCCCACAGCCGCCATCTGTTTTGCCACAGCGCCAACCACAACCCACCCAACGTGGCGATCACCACCCCCCACACCGGAAACGCCGCAACATCCGACACCGCGCCAGGCCAGTGGGCCACTTCGTTGGCGGTTCCGATCACCACTTCAATGCCCCAGCCCATAGGAGCCAGAGCCAAGCCTTCCAAGCCTAGCGGCATCAAAACATACGCCACAACCGCCCACGGCATGATCCATAGCGCCGTGACAGGAACCGCAATCACATTCGCCGCCAAGCTGAAATCGGCCACGCGGTTGAAGTGATAAGCGGCAAACACCCCCGTCGCCAATCCGGCGATGGCGGTGGTCAGCGCCACCCCAGCGACATAGCGCCCGATCTTGCCGACCCAAGTTTGCGGTGTTTTGTCGAATACGCCTTTGCGGCGGAGAAATTCGTACACCGCGACCAGCCCCACCACGGCGGAAAACGACATCTGAAAACTCGCGCCCAGTAAGCTTTCCGGGCTCAGCAGCAAGATCGCCATTGCCGCCCACGCCACCAAGCGCATGGATACCGCGCGGCGGTCAAACAACACCGCCAACAACACCAAGGCGATCATCAAAAAGGCCCGCTGGGTAGGCACCGTCGCACCCGCCAGCATTGCATACCCAAAGGCGGCGAACAGTGCGCCGACGGCGGCCCATTTCTTGATCGGGTAGCGCAGCGCCACCGACGGAACAAGCGCCAGGCCCCCGCGCAAGGCGAAGAATACGATGCCCGCGATTAAGCCCACATGCAGCCCTGATATCGCCAGCAAGTGCGCCAAACCACTGGCGCGCATATCCTCAATCACGTCTTTGGGGATGGTGCCGCGCTCACCGGTCACCAACGCGGTAGCGACGCCCCCCACGGCTGTTTCGCTAAAGCTATGGGCGACCCGCGCCGCAATCGCGCCGCGTAGGCGTTCAAAGGCGAAGCCGAGGCTGTCGATCCCCACATCCGGGGCGCGCCCCGTCAGCTTGACCTTGCCATATGAGAACCCCACACCGCCCAGGCCTTTGAAATAGCTTTGGCGTTGAAAGTCGAACGCGCCGGGCATGGCGGGTGCGGGCGGCGGCAGTAGGCTGGCGCGCAGCTCCAACCAATCACCGGGGCCAAAGGGTGGCTGATCGCCCATCAATTTGATGCGTACTGCATTGGGCGTGCGAGCGGGACCCAAGCGCGCAATGTGCAACTTGCTAAGGGTCACGCGTTGACCGCTGACCAAGCGTTCCACATGGCGAACTTGACCGCTTACGCTCACCGCTCTGGTTTGCTCTGAAATCACTGGGGCCGCCACCCACCAGGTGCGCAATCCCGACACCCCAATGCCCAGCGCAATCATCGCACCGGCCAAAAAAACCAAAGCAAAACCGTTTTTACCGATGAAACGCCACGCCGCCGTGCCGAGAATCGCCGCCGCCAGCCAGCCTGCCCATAAGGGTGGCTCAAACGGCAAGCTGAAATAGCCCCCGATTCCCAGCCCCAAAAGCACAGGCAACCATAACGGCCAGCGTTCCCGTTCGCCGATAAAGGCTTGGTAAACCAGGGAAACAGTCCAGGCATATCGGCGCAAATGCAGGATTTTTCTATCCTTTTGGAATCGAATATCGTATGAATGCGAACCAATTGCAGCGATAAAATCATAGCCAAATGCTGCAATTGCGAAGAGAATGTGCTAAACCACACCTCGTTGGTACCAAACGCATTTAGATTACACCAAATTAGATTTGAGAGAAGATACGGCAATCATGACCGTCGTGACACGTTTTGCGCCCTCTCCCACGGGCTTTCTGCACATCGGCGGCGCGCGCACCGCGCTGTTCAATTACCTGTACGCCAAGCATATGGGCGGAAAGTTCTTGCTGCGCATCGAAGACACCGACCGTCAGCGCTCCACCCAAGAAGCCGTCGATGCAATTTCCGCGGGGCTAAAATGGCTGGGTCTTGATTGGGACGGCGAAGCCGTGTCGCAATTCTCGCGCGCCGCACGCCACGCCGAAGTCGCTGAAGAGCTGCTGGTCAAAGGCAAGGCGTACAAGTGTTATTGCACGCCTGAAGACCTGACCGAGATGCGCGAAGCCGCCAAAGCGGCAGGCCAGCCTATGCGCTACAACGGTCTGTGGCGCGACCGCGACCCGTCTGAAGCCCCCGCAGGCGTAGATCCAGTGGTGCGCATCAAAGCCGAACACGCAGGCGACACCATCGTTGAAGACATGATCCAAGGCGAGGTCACCGTATCCAACGCCGAAATCGACGATTTCGTGATTTTGCGCGGCGACGGCACCCCGACGTACATGCTGGCCGTGGTGGTCGATGACCACGATATGGGCGTCACCCACGTGGTGCGTGGCGACGATCACCTGACCAACACCTTCCGCCAAATGCAAATCTACGACGCCATGGGCTGGGAACGACCGGTTTTTGCGCATATGCCGCTGCTGCATGGCTCGGATGGCAAAAAGCTGTCCAAACGCCACGGTGCGCTGGGGGTTGAGGCCTATCGCGACATGGGGTTGCTGCCCGAAGCGGTGAATAACTACCTCATGCGCCTCGGCTGGGGTCACGGCGACGATGAAATTTTCTCCCGCGAGCAAGCGATCGAATGGTTTGACGTGACCGATGTCGGCAAAGCCGCCGCACGGTTCGACGCCGACAAGCTGGCCAGCATCAACGCCCACTACATGCGCGAAGCCGACGATCAGCGTCTGTTTGAGCTGATTTGGCCTGGCGTGGTTGAGTTGCTCGACGGCAAGCTGGCCGAAGACGCCGCCGAACGTATCTTAACCGGCATGTCAGACTTAAAGGCACGCGCAAAAAACACATTGGAACTCACGGAAAGCGCTGCATTTTACGCACGCGTTCGCCCACTTGAAATGAACGAAAAAGCAGCCAAGCTGCTCAATGACGAAGGCCTCAATGTGTTGCGTCAGATGCTTGACGTCTTGGTTGAATTCAAAGATTGGCGTTCTGAGCCGCTACAAGACGCCGCCAAAGCGTTCGCCGAACAGGCGGACTTAAAGCTCGGCAAGGTCGCTCAGCCGCTGCGTGCGGCGCTGACCGGTTCGAACATTTCGCCGGGTGTTTTTGAAGTGATGGAAATTTTAGGCAAAGAAGAATGCCTCGGACGTCTGAATGACGCCTTGGGCAGCCCTTAACGAGCCCGTTTTAAAGAGGCGCAAAAGCGCCCAATCTGCCAGGAACCCCCCTGTCAGGAACCTACCGCCCGGTGCGACGGCGCGCCGGATCGGCAAGACATTTGGTGAGGAGTCTCTATGAAAACAAAAGATGTAGCTGCACACACCTTCACACTGACCAACAACGACACCGGCGAAAGCTGGGAACTGCCGGTGCTCGAAGGCAGCGTGGGACCGCGTGTGATCGATGTACGGCGTTTATATGCCGAGACCGGTCACTTTACGTATGACCCCGGCTTCACCTCCACCGGCAGCTGCCAATCGGGCATCACCTACATCGACGGCGATAAAGGTGAATTGCTGTATCGCGGCTACCCAATCGAACAGCTCGCCATTGATTCCGATTATGTCGAAACCTGTTACCTGCTGATTTACGGCGACTTGCCGACCCAAGAGCAGAAGGACAAGTTCGAGCACCGCATCACCTATCACACGATGCTGCACGAACAGATCCACAGCTTCTACCACGGCTTTCGCCGCGACAGTCACCCGATGGCGATTATGGTCGGCGTGGTGGGCGCGTTGGCTGCGTTTTATCATGACAGCACCGACATTTCCGACCCCAAGCACCGTTTTGTCGCGTCCACGCGCATGATTGCAAAAATGCCGACCATTGCGGCTAACGCGTATCGCTATTCGCAAGGCATGCCGTTCGTTTACCCGCGCAACGACTTAAATTATTCAGAAAACTTCCTGTTCATGATGTTTTCCAACCCGTGCGAGGAATATCAGGTCAATCCGGTTTTGGCCCGTGCCATGGACCGCATCTTGATCTTGCACGCCGATCACGAGCAAAACGCTTCGACCTCGACGGTGCGTTTGGCCGGTTCATCCGGGGCCAACCCGTTTGCATGTATTTCGGCAGGCATTTCGTGTTTGTGGGGCCCAGCCCACGGCGGCGCCAACGAAGCGGTGCTGACCATGTTGCAAGAGATCGGTTCGGTCGATCACATCCCTGAATACATCGCACGCGCCAAAGACAAAGAAGATCCGTTCCGTCTGATGGGTTTTGGTCACCGGGTCTACAAGAATTTTGATCCACGCGCTAAGGTCATGCGAACCACCGCGCACGAAGTGCTCAAGGAATTGGGTGCAGAAAACGATCCGCTGCTCAAGCTCGCGATGGAGCTGGAAAAGATCGCCCTTGAAGATCCGTACTTCGTGGAAAAGAAACTGTACCCGAACGTCGACTTCTATTCGGGCATCATCTTCCGCGCCATGGGCATCCCCACCGACATGTTCACGGTGCTGTTCGCCGTAGCCCGCACAGTCGGCTGGGTGGCGCAATGGAACGAAATGATCGAAGATCCTTCGCAGAAGATCGGCCGTCCGCGCCAATTGTTCACTGGTCACACGGCGCGCGATTACGCATCAATCGAAAGCCGGTCCTAATCAAGCAATGCACGGTACAAGAAAAACGGCGGCCTGAGGGTCGCCGTTTTTTATTGCTCACATCTTGGCACATAACTCTGTGCATGTATTCGACATGAATTCTAACCACCTATTTTCACGTATAGTGTTATCCTATAGCCTTTCTAAATGATAAGCTAAGTCAATGCACTACCTATCATTATTATGTAACCAAAGCAAAACCAGCAACGGTTGTTTACGCCCATGCACAAACTGAAATTATCACGCCAGTCACCCTACTTTCGCTATTTTGCATTGGTCACGTTCATTTGCTTTGTGGTCGAATTTATCACCATGGTGATTTTTGATGGCTTGGATATTCTCTCCCCCATCCAGTTTGCGGTGCTGGACGCATTGATCTTGTCTTTGACACTCTTAGTGGGTCTGTACTTCTGGTTTATTCCGCACCTCACGCGAGAGCAAGAAGCGACACTAGATCAAACGCAACTCTTGGAATCCCTGATCGACGCTATCCCCGCACCTATCTTTTATAAAAACGAACACGGCGTTTACACCGGCTGTAACGATCATTTTGTGAAATACTTAGGGCGATCACGTGATGAAATCGTCGGTCAAACCGTCTACGGCGTAGCGCCCTCAAAATTGGCTGAGGTTTATCACAAAGCAGACCTGGACCTAATCCAACAAGGTGGTTCCCAGGTTTATGAAACCTCCGTTTCGCACGGTGACGGCACCGTTCACGACGTGATGTTTCACAAGGCCGTCTTTCACAAGGCCAACAACACCCCCGGCGGCATCATCGGCGTGATGCTTGATATTACGGATCGCAAAAAACTCGAAGAAAAGCTTCTGGCGCTGGCCAGCCTCGATGACTTGACCCAACTCGCCAACCGCCGCGAATTGGACAACTCTCTTGAACAAGCGTTGGCCCGATCTGAGCGCAGCAAAACCAAACTGGCGTTTATGTTCATCGACATAGACGGATTTAAAGAGGTCAACGACAAATTCGGCCACGCCGTCGGCGACGAGGCGCTCAAACTGATTGCGTCGCGCATTGTGACGTTGCTGCGTAAAAGCGACATTGCCGGACGCATGGGTGGCGATGAATTCGCGGTGATCTTGGAAGGTAACGTGTCGCTCGAGTCCACAGCATTGGTTGCGAAAAAACTATTGGCGACGCTTTCCGCCCCCTATGCTTTGTCTTGCGGCGAAATTACATGCCTTACGGCCAGCATAGGCATCGCCTTCGCCCCAGATGACAGCGACGATCTCAAACACCTGCTGTCCAAAGCCGACGCGGCCATGTACGAAGCCAAAAGCCTTGGTAAGAACCGTTATATTATGGCCTCTGACATGACAACGACACAATCGGAACTGGTTTAGAGTGTGCCTCAGAGTCCAGCCCGATAATTCGCCCTCCTCTGGATAACACGATCAAAATAGGTTAGCATTTTGGTGTGGGACGTTGGGGCGCGCCAGCGAACGGACGTGTTGCAAATGGACAAGCCAAACCTGTTTTCGAAAATCAGCAAATCTCTTTTCGAATCGGATGAGCGCATCATTCAAGAAATTGACCGCGAAATCGAAGCCTCAGTTGAGGACATAAAAGCCACCGCGTTCGAAACAGTTGATGCGCAGGAGGTTCTCGACCAAAGCTCTGATGAAGCGGGCGACACCTACTTCATCATGGACCTTGCCCCGATCTACCGCGTGATCGGAGATCGAAACGGTCGCGTCGCCAGCAGCGTGGAGGAAACATGTCACAGAATCTTCGACCGTCACGCCCAATCTCGCGGTGATCGCGGTAACTTAGAAGGTGATTATTTCCTCATGTTGTTCGCTGACACCGACAATCAGGCCAACTTTCTGCGCGCTGCCTTGATGGTTAACGAGATTGGCACTCTGGTGCTCAGTGAACGGTTCAAGGCCTTGGACGTTTCCGACCCCATCACGGTGCTGGCAGTCGATGACATCACCAATCGCGATGGCACAATCAACACTTCCAGAATGCAAAAAAAAGCGAAGGAAGGCGGCAATCCGTTGACCATGCAAACGCCCAACAAAAACGCGCCGCACTGGGTCAAACTGCTCCATCAAAAAAAACAGCGCGCCTTTGAACTGGTAAATGTCGCTCATACGTCTCAAGAGCATAAAACGGCCTGGCAATACGCCAAACCCAATGAACAACGTCGCTTACAACAACGCAGCTTCAATGATCGACGTCAGACTTCGAAGGCCTATCCCGGTGCGGATCGGCGCAACATTTTTGATCGCCGCGGTCGCGGATATTAGATACTGCGTTAGAGTTCGTTTATGAACCGCTTCACGATGGCCTCAGCCAATTCTGGGCGTTTTTTACCATCGATTTCAATGGTCACGTCGGCGGCCTTTTCGTAAAACGGCATACGGCGATGCATCAACTCCTCGGTGGACCGAGTTTCGTCGAGGGTTGGGCGCTCGGCTTTGTTTTTGACCTTTTCGACCAGACGTTTGATATCACCCTTCAGCCACACGATGGTTCCGCTTTTTTTCAGCGCCTCAACTTTGCGGGTCGAAAACACCTCATTTCCGTCTTTATCCAAATCGACAATGATGCCACCGCCGCAATCGACGATTACGCCGTCCATAGCAGCGATTTTACGCACCACGTCATATTCCAAGTCGCGAAAGGCGTGCCAATCGCCTTTATTTCCGGCGATGATTTCGGCAATGGTTTTACCGCCATTTTCGTACTCGATCATGGTGTCCGAAGACAGAACCGTACGTTTGGTGAGCACAGCCAGACGCCTAGAAACGTTCGATTTTCCGGCACCTCGCATGCCGATGATGATGATGTTCATGAGCGCCCTACTTTCGTTCGATCAATTCGATCTTGTAGCCGTCGGGGTCTTCGATAAAGGCGATCACGGTGGTGCCGTGCTTCATCGGCCCCGGTTTACGAGGGATGGACACACCTTCTTTTTCCATCGCGTCACAGGTGGCGTAAATGTCGGGCACTGACACTGCCAAATGACCAAAGGCGCCGCCATGCTCATAGGGCGAGTCTTGGTCCCAATTGTGGGTCAGTTCGATCACCGCATTTTCATTTTCGTCACCATAGCCGACAAACACATTGGTGAATTTGCCTTCGGGATAGTCTGAGCGGCGCAGCACCTGCATGCCCAGATGGCGGGTGTAAAAATCGATCGAACGATCCAAGTCCAACACCCGGATCATGGTGTGCAGAAAGCGAAATTTAGAGGTGTCCATTCACCCGTCCTTTTTCTTTTTGTTCATTACGTCAAGCACCACATCGGCCGCACGTTCACCCGGTGACGCCCCCCCCAGGCCCAATTGCGTCAAGGCTTCAGACGCTTGCGCGCATTGTGTCACGCGCGCGCCTTCATCGTCCAGCAAGCGCGCCACTTCACGGGCGAGATTATCCGGGGTGCAGTTTTCTTGAATAAATTCAGGCACCGCTTCGCGCCCCAAGCAAATGTTGATTAAATTCACGTAAGGCGTCTTGATCAGCATTTTACCAACAAAAGCGGTCAGCGCATTGACGCGATAACCGATCACGTGCGGCACCCCCGCCATGGCCAGTTCCAACGTCACAGTGCCGCTCGCAGCTAAGGCTGCATCTGAGGCGCAAAAAGCGGCGTTCTTTTCATCCGCATCGACCACCAACGTGGTCGTCTGCCATGTTGAAACAGCCATGCGGACATGATCAGAGATATGGCTTACTGCTGGGATCACTACGGTCAGACCGGGAAACTGTGCGCTGAGCCGCTGCACCGCTTGTCCAAACACCGCCAACAAACGCGCAACCTCACCCCTACGACTGCCGGGCAATACACACAGCACCGGCGTATCTGGTCCGATATTATGGAGCTGGCGAAAAGCCACGCCTTGGCTGGGCTCAAATGTCTGCGTGACCACCGGATGACCGACGAAGGTGGCGTCGAGACCTTCACGATGAAAGTACGGTGGTTCAAACGGCAATAGGCACAGCAGATGATCTAAGAACACGGACACCTTGGCGGCGCGGCCCGCTCGCCAGGCCCACACGGTGGGCGCAACGTAGTGCACAACCGGTGTCTTAACGCCGCGCGCTTTCAGTTTTTTGATGACGCGAAAGCAGAAATCCGGCGCGTCGATGCTCACCACAACATCGGGGCTTAAGCGTTCGACCGCATCCGCAGTTTGCGTCATGCGTTTGAGCAGCCGTGGCAGCTGCGGCAAGACCTCAAACACCCCCATGACCGCCAAATCTTGCATGGGAAACAGGCTGCTCAGGCCCTGGGCTTCCATCTCAGGTCCGCCAACCCCAACGAAGCGCACATCACTGTCGGTTTTGTCCCTCAGCGCCTGCATCAAGCTCGCACCCAAGGCATCGCCGGAATTTTCCCCTGCGATGATAAACACCAGTGGCGTTTGGTTCTGATCGCTCATCGTGTCACCCCGACCACGAACAGGCCCAAGGCGTCGGCGGTTTTGATCACCGCATCACGACCGACAATGATGGATCCACCCGCCTCGACCACGATGCCTTTCAAACCGGCTGCATGAGCGTTCTCCACCGTCAACTTGCCGATGGCAGGCAAATCGGCCCGGCGTTCTTGCCCTGGTTTGGTCATTTTGGCGAGCACCCCGCCGCGCGCTTGGCCAGACGCATTTAAGCGCCTCAACATAGCGTCGGTGCCGTCTTGTTCTTCAAGTGCGACCAGTGCGCCGTTTAACGCCACTGCAGCTTGACCTTTGTCGGCGGCGCCCAGATCCAAAGCGCCTTGGATGGCGGATTCGATATCCTTTTGGTCGTTGTCCGCAGGCGTGATTTGACCGATTGCGCCCTCAGGCGAGAGCAACTCGGGCATCACATCGTGTACACCAACCATGTGAAAGCCTTCATCGCGCTCCAACCCGGCGATGATGGTGCGCAGCAAGCCGTCGTCCCCACGGCTCATCGCGCCGCCGGCGAGAAAGCGGATCGCGCGCGCATCAGGCATCAGCGCCGTCATCGACGGACGACGAATGTGCCCAGCCATGACCAGCTCTTGAACGCCATTGTCTTGAAGTAACTTGATCGATGTCCCCGCCGCACCAAGACGCACCCAGGCGTGATCGACACCTGTTACGGTTTCGTTATCGCACTGGCCTTTGAACGCGATGACAAAGACTTCGCGGCCTTGGTTACGGCAAGACTGGATCAACAGCCGCGGCAGTTCCCCGCCACCGGCCAAAATACCCAGTTTGGGCGCGTCAGGCGGCATCTTCCATTTTCGGCTGACAGATGGCGCGCGAGCTGTTCTCGCCGATGAACTGAATGATTTCCATCACCGGTTCGTTGTCTTTGAACATTTCGGCGACGTCTTGCTGGCGCTCGGCCATGGTGCCTTCTTGGGCGAACAGCAAGCGATAGGCGTTGCGTAGTGCATGAATGGTTTCACGATCTACGCCGCGACGCTTCAAACCGACCAAATTCAGTCCCGAAAGATGGGCGCGGTTGCCGGTCACGGTGCCGTAAGGAATGACGTCGTTTTCTACACCCGACATGCCACCCAGCATGGCGTGCTTGCCGATGCGCACGAACTGATGCACTGCCGACAGACCGCCGATGATGGCGAATTCGCCAACTTCTACGTGACCAGCCAAGGTCGCATTGTTGACCAAAATGACATGGTCGTCGATCTGGCAATCATGAGCAATGTGGGCACCGACCATAAACAGACAGTTGTTACCGACGCGGGTCAGAAGACCGCCGCCTTCTGTGCCCGGGTTCATGGTGACGTGTTCGCGAATGACATTATTGAAGCCGATTTCCAAACGCGAAGGCTCGCCTGCGAACTTGAGATCTTGGGGCTGCAAACCGATCGAGGCAAACGGGAAGATGTGCGTGTTTGCTCCGACAGTGGTATCGCCGCCCACCACCACATGGCTTTCCAAGCGCACGCCGTCGCCCAGCGTAACTTGCGATCCGACGATGGAGTATGGGCCAATGGTGACATTTTCGCCAAGTTGGGCGCCGTCTTCGATGATCGCGCTTGGATGTATGTCGGTCATATCAACTGTCCATAATCATGGCGGAAAAGACGGCCTCAGCCATCAACACGCCGTCGGCGCGGGCTTTGCCTTCGAACTTATATACGTTACCGCGCGAACGCAGTTTGGTCACGGTGATTTCCAAAACATCTCCCGGCGTCACCGGTTTACGAAAGCGCGCGTTATCGACCGACATGAAATACACCAATTTGCCTTCAGCCTCGACGCCTAAGGTCTCGACCACCAAAACGGCGGCGGTCTGGGCCATGGCTTCGACGATCAACACACCCGGCATCACCGGGTGGTTGGGGAAATGGCCTTGAAAATGCGGCTCGCTTGCGGTGACGTTTTTGATACCGACGGCTTGGTGGTCTGGCACCACGTTCTTAACTCGGTCAATCATCAAAAATGGATAGCGGTGCGGGATCATTTCCATGATCCGGTTAACATCAATCACAGTATCGGAACTCAAGGTTCAAGCCCCCTTCTTCGGTCTTGCTAGTTTCTTCAATGCGGCCAATTGCCGCCAGAATTCTTTTGCCGGCTGCGCGGGCGAACCGGCCACGGTCTGACCCGGCTCGACATCGCGCATCACACCACTGTGCGCTGCAATGCGCGCGCCGTCGCCGATGGTCAAATGACCGGCGAGACCTGTGGCACCGCCCATCATGACATAATTGCCAATCTTGGTGCTGCCCGATATGCCCGACAAAGCCGGGAACAGGCATCCCGCACCGACTTCAACGTTATGTCCAATTTGCACCATATTATCGATTTTGGTGCCGGGTCCGATCACGGTGTCCGGCCCGGTGCCGCGATCAATACATGCATTGGCGCCAATATCGACGCCGTCGCCAATCACCACGCGGCCCAATTGCGGAACCTTCAAGTGCACCGCGCCCGGGGCAAAGCCAAAACCGTCCTGGCCGATGCGCGCGCCGGGATGGAACACGCAGCCTTGACCGATCAACGCGCACTGGATGGTGACGTTGGGGCCGACGTCGCAGCCCTGGCCCATCACCACGCCGGGGCCGATGTAACTGTTGGCGCCGATGCGACAGCCCGCGCCGATTTCAGCGCGATCCGAAATCACCGCCCCAGCATCGACTTGGCAGCCATCGCCTAGGCTTGCCGTATCACTGACCTGAGAGCTCGGGTGGATATTCGCAACGGCGACTATGTGCGGGTAAAATGCCTGCGCCACACGTGCGTAAGCGCGATAAGGCTCAGTCGTGACCAACAGAGCCATTCCCTCAGGAGCGCGCTCGATATATTTAGGATCGCACAGGCATGCACCCGCAGCGCTGGTCTCAAACGCATCAACGTAAAGCTTGTTATCGAGAAAACTGATCTGTCCCGCCGCAGCCGTTTGCAAGGGCTGTACATCGTCGATGATCGCCTCATGATCACCGGATACAATCTCTGCTTCGGCAAGGGACGCCAATTGAGCGAGGCTAAACGGACCCGCATTGTTAAAAAATCTGGCGTCAGCCATTTTCGCCCCGCTTATTTGTTGGGGTTAGTGACCTGAACCGACGGCAATCTCGCATCCAAGTCTTCAAGCACGATCTTGCTGATATCAAGCTTTGGGTCAGCATAAACGACCTGGTTTTTTTGAAAAACCATGCTGATCTTGTTCAATTTGACCACGTCGGCAACCACAGCACGATATACGTCAGAGACTTTTTGGGTCGCTTCGGCGCGCACTTGATTCAGTTTCAGGTTTGTTTCTTGAACACGGCGCTGCAAGCTCACAATGCGATCTTGAAATTTCTTGCGCTCTTCAACGAGCACTTCGGGTGCCAACAAGTTGCGTTTGCGTTTCAGTTCTTCTTCTTCTTTTTGCGCAGCTTCTTTTTCCTTGTCGATTACCGTTTGGATTTCCGCTTGGTATTTCGCCATTTGCTCATGAATGTCTTTCATGGCTTTGGATTTCGCAAACACACCGTCTGTGTCCAAAGTCGCCCAGTAAACGACCCCGCCACGGGGGTCTTTCTGAGCGGCCGCATCTTGGGCGAACGCCAGAGGCGTAAAGGACATGGCTCCCAGTAGAATTGCGCACATACACGCGAAAGATTTGAGGGTCAAAGCCATCTCCTAGAATTTGGTGCCAAAGTTGACACGCATCGTTTCAGTTTTGTCGTAGCTTTCTTTGGTTATCGGCTGAGAGAAATCGAGGCTGATGGGACCAACTGGCGAAACCCATGTGATGCCTACACCCGCAGCACTGCGCAAAGATCCATTATCGACCACATTGGTCCCCGACGGGTTAACCGTCATCAAGCTACCAAAATCGGTGAACATTTTACCAGAAATCCCCAATTCCTTGGGCAAGCCCAACGGCACTGAAAGTTCAACGCCGCCAGTGAACATCAGTTCACCGCCCAATGAATCGTCCGTCGATGTATCACGCGGTCCGATTCCGCCGGTTGCAAAGCCGCGCAGATTGTCGCCACCGACGAAGAAGCGATCCAAGAGACCGACGTCTTCACCAATCCCCGCAATCATGCCCGCACTTCCGCGCGTGGTCGTGACCCAGCCGTCAGAGATTTTATAATAATGGGCGCCAACTACTTCGTTGCGGAGATAGCTGGTGTCGCCCCCTAAGCCAGCCAAATCGTTCGACATGCGCACGACATAGCCTTCCGATGGGGTGACTTTGCTGTTGCGGCGATCATAGGCCAAGCTGTGCCCGACTTCCGACAACGTCTTATCGCCAGCCTGGTTTTTAATGTAAATCGAAGCATCATCCGGCACGCCTGAGATTTGCGACGCTTTCAGCGAATACCGCCAGCCTTGTGTGAGGTGGCTGGTGATCGGATAGCCAAAGCGCAGTCCAAAACCGTTCGTTTTGGTGTTATAAGAACTGGTCGTTTGATTATCGGTTTCGGTGCTGAACAGGTCGAATCCAGCGCTCACGTCACGGTTCATGAAGTGCGGTTCCGTGAAGCTCAAATCAATCTGGCTCTGGCGTTCGGATACGCGCAAATTCAAGCTCAAATCCTGGCCGCGCCCAAGCAAATTGCGTTCACGAACACCAAATTCAGCCAATGCGCCCGAACTGGTCGAATAACCAGCGCCAATGGACAGAGATCCTGTGGACTTTTCTTGCACGTCGATGTTCACGACGGCCTTGTCAGGCGCCGAACCTGCCACTTGCTTCATGTCTACGCTCTGGAAAAAGTCCAAATTTTCAACACGCGTTAATGACTGACGCAGTTTAGCGGCGTTGAACGCATCCCCTTCGACGACGCGGAACTCACGGCGCACGACCTCATCTAGGGTGCGCACATTGCCCGTTACGTTGATGCGTTCAATAAAGACGCGCGGGCCTTCTTCGATTTCAAACGTAATGCCGATATCGCCGGTATCGACGTTGCGTTCCACATTCGGGCGCACGTTAACGAAAGCGTAGCCCAGGTTGCCCGCGGCTTCGGTCAGCGCCGCCACGGTGTCATCGACCGCCGTTGCGTCATACCAGTCGCCACTATCGATTTGCAGCTTGTCGGCGACGTCTTCGGCTTTCAGGTCGCGCAATTCGGCTTTGAGGTTGATGTCGCCAAATTTATAGCGACGCCCTTCTTCGACGGTAAAGGTGATGAAAAACTGATTGCGATCCGGCGTCAGCTCAGCAATCGCGGACAGCACCTTGAAATCGGCATAACCGTTTTTCAGATAAAAGCGGCGCAACAGTTCGCGATCAAAGGTGATGCGATCCGGATCATAGGTGTCATCCTGACTGAGAAACCGATACCAACGGGTTTCTCGGGTACGCACAACCTCTTGCAAATCGGCATCATCAAAAATGCGGTTGCCGACGAAGCGAATATTTTGCACTTCGGTCTGCGCGCCCTCGTCCACTTCGTAGACCAAGTCAACACGATTTTGCGGCAGTTGAATGATTTTCGGTTCGACCGACACGGCGAAACGACCACTTCTTTGATAAAGGGTCTGGATGCGGTTGACGTCGTTTTGAACTTTCGAACGGGTGTAGATCACACGTGGTTTCAGCGAAATTTCCGCCGCCAGCTCTTCGTCCTTCAGGCGATTGTTGCCTTCAAAGGCGATCCGATTGATGACCGGGTTTTCAGACACCACGACAACCAAAGTGTTGCCTTCGCGGCGCAAGGATACGTCTGCGAACAACCCGGTGGAAAACAACGATTTCAACGAACGGTCAATGCGCAAGGGGTCGAAGCTATCGCCTTCGCGCACCAATAGATAAGAACGCACTGTTTCCGCTTCGACGCGTGCGGCACCTTCGACGGCGATTGCGTCGATACGGTCGGAATCTTGAGCTATAGCTGCTGGCACCGATGCGAAGACAGCTCCGCACAGCATCACAATCGCAATCCATTTGGAAAATACGCCCTGCACGATGCGCCCCACCCTCATCTTGTTATTGTTATGCGTGTTCGACTTCATGACCACCCGGAAGGCTCCAACCCCAAACGACAAAAACCGCCCTCGAGCACTGTGTTGAGAGCGGATGGGGATCATCCAAACTTCTCAAAAAGCCGCCCAAAGTCGTTCCAGGTCGCAAATAACATCAGAAGCAATACCAGAACCAAACCAAAACGGAAACTGTATTCTTGTAGCTTTTGACTCAAGGGCTTACCGCGCAATGCCTCAAAGAAGTAAAAGACCAGATGCCCCCCGTCCAGAACCGGAACAGGAAACAAATTGATCAGGCCCAAATTGATCGACAGGATCGCCAAAAAACGTAGCGTTCCAACGATGCCGCTTTGCGCTGCTTCACCGGAATATTGGGCGATCGACAACACGCCCCCCAATTCTTTGGCGCTGCGCTCGCCCGAGAACATTTCCCCCAAACCGGACAGAATGTTCGCGGTGAAGAAATAGGTTTGCTCAGCCCCAAGCACCAAACCTTCGAAAATGCCGGTGCGTTCCGTTTCAACGTGGTCCATGGACGGACGCACGCCCAAAAGGCCTCGCGACGATGTGGGGGCATGGTTTTCAGCCTTATCATCATCAGCGGTTTCCGCGTCGCGCCAAGGACGCGGGGTCGCACTCAGGTGCAACACTTGATCGCCGCGGAGGATTTCAAAATCCAAGCTGACGCCCGCGTTGACCGAAACAATGTCGCTCAGTTCATTAAATTCTTTAATTTCTTGACCGTTGATCGACAAAATCAGGTCGCCGGCCTGAACTCCAGCCTCTGCGGCGGCGGTGTCTTCCATCACTTCGCCCACGGCTGAAAGCAGCTTGGGAACGCCGAACGCCGCGTTGATCAGCCAAAACACAAGCACCGCGAACAAAAAGTTGGCCAGCGGGCCTGCTGCCACCACAGCTGTGCGCTGGTGCAGCTTTTTGTGATGGAACGAGACTTTCTTTTCGTCCTCGGTCATCGGGCGGTCTTCGGTATCATCGACACCGGTGACCATATCGCCTTCGCCGAACATTTTCACATAGCCGCCGAGCGGAACCGAGCTGAGACGCCAACGGGTACCGTGCTTATCGTTAAAGCCCCACAGTTCATGACCGAACCCGACCGAGAAAACCTCAACCTTCACACCATTCCACCGGGCGAGCAGAAAATGGCCCAGTTCATGTACGAACACGAGCACCGTTAAGATCGCAAGAAACGGTACAGCGTACTGAAAAATGAAGGTTAAAAAATCCATGTTTAAAAGGTCTTACCCTGCTTTTATTATGTTTAACTTGAGTTACGATTTGGATATGAGTGCGGTCGTGCGACGGCGCGCTTCAGCATCGATGGCGAACACGGTTTCGATATCGACCAGCGCCACCGTGTCCATGTCATCCAACACCCTTTCGACCGTCTGCGCAATGTCAAGGAAGCCAATTTGGCCGTCCAGGAACGCGGCGACCGCAATTTCGTTGGCGGCGTTGAGCACCGTCGGCGCACTGCCCCCGGCCTCTAGACTTTCACGCGCCAGACGCAAAGCGGGAAACCGCACCAGATCCGGGGCCTCGAACGTCAACGTGCCGATGTCAGCCAACGACAAGGTTTCAGATGGCGCAGCCATGCGCGCGGGCCACGCCAAGGCATAGGCAATCGGGGTGCGCATATCAGGCGTTCCCAGTTGCGCCAACACCGAGCCATCAACATATGAAACCATCGAATGGATCACAGATTGGGGATGGACCAACACCTCAATCTCGTCGCTCGTGACCGGAAATAAGTGAAAAGCCTCAATCATTTCAAGGCCTTTGTTCATCATCGTCGCGCTGTCGATGCTAATCTTTGCGCCCATATCCCAATTGGGATGGGCGACCGCTTGGGCTGGCGTCATGACCTGCATTTCGGTCAGCATTTTTTCGCGAAATGGGCCACCCGACGCCGTTAGGGTGATCTTAGAAACAGATTCAGCGCGTTCAAAATCAAAAACTTGGAAGATCGCGCTGTGCTCGCTATCGACTGGGATCAACGTCGCGCCGCCATTTTTGACCTCTTCGGTCATGATCGCGCCGGCAGACACCAGGGTTTCCTTGTTGGCCAACGCCACCAAGGCACCGCGCCGCGTCGCTTCAAGGGTCGGTTTGAGCCCCGCCGTGCCGACTATCGCCGCCACCACGATGTCTGAGGGCTGCGCTGCAGCCTCGGCCACCGCGGCGTCGCCCGCCGCCGCCTCGACCGCACTGCCCGACAGCAAATCTTTCAATTCACCGTACAAGCTTTCATCGGCGACAACCGCCAGTTTTGCGCCCAAGCGTAGCGCCTGTTCGGCCAAAAGCTTGACGTTGCGGTTACCGGTCAGTGCCTGAACTGTAAAAGCGTCGGGATTGCGCGCCAACAAATCAACCGTGTTACAGCCGATTGATCCGGTTGAGCCGAGAATACTCACCGAGCGACCCTGAGGGCTCGCATCTTCTCGAGATTTCGGTGAAACGCTTACGACAGCCATACCAGAACGTTGCCCTGCAATACGATGTTAATCAAGGCCAATGCGATTGCCGTCGCCACCAAGCCATCAACGCGGTCAAACAAACCGCCATGCCCGGGGATGATCGAACCGCTGTCCTTGACATCAAAGCGGCGTTTAACCCAGCTTTCCAGCAAATCCCCCACCTGGCTGACAACAGCCATAGCGGCGCTGAAGGCGATGATTTTAAACGCCACCATCTCTAGCGCGACTTCAGGGCGAAAATAAGACACCATCCCCCACCCCGCCAAGGCCCCCAGCAACGTGCCGCCGACGAAACCAGACCAAGTCTTGTTGGGGCTGATGGACGGCGCCAATTTGGGGCCACCCAGGCTCATACCGAAGACATAACCGCCGGTATCTGCGCCCCACACCACCACCAGTAGCCAAAAAACCGTCATCTGGCCCCATTCGGGGTCGATACGCAGACGCCATAACGCCCATATCGACACAGCCACATACACCACGCCGAGCACCATCCAGGCTGGCCTGCGGCCCACCATGTTGGCCCATTCGGATGCCAAAATCAGGCCCATCACACCGATCAGGATATGATAATAGATGCCGCCCAGGTGCACCGTCGCCAGCACCAACGGTGCCAGCACCAATGCAGACAGAATACGCAAAACCAGAGTTTTTGAGAGAATGTTAGACACCGACGGACCCGTACCTTCGTTCGCGCGAACGAAACACGGACAACGCCGCCTCGAACTCGTCCGCTCTGAAATCTGGCCACAGCGCATCTGTAAATACGAATTCCGTATAAGCCGTTTGCCACAGCAAGAAGTTTGAGATGCGGTGCTCGCCGCTGGTGCGAATGAGGAGGTCCGGATCGGGAATATCAGCGGTTTCCAGGGACGATGCGAACAGCTGTTCGTCAATGTCCACCGGGTCCAACTCGCCGCGTTTGACTTTTTCAGCCAAAACGCGGGCGGTCTCGGTGATTTCGGCGCGCCCGCCGTAACTGAGTGCTAGAACAAAACTCAGGCCGACGTTATCGCGAGTGCGAGTTTCCGCCGTTTCGATCAAATCTTGAATGTCTTGAGCCAAACGCGAACGGTCGCCGATGACGCGAAAGCGCACACCTTGTTCGTGCAGTTCAGCCAGTTCCTTGCGCAGATAAAGGCGCAGTAGGCCCATCAGATCCATCACCTCGCCGGACGGGCGTTTCCAGTTTTCCGATGAAAAACCGAACAACGTCAAGTATTCGACCCCAGCGTTGGAAGCGGCTTTGATCACCGCGCGCACCGATTCCGCGCCCCGGCGGTGGCCTTCCGTGCGTGGCAAGCCCCGCGCGGACGCCCAACGGCCGTTCCCGTCCATGATAATGGCGACATGCACAGGCACGTGAACATCGCCGTTGTGGGGTAAAGGTTTTATGGGCATAAATAGAATACTCGTTACCGCTCAATAAGGACAAAAGACACGCAAGGTGCTTAAACCTGCATGATTTCCTCTTCCTTGTGCGCCAGCGTTTGATCGACCTTGGCCACATTGGCATCGGTCATTTTTTGAATTTCGTCTGAATACTGGTGCAGTTCATCTTCGGAAATATCGCCGTCTTTTTCTAACTTTTTCAGCTCATCCATGCCGTGACGGCGCACATTGCGCACAGAAATGCGAGTTTCTTCAGCATACTTACCGGCAACTTTGGCCAGTTCCTTGCGCCGTTCTTCATTGAGCGGCGGAATGGGAATGCGGATCAATTGACCATCGGACTGTGGGTTGAGGCCCAAGCCAGCGTCCATAATGGCTTTTTCCACAGATTTAACCATGCCCTTGTCCCACACCTGCACGGTCAACATGCGTGGTTCCGGCACGCCGACGGTGCCAACTTGGTTGAGTGGCATCGCCTGACCGTAAGCTTCCACGGTGACGGGATCAAGCAGACTGGTCGATGCGCGGCCGGTGCGCAGGCCGCCAAATTCCTTATGCAAAACCTCGATCGCGCCTTCCATGCGACGCTCCAGATCCGATTTCAAAGCGTTAATATCCGCCACGACTTAATCCCCTTATGCTCTCATGTCTGTTCTTACTTAGCGCGATCCTGGCTCATAGCCAAATGCTGTTGTTGGACCCGAACGCTTCATTCAACAATCGTATAGGTGCCGCGACCATGAACCACGTCGGCAAAACCACCAGGCTTTTGCAGCGAAAACACCAAGATCGGTAATTCATTATCACGCGCCAGCGCAATCGCGGAGGTATCCATCACGCGTAAATTCTGGCTCAAAACCTGTTGATAGCTCAGCGTGTCGTAACGCACGGCATCGGGGGTTGTTTTTGGGTCGGCGTTATAGACGCCGTCAACCTGAGTGCCTTTCAACAACGCATCCGCACTCATCTCAATGGCACGCAATGCGGCCGCCGTGTCGGTGGTGAAAAAAGGATTGCCGGTGCCTGCAGCAAAAATCACGATGCGGTTCTTTTCCAAGTGGCGCACCGCGCGGCGACGAATGAACGGCTCACACACCGTGTCCATGGGAATGGCCGACTGCACCCGGGTGCTCACCCCCTTGGCTTCCAGCGCGCTTTGCATCGCCAAGGCGTTCATCACGGTGGCCAGCATGCCCATGTAATCGGCGCTGGTGCGCTCAATCGTGGACGCTGCGGCCGAAACGCCGCGAAAGATGTTTCCAGCCCCGATCACCAAGCAAATCTGAATACCGAGATCATGCACTGCTTTGATTTCATTGGCGATACGGTTTACGGTTTCGGTACACAGGCCGAAATCCTTGTCCCCCATCAGTCCCTCGCCCGACAATTTCAGCATCACACGCCGGTATTTCGGGGCATCAGACATCGCGGTTTTATTCCCATTCACAGAAATTTCATACAAGGCGCGACTCTGCACCCGATTTTGTCCGGGATATTACACCAAGGCACCCATTTTTCCAGCCTTTTAGCATTCTCTGTTTGCGCCAGAACCAGCATTCGGGAAACAAACTTTCACAAATAGCATTTAGATGTTTACGCGACGGCCTCATACCCAGGTGACCCAAGATATATCCACAGCGCACCATCAACGAAATCGCCTCAAGAACGCCACTTGACCGAGGCACACATGTGGGTGAAAATATTTACGCATAATGGTTTATATTAAATGGACATGTACACATAATTGTATGACATGCTTCCCGGATATGATTACATTGAGAGAATTGCAAGCGATCGAGCCTTCCACTAAGGGGAGTTAACTAGCGTGGACAGCGATCTTTCAAACACAATAGCCAATTTTGTCAATAAGTTGAGTGGCGTAGAAGACCAAGACGCACTTAAGTTGATTTTTGGTGAAACCATCAAAGACCTCGGCTTCAAATACTTCGCCTACCACATGGTGAAGGTGGTTGGCATCGGCACCAAACTCCCCGTTGCATCTACAACCTATCCTGAGCGATGGGTTCAGCGCTACTTCGCTCAGAACTATATGGATATTGACCCCGTTTTGGCGGCCGGATTTGAGCGCGCCCTCCCTTATTCTTGGGATGAAGTGGTGATCAACGACGATTTAGCCGATAATCAAAAGAATTTTTTTATGGAAGCGGATGATTTTAAGCTTCGCAATGGATTGTCCGTGCCCATCAATGGTTACGCCGGTGAATTTGCGTTGATGACCATGGTCGCCAATGGCAATCCGGATGAGGCGCACGAGACCATCCATGAACATCGCCACACCATGCACCTGTTGACCATGTACTACCACAATCACGCGTCTTCGATGCTGGTTGGTGAGGCTCTCAAACGTTTTAGCCCAACACTAACCAAACGCGAAACAGAGGTCCTGACGTGGGTGGCGAACGGCAAAACAACCTGGGAAACGTCGGAAATACTCTCCATCGGAGAAACGACTGTTCTCACGCACATCGAAAACGCCAAGCGTAAACTAAACGCTCCCTCGCGCACCCAGGCCGTCGTCAAAGCCATTTATCTCGGCCTTATACAAGGCTAAACACCCCCATTTTTCGCCATTTTGAAATACACCTCCTAACATCTTAGGAGGTACACACTCGCGTATTTCCAGTCTCATTCCCCTACGGGCAAACCTAAGGGAGCGAGATAATGTTCAAAGCAATTACACGCGACAATGCACACCTTCACGGCGACACGTTGGAGTCCATGTTCGAGCTGCGGCACGAGGTCTTCATCAAGCGTCTTGGTTGGGATTTGAATGGTCAAGAGGGCCAGGAACGCGATCAGTTTGATCATGGCGACGCGGTCTACCTGGTGTTGGAAAACGACCGCAAGCAAGTGGTGGCCAGCGCACGCATGCTGCCAACCACGGCCCCCAATCTATTGGGTGACGTCTTTCCGCAATTGGCGCTCCCCCATAAGGTGCCAGTATCGGATTCCATCTGGGAAGTCACCCGCCTTGCCGTTGATCACCGCAAGGAACGTCTCACATGCGCCAACATTTCCAATGTTTCCGGCGCGCTGTGGTGCAGCTTGGCCGAATTCGGCCTGGCGATGAACCTCAGCCATTTCGTTTCCGTATCAGACGTCCGATTGGAACGCATCATGCACCGCATTGGCTGGTCGCTGCAGCGTCTCGGCAAAGCCATTGATATTGACGGTGTCGGCGTTGCTGGTGAACTCGTTGATGTTTCTTATGAAACTCTCGGTAAGTTCCGCCGTCGGTTTGGCCTAAACGGACCAGTCCTCAATACAGCCACACTCTCGAACATCCTGACATCCACGACCAAAAAGGCAGCGTAATGAGCAAAATCACCAACAGAAACCCAAATACAAATACAAATCTGAATGTAATGCTTGCCTATCTCGAAGAAGAGGTCGAGCAAGCCGAAAGCCCCGAGCAAATTGCCGATGTGTTGAAAGTCATCAAGACCATGTTGACGGAAACGCAACCCATCAACACGGTAATGGGTCTGCCCAATATTCGTGCGGAGGTTATGCTCAACACGCCGGACCAGAACTGCAACGTGGCGACCAAAGTGCCCGAAAGCCTGATCACCACCTTTTACGACCTGTCGGACAAAATGAACCAGTTACAAATGGAAGACCCTGAAACGTTCGAAAATGCGTCGAAGGCCCTAAGCTGGTTGGCCAATAACGACAAGTGCCTGAACTGATCCGACCTCACAGACTTAAGACGCAAAACGGGGGCTTCCTAAAAGGAAGCCCCCGTTTTGCATTTAACATATTATCGGCGGCGATTAGACGCCGGCGACCGCGGCCACTTCGGCGGCGAAGTCTTCTTCTTTCTTTTCGATGCCTTCACCAAGGCCGAAACGAACGAAGGATTTGACGTCAACGCCAGCAGCTTCGGCAGCTTTGCCGACTTTGCTTTCGCCGTCGATGACGAAGGTCTGTTCCAACAAGCAAACTTCTGCGTAGTACTTGTTGATGCGGCCAACGATCATCTTTTCGATGATTTCTTCGGGCTTGCCGGATTCACGGGCCTGTTCGGTGAGAACCTGCTTTTCGCGTTCCAGCAATTGTGGGTCGAGATCGTCACGCGACAGCGACGCCGGGTTGACGGCGGCAACATGCATGGCGACCTGCTTGCCAAAGGTGGTGGCCTCTGCGCCGGTCGCTGCGACCAAAACGCCGATTTTACCAAGACCGTCGGCGATTGCGCCGTGCATGTAGGAGGCCACTTCGCCACCGTCCACGCTGAGCACCTGCACGCGGCGGATGTTCATGTTCTCGCCAATGGTCGAGATCAGGTGGGTCAGTTCTTCAGCCACGGTGCGGCCCGTTTCGGGGTAATCCATGGCGTTGAGTGCATCAATGTCGCCGTTTGACGCCAAGCCGAGCTTAGCAACGGTGGACACGAAGCCCTGGAACTGTTCGTTGCGCGACACAAAGTCGGTTTCGGAGTTCACTTCGACAACAGCGCCTGTAGAACCTTCGACGGCAACGCCGACGAGGCCTTCAGCAGCGATACGACCAGCCTTTTTAGCGGCGGCCGCAAGGCCCTTGGTGCGCAGCCAATCGATTGCACCATCGATGTCGCCATCGGTTTCGCTCAAGGCCTTTTTGCAGTCCATCATGCCCGCGCCGGATTTGTCGCGGAGCTCTTTAACCAAAGCAGCAGTAATAGCAGCCATCTTAAATATCTCCTTTAAGATGTTGTCCTAGCATATTGCTATGACATAATTTTTACGCAGCAGCTTACTCGGTAGGAGCAGCAGCTTCTTCAGCGGCGGGTGCGGCGGCTTCGGCTGCCGGCGCAGCTTCAGCAACCGGGGCAGCCTCCACAACGGCTGTGGCTTCAGCAGCCGGCAGCACTTCAGCGATCGGCTCAGCAGCCGCGCCAAGATCGCCGCCGCTGTTACCCACTTCAGCCTGGATACCGTCCAGCACAGCGCCGGAAATCAGTTCGCAGTACGTGGTGATGGCGCGGATCGCGTCGTCGTTGCCCGGGATCGGAAAATCGACGCCCTTAGGGTCGGAGTTGCTGTCCAGCACGGCCACAACGGGGATGCCCAGCTTGTTGGCTTCGGCGATGGCGATGGCTTCTTTGTTGGTGTCGATCACGACCATGATGTCGGGAAGACCGCCCATGTCCTTGATGCCGCCCAGCGCCAGTTCCAGCTTGTCGCGTTCGCGCGTCAGCTGCAGCAATTCTTTTTTGGTCAAACCTTCGCTCTTGGCGACGTCGCCCAACTGAGAATCGAGTTCGCGCAAGCGTTTGATGGAACCGGAAATGGTGTTCCAGTTGGTCATCATGCCGCCGAGCCAGCGGTGGTTGACGAAGTACTGACCGCAGTTGCGTGCGGTCTCAGCAACTTTGTCAGCCGCTTGACGCTTGGTGCCGACGAACAGCACACGACCGCCACCAGCGACAGCGTCGCGCACGGCTTCCATGGCGCGGCCAAGGAGCGGCGCGGTCTGGCCGAGATCAATGATGTGAACCTTATTGCGCGCACCAAACAGGTACGGCGCCATTTTCGGGTTCCAGCGGCGGGTGTTGTGACCAAAGTGGACACCAGCTTCAAGGAGCTGGCGCATGGTAAAGGTTGGCATTGCCATTGTTGTATTCCTATTCCGGTTAAGCCTCCGCGGACACTCGTCTCTGCTTCGAGAGACACCGGAGCGACAATCCGGCGAATTTGCGCCGGTGCCGCACGTCCACGTGCGAAATCACGTCCCCTCATGGAACGTGTGGGCGGTTTCTACGCTGAGACCCGCCACAATGCAAGGGAATTTCATCGCACCGCCCACTGAAAAATGCCTTATAATGCCAATACACTCAATATGGGTTTATGACATAAGCCAGTTCGGTTAATACTCACCATAAAATGTTCAGTTAGGGCTACTCAGGGCGACTATCGAAAGATCATGATTAATCGCAGAATTTCGACCCAGTTCACCCTTCTCTTTGCTGCTGTGCTTTTGGGCACGCTGGCCCTGCTTGGAACATCGACGTACACGACACAGCGCGTGGAGCACCGTGTTGCAGAAATAACGGAGCAAACACTGATCGTCACAGCATTGCTCCACGAGATCCGCCATGCCGGTTCTGCTGTTACGTTTTCCCTAAACGAAAGTGTCCTGCTGTCGTTGTTGGCGGAACCCGATCAAGGTGCAACAAGAGATTTGGCCGAAGTCCGCGCTGAATTCGACGCACACACGGCTTTGATGCTGGACCGACTGTCCAAATACAGCCACTTCATCGACACATACTTCCCCGATGAAACAAAAACACGCGATGACATTTTGCTTATCAGCGGCGCATTGACCCGCTCAACGGCAACATTTTTCAAACGCATGGACAGTGTGAAAACACCCGTCAAACCGATGACGCGCGCCCAATTGCAAATTTTCACGAATAATTTCAAATCGATAGAAAGAGACTTCTTAGCTCATATCGACGCCGCGCTTGCTTGGGAATCTGAAGAACTTCATGAACGCGTCAAAACGCTCAACGCCACTTTACGCATGTCGCAGAAAGCCGTGTGGATTGTCTTTGTCGCTTTGTTCTTGCTTGTGCTGTTCACCGGACAGCTCATGGTCCGTAAAATCATCAATCGTATCGAGAATTTAAACGGGGTTGTTAACGACATCAGCTCCTTTGATCTGTCCGCGCGGGTTGAAGAAAATGGATCCGATGAACTGAGCGAGCTGGCTGTACACTTCAACACCATGGCCCAGCGCCTGCAGGACATGAACGAAAGACGCGACCTGGACGAAGAGAAGCTCAAAAACTTTAACGAGCAACTTCACATTTTGGTCGAAGCCCAAACCAAGGAGCTTCGAACGGCCAAAGACCGCGCCGAAGCAGCAAGCACCGCAAAAACGCGTTTTCTTTCCGCCATGAGCCATCAGCTACGCACACCGCTGAACGCCATTATGGGCTACACTCAAATCCTTGATATAAACGGCGTCCAGACGTCATCTCTTGATGCGAAGCGACACCTTGGCGCGATCATGAAAAGCAGTGAAGTCTTGCTGGCGCTGATTGATGAAATTCTGACGCTATCGTCAATTGAAACTGCAACTTTCCCCATTCAGATGGGCGAAACCAACTTAACGCAGGTGTTAAAGAACAGCATCGATGACATAGGTGCGCTCGCGAAGCACCACCAAATCACCATTGTCAACGAAGTGGACGCTATCCATCTGCCACGCGTGCTCACGAATAAGGATCATTTGCAAAAAGTGTTTTCCAATTTGTTGACCAACGCGGTGAAATACAACCGCATCAATGGCCGCGTGGTCATCAAATCATCTCTTTTGAGCAACAACAACAAGGTCAGGATCACCATCACAGATACCGGCCAGGGCTTTCACGAGGACTATCCCGGTCAAATTCTTGAACCTTTCGAACGATTGACGTTTGAAAACTCGCCGATAGAAGGCGGCGGGGTCGGCCTCACCATCGTCAAGAGGTTCTTGACCAACATGGAAGGCGAGCTCGGCTATCGTTCGACCCCCGACCAGGGTAGCGAATTTTGGATCGACCTGCCCGCCGCCGTTGATCTGGTGACCGCATAAGCGGTCCGTCAGCGCCAACCATTGCAGGAGAGATGTTTGATGCGTTACCACCAAGGTCGCCTGATCCGCCAAAACGAGCTTTTCATCCGCAACTGCAAGGTTTGCGGTCTATTTCTGATTGTTGTGATCGGCGGCTTAGCCCTGGCGGGCTGATTGTGTTTTGGCCTAAATCTCCATCACCTCGGCGATGCCGGCGATGGAATACACTGCATGCAGCAGTTCCGGAGTCACGGATATAGGTTTGTGCTTGAGATCTACGCGGGTCTCAAACTGCGGGGTGCGCACCATGATCTGCACCAGCCCCCTGCCCGGTTTGGCGTCCGCGAAAGCCGCTTGCAATGCCGCCAAAGGTTTATCGTCGGTGATGGTAATTTGCAGCCCCGCCGAGGTTTGCGACGCCATTTTGTCCAACCCGCGAATGGATTGAGCTAGCAGCTTGACGCTTTCACCTTCAAACTGCGCCGTGGCCTTGATCAGCACTGCGGTTCCCGGTTCCAGCAAATCGGCCGCAGCCGCTAGGGTTTCGGAAAACAGCATCGCTTCATAGGACCCTGACGCGTCAGAAAAAGTGACAAAAGCATAGCGCGAGCCCTTTTGGCTGATGCGTTCTTTTTTGCTGACCACGGTGCCCGCCAGGGTGAAGTTGCCCGCTTGGCCGCGCGACAAAACCTTTGAAATGGGCACCACATCCAAGCGCTGCAGGCTTTTGCCGTAACTATCCAACGGGTGCGCGCTGAGATAAAAACCGATCGCATCGAATTCTTCGCGCAACCGTTCCATCGGCGGCCATTCGGGCACGTCGGCCAGACGAATGGTCTGTTTAGGCTGATCGCCCCCGCCGAACAGGCCAATCTGGTTGCTTTCGCGTTCCGATTGCTGGGCGGAGGCTTCGCCCATGATCGCCTCGATCCCCATATGCAGTTGTTTGCGGTTGGGGTTAAGGGTGTCGAACGCACCGGACCGGACCATATTTTCCATCTGGCGCTTGTTGACCTGGTGAGTATCCAGACGCCCTGCGAAGTCTTCCAGATCTTTGAAACGCCCGTTCTTTTCGCGTTCTTCAATGATGCTGGCCATCGCCGCCTCGCCGACGTTTTTCAACGCCGCCAATGCGTAACGAATGGCGGTGGGCTTGCCGTCCGCATCGCGTTCGACCTTGAAATAGGTTTCCGACGCGTTGACGTCAGGCGACAACAGCTTGGCCCCCATGCGGTCGAGTTCCTGGCGGTAGGCATTGAGCTTGTCGGTGTTGCCCAGATCAAGCGTCATGGATGCGGCCATGAACTCGTAGGGGAAATTGGCCTTCATATAGGCCGTGTGGTACGCCACCAAGGCGTATGCAGCGGCGTGCGATTTGTTGAAGCCGTAGCCGGCGAATTTGTTGACCTGCTCGAATATTTCGCCAGCCTTGGCCGCTGGCACACCGCGCGCCTCAGCCCCTTCGATGAACATCGCACGTTGCTTGTCCATCTCCGCTTGGTCTTTTTTACCCATGGCGCGGCGCAGCAAATCGGCGCCGCCGAGCGAGAAGCCAGACAACACCTGGGCGATCTGCATGACCTGTTCTTGATAGATCATGATGCCGAAGGTTTCTTTGAGGATCGGCTCCAGCGTCGGGTACAGATAATCAGGCTCTTCTTCGCCGTGCTTACGACGAATATAGCTTGGAATGTTTTCCATCGGACCCGGACGATACAGCGCCACGATGGCGATGATGTCTTCAAACGTGGTCGGACGCATCTGGCGCAGCTGGTCTTTCATACCTGCCGATTCCAGTTGGAACACACCTTGGGTTTCGGCGCGCTGCAATAACTCGAACGACGCAGCGTCATCCAACGGCGCGGTGGTCAGATCGATGGTATGCCCACCCTCAGACGCGAACTTCACCGCCGTGGCCAACACGGTCAGAGTTTTCAGACCCAGGAAATCGAACTTAACCAGACCGGCTTGTTCGACGAACTTCATGTTAAAGCCTGTCACCGGCATGTCGGACCGTGGATCGCGGTACAGCGGTACCAATTGATCCAGCGGTCTGTCGCCGATCACCACGCCCGCCGCGTGGGTCGATGCGTGACGGTAGAGCCCTTCGAGCGGTTTGGCGATTTCGATCAGGCGCGCGACTTCGTGCTCTTCCTTGATCATGCGGCGAAGTTCTGGCTCAGCCTCCACCGCTTCGGGCACGGTCAGCGCCTTGCCAGGGTCGTTGGGCACCATTTTACAAATGCGGTCCACCTGACCGTAAGGCATTTCCAGCACGCGCCCGACGTCGCGCAACACGGCACGGGCTTGCAACTTACCGAACGTGATGATCTGGGCGACGTGATCGCGACCATATTTGTCTTGAACGTACTTGATGACTTCGTCACGGCGGTCTTGACAGAAATCGATATCGAAATCAGGCATGGACACACGTTCGGGGTTCAAGAAACGTTCGAACAGCAAACCGAACCGCAACGGATCCAGATCGGTGATGGTCAGCACCCAAGCCACCACAGAGCCGGCGCCCGAACCACGTCCCGGGCCCACGGGAATGCCATGGTCCTTAGCCCATTGGATGAAATCGGCAACGATCAGGAAGTAGCCGGGAAAGCCCATCTGGATGATGACGCCCAGCTCAAACTCCAGCCGTTCGCGGTACGGCCTGGCGATGGCCAGTTTATCTTCGTCCGACAGACCGGGTGTGAAGACTTGAGCTTCGAGGCGTTTATCCAGCCCTTCATGGGCCTGTTTGCGCAGTTCGTCTTCTTCGTTTAGACCCTCACCGCAATCGAAAGGCGGCAAGATCGGATTGACCCGTTCGACCTTGTAGGCGCAGCGCTGGGCGATGACCAGAGTGTTAGCGATGGCCTCAGGCACATCGGCGAACAACACCTTCATTTCCTCGGCGCTTTTAAAATAATGATCCGGGGTCAAGCGGCGACGCTGATCTTGGCTGACGTAGGCGCTTTCGGCGATGCAAACCAGCGCATCGTGGGCTTGGAACATGTCGCGCCCCGGATAAAACGCTTCATTGGTGGCGACCAGCGGCAGGTTCTTGTCATACGCCATGTCGATGAGGCGCGGCTCAATCTGCGCTTCCTCTTTCAAACCATGACGCTGCAACTCGATATACAGTCGACCGGGATAGGCCTTCGCCAGACGGTCTAGACAAGCTTCGGCATGCTCAAGCTGACCATCCACCAACAAACGCCCCACCGGACCGTGAATGGAGCCTGTGAGTAGGATCAAGCCGTCGGAATACTTCTCCAAGTTTTCGATGGTGACTTGCGGGTCTTCAACGTTCTCGCTTTCCATGTAAGCGGTGGATAGCAATTTCAAAATATTGCGATATCCGGCGTCATTTTGCACCAGCAGAACCACTTGATCGGGGCGCTGGACGCTTACCGTGCGGCCCATGGTGGGATTATCGCCACCCTCGCGGCTCACCGCGATCTGCCCGCCAATGATCGGTTGCACGCCACTGTCAGCGGCCGAAAGGGAGAATTCAAGTGCGCCGAACAGGTTGTTGGTGTCGGTCACCGCGACCGCGGGCATCTTGAAGCTTTGACACAAGCCCATCAGTTCTTTGATCCGGATGGCGCCTTCGGACAGGGAATAAGCGCTGTGGACGCGCAAATGGACAAAATCAGCGTGAGACATAGACAAATCAAACCATATCCGGGTCGATTCTGCCCACCCCAAAGTTATCCCCACGTCCCCTGTGAAATGCCGGGTGGATTGCCTGGAAAAAAAGTCCGTCACAAATGAACTCTTGGGGCGTCTTCTCATAAGGTCAGGAGCACCCCCCCATGTCCGATGTTGCACCAACTCAATTGCCACAAACGCCGCCTCAAGCCTTGCCTGAGGGCGCGGTGCAACCTCCTGCGCCCCAACCTCAACCAGCGGCCCAACCTTCGCCACAAACCACGCCGCCCCCTGCCCCGCAACCCGCCCCGCAACCCGCCCCGCAAACGAACGATGACACAGCGCCTGACGACCGCCTGCGCAGCGCCGTCGAAGACGCCCAAGCGCTACTCGATTTCGCCGCACGGCACGCCATCGACATCGAACATGACATCGTCGCACCGCTGATCACCTCGCACGACAAAATGGCCCAAGACGGTGTCTTGAACGGCGACGAAAAAGCACAGTTCTGGGCGGCCTTTGGCGGTATCATCAAACGGGTTGAGCCGGTGTCGGTCGACAGTATCCATTTCACCAATTCACGCTTTGACGATGATGCCCCGGGCACTTGGTTTCGCAAGTTATTCAAAAAATCCAGCCCCGCAGACCAAGTGTTGCGCCGTTATTTAACGGTGGCGGTTTTTTCGCTGTTGTCCCTGCTGGCGTTGCAGATGGAGTGGGCTATCGGCATGGCCATATTCAATGACGCCTACAAGGTTCACGGCTACCTGCTCGACACGACATCGGAGTTGACGTCGGCGAAATTAATGAGTGAGTCTTTAAAAAACACAAACTCCGTCGCCGGCGCCGACGCGGCGATCAAACTTGAGCAGCTCGAACGCCGCCATGCGCAAGACGGCTCATGGGACGATGTCTCATACGTGCGGCTGTGGTGGTGGAACCGTCAAATCGCGGGCCTGTTGCCGCCTTACGATTTACAGCTGAGTAAAGATGGATCGCGAAGCGATGAAGGACCGCCGATTGAAGCGGGCCTCGTCAAGCTTGATGCGGAAGGGCAACGACGCATCGAATTCACCCGCGCGCAGCTCACACTGCAGGTGATTTCAGATTACGTGTTGGTGGCGCTGTTCGCGTTGCTGGGCTCCATGACCCAGGCCTTGCGCAGTCTTTCGGCGGAAATCGACGCCGTATCACTGACCGCCAGCCGACTTTACGCCATCCGCACCCGGATCATTTTAGGGGTCATTGCCGGGGTTTGCATGGCTTGGCTGATCATCATCTCATCAAGCGATGGCAGTGCCGACCCGACGAGCCAATCGGCGCCGCTTTCGTCGATCAGTTTTTTGGGTGCATTTACCCCCTGGGCGATGGCCTTTATATCGGGCTACAGCGTGGAAATTTTCTTCGCCGCACTGGAACGTGCCATTTCCTTCATCACCCACCGCATCGGGACAACGCCTATCTCATCTGCGAAATCCGTGGAAAACCACAAGCAAGAAAATCTGCAAAAGACGATGCCATCGGCTTCGCCATCAACACCACCAGTCCATACACCGGCAACAACGCAGACTGCGACAACAGCGCAAGCTCCGCCAACAGCCCCCCCCACACCAACGCAGCAAAGCTGAGTGCTTTATCCGCCACAGGCTTTGCCATCCACACCGTTGTTGCTACTCGCGAGCTTCGACGCGGGCTTGTTCCAGGCGCAATTGCTCCAGCAAGTGGGTCGCGAAATCGTCGTCGGCGCTTAGGCCCAACCCTTCAAAATGGGTCAGTTCGTCCGCCGCCAAGCGCTTGCGCCAACCGGATTTTTGCAGGTCCGGCTTGTCATTGAAATGCGACACGTGGCCCAGGCACAAATACGCCACCGGCTCGACGTTGGGTCCAAGGCCCAAAACCTCTTTCAAACGCTGTTGGTCCAAGATGCTCACCCAGCCCACGCCTAAGCCTTCGGCGCGCGCCGCCAGCCACAAATTTTGCACCGCACACACCGTGCTGTAGAGGTCCATTTCCGGAATATGGGTGCGGCCCAAAACCACCGGCCCGGCGCGGTCCTTATCACAGGTGATACACAGGTTGAGGGGCGCTTCGAGGATGCCTTGAAGTTTGAGGTTGCGATAGGTTTCGCGCTTTTCACCGTCAAACATCTGGGTCGCTTCGGCGTGGGCCGTCTCGAACAACGCATGGATTTTTTGCTTGGTCTCATCGGCGCGCACGACGATAAAACTCCACGGCTGCATAAACCCCACCGAAGGGGCGTAATGCGCCGCCATCAAGATGCGGCTGAGCATCGCTACGTCTACGGGTTCAGACGTAAACTGCCCGCGCACATCGCGGCGCGAATAAATGGTGCGGTACAGCGCTTGGCGCTCTGCAGCGCTAAAGTCGTGGTCGTTGGAATTGCCCATGATGTCCCGCGCGGCTTGGTGTGCATAAAAGATACGGCGTCGATGGACCGAACCACCGACGCCGTACGCACCTTAAGCCGGAGCACCGGCCTGAATCAATCTTCGTCCACACATATCCGATTGCGCAGCATCGCTTCGATGGTGCGCGCCGTCAACAAAGCCAACACCACGTTGAGAATAACAAACAACGTGCTCGCCAAAACGTGCATCCAGTCTTTGTCGGAAGCCTCCGCCATCACAAATGCGGCGACGGTCATCGCCGCCAGGGGGAACGAATACGCCCACCACGATAAAAAGAATTTGAGGCGCGCGAACTTCATCATCTGGGTCGAAATCATCAACGTCAAAAACAACGCCGTATGAAACAAGATGGTCGCAAACGCATCGATGGAGCCGGTCAATTTAACGTACGACAAGAAGCCCACGGCCGGCGGCGCTATCAAAATAAAGAACGTCGGTAGTAATTTATCGGGCAACGGATTGTGAAAAATGATGCGGTAAAACACGATCACCTTCAACACCAACCAAAACACCAAACCAACGGAAAAGAAAAACCACGACAGGTCCATAAAGCCATGCTGAACGCCGCCGAGTGGCGCGACGATGTTGCCCACCACGGGGATGAACCATGATGGGTTCATGTGATGGATTTCAAAATGGGTGTGGTTGATCCACGACGACAAAACGTAAAGCGTCAGCACAAGATGCAGCCCCGCCCCAACCATCCATAAAACTTTGGAGAGTTGCGGGTTGAACTGATACGCGACCACAGAAATCAAAAGCAAGCTGATGGATATGGCGGGAAAGAAGCTCAGCCGCACCGGATGACGCAGCTCCTTGAGTACCGCGTCGCGGTGGAAAACAAATTTGGAGAAATAGCCCGCCAACAGCACCACAAACACGACGGCGGTGATCGCGGCGTGATACGGGCTGACCATGAACGGCATGATCATAACCTGCTCCGCCTTTTCCCACGCCAGCGTCAGACCGCACAGCCCCATCACCACAGCGAAAAAAGATATCGGCATATGCGCCAACCGCGTGGGTGTCGCAGGCAATTGTTCCTCAGTGTTCATTCGGTCGGCCCTTCTCAAACCACAAACGCGCGGATGCGCTTCCCAAACAAAATTTGGGAGATACACACACATATATCAAGTGAACTTTATCGTTCAACCTTCGATTAGGTGTCCGTCATCGACGCGCACGATGCGGTCCATGCGTGCGGCCAAGTCCGGATTGTGGGTGGCGATCACAGCCGTCAGACCGGACTTACGGGTCAAGTTCAGCAACATGTTGAACACATCGCCCGCAGTGTCGGGGTCGAGGTTTCCTGTCGGCTCGTCGGCCAACAGCAGTGACGGCGCATTGGCCAGTGCGCGACCGATGGCGACGCGTTGTTGTTCGCCGCCCGAAAGCTTCGCCGGTCGGTGGCTGGCGCGATCTTTCAGGCCCAGCATTTCGAGCAATTGTTGGGCGCGCTCACGCGCCACGGTCTTGCCCAGACCGGCGATGATCTGCGGAATGACGATGTTTTCCAGGGCCGAAAATTCCGGTAGCAAGTGGTGATACTGATAGACAAAGCCTAAGTGTTCGCGGCGAATTTCGGTGCGCCGGTCATCACCTAGTTTAGAGCATGCCTCGCCCGCGATGATGATCTCGCCCGCATCGGGCTTTTCCAACAAACCGGCGATTTGCAGCAAGGTCGACTTGCCCGATCCGCTGGGCCCGACCAAGGCGACGATTTCGCCCGCGTTGACCTTCAGCTCCGCGCCCTTCAGCACATGCAAGGCGGTGTGGCCGCTGCCAAAATGGCGTTTAACGCCGTTCAGGTGCAGCACCGGGTTTTGCGGTTTATTCATAGCGCAGCGCCTCCGCCGGGTCCAAGCGCGCGGCGCGCCACGACGGATAGATGGTGGCGAGGAACGACAAACCCAGCCCCATCAGCACCGTGGACAGAACCTCCATCGGATCGACCTTGGCGGGCAGTTGCGACAGGAAGTAAATTTCCGCAGCAAACAGTTCGGTGCCGGTGATGTTTTGAATCCACTGGCGAATGCTTTCGATGTTGAGCGAAAACCACAGTCCCAGCCCAAACCCACCCATGGTGCCGATCACGCCGATGCTGGCGCCGGCTAAGAAAAACACCCGCATAATCATACCGCGCGTCGCCCCCATGGTGCGCAAGATGGCGATGTCGCGGCCTTTATCTTTAACCAGCATGATCAGGCTGGAAATGATGTTGAACGCCGCGACCACGATGATCAACGTCAAGATCAAGAACATCACGTTGCGTTCAACTTGGATCGCGTTGAAAAAGCTGGCGTTGGTTTTTTGCCAATCCATCACCCGCGCCTGTTCGTCAAGCGCGTGTTTGATGTTTGTGCTGATGCCATCGGTGTTGTCGGGATCTTTGACGAACACTTCTAGATTGTTAACGCTGTCTTTCATCTGGAAATATACCTGGGCGGCATGCAACGGGATGTAGGCAAAGCCGCTGTCGTATTCGAACATGCCGATGGAGAACGTCGCCGCCACTTCGAACGCTCGCATGCGCGGCACGGTGCCGAACGCGGTGGGCTGGCCCTTGGGCGAGATGATGGTGATTTTATCGCCCACCCGCACGCCCAGGCGGCGCGCCAATTCAGCGCCGATTATAACGCTGTCATCAGCGCCAAAGGCTTCCAAGCTGCCCGATTGTATGTTGTCGGCGATGATATCGCGAGCCAGCAAATCGGTGGACTTGATGCCGCGCAGCACCAAGCCGCGCGCTTGGCCGTTGTTGGTGGCCATCACTTGGCCTTCGATCAACGGCGTGGCGCTGAGCACGCCGGGTACCCCCCGCACGATGTTCGCTTTGGCGTCATAGTCGGTCATCTGGCCGATCGGTGCGTAGATGTTGACGTGACCATTGAGGCCCAAAATACGATTCATCAATTCAGCGCGAAAGCCGTTCATCACGCTCATCACGATGATCAGGGTCGCAACGCCAATGGCGATGCCCAACAAGGAAAACCAGGCGATCACGGAAACGAAGCCTTCTTGCCTACGGGCGCGAAGGTATCGCACGGCCATCATCCACTCAAACGCGGAAAACATCGGTATCACAATTCCTTATAGGGGTTATCTACGAGATGTCTCGCGACTTTAGGCGAAGCCCTTCACCAGGGCAAATCTTTGGGTAAACTAATTACAAAATGAGGCGCTACTGTGTCCCATTCTTTTGCAAACGAAGCTTGCACGCGCGTTCAATGGCGCGTGCATCCTCAGCGAGCAACGACTTGCCGTTGAACGTCAAACCGCCGGATGCGAGATCATACTGAATGGTGGCGATGCCCGCCGTGGCGTCGAACATGGCCGCCGCGCCAAAACCATAGCGTCCCGCCAGATCGAGACCAAAATCGATGACGATTTCGTCCGGAACCTTAATCGCGCCCAAGGGGAGCCCATCGGACGGTTTTAGATCAGCAGGCGCAACGGCATTTCCGTGCACATCGACGCCAGCTTTATAGGCCACGTCGTCTCGGGCTTTGTGGCGGATCAAAAGACGACAGTCCTCAAGGCTCACCGACATGTGAGTGATCTGTTTCTCATCTTCTTGTGCGCCATCTTGGGCAAGCGCAGGAAGCGAGAGCATCGTAAACGTCACGATCAAAGGGGCTGTTAAAATACGTCTCATATCAATTCTAAGCTATGGTTCAATCTGACTTTTGCGCCAGCAACCACGGCGGGTTGCTTTTGAGCACCGCTTTATACGTTTGGCAATCCTCACTGTGCGCCCCAATAAGATAGCCGGTGCTCATGAGAAATTCGTTAACCACTTCCGGTCCGGTGAATTTAAAGGTCTTTTTGAACAATTTGACCCACGCGCTGAGCTCTTGGGGGTGATGCGCCGCCAACCAACTGGCAAAACCACCATCAGAGGCGCGTAATTCTTGCACCACGCCCGCATTGTGAATGATGGATGTGACCTTAAGGCGGTTGCGGATGATGCCGGGGTCGTTCAAAAGACGCTCGATATCGCGCTCGCCATATGCCGCCACGATATCCACATCGAAGCCGTCAAACGCCGCCACGGTGGTCGGGCGTTTTTTCAGCACCAATTCCCACGACAAACCCGCCTGGAAAATCTCCAGACACAGCAGCTCGAACAACGCCTGCTCGCCCTTACCGGGAAAGCCGTATTCGGTGTCGTGATACGGGCCGTGGATAGGATGTCCGGGGGCCGTTTTACAATAAGCGCTCATCACCACCAACTGTTGCGATAGGCTGCGTGGATAAACAGAATTGAAAAACACACCAAGGCCACCATCGTGGCAGTGAAAGCCACCCACACAACCACTTTGCGGTCCATGCGCACGGTGCGCGCTTGTCTCATGCGTTGGGCGGGCTGATCGTTAAGTTGTCCCGTCATGCGTTCAATACCCACCTGTATGCGTGGTCGCCGGCCGCGCCATTGCGGTGATGTGATACATCCAGCCGACCCCAACTGTAAACACGACCAAAATGGCGACGATGATGGCGACCCATTTTTTGTTGATCGTGATCTGGCTTTGCCCGGTCATGACAAAGTCTTGCGGCGCTTTGTCGGGCTTGTTTTGAGGTTGCTCGTTCATTGTTTCCTCCCAAACATGTTGGAGGAAATGCGTCAGGCTTGCTCCAACTCGATGAGCGTAGCGCAAAAATCTTTTGGATGCAGGAACAAAACAGGTTTGCCGTGCGCGCCGATTTTAGGCTCGCCCCCGCCCAGAACACGCACCCCATCGGCGCTCAGCTTGGCGTTGGCGGCGTTGATGTCATCGACTTCGAAGCACAAATGATGAATGCCGCCATCCGGGTTCTTGGCCAAAAAGCCATTAATCGGCGAGTTTTCGTCCAGCGGTTCCAACAACTCGATCTTGGTGTTGGGCAGCTCGACAAACACCACCCGCACGCCATGATCAGGCTCGTCATGCGGCTCAGACACTTTTGCGCCCAGTTGATCGCGGTATTTGGCGGTGGCCGCTGCCAAGTCCGGTACGGCGATTGCGACGTGATTGAGATTACCGATCATGGGGGAGGTCTCCTATCTGTTTGTCACACCCGAACCAAGTGAACGGATGTGACAGCATTTTTGTTGAACGTATTGCGGAAATAGCGACGCACCGCCATACGCACCGCTTCGGCGACGAGATCGTCTTTGCGCAGGTCTTTTTTCGACAGCCGTTCGACCGCGTCTTCGGCGGCGTCCAGCACATCGTCTTCGTAATCAAAATCGCCCGTGTCCAGCAAACCGCTGGTGGTGAGGATCGGATCGCCCTTCACGTTGCCGACTTTGTCGATGACCATGGTGATGGTCGCACTGCCGTTCCACAGCGCACGCGCGCGTCCACGCACCAGCTCGCCGTCCAACGGCACCACGCGCCCGCCTTCCAATGCCAAGCGACCCGACGGCACCTGTTCGATCACCGCCGCCGGTCTCGGCGCGATGCGGATCATGCCGCCGTTTTCATTAATGACGGTTTCCTTGACTTGGGCAGAGCGCGCAAGCTTGGCGTGTTCGGTCAAGTGGCGCATTTCGCCATGCACGGGGATCGAGATTTGCGGCTTCACCGCCTGATACATTTCCAGCAATTCATCGCGCGCCGGATGGCCCGATACGTGGATAAAGGCGTCCTTATCGGTGATCAAGTTGATGCCACGGCGCACCAAGCGATTTTGCAACCGGCTGATGGTTACTTCGTTGCCGGGGATTTGGCGCGAGGAAAAGATCACCGTATCGCCGGAATTCAAATAGATGCGCGGATGTTCGTCGGCTGCGATGCGCGCCAAAGCGGCGCGGGCTTCGCCCTGCGACCCGGTGCAGATCAACAGCACCTTATCTTTGGGAATATCGCCGAAATAATCTTCGTCGAGGAATTTCGGCGCATCCTGCAAGTAGCCGTTTTCCTTGGCCGCATCAATCATCCGCCAAAATGACCGCCCGGCTAAGACGACTTCACGGCCAACCGCTTTGGCGACCTTCGAAATGGTATCCAGACGCGCAACGTTGGACGCAAAGCACGTCACCACCACGCGGCCTTCGCAGCCTTCGACGACTTTCTTCATGGACTCGTAGATGTCGCCTTCCGACCCGCTGGTCCCGGGGGTGAAGACATTGGTGCTGTCACACACCATCGCCAGCACGCCCTCGTCGCCCAGCTTGCGCAACGCGGGCATGTCGTAAGGCTCGCCGATCACCGGATTGGGGTCGAGCTTCCAATCTCCAGTGTGCAGCACGGTGCCCAGTGGCGTGCGAATCGCCATGCCGTTGGGCTCTGGAATCGAGTGGGTCAGCGTGATCAGGTCGATCTCGAACGGGCCCACCTGGAAAGTGCCGTTCAGCGGGATTTCAACAATCGGCACAATGTCCAGCAAGCCGACTTCGGCCAACTTGCGCTGCACGATGGACACCGTAAACGGGGTCGCATAAATGGGACAGCCAAAGCGTTCCCACAGATACGGCACCGCGCCGAGGTGATCTTCGTGGGCGTGGGTCAAAACGATGCCCGCAAGTTTGTCTTTGTGTTTTTCGATATAGGCCGGATCCGGCATGATGACATCGACGCCCGGATGGGTGCCGTCACCAAACGTGATGCCCAGATCAACCATCATCCAGGTGGGATTGCCGGGCTTGCCGTAACCGTAAAGGTTCAGGTTCATACCGATCTCGCCGGCGCCACCTAGGGGCAGGAACAGAAGCTCTTCGTCGGCCATAACCTAAACCTAACCTTTGTTTCTTTTGTGGATCAGATACAGGCCCCGAAGCGTCAGGTCCTTATCGGTCCAATTGATGATGCGGGTGGCGTCCGCGAACATTTGCGCCAAACCGCCGGTCGCGACGACATCCATGTCGGCGCGGAATTCTTCGCGAATGCGCGCCACCATGCCTTCGATCATCGACACGTAGCCCCAATAGATGCCCGACTGCATTGCCGAAACGGTGCCGGTGCCGATCACCTTGGCGGGGCGTTCTACCGCCACGCGCGGCAATTTCGCCGCCGCCATGTGCAACGCTTCCAACGACAAATTGATGCCCGGCGCAATCACCCCACCCGCATAATTGCCGTCTTGATCAATGATGTCGAAGGTGGTCGCCGTGCCGAAATCGACGCAAATCAACGGCCCGCCGTATTTGGCGTTGGCCGCAACCGCATTGACCAAGCGGTCCGCGCCGACTTCATGGGCGTTTTCAATCTTGATCTCGACGCCCAATTCAACGCCCGGATCACCGATCACCAACGGCTGTGTCTGGAAGTATTTTTCGCACAAACTTTTCAGGTTGTGCAAAGTCGCTGGCACCACCGTGGCGATAATCGCATCACTGATATCGCCAGGCTGAATGTTTTCCAGTTCCATCAAGCGCAAAAGCCACACGCCATACTCATCAGACGTGCGGGTTGCTGTGGTGCTGGCGCGCCACTCGCCCTTGACCGCGCCATCATCGTCAAAGACGGCGAAGACCGTATTGGTGTTGCCTGAATCAATCGCTAAAAGCATGGTGCATATCTACCATTCAAGGTCCTTCGCGCCAATGCATTTCGCACGTGCAAAAGATTAGATTTCATGAGGAATTGACGGCATAAATACGTCACCCGCCGTAATGACGCGATTGGGCAGACCGTCACGATGCAAGATCAACGCCCCGTTTTCGTCCAGCGCGCCAAAAACCCCTTCCAGGGTTTCATTGGGCAGACGTACGGTCACCGGGCCGCCGACGCCGCGCGCACGCGCTAACCAATGGCGGCGGATGGGCCCAAATCCAAGGTTACGCCACGTCGCTACACCTGCCAAAATGCGTTTAGCCAAAGTGTCCAAGATCAAGGCGACATCAAGTCCCTGCCCCGTCACGCCTTGAGCCGCCAGCGACGTCGCTGGAAACGCCCTATCCTCGACCACCGGATGGGTGGCGACGTTCAAGCCAATGCCCAACACCAGCCAATCGAATTGGTCGCTTTCGAAAGCGGGCTGCGCCTCCATCAAAATGCCAGAGATTTTTTGCCCTTCGACCAGCACATCGTTGGGCCATTTGACGTTGACGAAGGCACCCGACGGCAAAATCACCTGAACCGCGTCGGCCACCGCATTGGCGGCGACGAAACTCAGCTGCGTCATCGTCTGCATTGGATACGGCATGCGCAAGATGATTGAAAAATACAGATTGCCTTGAACAGAAACCCATTCGCGCCCGCGCCGACCACGTCCTGCGGTTTGGGTTTTGGCCCACACCAGCGTGCAGTCGGGCGCACCTTCATCGGCCAAGCGTTTGGCTTCGGCGTTGGTACTATCGATGCTCTCCAGCTCCACAAGTACGTAAGGACTTGGGAGCTGGAGGCTCGGTTTTATCGTCATGGCAAAAGTCTTAGAACAGCGAGGCCGCAGCAGCATCCGCCCAGATGCTGACCGGAGCCAGACCAAGGAACAGCAGCACAACCACGGCGCCGGTCACGGCCAGAACCCCACTGATGGAACGCGGCAACGGGCTTTCCAACGGTTCGATCCCGGCATCATCGAAGTACATGATCTTGATGATGCGCAGGTAATAGTACGCCGACACCACACTCGCCAACACGCCGATGATGGACAGCGTATACAGCTGTGCTTCGATGGCGGCGAGGAAGATGTAAAACTTACCGAAGAAGCCCGCAAGCGGCGGAATGCCCGCCATCGAGAACATGAACACCGCCAAGACCGCCGCCATGCCCGGATGGGTTTTTGCCAATCCGCCCAGTTCGTTAATGTTTTCGACGTGACGTTCGCCACGACGCATGGCCATGATGCACGCAAACGTGCCGATGTTCATGAACACGTAAATCGCCAGATAGATCAAAACACTGGAGACGCCGGCTGCATTGCCGACCGCAAGGCCGATCAAGGCAAATCCAACGTGACCGATGGAGCTATAGGCCATCATGCGTTTGATGTTCATTTGTGCGATGGCGGCGAAAGACCCCAACACCATGGACAGGATCGAAATCAACACCACCACCTGTTGCCAGTCCGCAACCAGCGATCCAAACGGACCGACCATGACGCGCAGGAACAGCGCCAACGCGGCGACTTTCGGCGCGACGGCAAAGAAGGCCGTGACCGGGGTCGGCGCGCCTTCGTAGACGTCCGGCGTCCACATATGAAACGGCACGGCGGAAACCTTAAACGCCAGCCCCGCCATCACGAACACCAGCCCAATTACCAAGCCCATGGGCGTGTGCTCTTGGGCCGCAATGGTCGTTGCGATGGTGGCGAAATCAGTGGTGCCGGTGAAACCGTAAATCAAAGACGAACCGTACAGCAAGAAGCCCGACGCCAAGGCCCCCAGCACAAAGTACTTCAGACCCGCTTCGGTCGAACGGGTATCGTCACGGTGAAACGCCGCCAGCACATACAGCGACAGCGATTGCAGTTCCAACCCCATATACAAGGACATCAGGTTGCCCGCAGACACCATCATCATCATGCCCAACGTTGCAAAAATCACCAAAATGGCGAATTCGAAACGGTGCGCACCTTCGCGTTCCAGCCAATTTTGCGCCAAAATCAACGACATCGTCGAAGCGATCAAAATCAGCACCTTGGCAAAAGTCGCAAACGGGTCGGACACGAACAGACCGTCAAACGCAATGCGCGTATCGCCAGAAACCGTAAACACCAGCAACAGGGCCAAAACAAGCGTAACAATACCCAAGCCTGACGTCAGCCGCGACGCATGAACGATGCCGTCCGGCGTTGTCGCCTTTTGGAACACGCCCAGCATCAGCAAGGACATGGCCGCCAGGGCAAGGAAGATTTCCGGCAATAGCGGGGCGATGTTGGGAACTTCAGCCATAAACCTAACTCTCCCTTACTGGCCAGCCACAACGGCTGATTTACTGATATCCAGCGCGATTTGCACCTGGCCCAGCAGATTATCGACAGAAACATGCATGACGTCCAAGAACGACACCGGATAGATGCCCATCCACAGCGTCAGCACAATCAACGGCGCGAACACCGCAATTTCACGCGGGCTCATATCGAGCATTTTCTTGACCTCGTCCTTCTCCAGCGCGCCGAACACGACCCGGCGGTAGAGATACAGCATGTACGCCGCGCCTAAGATCACGCCCGTGGCGATAAACGCCGCGACCCAAGTGTTGGCTTTGAACAAACCGACCAAGACCAGGAACTCACCGACGAAGCCACCGGTGCCCGGCAAGCCGACAGACGCCATCATGAACAACATGAACACCAACGCATACTTCGGCATCTTGTGCACCAAGCCGCCATAGGCGGAAATTTCGCGCGTGTGCAAGCGGTCGTAAATGACGCCGACGCATAGGAACAACGCCGCCGACACCACACCGTGGCTGAGCATCTGGTAGATCGCACCCTCGACACCCTGAGAGGTCATGGTGAAGGTACCTGCCGTCACAAAACCCATGTGGGCGATTGACGAGTACGCGATCAACTTTTTCATGTCGTGCTGCACCAACGCCACCAGCGAGGTGTAGATCACCGCAACAATCGACAGGCCGTAAATCATCGGCGTGAAATACAAAGATGCGTCCGGGAACATTGGCAACGAGAAACGGATAAAGCCGTAACCGCCGAATTTCAACAACACACCGGCCAAAATGACCGAACCCGCTGTCGGCGCTTCGACGTGCGCATCAGGCAACCAGGTATGAACCGGCCACATCGGCACCTTGACCGCGAACGAAGCGAAGAACGCCAGCCACAGCCAGATTTGCAGGCTAGGATCAAAACGCGTCGCCATCAGGGTCGGAATGTCGGTGGTGCCAGCTTGCAGATACATCACCAAGATCGCCAGCAGCATCAGAACCGAGCCCGTCAGCGTGTACAAGAACAGCTTATACGACGCATACACGCGACGCTGTCCGCCCCACACACCGATGATCAGGAACATCGGGATCAAAACCGCTTCGAAGAAGATGTAGAAAATCACGATATCGAGGGCGGAGAACATGCCCACCATCATGGTTTCCAAGATCAAGAACGCGATCATGTATTCTTTGACGCGGGTCTTAATGCTGTCCCAGCTGGCCAAAATACAGATTGGCGTCAGCAACGTGGTCAGCATCACAAACAGCATCGAAATGCCGTCCACGCCAAGGTGGTAGCTGATGTTGTAGGTCGGGATCCAGTCGGCTTTTTCGACGAACTGGAAATCGGCCGTGGAACTGTCGAAACCGAACCACAAAAACAACGACATCACAAACGTGAAACTGGACGCGAACAAGGCCGTCCGGCGCGCATTGCGCACGGCGAGCTCATCGTCCCCGGGGATCAACAGGATGAAACCTGCACCCGCCAATGGCAGGAAGATCAGGACCGATAGTAGGTACTCAAAGCCAAACATCCATCACCCCGCGATAAACAAATACCAAGCCACCATGCTCACAACGCCAATCAACATGGCGAACGCATAGTGGTAGAGATACCCCGTCTGCAACACACCGACCTTTTCGGCGGTGTCTTGCGTGGCTTGGGCGACGCCATTGGGTCCAAGGCCATCGATGATGGCTTGGTCACCCACTTTCCACAAACTCGATCCCAAACGGAACGCGGGTTTGACGAAAAGGACGTCGTACAACTCGTCGAAGTACCACTTGTTGAAAACGAATTTGTGCACTGGCTTGATGGCCGAAACCACCTTGGCCGGCAGCCCCGGAACGAACATGTACATCACATACGCCAAAGCGATGCCGGACGCCCCCACCACCAACGGCAGGTACTTGACCCAAGCCGGAACGTGATGAGCGTTTTCCAGCGCCGGGTGGCTGTCGAGCACCAAAATCGCGTTGCCCCAGAAGCTTGCCGCGTCGTGGCCGACGAACCAGTTGTAACCGACCCAGCCCGCACCGCATGCGCCCGCTGCCAAAAGCAGCAACGGCATGATCATGATCTTGGGGCTTTCGTGAACGTGCGCCATGACCTTTTCATCGGCGCGCGGCGCGCCGTGGAAGGTCATGATGATCAGACGCCAGCTGTAGAACGCGGTCAGGAACGCGGCGGCAATGCCCAGCCAGAAGGCGTAGTTGCCGACGCCCGTATGCGCGCCATAAGCGGCTTCCAAAATCATGTCCTTGGAGAAGTAACCCGCGAACGGGAACACCCCTGCCAAAGCCAACGACCCAATCCACATCAAGGCGTAGGTCACCGGGATCAATTTCCAGGTACCGCCCATCTTGCGCATGTCTTGCTCGTCCGACATGGCGTGAATAACCGAACCGGCACCAAGGAACAGCAATGCCTTAAAGAACGCGTGGGTCATCAGGTGGAAAATCGCCGCCTGATAAGCCGAAACGCCGATGGCGAAGAACATGTAGCCGAGCTGCGAACAGGTCGAATACGCGATCACGCGCTTGATGTCGAACTGGGTGCAGCCCACCGTGGCGGCAAAGATCGCCGTGGAGGCACCGACAACGGTCACAACCTGCAAAGCGAAATCGGAATATTCAAACAACGGCGACATGCGCGCCACCATGAACACGCCCGCCGTAACCATAGTGGCGGCGTGAATCAACGCCGACACAGGGGTCGGGCCTTCCATCGCGTCCGGCAGCCACGTGTGCAAACCCAACTGCGCCGATTTGCCCATGGCACCGACGAACAGCAGCAAGCAGATCACCGTGATGGCGTGGAACTCGCCCGAAAAGATCGAAATGGTCGCATCCGACAGGCCGCCCGCTTGAGCGAATATGCTGTCCAAATTGACCGTGCCGAACATCACGAACACGGCGAAGATGCCCAGGGCGAAGCCGAAGTCGCCGACGCGGTTGACCACGAACGCTTTGATCGCGGCGGCGTTGGCTGTCGGCTTGTTGTACCAAAAGCCGATCAGCAGGTAAGACGCAAGGCCCACCCCTTCCCAGCCGAAGAACATCTGCACCAAATTATCGGCGGTCACCAGCATCAACATGAAGAAGGTGAACAGCGACAGATAGCTCATGAAACGCGGCACATCCGGGTCATGGTGCATATAGCCGATGGAATAGACGTGCACCATCGCCGAGATCGTGCACACCACCACCAACATCACCGCCGTCAAGGTATCGACCTTGAGCGCCCAGTTGAGGTCAAGATCGCCCGATTGAATCCAATGCAAGATCGTCACGGTGTAGCTGTCGCCACCCAGTCCGACCTGTTGGAACGTCAACCACGACAGCACCATCGTCACCAGCATGAAGCCGGCGGTGATCCACTGCGCATAGGTGTCGATCTTGTGTTTTTTGTGTTTGTCATCGCCGCAATCGACGAACGCGAGCATACCCGCGATCATCGAGGCCAGAAGCGGCAGGAAGACAATGGCTTTGATCATGCTCATCTCAGTCTCCTCAGCCCTTCATCGCGTTGATGTCATCGACGGCGATTGAGCCTCGACCACGGAAGAACACCACCAAGATGGCCAGCCCGATGGCAGCCTCTGCGGCGGCGACGGTGAGAATGAACAGCGAGAACACTTGCCCCACCAGATCTCCCAGCTCGACGGAAAATGCCACCATGTTGATGTTCACCGCCAACAACAGCAATTCAATCGACATCAAGATGACGATCACGTTTTTGCGGTTGAGGAAGATGCCGAACATGCCGGTGGCGAACAAAATCGCCGCCACGGTCAGATAATGTCCCAAGCCAATGTCAGCCATCAGATGCCCCTCCCCGTTTCGACTTTTTTGAGCACCACGGCCTCCTTGGCGTCACGCGCCAGTTGATCGGCGATGACCTGTTTTTTGCTGTCTTTGCGCTTACGATGGGTCAGCACAATGGCGCCGATCATCGCGACCAGCAGCACCAGTCCAGCGATCTGGAACAGATAGACGTAACGCGTGTAGATCAATTGCCCCAACGCCGAGGTGTTTTGCACCTCGGGCATCTTGGCCTGAATGTTGGCGGCCGCCTCAGGCGCCATTTGCCAAGCCAGCGACGAGGCCAAGATTTCACCCGCGAAAATCGCCACCACCAAAAGCCCGATGGGCAGGTAGTTGAGGAACCCTTGCTTGAGCTCGACCACCGTGACGTCCAGCATCATGACCACGAACATGAACAACACCGCGACCGCGCCGACGTAGACGACGATCAGCAGCATGGCCAGGAATTCCGCCCCCGCCAGCACGAACAAGCCGCCGGCGTTAAAAAACGCCAAAATCAGGAACAACACGGAATGCACCGGGTTGCGGCTCGTCACCACCAGCACGCCGGATGCGATGCAGGTGATGGCGAACATGTAAAAAACCAAAGTTTCGATCATCTGTTCCCCCGGCTCCTAGCGATACGGAGCATCGGCGCGCAAACGAAGGTCGAGCTCGACCTCCCAACGTGCGCCGTTGTCCAGAAGTTTGGTTTTGTCATACATCAGCTCTTCTCGTGTTTCGGTCGCGTATTCAAAATTCGGACCTTCGACGATGGCGTCCACCGGGCAGGCTTCTTCACAGAACCCGCAGTAGATGCACTTGGTCATATCGATGTCGTAGCGCGTGGTGCGGCGCGAACCGTCATCACGCGCCTCGGCTTCAATGGTGATGGCTTGGGCTGGGCACACCGCTTCGCACAGCTTACAGGCGATGCAGCGCTCTTCCCCGTTGGGGTAGCGGCGCAGTGCGTGTTCACCGCGAAAACGCGGGCTCAGCGGGCCTTTTTCATATGGATAGTTCAACGTCACCTTGGGACGGAACATGTAGCGCAGCGTCAAAAGCATGCCTTGCATCAGTTCGATCATCAAGAACGGACGAATGTTGCGGTCGATGAAGCTCATAATCAGGTCCTCCTCAACCCGCATTCGGTAACAGGTCGAACGTCACCAAGACGCCCGAAACGATCACCACCGCAGCCAGCGACAGCGGTAAGAACACTTTCCAGCCCAAACGCATCAACTGGTCATAGCGGTAACGCGGGAAGCTGGCGCGCACCCAGATGAAGATGAACAGCAGCGCACAAATCTTGATCACGAACCAAATCGGCCCCGGGATCAAATTGAACGGCGCGATGTCGATCGGCGGCAGCCAGCCACCCAGAAACAAGATGGTGGTCATGCCGCACATCAAGATCATGTTGGCGTATTCGCCCAAGAAAAACAGCGCGAACGTCATCGCCGAATATTCAACGTTATAGCCTGCAACCAACTCAGCTTCCGCTTCGGGAAGATCAAACGGGTGACGGTTGGTTTCCGCCAAGGTGGAGATGAAAAACACCACCGCCATGGGGAACAACGGAATGACGAACCACATGCCGCGCTGCGCTTCGACGATGGCGCTCAAGTTCAACGAACCGACGCACAGCAACACGGTTATGATGACGAAGCCCATGGACACTTCATACGACACCATCTGGGCGGCGGAACGCAGCGCGCCCAAGAACGCGTATTTTGAGTTCGACGCCCAACCGGCCATCAACACGCCGTAAACGCCCAGGCTGGAAATCGCGAACAGGTACAAGATACCGACGTTGATGTCGGCCAGAACCAAGCCTTCGCCGAACGGAATCACCGCCCACGCGACCAAGGCCAAGAAGAACGTCACCATCGGCGCCACTAAGAACACCGCGCGGTTGGCGCTGGATGGGATCACCGTTTCTTTCAAAAACAGCTTTGCGCCGTCCGCCAACGGTTGCAGCAAGCCAAACGGCCCGACCACGTTGGGTCCGCGGCGCAGTTGCATGGCGCTGATGATTTTGCGTTCGGCGTACGTCAGGTACGCCACGCCAATGAGAAGCGGTACAACGATGACCAGGATCTTGATCACGACCCAAATCAACGGCCACAGATAGGCATCCCAAAGTTCAACCATTGGTGCCGGTCCTTTCCGTCTCGTCCCCAGGGGCGCCAAGGATTTCGGCGGTGCACGCCGCCATGGTTTCGGAAGCGCGTGAAATCGGGTCGGTCATGTAATAATTCCGAATATGCGATGACAACGGTTTCGATTGGATCTCGCCTTTAGCGCCGAAATCCGCCCATTCAGCAGGCTGAATTTCATCGACGCTTGCAAACACCGGATTGATATCGGCCATGCGCTTACGCACTTGAGACAGGGTGTCGTACTTCAGCGTCTTACCCAAGACGGCGGACAAGGCGCGGATGATGGCCCAGTCTTCCTTGGCCTCGCCACGCGGGAACACCGCCAACTGACCACGTTGCACGCGGCCTTCGGTATTCACGTAAGTTCCGTTCTTTTCCGTATATGCGGCGCCCGGCAAGATTACATCGGCCATATGTGCGCCGCTGTCGCCGTGGTGGCCTTGATAAATAATGAAGGTATCGGACAATTTGGCCGCTTCCATGCCGTCGGCGGCCAACAGGTAGAGAACCTCAACCTTGCCATCGCCGCACGCATCCAAGATGCCTGCGGTGTCGAGGCCGCCATCTTTCGGCGAGAAGCCAATGTCCAACCCACCGACGCGCGAGGCGGCGGTTTGCAACACGTTAAAACCGTTCCAGCCCTCAACCACCATGCCGGTTTTATCCGCGATGGCCTTAGCGGCGGCGAGGATCGCCGCGCCGTCGTCACGCATCAACGCACCGGCACCGACGATCAGCATCGGTTTTTTGGCTTTTTTCAAGATCTTGGCGAAAGCATGCTTGCCCGACGCAATGGCGTCCAACAACGCCGCATCGTCGCCGAAATTTTCATGCTTGTAGGTCAAATCCGCATCTGGGCCGACCACACCGACCGGGAAGCCGCCTGCAAGGTAGCGCTTACGGATGCGGGCATTGAGCACTGGCGCTTCGATGCGCGGGTTGGAGCCGATGATCAGCAACGCGTCGGCATCTTCGATCCCGGCGATGGTGGTGTTGAAGATGTAGCTGGCGCGCACGCTTGGATCAACGTGACTGCCTTCTTGGCGGCAGTCGGTGTTTTTCGAACCCAAGCTCGCCAGCAGGTCTTTGAGCGCCGTCATCGCTTCGACGTCGGCGGTGTCGCCCACTAAGGCGGCGATTTTGGATCCGTCCAAGCCATCGACTTTGGCTTTGATCGCCGCAAACGCTTCGTCCCAGCTGGCCGGTTGCAGCTTACCGTCTTTTTTGACGTACGGTTTGTCGAGGCGCTGGCGCCCCAAGCCGTCGCAAGCGAAACGCGATTTGTCGCCCAGCCATTCTTCGTTCACGTCTTCGTGCAAGCGCGGCACGATGCGCATCACTTCGCTGCCGCGCGCATCGACGCGGATGTTGGCGCCGACTGCGTCCAACACATCGACGCTTTCGGTCTTTTTCAGTTCCCACGGGCGCGCCTTGAACATGTAAGGCACCGACGTCAGTGCGCCAACCGGGCACAAATCGATCATATTGCCAGATAGTTCTGATGAAATGGCGTTGTCTACATAAGTACCAATTTCCAGATGCTCGCCACGATACACGCCGCCCAATTCCGGGCTGCCGGCGATCTCGCTGGCGAAGCGCACACACCGGGTGCAGTGGATGCAGCGCGTCATCACGCCACGGATCAGCGGGCCGAAATCTTTGTCCTCGACCGCGCGCTTGTGCTCATGAAAGCGAGAATCCCCGCCCCCGTATGCCAAGGCTTGGTCTTGCAGATCGCATTCACCGCCCTGGTCGCAGATGGGGCAATCGAGCGGGTGATTGATGAGCAAGAACTCCATCACCGCTTCGCGCATCTTTTTGACCTTGTCGGTATTGGTGTAGATCACCTGACCTTCGCCAACCGGCATGCAGCACGACGCGACCGGCTTGGGCGCGCGTTCCATTTCGACCAGACACATGCGGCAGTTGCCCGAAAGCGGTAGCCGTTCGTGATAGCAGAACCGGGGGACTTCTGCGCCCGCCTGTTCGCAAGCCTGCAGCACGGTCAAACCGGCGTCGACTTCGATTTCAATGCCATCAATGGTGAGCTTTGGCATGGCTCCCCTTCCCTCTAACTTCTAAATTATTCCGCGGCGCGATCGGACGCGTCGGCCTGGTTTCCAGCTTTTTCCAAGATGCGAGCTTCCATTTCCGGACGGAAATGGCGGATCAGACCTTGGATAGGCCAAGCGGCCGCGTCGCCGAGGGCGCAAATGGTGTGCCCTTCGATCCGGCGGGTGACATCTTCAAGCAAATCAATTTCGTCGATATGAGCGTTACCCGCACCGATGCGTTCCATCATCCGCCACATCCACCCGGTGCCTTCGCGGCACGGTGTGCATTGGCCGCAGCTTTCGTGCTTATAAAAAGCGCTCAGCCGCGTGATGGCGCGAACGATATCTGTGGATTGGTCCATAACGATGACCGCAGCCGTGCCGAGGCCCGAACCGTGCTCCTTCAACCCGTCATAGTCCATCAAGGCGCTGTCGCACATGCCCTTGGTCATCACCGGAACGGATGAGCCGCCGGGAATGACGCCTTTGAGGTTGTTCCAACCGCCGGTGACGCCACCGCAATGCTTTTCGAGCATTTCCTTCATCGGAACGCCCATCGCTTCTTCGAACGTGCATGGGTTTTCGACGTGACCGGATACGCAAAAGAGCTTCGTTCCGGTGTTGTTTTCACGACCGATACCGGCGAACCAAGCGCCGCCGCGACGCAGGATTTCCGGAACCACGGCAATCGATTCGACGTTGTTGACGGTGGTCGGGCAGCCATACAGGCCGCAGTTCGCGGGGAACGGCGGTTTCAGGCGCGGTTGGCCTTTTTTGCCTTCCAAGCTTTCGATCAGCGCACTTTCTTCGCCGCAGATGTAAGCGCCTGCGCCCAGATGAACGTAGATGTCGAAGTCATAGCCAGATTTGCAGGCATTTTTGCCCACCAATCCCGCCGCGTAGGCTTCGTCGATGGCGCGTTGCAGGGCTTCGGCTTCGCGGTAGAACTCGCCGCGCACATAGATATAGCAAACATGTGCGCCGATGCCGACGGACGCCAGCAATGCGCCTTCGATCAGTTTGTGCGGTTCGGCGCGCAGGATTTCGCGGTCCTTACAGGTGCCCGGTTCGCCTTCGTCGGCGTTGATCACCAAATAATGCGGACGATCAGAGGCTTCCTTGGGCATGAACGACCATTTCATGCCGGTGCCGAAACCGGCGCCGCCACGGCCGCGCAGGCCGGACGCTTTCATTTCTTCGACGATCCATTCGCGGCCTTTTTTGACCAGATCGGCGGTTTTGTCCCAATCGCCGCGCGATTGCGCGCCTTTGAGGCCGACATCGTGGATGGCGTAGATGTTGGTGAAGATGCGATCGCGATCATGCAGCATAGCTTAGCCCTCCCCATTCAAGGTGGTGAGGCCGCCAGCGGGCTGACAGCCCACGCGTTTGCCTGCTTGCGAACCCGGCGTCGGCGTTTCGCCCTTTGCAAAGGCGTCGAGCACCTTTTCGGTGCTGGCCGCGTCGAGATCTTCGTAATAGTCGTCGCCGATTTGCATCATCGGCGCGTTGACGCACGCACCTAAACATTCGACTTCCAAAAGCGTGAACTGGCCGTCCGGCGTGGTTTCGCCGTTATCAATGCCGAGTTTTTTCTTGCACACCTTGAACACATCGTCGGAACCTTTGAGCAGGCACGAGATATTGGTGCACACCTGGACGAAGTTTTTGCCCACCGGCTTCAAGTTGTACATGGTGTAAAAGGTTGCGACCTCATACACCCGCATCGGCGCCAGACCGACCATATCGGCAACCACGTCCATGGCCGCGCGCGGCAACCAGTTGTCGTTTTGGCGCTGGGCCAAGGTCAGCAACGGCATGGTCGCGCTGGCTTCACGGCCTTCGGGATACTTCGCCACGATGGCCTTGGCGGCTTCTAGGTTTTCCGCCGTAAAGGCGAATGCTTCAGCGTGCTCACTCATCGGTCGATCTCACCAAACACAATATCAATGGAACCGATCACGGCGACGGCGTCGGCCAGCATGTGGCCTTCGCACATCATGTCCATGGCTTGCAGATGGGCAAAGCCCGGCGCACGGATTTTGCAGCGATACGGCTTATTGGTGCCGTCAGACACCAAATAAACGGCGAACTCACCCTTGGGCGCTTCGACGGCGGTATAAGTTTCGCCCGCCGGGACGTGCATGCCTTCGGTCATCAGCTTGAAGTGATGGATCAACGCTTCCATCGATGTCTTCATGTCCGCACGCGGCGGCGACGCGACCTTACGATTTTCCGTAATGGTCGGTCCTTCGGGCATTTTTTCAATGGCTTGACGCATGATTTTGAGAGATTCCCTCATCTCCATCATGCGGATCACATAGCGATCATAGCAGTCGCCGTACTTGCCCACGGGGATGTCGAAATCCATTTTCGCATAAGCGTCGTAGGGTTGCGACTTGCGCAGATCCCAGGCCACACCGCTGGCGCGCAGGTTCGGCCCGGTGAAGCCCCAATCCAACGCTTGTTCCTTGCTGACCTTGGCGATGTCCACGGTGCGCTGCTTAAAAATCCGGTTTTCCGTGAGCAGCGTTTCCATGTCGTCGATCATCTGCGGGAAGGCGTCGATCCACTTCAAGATGTCTTCGGCCAGACCTGCGGGCATGTCTTGAGAGACGCCGCCGACGCGAAAGTAGTTCATGTGCATGCGCGCGCCGGACACCCGTTCGCAGAATTCCATCAGACGCTCGCGGTCTTCGAAGCTCCACAGCATCGGCGTCATAGCGCCGACGTCCATCGCATACGATGAAACGTTGAGGATGTGGTTCAAGATGCGGCCGATTTCGCAGTACAGCACGCGAATGTACTGGGCGCGTTCGGGAACATCGACGCCCAACAGCTTTTCCACACCCAGAACAAAAGCATGTTCCTGGTTTTGCGGCGCGACGTAATCGAGACGATCGAAATACGGTGTTGCTTGCTGGTAGGTCTTGTGTTCAATCAGCTTTTCAGTACCGCGGTGCAGCAGTCCAATGTGCGGATCGGCGCGGTCGATGATTTCACCGTCCATTTCCAACACCATACGCAGCACGCCGTGCGCGGCGGGGTGCTGGGGACCGAAATTCAGCGTCATGTTTTTGATTTGGTTTTGAGCCATGACTTAAGCGCCCTCCCCTTTAGTCTTTTCCGCTTTTTCGTCGCCCGGTAATTGGGTCGGCACGCCTTCCCATGGGCTGAGGAAATCGAAGCTGCGGAATTCTTGGGTGAGTTTCACCGGCTCATACACGACACGTTTCTTTTCGTCGTCGTAGCGCATTTCGACAAAGCCCGAGAGCGGGAAGTCTTTGCGCAACGGATGACCTTCGAAACCGTAATCGGTGAGGATGCGGCGCAAATCGGGGTTGCCGTCGAACGCCACGCCGAACAGATCCCAACATTCACGCTCGAACCAGCCCGCGGTGGAAAACACCCCCACGACGCTCGGCACCGGTTCGCCGCCGGTGCGCACCTTGACGCGGATGCGCCGGTTCAAGGTCATGGACAGCAGGTTGTAGACGACCTCGAAACGTTCTTCACGTTCGGGGTAATCGACGCCGCACAGGTCCACCAATTGCTTAAACTGGCAATTGACGTTGTCGCGCAAATACGTAAGCACGCGCACGATGTCGTCGCGTTTCACTTGAATGACCAACTCACCACGGGTTTCAGCGATGCTCAAGGTGCTGTCCACGACGGACTCACCCAAAGCTTCCGTGACGATCTCTTTCAACTCTTCAAGGGCTGGATCCATAGGTCCAAAAACTCCCGGTCTCTCTTTGGCGGCGAGACTTAACGAAACAGCGTACCTGTCCGTTTGATTTTCTTTTGCAATTGCAGGATGCCGTAGATTAGCGCTTCCGCCGTCGGCGGGCACCCCGGCACGTAGATATCCACCGGCACAACACGGTCACAACCGCGCACCACCGCATAGGAATAGTGATAGTAGCCGCCGCCATTGGCGCACGAGCCCATCGAAATCACCCAGCGCGGTTCCGCCATCTGGTCGTAGACCTTGCGAAACGCCGGGGCCATTTTGTTGGTCAGCGTGCCGGCGACGATGATTACGTCGGACTGGCGCGGGCTGGGACGCGGCACGACGCCGAATCGATCCAAGTCATAGCGGCTGACGTAGGCGTGGATCATTTCCACCGCACAACACGCCAGACCGAACGTCATCGGCCACATCGAGCCGGTGCGCACATAGTTCACCAGCTTATCGACGTTGGCGACGACGAAGCCACGCTCGTTCAGTTCATCGGCAACCTCGGACAGCAACGCGTCTTGAGACTGAAGTTCCGTGCCCGGTTTGGTTTCTACTCCCATTCCAAAGCCCCCTTCTTCCATTCATAGACAAAGCCGATGGTCAGTACGGCGAGGAAAATCATCATCGACCAGAATCCGAACAAACCGATGGAACCGAGATTAGACGCCCATGGGAACAGGAATGCGACTTCCAAATCGAAAATAATGAACAAGATGGCCACCAGATAGAATCGCACATCGAATTTGATGCGCGCGTCTTCAAAGGCTTCGAACCCACATTCGTAGGCCGAATCCTTTTCTGGGTCTGGTTTTTGGCGGCCAATGATCCAGCTGGCCGCGATCATGAAGACCGACAGGACTCCAGCGATGCCCAAAAACACCAAGACCGGGAAATAATCAGATAAAAGCGCGTCGCTCATGCCCAGGCTCCCACAGGGGAGCCCCATGAACCGCAGCGCCATTTTGAGCGCGCACAGAGCTTACAAACGAACGCACAGGGTGCATTCCTTCGATAATCTCAAGGCGCAAAAACGGTGTCGCAATCATAGGATATTGGAACTCCCCAGGACGTTCCGTTGAAAAACTTAGTATGTCAGCAGCAGATGCGCACGTTTGTTTTGATTGTATCGCATGCATCAGTACCTCCCCACGAGGTGTAGACGCTTTATAGGACATTTCCTAGCCGCGACATATCCCCGATTGGGTAGGCCCAGACTACCCCGTTTGCAGAGGCGTTCAAGTCAAGAATGTGTGTTTTGACTCTTTTTTTGTGCGGCGCAACATTTCCCTGCGCGCAGTGGTGGAGGCGGCGAAGAGAAAAGCCCCTAAAGCAAAAAACCGCAACCTGTGAAGGTCGCGGTTTTTGAGGAACGGGAATGGCGGGAGTGACGGGACTCGAACCCGCGGCCTCCGGCGTGACAGGCCGGCGCTCTAACCAACTGAGCTACACCCCCTTCGCCGTTCTCATCATCAGGAGCGAAGCGAGTTCACCGCCTGAAGACGCGTCTATGTAATGCAGCCCCCGTCGGGCGTCAAGCATTGTCCGGACACTTTTGTGAAAAAAATTTGACGCTCAGAATTATTATGTCGTTTCAAAGCGATTTATCTCGATTTCCAGGCGTTTTTCCAACTCACGCCGATAGCATCGTTGGATACATGAGAGACGATAAAGGGCGCTCCCTTTTCAAAGAGCGCCCTCCATCCATCACCTGTTTTTTGGCGTGTACGTCATATGCACGGTCGTTTGCCCCGAAGATTCGTGAAGCGATGTCTCCGCTCCGCAAAATCCGTAAGCGTCATAGAATCGCCGCCCAATGACATTTTCTTCAAAGACGGCGACACTTAGGGCCCCTTTTTCGAAAACAGCCTTGTCCACCAAAGCCCTGCCGAGCCCTTGTCCGTGAAAACTGGGATCGACGAACAAGCCGCCTATTTCAGCATCAATTAGGGCGATAAAGCCAACCACACGGTCGTGTGCGACACACACCCATGTTTCGGCGTAAGCCATGTACACATTGCGCACATTGTCGGCTTCTTGATCCAAGAACGCTGTGCTGAGAAAAGGATGAGCAAACTCGCTCGCGGCGCGCCATGACGAAATCACGGCGTCGATATCTTCACTTTTATATTTTCTGATCATGTTCAGATCGGTCTTTCATGTCCCGACCACCGCAACAGCGGGGTCATGATGATAATTGATATGGCCAAGACAAAAGCTCTGTGACGTGATGACACGTACAGTTTCGCTTGTTGTTCTTAGGGATGAGGCACCCTTTGGTGCCCCCATATCAACAGGACATAAAATCTCCGATTAAACCAAAGCGAGCGTAACCGCCGGATTATCGTTCAGCAATCAGATATTTAGCGGTTAACACTCCACCACATTGACGGCCAAGCCGCCTTGGGAGGTTTCTTTGTACTTGGACTGCATATCCAAGCCGGTTTGGCGCATAGTTTCGATCACTTGGTCGAGGCTGACAAAATGAACACCATCGCCCTTCATCGCCAAGCGCGCCGCATTGATGGCTTTGACCGCGCCCATGGCGTTGCGTTCGATGCACGGAATTTGCACCAAGCCGCCGATGGGATCGCAGGTTAGGCCAAGATTATGTTCCATACCGATTTCGGCGGCATTCTCGATCTGCTCATTGGTGCCGCCAAGCGCCGCTGTAAGCCCACCGGCTGCCATAGAGCACGCCACGCCCACTTCGCCCTGACAGCCGACCTCTGCCCCGGATATGGACGCACGGGTCTTGTACAGCACGCCAATGGCCGCAGCGGTCAGCAAAAAGGCCCGTACGCCGTCTTGCGCGCTGGGGGCGCGGTGGGTGCAAAAACGCTCATAATATCGAATCACAGACGGGATGATGCCCGCCGCGCCGTTGGTTGGCGCGGTGACCACACGCCCGCCTGAGGCGTTTTCTTCGTTCACCGCCAAGGCGTACAGGTTCACCCAATCCATAATGGTCAGCGGATCGCGCAGCCCGCGTTCAGAATTGGTGTTGAGTTCATCCAGCAGCTTTTTGGCGCGCCGGGGCACATTCAGCCCACCCGGCAAGTTGCCTTCGCCCTTCAAGCCGTGCTCGATACAATCATCCATGACCTTGTGGACGTCATCGAGAAAGGCAAACGTCTCATGCTCTTCGCGCCAGGCGGTTTCATTGATCAACATGATTTCGGGAATCGACAGGTTTTCCTCACGGCCAATGCGCAAAAGTTCGTCGGCGGACGAAAACGGGTAACGAATACGGACGTTATCACCGGTGCTGTAAGTGTCGGTCTCATCGTCGCCCTCTTCCACAACGAACCCGCCGCCGATGGAATAAAACGTGCCGCTTTTGATCACGTGGCCATCTACATCGGTGGCGTCGAATCGCATCGCATTGGTGTGACGCGCCAAGACTTCTTGGTCGAGAAAAACGATGTCCGTGTCGGGGGCGAAGCCAATGCGCACCACATCGCCCAGTTTCAGGCTCTTGCGCGCGGAAATATCGGCGACGATGGTGGCGACCTCTTGGGCTTCGATGGTGCGCGGGCGCTTGCCCGATAGCCCCAACAGCAAAGCCTTATCCGTATGGTGACCGCGCCCCGTCAGCGCCAACGAGCCAAACAGCGTCACCCGCACATGGTGGACTCGTTCCAAATCGCCTTCTTCACTCAGCTCCGTCACGAAACGGTACGCCGCACGCATGGGCCCGACGGTGTGCGAACTGGACGGTCCGATGCCAATGGAAAACAGATCCACAACGCTGAGGTTGGCTTTGTTTCTGGTTTCAGAGTTTTGCTGTGTCATGGTCATCGTCTTTCCGAACGTTGATATGGCGTTCTTATTATTTCAATTGAAGGTGTTCTGTTATTTTCTATTCAAACACAGTTTGTCCTTTCCCGCACCATGGCAAATGGTCGACAAAATAGATGCGGGAGGTGCTTAAACCGGCGGGATTCGGATGCACGCCACGGTGCCGCCTTGGGGGGCGTTTTCGATTTCCAAAACACCGCCCAAAAGCGCTGCTTTTTTCCGTACCAACTGAACGCCTTTGCCCCAGCCCTTTTGATCCGAGCGATCCGTAGACGTACTCGTCGAGGCCCCTTGCAACATCCGCATCAAGATTGTCGCCGGAATGCCCTGCCCCGTGTCTTGAATGACCAAAATGAGGCCTTTGCTGTGGATATCGACCTCACCTTTGATCTTCACCAAGCCGCCTTTGGGGGTGAATTTCAGAGCGTTCGAAATGAGGTTGGAAAGCATTTCGTACAGCAACACCGGATCGGTGTTCAGGTCTGGAAAATTATCGGCTATTTCGTGGACCAAGTTGACGCCGCGCGCCTTTGCGTCGACCTCAAAGGTTCCAATAAGCTCGTCGCTAAAGCTGGTGAAGTTGAATGTTTCCTTCTTCACCTTCGGCGCGCCGCTAACGGCTTCATCGAGAATGCGTTCGGTGATCTGTAACAGCCGCTTGGTTGAGGCATGCAGTCGCTCGGCGATATCCCGGTTTTGTTCAGGCGTCAGGGCAATATCGCCATCCCCTTTGAGGAACGCTGTATATCCCAACATAGCTGTTAACGGGGTGCGAATTTCATGGGCAAATTCGCTGAGAAGTTCCAATCCAGAATTTTTCTCAGGCGTCTCTTTCTCAGGCGGGGCGTCATCGCTCATGAGTGGGCCTTTGCTACACAATGCGGCTAAACACCACACAGTATACGCCGTTCTTGCTAAAGCAGAAGTTGTATTTGTCTACATGCAGCACATGCAGTGATGGCCAGAAGTCACCTCGGGCCGGGTATGCGGATACACGCGACTGTCCCGCCGGACATAGCGTTTTCGATTTCCAATGTTCCGCCGAGCAGTTTGACCTTGTCGTGGACGAACTTAATCCCTTGCCCCCAGCCCTTGCGCTCTGAATGGGCATACGACGTGGTCACCGCACCGCCCTTCATCAGACTCATCAAAATCGTTGCCGGGATGCCTTTGCCGGTATCTTGAACGATGAGGATGAGTCCATCATTTTTATAATCACGCTCACCCTTGACCGTCACCACGCCGCCTTTGGGGGTGAACTTGATGGCGTTGCTCAACAGATTGGACATGATTTCGTACAGCACCACGGGATCTGAGTGCAGAATCGGAAAATCGTCGGCGATGGCGTAGTTCAACGTGATCCCACGCTCCTCGGCATCGACCTCAAAGGTGCGAATGATTTCCGGACAGAACGTGTGGAAATCGATCTCTTCTTTCTGCACAATCACTTGGCCTTGTACGGCCTGGTCCAAAACACGCTCGCACACTTGCAACAGTCGTCGGGTTGAGACGTTGATGCGATCCGCATAATCGAAAATGCGTTCTTCCGACAACGGTTGTGGCAAAGCGCCCGGCTTCATCATCGCGGAAAAGCCCAACATGGCGTTGAGCGGCGTGCGGATTTCATGAGCGAATTCGCGCAACAGCGCCAGCTCTAGATCGTTATCGGTTGATTTGGCGTCAGTCATCGGCGTCCCACTCGCATAAACAACGTAAAAGTTGCTGAGAGAATACTAATGCAATTCATGCCCGCTGAACACATTAAGATTTGGATACACAGCTGTGTTCGCGCGCCATCAAAGCCGGTTCAAGTATCCTCTTTCGCGTCAGCGCACGTCTTTGACCCACTTTTTACACTTGGCGTCCTCGCGGTGGTAGTTTGTCGGCATGTCGATCCTATCGTGCAATGGTATTGAGTATCTGTACATTTCCTCAACAAGCTCCGCGAGCACGCCGTTTACGAGTTTTCGGTACGCCTCAACGCCCTGATTTTGCTGCCTCACCACCACGACGCCCGATTTCGCCAGCCTTTTTTCCAGTTTCGCTTTCAGTGTTTCGCCGAATTTCTTCATGGCCTTGCGGTTGATCCGCACGTGGGTGCGTTCGTGGGCGTAAACGACCTTGTATTCACATGAGCTGGGCGCATAGATGCGCGGTATAAACACCGCGTGATCGGTGTAACCGAAGTCGATAGTCAGATCCTTGGCCGTATAGCAATAGACGCCGCGGCTTTTCACCCAATAGGGACGAAATTTCGACGAGCCCCCCAACTTTGCGCGGGTTAAGCCGCGAATCACACTGTTTTTGCCACCCGGCGCATGCCAGCCGTTCAATCCCCCGCCGACGCTTTTGGCGCGCACACCGAATAGACGGTTGATTTCAGTGATGGTGTTGGCGTGCTGCAATTTGGCCGGCGGATTGAGCAAATTCACCGTGACGCGTGTTTTGGCCATCTTCGGGCAGGTTTTAGCTTGGGCCGTCCCGGCGCAGCCGAATACGAATACGCCAACGCAGAGCGCGAACGCAATACGGCCTTTGCCCAACATCCACGTATTGATCATATCGCCCCCGCACAACCACCATCAATAGAAGATTGATTTGCAGATCAAACCATCATAAGTACACGTCCCTTTATGGTCTAGGGGGTTGGGCAGCAAAAAAGGCGACGCATGACGCGTCGCCTTTTGAATTTGGTGGGCGATGACGGGATCGAACCGCCGACCCTCTCGGTGTAAACGAGATGCTCTCCCAGCTGAGCTAATCGCCCTTAAGTGATCTATAAATCGAGGCGACACTACTGCGCCGCTACGTGGAACTCAAGCCTAAACAGGCATGAAGCCCCGAAAATGCGAAACGGCCGCCCCCAATGTGGGAGCGGCCGTGGTAACGCAAAAACGCTGTCTTAGTTGACGGCGTCTTTGAGAGCCTTACCAGCTTTGAATTTAGGCTGGTTGGAGGCTGGAATCTGGATGGATTCGCCGGTGCGCGGGTTACGACCGGTGGACGCTGCGCGAGCAGCGACACTGAAGGTGCCGAAGCCAACGAGACGGACTTCGTTACCGGATTTCAGAGAACCCGTGATGGCGTCGAGAACACCGTCAACAGCCTTCGTGGCATCCGCTTTGGACAGTTCCGTGCTGGTCGCAACGGCGGCAATCAGATCATTCTTGTTCAACTTAAGGCCCCCTTCATAAATTCAAGGATTATACAGGTACGCGCCGTTTGAGCGGCGCGGTGATTCGTTTGATGGAGGACTCTAGTGTTGAAACCCGAACCACGTCAATCACACATGTTGAGTTTTCCCCAGTTTTTTGCGGGTTTCAGCACAATTTTATGCACATTTGTGCAACCTTTTTAAGCAATCTGACAAGTTCCTGACAAAAACAACCCCGACGAAGCATTTGCTTCGCCGGGGTTGTTTGTTGTGAACTGCGCCGCGTGCGGTGAAAATCGCTTAATGCGTGATCACTTCGTTGACGTCGCCATCGTCTGAAGCGGACGCGACGGTGGCGTCGATTTCATCTTCTTCCCACTCGATGGGCGTCAAAGCTTCAACCAGCGCATGCTCCAGCACTTCCTCGACGCGTGCGACCGGAATGATTTTCAGGCCCTTTTTCACGTTGTCGGGGATCTCAGCCAAATCTTTTTCGTTATCGGCTGGGATCAGCACCGTCTTGATGCCCGAACGCAACGCCGCCAGCAGCTTTTCCTTCAAGCCGCCAATCGGCAGCACGCGACCGCGCAAGGTGATTTCGCCGGTCATGGCGACATCTTTGCGCACCGCAACGCCGGTCAGCACCGACACGATCGACGTCACCATGCCGACGCCCGCGCTGGGACCGTCCTTGGGTGTCGCGCCTTCGGGCACGTGAACGTGAATGTCGCGTTTGTGGAACAACGGCGGCAAGATGCCGAACGTCGTCGCCCGTGACTGAACGAACGATTTGGCGGCTTGGATCGATTCCGTCATCACATCGCCGAGCTTGCCGGTGATGGTCATGCGGCCTTTGCCGGGCACCATCAGCGCTTCGATCTGCAAAATTTCGCCGCCGACCTCGGTCCACGCCAAGCCGGTGGTGATGCCGACTTTGTCTTCTTCTTCCAACTCACCATAACGGTAGCGCTTAACGCCGGAGTATTTCTCCAGATTGCGCGACGTCACCTTCACGTGATCGACTTCGCCATCCATGAGGATTTCTTTGGTCGCTTTACGCGCCAACTTGGCGATTTCGCGTTCCAAGCTGCGCACGCCGGCTTCGCGCGTGTAATAGCGAATCACATCACGCAGCGCGCCGTCGGAGATGCTCCACTCCGATTCTTTGAGACCGTGTGCTTCAACCTGTTTGCGAATCAGGTGACGCTTGGCGATTTCGACCTTTTCATCTTCGGTGTAACCCGACAGACGGATGATTTCCATACGGTCCATCAACGGTCCCGGCATGTTCATGGTGTTTGCGGTGGTCACGAACATCACGTCGGACAGATCGTAATCGACTTCCAGGTAGTGATCGTTGAAGGTCGAGTTCTGTTCCGGGTCCAACACTTCGAGCAACGCCGACGCCGGATCGCCACGCCAATCGGCACCCATTTTGTCGATTTCGTCGAGCAAGAACAGCGGGTTTGAAACTTTGGCTTTTTTCATACCCTGGACGACTTTGCCCGGCATCGAACCGATGTAGGTGCGGCGATGACCGCGGATTTCGGATTCGTCGCGAACCCCGCCCAACGACATGCGCACGAACTTGCGGCCCGTGGAACGCGCGATGGACTTGCCCAGCGACGTTTTACCAACACCCGGCGGGCCCACCAGACACAAGATCGGGCCTTTGAGCTTTTTGGTGCGGGTCTGCACGGCAAGATATTCGAGGATGCGTTCTTTGACTTTCTCCAAGCCATAGTGATCGGCGTCGAGGATCTCTTGGGCTTCGTTCAAATCTTTTTTGACCGGAGACTTTTTCTTCCAAGGAATGCCCAGCATCCAATCGAGATAATTGCGCACCACCGTGGCTTCCGCCGACATCGGGCTCATGGACTTGAGTTTCTTGAATTCACCCATGCATTTTTCGCGCGCCTCTTTGGACAGGCGGGTTTTCTTGATCTTTTCTTCCAGCTCGGCGTTTTCGTCCTTGCCTTCTTCGCCCTCGCCCAGTTCCTTCTGAATGGCTTTGAGCTGCTCGTTCAGATAGTACTCGCGCTGGGTTTTTTCCATTTGGCGTTTGACGCGCGAACGGATTTTCTTTTCCACCTGCAACACGCCGATTTCGCCTTCCATGTAGGAATAGACGCGTTCCAAGCGTTCGCCGGTGGTTTGGATTTCCAGCAGTTCCTGCTTTTCAGAAATCTTCAACGCCAAGTGCGACGCCACGGTGTCAGCCAGTTTCGAGGCATCCTCGATCTGGTTGATGGACACCAGGGCTTCGGGCGGGATTTTCTTATTCAGCTTGATGTATTGCTCAAACTCGCCGACCACCGAACGCGACAGGGCTTCTAGCTCTTTCTCGTCGCCGTCTTGTTCATCGATGTATTCGACTTCGGCCTGAAAGAATTCATTTTTGTCGCCGTATTTCATGATCCGCGCACGACGACCACCTTCGACCAGCACCTTGACGGTGCCATCGGGCAGCTTGAGCAGTTGCAAAACCGTGGACACGGTGCCGACCGAATAGATGTCTTCGGGCTGAGGCTCATCTTGAGCGGCGTTCTTTTGCGCCACCAACAAGATTTGCTTGTCTTCGCGCATGACATCTTCCAGCGCACGCACCGATTTTTCGCGCCCGACAAACAGCGGCACGATCATGTGTGGAAACACCACGATATCGCGGAGCGGCAGGACAGGCAGCAGTTCGCCTTGGGATGTAATGATGCTCATATCGACACGAAGTCCTTATGAAAAGATTTGATGACCGGCTTCTTGTTTTTATAGGACGAGCCAGCATTGGGGGTCTTGTGAGAAAAGATGGCCCCCTTTGGGTCCCTCTTCAAGGGCCATGGAAGCAATTTAGACGAAATAGTGGGGATAACAGGCAAAAAACGGCTATGAATTGCCTAAAAGAGACAAAACCGCCGAACATTTGACTGTCCGGCGGTTTAATTTAGGGCCTAAACGCCCGATTCTGTCGGCTGAGCGATGTTTTAGGCGCTCGATTCCACTTCTTCGGTGCGATCTGCGTAGATAAACAACGGCTTTGCGCCCTCGGCCACCACTTCGCGGTTGATCACCACCTCTTCAACGCCATCCAAACCGGGCAGATCGAACATGGTGTCGAGCAAAATGGCTTCCATGATCGAACGCAGTCCGCGTGCGCCGGTTTTGCGTTCGACCGCCTTCTTGGCGATGGCAACCAGAGCGCCGTCGGTAAAGGTCAAGCCCACGTCTTCCATTTCAAACAGGCGTTGATACTGTTTGACCAGGGCGTTTTTTGGTGCGGTCAAAATCGTCACCAAGGCGTCTTCGTCAAGATCTTCCAACGTCGCCAAAACCGGAACGCGGCCGACGAATTCAGGGATCAGGCCGAATTTGAGCAGATCTTCCGGCTCAAGTTCATGCAGAACCTCGCCCACACCGCGGGTATCGGGAGCCTGAACGTCGGCGCCGAAGCCGATGCTGGAGCCTTTGCCGCGCGACGAAATGATTTTGTCGAGACCGGCAAATGCACCGCCACAAATGAACAAGATATTGGTGGTGTCCACCTGCAGGAATTCCTGCTGCGGATGCTTGCGCCCACCTTGCGGCGGCACGGAGGCGACGGTGCCTTCCATGATCTTCAGCAAAGCCTGCTGCACGCCTTCGCCCGACACATCACGGGTGATCGACGGGTTGTCGGATTTACGGCTGATTTTATCGACTTCATCGATGTAGACGATGCCGCGCTGAGCGCGTTCAACGTTGTAATCGGCAGATTGCAGCAACTTGAGAATGATGTTTTCCACATCCTCGCCCACATAACCGGCTTCGGTCAGAGTGGTTGCGTCGGCCATGGTGAACGGCACATCGAGAATGCGCGCCAGCGTTTGCGCTAGCAGCGTCTTACCGCAGCCGGTCGGGCCGAGCAGCAAAATGTTGGACTTGGCCAATTCGACATCATCGGACTTGGCGCTATGGCCAAGACGCTTGTAGTGGTTATGCACCGCCACCGCGAGCACGCGCTTGGCATGCGCCTGACCGATCACATAATCGTCGAGCACGTCACAGATTTCTTGGGGAGTGGGCACGCCCTCGCCGGATTTCACGAGCGAGCTTTTGTGCTCTTCGCGAATGATGTCCATACACAACTCAACGCACTCGTCGCAGATGAAAACCGTCGGGCCCGCAATCAGTTTGCGGACTTCGTGCTGGCTTTTGCCGCAAAACGAACAGTAAAGCGTGTTCTTGGAATCGCCACTACTGGACTTGCTCATAGGTTCTCCGTTCGTGTTATTCCTCGCCGCATTGGTGGCCCTAGGGGTTGGGCCTTTAGCGAAGTTTATAAACCATATTAGCCACTGGCGGCTGCAAGGGACAATCCCCTTGTCGATTATTTCCGCAACGGGCCTCATGTGCTGAAGCCCATAGAGAACGCGCCGTCGGGGGCCTGCATACGTTATATGGGATTCCCGACGATGCTTCGCCAGCTTTTACAATACGTTGATCATTACGGCACAAGCACGTCATGCGTGAAAACGACGTCCCTGTGTGGGAAATAGAAATTATGATTTATCAGGGAAATTTTTCGATTTCCTTAAAAAATCACACGTTAGATCCTCAAATCGATGAAAAAACCCCTGCCCGGCGACATTATAGCCACGCCCGGCAGGGGTCTCATTCACTTAGGATCAATCGCCGGCACTATCCGCGGCGGCGTCATCATCGTCCAACGGACGCTGATCGACAACTTCGTCGATCAAGCCGAAGTCTTTGGCTTCTTCGGGGCTCAAGAACTTGTCGCGTTCCATCGATCTTTCAACGTGCGCCAAGTCCTGACCGGTGTGCTTGACGTAAATGTCGTTCAAGCGGGCGCGCAACGACAAGATTTCCTTGGCTTGGATTTCAATGTCGGTGGCTTGGCCTTGCGCGCCGCCGGATGGCTGGTGGATCATCACCCGCGCGTTGGGCAGCGCAAAGCGTTTACCCGCCGCGCCAGCAGCCAACAACAACGAACCCATGCTGGCTGCTTGGCCAATGCACACCGTCGATACGTTCGGGCGGATGTACTGCATAGTGTCATAGATGGCGAGACCCGACGTCACGATGCCGCCAGGCGAGTTGATGTAGAACGAGATGTCCTTTTTAGGATTCTCGCTTTCCAAAAACAGCAGCTGCGCGCAGATCAAGCTGGAAACGTGATCATCAACGCCGCCGGTCAAGAAGATGATGCGCTCCTTGAGCATGCGCGAATAGATGTCATACGCGCGCTCGCCCCGGTTGGTGGTTTCCACCACCATAGGCACCAAGCTGTTCATGTAAGTGTCGATGGGATCACGGTCGCGCATGGCTTGAGCTTATCCTTAAATCATTCGAGGGCAGAAAGAAGACGGGCCTTGGAATCGAAACCCGCCCCACAGAGTATGGGGGCGGGAAACGAAAAGAAAAGACCCAATTGGCAAAAACAGCGCGAATCAGTCCGCTTTTTTAGCCGCAGGCTTCTTTGCCGGTGCTTTTTTAGCGGGTGCTTTTTTGACTGCGGGCTTGTCGCCTTCATCTTTTGCGGTGGCTTTTTTGGCCGGAGCTTTTTTCGCCGGAGCTTTTTTGGCGGCGGCTTTTTTCTTCGGTTTGGCCGGCTCTTCGTCTTCAGCCATCAACTCTTCGACCGACACAACCTTATCGGTGGTCTTGGCCAATTCCATGATGAAATCGGTGACCTTGTCTTCGAACACCGGGCCGGACAGCTGTTGCATGGCTTCCGGGTTTTCCTGGTAGTACTTAAACACCATCTGCTCTTGGCCCGGGTAGTTCTGGGCTTCTTGAAGGATGGCCTTTTGCAGGTCGTCCTGGGTGATTTCGATTTTGTTTTCGCGGCCCACTTCGGCGAACAGCAAGCCAAGCTTCACACGACGGTTGGCGATGTCACGGAAGTCCGTTTCCCGCTCGGCGTCGGTCATCTCTTCGACTTCCTGACCGGCTTCCTTCGCTTGTTCGTAGGTTTTTTGGATGCTGTCGTACTCAGCTTCGACCAAACCATTGGGCAGCTCGAAGCTGTAAGCGCCGTGCAAAGCGTCGAGCAGCGCGCGCTTAGATTTTTGGCGCGAAATCTGGTTGAAGCCCTGGGCGTGCTGTTCGCGAATGGCGGTTTTCAGCGCGTCCAAGTTTTCCATACCAGCTTTTTTGGCCAGCTCGTCGTCGATTTCGGACGGCTTGGATTCTTTCAGCTCGTTGATCTTGACGCCAAACACCGCGTCTTTACCGGCGAGGTTTTCGGCACCGTATTCTTCGGGGAACGTGACGTTGACGTCGAGCTCATCACCGGGGTTTTGACCAATCAGTTGATCTTCAAAGCCGGGGATGAAGCTGCCGGAGCCCAGTTCCAGGTCAAAACCTTCGGCTTTGCCGCCGGGGAACTCTTCACCATCGACCTTGCCGACAAAGTCGATGTTGACCACATCACCGGACTTGGCTTTGCGTTTGCGCGCAACCGGTGCGGAAGTTTTGTAAGCATCGGCCATGCGTGCCAAGGTTTCATCAACCTCGGTTTCGTTCGTTTCTGCAACCAGACGCTCGACCGAGATCTTGGAGAAATCGCCCAAGTCGATTTCCGGCATGACGTCGACAGCCATGGTGTATTCGAGATCTTTGCCTTCTTCGAAGCTGGTGATTTCGATTTTCGGCTGCATCGCGGGACGCAGGTCGTTGTCAGCCATCACTTTGGTGGAGCCGTCTTGAACGGCCTTTTCCAAAGCTTCGCCCATGATGTTGGGACCGTATTTTTTACGCAGAAGGCTGACGGGCACTTTGCCCTTGCGAAAGCCCGGCATCTGCACGGTTTTGGACATCTCGTTGAGACGACTGGAAACCTGCTCTTCAAATTCGTTCGCCGGAACGACGATGGTGAATTCGCGGCTAAGGCCTTCGTTTTTGGTTTCTGTAACCTGCATGGTGGAACCCGTTCGCATTCTCTAATAAAAACATTGGGGGCGCTGGCGCGTATCGCTTTATGGATACGGCGAGCACCCTGCTCAATTTCCAATCGGCATCCGGGAACCGGCTATATGTGGTGCGGGCGGAGGGACTTGAACCCCCACGGCGTTTCCGCCACCAGAACCTAAATCTGGCGTGTCTACCAATTCCACCACGCCCGCCGAAGGTCCCGGTTACCGGGCGTGGCGCGCACTTTATACAATTCGCCACCCCTGTCAACGGAAGCCTCAACGGCTGTAGGCATGCGATTGGTGCGATTACGACAGGGCTTCTACCAGCCACTCCAAAACGGCGGGAAGTTCATCCGCAATGTCTTCGGCGATCAAGCCTTCTCCGAACGCGTTCGCCGCTTCTCCCTGCAGCCACGCCGCCGCGTTTGCGGCTTCAAACGTAGGCATGCCTTGGGCCAACAATGCGCCGATAATTCCAGCCAACACGTCCCCCGCCCCCGCTGTCGCCAAAGTGCGCGGCGCGTTGGTGGTGATTGCGGCGCGGCCATCCGGAGCGGCGACCACGGTGTCGGGGCCTTTGAAAGCCACCACGCATCCCGAACGACGCGCCGCTTCACGGGTCAGCGTCAACTTGCTGTTTTTACCTCCGCTATTGCTGTCAGCCTTTGCATAAGCCCGCGCCAAGTCAGGGAAAAGTCGCGGAAATTCGCCACCATGTGGCGTCAGGACCACCGAATCGACCCCGCCGTTCGCTTTGACGTTAGCTTTGATCGCTTTGAACAATGTTTTTTCGTCTTTTTCAAAGACCGTGAGCGCATCGGCATCGAGCACACAGCGCTTGCCCGACGCAATCGCAGCCAAGGTCATTGTCCGAGTCAGCTTCGCAACCCCGGCCCCCGGTCCGATCACGCAGGTGTTTTTACGCGGGTCATTGATCAGACCGCGCCAACTCTTCAAACCACTGAACGGTGGCGTCAACGTACCGGGATCGACGCTGGCGGCGTAAATGGGAAACGCTTTTTCAGGTACGGCGATGCTCACCAAGCCGGCCCCCGCGCGCCGCGCCGCGCGCGCCACAAGGCGCGCGGCTCCGGTCATCACGGCACCGCCCAAGACAACCATATGACCGCGCACATACTTATGTGTATCTGCCTCTTGCCACGGATAGGCGTCGGCCCACAAATCCGGCGTGTTCACATACGCGCCTTTAAAGACGCTCGCCACCACATCGTCGCTGATACCGATATCGGCGACCACAATCTCTCCGCACACACTGCGCCCCGGCATCAGGGCGTGCGCGGGCTTTGGGCGACAAAAGGTCACGGTGAGGTCGGCATGAAAGCAAATCCCGCCGCGCTTGCCGCCCAGCGCGCGCCCGCTGTCGCCGCATAAACCGCTAGGCACATCCACCGCCACGACAATCGGGGCATTGCCTTGAGCTTGCGATACGGTCAGTAATTCTGCGAGAATTTTGGGCACGCTATCCAAGGGACGGCTTAAGCCAGCGCCGAACAATGCGTCGATCACCAAAAGCTCATCAGGCTGTTCAAGGCCTGCAATCACATCCAAGGCGGCCTTTAAGGGCTGGACTTTGCTACGCCAGCGCTTGGCGTTGGCTAAGGCCTCGCCTGTGAAGGCGCTTTTGTCACCTTGCAGATAAACCGTTACCGGCCATCCGGCTTTCTTGAGCAAACGCGCGACAACAAAACCATCGCCACCGTTGTTGCCCGGCCCCGCCAGAACAACGACAGCGCGCTTTTCCCAGCGTGCCTGAACGGCGTCAAAAACAGCCTGTCCAGCGGCCTGCATCAATTGATCGCCTGACACACCGCTCGCGATGGCGCCAAGGTCTGCGGAATGCATTTGCGAAACGCTTAAGACTTCCATCGGTGTTCCTTTGTCAATTTTGCCACATGAACCACGCGTTTCAGACGCGAAAGCCCCCACATCGCACGTTTTCAGTGTAGCGCGAATCCGCGAGACACGGAAAGACCGTTTCCATACACAGGAATAAAATCATTTAACTTAGAAAAACCCCAAAAACATTAGGACTAAGCTGAACTCAACCTGAACAAAGGGGGATTAAGGTGTTCTAATTTAATACTTTATGGTTTGCTAATTAATGCAGCGCACAACACATTTCAGCCTACTCTTCTGGGTTATTTTTGGGTGGTATTGTGGCGAAAATGTGGATTTATTGAAAATATACCTTGAATTTGTATGCGTTTTCCGCTTTTTTTACGTGCGCGTTTCGGGAGGGACGTGACCGGTAGTACCGTTCTGGGAGACCGGACGTGTTCAGAAACGCACGTTTTTCGAAAAACGTTTCATCAGGGGGAGTAACCAAAATAATGGGGCAACTTCACATGGCTATCACTGCAAAACGCTTGGGCTTCGCAGCCCTCGTTGGCTTTGCCACCCTCGGCATGGCTATTTCTTCGACACCGGCAGCTGCCGAAGGCGAAGAACTCGACCAACACGTTCAGGCTGTTTTTGACAACGTCATCAGCGCCAACGTTCCTGTATCTTACGAACGTGTTGCTACGCTGATGCGCGCAGACAATGCGTTTGGCGAAGGCGCGGCTTGCGTCGTTTGTCACAACTCCGCGAAAGCCTACAACGGCCTCGACCTGTCGAGCTGCGAAGGCATTCTCAAAGGTGGCGTGACTGGCGCGTTTGTAACGCCGGGCAAAGGTTCGGGCGGCACCATGCGTCGTTCACTGCGCGACAACCGCATGCCGCTCGGCATTTCACCGGCTTACCCGTCCAACACCAAGAACCACTTGGTTGTTTACGACTGGATCAAAGGCGGTCTGAAAAACGATGCGAACTTCGAAAAGAACGTTCTTCCGCTGTTCGCAACGGCTGGCGCATTCGGTGGCGACACCAAGTGCACCGATTGCCACATGTCGAACGAAGAGCCGCCTTCCTTCCACGAAATGGATCTGACCAGCTGGTCGGGTATCGTTGAGAAGGGTGCCGATTCGGTCGCGAAAGCCGCCGAAGGCCTGCCGCCGGTTATGATCGTTAAAGCTGGCAAGCCGGAAGCTTCGAAACTGTGGATGCGTATGACAGAGAACCGTATGCCTTTGGGCATCGCTTCGGACGCGGATCGCGACCCTTACAACCTGCACCTCGTTATGAAGTGGGTTGACCAAGGCGCGAAGTGCAACTAATCGCACTTAACCGCTAAACGATTAAAGGGGACTTGGGCAACCGAGTCCCCTTTTTTCATCTTAAAACTCCAAGCTTTGTCCTTGTCAGAGGCTGGCGTTTCGCGCTTAACTTCAAGGGCTACATTTGGGCTTCATCCCTCCAGCTTGACACAAAAAAACAATGACCAAACAGGCACCATTGATGACCACATACACGCAGACCTTCAGTCCCACAATTCGCAAAACATTTCGCACCGCCCTGCTGGCGCTCGGCGCCACTATGGTATTGACCGCATCCCAGGCGCAAGCCGCCGGACGCGACCCCAGCGAGATGCGCCGCGCCGTCGATGAGCCCGCCAAAGTTCTGGGGGAATGGCCGACCGGCAACGAACACCTGCGCCCGTTCACCTGTACATCCGACCGCATTTATCTGTCCGGCGACAAGACGGCGGAATTGTGGGACACCAACGGTAAACAGCTGTGGCAAACGACATTACCTGTGCCGAGCCACTTTCGCCCCCGCGTCGGCGATGGCGTGATGGTGGTTGCGGGCCGCAAGGGTCTGGCGACGCTCGACGCTAAAACCGGAAAAACACTGTGGACCTATACAGTCGGCGAAAAAGAACAACTGAGCGTGCCGCTGGTCGCCGCGGGCAAAGTGGTGGTCGGCCAAGACAGCTGGCTCAAAGGATTCGATGCCCGTACGGGTGAAGAACTGTGGGAATTTGAAATCGTGGTGCCGCGTCAAATTGCCTATCCGCCGATCGCCTACGACGACAAATGGGTTTTGATGGGCCCCGGCGACGGTAACCTTTACGCCATCGACATCCAAGATGGATCATTGGTGTGGAAGAACAACACCGGCAAGCGCAGTTGGCAGTATCTGCGCCAGTTGTACGTCACCCAGGATACCAATGGCGAAGATATCTTGGTCGCGGGAGGTTACAAGGATGATGTCTACGGCATCAAAATTGACAATGGCGAGCAGCTATGGCGCTTCTACGGCGGCAACTTCATCAACAGCCATATGGTCACCGGTGACCAAACCTATTTTTGGTCGCCCACCGGCTGGATTTATTCATTGAATGTGAGCAATGGCAACATGCGCTGGCGCCATCTCACCGACGATCACCGGGCGTCTTCGGGTTACAAGAAATGGGGACACTTCATGGCTGAATTGGTCGCCGATGACAAAGCCGTCTACGCCCTAGACATGCGCGACACCTTGCACATCCTGGATCGTAAAAATGGCGACGAGCTCAAGTCCTACGAGCTGCCGTTCAATGCACGATTTTTCACCTGCACCACAGGCGATAACAAAACCGTATTTGTCGGCTCCACCGACGGCGACATCGTCAAGCTCGGCGTGGACTTCTAAGCACCTGGGCTTTAAACAGGTTCATGGAGATCACGTATAACAGCTTTGATTTGGACTAGATTGAGATGAAAGTCGTTGTCCTTGGCGCAGGTGTCATTGGCGTAACCAGCGCTTACGAATTGGCGTGCGATGGTCATGACGTCACGGTCATCGAGCAACGTGAAGGTGTGGCGCTGGAAACCAGCTTCGCCAACGGCGGTCAATTGTCGTCGGACCATGGCGAACCGTTGGCTGCACCCGGTGTCATCCAAAGGGCCTTAAAGTGGTTCGGTACACATGACGCGCCTCTGCTCTACCGTTTGCGCCTAGACCCTGCGCTGTGGTCGTGGACGTTGAAGTTTCTCGCCAACTGTTCCGGGCCACGCTATTGGGAAAACGCCGCACACATCCTGCGCGTGACGCTCTATTCGCGCGAACGCATGGCGGCAACACTCAAAAAAGAAACCATCGCATTCGATCACCTCAGCAGCGGCATCATCAGCGTCTATCAAGATGCTCATGAGTTCGACCGGTCCCTTGAAGACGCCCACATTATGAAAGAACTGGGCTCAGAGCGCCGCATGTTGGACCGCAAGGGCTGCATCGAAATCGAACCCGCCCTTGCCCATAGCGCGCGATTGATTGCGGGCGGCATTTACACGCCACGCGATGAAAGCGGTGATTGCTTCGAATTCACCAAGGCCTTGGCGGTGCGCTGCGAAAAACGCGGCGTCGCCTTTAAATTCAACACCACCGTCAAAGGCTTCAACCGTGACGGCTGGAAAATTACCTCCGTAGAAACGGATCGCGGCCCCGTTGAGGGCGACGTGTTCGTCTTGGCGCTGGGCAGTTACAGCCCGCGCCTACTCAAAAGCGTAGATTTGTCGCTACCGATCTACCCCGCCAAAGGATATTCGGTCACGCTTCCGGTCATCGACGACGCCATGGCGCCCAAGGTCTCCATCACCAGCCAGGATCACAAGCTGGTGTTCAGCCGCCTGGGCAATAAACTACGGATCGCGGGCATGCTGGAATTCAACGGCTACGACACCGAGCTTGATGAGCGACGCGCCCATCTGGTGCTCAAAAACGCCTTGCAGTTGTTTCCCCGCGCTTCAGAGCCCGACAATGCCGTGCTGTGGACCGGATTGCGCCCGATGACGCCCGACGGCGCCCCGGTGATCGGACGCGCCCGCCAAGAAAACCTGATCCTCAACACCGGCCATGGCATGCTGGGCTGGACCATGGCCATGGGCTCAGCGCGCATCACCGCCGATTTGGTGCGCAGGCACGAGCCGCACATCGACCTGAAAGGGTTGGGTTGGGAACGGTTTTCTTAAATACTTCCAAACTGGGTCAGAATGCCTTACAAAGCCCACTACATTTTCAAGCATTCAGAGTATAGCCTGGGGAGAACCAAGACCAATGGACATGATCGAAATTCTGTTTCCCATCGCCAGCACGGCCCATACATTGGCCGCCGTGATTTGGGTCGGTGGGATGTTTTTCGCGCACATGGCGTTGCGTCCGGCGTTGATGGAAGAACAGCCCCCCACCCGTTTACAGGTGTGGCGCAACGTCTTCCCTCGCTTTTTCGCTTGGGTATGGCTGAGCGTCATCATATTGCCGGTGACCGGGTACGCCATGGTGTTCGTCGATTTCGGCGGGTTCGCCGCGGCGGGCCACCATGTCACGTTGATGCACGGCGTTGGCTGGGTGATGGTCATCCTCTATGCGTTTTTGTATTTCCGTCCTTACACACAGTTCAAGACCGAAGTCGAAGCCCAGAACTGGCCCGACGCCGCGGCGCGCCTTGCGATCATCCGACGCATCGTCACGACCAACTTGATCCTTGGTTTGGTGGTGATTGCCGCAGGCGTTTCGGGACGTTTTTGGGGCTAACTCACAGCGCTTTGCTTTCCCGGGTGACGATTTTGACCTCGGAATGTAGGGTTTTGTGGACCGGACATTTGTCGGCTATTTCCAACAAACGCGCGCGAGTGGCCTCATCCAGGTCACCTTCCATCACGACTTCACGCTCAATCACATCGACCTTGCCGTTTTTGGTTTGGCATTCGTGGCAGTCCTCGGCATGAATTTTGTCGTGGTGCAGACGCACCGTGACCTTTTGCAGCGGTATGTTTTTGCGGTCCGCATACATACGCAGCGTCATCGACGTACACGCGCCCAATCCCGCCAATAGCAAGTCGTAAGGCGACGGCCCTGAATCCAGACCGCCATAGGCATGAGGCTCATCGGCCATCAAGTAATGCCGCCCACTGATGGACGTGTGTTGCTGATACTTTCCCTGCCCGGTTTCCCAGACCACCACGTCGCCGGTGTTTCCCGGAAGCACAATGTCATCCGTGGTTTTCGGCGCATCGATATAGCTTTCCGCCCACGCCGCAATCACCCCCGATACATAAAGCGCATCGTCGGGGTTGTGCATCAGGTGATCGGCATCGTCCAACGACACAAAGCTTTTGGGGTGCTTTGCGGCGACGAAAATTTTTTCGGCGTTTTCGATGCTGACGGTTTCATCGCGGGGGGCGTGAAAAATGATTAAGGCACGGCCAAGCTTGGCGATCGCCGCTTTCATATTGTGCGCCGAGATATCTTCGAGGAAATGACGCTCGATGGTAAAAGGCCGACCGCCGACGCTCACCTGGGCGGAGCCGCTCTGAATAATCTGCTGCAAACCATCGCCAAAATGGCCGGTGACATGATCAGGGTCGTAAGGCGCGCCGATGGTCGCCACCGCTTTGCATTCAGGCACACGATGCGCGCCAGCCAGAACCGCCGCACCGCCCAAGGAATGGCCGATCAAGATTTGCGGCGCTTGGTGATGTTCACGCAGCCAATCTGCGGTCGCCACCAGATCGTCGATGTTGGAGGTGAAATTGGTATTGGCGAACTCACCCTCTGAACTGCCCAATCCGGTAAAATCAAAACGCAGCACCGCGATGCCGTGGCGCGTCAACCCACCCGCAAGACGGCTCACCGCACGCAGGTCTTTGGTGCAGGTGAAACAGTGGGCAAACAAAGCATAGGCGCGCGGCTCACCGTCCGGCAGATCAAGACGCGCAGCGAGCTGCACGCCCGCACCGCCGGGAAAGGTGACTTTTTCACTGCTGTGGGCTGTGTTCGCCATGGGGAATGTCCTTTTGTGATCCATGGCCTCAGGTTGCGCGAGGGAGACTCTAAACGCAACTGCATTGTGGTACCCAAATCGAGCATCTTGATTGCACACGCGCACCGCGCTCTACTGGCTTTCACATCACAGGAGTCCCTTAAATGGCAGACGAGCAGCCTAAACCACTGGCCACAGAAAATTTCACCGTTGATGACGTCGAAGTGAGCCAAAAAGTGCGCGCCCACGACGGTTACTTCAAAGTCGACCGTTACCACCTGCGCCACCGCAAACACGAAGGCGGTTGGACCGAAGTCATGAGCCGGGAAGTTTTTGAACGCGGTCACGCTACAGCCGTGTTTTTGTTCGACCCCGACCTCGATAAAGTTCTGTTCATCGAACAGTTCCGCCCCGGCGCTTATGCGGCGTTCAATTCACCGTGGTTTGACGCCAAAACGCATTCGCCGTGGGTGCTGGAATGCGTCGCCGGGATCATCGACAAAGGCGAAAGCCCTGAAGACGTCGCCAAGCGCGAATGCATCGAAGAAGCCAACTGCAAAGTGCTCGAAATGGTGCCGATCATTCACTACCTCGCCAGCCCCGGCGGAACCACGGAAAGCATTTTTCTGTTCTGCGCACGCATCGATGCGTCGAATGCCGGGGGCGTGCACGGCTTGGAACACGAGCACGAAGACATCCGCGTGCTTACCATCGATACCGACACCGCCCTGAAATGGCTGGATGAGGGACGTTTCATCAACGCCATGACGCTAATCAGCATGCAATGGTTCAAGCTAAATCTCGACGCGCTACGTCAACGCTGGACATGATTTCATTGACCGCCTATGTTCAACACAACATAAGAAGTCGATAATATTTATATACAGCAACAGGTGTGTTAATAATGGATGTCTGCTCTGATCTCCCCAACGCCATCGGTAACACCCCCCTGATCCGCCTTAGAGCCGCGTCCGAAGCAACGGGCTGTGAAATTCTTGGCAAAGCCGAATTCACGAACCCCGGTGGGTCCGTCAAAGATCGCGCGGCGCTGTTCATTATCCGCGACGCCGAAGAACGCGGATTGCTCAAGCCCGGCGGCACCATCGTCGAAGGCACAGCGGGCAACACCGGCATCGGCTTGACACTGGTCGGCAACGCGCTGGGCTACAAATCGGTGATCGTGATCCCCGACACGCAATCTCAGGAAAAGAAAGATACCATCCGTTTGTGCGGAGCCGAACTGATCGAGGTCCCTGCCGTTCCTTATAAGAACCCCGAAAATTACGTTCATGTGTCCGAGCGCAAGGCCAAGGAACTTAATGCCATTGAACCTGGCAGCGCCATCTGGGCGCGCCAGTTCGACAATCAAGCCAACCGTCGTGCCCACATCGAAGGTACGGCGCCGGAAATTTGGGCGCAAACCGACGGCAAAGTTGATGGTTTCGTGTGCGCAGTGGGCACCGGCGGCACCCTTGCCGGTGTGGCCATGGGCTTGAAGGACAAAAATCCAAACATCGTCACCGCCATCGCCGACCCCATGGGCTCTGCGCTGTTTGGCCATTACAAGCACGGTGAGCTGAAATCAGATGGTTCATCCATCACCGAAGGCATTGGCCAAGGGCGCATCACCGACAACCTGCTCGATGCGCCAATTGATGAAGCCTTCCAGATTTCCGATCATGAGGCCCTACCGATCATTTTCGATCTATTGAAACACGAAGGCCTGTGCCTGGGCGGGTCCAGCGGCATCAATATCGCGGGCGCCATCCATCTGGCCAAAAAAATGGGCCCCGGGCACACCATCGTCACGGTGTTGTGCGATTTCGGCACACGCTATCAGTCGAAACTGTTCAATCCAGCGTTTTTGAAATCGAAGGGCCTACCCGTTCCAGATTGGCTGGAATAGAGATTCAGTTTTTGCTAATGTTCGCGCCACAGCCTTAAACGGGCACTTCAACGGGCGAAGGCAAACACGATGAAATACAAACACCCCGAAGCATTGGTCAGCGGCGAATGGCTTGAGGCGCACCTGAACGCCCCGGATGTGCGCATCGTCGATGCCACCTACCACCTGCCCCACGCCGACCGAGACGCCTATGAGGAGTGGACCTACCGCCATATCCCCGGCGCTGTACACTTCGACATCGACAAAATCTGCGACAGCGATTCTGAGCTGCCGCACATGCTGCCGAGCGCGGAAAAATTTTCATCGCACGTACGTAAGCTGGGCCTGGGCGACGGCAACAAGATCGTCATCTATGACAGCAATGGCGGTTACATGGCCGCGTGCCGGGTGTGGTGGATGTTCCGCCTGTTCGGCCACAAAGACGTCTGCGTGCTGGACGGCGGGTTGGTTCGCTGGGGTAAAGAACGCCGCCCCATCGAAACCGACGAACCACAAGTGCAAGAACGCCACTTCACCGCGCGCCAGAACAACGCCTTGGTCAAAACCAAAAAGCAAATGCTCGCCAACTTGGAAAACCACAAATTCCAGGTTATCGATGCGCGCAACGAAGGTCGCTATCAGGGCGTCGATCACGAACCGCGCCCAACCGAGCGCATGGGCCACATCCCCGGCTCGATCAACCTGCCGTTCACCTTCATCACGCCACCGTCCCATGACTTCACCTTTCGTAGCCCCGAAGACACTTGCGAATTGATCAATGGCGTCGGCATCGACTTGGACAAGCCCGCCACCGTGACCTGTGGGTCAGGCGTCACCGCATGCGTGATCGCTTTTGCGCTGTATATGATGGGTAAGGAAGATGTCGCCATCTATGACGGCTCGTGGGCCGAATGGGGCGACGATCCGCATGTGCCGATCAACTCGTAAAGGCTTTGCTCACAAGCGCTACCCCGCCGAAGCTCCGTCGCTCTGTGTGGCTTGCGAGAATATTTGCTTTAAGACCTCAAACAGCCGATCGACTTGAAACGGTTTGGTCAGGTAGTCGTGAAAACCGGCTTCTAGAGCCTGAGCAACATCATTGGGCATCGCGTTGGCGCTAACGGCAACAATGGGGATATGTTTGGTTTTGTCCATGCTCGCCAGTTGCTTCATGGCGGTAACCCCATCCATGCCTGGCAGGTTGATGTCCATGAGAATGAGATCGGGTTGGTGCTTTTCAGCCATCGCAATGCCAATTTCACCATTGTGAGCTTCGATCATTTTGTACTCTGGAACCATAGCGAGTATGTGCTTCATCAATGACATGTTCGATGGATTGTCTTCGACGTATAAAATGGTCCGCACCCCAATGATTTCAGATGAAACTTCATGACATTGCGTTGATTTGGCTGTGTCGGTGTTGATCGTATTTCCGCCGGGTTCAGAGAGTGGCAGCTCCACCCAAAACATGCTGCCCTTTTCAACATGGCTGATCACCCCGACCTCGCCGCCCATAATGTTCAGCAATTCGCGGGTGATGGTGAGGCCGATACCCGTGCCTTCGATATCGGAATTCTCATAGCCCAAGCGTTCAAATGGCTCAAATAAATGAACCAGTTGATCCGCATGGATGCCTACGCCCGTATCCGCAATTTCAACGTGAATCATAGCGTCGTTTACTTTGTGAATGGACACAGAAACACTGCCATTGTCACGGTTGTATTTAATGGCGTTCGACAACAAATTGAGCAAAACCTGTTTGAAGCGCACCCGGTCAGCGCGGACCTGAGCCTCATCGCAATTGGTAATCACTTTGTTGAGCGTAATATTTCGTTTGGCCGCTATTGTCTCAATGATCGACAAGCACTCATCCATCAACGCGCCAACAGCAACATCTTCGATGTCCATCACGTATTGGCCAGATTCGATTTTGGCCAACTCCAGGACCTGGTCGATCAAATCCAAAAGGTGACTGCCGCTACTGATGATGGACCCGGTATAGTCGTCTTGCTTATCGGTCAAAGGGGTTGCAGGGTTCAACTGCAACAGCTGGGCGAAGCCAAGAATACCGTTCAATGGCGTGCGCAGTTCGTGGCTCATGGAGGCGAGAAAATCTGTTTTCGCTTGGTTGGATTTCTCGGCCAACTCCTTGCTACGGTGCAGTTCCTCCTCTGCTTTCAAGGTTTGCGTGATGTCGCGCGCGACGCCGCGCACACCACCAAACTCACCGCTTTTGACATGAAAGTACGGTGTCCCACTCAGCAAAAATGTATACGTTTCACCATGCACGTCGGTCACGGCGAAGAGCTGATCGCGAAAAGGTTTACGCCAGTTGAGAGCGACTGCGCCGTCATTCTTTGAGATGGCGAATTCACCGACCTGATCAAAGGTTTTACCAACCCATGCGTGAGGCAGAAAACCCGTAATTTCACGCAACCGCGCCGACACGTTGCGAATTTTAAGTTCCTGATCCAAATCCCAAATCAAGTCTGAAACGAGCCGCGTGATATCTTCGAAATGCTGCAGCAATTCGTTATACGCTAGGTAGACGTCTGGTTGCTGCTCACTACTCATTTTAGTCCTTGCGCATCCCGACTTCCCGCAACGCAGAAAGGTAGTTTTGGTTCAGGCGCCAATGCTGAATGACCCGCTCCGCCACAAATATGGAAAAACTATCGTAAAAGACCAAGGCCGCTCGCAAATTTTGTTTAAATTGCTCGGGGCCTTCCATTTGGGTTCTGCCCAATAGGCCGAACAACGATGCATACACTTCCTTAGCGAAACCAAGGCCCTTGCAGATCACGGCAAGGCCTTCGCCTTCCGGCTCCAAGGTGAGCTTCAAAACGAGATTTTCGCGCACGCCCGAAATGGTCGAAAGTAATGACACGAACAAATGCACTTCGCCCACGGAAAGCACGTTGATCAGCATATCGGTGCTCGCTTGTCCATTTTTCACCAGTTCTTCGGCAAGTTTTTGGGATTTACCATTAAATTCGCTTTCACCGATGTCGGAACAGTAGAGATCCATCGCTGTTTGCTCGAGCAATCCGTCGATAACATCTCCATCAATATCGAAATTTTGTGAAATGATTTCGCGCAACGCCGCAGATACCCACAAATACATACGCTGAGCGGTTTTGGGTGGCAGGTCTTCACGATGCAGCAAAGGTTCTTGAAAGGTATCGACGCGTCGAGATTCAGACTCAAGATACTCAAAAGCCGCTTGAGAAATGGAGGCGTTCTTGTTGTTCAGCAACGAAATAATCACCTGTTCGCTGCCGGTATTGATCAGTTCCTGCGAAACATCAACACCGACCTTTTGGCGCATGGAAATGGCGATTTGATGTTCCTGGGACCGTTTTTTAATAATTTCAATAAGGTCCTCATCTTTGAGAACGCCGCTTTTCTTGAGGATTGGGTAAGCCACTTCGGGACTGTCATTGGCCAAAAAAGAGATCAATTTCTCCGGAACACCCGGCATGGAAGCCAGCCGAGAACTGATTTGTGCGCGAACCGAAACCTCAATTTCACTGATCGTTTTTTCCAAAATTTCGAGAATAATGGCCTTTTCTTTGTCGGAAATCTGTCCCCGATCATCAGAAAACAACTCACCGATTAAGGTGGCGAGCCTCTTACGACCTTCAACCGACCTATCACGTGACAAGGCCAAAAGCCTGCTGACTTCGTTTTGTTCTTCCACCGCTGACATCCCCTACGCAGCCAACCGACTGCATCACGCATATAACCACACGTTAAATATTGTAACTCATCCCTGATTCTTCAATGCATACAATATCAATCGCTCGAAAAGAACGATGCGTCATCTGCAGGTAAGGCACGCAAAAAAAGCCCCCACTTTTCAGCTGAGGCTTTTTTCGATACTCATGACAGATTGCTTAGCGCATGCTGCCCAAGTTTGCCGCTAAGGCGGTGCGCACACGCTTGATTTCTTCCGAAACCTTGTGGGCGCGATCACGGTCTTCTTCGCAGACATGATCGTAAGCCACCGTGGCGCAGCGTTCGCGCTCTTCCAGCAAAGCATCGATGATGGTTTGCTCGATCGCCTTGATGACCTCTTCATCGTGACCGGCACACGAAACATCCAAGATTTTCTGGACTTTCGCCTTGGCTTCCTCTGCGCGATCACGCAAGCTTTTGGATGACGGGCTCATAAGTGGTTTCCCTTCTTCCTCAGTGGTTCAAAATTTGGCTGAGGAACATCTTGGTGCGGTCGTTTTGCGGGTTGTCGAAGAACTCATGCGGGTTGTTTTCTTCGACGATCTGTCCGGCGTCCATGAAGATCACTCGATTGGCGACCAATTTTGCAAAGCCCATTTCGTGGGTCACACACAACATGGTCATACCCTCTTCGGCGAGCTCGACCATGACGTCAAGGACCTCTTTGATCATTTCCGGATCAAGCGCCGAGGTCGGCTCATCGAACAACATGATTTTCGGGTTCATGCACAACGAGCGCGCAATCGCCACACGCTGCTGCTGACCGCCGGAAAGCTGACCGGGGAACTTATCGGCTTGCTCTGGAATCTTGACGCGTTCGAGATAATGCATGGCGATTTTCTCAGCCTCGGCTTTGGGCATCTTTCGCACCCAAATCAAAGCCAGCGTGCAATTGTCCAACACCGTCAGGTGCGGGAACAGGTTGAAGTGCTGAAAGCACATGCCAACCTCGCGACGGACTTCATCGATGCGTTTGAGATCTTCGGTGAGCTCAATGCCGTTGACGATGATTTGCCCCGCCTGGTGTTCTTCCAAGCGATTGATGCAGCGGATCATGGTCGATTTGCCGGAACCCGAAGGTCCGCAAATGACGATGCGCTCGCCAGGGGTGACGTTGAGGTTGATGTCTTTCAAGACATGAAACTCACCGTACCATTTGTTGACGTCCACCAGTTGGACGGCCAGTTCAGTTGAAGTTGCGTTTTCCATAGCCATAATTTTCCTACTGAGGACTTAACGTTTGTGACCGGTGTGCAATTTGCGTTCGAGTTTTTGGCTGTAACGCGACATACCAAAACAGAACACCCAAAAGCACCCTGCGGCGAAGACATACCCTTCGATCGCGACATTGCCCCAAGCTGGATCGGTGATCGCAGCTTGAACCGTCGCCAGGATGTCCAGCAAGCCGATGATCAGCACCAGCGTCGTGTCCTTAAACAATGCAATGAAGGTGTTGACGATGCCCGGAATCACCAGTTTGAGGGCTTGCGGCAAAATGATCAGCCCCATGCTTTTCCAATAACTCAAGCCCAGCGCCTTGGCGGCTTCGTACTGACCGCGGGGAATGGCTTGCAAGCCACCGCGGATCACTTCGGCCATATAGGCGGACTGGAACATGGTGATGCCGATCAAGGCGCGCAGCAATTTGTCGAAGTTCATGCCATCGGGCAAAAACAACGGCAACATCACCGACGACATGAACAACACCGAAATCAGCGGCACACCGCGCCACAATTCGATAAAGGCGATACAGAAAGTCCGGATCACCGGCATTTCGGAACGCCGCCCCAAAGCCAGCACGATGCCGAACGGCAGCGCCGCGACAATGCCGACATAGGCCAGCATCAAGGTCAACGCCATGCCGCCCCATTTTTCGGTTTCGACATGTTCCAAGCCAAACGTGTCACTACCTGCGATCAAAACAAAACAGATCACCGGCAAACCGGTCAGCGAGAAAATGCCCAACGGCATTTTGTAGGGGAACTTCTCGAAAAACTGCGGCCCGAAAGACAAAATCAGCAGTAAAAAAGACAGATCCAGCCGCCAGTATTCGGCGGATGGGTAACTGCCGTACTTAAAGATATCCAGGCGATGGCCAATAAAGGCCCAACACGCGCCGCCGGATACACATGCCGTTTTGTCGTCGCCGACAAAATTGGCCGAAAAAATCGCCCAATCCAAAACCGGAACCAGCGTGATGTACAACACGTAGGCCACCACAAGGGTCAACACCGTATACAGCGGGGTTGAAAACAAGTTGGTGCGCATCCACCCAATGACACCCGTCGTTGCATTGGGCGCCGGCAGATCGGGAAGTGGTTTGAATTCGTTCATATCCTAACGCTCCTTCCCTATCTTTCGACCAGGGACATTCTTTTGTTGTACCAGTTCATCAGCGCCGAAATCGACAAGCTCATGATCAAGTAAACCGCCATGGTCATCGCAACGATTTCCACCGCTTGACCCGTTTGGTTCAAAGTCGTGCCCATGAACACGCCGACCAGATCGGGATAACCGATGGCCGTCGCCAGGGACGAGTTTTTCGCTAAGTTCAGGTATTGAGACGTCAGCGGCGGAATGATCACGCGCATGGCTTGGGGAATAACGATCAAACGCAAGGTCGGACCGTTGCGCATCCCCAGTGCGCGGGCGGCTTCGGTTTGCCCGTGACTGACGGCCAAGATACCGGCGCGCACGATTTCGGCGATGAAGGCTGCGGTATAGAGCGACAAGGCCCACCACAACGCCATCAATTCCGGGATCACGCGAATGCCGCCTTGGAAGTTGAAGCCCTTCAGCGCCGGGTAGTCCAAACTCATCGGCATGCCAGCAACGAAAAATGTAAACAGCGGCAAGATGATGATCAGACCGAACGAGGTCAGGAACGATGGGAACGTCTGTCCCGTTTCCATTTGGCGCTTGTTCGCCCAACGCACGATCATAAATGACGCCACAAGGGCCATAAGGAAGACCGTGGTGACGATGCCAAACCCGCTTTCTGGGATTGGACCCGGAACGTACAGACCGCGGCCATTGAGAAACACGCCGTCCAGCAGATTGATGCTATCTCGTGGATGCGGCAGGGTCGACAACACCGCAAAATACCAAAAGAAAATCTGCAGCAGCAAAGGAATGTTGCGCAATATTTCGACGTACACCGTGGCGATCTTCGCGATCAGCCAGTTGCTGGACAAACGCGCAACGCCAAGGATAAAGCCTAAGATGGTCGCCGTGACGATGCCCATCACGGACACCAAAAGCGTGTTCAACAAACCAACGAAGAACGTGTCGCCGTAGGTGTGGGTCTCATCATATTCGATGAGCGACATGAGAATGCCAAACCCTGCCGTACTGTCGAGAAACGCAAAGCCGGTGGTGATCCCACGGCGTTCCATGTTCGTCAGCGTGTTGTCAAAAATCGTGTAGAAAAACCAGCCGATTGCCGCAGCAGCCAGCACCTGAAAGGTGATGGATCGGAACGTTGGGTCGTTCCAGATTGCCGTCTTACTTTGGCTGGACGTAGCGTGAGTATCTGTCGGGTCCGCCATGTGCCCGTATCTCCCGTCCCCAATGCGCTCAATAAAGTTGAGCTTTGATCTATGAGATCAATAGCAAACCGGCCATGCCCTAAAAGGACATGGCCGGATCACCATTATGCTTTAGCGGACAGGCGGTGCGTATTGCAGACCGCCATTGCTCCACAGCGCGTTCAGGCCACGGGAAATGGCCAGAGGCGTTTTCGGTCCGACATTACGTTCGAACATTTCGCCGTAGTTACCGACTTGGCTGACGGCGTTGAGCGCCCAGTCAGCGCTGAGACCCAACTTGGTGCCAGCGTCGCCTTCGGTGCCCAGAAGACGTTTGATGCCCGGGTTTTTGCCCATGGACATGTCTTTTGCGTTTGCAGACGTCACGCCCATTTCTTCAGCGTTGACTTGCGCGTACAGGGTCCACTTAACAATGTTGAACCAAGCGTCGTCGCCTTGACGAACCACAGGGCCGAGCGGCTCTTTGGAGATGACTTCCGGCAGCACTGCGGCGCTGTTCGGGTTGGCCATCTTGGAACGGATCGCATAGAGCTGCGATTGATCGGACGTCAGAATGTCGCAACGTGCGGATTCGAAGCCTTCACGGGTTTGATCGGACGTGTCGAACACAACTGCGGAGTACTTCATGCCATTGAGGCGGAAGTAGTCAGCCAAGTTCAGCTCGGTGGTGGTGCCAGCCTGGATACAGACCGAAGCGCCATCGAGTTCTTTGGCCGATTTCACGCCGAGTGCTTTTTGCACCAAGAAGCCTTGACCGTCGTAGTAGTTCACGCCGGCAAAGTTCAGACCCAACGATGTGTCGCGGGTGTGCGTCCAGGTGGTGTTGCGCGACAACATGTCGATTTCACCAGATTGCAACGCGGTGAAGCGTTCTTTGGCGGTCAGCGGCACAAAGCGCACTTTTTTGGCGTCGCCCAAAACGGCGGCTGCAACAGCACGGCAGGTATCGACGTCAATGCCGGTCCAATTGCCTTTTTCGTCCTGCGCAGAAAAGCCCGGCAAGCCGGTGCTGACGCCGCAAGACAGTGTGCCACGTTTGGTAACGTCTTCAAGTGTGCCAGCAAAAGCCGACGTGGCGACCATGGTTGCAGCCACGGCGCCGAGAGCGATCATAGTTTTTTTCACGGTAGATTCCTCCGAAAATTCCCAATTTAACTTTTTTCATAACCGTCACATGAGACTCACATGACGATATGTTATTTGAAGATGAACTTCCCGGTTCCCCAACCGTTTGCACACAAATGCATGGAAGCCCGTCTCGCACCAGATGGTTCAAAGGCGTAACACGATTGTTTCAGACACCTCAAGTCTGAATTGTATCGAAACAATCCACAAGCGCGATACCCCGTTTGAACTAGATGGTATGTTTAGCGCCAATACTCAACCAGAAAGCTAGCGCCCGAGCTCGTTTCCGGTCACAATAGCTTGATCTTATTAGTAATTTTAATATCGCAAAACGCGTACAAAACGATCACACATGCAACCAGGATGCGGCTTTTCGTATGACCAATGATAGCAAAAACAAGCACGCCGACACACGCCTGACCACTTCGGGACGCGATCCCGAAGCCAACTTCGGCATCGTCAATCCGCCCGTGTACCATGCCTCGACCGTTACATTTCCAACCGTCGAAGCCCTGCATGACGCAGAAAAGCACAAATTCGACCGCGTTTATTATGGACGTTTCGGCACCCCGACCACGTTTGCTTTCGAAAAAGCCGTCGCCGATTTGGAAGGCGCTGATCATTGCGTAGCGGTTCCATCGGGCATGGCGGCGATTGCGGTGTCGTTGGCCGCGACCTTGCATGCGGGTGATCATGTTTTGGTCAGTGACAGCGTCTATTATCCGACCATTCTGTATTGCAAAGGATTCTTAAAAAAATTCGGAGTCGAGGTGTCGTATTACCCGCCGATGGCGAGTGCTGCTGAACTTAGGGACCTGATGCACGAAAACACCAAAATCGTGTTCGCCGAGTCGCCCGGATCGATCACGTTCGAAGTTCAAGACATCCCGATGATCGCCGACGTCGCCCACGCGGGCGGCGCCAAGCTGGTGATGGACAACACCTGGTCGGCTGGTTACCACTTCAAACCGTTTGAACACGGCGTCGATATCTCGTTGCAAGCAGCGACCAAGTATATCGTCGGACATTCGGATGCGATGCTCGGCACCCTGACGGTCAACGACCGCGCCCTGTATGAGCACATCAAGATCACCCAAGTGGGCCTCGGCTACGCCACCGGACCGGATGACTGTTATCTGGGATTACGTGGATTACGCACCCTGGCGACGCGCCTGCCGCGCCACGAAAGCACCGGCTTGAAGCTGGCCGAATGGCTGGCGGCGCGTCCAGAAGTCGAAACCGTTTTGCACCCCGCCCTGCCCAGCTGCTCCGGCCATGATGTTTTCAAGCGCGACTTCACCGGATCGTCGGGCTTGTTCGGCATCGTGTTGAAAGACGGCCCATCTGAACAGGACTTAGCGCGTATGCTCGACGGTATGGAGCTGTTCGCCATGGGCTACAGCTGGGGCGGTTTTGAAAGTTTAATCATCCCGTCCGATCCACGCACCATGCGCACGACCTATGACTGGCCCTACAACCAGCCAACTTTGCGTATACACGCCGGATTGGAAGACCCCGACGATTTGCTCAAAGATCTAGACGCTGGCCTTAAGCGCCTTTCGACCTAAACAATCCAAGAACGAACATCAAGGACGCGGCGGCGACAATGCTGGGACCGGCGGGCACGTCATATTGATAAGACGCGCCGAGCCCAGCCACCACCGACAGCACGCCCACCACGGCCGCCAGCACGCCCATGGCTTCGGGCGTGCGCGATAGGTTGCGCACGGCGGATGCGGGAATGATCAGCATCGACGTCACCAACAAGATCCCCACCACCTGCATCGCCAGCGCCACCACCACCGCCAGCAACAGCATGAACGCCAAATCCGTGCGCTGCACGTTGACGCCTTCGACCTGGGCCAGATCGGCGTGCACTGTGGCGCTGAGCAAAGGCCGCCACAACCGTAACAACACCGCGAGAATCAACAACACCCCGCCCCATGTCCACGCCACGTCGGCCCACCCGACAGCCAAAATATCGCCGAACAAATAGCCCATCAAATCGATGCGCACGCTGTCTAAGGTCGAAGCGACGATCAGGCCCACCGCCAGCGCCGCATGGGCGACCACCCCCAACAGCGTATCCAGCGACAATCCACGCACCCGCTGCAAACCACTGAGGATCAAGGCCACGGCGACAACGACAAAACCGACACCGAACACCGGATCTACGCCGACGACGAAACCAAGCGCCACACCCAACAACGCGGTGTGCGACAACGCCCCGCCGAAATAGGCCATCCGCCGCCACACCACGAACGCCCCCAAAGGCCCCGCGACCACGGCCACCGCGATACCGGCCAGCAAGGCGCGCACCAAAAATGTGTCGAGCTCAATCATGATCGCAATGTTCCCCATGCACGTGACCATCTAGGGCATGCTCATGATCGTGATGGTGGGCATACACCGCCAGCGTCTCGGCGACCTCGTCACCGAACAACGCGACGAATTCCGGATGACGACTGACCGCGTGGGGATGGCCTGCACAGCATACATGCTGATTGAGACAGATCACGTGATCTGTCTGGGCCATCACAACGTGCAGATCGTGGGACACCATCAACACGCCGACGCGGTGTTGCTCGCGGATGTTTTGTACCAAACGATAGAGTTCCGCCTGACCAGTCAGATCGACCCCTTGCACCGGTTCGTCCAAGACCAAAAGATCGGGTTTGCGTAACATCGCACGCGCCAACAGCACGCGTTGCATCTCACCGCCGGAAATGCCTTGCATGGGCTGGTTCATAACATGGCCCGCGCCTACTTCCCCCAGCACACCTTCAAAGTCTTGCGCACGCAAGCCGTTGGGCGCGCCCAAAGCCAAGAACCGCTTGACCGTGATGGGCAACGCCGGGTCAATGCTTAGGCGTTGCGGCATATAACCGATGGACAGGCCTTTTTTGCGCGTCACAGTGCCGACGCTGGGTTTGATTAAGCCCAGCATCACCCGCACCAAAGTGGTTTTGCCCGCACCGTTGGGGCCAATCAGGGTGACGATTTCGCCTTTGCGCACACTGACATCGCCACCGGACAACACCGTGTGCCCGCCAAAGGCAACTTCAACGCCCTTTGCTTCAACCAAAATCGTTGCATCACTCATGGTCGCAAGCCATTTTGCGGCAGCGCGCGCACACGCCTTCCAACTCGACCGTTGGATGCTCGATGCTAAACCCAACCGCCTGTGCGCCTTTGCCAATGGCTGCGTCAATACGACTGTCGACCAATTCCGCCGCCATGCCGCAATCGCGACAGATCAAGAACTGCCCGGCGTGATCCATGTCCGGTACGGCACAGCCGATGTAGGCGTTCAAACTTTCCAAGCGGTGGATCAAACCTTGCGCCAACAGAAATTCAAGCGCGCGGTAAACGGTCGGCGGTTGAGCCTTGCGCGTTTTGGTGCTGAGCTGTTCCAACACATCATAAGCGCCCACCGGATTGTGGCTTTGCCACACCAGCTCGAACACTTGGCGGCGAATGTCGGTCAAACGCACACCGCGCGCGGCGCAAATTTGTTCGGCGCGCGCCAAGGCCGTGCGCACGCACTTTGTATGGTCGTGGTGCGCATCGGGAAAAGCACCAGGTTTGACCGGTGCTACCGACGATGGGGACGTGTGCTTATTTGGCGATGGTGCCATGGGAATAACCTGCTCCTGAAGTATTGTTATGTTATAACATTTATCCTTTCGGCGCCAAACGTTATATTGTATCGTGCAGCGTAATCTTTCATGCCCTAGCCACCAGAGGATAGCCAACAATGTTCAAGTCGCGTTTTCTCAGTCCCTCGATACCGTTGATGGCCACATTCCTGATCGCGGTTAGCTTGGGCATGGCCTCCTCGCCAACGCTCGCCGCGCCGCCCAAGGTCGTGACCTCGATCAAGCCGGTGCAGGCGCTGGTGAAAATGGTCATGGGCAGTTTGGGCAATCCACAACTGGTCATCCCGGCGACCGCCTCGCCGCACATGTTTTCGATGAAGCCGTCCCAGGCGACGATGCTGGAAGACGCCGAGGTGGTGTTTTGGATTGGCCCCGGTTTGGAAACGACGCTGGTCGGCCCGCTCGACAAGCTCGCAGGTAAAGCCCAAGTGGTCGAGCTGTTGCAAACGCCAGGGCTGCGTCTGATCCGCTTTGACGAAACCGATGCGCACGGCCACGGCAACGTCGATCCGCACATCTGGCTGGCTCCGTCCAACGCCCGCAAGATGGTGTCACACATCGCCGATATCATGAGCGAGATCGATCCGTCCAATGCCGATGCTTACGCCAAAAACGCCAAAAAAGCCCGCCAGCGCATCACCATCTTGTCGCGCAAGACCATGGATTACGTGACCGAAATGCGCTACACGCCGTACCTGGTGCAGCACGATGGTTTCGGCTATTTGGCGCTTGAATTTGGCTTCAACGAAGTCGGCCACATTCAAACCACGCCAGGCCGCGAGCCGGGCGCTAAGCACGTTGCAGAGATCATCGATCTGATCAAAAGCAAGAACGTCAAATGCCTTTTGCATGAACCGCAATTCGCGCCCAAGCTGGCTGAACGTTTGAATGCCGAAACCCGTATCGCGTTGCGTGAAGTCGATCCCATGGGCATTCATCTGTCCTTGTCCGACACCACTTACGTGCGCATCATCCAGGGCATCATCGTGTCCATGGAAACATGCCTTCAGCCGCGCGCCAAAAAAGCCAAACCCGCACAATAACGGATCAAACCTATGAGCACCGATTACCCCACATCACCCGAACTGGCCGCTCAAGTGGCGGACCAACTGAGCTACACCAAAGACGGTTTGATCGCGGCCATCGCGCAACAACACGTCGGGGACGGCAATGGTGGTGAAGTCCTCATGATGGCGTGGATGAACCGCGATGCGGTGATCGAAACGCTGACCACCGGGCGGGTATGCTATTTTTCACGTTCTCGGTCCAAACTGTGGCGTAAGGGCGAAAGCTCCGGCCAAGTGCAAAGCTTGGTCGATTTTCGTTGGGACTGCGACAGCGACACGGTGTTGGCGTTGGTCGATCAAAAAGGCGTGGCGTGCCACACCGGTCGGCGCAACTGTTTTTACAAATCGGTGCGCGGCGGCGAAGTGAGCAATATCGCCGAGGTCGAGATTTCACCGGACGATCTGTATGGCTGACGCCCCGACGTCTCCCCCCACCGCGATTGCCGTGACGGTGCTGACGGGTTTTCTCGGCAGCGGCAAGACCACCCTGCTCAACCATCTTTTGGATGATCCGGACCTGGGACAAGCCGCTGTTCTGATCAACGAGTTCGGCGACGTGTCCATCGATCACCTGTTGGTCGAAAAAATCGACGAAAGCACCGTATTGCTGGAAAGCGGCTGCGTGTGCTGTTCGGTGCGTTCCGACTTGGTTGAAGCCATGCGCGGACTGATCGCCAAACGCGCCGACGGGCGCATACCGCCGTTTGAACGCTTGGTGATCGAAACCACCGGACTCGCCGACCCCGCCCCGATCGTGCACACCTTAATGAGCGATCCGATCATCGCCGGTCAATTTCGCCTCGACGGCCTGGTCACAACGGTGGACGGGCTACTCGGCTTCGCCACATTGGACAATCACAATGAGGCCGTCAAACAAGCCGCCATCGCGGACCGCATCATCATCACCAAATGCGACGTCGCCGACGATCTGGGCCCGCTTGAGGCGCGGCTCAAAGACCTCAACCCCGCCGCAAAACGGATCAAAGCCGAACACGGTCGTGTGGCGGCAGTTGATCTCATCGATGCGGGCTTGTTTGATCGCGACTTTGTGCCGCATGCGCAACGCTGGCTGGGTGATGAAGCCATTACTGATCACCAACATGATCATGGACATCGCCACGACAAAAACATCCGCACCTTTGTGCTGCACGCCGAAGGGCCCATCGACTTCATGGCGTTTCAAGACTGGCTGGAAACCCTGCTCGCCACCCAAGGGGCGAACGTTTTGCGCATGAAGGGGATCGTGGATGTCAAAGACGTCGACCGCCCGGTCGCCGTGCATGGCGTGCAGCATGTGTTTCACCCGCCCGCCGCCCTACCGTCGTGGGATGGCATCGAAAAATGTTCGCGGCTGGTGTTCATCACCCGGGGTCTAAGCGAGCAAGCGGTGCGCGACACATTTGCCGCGCACTTACCGGGGCAATTGCTGGAAAATTAAACCAAGTTGCGCATTTCGCCGCATTGGTTCAGCGCATCGGTCAGAAAGTCATAAGCTTTGGCGTCGAGGCCGAGATAGTTCACCGCGATCACACCGTCATCGGTACGCACCACGCGGGCGGGCAAATCGACTTCGTGCATATCGGTTTTGCGACAGCCAATTCCGGCCACAGTCACCAATGCACCGGGGGTCAACGGGCCTTTATAGTCTTCTAGCAAAAAGCCGCCCATGCTCCAGTTGGTGACCTCAAAGGTCTGCCCTTCCAAACGCACGACAAGCCCCATGCGCCCAGCGCGTGGATACTTGCGACGGTCTTCATTGAGATGCAGTTCCATGTTCCAGCACTCTATTCATGTGACTATTTAACCTGCATTATCCCCAGATCTATAGCCACAGTAGCCCTGATGAAGATTTTACACAAATATGACTAAAGAAGTGTGATCAACATCACAAACGCTTATATCCAGCCAACACCTTGACATTGAGTGCAAATAACTGCCGTTATGCATATTGAAACATAACGTTTTCATCGGGGACGAGAATGAAATCGAGGCGTATTTCTAGGCTTTTTCTCGGGTTTATGGCTGTGCTTGCCTTGGCCATATCCAGCGATGTGCGAGCGGATGAAACGGTAACCATCTTCGCCGCCGCCAGCACCCAGCCCGTTCTGGAAGCGCTCACCCCGCTTTTAAAGCAACGTGCCATTACCCTCAATGCGGTTCACGCAGGAAGCTCCACCTTGGCGCGCCAGATTGAACACGGCGCCCCGGCGGATATCTACATTTCCGCCAATGTGCGGTGGATGGATCACCTGACCGACCGGGGCGTCATCGTTTACGACAGCAAACACACCGTCGCCACCAACCAATTGGTGTTGATCGCCGGGCCGAAACCGTTCGCCACACCGTTGATGGCGTTCGGGCCGGGTTATCCGCTCGACACCGTTTTACAAGGCGAACGTCTGGCCATCGCCGACCCCGATCACGTTCCCGCAGGCATTTATGGCCGCGAAGCCCTAGGCACCATGAAAATGTGGGCCAAGGTGCAGAACAATTTGGCGCCCACACGCGATGTCACCTCAGCCTTGATGCTGGTCGCACGCGGCGAGGCGCGGTTGGGTATTGTCTACGCGTCCGACGCCCAGCGCTCCGATAAAGTATCGGTCTTCGCGCCATTCCCGCAACGCAGCCACAGTCCCATCACCTATCCCGCTGCGATCATCCGGGGCCATGACCGCCCCGCCGTTCGCACGGTGATGGACCTACTCACAAGCCCTGAGGGACAGGCCGCCTTTATGGCCGCCGGGTTTGAGGGGGCACCGTGAGCTGGACCTTGACACCTTTGGAATGGGAAGCCCTTAGTCTCAGCCTCAAGGTCGCGACCTGGGCTACGGTGATGAGCCTGCCGCTGGGCGTTTTGGTCGCCTGGGTTTTGGCGCGCCGCCGCTTTCCCGGTCATGGAATTTTAAACGGCGTGGTGCATCTGCCTTTGGTCCTGCCGCCTGTGGTGGTTGGCTATGTTTTATTGATCGTGCTGGGGCGCGGCGGCGCGCTGGGCGGCTGGTTGTATGAAACGTTTGGGTTGAGCTTGGCCTTCACCTGGAAAGGCGCGGCGGTGGCTGCGGCGGTGATGGCGTTTCCATTGATGGTGCGCGCCATGCGCCTAAGCCTAGAAGCCGTCGATCCTGGATTGGAACATGCCGCACGGACCTTGGGCGCGATGCCGCTGCGGGTATTTTTCACCGTGACGTTACCACTGATGCTGCCCGGTGTGATCACCGGATCGGTGCTGGCGTTCGCCCGGGCTTTGGGCGAGTTCGGCGCGACCATCACGTTCGTGTCCAATATCCCCGGTGAAACCCGGACTCTGCCGTTGGCGCTGTACAACTTCACCCAAGTTCCAGGCGGCGAAAACAGCGCATTGCGCCTTGCGGTTTTGGCGGTGATCGTGGCGTTGATCGCCCTCGTCGCCAGCGAGGCCTTGGCGCGGCGTGTGCGGCGCATGACGCAAGGAGAGGATCATGACTGAGCAAGCGCCTCTGCTATCGCTTGACGTGAAACGGCGCAGCGGCGCATTCGCCATCAACGTGAAGATCGACGCCGGGCCCGGCATCACCTCATTATTTGGGAAATCGGGCGCCGGAAAAAGCACCATCGTCGCCATGCTGGCGGGCCTGATTAAGCCCGACAGCGGCCACATCCGCATCGGCGCACACACCCTATTCGACAGCGCCCAAGGCATCGACATCGCGCCGGAACGCCGCCATGTGGGTTACGTTTTTCAAGATGCGCGCTTATTCCCGCACCTGAGCGTGGCGAAAAACCTCCGCTACGGCCTGGGCCGCCTGGAGGCCGCCAAACGGGCCGAGACCTTTGAGCGGGTTGTTGCGTTGCTGGGCCTGGATCATCTCTTAGAGCGCCGTCCCGCCAACCTGTCGGGCGGCGAAAAGCAACGTGTCGCCATTGGGCGCGCATTGCTCAGCAATCCACGTATTTTGCTGATGGATGAGCCGCTTGCATCATTGGATGCGGCGCGCAAAAGCGAAATCCTGCCCTACATTGAACGCCTCGCCACGGATTTTGACCTGCCGGTGGTTTACGTGTCCCACGCAGTGGAAGAAGTGGTGCGTTTATCAAATACCTTGGTGCTCATTTCGCAGGGCCAAGTCGCGGCGCAAGGCGACGTCGAAGACATCATGGGGCGCATTGATTTGGGTCCGCTCACCGGACGCTACGAAGCGGGTGCGGTGCTCACGCCGACCGTCGAAGAACATATCGATGTACACCACCTGACCAGGCTGTCTTTGCTCGGCCACGAAATGTTCGTCCCAAAGGTTGATTTGCCCCACGGACAACGGGTGCGCCTGCGGGTGCGTGCGCGTGATGTATCCCTCGCCCTCACTCGTCCCGAAGGCACCTCGATCCTCAATATTTTGCCGTGTACGGTGCGCGAAATCCAAGCCGGCGCGGGAACACATGTCGAATTGGCGTTGAGCGTCTCGCCGCACAACGCCGACATGGGCGAAAGCGGCTCACAAACCGTACTGGCCCGGATCACCCAGAAATCGTTAAAAGACATGAATTTGAAAATTGGGCAATCGATACATGCCCTTATCAAAGCTGTCGCCATCGATCGCCACAGTTTGGGCGGTTATGGTGTGGGCACCAATCGCCTATAGATAATTCAAAAAAATACACACATACATCTGCACTATTGATCACCATGTGTGTTAGTCTTTTAATATGATGTATATAACCCATTATACATTTCAAATCGGGCAGTAATCATGGCTACTCAGAATCCTAAAAAACCTGCTCCCAAAGCGGGCGCGAAGCGGAAAGCAAAATCCGCACACAAACAACAGGGCATGGATTCCGACACCAAGACCATTGTCAGTATTGTTGGCGGCCTGGGCGCGGTCGTGTTGCTTATTTTTGGAGGCTTAAGCCTCTATAACGTCATGAATGAACCCGGAAAACCCAAACACGCGTCAAGCGTAAACGTCGATGCTCCCCCGGCGAATATAGCCGGCAAAGCTGAGATGGCGACAACCTTAACCAAAGCACAACTCGATGCCTTCAAGTCGTTCGAGGGTGTGCGTTCGACCTTTTCCCCGGAGCAAGCCTATGAGCCTGGAGAGGTCATCATCGCCGCGCCTCCAGCTGGCTTCGAAGACAAAATACGACCCGCCGGTTTTCATGTGATGGAACATGTCAATCTTGGGCGCTTGGGCCTCTTGATCGTGCGCGTTTCCACCCCCCCTGGCATGAGCGTTCCCGATGCGCTGCGAAAGCTCGCCGTTATATTGCCCGGCGTCACCATGGACGCCAACAACCAGTTTGAAGACAGTTCCGCAGCCACAGCGCAAGCCGGCTCCAACCCGCGCACCATGGCCGGATGGGAAAACTTGTCAGCGAGCTGTGGAACGGGCCTCATTATAGGTCAAATCGACAGCGGTGTGGATGTCACCCACCCCGCGCTGCGCGGTCAAAAGATCACCCATCAAGCCTTCACCAAATCCGGCCGAAAACCCGGTCCGCCCGACCACGGCACCGCCGTCGCCGCAATGTTGGTGGGCAGTGCTGAATGGGGCGGGTTGTTACCGGGCGCCCAGCTTTATGCCGCCAACATGTTCGAAATCAATGAAAAGGGTAAAAAAGTCGGCTCCGCAATCGGATTGATGAAAGCTGTCGATTGGTTAGCGACCAAAAAAGTACACGCCGTCAATCTGTCCATCGCCGGTGGCGACAACAAGGTTGTGCGCAAAGCATTCGACCTTGCCAAACGCGCAAACTTGATGCTGGTCGCTGCCGTCGGCAACTGGGGGCGATCCGACAAACCGGCCTACCCGGCTGCGTATGACTACGTGGTCGCCGTCACCGCGACAAAAGGCGGGGAATTGATTTACAGCCACGCCAACCAAGGTAAATACGTCGATTTCGCCGCCCCCGGCGTCGGCATCTACACCGCCCTGGCTGGCGGCGGCGGCAAACCGCAAACCGGCACGTCGTTCGCCACACCGTACATCACAGCCATGGCTGCGATTCTCAACAAAGCGGGCAAAACCCCTTCCGCAAACGACTTCCGACGCATGCTCAGCAAAGCCACGCGCGATCTCGGAAAGCCAGGAAAAGACGCCGTTTTTGGTTACGGATACGTCAAAGCGCGCCCAACCTGCAAATAACCATGACACCAAGAAGGTTTTTTTTAGATCTTCGCATTACTGGGTTGCTTTATCACACCAACACGCTACATATTGCGCCTGCGGCCCGCCCATAAATAAGTGTAAAAACGTGAACGCTACACATCCATGGCCACCCCGCACCTCGCGCTCCGCACCACTGACCGTTATAGCCTTTAGCTGTACGCTCTTTTTGGCGTCATCATTCGCCTTTGCGCAATCGAAAGTTCTCCAATACGACAGCAAAGGCCGGGTGATTTCGGCTGACGAATACAAAAACAATTCCGACGCGAATACGGTCCCATCCAGTGAAGCAGGTGGTTCACAGGATTTCACGTCACCGAACTGGGGCATGGATTTCGGCGACGGTCCCGGATCCGACCTAAAACCCAAACCGGAATATGAACCCGACGAAGTTTTGGTGATGGACCCAACCAAAGGCTTTGAAGGCCGCGTCACCGCGATGGGCTTTCGTGTCCTTGAAAACCTGACGATGGAAAGCCTCGGCATCCGCATGCTGCGCCTTTCGACGCCAAAAGGCGTGAGCGTTCCCGACGCCATACAACGTTTGAGCCGAGAATTTCCCGGCGTCACCTTCGACACCAACACTCGCTTTGGCCCCAGCGCCGGACCTCGGGCGAAAAACCCCAGAACGGCGCGCATACTTGCGGGCTGGCAAGGCATTTCCCCCACGTGCGGCAAGGGCATTCGCCTCGGCATGATCGACAGCAGCGTCGACCTCACCCACGCGGCCCTTAAAGGCCAACGCATCACCCATTTGGCCTTCGCCAAACCAGGCCGCAAGCCCGGCGACGGCAAGCACGGCACCGCCATCGCTAATATGTTGGTGGGCAAAGCCGAATGGGGCGGCTTACTGCCTGGTGCGCGGCTATTTTCCGCAAACATGTTTGAAATCAACGAAGACGGCCAAATGGTCGGTTCTGCGGCAGCGTTGGTCAAATCTATGGAATGGCTATCAACCCAGAACGTGGACGCCGTGAACTTGTCCATTGCCGGTAACGATAACAAGTTGGTGCGCCGCGCCCTCGACATCGCCGATCGGTCCGGGCTTTTGCTGGTGGCGTCCGTCGGCAGTTGGGGCAACTCCTCACGCCGCGCGTACCCCGCTTCCTATAGCGAAGTCATTGCCGTCACCGCCATGAAGGGCAAGGAACTGGCGTACAAGTACGCGAACACCGGGCCCCACATCGATTTCGCCGCCCCCGGCACCGGCATTTGGGCGGCAGCGCCCGGCGGCGGTGGAACGCTGCACTATGGCACCTCGTTCGCGGTCCCCTACATTACGGTAACGGCGGCAATTTTAAGGAATGCCGGGCGAACAAAAAGTGCGAGAGCGTTTCGTAAATTGCTCAGTCATGCGGTCAAAGACCTCGGAAAACCTGGGCGCGATGACGTATTCGGCTACGGCGCACTCAATGTGCGTCCCGCATGTAAAAACTAAGATCAAACGGATTTATGCGTTAGCCACGTTCATTGCGCCTGGTGATACAGGTGAGTTTAAAACGTGCATGACGGCACCCAACAGCTCTTCACCACCAAAAGGCTTTTCCAGCGTGGTGGTGGCGCCGAACAGCTCAGCAGCTTCGACAAAGTTCTTTTTGACAATCGCACCGCCGCCTGAGATGGCGATAATGGCGAGGTCAGGATAATCGCGCCTGAGCTCGCGGATGGTCTCCAGGCCCTCTTTTTGAGGCATCACCAGATCGACAATGGCGACATCAAAAGGAGTCAGGTGCTGTTGGTGAATCCCTGTATCGGCGTCACCGGCATCAGTGACCACATGACCGGCGCTTTCCAATACGGCGCGGATGGATATGCGAACGAACTTATCGTCATCAATAACCAGAATACGGCTCATCTTTGCCTCGCCATACATCGTTATCACCTTCCACCTTATCCAACACCATAGCCACATTCAACGTTTGCGCGTATTACCCAGATGGATGAGTTGCATAAGCGTATTGTGCACAGTCCTGAAAACATGCAAAAAACGATCGCATTAAGAATAAACAGCAAAGCCCCCCGACCATTGATCAGGGGGCTTTGACGCTGGTGCTCCCGGCGCGACTCGAACGCGCAACCTGCGGATTAGCATACCCACCACGACTTTCGCCGCCGCATCTGCGTTTGGGGTCTGGACCATCCCTTGACCGTATCGCTGACAAACAGCGACGTAGGTCCCGACCGTCTGGCCTCTACACCTTCCCCGAAGAAATTCTTTAGGGGCTTGGCTCGGGATTGCCACGTTGCGTATTGCAAACAGAGGTTTCCCCGAATTTGGCCGGATCTACATCGGTGGTTTCCCACCGCGCACTCCTCAATCAAAGTCCGCTGCTCTATCCAGTTGAGCTACGGGAGCGAAGCGGTTATGCAACCACTATTAGAATAAAAATATGACCTGACGAATTCTTTGAAATGCTGGGTTTAGCGCACTCTGTCAAAAGCAAAACGATCCGCATACGATTTGAGAACTCTTTTGGGCTCATGCGGTGCAGAGACCAGCGCGTCGAGGCCAACGCGCTCAGCATAGGCTTCCGCCTCTTGCTGACTGTCGAAGCGCAGTTTGACTTGGCCGCGGGTATCGCCCGATCCCGTCCACCCCATCAATGGGTCAAGGGTTTTGGCTTCACCGGGTTCGAATTCCAAAACCCACTTCTTCATGCGGGCTTTGCCGGACTGCATCGCGTTCTTTGCCGGACGATAAATGCGCGCATTCGACATTTTCATAACCCCCAGTCTTAATCCGATACCCAATCAAACAAATTTTAAAGCCCCCATCATCATCACAAAAGCAATGGTTATGGGTTAATGGTCGGGGAGACAGGATTTGAACCTGCGACCCTCTGGTCCCAAACCAGATGCGCTACCAGGCTGCGCCACTCCCCGACTGGGACGCAAAGTATGCGTTTTATTCGCCAGTAGCAAGTCCCCAAAACACAAACAATTTTTCCCCTGCCCCTACACAAACATCGTATTGCCATTTAAGCGCCACGAGACCACAGTTTAGGCGCTAGGCACCTTTATATAATACTACTTTTGCGCTATTCTGCGCATTTCATCACGATAATTGGGGCGAGGCTGTGCGGTTGTTGCAGCCTTTGAGATGATGCTGAAGGATTTTAATTCCAGAACTCACCCAGGCTTACAAGCCATCGCGTTCTCGCTGAAGGTAACGGTGCTGGTCGCGGTGTTGGCATTCGTATGGCAATTTGGCATCAAGGATGACTGGCGGGCCTTTGCCGATTCTGGCATCCCGCCCGAAACGTTTCAAGACCACATGCAATTCGTCGTCACCATCACGTCGTTTGCCTTTTTGGCTCTGATCGCCCCCACATACACCTTATATCGATACATCATTCGCCGCGATCTGGCCGAATCGCAGATCAAACATATGGCCACCCACGACACCCTGACGAACATCCCCAACCGCAATCTGTTTTTCGACCGGCTTGAACACGCCATGGCGACAGCCAATCGCCACAGTGAAAAACTGGCAGTTCTGTTTATCGATCTTGATGGGTTCAAGGCCGTTAACGACCTATTGGGACACGATGCCGGTGACCACATTTTGAAAACCACAGCCAACAGGCTAACCGGCGCATTGCGCGATTCGGACACCGTCGCGCGATTCGGTGGTGATGAATTTGTCGCCATCCTCACCGACATCAAAGACATCTACAAAGTCGATGACGTGGTGCTCAAACTCAAAGCAGAGATCGCCGCATCGACGACCTTCGATTCCAAGGTGATTTCCGTCGGCGTCAGTATCGGAGCTGCGGTCTACCCTGACCACTCCATCAATATGGACAAATTGGTCTGCATGGCGGATCGGTCCATGTATGCTGATAAAAAAATCGACGAGTCCTGCAGCTAGCGCAGCTGCACTATATCACCGACCCCCAGGCCGAGCCTTTGCGCCGTCCCTGCTGGTACTTCAAGAACGTACCGTGTTTGCCCCGGCGCGCCGATGAATTTTTGGGAAAAGGGCTCTGTGTGCGCTGCGATGTGACTGATCTGGCGGCTGGCGTCAAAAAACAGCATGTCGAGCGATATAAAGGTGTTCTTCATCCACATGGTAATTGATCGCGGCGGGTTGTAATCGAACAACATACCGTGGCCCGCCGCCAGGCTTTTGCGAAACATCAAACCACGGCGCTGTTGTCCCGGCGTGACGGCCAGTTCAACCTGAAATACGTGACGCTGTCCGCCCTGTGTGATGATGGTTAAAGGCGAGGTGGTCATCGATTCGGACGAACCACCATTGGGCAGATCCGTGGCATGCGCGGCGGACGTCACAGACATATAAAACCACACCACCACGAACAGCACGGCGAAGACGGCGACAAACAACAGAGCAAATCTTACAAAAAACGAGTTCATAGGAGGATCATAACGACAGTTGCACAACGTGTCCTGCTCCATAGCGGGGATTTTCCCGTTCTGTGGGAATGCGATTGTTTTCAGGCCGAACGCGCTTGCTTCACCGGGACGCGGCACCTATTCTCGCCATCTGTCATGAATAACCTCTCGGGAGCCGATCAACGTGATCCACGCCATATCATTGGGCACAGTCCTGGCCGTCCTCTGGATGTTGCTGTCGGGCATGTTCGAGCCCCTGTTGCTGGGGCTTGGCGTCGCTTCGGTGGTGCTGACAGTGTGGATCGCCCATCATATGGATGTGGTCGATCATGAAGGTCACCCGATTCACCTCGGCTTTCGCGGCCTTTTCTATTTCCCGTGGCTGGCGGTGGAAATCATCAAGGCCAATCTGGATGTGGCGCGCATTATTCTCAGCCCAAAAATGAACATTCAGCCGCACATCTTCAAAACCAAAGCGTCGCAACTCAGCGACGTCGGCCTCACCACCTACGCCAACTCCATCACGCTGACGCCCGGCACCGTCACCATCACCATGGAAGACGATTCCACGTTCGAGGTCCACGCCCTCACCCATGCGGCGCGCGAAGGCGTCGAAAGCTTAGAGATGGATCGTCGCTGCACCGCCATGGAAGGCATGAGCAAGCCTGGTCGTGGTTCGGAGCCGAAAGCATGACGTGGACCCTATTCTCCGTCGCGTCGATCGCCGTTCTGGTGTCTATGGCGCTGAGCATGATCCGCGCACTGATTGGGCCGACGGTGTTCGACCGCATTCTCGCCGTCAACGTTACCGGCACACTCACAGTGGTGCTGATCGCGGTCTACGGCTTTCTTGATGGGCGTCCCGATTTTCTCGATATCGCGCTGCTATATGCGCTGATCAACTTCATCGGCACCATTGCGGTCAGTAAATACGTCAAGTATCGCGACCTCGGCCATCCCTTAGACGGCCCGGACGAGGGAGACGTGTGATGCCCGAAATAATCAGCGCGCTCTTAAACACATTGGTCGGACCGCTTGTGGTGGCCGACTGGCTGAGTTGGTTCTGCATCGTCAGCGGCTCGTTCTTCGCCATCGTCGGCGCCTTTGGCATCGTGCGCTTGCCCGATGTCTTTTCGCGCATGCATGGTGCGGGCATCATCGACACGCTGGGCATCATGCTGATTCTCGTCGGGCTGATGTTTCAGGCCGATGAAGCCATCGTGGTGATCAAGCTGGCGCTGATCTTACTGTTCATCTTCTTTACATCGCCGACAACCACGTTTGCGCTGGCGCGCGCCGCAATTCACGGCGGGGTCACCCCAGGCCCCACGGCCGAAGAACTGGTCGAAGCCCAAAAAGCCAAACCAAAAAACAAACAAGACAAGAAGGAGGCGAAGTCATCGAACACCTAATCGACATCGTCTTATTGCTGTTCATGGCCGTCACTGCGTTTTGGCTGGTTTGGTTGCGCAATCTGTTCGCCGTGGTGATGCTGACCGGCATTTACTCGCTGTTCGCCGCTGTCCTTTATATGGTGATGGACGCCGTCGACGTGGCGTTCACCGAAGCCGCCGTGGGCGCGGGTATTTCCACGGTCTTGATGCTCGGCACCCTGTCCATGACCACAGACCAAGAAAAGGTCCACAAGGGCCCGTCGCCATTGGCTTTGATTTTGGTGTTTGTGACCGGTGGAGTCTTGATTTACGGCACCTTCGACATGCCGCGTTACGGCGACGTCAATGCGCCGATCCACCAACATGTAGCGAACCGCTATATCGAAAAGTCCGGCGCTGAGGTTGGCCCGCCCAACATCGTTACCTCGGTGCTCGCCAGTTATCGCGGCTATGACACCCTGGGCGAAACGGCGGTGGTGTTCACCGCGGCGGTTGGCGTACTGGTAATCATCGGTCGATCCAAAGGCGGCGCAATGCCGGGATCGAAAGCGGCCCGTCGGCGGCGCGAAGACGATGAGGAGGCCTCATCATGATGGTCGAAAAAACCCTCATGCGGGTGGTCGCCAAACTGTTGATCCCGCTGATTGTACTGTTTGCCTTTTATGTTCAATTTCATGGCGATTTTGGACCCGGCGGCGGCTTTCAGGCTGGGGTGATCCTAGCCGTGGCGTTTATTCTATACGCCTTGATTTTCGGCGTGCGCGTGGCGCGCCGGGTGATCCCCGCCGCTGTGAGCCGCAATCTTTTGGCGCTGGGTGTGCTGATCTATGGCGGCACGGGTATCGTGACGATGCTGATGGGCGGTGAGTTTCTCGACTACAACGTTTTGGCGTCCACAGTTCACGGTGGCCAGCACTTGGGTATTTTGGTGGTCGAATTCGGCGTCGGCATGACCGTCGCTGGCGCGATGATCACCATTTTCTATACCTTTGCCGGTCACGTGAACGACGACTTGCCATTCCGCAAGGGTGAGCGCTGAAATGACAGACATGATCGACATGGCCACGCTCAACGATTGGATTGGACTGCTCAACTATTGGGTTGCGATCGTGTTGATGATGGCGGGCTTTTACACCGTCATCGCCCAACATAATTTGACCAAAAAAATCGTCGGGCTGAACATCTTTCAAGTCGCCGTGTTCGTTTTTTACATCACCATGGGCAAAATTGATGGCGGTACCGCACCAATCTTGGGTGACGGCATTGAAGTCTATTCCAACCCCCTGCCCCATGTGCTGATCCTCACCGCCATCGTCGTCGGCGTAGCGACCACCGCGCTGGCCTTGGCGCTGGTTGTGCGCATCCACCACAGTTTCGGCACCATTGAAGAAGATGAAATCCAAGTCATCGAGCATGATGAGGAGGACGTCGCATGAGCGGAGCTGAAATGACCTCTGACCCCTGGCTGATCTTGCTGGTCGTGGTTCCCTTATTGGCGGCCCCGGTCTGCGTTATGCTGCGCAGTGCGGGCGGCGCGTGGTCGGTGGCCACGGCAGTGTCGTGGGTGGTGTTCGCCATTGCCGTCAAACTGTTGATAACCGTTCTGGACCAAGGCGAAGTCGTATACCGCATTGGCGGCTGGGATGCGCCGTGGGGGATCGAATACAAACTGGATGCGCTGGGCGCGTTCGTGGTGCTGATCGTCACCGCCATCGGCGCGCTGGTTTTTCCTTACGCCAAACGCAGCGTTGAAAAAGAAATTCGCGGCGACCGCATCTATCTGTTTTACGCCATGCTGTTGCTGTGCCTGTCGGGCTTGCTTGGCATCACCGTTACAGGCGACGCATTCAACCTGTTTGTGTTCTTGGAAATTTCCAGTCTGTCGAGCTATGTGCTGATATCTCTGGGCCAAGATCGCCGCGCGCTGACGGCGGCGTTTCGCTACTTGATCATGGGTACCATCGGCGCGACGTTTTACATCATCGGCGTCGGCCTGATGTATCAAATGACCGGTACGCTGAACATCGCGGATCTGAAAACCATCATGCCCGCCGTCGTCGACACCCGCACGGTTCATGCCGCTATGGCGTTCCTCACCGTTGGCATCAGTTTGAAGCTGGCGCTGTTTCCACTGCACCTGTGGCTACCCAACGCCTATACGTTTGCACCCAGTGCGGTGACCGCGTTCTTGGCCGCGACCGCAACCAAGGTGTCGGCCTATGTGTTGTTGCGCATCTTGTTCACCTTGTTCGGCGACGTCGATTTGTTCACTGCGTTTCCGCTGCGTGAAATCCTCATCGCGATGGCGTTAGCGGCTATGTTCCTCGCCAGCCTCAGCGCCATTTGGCAAGAAAACATCAAACGCATGATGGCCTATTCGTCGGTCGCGCAGATCGGCTATATCGTACTGGGCATTGCGATGGCGACCGAAACCGGGCTTACCGGCGGGATCGTACACATGTTCAATCACGCCCTGATGAAGGGCACCGCGTTTATGGCCATCGGCGCGATCGTGTTCGCCACCGGGGCGGTAACGTTGAAACAACTGGAAGGCATCGGCAAGCGCATGCCCCTGACCATGGCGGCGTTCGTGATCGCCGGACTGGGACTGGTCGGCATTCCAATGACCCCCGGCTTCATCAGCAAATGGCAACTGGTGACGGCGGCGCTGGAACTTGACATGTGGCCGTTGGCGGCGCTGATTGTGTTGTCGAGCCTGTTGGCGGTCATTTACGTGTGGCGGGTGTTCGAAGTCGCCTATCTGCGCGAATCTCCCATCGTCGCTCACAAGCCCGCCGAAGTGCCGCTGAGCATGCTGATCCCCACCTGGGCCTTGGCGCTGACGGGGCTGTATTTCGGCGCTAACGCCACCTTCACCTTGAATTTGGCACACACAGCCGCGCGCAGTTTGATGGGGGGGCTGTAGATGTTGCTCAACTTCATCACCGAAGCTCAAGCCATTCAGCTGGCCGTGGTTCTACCGCTACTGGGCGGTCTGCTGGTCATGTGGATGGGCGAGCGCAATCGCAATCTGCGCGAGGCCGCATCGCTGATCACGGCCGTTTTGGAATTCGCCGTTGTGGCTTCATTAACGTCGGAAGTTTTGGACGGCGCACGGCCTTCGGTCGATCTGTTTGAAATGCTGCCGGGCCTGACCATCACTTTGACGGTTGAGCCTTTGGGCCAGCTGTTCGCACTGATCGCGTCGGGGCTGTGGATCGTCAACACGGTCTATTCGATCGGTTACATGCGCGGCAACAACGAAGGCAACCAAACGCGCTTTTACGTCTGTTTCACCATCGCCATTTCCGCCGCCGTGGGCATCGCGTACGCGGGCAATTTGCTGACACTGTTCTTGTTCTACGAAGTGCTGACCATTTCGACTTATCCGCTGGTCACCCATTCGGGCAAGGTCGAAGCGATCCGTGGCGGGCGTGTGTACCTGGGCATCTTGATGGCGACGTCGATCGGCTTTTTGTTCCTCGCCATGCTGTGGACCTACAACCTCACCGGGACGTTGGATTTCGTCGAAGGCGGGATACTTCAAGATAAGGTTCACGGGCCCGAGCTTGCGGTGCTGATGTTCCTCTACATGTTCGGCATCGGTAAAGCGGCGTTGATGCCGGTGCACCGTTGGCTGCCCGCAGCGATGGTCGCGCCGACCCCGGTCAGCGCCCTGCTGCACGCCGTCGCCGTGGTTAAGGCGGGTGTGTTCTCAGTGGTCAAAGTGATCGTTTATATCTTCGGCCTGGATCTTTTGACCGAAGCGCAAAGCGACGACTGGCTGTTGTTCATCGCCGGTTTCACGATCATTTCCGCGTCGATCATTGCGCTGAGGCAAGACAACCTCAAACGCCGTCTTGCGTACTCGACTGTCAGCCAGCTCAGCTACGTGATTCTCGCCACCGCGATTTTGGCGCCCATTTCTGTGGCTGGTGCGGCGATGCACATCGCGGCGCACGCGTTTGGCAAGATCACGCTATTTTTCGCCGCAGGTTCGATTTACACCGCCGCGCACAAGACGGAGGTCAGTCAGCTCGACGGTATTGGCAAGCGCATGCCGTGGACCATGACGGCGTTCGCCATCGGCGCGCTGTCGATGATCGGCATACCGCCCACGGCGGGCTTTATATCTAAATGGTACATCCTCAGCGGCGCGCTGGAAACCGGCGAGGCGTTCGCCATTTTGGTGATCGTCGCCTCGACGTTGCTGAACGCAGGATACTTCCTGCCGGTCGTCTATGCGGCATTTTTCAAAGATGAAAAGCCGCGCGGTGAAGACGATCCCTATCACACATACAACAACCACGGCGAAGCACCAGTGGCGATGGTCGTGGCGTTGTGTTTCACCGCACTGGGCACCATCGTGTTGTTCTTCTACCCCGACGTTCCCCTGGCGCTTGGCCGCGCCCTGGTGGGAGGCTGATCATGAGCGAAGAGAAAAAGACACCCGAACAAAAAGCCCCCCTGCTTGACGTGAACGGCGAGCCGATGCACTGGCTGGTGCGTCCCACCACCATCAAGCTTTTGTGGATTGGTGGCATCGCGCTGCTGGCGTTCGTCACATGGCTGGGCACCACGGTGCATCCCCATGCGACATTTGGCATCGAAGGCACGCTCGGCTTTTATTCGTGGTACGGCTTTGCGACCTGCGTCGCCATGGTGATCTTCGCCAAGCTGTTGGGTTTGGGCTTGAGCAAGAAGGACACTTATTATGACAAGTGACTTTCTCATCTCCCCCTCGTTCATCCTCATCTTCGGCGCGTTTTTACTGCCGGTGGTGAGTGGCTGGGCGCGCAGTGCGTTGGTTCTGGCGCTGCCACTGATCACGCTGGGCGCGATCTGGCAAGTCGGCGACGGCGTGCAAATGACCGTGCAGTTCTTGGACTATGAATTGGAACTGGTCGATGGTTCAAACCTGTCACGACTGTTCGCCACCATCTTCGCCATCATGGCGTTCGCCGGTGGTTTATTCGCGCTCAACCAAAAACGCGTGATTGAGCTCAGCGCCGCCTTTGCTTACGCGGGCAGCGCCATCGGCGTGGTGCTGGCGGGCGACATCATCACGGTGTTCATGTATTGGGAACTGATGGCGATTGGTTCCACCATGGTGGTGTGGTCGGGCCGCACGCCACAAGCGGGCCGCGCCGCGATGCGCTATGCGTTGGTGCACCTGTTCGGCGGCGTGGTGCTGCTGGTCGGTGTGATCGCGTACATCCAAGACACCGGCTCCATCGACTTCACGCTGATGGGGGCGAACAGCTTCGCCACCTGGATGATCTTGATCGGCTTTCTCATCAACACCGGCGCGCCGCCGCTGTCGGCATGGCTGCCCGACGCCTATCCCGAAGCCAGCTGGTCGGGCACGGTGTTTCTGTCGGCGTTCACCACCAAGACCGCCGTCTATGTGTTGCTGGTCGGTTTCGCCGGTGAGCAGATCCTCATTTGGATCGGCGTCTACATGATCTTTTACGGCATCGTTTATGCGTTGCTGGAAAACGACATGCGCCGAATTTTGTCGTATTCGATCATCAACCAAGTCGGCTTCATGGTCGTCGGTGCGGGCATCGGCACGGAGATGGCGATCAACGGCGCCGCGTCGCATGCGTTCACCCACATCATCTACAAAGCCCTGCTTTTGATGAGTGCGGGCTCAGTCATGTACATGACCGGCGGCAAGCGCAAATGCACCGACTTGGGCGGCCTGTTCCAATCCATGCCGCTGACCACCATTGCGGGGATCATCGGGGCGTTGGCGATTTCCAGCTTTCCGTGGACCAGCGGTTTTGTGTCAAAATCCATGACCAACCAAGCTGCATACGACACCGAAATGATGGTGGTGTGGTTGTGCCTGATGGCCGCCAGCGCAGGCGTGTTCCTGCACGCGGGTATCAAGTTCCCGTGGTTCGTGTTCTTTCAAAAAGACAGCGGCCTGCGCCCCAAGGATCCGCCGTGGAACATGAAAGCGGCGATGATTTTGTTCTCGTTTCTGTGCATCTGGCTGGGCGTGCAACCGGGACCGCTGTATGCATTGCTACCGTTCCCCACAGACTATGAGCCTTACACCAGCGCGCACGTCTATGAGATGCTACAACTGCTGTTGTACGCAGGCTTGGCGTTCTTCGTGTTGTTGCCATTGATGAAGCGCAAGCTGACCATCACCCTGGACTTCGATTGGCTGTATCGTAAGCTGGCGGTGGACAGCGCAGCCAGCATCGCTGTGACCATTTCAAAACTGCTCGGCGGATGCGTGTGGCTGCGCGACAACCTGGTCAACGCGGTGATCGATCTGGCGTCCCACCATCACAACCCCAAGGGTATTTTGGCCCGTACCACGCCTGCGGGCGTGATGATGTTTTGGGTGGTGGTGGTGCTATTCGCCTATCTGGTTCTGTACCTGTTCGTATGACCCAAATAGCCTTTACGCATGACTGAACACAGCGATTTTCAAGCGCGCAATGCGCCGTTGCTCGGCGTCGCCTACATGTGCGCGGGCGTGATGCTGTTCGTCATCGGCGACGCTTTGTCGAAAGACTTGGTGACGAACTACAGCGTGCCGCAAATCGCCTTTGTCAAATCGATGGCGACGCTGATCGTATTGTTGCCGTGGATCCTGCGCGCCAACACCCGCACCCGCCTGAAAACCAGCCGCCCGTGGATGCACGTGATGCGCGCCGCGTTCGGTTTGGCGGAAATGGCGTGCTTTTTGTTGGCGCTGCGCACCATCGGGCTGGCCGACGCCACCGCGATCTATTACGCCGCGCCGCTGATCGCCACGGCGTTGTCGGTGGTGGTGTTGCGCGAGCACGTCAGCGTGCAAAGGTGGGGCGCGGTGGCGGTCGGGTTCGTCGGCATGTTGATCATCCTTCAACCCGAAGCCAGCCTCGGCTTAGGCCTCGGCACCGTCTACATCACAATGGGCATGGTGCTATACGCCACGCTGATGATCGTCAACCGGATCATGGGCGCAAGCGAAACCACCACGTCGATGGTGCTATACGCAGTGATTTCCGAAACCATCGTGATGGGTGCGCTGGCGCCTTTTTTCTGGACGCCGATGAGCCTGTTCGACGCCCTGCACATGGCGGCCCTGGGCTTAGTCATCACGCTGGGCATCTTTGCCTTCACCCGCGCGTACATGATGGCCCCGGTGGCCACGGTGGCGCCGTTCGATTACACCGCGCTGATTTGGGCGGTGCTGTTTGGTTTCATGTTCTGGGGCGAGCTTCCGGCCCTGGCCGTGTGGCTGGGCGCAAGCTTGATCTTGATGTGCGGGCTGTATGTTCTCTACCGCGAGCACATCGAAGGCGTTCTTGAAAACGACAAGGGCCGCCCCTTCGACCATCACGAGTAAAAGCCCACCGCCATTACTTCTCATATTGAAACGTAGCTGTTAAAATAGCGCTGGTTTTATGTGGGGACATACCATGCTTTTAACTCTGACCGTGGCGCTGATGTCCGTGGCGGCGCTGACCATTTTCATCGCCGTCTACTTCACGCCCACCCTTATCGCCTTAAAGCGCGAGCATATGCACGCCAAAGCCATCTTCAGCGTCAATACCCTCACCGGCTGGACCGTCGCGGGGTGGCTAGCAGCGTTGAGCTGGAGCCTTCGATCAAAAGCCACATAGCGGCGCCGACACGCCGAGCAACGGCCTCTCTTAAGGTCGTTTCAGTCGTGTTTCATATCCGCGTGCTTCAGCTTTAGAACCTAGGCTTTCGATCCAGGCAGCCACGACTTGACCTTTACGGGGGCGCCGCTTTGCGTGCGCAAAACGCGGTGACCGTCTGCATCGCGAAAATGCTTTGAGACTTTGGAATCTTTTTTCTCCGTCTCGGCCCGAAACGCGGTGACCATGGCTTCGAGCAGAATTTCCGTGCGATTGCCTTTGCGCAACGCTATGGAATACGCCGTGTTGGACATTGTCAGGCGCGCCAACTGATCGGGTTTGAGATGGCCAAAACGCCGCCAGATGCTGGACAGAAACATCTCAATATCGGTGGGCAAAAACAACTCGACATCCACATCGGGTCGTCCCCGCGAAAAGGCGTGATATATCGTCGGTTCTAGGGGCCCCTGATCGTCGGCGATAAACACCGCGGGCATCAATTTACGGCCCTCATACGCGATCGCATAAAAAGCCTGGGCCAGGTACAACAGCCGGTGCATTTTTTGCGGCTGCAGATACTCGTTCTCATTGAGCGCCTGGTCGGCGAACCAGATGGCGACATCGAATGTGGAATGAACGGCAAACGTCATATCAACTCTTTCGCGCCCCTTTTTCGACGCACGTTTTCAGCACCTCAGTTGAAGGCCGGATTCGTCATTTTCAGATTGAAGATATTATCACGCGAAAGGATCAAAATCGTTAACGCTGTGCCACAGAGTCGATATAGACGCCTAGGCGATCTCATCCAACAGACTTTTCGACAACTGATCGGCGGATTTGAGCACCTCAAGGCTGGCGCGATAAGAAGTCTCGGCGACGATAAGGTTAACGAACTCGGTGCCCAAATCGGTAGTTGATTGTTCCAACGCGCCGCTTTGCACGTGCCCCGCACCCCCTGCGCCGGCTTGCTGGTAGGTCGGCGCGCCGGACGCATCGGTGGCGCGATACCCCCCGTCGGTCTCAGCGCTCAAGCCTGATGGATTCGTAAACGTGGCGATGGGAATGCGTGCAATGGCGCGTGTTTCGCCGTTGTCGAACACCGCCGTAACCCGACCGTCGCTTGCGATATTGACGTTTGAGACCGCCCCGAACCGTGCGCCATCCGATTGCACCGACCCCAATGCGAATTCAGCGCCAAAACGCGTCAGACCGTCGGTGGAACCAACCTGTCCCAGGTCGAGCTGAATGTTGATCTCATCCGCCCCGCTGGCAAGGCCTGAGATGTTGAGCGCTGGTGGCTGCGCACCGCCATCGAAGCTCGCCACCGTACCATCGGCAGAAAATTGCACGACCACGTCATAGCTGGGCCCTGCGTTAGAGCCTTCTCGCGCCACCGCAGTTGTTGCGCCTAAAGCGGTTTCCGTGACCGCACCGACGCTGAGACGGTACGCGCCGCCCGCTTGTGCCTCAAAATCCAAAGGAATGTCCAGGTCGTTGCCCAACGAGTCCGTTGCGCGGACGTTGATCGAAAAGCGCTCGCCAACGGACGCGGCGGCGGGCAAGTTTGCCCCCACCTGGGTGTTTGAGGTGGCTTCAGCCGTGCCGCCAATTGCTTTGAGGTTCACGGGCGACAGTCCGCCGCTTCCATCGGGTTTTTGGGCCAACAAATAGTACCCGGAGGTGTTGACCAAATAACCGCGATTGTCAGGAGCGAACGAACCATCGCGCGTGAACAGGCTCTCATCGCCAGAGGCGCCCTGGGGTGAGACTGTGGATTTCGAGACGGCGAAATAGCCGGACCCTGATAGGGCCAAGTCGGTGCTGGAACCGCTTGACGTGAGCAAGCCCTGCACTCCGTTTAAGGGCCGTGCAATCGCTTGCACGCCACTGGATGCATAAGCGGTGGAGCTTTGGCGCGTGGAGATGCTTTGGGCGTGAATATCTGTGCGTTTGTAAGCCGTGGTCGAGACATTGACGATGTTGTCGGCAGCCGCGCCAATGCGCTGAGCGTTGAGGCTCAGTCCCGATACTGCGGCGTTGAGAATGCTCGAAACCACGCAAACCTCCTCCCCCCCCCACACACACGGGGGCTTAGACTGATGATCTCACATCACAAAAAGCAGAGATGTGACATCCATCACATGCAGGGCGCATAACGTAAACTTACAAGGAAAATGAGATGCTTGCGCCCAATTTAGGGGCTGCCCCGCTGATCGCGCTGGCCGTGCCTTCGTAAGCGCGAATGGCTTTGTCCACGATACGCTGCAATCCGGGCCCGTCGCTCAGGCCACCGGGGGCGTTGAAATCGGCATCGCGTTGCTGTTCGCTCAACAGATGCAAAAACGTCGTCGATGTGGTGTCAAAGTTACTGGATGGGTTGGGCGGAAGCGTGGGCGATTCGGGCTGTTGACCCTGCGCCCAATCGGAAAAGCCTTGAAAACTATAGTTGGGATCGGCGAAGACCTCTGCCTTGGGGCTGAGCTCATCAATCTGAGAGAAGGTGACAGACGCAACGTTCCGCCCTCCCGCGGGCATATGCGCGGAAGAAACATTGGGCCCTGAAGGCGCGCCTATGGGTCTGGCCGATAATGCCATGACCGTTCCTCATCAATCCCTACGCCGCGTCACTTTCGAGAACCCTCCACTGAACGAGTGGACAACCATCGAACGCGACCGACGCGTTTTAAAAAGCTCTAGGGCTTCACGGACAGTGACTTCGTGTTCACGAGATAAATGCCGCGTACCACAAAGCCCCGAGAAAGCCTCTTAAAAAACAGAGACTTAAACGCAAAAAACCCTCGGTCAAGACCAACCCATTCTGGGCTCAAGACCGGGAACTTCCATTTCTTGGATCAACGAATACCAGTCGCTTCTGCGCAAGCCCGTTGATTATGCTTAATATTATACTAAAAAACCCCTGGGTTGCGCTACCCACAAATCAGACTACGACATCTGGTGTCAATGTGGCGCGGGCGCGAAGTGTCGAGCGAGGAAATCGAGCATCTGATCGCCTGCGCCATAATCAAACAGATCGTTATGGCTGGCGTCGGCAATCCACATACTTTCTTTCGGCGCATTGGCAGCGTCAAACAGACCTTTGCCGAACTTCACCGGTACGGTTCGGTCTTTTTCACCGTGAACGATCAAAAGCGGCGCATAAACGCCCCCGATGCGTTTGCGCGAATTAAAACGGTCCTTCATCAACGCTCCGACCGGCAAAAAGGGATAATGGCTTGCGGCCACGTCAACGATTGAGGTAAATGGCGCTTCCAAAATCAGCGCCGCAATGGGACTGTGATTTTGTTGAGCTTCCCAAGCCATCTCTGTCGCAACACCGGTGCCGAGCGATTCGCCGTACAGTACGGTCTGACCGCCTTCGACACCTTGCGAACGCAGATATCCCAATGCGGCGCGCGCATCCGCATAAAGCCCCTGTTCCGTTGGTTTGCCCGGATTTCCCGAATACGCGCGATATTCCACCAGCATTGCGCCAAAGCCTGCGTCCAAAAACATCCGCGCTTTATAGCCACGATCACCCAAAGTGCCCGCATTGCCGTGAAAAATCACCACCGTAGGCTTAGCCGGATCTTTGGGGGGCGCGTACCATGCAAACAGATCAAGGCCGTCTTCGGTGGTGAACGGAACCTCTTTCATGTCCGCGACCCGGCTTTGTACGCGAGTCGGCTTCGGGGCGCCTGGGTAATAGAGCATGTTGCGCTGAAAGGCGTACATGAACACCATAACCGCCACATAAATCACCCCGGCGGAAACAAAAACACTGATCATGGTGGATCTCAAACCCCTATCCATATGCGGTCCATCTGCATCTATTTACAGCTTAGGCTATAGCACAGACGAATGGCGTTCACTGCGATGAAATGCCAATAGGTATGTAAAGGAGGCGTCTAATTGTGGACACACCTCCCCGAAAAGGCCATGATCCGCGCCATGAAAACCGAGACGAAAAAAGCCCCCCTGATCGTCGGCATCACCGGCGCCACCGGCGCGGCGCTGGGCGTTGAGACCTTGCGCGCATGTCGTGATTTGGATGTGCCCGCGCACCTGATCATCACCGAAACCGGCGTACGCGCGCTCAATCTGGAAACAGATTTGAGCCTGGATGACATTAAGGCCATCGCGACCGAGACTTACCCCAACAAAGACGTCGGCGCAGCTGTGGCCAGCGGATCGTTCAAGGCGTTGGGCATGATCGTCGCGCCGTGCTCGATCAAGACACTTTCGGGAATTGCAGGATCGTTTTCGCACAACCTGATGATCCGCGCCGCCGACGTGTGCTTGAAAGAACGCCGCCCGGTGGTCTTGATGGTGCGCGAAACGCCCCTGCACAAAGGTCACTTGAATCTGATGAGCCGCGCCGCCGACCTGGGCTGCCACATCATGCCGCCGATGCCGGCCTTTTACGCCAAGCCGCAAAGCATCGAAGACATGGTTCGCCACACCGTAGGCCGCGCGCTGGACCTCATTGGCATTGAGCACGAGCGGGTCGAACGCTGGAACGGCCAAGGATAACTCCTTTTTTCGGATCTCACCTGACCACGGTCAAGGCCATGAATGTGTTCGCACACAATCATGGCCAAAATTCTCAATGGGAAAATAAAAACACCATGACCAACATCAAATGGACCGACGACCTCAAACGCGGCCTCACTTTCCAAGACGACGACCATGAAGAAGCCGTGGCCGTGATGAACGCGTTGCAAGCGTGCAGCGAAGCTGATTTGCCTGTTTTGTTCAAACAACTGTTTGATCACACCAAAGCACATCTAGCCCGTGAAGACGAACTGATGGACCGCATCGGCTTTTTCGCCGCCGAGGTCCACAAAGGCGAACACGTCCGCGTTTTGGCGGAAATGCAGGCGTTTCAAGACAAACTTGATGCTGGTGACATTGCCGCCGTGCGCACATACGTCGAAAAAACCGTACCCGACTGGTTTCTCAACCACCTCGAAAGCATGGACACCGCCACCGCCATGTTCGCCCGCCAGAAGGGCGAAACCTAGGCTTCGTCATAAATTGTCCAAAACACCATAACGCACTTTATAGTTGATCGCGCCGCTCCCCATCCCTAAGATGACGCCAGCACGCCTATTGGTTGTTTTATTGTGATGATGGAGTTCTTTTGATGGCTGAAAAACCCAAACGTCCAACACAAATGTCCGCTGCTCAACTTGGCGACATTTTGGCCGAGCAACGTAAAAACCTGGCCGACAAAATTGGCGCCATTCCCGAAGAAGTGCTGGTCGAATTCGGCAGCGCCAACATTGGCGATTTGGGCCGTCATGCGCCCGAAGGTCATTTTTCCGATTGGCCCGACACCTTCACCAATAACGGTACGTGGTACAAGACTTGGGGCAAAGCCGGTGGCGATATCGCCGCGCCCGTATCGCGCGATCAAATTCGCCCCGCTGACGTGGTCGGAGCCATTTCGGCTGTTCGTCAAGGCGTGAAAAAGACCTGATTGACGCTCATGGATGAGCAGATAACCCCCAAAGCGGACCTTGACACCGCCAAGCGGTTCACGCTGGTGGTGATGCAATCGACGTCTTTGTGCAATCTCAATTGCCGCTACTGCTATGTGCCGGACCGCAAGAACGCTGCGGTGATGAGCCCTGAGACCTTGGACGCGACCTACCATTTGACGGTCGGCGACGAAGAGCGTTTGGGCATTACTCATGAGTTTCTCTGGCATGCGGGCGAACCGCTCAGCGTGGGCACGCCTTATATGCAAGACGCGGTCGAACGCTGCACCACCATCGCCGCGCCCGACGCTAAATTCCGTTTCACCATGCAGACCAACGGCGTGCTGCTGACCCCCAAATGGGCGACGTTTCTGGCCGATTGGGATTTCAGCGTCGGCGTGTCAATCGACGGCCCGGCCATTTTGCACAACGCCAACCGGGTCAACTGGGCTGGGCGCGACAGCTTAGATCAAGCCCGACGCGGCCTCGACAATTTGATGAACGCCGGGTGCCGGGCTGGGGTTTTGGCGGTGCTGACGCACGACTCGCTCGATTACCCAGATGAAATTTTCGACTACTTCCTCAAAAGCGGTGTGCCGGGGTTGGGTTTCAACATCGAAGAAATCGAAAATCAAAACACCACCACCACGTTTGATGCGGATCGCAACGGTGAAGGCATCGACCATCAAAAGCGTTTGCGCGCCTTTTTTGATCGGCTTTTCGAGCTCTGGTGGCCGCATCGCCAAGATATGCAGATCCGTGAGTTCGTCGACATCCAGCGTTCCGCGGCTGCATTTCGCACCGATCCCAGCTTTGCGCGCAGCCCCGATGAAGCGCGCCCGCTGGGCATCGTCACGGTGATCCGCAATGGCGACGTCACCACCTTTTCACCGGAATTCGCCGGCGCGACGTCGGATCGCTACAAAGACTTCATCGTCGGCAATGTGCACACCTTGAAAAGCCTGAACGAGGTGCTCGACACCCAAGTGTTCAAGGATTTGAACGCCGACATCAACCAAGGCCTCAAAGCCTGCGTCGAAACCTGCGCCTATCACCCGGTGTGCGGCAGCGCGTTCATCTCCAACCGTTTTTTCGAACACGGCGACTTCACCCAGGCGGAAACCTTCACCTGCCTGTCAATGCGCAAAACTGTCGCGGATGCATTGTTCGATGGGTTGCTGCGCGTTTCAAGCAACGCATGAAAGGCAAGGCGCCCGCTGTAGTGGCATTTGACGCATAAGAAAGTATTTGAAAGATGGGCAAAAATAATTACATGAGCATCCCGGACGTTCGGAACCGCTTGAGAGAAATTGCCAAAGAAACGGGAAACGAAGAACTCGCTGACCTTGCCGATCAAATGTATCGACGGAAACTTAAAAAGACCCGCGCCCCTGTAACTTCTCAAAAAATGACCCCAGAGGTCGCGGCTGAGATACGGGATTATCTTGAACAAAACCCAAAAGCCTCAAGTCAAAAAGCAGCAGAGCACTCCAATGTTAACCCCGGGCGGGTATCTGATGCTTTAGACGAGACCTAATCACCCCCCCCCTCATCGCCACCACCGCAGCAACCAGCGGATCGGCAGGCCGAACGGGCCGCTCCAGTCGCTTGGATAGCCGTGATGTTCGCCAATCAGCTCAATGGGCAGCGGTCCCATGGCGGGCGATTGGCGCAAAATGCGGCTGACCCGTTCTTGGGTGACGGGGTGCGATCTCAACAATGACGGCTCGGTCCCAGGGCGGTGCGGTAAGTAGGCGCTGTGCAGCAGACTGCGGCCCTGCGTTTCCAACTTTTCCAACGCCACCGCCAAGGCCTCTGGATCGCCGCAAATGTCGACCGCACCATGGTCGGCCTCGAACTCGCGCACCCGCGACAGCGCCATTTGCAGCAAAAAGCTCAACAGCGGCGCCGAGATCAAAAGCAACAGCGCCCCCCACGGGATGTAGCCGTCAGCCGTCATCGCCATGGGAATGTTGAGCACCACCAAGATCAAGCCGATCATCGACAGCGTACGGGTCGAGCGCGTGATCATATCCGCTGTGCCCATCACCGCCAGGTCGCCGGACACGATGTGGCTAATCTCATGGGCCAAAACCCCGGCGAGCTCGCGCGCACTCAAGCCTTGCACCAACGGTCCGCTGAGCACGATGGCGGCGTCTTGGTCCGACGCACCGGTGGAAAAGCCAAGCATTTGTTGGGCATCCATCAGGTAGACATCGGGTATGCGCTCCAATCCTGCGCGACGCGATAATTCAGTGAGTATGGCGTGGATCGCCGGTGCCTGATCAACGCGCAGCTTGACCGCGCCGATGGCCTTCAGCATCCAGGTTTTCGACGCCCCGCGACCGAACGTCAGAAACGAAAACGCGAACACAGCCGTGATGATCAGACCGTCGCGCCCCGCCAAAACATAGCCGATGATCGCCAACAGCGCCGTCATCGCCGCCAGCATCACGGCCGATTGCAGGAGATTGTGCAGGTTCACGGCATGTTGCCTCTGTTAAGCACTGCGCGCCTTGACGATCAGGTCGCAAATTTCGCGTACCGCGCCCTTACCGCCCGACTTTGTCGTGACGTAACGCGCGGCTTGGATGACTTCGGGAACCGCATCGGCAACCGTCAGCGGCAAGCCGATACCTTCCATCAAAGCAACATCAGTAAGGTCGTCGCCCATATGCGCGACCTCATGCAAATCGACGCCAAGTTCAGCCGCAATTTCGCGCAGGTGGGTCAATTTGTCTTCGGCGCCGATGCGGACATGCTCAATGCCCAAATGCTCGGCGCGCTTGAGGGTCGAGGTCGCCTTGCTGGCGGAAATGATGCACATCGCCACGCCGGACTTGATGGCGCGCTTGATGCCGAGACCGTCCTTGACGTTGAATTTGCGAAACTGGGTGCCGTCGTCGGTGTAATAAAGCCCACCGTCGGTCATCACGCCGTCCACATCCAAGGACAACAGCTTGATTTGGCCCAGACGCAGTTCAACGTCGCGGGTGGATAATTTATCGATCATCGGTACCTCATTTTTTTCAGCGCGTGACGCTTACGCATTTGTGTAACAAACCTAACGTGACACCGCACACCCATTTACTCTATATTTAGATTCAAAATAAACACTAAGACATTTGTCAAAGCGACACATTCGTTATGAGCGTCCTTTCTCTACGCACCAAGTTAATTTCATTAGTAACCCTGATTTTGCTGGCGGGGTTTGTCGCGACCAATGTGCTGAACTATGAAGTTTCCAAGGGCGCGCTGCGCACCACCATATTGGAAAATGAGCTCCCGCTTTCCAGCAATAATGTCTATTCCGCGATCCAAGCCGATTTGCTGCGCCCGATCTTCATCTCATCGATGATGGCCAACGACACGTTCGTGCACGATTGGGTGTTGAACGGTGAGAACGATCCCGCGCGCATGGTCCGCTACTTGGCGCAAATTCGTCAAACCTACAACGCCACCACGGCCTATTTCATTTCGGGCACCAGTCAACGCTATTACCACTACGATGGCATTGGCCAGGTTTTGAGCAAAAACACCCCAGCCGACGGCTGGTTTTTCGCCGCGCGCGACATGAAAGAGCCCTACGCCATCAACGTCGATTTCAACTACCAACTCGATGGCAACATCACGATTTTCATCAATTACCGCGTCACCGATACGCTCGGCAATTTCATTGGCGTGACCGGCGTCGGGCTGGGTTTAAAATCGGTTTCCGATCTGGTGAAAGCCTACCAGAAAGAGTTCCGCCGCAACGTCTATTTCGTTGACGATTCCGGATTGATCCAGGTCCATGCCGAACCGACGCTGGTGGGCAAGGTCAACATCCACGACATCAACGGTCTGGATGCAATTGCCGACGACGTTCTATCGCGTCCACGCGGCTCTCACGCTTACACCACCAACGACGAAAAAATCCTGCTCACCACCCGTTACATCCCGGAACTGAAGTGGCACCTGTTTATCGAACTGCCGGAGTTCGAGGCCCTCAAAGACATAAAACGCGGTTTCATCCGCAACTTGCTGATCGGCCCCTTGGTGATTTTGATCACCATCTTGTTGATCGCCTACACCATCAATATTTTCCAGCGCCGCTTGGAAGACATGGCCATCACCGACAAGCTCACCGGGCTTTACAATCGTGAGCACTTCGACCTGTCGCTGACCCAAGCGATCAAGCGTTTTAACCGCGACAAACGGCCCTTTTCCCTGCTGATGTTGGATATTGACCATTTCAAGCCGATCAACGATGAGCTGGGCCACCTGGCTGGCGACAGCGTTATCCGCGGCACCGCCGACATCGTGCGCGCCGCATCCCGAGAAAGCGACCTGATTTGTCGTTGGGGCGGCGAGGAATTCATCATTCTTGCCAGCGATTGCACCGCTAAGGACGCGCAGCGTCTCAGCGACGCGATCCGCGACGCCATGCGCGCAGCAAAGTTCTTCCCCGACGTCCCCGGCCGAACCGTGACCGTCAGTGTCGGCGTGAGCGAAGTGCGCACCGGCGACGATGAAATCATCATGATCGGACGCGCCGACCAAGCGATGTACGCCGCCAAAGAAAAAGGCCGCGACCGCACGGAAACGTTATAAAGGGCTCAGCCGATGAAAGACACCTTGCAACCCGGCATCGTGTTTGAGCACGCTTACCGCGTTCCCGACGACAAAACCGTCCCCTCGCTGTATCCCGACGCGCCCGAATTTCAAGAAATGCCTGAGGTCTTCGCCACCGGCTTCATGGTCGGTTTTTTGGAATGGGCCTGCATCAAAGCCGTTGAGCCGCATTTGAACTGGCCCCAAGAAATGACCGTCGGCACCCACATCGACGTCAGCCACGAAGCCGCGACGCCGCCGGGACTGACCGTCACCGCCAATGTCAAATTGGTTGAAGTCGATGGCAAACGTCTGGTGTTCGAGGTCGAAGCCCACGACGGCGTGGACACCATCAGCCGCGGTCAGCATGAACGCTTCATCATCGACCGCGATGCGTTCACCGCGCGTGTGAAGCGCAAACGTGGCGATGTGAACGCCTAAGAGCGATTATTGCAGATCGTCTTGTTAAGTCCCGCTCCAGTCCTTCTTCGGCGACAGCCTGAATGATCGACTTTTTCACCCGACTGGCGCATTACGCCATCTATTTTTTGCCCCCCCCTGATCAGAACCGTTGCGTTGGCGTGGTGGACAATCGGGGAAACTCGGGTTAACTGGGGGGCATGCGAACGCCGCCTTACGTCCTGATCGACGATGCCCGATTGTCCACCGCCCCTCTGTCCACCGCATATGCGGGTGGCGCACAGTCGGGCGGCGCAAAGCTGTTCGCCAATCCGCTGAAAATCTTGACCTGCGAACGCGGTGAAGACGTGGCGGGTGTACTGGCCGAAATAGACCAAGCTCTGGCTCACGGCCACCACGTCGCGGGCTATCTGGCGTATGAGCTCGGCTACCTTCTGGAACCCAAACTCACCGAGCTCCTACCACAGCCGTTGGATGGGCCTTTGATTTGGATGGGCGTATTCGATGCGCCTGAAATCATAGCCAGCGATACGTTCGACGCCTGGGCGCGAGAACCTCATAGCGTCGGCCCCATGCAAACCGCCTTAACGCGCGACGCGTATATCGATCAGGTCGAGCAAATTCGCGACCACATTCGCGCCGGCGATGTCTACCAAATCAATCACACCTTCAAGCAACGGTTTGATTTTTCCGGCAGCCCGTTGTCGCTGTACGCTCACCTACGCCAAAAGCAACGCGCCCAGTACGGCGCGTTGATCGCTACGGGCAAAAGCCACATTCTGTCGCTATCGCCGGAACTGTTCGTTGAAACGCGATCGGGTATCGCCAGCACCCGTCCCATGAAAGGCACCGCCGCACGCGCCGCAAATCCTGCGGACGACGATGTGCGCAAACATTGGCTGTGTCACGATGAGAAATCCAAAGCCGAAAATCTGATGATCGTCGATCTATTGCGCAACGATTTGGGCCGCATTGCGTTGGTCGGTTCGGTCAACGTCACCGACCTGTTCAGCATTGAGACCTATCCGACACTGCACCAAATGACGTCGGGGGTTGAGGCCAAGCTGCGCCCTGGCACGCGTTTTTCGGACGTGATCGACGCGCTGTTCCCCTGCGGTTCGGTCACAGGTGCGCCCAAAGTCAAAGCGATGGAAATTATCCGCAGCCTGGAAACGCAGCCACGCGGCGTTTACACCGGCGCGGTGGGGTACGCCTCGCCCTCCAACATGCGCTTCAACGTCGCCATCCGCACCTTAAAACTCAACAACGGCCACGGCGAAATGGGCATCGGCAGCGGCATCGTTTACGATTCAGACCCCGAACAAGAATGGCAAGAATGCCACCTCAAAGCCCGCTTCCTCACCGATCAACATGAACCGTTCGCACTTTTGGAGACGCTGTTGTGGCAACCAGACAACGGCTTTGCGTTGCTGGATCGGCACATGGCCCGATTGATGTCGAGTGCCGTGTATTTTGGCTATCCTCTTGATGACGCAGATGTTGTCGATGCTTTGCAGAATGCCGTCTCACAACAAGACCGCGCCCAAAGGGTGCGCTTGTGCATTGATGCGGATGGTCGGGTCACGGTTGAAACCGCCCCCCTCTGCCCCTTGGCGAGCGAACAAGGCTTACGTTTCGTAGTGTCCGACCAGCGCATCGACCCGGACAATCCGTTCATCTATCACAAAACCACCAACCGCGCGTTTTATGACGATGAGCGCACCCACCAACAAGCCGCAACGGGCTGCGACGAAGTGCTATTCCTTAACGAGGATGGCGAACTCACCGAAGGCTCAATCACCAACTTGTTTGTCGAGCGCGATGGCCTGCTGCTGACCCCACCGGTTTCATGCGGGCTTTTGGCGGGCACTTTGCGCCAAGACCTGATCGACAGCGGCCGCGCCGTTGAGGCTGTGCTGACGCCCGGCGATTTGCTTTCAGCCGAAAATCTTTTCCTTGGAAATTCAGTGCGCGGCCTGGTTCCTGCTCGCCCCCTGTGACATCCGACACATCCTCTTCGACGTCTTTTGCATATCTTAAAAAAAACGTCGAGAACGATTCGAGCCAATCGATTGCTTCGCTCAGTAGGAACCCGGAAATGGCCAACACCCACACCAACAGCAAAAATTACGCCATCCCCGATTACGATTTCGGCGATGAGGTGCTGTACAAGAAAGAGAAGCCGAAACAAAAAACACGCCGCCACCGCGACAACGACGTGGCCATCTTGTTCGCCATGTGCGTGTTCACGTTTTTGGTCTTGGGCACCTACGTGATGATCAAAATCACGCCGGGTATGGAATTTAAACTGGGCTCATTTTTCTCCATGATCGGCGGCGGCCCGTCACCCAGCTATCAATTGGGCAAGGTCAAACTGGGCACCACCATGGATGTTTTACGCACCAGCCAACCCGGCGCGCAAAAAACCATGGCGTCCAACGGCGCGATCTTGATGTCGTTCACCGAAGAAGATGCCCATTTCATCGTATGGTACGGCGAAGACGGCCCTTATCACACTGCCTACAAAGTGCGCCAAAACCGCACCATCACCGATATGAGCGAAGACGACTACATCGGCACCATCGCCAAACGCTATGGGGCACCATCCGTTTCGACGTGCTCTAAACGCATCACCGACGGCCTGCGCGATTGCCGTTTCAGCTGGTGGATGCCCGGCGAAGTCCGCTTGGATTTGGTGAGCCGGCAAGATATAGGCGCTCCCACCCCGAGCCTGGATATCACCTTGATCACCACCGACACCCGCCTGGAGGGCCGCATCATGCGCGATCAACTGACGACTTCGGTGGAAAGCCCCAACTGACCGATACCCACTCAGGCGCAACCAACTCAACAATTCCCGGGCTTCGCATTGGCGGAGCCCTATTTTTATGCGCTCAAAAGCAACTCACAAATCGATAAAATTTTATTGAATTTTTCGTTAGATTGCTCACATCATCGAAGCAAAATAACCTTTCGATAACAATATATTAACGAGTTACAATGGGAACCAATAGGCGATCAAAAAGAATCGCCCCCCGAACGATAAAACACCCGAGGTTCGCTATGAAAAGCAAACGCGTCAAACAGACCCCAGCGGGCATGTCGCCAAACATTCTGGCGGCGATCAGCCTCGTCGCGCTGATGCTGATCGGCGGCTATTGGCATGTTGTCGGCTCACCGTTTCAGTTCGCGCTGAAGCCGGGTGCGATCACAGTATCAGATGACGCGCTTACCGATCGTTTGGTCAATAAACACTTCAACATGAGTGGCGTGCGCTTAGGCATGACGTCGAACATGATGCTCAACCTGCATCCTACCGCAAAAACCAGCCAAGGCCGTGAGGGCGAGCCGGTGCTCACCTTGCCCACAAACCGTGGTCTGTTGGTTGCGTGGTTTGACGAAAGCAAAGAAGTCACCCTGATCAACGGCAAACCGTTCGCCATCAAACCCGAGCGCATTTACCGTTTACGCTTAGATGAAGCCTATACCGATCTCAGCGAGCAAACTTTGATCAACAATTACGCCCGCATTTATGGACGCCCCATCGAGGCAAAGTGCAACCGCAACCGAATGGGCGACACACCACGTTGCACATACCGCTGGTGGGGCGGTGACGGCATCGAACTGGTCGCTATCGTAAAACGCAAAGTCGATGCCAATGGGCAAAACTACGTGCTGCTCACGACCATCGCCACCAACACCTTAAAAACGTCAAAGCTCGCCACGACCTTACACAAAGAAGCGCACGCAGCCACGCGCGGCTAATAAATTCAACACCTGCATGACAATGTGGCTGCAAGCTGGTAAATATCATTGGTTCTGTCAAATATATCATATCGGAGCAGCCAATGACCTCCCCCTCCAGCAAGCCTCACTTTCAGTGGGAAGACCCCTTATTGCTTGATGAGCAGTTGAGTGAAGAAGAACGTCTGGTGCGCGACACCGCGCGCGACTACGCCCAAGACAAGTTGATGCCGCGCATCGTCGAAGCCAATCGCACCGAAATTTTTCACCGCGAAATCATGACGGAAATGGGTGAACTGGGGCTGTTGGGCCCGACCTTGCCCGAAGAGTACGGCTGCGCGGGCGTGTCACACGTCGCTTACGGCTTGGTCGCACGCGAAGTCGAACGCGTCGACAGCGGCTATCGATCCGCCATGAGCGTGCAATCGTCGTTGGTCATGCACCCGATTTACGCCTACGCCAGCGAAGCGCAAAAGCAAAAGTACCTGCCCAAACTGGCCAGCGGCGAGTTGATCGGCTGTTTCGGCCTGACCGAACCGGATGCCGGTTCCGACCCCTCGTCAATGCGCACCCGTGCAGAAAAGGTCGATGGCGGCTATGTGCTGACCGGTTCCAAAATGTGGATCACCAATTCGCCCATTGCCGATATTTGCATCGTGTGGGCGAAGCTCGACGGCGACATCCGTGGTTTCATCGTCGAACGCGGCGCTAAAGGCCTCTCCACCCCCAAAATCGAAGGCAAGTTTTCGCTGCGCGCCTCAATCACCGGCGAAATCGTCATGGACGGCGTGTTCGTGCCAGAAGAAAACCTGTTCGCCGACGTCAAAGGTCTCAAAGGTCCGTTCGGCTGCCTAAACAAGGCGCGTTTCGGCATCTCGTGGGGCGCGTTGGGCGCGGCTGAATTCTGCTGGATGGCGGCGCGCGACTACACCATGGAACGTCATCAGTTTGGCCGTCCCTTGGCCGCGACCCAGTTGGTGCAAAAGAAACTCGCCGACATGCAGACTGAGATCACCTTGGGTCTGCAAGCGTGCTTGCGCCTCGGCCAGCTGTTGGATGAGGGCAAAGGCGCGCCGGAAGCGATTTCCATGCTCAAGCGCAATTCATGCGGCAAAGCCTTGGACATCGCCCGCGTCGCGCGCGATATGCACGGCGGAAACGGCGTCGCAGATGAATTTCACGTCATTCGCCACGTGATGAATTTGGAAGCCGTGAACACCTATGAGGGCACCCACGACATCCACGCGTTGATTTTGGGCCGGGCGCAAACGGGTCTACAGGCATTTGGCGCCTAATTTCGGCAAAAACATACCTTCGTATGGGGGGACCCATACTTAAAGACTGGTGGGGCAACCTTTGGCGTTGTTGCGGATTGCTCCTATACGGGCCATGTTGATTGCATAAGACGAGCATCCAAAAGGAGCCGATTTATGCCCCCCGCATTCGATAAAACACCACCCCGCGACGTTGCACACCATTCACCAACGGACAAATTCTTCACCCTCTCGTTGGATAACGCCGACATACCGTTGGTATTGACCCGCAAGGCGCAACAAGAATTTGAGCTGCAGGGCCTAGAAGCGATGGATGAGTGCCTGATGGACCTGACTGATCGCCTCACCCCCGCAAACGAGCCAACAACGCGCCCCCTACCGCTTGATTTGGTGGGACAAATGATGTTCGAGAGCGCCCATAGCGGTAACATCAGCAAATTGATGTTGTGCGCACTGTGGATTGGTCACCATTATCCGTCGCTCAGCGGCCTAACCGCCAGCGGCGCTACTCACAGCTTCGTAACCCACGACTAAGTTCGCCCCCTAGGGGCAAGTCGGGGCGCCACGCCAGAGAGACGAGAACCTTCGGGTTCTCGTTTTCTGTTTCAACGCCCTGCACCATCTTAACCGTCTTGCATCGCGGCCCTTTCCCAACCATATCTTGGCCGTTATGATGACCATTGAATGATTCCCCAAAAAACCCCGGACACACCATGACCGACACCGTAACCTTGCCCGACGCAACCGCGAAGACGCTCAACGACATCGATCCGCACCTCGATATTGAGGCGGAAATCAATCGTCTGCGCCGCGAAAAAAACGCCGTAATCTTGGCCCACTACTACCAAGACGGCGAGATTCAGGATTTGGCGGATTTCGTCGGCGACAGCTTGGATCTATCGCGCAAAGCCGCCGCGACCGATGCCGACATGATCGTCTTTTCCGGGGTGCGCTTCATGGCCGAGGTGGCGAAGATCTTGAGCCCGCAAAAGACCGTGGTGATCCCTGATGCCGATGCCGGGTGTTCGTTGGAAGACAGCTGCCAAGCCGGGCCTTTCAAGGCCTGGCGCGACGCGCACCCGGACCACATCTCGCTCACCTACATCAATTGCTCCGCCGAGGTCAAAGCCCTGTCCGACGTCATCGTCACGTCGTCGAGCGCCGAACACATCATCAACAACCTGCCCAAGGACCAGCCGATCCTGTTCGCCCCGGATCGTCACTTGGGCGCGTACCTGCAACGCAAAACCGGGCGCGACATGGTGTTGTGGCCGGGCACCTGCATCGTGCACGAACAATTTTCCGCGCGCGAAATCACCCGCCTGAAAAGCCAGCATCCGGGCGCACAGGTCGCCGCCCACCCCGAATGCCCCGAAAGCATCATCGAGGTTTCGGATCACGTTGGCTCGACCAGCCAAATTCTCAGCTTTGTGCACGATAATCCGGCCACCGAATTCATCGTCGCCACCGAACAGCACATCATCCATCAGATGGAAAAAGACTCGCCGAGTAAGGCCTTTTACGCCGCACCGGGTGCCGACGGCGGCTGCAGCTGTTCGAGCTGCCCGTACATGGCGCTCAACACCATGGAAAAAATCTATCTGGCGATGCTCAACGAAGCCCCGGCCATCACCATGGACGAAGAGCTGCGCCTGCGCGCTTTGAAGCCGTTGGAACGCATGCTTGAGCTTGCCCCCGCCGCCGCGCCGTCGCAAAGCGCAGCCTGACCATGACCCCAATCTGTCCTGAAGGCGTCAACGCCGCCGTTGTCGAACGCTTGATCCGTGACGCTTTGGCCGAAGACTTAGGCACCGGCGGCGACATCACGTCGAACGCCACCATTCCATCTGAGCTGCACTTTCAAGGCGTGATGGCCGCGCGCCACGACATGGTGGTGGCGGGCTTAGGCTTAGCGGGCATGGTGTTTAAAACCGTCGACCCAACCACCGAATGGCAAAGCGACGTGCAAGATGGCGACAGCGTCAAAGCGGGCGATGTTTTGGCCCGCGTATCGGGTCCCGGACGCGCGCTTTTGACGGCGGAACGCACCGCGTTGAACCTGCTGCAGCACCTCAGCGGCATCGCCACCTTGGCGAAAACTTACGTCGATGCGGTCGAAGGCACCGGTGTGAGCATTTTGGACACCCGCAAGACCCTGCCCGGCTACCGAGAACTGGCGAAATACGCCGCGCGCATGGGCGGGGCCACCAATCACCGCATGCGCCTGGACGACACGGTGCTGATCAAAGACAACCACATCGCCGTCGCCGGATCGATCACCGCCGCCATCCAAGGCGCAAAAGACGCGGGCCTTAGCCCCATCGAAGTCGAATGCGACACGCTGGACCAAGTGCGCGAAGCGCTGAGCATCGGCGTGGACGCGCTGTTGCTCGACAACATGAGCAACGCCCAATTGCGCGATTGCGTCGCCCTCATCAATGATCAAGCCCGCACCGAAGCATCGGGCGGCGTAACCCTTGATACCGTGCGCGCCATAGCCGAAACCGGCGTCAACTCCATCTCCATCGGTCGCATCACCCAATCCGCCCCGGCGGTGGATATTGGGTTGGATTTTGAAGCGACTAGGCGCTAACCCCCTTCCTTGTGGCCTTGATCTTAATCGCGGCAACCTTTACCACCTATAAGGTATACACACCGACATACACATGGTTAAAATTGCTAAAATAGCCTGGGAGAGCGGATTTTGCGCAAACACAAGAATATGCTTTTGATATCAACCTTTTGCTTATCTGCGCTTCCATTAGCGGGATGCCAAACTGCGGGCGTAAAACCGGGCATTGCCCCTCTTCAAGGGCTCATTGCTCTTGAGGTCGTTGCAGACAGCTGCACCCCATCTTCAAGGACTGAACAGGCTTCACAACAGCATAACCTGTGGCAATCCCGAACCACAATCGAGGACCTTACTGTCAACAATGAGGGATGGGTGAGCGTGAATTTCACGAATTCTGACCCGAATGAAAACCTTGTAAAAGGGCAAGCCACCTACAACCCAAAAACCCTCGAAAGTGCCTGCTCGGCCTCCCACGAAGATGCAAAACATTCGAATGCTCTCGTCATATACAGAGCCTTAGTCTCGAACACATCATCTATCGATATGAACGAACTTCGTGCCAAAATTAAAGATTTCATTCGTCCCGTTAACGTCGAATGGCCCGGCGGGAAACAATTGATTGCCGGAAAAGCCATAGGTGTCGGAAAAAATGATATTTATCAAAGAAGCAATGAATATGGGTACCACAAATTAAAGACAAAAAATTACCTTGAGCGAGGCTGGCTGACAGTGCCTTCCCCTGATGGCTCTGGTGCGTGCAGTGGAATATATCAACTGACAGAGCGATACCCTTCAGAAGGTACCTGGGCTTTATATTGCCCAAACAAGATGTCAGCGACGGGTACATTCAAACTGTCCAGTAAGGTATCTTACAAAGATCACCCATCCACTTACTATTATGAAAACGCAGAAGGAATTGGAACGGATAGCCAAGGGCAGTCTATTCATTTCACCATGCCCTGGCGCGATGGAACAAACAAGTATGCGCCCTTTTGATTTCCTGCACTTTACTTCATTACGCAAGCACACTGGAACCTCAACGCATTACCGCCTATAAACGCCCCAATGACCAAATGGGGTAGCGCACTTGAGCAGTGAAAACCAATTTGACGTGCTGGTGGTCGGCAGCGGGGCTTCGGGGCTGAATTTGGCTTTGGAGCTGGCGGCTTTTGCGCGGGTTGCGGTGATCACCAAGTCTGAGCTGCACGAAAGCAACACGTACTACGCCCAGGGCGGTATCGCTGCGGTGTTGGATGAGCACGACAGCGTACAATCGCACATATCTGACACCTTGGACGCCGGTGCGGGGCTGTGCGACGAGGACGTGGTGCGGTTCATTGTCGAGCACGGTCGAGCGTCGATTGAAAAGCTTGCCGGGTACGGGGTTGAGTTCACCACCCAGACCGACGCGTCCGGCAATGCGGAATACCACCTGACCCGCGAAGGCGGCCACAGCCATCGGCGCGTGGTGCACGCCGCCGACGCCACCGGCCAAGCGATTGAGACGACCCTGGAAGAGCGCGTGCGCGAAGCTGAAAACGTCACCGTGTTCGAACACCACAACGCGGTGGATTTATGGTGCGATCGCGATGAGCAAGGCCGTTCCAAGCGCGTCACCGGGCTGCATGCGCTGAACGCCAAAACCGGCGAAGTGCGGGCTTTTTCCGCGCCGTTCGTGGTGCTGGCGACCGGCGGGGTCAGCAAGGTGTACTTGTACACCTCAAACCCCGACATCTGCACCGGCGACGGCATCGCCATGGCGTGGCGCGCGGGGTGCCGGGTGGCGAACATGGAATTCACCCAGTTCCACCCGACCTGTCTATATCACCCCCAAGCCAAGTCGTTTTTGGTGTCCGAAGCGGTGCGCGGCGAAGGCGGATTGCTGCGTCGCCCCGACGGCTCCCGCTTTATGGACGATTTCGATCCGCGTGGTGAATTGGCGCCGCGCGACATCGTGGCGCGCGCCATCGATTTTGAGATGAAGCGCCTGGGCGCGGACTGCATGTATTTGGACATCAGCCACAAGGGCAAAGACTTCATCAAAACCCACTTTCCGATGATCTACGCCAACACCAAGCGCTTTGGTTTCGATATGAGCAAAGAGCCCCTGCCGGTGGTGCCCGCCGCGCACTACACCTGCGGCGGCGTGATGGTCAACAAGCAAGGCCGCACCGATGTGAAGGGTTTGTATGCGGTCGGTGAAGTGACCTATACCGGATTGCACGGCGCGAACCGCATGGCCAGCAACTCGCTTTTGGAATGCTTGGTCTATTCCACCGCCGCCGCCGATGACATTCGCGCGCGTTTGCATCGCGCCAAGGTCGAAGAAGAAACCCTTCCCCCGCAAACCCCGCCGTGGGACGAAAGCAACGTCACCGGATCCGACGAACAGGTGGTGATTTCGCACAACTGGGAAGAACTCCGCCGTTTCATGTGGGATTACGTCGGCATCGTGCGCACCGATAAGCGTCTGGCCCGCGCACGCACCCGCATCGAAATGTTGCAAGCTGAAATCGTCGAATATTACGGCAACACCCACGTCACCAGCGACTTGCTGGAACTGCGCAATCTGGCGGTCTGCGCGGAACTGATCATCGGGGCCGCGCAAGCGCGCAAGGAAAGCCGTGGTCTGCATTTCACCTTGGATTATCCAAACCTGGACGACAGCGCCCCGCCGACCCCAACCAAGCTGACGCCCAAACGCTACCCCAACCCAACAGAAAGCTAAGCCATGCAAGGTCCTTTGTCAGATAAGACGGCCCTGATCACGGGCGCCGCCGGTGGTATCGGCTTGATGGCCGCGCGCGCCTTGGCGCAGACCGGCTGCGCATTGCATATGGTGGGGCAAAAATTTATGCCCATCGAGCAAGCCGCCAGCGACATGCGTAGCAATTACGCTGTGCAAGCCGAAGCCCATACCGGCAACCTCGCCCTTTCCGTCGATGCCGAAGCCATCGCCATGGCGTGCGCGGACGCCGAAATTTACATCAACTGCACCGGCAATCTGCCGCGCGGCGCGCTGGAAGACATCGAAGACGAGACGTGGCGCAAAAGCTGGGAAGCGGCGGTATTCGCACCGCTCAACATGGTCCGCGAAATGGTCGGTCACATGAACGACGAAGGCCGCGGCCTGATCGTTTTGGTCATCGACACCCCTGCCCAAACCCTTGCTGACGACATCTGCGCCAGCGCCTCTGGCGCGGTTTTGAAAACCATAGTAGAGGGCTTATGCCAAAACTTGGCCCAAGGGGTGCGCATCATAGGCCTTTGCACCGAGCGCAATGTCGACGCAAAGATCCTGTCGGAAGCGATCACCCGCTTGGCCATTGAGCCGGAGCGGTTTGCGACCGGGTCGCTGATCACCGCCCACGGCATCACCACGGATGACGAAGACACCGCATGACCATCTATCCCGAACCCAAAACCTTCCCCCCCGGTGCAAATTTCACCGGTGGCGTATGGACGCAAGCCTTAACGGACAGAAGCTCAACCGAACAGCGCCCGGCCTTGTTTTTGGACCGTGACGGCGTGGTGGTGGAAGAAGCGCACTACCTGCACAAGGTCGAGGACGTCAGCCTGACGCCAAACGCCGCCACAACCATCAAAGCCGCCAACGCGCGCAATATCCCCGTTATCTTGGTCACCAATCAAGCTGGCGTGGGCTACGGCTATTTTGGCTGGGATGAATTTGTCGCCGTGCAAGCGCGCATTTTGGGCGATTTGGCCCAAGGTGGGGCGCACATCGACGGCGTATTTGCGTGCCCGTTCCACGCCAAAGCCAAGGGCGTGTACGTGCATGATGACCACCCTGCACGCAAGCCCAACCCCGGTATGCTGTTGCTAGCCCACGAACGGTTGGGCGTCGATCTGACGAAATCTTGGATTGTCGGGGACCGTTCGCTCGACGTGCTGGCGGGTAAAAATGCCGGCTTGATCGGCGCCGTTCACGTGCTGACCGGCCACGGGACCAAAGACGGCGAACGCGACGCGGCGCTGGCTGCCGGTGACGACGGCTTCACCGTCGCCACCGCCGCCAACTTAGGCGAAGCCCGCGCGCTCATTCCCCTATTGAACTAGTCCGCTGAATTAATCGGCTTTCACCACCTGATTTCGCCCGCCGTTTTTAGCGGTGTACAGCGCTTTGTCGGCGGCGTCGGACAACGTCGTCGCCGTGTTATGGTCCTTATAGGCCGCAACCCCACAGCTGATGGTCACATTGAATTTCGCGCCGGCGGTGTGGAAAACAATTTCGGAGAAGGCCTGACGAATTTGCTCGCAAACGTGTGCCGCCTGTTCGAGTCCGCTTTCCGGCAAAATGGCCGCAAATTCCTCGCCGCCCATACGCCCGATCACGTCAGCGCTGCGCAAACGTTGACGCAGCAACCGTGCCAAGGACTTGATGACCCGATCACCAACACTATGGCCGTAGGTGTCGTTGACATTTTTGAAATGGTCGATATCGAGCGACACCAGCGCCAAGTCCGCGCCGCTGCGCTGGACACGGGCGATTTCAGTGTCGAGCAACTGCTTGGTTGTGGTGTGATTGAACAGCCCCGTCATGCTATCGCGCACCATGAACGAGCGCAATTCACGAAACCGTCCGGCGCGAATTCGTACCGACGAAATCAGGTGCGAAGCCTGGATCGGCTTGGTCAGAAAATCGTCGCCGCCCATCTCCATCGCCGACAATTGTTTGGTTTTATCCGCTTCGCCAGACAAAAACACGATTGGAATGCCCGCATATTCTTCGCGTTGACGAATAACGGCCGCAATATCTTGACCGTCACAACCCGGCATATAAAGATCCAGCAAGATCAGCTCGGGCGAAAAGTCGTCTAAAACTTCAAAGACCCCCATAGGGTCTGTCGTCATGCGGGTTTCCATACCCGACCCTTGCAATACCAATTCTGTATGACTTGCAAGACTTTCGTCGTCATCGACGACCAAAACGCGAAACGGCTCGTCTTCATGGCGCATGGTGACGTGATCCAAGACATCGACCAGATCGGCCATATCAACAGGCTTAAGCAAATAGGCTTTCACACCGGCGCGCACGGCCCCCAACCTTGCCTTCATGGATTCAAGTGATGTATGAACAACAACAGGCATGTCCTTGTGAGCATTGTCTTTGCGCAGGTCAGACAACACCTTCAGCGCAACCTCATCATCACCACCGAACGTCAGGCCAGTCACGATCACATCAACGTCATCGTTGGCCTGCAAATCATTCATCAATTTTGAGGGGTGATTGATGATGCGCGCATCAAAGCCAAAGTGGTCCATCTCCAACAGAATTTGCATCGCCGTGGGGCCATCATATTCCATGATGAACAAAACTTTTTGGCGAAAACTGTCGTGCAGCTCTGGTATCGCCGGACGGGGGCGCACCGTGAGCGCCTCGGCCTGTTCCTGTTTTTGCCCCTGTTCCGGCACTTGTTCTTGTTCATTGGTCGCTCGGCGCAGCTTTTCGCACAAGTCGACTAAGTTCGCGATCATTACAAGGACGCCATCTGTGTCCTTTGCCCCCGTGTCCGTTGCCAGGGACTGAACGCAGGCCTGTTCCATTTCGCGCGCGTACAACGTTACGCCGGGAAAGCCAAAGGTAGCGCCTGAGCCCGCAAGCTTATGGGTCTCATCGCGCAGTTGTGTGAGGGTATTTGACCGCACGCTGTCTTCGGCGCCGTCTAAGTCCTGCACCAGCGCTTGCAGCGCATCTACGCGCTGCTCAATTTTCAGGGCGTACTGGGCCCGCAGCTGGGCGAGCTTAGCTTCCATACTCACGGGTGCCTTGGCGGCTTTATCCCCCATGGCATTCGCTCCAAATGCTTTGAATGCGCGTGGCGAGCGTCATGGGGTCGAAAGGCTTGGCAATTACATCGACTGCGCCGAGTTTTTTGTATCGTTCCACATCCGACGGCATGACTTTTGCAGTCATAAACACTGCGGGCGTTTTCTGGAGTTTTTCGATGGCGCGCAAATTGACCAACGTTGTTGGGCCGTCCATTTCCGGCATCATGACGTCCAACAAAATCATGTCTGGGTCAAAATCAGAGGCTTTGTCGATGGCTTCTTGCCCCGAACTGCACACGCAAAGGGTCAAGCCCCCGACCGTTTCCAAGGCCATTTGCGCAACAACTTGGATGTCGAGATCGTCTTCGACATACAGAACCTTGTTGAACCCGCCTTCACCCATACCCGATCTCCACAGCGTCCTTTGACAGTGTCGCCTCTCACAAAACGTATCTCATGATAATATCAGGGATTTTCACTGTTTGTCCAAAAGCTAATATATTTCACGCCATGCATAACAGGTTGTGCGCCAGGCTTCTTCAGTCAAGCTGTATGTTGTTTATTTTGTTGGTTAATTTACCGCCAAGCTCTCAGCCATCGCCATATCGAATGTAATCAGCCCAGGTGCGTTCGATTTTTCTGAGGCATTCGCCCGCCTGGGTCATGTCTTCGGCCCCCAGCCCCGATTTCGTCACCGCTTCGGCGTTTGCATCTTCTAGTTTGTGCACACGTTCAACCACTTCTAAGGCTTTGGCGGTCAGGCGCACGGTGACCGAACGCCGATCATGTTGCGAGCGTTCTTGTTCCAAATACCCCATATCGGTGAGTTTCTTGATGTTGTAGGACACGTTGGAGCCCTGATAGTAGCCACGCTCAATCAGGTCGCGGATGGCGATTTCTTCGTTGCCGATGTTGGACAGCAACAGCGCCTGAACCGCGTTCAGCTCCTTGACGCCCATGCGCCCAAGTTCGGCGCGCAGCACGTCCAGAAAACGTCGATGCAGGCGCTCGATCAAACGGGTCAGTTCCAAATAGTCTTTTTTCATATCTAGGGAGCCCCTTTGGTTTGTTATAAATGCGGTGGTTGAAACGAAGCGATAGGGCCCACCCACGCTGATTTTTCAGCGTTGAGCCACTGTTTATGGGCGCCAAAGCCCGCGAAATCTTGGAACAGCGAAATGTGGACTTTGTGATTTTGTGCATCGATTCGGGCGAAGAAAAACACCTCTTGAAGGTCGAAGGCGACACCATGGTGCCTAGAATCGTCACAGGCCACGCGCCTGAACGGCTCTCGAAAGTGGCCTTGACGGGCGGTCTGGAGTTAGAGTTTAGACGCAGCCATAAGGCGTATCGGCAAGAAGTGCGTGGTGCTTGTCGACAACGTGCGAGGCTCACACGCGCCCCAACGCCGACTTAAGGGTTTTGGCGATCATGATCGAAAGAGCCACCGCGCCAAAAGCAGCAACATAAGGATCGCCATATGGCAGGGGAGAAAACAGATGTGCCCACGTCGTCCAAATAATTATAATAGTGCTCATGGCACACGACCTTTCCTCAAATCGAACCGCCCTCAGAGGCGCGATTATTTTCCGATTGAGGTCTACAGTAGAGTGGTCAGGGTCCTTTCACAGTGACCGACATCACAGAAATTAAGTTAATTTATTAGATAAATTTATATCTATATTGCATTGTTTTTATATAGATTAATTACGATCCCCTAAACCCCACGAACTTTATTGAGCAGCTCTTCAAGGGTCATATTCACCTCTACGACGCCTTGCAGCGACAACTCGATCTGATCGCCTTGCAAAACCCAACTGTCGGCTTTCAAGCGCGCAATGGTGTTTTCGCAAAATGATCGGTAATTGCCCAGCGCGCGGCGGTCGCCGACTTCATGCGCCAAGATATCCAGCGCCAACTGGTATGGGCCGCTGCCGACATAGCCCCACTCATACCCATGGCTGGAAAGTGCGCGCAAATCCAAACGCGGTTGAAGCGGCACATCGTCAACAGTGACGTTGATCACTTCCGCGGTGCGCATACCTTTGTACGTTGTCACAGTTATTTGCTCCGGTCCTCTGGGTATATGATATGATTTTAACAGCAAATTTACGTCACCCTGGGATCATAAAGTGCTGTTCAAACGTTGTCATGATAATGGTCTGACCAGGAAGTTGCGGTTGTGTGAGGATACACGGTGTTATACTCTGAAAGAAAATGAACTTTTGGCGTTTATGCTCACAAAAACAGCACCTTGGCTTATGCAAGCAATCTGGCTGATTATGAGGGGGTCTATTTGTACGCTTCACAGGTAAGTCCATATAGGGGGCGCGTAAATTTGCACACAGTGCATGGGGTCATGCGTCCGCAAATTTGTGCGCAATCGCGCGTCCTATTTCATGTCGATACATTTAGAGGCAAGGGCCAGGTTTCGTTATGAGAGTTGTCATCATCGGCCTCGTGTTCGCTGCGGTCATTTTAGCTGGCGGCACGGCTTATCTGCTTAATACCTATCTATCCTCACAAGAGGCTGAGATTGCGTCGAAGGCACCGAAGGCCCCGACCACTCAGGTCCTGGTTTCCAAGTCCGACATGCCCACAGGCACCGTGATCAACGCCAGCAACACCGAATGGCTGCCGTGGCCCGCAGAGGCCTTGCAAGAGACCTATTTGGTCAAAACCCGCGACAGCAACCCGATGGGCGAAATCACCAAAACCAAGCACGTCACCCGGCGCGCGTTTTCCAAGGGCGATCCGATCACCATGGCGAAGCTCTACAAAGCCGAGGGACCGGGTTTCATGCGTGGCTCATTGCACCCGGGCATGCGCGCCATCGCGGTCAAGGCCAGCGCAGCGAGTGCGTCCGGCGGCTTTATCCTGCCCGGCGACCACGTCGATATCATGCTGACCCACAATTTGTTGCGCCGCGCGATGGAACGCACAGGTTCGACCAGTGACGACTTCATCGCCTTGGAATACACCAGCGAAACCATCATGGAAGACCTGCGTGTCCTGGCGATCGACCAAAACGTCAGCGAATTTCAAGGCGGTGCGGTGCTCGGCAAGACGGTTTTGCTGGAAGTCACCCCTAAGCAAGCAGAAAAACTCAACACCGCCAAAGTGATGGGCACGCTGTATCTGGTGCTGCGCTCCGCCGAAACCGGCGAAATCGCAACCAAAGCCAGCTTCACCACCGACGTCGAAGTCAGCCCGTTGCTGAGCAGCTTTAAAGACTTTATGTCCGGTTCCGATCCACGAACAGCCCAAGGCATGAGCTCACGCAACGATGAGATGGTTGATGGCGTTGACGGATACCCTGATGTTGCGGCGGTGCCAAAACCCAAAGCTGCGCCACGTCCGCAACCGGCCCCTGTTTACACCCCCGCGCCAAAAGCAGCTGCGCCACAACGCGAGATCACCATTTACCGCGGTGCGGGCACACCCCCCGCCCCTGTGGCCATACCCAGCGATGCAGGGGACATTATTCAATGACAGCTCACATTTCCAAATTTTTGATCACCACCAGTGTGCTGAGCGTCCTTGCTTCCACCGCGGGCGCACAACAAGTGCCCGGACGCGACGCAACCATCAGCGCCCCCACCCCGGTCGTAGCAGTCATGGAAGCGCCCATCGTCAAACGCGCCAAAGCCGAATGGCTGATGAGTGAAGACGCTGAACTGGTGCGCGTGCCGCTGAACAAAGTGGTTTCCGTGCGTCTGCCCGGCGAAGTGCGAAACGTGGTGGTCGCCAACCCCGACGTTGCCGACATCATCTTGCCCCAAGACGGCGCGCGCACCCACGTCTACATCTTGGCCCGCGCCGTGGGCTCGACCTCGGTGATTTTCGAAGACGTCGATGGCAACATCCTGTTCCAAGGCGACATCCAGGTCGATGTCGATGTGACCGGCATCCAGGCTGCGATCAAGGAAGTGATGGGCGACGAAAAAATCCAAATTTCGTCGCAGCGCAACGGCGTATTCATCAAGGGCTTCGTACGCGACGCCGGCACCTCGGCGCAAGCGGTCAACATTGCGCGGCGCTTCGTGCCAGACAATCTGGACATCATCAACAATCTCGAAATTCTCGGCAGCCGTCAGGTGATCATGCAGGTGCGGGTTTCGGAAATGAAGCGCACCGCAATCAAAAAGCTCGGCATCAACTTATCCGGTGGCGGTTCAGCCGGATCACCCGCCGTCGTGACATCCTATGCCGCAACAGCCGTGTCCGCCGCGACGACGTTCGCAACCGGCACGCTTTTGCCCGCCAGCAACGCACTGGGCACCATAACCTACCGCGCCATGGAAGAATCAGGGTTAGCCAAAACCTTGGCGGAACCGACGTTGACCGCAATCTCCGGTGAAACGGCATCATTCCTGGCTGGCGGTTCGTTCCCTATGCCCACCGCCATCGACAACAATGGCACCGTGACCTACGAACAGCAGCCTTATGGCGTACGCCTCAACTTCACCCCAACCACGATGAGCAACGGTCAAATCAGTCTGCACCTCGCCACCGAGATTTCGAACATCGACACCACCGTCGCAGTCAACGGCTTTCCTGGGCTAACGGTGAAGCGCACCGAAACGATTATCGATCTGCCGTCCGGCGGTTCGCTGATGATTTCCGGCCTAATCCAGAACGACAGCACCAACACCATCAATGGCGTTCCGGGCCTCAAAGACATTCCGATCCTCGGCTCCCTGTTTCGTAGCGAACAGTTCCAAAACAACGAAACAGAGTTGGTGGTCACCGTCACGGCTTATTTGGCCGAACCGGTCGGCCATGAGGCACGTCTGGCGTTGCCATCGGATGGTTTCATCGCGTCGAGCGATTTGGATCTCTACCTGCTCGGCCACCTGCACAAGCAATATACCAAGACAGAGCTTCCGCCCTACGCCACCCCGCTGGCTGGCCCTTACGGCTACATTATGGAGTAAGTGGTCATGAGCACCTTTTTCGTATCCAACCTTAGTCGTTTCGCTCTTGCCGGTTTTGTCGCCCTTGCCATTACGGCGTGCGCCGATCAGCCCAAACCCGTAGGTCACGATTTCCAGCAAAATCACAAAATTCAAGTCACCACTCAGCAAGTGTCGATTTCCATCGCCCTGCCGCAAACGGGCATGAGTCTTGCCCCCGGCGACGCCAGCCGCTTCAAACGCTTTTTGCGCGACTATGTGCAGCGTGGCCGCAGCGCCGTAACGGTGGAAAGCGCCCAACCTATATTGGCACGCGATATTTTGTTAAACTTAGGTTTGCGCGACAACGAAATTTTCATCGCCCCCACAGCCTCGGTGAAGGCACCCAACACCCTGCTGAGCTTCACCGCCAACGCCGTGGTGTCGCCGGAATGTGGCGATTGGAGCAGCTCGCCTTCGTTCGTGTGGGATAACAGACCGCACAGTAATTATGGCTGTTCCATGCAGCGTAACATGAGCAAAATGGTGGCCGATCCCGGTGACTTAATTCAGGCCAAGCCATCGAACGGCGGCAACGCCAGCCGCACGGACGCCGATATTTTCACCCACCAGTCCGGAACGCCGAAAGCACGACTTTTGGATGCCAGCGGCGCTGCCGTTACGGGCCAATAGCGATGAGTATCATCAACGGCAACCACGCCCGCAAAGTTTTTGAGTTAGGGAGGTCCTCTTGATTCTCAGGATCAACATCGGCGCATTCGTATTGACGGATGCCGTGCGCGACGCGGTCAGCGCCTTGAACGAGGACCGCTTGTTTTTGCGCTCGAGCGTCGCCATCCAAGACGGCGGCATGGCTGCGGCGCTCGACTTTTTGTCTCAGCGTTCCACGCCGGAATTGCTGGTGGTCGAAACCAAAGCCATGGACGATGCGCTGTTCAATGAACTGAACGCCTTGGCCGAAGTCTGCCAACCCGGCACCAAGGTCATCATCATCGGCGCTGAAAACGACATCAACCTTTTCAAAACCCTGATCGATCAAGGCATCAGTCAATATTTCTTAGAAACGCTGACGGCCGAAGAGCTGAAAACCGCCATCGTTGACGCCTTTGCCGACAAAACGCTCAACGCCAAAAGCCGCACCATCGCGTTTTCGGGTCTGCGCGGCGGGGTCGGAAGCTCGGTCCTGGCGCACAATGTGGCGTCGGAACTGGCGCGTCTGTACGATGAGGACGTGATCATCATCGACCTAGACATTCCATTCGGCACAGCCGCGCTGAGCTATAACTTGCAACCGGCGCAAACCGTCGCCGATGCTCTTTCGCAAGCTGGTTCGCTCGATGAAACAATGCTGATGCGCTATTTGGAATCGGGCGGCAAAAATGTGTCGTTGCTGTGCGCGCCGGGCAACCTCAACAGCGGCATCGAAATCACCCCCAACGCGCTGGAAGCGGTGCTCAACATCGTCAAGCAAATGGCCAGCTATGTGATCCTCGACATTCCGCACATGTGGAACGCGTGGGTGCAAGACATCGTGGTCGATGCGGACGACACCGTGATTGTCGGCGCGCCGGATCTTTACAATCTGCGCGATGGTAAAAACGTATTTGAATTTCTAACACCCAATCGCGGCATGGAAGCCCCCACCCGGCTGATCCTCAATAAAGTTGGCGAGCTGAAAAAAGGCGAGCTAAGCGAAAAAGAATTCAAAGAAGTTCTCGACACCAAGCCGGCGCTGAGCATCCCGTTCGACCCTGACGCCTTCACCAGCGCGATGAACAATGGTCAGATGTTGCGCAAGGTGGCGCCGAAATCAAAAGCGACGCTTGAGGTCGAAACGTTGGCGAAAATGGTCAGCGGCAAAGAAAGCCTCAGCCAACTGACAAAACAAAGCGGCGGTGGCTTATTGGGTTCTCTCTTCAAGAAATAAGCCCAATAAGCGTACAATAAGATCAACGCCTCATGCTGAGGCTCATGGCGGAACGGGAAATACACGACAGATATGTTTGGACGACGCGGAACAGCAGAGCCCGGATCAAAACCAGCGAAGCCATTTGGCGGCGGTGAAGTCAAGGCCGCACCCCAGGCAAAGCCTGAAAAAGCTGCCGAACCTGCTGCACCGGCGACTGCGCCACCATCTGCGCCCGCCCCTAAACCAGCGCCCCAGCCGGAACCTGCCGCAAAGTCCGCGGCTCCGCTCAGCAATGAGGCCAAGGAAAAGCTCGACGAGGTCAAGGTCAACGTCTTCAACGACTTGATGGAAGCCGTCGATCTGGGCGAGTTGAGCTCACTCTCAGCCGAACAAGTGCGCGAAGAAATCAACGACATGGTCAGCGAAATCATCTCCATGCGAGGATTGGTGCTGTCCATCCAAGAACAACAAACCGTCATTCAAGACATCTGCAATGACATACTCGGCCTTGGCCCGTTGGAGCCGTTGCTGATGCGCGACGACATTGCCGATTTGATGGTCAACGGCCCCGACGTCACCTACATCGAAGTCAACGGCAAGATGGAGATGACGGACGTTAAGTTCCGCGATCAAGCGCAGTTGATGAACATCTGTCAGCGCATCGTGTCCGCCGTGGGGCGTCGCGTCGATGAAGCCAGCCCGATTTGCGACGCGCGCTTGGCCGACGGTTCACGCGTCAACGTCATCGCCCCGCCGCTGGCGATCGATGGCACCGCACTGACCATTCGTAAATTTAAGAAAGACAAGCTGACGCTGGAAAACCTGTTGCAGTTTGGCTCTATCACGCCGGAACTGAAAACGGTGCTTGAGGTGATCTCCGCGATCCGCTTGAACACGCTGATTTCCGGCGGAACCGGTTCGGGCAAAACCACCCTGCTCAACTGTATGACCGGCCACATTGAAAGCTCTGAACGCATCATAACGTGCGAAGATTCGGCTGAATTGCAACTGCAACAGCCCCACGTGGTGCGTCTGGAAACCCGCCCGCCCAACTTGGAAGGCAAAGGCGAGATCTCGATGCGCGATCTGGTCAAGAACTGCCTGCGTATGCGCCCTGAGCGCATCATCGTCGGCGAAGTTCGTGGCCCCGAAGCGTTCGATTTGCTGCAAGCCATGAACACCGGCCACGATGGTTCCATGGGCACGGTTCACGCCAACAACCCGCGCGAAGCCCTCAGCCGTATTGAAAACATGATCATGATGGGCGGCTACAACCTGCCTTCCAAAGCCATGCGCGAACAAATATCGGGCGCTGTCCACATCATCGTTCAGGCGGCGCGTTTGCGCGACGGCTCGCGTAAAATCACCCACCTCACCGAAGTGGTCGGCATGGAAGGCGAAGTCGTCACTTTGCAAGACATCTGCGTCTATGAAATCGAAGGCGAAGACGCCAACGGCAAGCTGGTGGGACGGCATAAGTTTACCGGCATGCGCCCATCGTTTTGGGAAAAAGCCCGCTACTACGGCCTCGAATCGAAGCTGGCCGAAGCCATGCAGTTCACCTCAACATAGGGAGGAGCGCGTTTATGAACACCATCGACCTTCCCGTTTTATTGGTGATTGTCGGCGCCATTGGCATCTTTTTGATTCTGATCATCGGCGCCATGGTGTCCGTCGCCATGAAGCCGAAAATGCGCCTGAAAAAACGCATGGAAGCCATCGGCACCATCGCCAACACCGGCAGCGTGTCGGCCAAAGCCGAAAGCCGCCGCCAAAAACGCATTCAGGACAAATTGAAAGGTGTTGGAGAGGAAAAGAAGAAAGAAGGCATTGGCGATAAAATCGCCACCATGTTGCTTCAGGCCGGTTTGCAAATCGAAGTCAAAGTCCTGATCCTGGTTTGCATCGGCCTCGCCATAGCGGGCGTGTTGCTTGCGATCACAACCGGCGCCCCGCCCTTGGCCATTCCGCTGTCGGGGATCATCGCAGGCGCTGGATTACCGAAATTCGTCCTTGGGCGCATGGCCGGACGACGTCAGAACGAATTCACCAAGCATTTTGCCGAAGCCATCGACGTCATCACCCGCGGCATTCGCTCAGGTCTACCGGTTGGGGAATGTCTGAACGTGATCGCGCGTGAATTCGAAGGCCCGGTGGGTGAAGAATTCACCATGGTGGTCGAAGGTCAACGCCTGGGCATGTCGCTGGAAGACATTTTAGCGCGCGCGCTCAAGCGCATTCCCACGGCGGAATTCAAGTTCTTCGCCATCGTCTTGCAAATCCAAAAGCAAACCGGCGGCAACTTAGCCGACACCTTGGAGAACTTGTCTGAAGTTCTGCGCAGCCGCAAACGTATCAAAGACAAAATCAAAGCGCTGAGCTCGGAAGCCAAAGCATCCGCTAGCATCATCGCCAGCCTACCGTTTTTCGTGCTCGGCATGCTGTCTTTGGTCAACCCGCCTTACGTTATGACGTTGTTTACAGACGGCATTCACTTGGTGTTCATCGGCCTTGGCATGATGGGCGTCGGCGTGTTCGTGATGGCCCAAATGATCAACTTTGAGGTTTAGGCATGTTTGGCATACCCGTTCCAACTCTGATCGTGTGGATGGCGTCTTTGGCGGCGATCATCTCCGTGGTGGCTCTGGCCCTGCCGTTCCTGTTCACCGATGGCTCGTCCAAGCGCGTCAAGATGGTCGCCAACAGACGTCAAGAACTGTCCCATCAGCAAATGGACGGCCTCATGTCCAAAGGCTCATCGATCCGCCAGCGCAAAGGACAAGGGCGCGCGGACTTGATGAAAAAAATCCTCCACGCCCTCAAGCTCGACGAAGCGCTATCGTCCAAGGAATTGAAAGAAAGCCTAGCCCAGGCCGGTTATCGTAGTCAAAATGCCCTGATCATCTTTACCTTCATGCGCTTCGCCATCGCCATCGGCGCGTTCGGGGTGGCCTTGGTTGTAATTTCGGCTTGGAAAGACTTTCCTTATCCACTGCCCGTTAAAGCGCTGATGATGGCGGCGGCGGCGGCGGTGGGTTTTTATCTGCCTAAGATTTTTGTCACCAACGCCGCGAATAAGCGCCAAGTTGATCTGAACAAAGGCTTTGCCGATGCGCTTGACCTGATGGTCATTTGCGTCGAAGGCGGTTTATCGGTGGAAGCCGCGTTTGACCGTGTGACCAATGAAATCGGCGACAAGTCCCCGGCTTTGGCCCAAGAATTCGGCCTCACCTCGGCGGAGCTCGCGTATCTGGGCAACCGGCACAAGGCCTACGCAAACTTTGCCGACCGCACTGGCGTGCCTGCGATTAAATCCTTAGCCACCACCTTGGTTCAGTCTGAAAAGTACGGCACCCCAGTCGGCCAGGCGCTGAAGGTTCTGTCCCAAGAACGACGCGAAGAACGCATGTCTGCGGCCGAAAAAAAGGGCGCATCCCTGCCCGCCAAACTCACCGTGCCGATGATTTTGTTCTTCTTGCCGCCTCTGTTCATGGTGGTGATCGGCCCGGCGGCGATTAAGATTTCAGGGATGTAAGCGATTTGAGCATTCTAGGTGCGCCCGGCGCACGATCAAGGTGAACACCACACACATCGCGATCAAGCCTAAAGGCACATCGGTCAGCATCGCAAACAGGCGTGACACAAATGGTGCCATCCAAGCGAAAGCCAAGGCGCTTTTTTCCCAGGGTAAAAAGCCCTTTTCAAGCCCCAAGGCAGCCATCCAGGCCAGCGCCAATCCCAAAATCACAAAATCATAGTCGACCATATACGGCGTCACCAACAAGGTCCCCGCCACCAGCCCTGCCGCCTTCAGCGCAAAATCGATACGCAAGCGCCACACCCATACGACCGACACCGCAACGCAGATCGCCAACACAGCTTGCAGGGCATAGGCTGGCGTCACACCAGCCCCCATGGCGCGCAGAGCGGCGAACAGGCTTTGCTTTTGCTCCCACGCCATCGCGCCGCTTTCCAGCACCACGCCACGGGTAAAGCTGATGTGATCGATGAACGCCGGCCACATATCGACGCCAAACGCCAACACCGAAGTTGCGATCATCAAGGCCACCGTTACGGCTGCGGATGCAAACACCTTCCAGCGCCCCGTCGCGATCAACACCAACGGTATCAACAACCCAAACTGAGGCTTATAAGACAACAGGCCAAACGCAACGCCTGACAAAACAGGCCTGCGGTCCAACCAAATCAACCCTGCGCCCATCAGCCCCGCGCTGAAAAAAGCATTTTGGCCGTGCCCGATGTTGAGCGCCACTGCGGGAAACGCCAGCGCCAAGAGCCGCGCCAGCTTATGGTCCACAATGGTCCGGATGGCGAGTAGATACATCGGCAGCGTCAACGCCAACCACACAAACAACGCCCACCCATAAGGCAAAACCGCAAGGGCGGTCGCAATGAGCAAGTACGTCGGCGGATACAGCCACGGATAATGCCAGTCAAAGGTTGAGATTTGTGGCGTGGCGAACGCTGCATATTGGGCGTCGCGCTGGGCGGCGAAGTCATAGACGGCCAAATGATCACCCGCCAACGCCTGCAACCCCGACGACCAAGTGTTGGCGAAATCGGTGCCCAAGGGCCGACCCAAAACATCCAGATAGCCCGTAGCCGTAGCAATCAAGGCGACGAAAGCCGCCGCCCAGAAGACAATAAAAATCCAGCTGTAAACGCGCAAGCGCTCCTCGGTTAGCCAGTCGCCACTGCTGAGGAGCTTGCCCATTCCTACCCCACGATAAAGGCGAAGAGATCGGGCCACTGGGGTGGTAAAACGTCCATACGCGGCAACACCAGCACCGCCCCCATGGCGATGGCGATACCGTAAGGCACCGCTTTGCCGGGCTCAAACAGCCCCTTGGCGCTATTCACCAGCCAATCGGGCCACAGTCCCAGGCCTTTGCGCAGCAAAATCACAAAGATGGACAATACCCCGCCAACCAAAATCACCGCACCGATCAACCACGTCACCTCAGGCCAGCCAACCCATAAAGCGCACGCCGCCAACAGTTTAGCGTCGCCACCGCCAAAAAGACCGAAGGCAAATAAGACGATTCCCGCCACCAGTACCGCAACACCGCACGCTAGGTGCCACGCCATACTTTCCAAAGGCATCCCAGCAACAATCGCGGTGGGAAAAAACGCCGCCAGCAAAGCCAGCGACACCCAGTTGGGAATGCGCAACGCACGTGCATCGGACCAAGCGCCGTAAAGCACCAAAGCGATGTAAATCAACATCAATGCCGAATGTAATACCGTCATCTCGACAACCCCACGGCGTTTTTAATAAAATCAATACAATCAATGCATTGAGTAATGATCTAGTAGATAAGTATCACGCCGTTTGTGCTGGCCCAAAAGAAAAAACCGCCCTCAACCGATTGGCTGAAGGCGGTTCTCAACTTAAGTCCTGCGGGCGAAATTATTCCGCCGCTGCCGGGGTCAAGCCATCGCTGATTGCAGTGAACTTCGTATCAAGGGACGAGCCCAAGACAGTCAGCGCACCGATAATGACCACTGCGATCAGTGCGGCGATCAAGCCATATTCGATGGCGGTCGCGCCAGTTTCATCACGCGTAAAACGGGTCATAAGCTTAGAAAACTTAGCCATTGTCACAACTCCTACGTCTTGCTCAAGGCCAAAAAAAAAGACCGGACACTCCAATCCAAGTGATCTAAGATTGGCCCAACAAAACTTGGAAGTCAAGCTTCCGTATCCAATTCCCCTTTTAAACCAAGCCGTTAATATTAGATTAGCAAAGGCCCGGCCCCCATACATTCGTATGCATGTGACATTTCCCTACAAAGCCGCAATAAAAAGAAGGTTTTTCAGGAAAATGGGGATTGGATTGTTTTGTTCGTCTCACCTCTATCGCTTGAATTGGCAAGATGGAGACTAGGGTTTTTTCGCCCCCCTACGTATGACGGGCGTCACACACCTACATATAATATTATAGACGGTTTGCATTCTTTGCCGTCAAGAGCACCCACGGCACCACACCGGGCTTAAACAAAGCACGCTGTTTTCGCGACCACAACGGTGGGGCGTGGTCGCCGACAATCAGGATATCCATACCCGTTTTGGCGCCTATCATGGCCAATTGTGCGACGGCGTCAAAAACATCAAACCACATGCCCGCCATGTCACACACTTCCGCATCACCATAAACACCGCCATTTGAGCACGATACACGACCACTGTGTTCGCCAGGGGTGATGGGAATGTGCGTATTCAACGTCAACCAGTACAAAAACAAGGGGGCCTGAGATTTCTGAATGATCGGGCCCAATTGGTCGGCGATGGCGGTGTCACAAGCGCCGGTGAAGACCGCCCCGCACTGCGCAAGCCCCTGCCCCGCAAAATCGCGGGCGAACAAACTTTGGTCGAACCCGATGTTGGGATACCAATCCGCGCGCTCAAACATGCGCTCGGAAAAACCATGTACAGCAAGCGTATGATAGCCTTGCGCCGCCATAATCGCTGGCAAACACGCCGATTGCGCAGCGCCCAAAACAGACTGGTAAGGGCTTCGGGTGGCACACAGCTCACGCATTTCCGCCGCCGTGGTTGAGCCAAAATAGACGGTTTCACCACGGCTGATATCATAACGCGCTAAAATGCCGGGCTGTGCGAATGGGCCGTCAATCACGCTTTGGTGCGCAGAATTCTCAAATATGCCCAAGCCTTCGACCATCACCACCATCACCGTGCGCGGTGCCTGGCCCTGGATGAGCTTTGCTTCAAAACCGGAAGCTTTGAGCGCCGAGCTGAACGGTTGGCCTGCGGCGAACGCAGCGCCGAAATGGTAATGCGGCATACTGTTAACGCTCACGTCCAAAGCAAGCATCGCAAACATCGCCAATAAGGGCGCCGCCAAACGAGCGCGGCGCACAGAAGCGCGCTCACGGATCAGCAACGCCAACGCGGCGGCGGTGCTCATGCCAATGCCCAGCGCAATCACCGCGTAAAACAGTGAAGCAAACAACTTCACCTCAAACGCAAATTGCAGCACCGAAAACATTTCCAAAAAGGATAGCCCGAACAGCAGTGCGATGGTGCTGGCCAAATCGTAAACCAACACGGTGGCATACAACACGCCCACAACCGCCGACGGAACGTGGCGCGCCAACAAAGCGACGACCAGATACGCTACGATGGCGCCAAAGCGTTGCGGGGTGCCAATGCCTGCCGCGATCGCCACCAAAAACACCGCATTGGGGATCAGCACCGCAGCGGTCACAAACAACACTGTCGGGTGCGCGCGCAAAGCCGCCATAAGCGCCGAAGGCGACCATGAGGTTAAGGTGCGGATGAAATGGTTTTGCATTCTTGGAGGTGCCTCAAGATTGGATGGCACGGCAATTTTTATAAATTGAGCAGCATTTGCAAGCGGCCGTGATCCTTGATGACCAAAGACTTATGCTTGCGCCCAACGATTCCTTCGCGCGCCAAATGGCCGATCGCCATCGCGACGTCTTCGCGCGACGTGCCGCTCCAACTCGCGATTTCTTCATGCTTGGGCAGAAAGTGGATCATCCACGTGCCGTCCCCTTGAGTGTTGGGTTCGGACATACGCAAAAGCTCGTAATATACGCGTTGGTGCGGGCTCAAGGTGCTCAGCGAGGTCACACGGTTGTTCAAGGTGCGGATCAATCCAGCGAAACGCTTGAGCAGCATCATTGCAATGCCGGGACAATCGACCAACAGACGGCGAAAATCTTTGCTGGGCAATGCGGCGAGAATCGAATCTTCAATCGCACTGACGCGCGCCGAACGCCTTGAAGCATCAATCGCAGACATCTCGCCGAAACTGCTACCCCCGCCAAGCTCAGCCAGAGCGATCTCTTGATCGTTGGCGAGAAAGTCCAAGACCTTCACACTGCCCTTAGCGATAAAAAATACATCCGTGGATTCGTCGTTGCGATCAACGATGATCTGATTGGGTTGATACCGCACCCATTTGCAGCGCTGCTCAAGTTCGCGCACGACGGCGGGCGGCGCTTCGACAAGAAGTTCGACGCCATCCAGTTTGCGGTCTTGTGGGTCAACAGTCAGGTCTTGTTCTTCGCTCATCAACCTAAGCTTTGTCCGACGCGGATACTATTCACCATCTTGGCAAGAAAACCCCGTCGTTTCAATGAGTTTGACGTTCTCTTACAGCTCATTCAATTTCTTCGGACGCCTCGCCTTCGACATCAGCGCGCGCCGCATGTTCGTTGGCGATGCGCCAGCGATTGGGCATCAATCGTTTCAACACCATCCGGCGACGCAACTCAGGGTCGGTAAACGTCAGCCCGACCACGAATTCATTGGGTTTCATCCACGCAAGCTCACCGTTCAAGGCCTTGTAATCAGTCAATCGCTCGAACACCAACTGCACGGTTTGATCCTTGACCAGAACGCCGAAGTCGCGCGGGTCTTTCATTTTGACCTTTGCCCCGCCCACCGAAATATCGGACACGGTGCAAGCGTAAGCTTTGCCAAATTGGCTGATGCGCCCACCGTAAACGGTGGTCAAACGCACCGCTTGGCGGCGGGATGTCAATTCAGCCAGGTCTTGTTCAGGCGACGCGTTTTCACTCATCGGGACTGTCCTTCAAAACGGCGATAGAACGACAAATTCGTTTCCACATCGCTCACATCTAAATCCATGGCCGCCAAGGCTCGGGCTCGTTCCACATCGCCGTTGATGGCATAGAGCAACGCCAGGTTTTGACGAACATGAGTGTTTGTGCGGTTGATCCCGGCGGCGCGTTCCAGCGTCGTGATCGCGGTGGTCAGATGGCCGGATATAGCTTGAGACATCGCCATATTGTTCATCACCACGACGTTGTCGGGAGACAATTTCAACGCCGCCGCATACGTCGCAATGGCTTCATCATAACGGCCCAGGGCATCGTATGTGATGCCCTGGGCGGATAAAACGCGCCAGTCGCCCGGCATCAGCGCCTCAACTTTGCTCATCATGGTCAAAGCCTCAGCTTTACGCCCCGCCGCCAGCAAGGCTTTTGCATATTCAAATTTCACCTGCGCATTGGCCAACAGTTGCGGAGCCTTGGCTTGCACATAATCTATGATTTCGCGCGAACGCCCGCTGTAGCGCATGTTGCGGACAAATGCGCTCAAGATGGCGGGATCATCGGGGCGTTGTTCGAACAATCGCCCGTATATGCCTGCAGCCACTTCGTAATTGTTTGACGTTTCGGCTTCGCGGCCGGCGCCGTACAGTGTCTTTTGCAGGTTATCCATCTGGGCCTGCTCTGATCGCGCACCTGCAGATCCGCCATCGACGCTTGCGCAGCCAACCATCGTCACCAGCAAGACACCGGCAATTGCGGTGCGCAGCGCGTACCCGACGCCACCGCGTTCATTCAGCTTAAGCATCGACAAAACAAGCCCCATCCAAACCCTGACAAACCAATCATCATTCACTTTACAGCAATAGGCTTTCTTATACAGCACACATGCATACGAAGCGAAACGCTCAGCCGATCATAGAAGCTGCAAGCCCCGCGTCGCGTGATGAGCATCACTGCATGGGCGTGAGCAAACTTAACCAATGTTCGCCCTAAGCATCTATAAAGTGAGCCTCATTTATTCTAAAATACGTTTCGTCCATTAATTTTTCAGCAAACAGCATGGGGAACATCCCACATCCACATGGTGAAACATCACCCGCAACAGCGTCCTCAAAAGGCATAAAATATTTAGGGGCTGTCCCTGAAACTGTCCCCAAATTTTTGCCACAGCATACCATCCGCCGACAAACCTCCCCGTGATGGGTATCACTGTGTACAGCGGTCCATAACGGCATAATACACCTGATAAGTTGTCCCGCTGTATTCCCTCACACAACGGGACTCATCGCAAAACAGGCTTGAAATCCAAAGGTTTATATTGTTTTTAGCCTAAGATACACATTATGTTTTGAAGGCAAAAGAAAAGGTGAGCGCGTTGACAATTTCGCAAAAAACTATTCGCCGTTTCATCCGTCAAGAGCGCGGTGCCATCGCCGTAATGTTTGCACTGATGTTGCCCGTGATTATGGGTTTTGTCGGACTGGCCGTTGAAGTCGGGATGTGGTATGCGGTGAAGCGCAACCTACAAAGTGCTGCCGACGCAGCGGCCATGAGCGCAGCGTACGAAATCAGTGCCAACAGCACTTCGGCTATCCGAGACGCCGCCGCTCTTACCGATGCAACTCGCAACGACTATGATGCATCCATAGGCAACATAATCATCAACTCTCCACCGTTGTCGGGCAGCTACACAGGCAATTCCAGCGCGGTTGAAGTTATTTTGAGCGAAGTGCACACAATGATGTTTGCCAGTCTCATCTCCAGCTCTGACGTGACCATCGCGGCGCGGGCGGTGGCACTGTCGAGTGGTGATGGTGATGCCTGTGTGCTTGCGCTCAACCCCTCAGCGCAAAAATCACTTGAATTCAGTGGCAATCAAAGCATTGACGCTACTGGCTGCATCATTGCGTCAAATTCTTCTCATGCCTCGTCCATAGAAATTACCGGCAGCGCGTCCGTGACGGCAGATTCCCTATCCACCGTCGGCAACTACACCACCCAAGGGGCGTCAACGCTGACAACCACTTCAACGCCCAGCTCCAGCGCAACAGCCATTACCGACCCCTACAGCAATTTAAGCATCCCAACGTATTCCGGTTGTGATCAAACGGAATATAAAATCAACCCCGGGAACAACGCCACCATTACGCCCTACTCCTCAACAACACCGTATGTGTTTTGCAAAGGCCTGGACATTAAAGGCACCTTAACACTAGAATCGGGCGTGTATGTCATCGACAGAGGCACCTTCAATTTGAATGCATCGGGTGTGCTGACGGGCACGGGTGTCAGCTTTATCCTTACCAGTTCAACGGGGGGCGATTATGCCAAGTTCGATATGAACGGCGGGGCCTCCATAGACATCACCGCAGCAACCTCGGGCGACTACTCCGGTGTCTTGATGTACGCAGACCGAGATGGCCCAGATCAAGACAACAAGCTCAACGGCAATTCCAGCGCAACGTTCAACGGCGCCATGTACTTTCCGTCCAGCTCGCTCGAATTCGAAGGCAACAGTTCTTTGGGGGGCACCGCTTGCACCCAACTGATCGCCAACACCATCAGACTGACCGGCTCAACGTCCATCACCACGTCTGGTTGTGAGGCGGCAGGTGCGACCCTGGCCACAACCAACGGCACAAGCCTGGTGGAGTAACTATAATTATGGCATCCAGCTCACAAAAAAACCAACGTTTGTTCCCCTCTATTTTCCGATTTAGGGGCTTTCCCGGTGCTCAGGACGGCGCGGTTATGGTTGAGTTTGCGCTGATCATTCCGGTCATGTCGATCATCTTGCTGGGCTTATCGGATTATGCCATCGCGGCCTTTCACACCATCGAATTGGAAAGTGCCGCACGGTCCGGTGCACAATATGCAATGCTCGATTCCAGTGATACTGCCGTGATCATCACGACCGTTGAAAATTCAACCTTTTTGGACGCCACAAACCTTACAGTGACGACCACGGAATTTTGTGAATGTGCCGACGGCACGACAGTCGCTTGCGGTGGAGCGTGCGCCAGTGGCAACGTGCGGGGCTATATGCAAATTTCAGCTGTATACATTCACACGCCTATTTTTCTTCCGAGCACGATGACATTAACGGGCGAAAGCATATTTCGCACAAATTAAGGCAGCTCAAGGACCGAATGAACCATGACCGCACATTGGCTTTTCAAGGGATTATCCAAAGCACGTGCCGCACGCCACGACACCCGCGGGTCGTTAGCTGTTGAGTTCGCCATCGCAGCGCCGCTTTTTCTTATTTTTGTAATGGGAATCATTGATTTTGGCCGTCTCTACTGGATCAAAAGCACCATGCAATTCAGCGTCGAGCAGGCTGCGCGTTACGCAATGGTTAACCCCACCGCGTCAACGACGACTTTAGAGGATTACGCCACAGCAGAAAGTACGATAAGTGGAATCACCTATGCGGCGACATCCACCACCTCTAGCGGTATCAACTTTCGCACCATCACGGCGTCTTATACGTTTTCTTTTTTAATCCCCATCCTGCCGCTCGACGACATCGCCCTAGCTGCCAAATCATCAACACCGGTCAGCACCATATAACTTTATTTGGGCCACACCTCGCCTACACACTCCTCGCTCAATTGTGAACGCACCCGACACGGGCCGCGCTTGCACTTCGGGCGCGCGGGCCTTAGGTTATGCGCTTGACTGAAATTGCGACGGAAAGCTCAACAGCGCATGAACAAAGACCTGATCAACAAATACGACCTGCGCGTTCCGCGCTACACCAGCTACCCCACCGCGCCGCATTTCAGCGACAGCGTGGGTGGCGACGTGTACAAAACTTGGCTTTCCGAATTGTCGCCCGACACCGAGCTATCGCTCTATTTCCACATCCCGTTTTGCGACGAAATGTGCTGGTTTTGCGGCTGTTACACCAAAATCGTCAAACGCTACGACCCGGTGAAGGAATACCTGGGCGCGCTGCTGGCCGAGATCGACTTGGTCGCCGACGCCCTACCTGCGCGTTTCACCGCCAAGCACCTGCACTGGGGTGGCGGCTCGCCGACCATGCTCAAGGGCGAAGACTGGCTGGCGATTATGGACAAGCTGCGCGAGCGTTTCGACGTTGCAGACGATGCCGAAATCGCCGTTGAACTGGACCCCCGCACCGCCACCGAAAGCTATGTCGAAGACCTACAAAAGGCCGGGGTCAACCGCGCCTCCATCGGCGTGCAGTCCTATGAGCCCAAAGTCCAAGAAGCCATCAACCGCATCCAGCCTTACGAAACCACCAAGCAGGTGATCGAATGGCTGCGCGCGCACGACATCACCCGCATCAACATGGATTTGATGTACGGCCTGCCGTTCCAAGACACCGACGAGATCGAACGCATGGTCGATATGACGGTCGAGCTACAGCCCAACCGCATCGCCCTGTTCGGGTACGCCCACGTGCCGTGGATGAAGTCGCACCAAAAACTGATTAAAGAAGAAACCCTGCCCGATGCGGCGGAACGCTGGAAGCAGTTCACACTGGCGGTCGAACGCTTGAAAGAACGCGGCTACGTGCAAATCGGCTTCGATCATTTCGCCCACCCCGACGATCCCATGGCCAACGCGGTGGAAACCGGTGAGCTGCACCGCAACTTTCAGGGCTACACCACCGACACCGCGCCCGCGATGTTGGCGTTTGGCGCGTCGGCCATCGGCTATCTGCCGCAAGGCTACGTACAAAACGAACTGCCGTTGAAAGCTTATCGTCAAGCCATCTATTCTGGCGTTTTGCCTGCCGCCAAGGGCATCGCCCTCGGCACCGACGACAAGCTGCGCCGTGACATCATCGAGCGCATCATGTGCGATCTGACCGTCGATCTGTCTGAGGCCTGCACTGCGCACGGCATCGACCTCGCCACGTTGGATAAGGATGTCGAGAAGTTGGTGCCATTGAGCGAAGACGGCATCTGTACCGTTGACGGAACCCGCATCACCGTCAGCGAAGACGGTCGCCCGTTCATCCGCCTGGTCGCCAGCGTCTTCGATGCCTATCTGGACTCCGGCCAAGGCCGTCATTCAAAGGCGGTCTAAGCCAAAGCTCTTTGATTCCCCGCTGGCTTCTGAGCACAAGTCGGAAAAAGATGCCCATGGGTTGTGATGGGGCAGGTATTTTTTGCCTTCTGATGGTGAGATTTCGGAAAGCGGTGCATGCAAACGCCAGGATTCCAGGACTGATGGGCACACATCAGATACACACATAAGTGGCATAAGCTCTGCATAAGAACGCCTCAAAAGGCCCCCCGCCTTTAAATTGAGGACAGAAAATGGACATCGCCGCCTATGCCAATACTGTGCGCACTGAATACCAAGGCATTCTTCAAGGACTGAAAAATGGCTCGGTAAGCAGCAAAGACGCCCTGGACTATCATTATGCGGAACATCAAAAGACGCGTGGATTGTCGGCTGCCGGTGTCGCCATGAGCGCTGCTGTGCACTGTCGAGTATGCACGGATGTTCCCACTGACCTGATCGAAAACATGCAACGTGTATTGGCCAAGAGCGATCATCGCGTTGCGGCACAGACGTATCAAAACGCTGGCGGTGAATCGAGGGCCGGTTCAGCCAAAGCATCGACTGACGAACCGCAAAGCAATCACATCGCCAACGGTTACTTGGATCAATTCCGCAAAGAATACCGGGCTGAATCCGATAATTTTCTGGGCGAATATGCCAACAAGTATAAGACTGAATGGACATCGGCAGCACAGGAACTCGGCTACAACATCGAAGGTCTGAATTACCTAATGCAATTCTATGAGACCCCGTCCTCGGTAGGTCATGACGTCAGCACCGGCGCGGCAAAGTCAAAGGCCGAGGATATATTTCGCCACATAGCCAGCTCAAGCGATATTGCAGCATTCGAAAGCGCCATGGCCCCGCAGCAAGAAGCCTTGGATGCAAAAGTGTCCGATTATGTTACCAGCCTCATGAGCGGCACGAGCGGTGCTCTGGATCGATTTGCACCCTATGTAAAAGACATGGAGGCCGCCGGCATTACGCCCGACGATCTTTCTCGCACGTTGCTCTCACGAAATTTAGAGGGTGAATATTTCGCTGCAGGAAATACAGAACGTGGCGCGAAGGTTGCCCGTTTCGTAAACGAAAATGCCGGGGTGCGCGCCCTGTTCGATGTGCATGCAGACCGCATGATAAATGATTTCGCCAAAGCGCAAGTGGCTTAGGTCCAAGCGGCCTAAGGCCTAAGAGCTGTAATACACGAACGAATCTTTGGCTTTTTCTTTCTTCTTGGTGGCCTTGGCCTCCAGGGTGTTTTCGGCCGTGGTTTTCAGGCTGTCCAAGTTCTCACCGTCGTCGGGATAGGTGGACGCGCCGATGTTGGTACCGATTTTCAGGGTGTAACCGTTGACGTTATAAGGCTTGTCGGCGATCACCCCGTTCAGCGTTCCACTGATGGTATCGACCACCGAAGACGACGCGACCTTGACCAGCACCACGCCGAAGGTATCGTCGCTGAGGCGCGCCACCACGTCCGTCGTGCGAACTTTGCCGGCAATGCGTTCACCCACTTGCTTGAGCAATTCGTCGCTGACGTCGTCGCCGTAATCTTCAAACACCGGTTCCATCCCGGTGAGGCCGACCATCAGCAGACCAAGTTTTTCCTTGCCCCGTTTGGCGACGGCCAAAGCATGGCGCAGATGCTCGTCGAACAGCGGCACGGTACCCAGCCCGGTGACGTGTTCGCGCACCGTACGGGCTTCCAATTCGATTTCGCGGTATTTCCAATACAGCGCATAAGCGATGCTTTTCGCGATGTCGAAACTGGTCATGTGGGTTTTGACGAGGAAATCTTTGCCGCCGAAATTGAGCGCGCGCAACGCCGCAGCTTTGCTGGGTTTGTCGGCGAGAAACACCAGCGCCGTAAAGATGCTTTTTAAGCGCGCCAACTCTTTGTTCTGAAAGCCGTAACGGTCGGCCAGAGCGTAATCCAAAAAGCACACGTCGAACGCATGCTCATCAAGTTTTTTGAGTGCCTCGTCAATCGACGAGGCGAGATGCACGCCACTGCGTTGCCCGCTGCCTTTGAAAATCATCTGCCGCGTCAGCTCAGCACAATCGTGATCGTCAACAACAACCAAGAACCTCAAGCCATCCCTTGCGGTATCGGTTTTTGCAACACTGGCCGACGGGGGGTTGGTCGTGCCCATGACACGTGCCCTCATTCTACGTTCGGTTATTTACCCTACCTCATAGTATGGGCGCGCCGATATGGCCTTTCAATGTCAAAGGCCAATACGTCCGATATGGCTTTTTATTGAACTTGGGAGAACGTTTCAATCCATCACAGAGGCGTCGAGGTGATCGATATAAGCCGCCAGCTCTTTGCGCCACAGATCGACCGATGCGTGAACATTGGCCCACGTCACGCCGCCAGTGACGTATATGCGCCATGCCAAGCGGGGCACGTCTTCTTTAATAAATGCACGCGTATGGCCGAATTCTCGGTTCCAGTCGGCATAGACCTTGTCTTTGATGGGAAATCCCGGTTTCACATAGGCGCGAAATTCGAATCCGTCGCAGCGTTTATTCATGAACACGACGTCCTCAGAAGAGCATCCGATCAAGCGCATGGCGAACCCCTTACGTTCGGGAGAACCAGAATCATTGGCGCCGCTGACCAACAACTGGGGACGGTCTTCTTCATCTTCGTGGGCGAAAACTTTATACCCCCAGCCTTCCAATTGCGATTTCAGCTCAGCTGGGGACAAATCGCCGATCATGTCCTCGGCCCACACCGGCTGAACCGAAACCAACAGCACAAAAACGACAAGCCATAAGCGCATTACGCATCCAATCCCAATCTTTTGCGCAGTTCATTAGCAACCTCATAAGCGGCGTTGAGCGGCTCGTGGCTCCACGGCTCCAACGTCTGCGCGTCATCAAATGGTCGCGCGAACCCCTGGGCGAAGAGATCTTGATGCAGCTTGGCGTGCTTATGCGAGATCATCTTTTTGGGCGCAAAAATGTACACAGGGCGACCGGTGGCACACGCTTCGGAACACATCGATACGCTGTCGCCGGTCACAATAATGTGATCGGCCTGAGCCAAATACGCCATGTAAGGGTTATCGCCCTCATCGCCCCACTGAAACACATTGGCGGGCACATCACCCAAGGCATCGATCAGCGCCGCGGTGGCCTCAGGGGTAGAGCGGCGCGAGGTCGTGACCAGCAACGAACCACCCGCCTCCCCGACCAGCTTGGCCGCACGCGTGCCCAAATCACGGGCCATGTCAGCGGTGAATTTCTTGCGCTTGGTATCACCACCGACGATCAACGCCACACGTGGGCTGGGCAGGTGATCGAACTTGCCACCCCAGGTTTGTTGCGCCTCGGCCAGGCTTTCGGCGGTAACCCCGTGCGGCGCGCCGGTCATGGTGAAGCGATTTTCAGCCTCCCCCATGCCGTCATGGCGCGGCACCGCAATCAGCGAAAAGTCGTCTTCGCCGGTCGATCCGGGGTGCATAATCTGCACCAAGAAGGCTTTACCCTTGGACAGTTCCTTGATCCGTCGCGCCACCGGCGCGGTGCGACGACCAGCCGCGATCACGATATCGGGCCACGGCGACGCCAAATTGACGCGGCACGACTGGGTCAGCATGGAAAACGACGCCATCAGCATATAATTGGGCAGCGCCGCTGCGGCGGTGTAGTCGATATTTTTGATTTCAAACGGTAAACCCAGCGCCCGGGCGACGCCCAGCACTTGAGACCTGTTTCCGGCGCGGTCATCGATCAACAACCAAACTTGTCGTTTGGTACGAGCATTTTCGCCTTGAAAGGCCATGTGGGTTCACTTCCCGCTTATTGTTGAGAGGCCAGCGCCTTTTGCCGAATAGCGTCGAGCGTGGTGCTGGTCGAGATGATATTGGGATCAACGCGCACGTCAAGCACCGCGACCTTTCCCGCCGCCAGCGCGCTTTCGACTGCAGGCTTAAATTGATGGGTGGACACAATCGTATCGCCATACGCACCCGCCGCACGAGCCAGCGCCGCGTAATCGGGATTGGACAGATCGGTGGCGAACACGCGCTCAGGGTGGTTGCGTTCTTGATGCATGCGGATGGTGCCGTAAATGCCGTTATTGAACAGCAAAATCAAAAGGTTCTGATGTTGCTGGACCGCGGTGCTGATTTCTTGACCGGTCATGCCGAAACCACCGTCGCCGACGAACACCACCACTTGACGGTTTGGATATGCGGTCTTCGCCGCCACCCCACCCGGAACGCCGTACCCCATAGCGCCGTTGGTCGGACCGATGAATTTGCGTGCGCCGCCAAAGGTCAAATAGCGCTGCGCCCAACCAGTGAAGTTGCCCGCATCGACCGATACGATGGCGTCGTCATCCAACAAGGCGTCAAGTTCCCCCATGGCATTGGCCAGATCCAGCGGGCCCGAGACCGCTTGCGGACGCCGCCATGCATTATAATCGGCGCGGGCCTGCGCGCGCCACCCGGCCCAATGGTCTGTTGCGGGGCTTAAATCCTTGGCCGCTTTGGCGAAACCTTCGGGCGAGCAAGCAACGCCGATGGCTGGCGTAAAAACTTTGCCCAATTCGGTTTCATCAACATGGACATGAACCAGTTTGTGCGCAGCGTCCTCAGGGCTCAACAGCGTATAACCTTGGCTGGTCATCTCTCCCAACCGCGCGCCCACCACCAACAATAAGTCGGCGTCCTTGATGCGCGCGAGCAAGTTTGGGTTGGGCGCGATGCCCACCTCACCGATAAAGTTGGAATGGGTGTTGTCGATGATATCCAGACGGCGCATGGAACAGCACACAGGCAGATCCATGTTTTCGGAAAACTGCAAAACATCGGCCCGCGCTTGATCGGTCCAACGGCTGCCGCCGACCATCAACAACGGTCGTTTCGCTTGGCACAGGCGGTGATGGATGCGTTCCAAGTCACCTTCGCCCATGTGCACCTCAGCCGCCGGGATCGGAGCCGGGACGCATGCCTCGACGCGTTCGCGCAACACGTCTTCGGGCATCACCAGAACCACCGGACCGGGACGGCCCGAGGTCGCAATATCGAACGCCCAGGCTACGTCGGCAGCAGCGTGTTCCGGGCTTTCGATCATCCTTACGGCTTTGGCTAGCGGCGCAAACATCTGTTCGAAATCGACCTCTTGAAAGGCTTCCCTGCCAATATCTTCGCGCCGGACATGGCCGATCAACAAGACCATCGGCGAACTGTCTTGAAACGCCGTGTGTACGCCGATGGACGCATTGCACGCCCCCGGACCGCGTGTGACCATGCACACCCCGACCCGCCCGGTCAGTTTGGCATAAGCTTCGGCCATATAAGATGCGCCGTTTTCGTGGCGACAGGTGACCAGCCGGACCTTGTCTTTGACGTCATATAGCGCGTCCAACAGCTCCAAATAGCTTTCGCCGGGCACGCAAAATGCCGCCTCGACACCATGATGGATAAGGGCGGACGCGATCAGTTGTCCGCCGGTGAGGGTTTGTGTGCGCTGCCCATGGGCAGCAGGGTCTTGGTGTGGCATCGAATCCTCTGTTCAACGTTTCGGCGTTCAAAATGCCATGATCGGACCGCGCTGCAAAGCTGAGGTTGACCGCCACGGGAAATCGCGGGAAGTTAAAGGATGGCATACTGCCTTTTCCAGCTGTGGAGAATTCCCGTGGTGCACAATCCGTCGAACGATGATGTGGCTAAAAGCGCCCAGCCTCAAGGCAACCGGATAAAAGACGAATTCGCCAAATACACCGTCGGTCAGGTGATCCATCACACCTTGTTTGATTACCGCGGTGTGATCGTTGACGTCGATCCGCAGTTTCGCATTGGCGCTCAAATGAAGGCCCAAGAGAAACGCCCGAAGTTCCGGTCAGACGACACCCGGCCTTGGTACCATGTCCTGGTCGATGGCACCGCCAATCGCGCTTACGTATCCGAACAGAACTTGGAGCCCGACTTTGAAGGCGGCCCCGTCGACCACCCCGACGTGATCGATTATTTCGACGATTTGAGCGAAGGCGTTTACGTCAGCCATCCGCATAAGGTTCACTAACCCAGCTTTATCACGTATTTCTCATGGGCCCCCTCTTTACAAGTTCCACCGCCCCGGCCATAAACGCTGAAATTGTTTCACTCAAAGCCTGGAGACGTATCCGTGAGCGTCAAGCGCAACCCCGCTGGTCTGGAAGCGGCCAAAATCCTTCTCGACATCGAAGCCGTGAATTTCCGCCCCGAAGAGCCTTATATCTTGACGGCTGGCTGGGCGAGCCCTGTTTACATCGATTGCCGCAAGCTGATCTCATTTCCCACCGAACGCACGCGCATGATGGAAATGGCTGTGGAAACCTTGGGCCGGGATTCGGATTTAGCAAGCGTCGATGCCGTGGCTGGTGGCGAGACCGCAGGCATCCCCTACTCGGCTTGGATCGCGCATCTGACGGGCAAACCGATGCTGTATGTGCGCAAAAAGCCCAAGGGTTTTGGCCGCAACGCGCAAATCGAAGGTCACATGCCCGAAGGCAGCCGCGTTTTGCTGGTCGAAGACTTGGCCACCGATGGCGGTTCCAAGATCAACTTCGTCAACGCCCTGCGCAACGCCGGGGCATCGGTTTCGGACGCATTCGTCGTGTTTTTCTACGGCGCGTTCCCCGGCGCACTGGACACACTGGCGAAAGAAGGCGTCACCATGCACTATCTCGCCACCTGGCAAGACGTGCTGGAAGTGGCCGAAGAACGCCAAGCCTTTTCACCTGCCGCCATTCAAGGGGTGAAAGATTTTCTTGCCGATCCGGTCGGCTGGTCGGTGGCGCATGGCGGCAAAGGGGCTGAATAAAGAGCCTGAACAAGGCTCATTAAACTGAATACGCTAAAAAAATTTTGGGCTGCTCAGATTTTTTATCATCCGTAAAACGCCCAAATATGTGTATCCAAGCCTTTGTTTTAACTCACGATTGCAAGAGCTATACTCATTATTACCGGGGCGTGCATTTGCGTTTTTTATCCCTGAGCGGCCAGTTAAGTTCTTCTATGTTCTTGACTTATGGGCAAAAACCATTACATATCACCCATACGTGTTGCATATGACTTGTGTTACTTAAATAACCGGTACGCCGATTAGCTTAGTTATCCCCTGACAGTGTGAGCGTTAACCAAGCATGACACCGCATGATGTGGTGCGTGTAATTTATATCCCTGTTAGAGGAATCTACTATGACTGTTGGTACCGTAAAGTTTTTCAACACCGCTAAAGGTTTTGGTTTCATCGAGCCGGAAGACGGCTCCAAGGACGCTTTTGTTCACATCTCCGCCGTTGAACGCGCTGGTCTGAGCACCTTGAACGAAGGTCAGAAGGTCAACTACGAACTTCAGCCTGGCCGCGACGGCAAGTCTTCCGCCGAAAACCTGTCCGTCGTCGATTAATCCATCGACCGACTGGCTGTACGATTTGAGAAAGGCCCGCTTTCGCGGGCCTTTCTTTCTTTCCTCCTCGTTTCAAAGGAATACCAATGGCGAGAAAGCCCAACTACGACTTTGAACGCAGAGAACGTGAGCGCCAACAAGCCGAAAAAAAGGCCCTGCGCGCCGCTGCAAAGAAAGAAGCCAAACAAGAAAAGTCCGAGCAAACGGAACATGTCGATGGCGATAACGAAACGCCATCCTCATCTGACAATTAAAGAAACGCTGGTATAAACACGCTGGTGTAAACACATAGAATTGCCCTGCTCAGGCCATATTGAGCCCCAAATACAAGCCTTTGCGGCCCCTGCCCTACGAGCAGCGTCGCAGCTTTATTTGAGAACAATGCCTAAAAGCCAGGTATACGCCTTGTCTTTCAGGAAAGATTACCCATATACACCCTAACCGAGTGATGACGCGTAGACGTCATCGTCTGAAGACTAAGCCTATTGTCGCTCCCTGGTGGAGAGCATCTGGCTTCTCGGAATTTTTACAATCATCGCCATCGCTGCGCTGGTCTTGCCAGAGCAAAAAGAGCAAAGCCCGCCGATGGCGCTTAGAGAATCTAGAAAGAATACATCATGAGTACAGAACAGAACTTCCTCGTCCGCTACGCCCTGCATAACTTCGTGACCTGCGCCTTCAAACGCGGCAAGCACGTGTTCACCATCAAATGCAAGGAAAGCCAGGACATGGTCCGTCACGCGACCTATCTGATCAAAGAGAGCTTCGGCGAAAACGTTGAAATCAAAATCGTTTAAGCGGGCTTAGCCACCGAATCGCCCCGCGGCAAGGTCACCCGGACTTCTAAGCCACCCTCATCCAGATTGATCAAATCGACACGCCCGCCATGGGCTTGCACGATGGACTTGACCGCAGTGAGGCCAAGGCCGGTGCCGCCGGTTTCGCGCGAGCGGGACCCTTCTACGCGCACAAACGGATCGAACACCCGCTCCGCCATATTTTCGGGGATGCCGGGACCGTCATCCGTGACGGTCAGGCGCACATCTTGGCCCTCATCACCGAGCGCCACCCGCGCCCGATCGCCGTACCGCACGGCGTTGCCGATCAGGTTTGAAACCATCCGCTTCAAGCTCACTTCTCGGCCCGTAAACGCCAACGTATGCAGCCCCGAATAGGCGACATCATCACCCGCTTGCTGGGCATCGACACACAATTCGCTGACCAATACGGCAATATCCAACGTTTTACTCGGTTCGCCGGTGACATCGTCGCGCGCGAACAGCAAAGTCGCTGAAATCATCGCTTCCATTTCTTCAAGATCACTGAGCATCTTTCGACGTTGTTCGTCGTCGTCGATAAACTCGGCCCGCAGCCTCAACCGCGTGATGGGAGTGCGCAAATCATGGCTGATCGCCGCCAGCATGTGGGTTCTGTCTTTGACGAAGGCTTGTAAGCGGCGCTGCATGCGGTTGAACGCGGTGGCGGCACGGCGCACCTCACGCGGGCCGTCTTCAACCATCGGCGGCGCATTGACATCCAGTCCCAATCGTCCCGCCGCCAAAGCGAAACGGTTCAGTGGAGTGGTCGAGCGGCGCACCGCCCACACCGAAATGGCGATGACAAGCAACAACGACAGCGCGCTGGGCAAGAAAAAGCGGGTGTGCCACAACGGCCGCACCGGGGCCGGCGGGGTGAGAAACGTCAGCCATGAGCCATCGTTTAATCGATAACTGATCAACAGCACCGCACGATCCAAGTCGCGTTCCAACAATGCCCCCGGAACCATGGGCGCACCATGATTTTTCATCATACGGTTCATGGCCTGAGCATGGCCCTGCATTTCCAGACGCTTACGCCATTCCAACATGCGCGTGTGCGGCACCGCACGCGTAGCGTTGCGGTAACTGGTCATTTCGATGCGCAAGCTATCTTGCGCGATGTCGCCGAGAAACTCTTCCAACGCGCGCTTAACTTGGCGGCCTTGCCACTCCAAATCCATCGGCGCAAGCGAGGTTTCACGGGTCCAAGCGGCTCGAAAACCGGGGGTTTCAAAGGATCGCGCCAGGGTCGCGCGGTCGATGGGCTGGGCCAATTCGACCTTGGCGATGATGTCGGATATACGTTCCGCACCATGCCAACCGCCAATGGTCGATAGCAGCGCGCGGCGTTCCATAAACTGATAGGCGAACGAAATCATCATCGTCAGCACGATGCCCATCAACAACACCGACAAGGTACGCCCCATGATGGTTTGCGGCCATAGTTTCATGGCGACACCTCTGGCAGCGATGTCGTCACGGGTGGCGTGAACATATACCCGCCACCGCGCACCGTTTTGATGAAGGAGGGTTTTTTCGGGTCGGGCTCGATTTTTTTGCGCAATCGGCTGACCTGCACATCGACGGCGCGGTCAAACGGTTGCGCATCGCGACCACGCGCCAAATCCAGCAATTGATCACGGTTGAGCACGCGCCCGGGATGAGTGACGAAGGCGCGCAAAAATTCGAATTCACCGCCGCTGATGGTGACATTGTCGCCATCGGGGTTACACAAAACCTGCGAGCTGAGATTGAGAACCCAGCCCGCGAAACAGCAAACGCTGTCCGCACTGTCCGCATTGACATGGGGCGTGGGCAAGGTCTCAAACCGCCGCAGCACCGCTTTGATGCGCGCCAACAGCTCGCGCGGGTTGAACGGTTTGGCTAAATAGTCGTCTGCGCCCATTTCCAGGCCGACGATGCGGTCCGTTTCTTCGCCCATCGCGGTGAGCATGATGATCGGGACCGCGCCACCTTTTGCTGCGCCGCCCGCGCGTAGGTTTCGCGTCAAGGTCAAGCCATCGTCGCCCGGCAACATCAAATCCAAAACGATCAAATCGATGGCGCCGCTTTCCAGCGCCACGCTCATTTCGCGACCATCGGCAGCGGTGCTCACGCGCAGACCGTGCTTAACCAAAAATCGGTTGAGCAAGTCGCGAATTTCGCGGTCGTCATCAACGATCAGTATGTGCGGCGTTCGTTCCATGATCTCAATATAGCGCTTTTGCTCGCCCCCCGTGATGGGAACTTAGTAACCAATTGTTACGTGAGCGGCCTCAGCAACACGAGGTTACAAAACCCTCCTTTTCAGACAAACGCCAGCAACGCGACTGGCGCAAAATCTATGGTGTTAGGGATGATCCTCATCCCCTTCCCTGTTCAATACTTTTGGCTGGAGACACGCTATGAAAACCTCAACTCTGATCGTCACCACGGTTATCGCCATCGCTGGCTTGACTGCATTGGGCGTCGGCAGTTCATTTGCATTTGGTCCCGGCGGGCCCGGATATGGCATGCACCAAGGCTACGGTATGCATCAAGGCTACGGCATGATGCGCCAGGGCTACGGCCCTGGAATGATGCAGGGCAACATGAACCGCGGCAATTGCCAATACGGTCAAACGGCAACCTTGGCAACGCCCCTGACGGTTGATGATGTCCGCGCAAACTTCGAGCAGCACCTTCAATGGCGCGGCAATGACCGCCTCAAAGTTGGCGCGGTGACCGAACAAGACGACAAAACAATCGTCGCCGAAATCGTCACAGTCGATGACTCACTGGTGCGTAAAGTTCAAATCGATAAAGCCACCGGTCGCCACACGCCCGTGCAGTAAACGAACTGTAAGAACACAACAACACACCCTTTCGGTGCCGAAATCGCCACCGGCCTCAGTCCATCAGCCCCGTCCCTTCCCCCATGCGGGTGGGGGCGGGTCTTGTTATTGAGTATATAATGATATTATTCGCACAATATGACGCGTGCCCCCCTTATTGGCATGGTGCTTTGTCTTGAAAGTAAGTAGAAAAGACTATTCTAAATGATCGGACATTTCTGGGGATAAGCTTGATACTGAAACATCTACAATTTGCGCGTTCGACGATAGCTACTGCGGCGACGGTGATCGTGCTTTGCGCCCACACGACGCAGGCTGCCCAAGATAACTGGCGCGGCGAGCCCGTTTCGCCCCTGTCTTCCGACTTGGCTGATATCGATCCGCGCAAAGTACACCTGGGCGAAGAAATGTTTCACGATCCGCGTTTGTCCGCCGACGACACGATCAGCTGCGCCAGCTGTCACAATCTCGGCAGTGGCGGCGTGGATGGGTTGGAAAAGCCGCTCGGCATCGGTGGGGCTGAAGGCGTGGTCAACACGCCGACCGTGTTCAACAGTGCCTACAACTTCACCCAGTTCTGGGATGGCCGCGCTGAAAACCTTGAAGAACAGGCCTCAGGCCCTGTACACAATCCAGCTGAAATGGGCTCGAACTGGAATCAAGTGGTCGCCAAGTTAAAACGCGACGCACAGATCGTGTCTGCATTCAAAGCCATTTATAGCGACGGCATCACCGGCGACAACATCGTTGACGCCATCGCCACCTTCGAGCGCACCCTCGTGACCATCAACGCCCCGTTCGACCAATACCTCAAAGGCGATACATCCGCCATCAGCGAACAAGCCGCGCGTGGTTATGAATTGTTCCTGTCCTACGGCTGCGCAGCCTGTCACCAAGGCGTCAATGTCGGCGGCAACATGTATCAGACCATGGGCGCGATGGGCGATTATTTCGGCGATCGCGGCGATGTCAGCAAAAGCGACATGGGCCGCTACCAAGTCACAGGGCGCGAAGAAGACCGTCATGTCTTTAAGGTGCCGAGCTTGCGTGTGGTGGCGCACACCGCACCGTATTTCCACGACGGCAGCGCCAAGACGCTGGAAGACGCGGTGCATCATATGGCGAAGTACCAATTGGGGCGCGAGGACATGCCCGAAGCGGATCTTGATGCTATTGTTGCGTTTCTCAAAAGTCTTGCCGGTGAATACAAGAGGTTCGATCCACAATGACGCGCGCGTCCCGCCCCCTTCCGTTTTTATTGTTGGCCGCCACGGCGGTGCTGGTGGTTGTGTTTTCCTTTCAGACCCGCCTGATGGACTTGGACCGCCACCAAGGCGCCGCTCAGGATCTGTTGCACCTCAAACAATTGGACACGCGGCTTAACGAAGAGACACTCAAGGCCGTGTCTTTACAGTTGATGCACTACGACAGCATCGTCAGCACCGTCTCGCGTATGAAAAAGCTAAGTGCAAAACTGCACGACCCGGCGACGGGGCTCTACGGCTTGGTTAGCCCTGCAGTCGATAAGCAACTGAACATCTTCAGATCACATATGCTGACCAAGTTCGATTTGGTCGAATCCGTTAAATCGCGCACCGCCATCGTGCGCAACACTCTGAACTATTTGCCGCTGGAAATCGCCCGCATCACGCAAAATCGCCACGACCCCAGCGTGATCGGCATGCATCGGTTGCTCAGCGCCGTGCTGTTCCATAACCTCTCCCCGACCGATAGCTCTCACCAAGACGTTTACGCGGTGATCAACGCCCTCAACAAAGCCGGCCTAAACGTTGAAGACAGAGCCAATATCAACAAGGTCCTAATCCACACCAAAGCCAATTTGGAAGCCAACGACGCCATCGCCGAGAGCATGGTGCGATTCTTGAAATTACCGACCAGCACGACGTTGGATGCCATTTTTGAAGCCCACGCAAAATTCACCATTGAGCGCATTGAGGCGGCCAACCAATTTCGTATTGTCCTTTTGGTTCTATCGCTGACCTTGTTCGCAGGCCTCGCCTTTGCGCTGTTGCGGTTGCGCAAAGCCCATGACTTGGCGGAACGCACATCACGCCAGTTCCGCGACGCGGTGGAAAGTATTGGTGAAGGCTTTGCCTTCTTCGATGGCGAAAGTCGACTTTCGTTTTGGAACGCCACGTTTGAGAGACTTCACAAAGGCGTCGGCGAGACGCTACGGCGGGGCATGAGCTTCGAAGATTTTCAAAAAGCCTGCCTCACGCACGGTGTCTACAACGACTTGATTTTCGATGAGAGGGCCGGAAATGACGCGATGAGCCAAGCGCTGGGCCATGCGTATGTCATCAAGTCGCAGAACGACGCATGGATGCTGGCCAGCGACAGCCGCATGGCAGACGGCGGCACCGCCAGCGTGCGCATCGACATCACCGAACAAAAACATTCGGAAGAAGAACTGCGCAAGCTGTCGCGCGCCGTCGAACAAAGCCCCGCCAGCGTGATGATCACCGACACCGAAGGCGTCATCACCTACGTCAATCCGAAGTTCGAGGACGCCACCGGCTATACCGCCATTGAGGCCATTGGCCAGAAGCCGCAAATCATTGGTTCGGGTGAAAAAAACGCAGACGCATACGATCAACTGTGGAAAACCATTTCCAGCGGCGGCGAATGGCGCGGCGAATTTCACAACAAACGCAAAGACGGTACGCTGTTTTGGGAATACGCCTCAATCTCGCCGATCAAAAACGAACGCGGCGAGATCACCTCGTATGTGGCCGTTAAAGAAGACATCACGGACCGCAAGAACGTCATCTCAGAATTGATGTCGGCCAAAGAGCAAGCCGAACTCGCCAGTCACGCAAAGACCCAGTTCCTCGCCAATATGAGCCATGAACTGCGCACGCCGCTGAACGCCATCATCGGCTTTTCAGAAATGATCAAAGAGCAAATGTTCGGCCCCATCGGCAACGACAACTATGTCGAATACAGCACCAACATCTTGACCTCTGGCCAGCACTTACTCGAAGTCATCAACGATATCTTGGACGTCTCGCGCATTGAAACGGGCACTATGATCATTCGCGATGAAAGCGTCGATATTGATGAGCTGTGCCATACCTGCCTGAATATGGTGCGTCCACAGGTGGACTTCGCAAAACTGGCCTTGCACGATAACGTTCAAGACGACATGCCAAGTATCCGCGGCGACGAGGTGCGCCTCAAGCAGATCATCCTCAACGTGCTGAGCAACGCCATCAAGTTCACCCCTCAAGGCGGCACCATCGATTTTTCGGCTTATCAAGAAGACGACGGCGCGATGACCATCATCGTGAGTGACAGCGGCTATGGCATTCCCGAAGACAAACAGCAAACCATTCTCGAACCGTTCGAACAGGTCAGCGACATCTACACCCGTAACCACGAAGGCAGCGGCATGGGTTTGTTCTTGGTCAACTCTCTGGTCACGCTGCATGGCGGCTCGTTAAGCATCGACAGTAAAGTGGATACCGGCACCACCATCACCATCCGTCTGCCCGCAGAGCGCACCATCGCAGCCTGAACCTAAACCTTAATACTTAGTGCGACATCAACACCGGCACGGTCATGTGTTCGAGTATATGCTGGGTCATGCCGCCCATGACCAGTTCGCGCCACCGCGCATGGCCATACGCGCCCATCACCACCAAGTCGGCGCCAAAATCCGCCGCATGTGACAACAGCATTGCGCCGGGTTCCATGTCATGGGCCTGCACGGCGTGGGCCTCGGCCTTAACGCCATGACGCGCCAAATGCGCTACAGCGTCGTGGACGCCGCAATCACCATCTTCGGCGTTGATGCTCAGAACGCGCACTTCGTCGGCATTTTTCATCAAAGCCAATGCATCGCCCATCGCCCGCGCTGCGGCGCGGCTGCCATCCCAAGCGACGATCACGCGCTTGCCCACAGCCCCGAACGACCCTGCATAAGGCACCGCCAACACCGGCCGTCCCAGCGACAGCGCCAAACGACCGGCGACATCTTCGCTGAGCGAAAGCGCCGGTTCATCGGGGTTCACTTGCCCGACAATCACCAAATCGGCGTACCGTCCGTAAGCTTGAACGCCTTCGACCAGATCGCCGCGCAACGTGCGCCACTCGGTGGAAATGGTGTTTGCGCTGAGCCCTTGGTCGAACGCAGCCTTGGCCTCCGTCGCCATATCTTCGGCGAAACGAACCTGCGCATCGATGACGTCGGCACCCAGTTGAGCCTCAATATAGGGTGGGATATCAGGTGGCGTGGTGACGTGCACGCCCATCACGTGGGCCCCATGCTCTGCCGCCAATGCGGCCGCGATATCAACGCAGCCTTGACGGGCTGAAGTTCCGACATGAACAAGAATGTCCTTGATCGCCATTGCAATTCTCCTTGCGGCGTGACCTACCCTCTGGTTCTCATTAAGACTGATCCGTAAGGCGCTGTCCATGCCCCAAAAGCAAATGAACGACGATGAAAAAGGATTGCCCTCAAGCCCGCAATGATCGAAGCTGATGGCCCTCATCAACACGACCGTGAAGGCCGCACCATGTCTCCCACTTTGCCGAACTCCACCGCTCAACGCGATGTCGAGTCTTTGATCCATCCCTATACCAATCTCAAGGTCCATCAAGAAACCGGGCCGTTGGTGATCACCCGTGGTGAAGGCGTCAATGTTTACGGCGAAGACGGCACACAGTACATCGAAGCCATGGCCGGGCTGTGGTGCACATCGCTGGGTTGGAACGAACAACGGCTCATCGACGCGGCGACCAACGCCCTGCAACGCCTGCCATTTTATCATTCGTTCACCCACAAGGTCCCCGACGTCACCGTCGATCTGGCGGAAAAGCTGTTGGAGCTGGCACCGGTCAAAATGGGCAAAGTGTTCTTCGCCAATTCCGGTTCCGAAGCCGTCGATACGGCGCTGAAACTGGTGTGGTACGTCAACAACGCACGCGGCAGACCGAACAAGAAAAAGGTCATCGCGCGCGAAAAGGCTTATCACGGCGTGACCATCGCAGGCGCTAGCCTGACCGGCCTACCCGCCTGTCAGAACGATTTCGACCTGCCCATCGCGGGCGTGTTGCGCACGGGCTGCCCACATTATTACCGCTTCGCCAAAGACGGCGAGTCTGAGGAAGACTTTTCCACCCGCTTGGCCGACGAACTGGAACAGTTGATCGTGTCAGAAGGCCCCGACACCGTAGCCGCAATGTTTGCCGAACCGGTTATGGGCGCAGGCGGCGTGATCGTTCCGCCCGCAACCTATTTTGAAAAAATCCAGGCGGTGCTGAAAAAATACAACGTGATGCTGATCGCCGACGAAGTGATCTGCGGCTTTGGCCGCACCGGCAACATGTGGGGCAGCCAGACCTATGATCTCAAACCCGACATGATGACCATGGCCAAGGCGCTGTCATCGGCCTACATCCCGATTTCCGCGCTGATGGTCAGCGACGAGATTTTCGCCGATATGGTCAAAGAAAGCGAAAAACTGGGCGTGTTCGGCCACGGCTACACCTATGGCGGCCACCCGGTGGCCTGCGCAGTAGCGCTGGAAACGCTCAAAATCTATGAAGAGCGCGACATCGTCGGCTATGTGCAAGGCATCTCCCCCGCCCTGCAAGAGGGCTTGCGGGGCTTTTGCGACCATCCATTGGTAGGCGAAGTGCGCGGCGTCGGTTTGGTCGGCGCGGTGGAACTGGTCAAAGACAAAGCCAGCCGCGAAAGCTTCGATCCAAAGCTTGGCGTCGGCATGAAATGCGCAAAATTCATGCAAGATAATGGCGTCATCAGCCGCGCCATGGGCGATACACTGGCGTTTTCACCACCGCTGATCATCAGCCAAGACGAAATTGCCGAAATGCTGGCACGCTTTGGCAAGGCCCTGGATCAAACCTTGGAATGGCTCCAGCGCGAGGGCCATTTCGCCGCCTAATCGCCCAAATATCGCCGCAATGCGGCGCGATGGTCACAAAACAACACTATTTGTGTGCGAAATCTTGCAGTAAATCGGTCGATTCGAGTAAGATGACCGCCAACAAATAAGACGATGCATGAGCCAGTGGTGGCGAACGCGCCACGATAACCAACAAACTGGCCTTGCCCTTGCGGAGGAATCGATGAACTACCAGCAGTTCTTTACCGACAAAATTGCCGAATTGAAGGCCGAAGGCCGCTATCGGGTGTTTGCCGACTTGCAACGCCAAGCGGGCAAGTTCCCCACGGCCTACGTGCACAAAAACGGCGAGGTGAAGGAAATCACCGTCTGGTGTTCCAACGACTACATGGGCATGGGCCAAAACCCCGGCGCGATCAAAGCCATGCAAGACATCGCCGGCAGCTACGGCGTCGGCGCGGGCGGCACGCGCAACATTTCCGGCACCATGCACGAACACGTGCTTTTGGAAGCCGAGCTGGCCGATCTACACAACACCGAAAGCGCCCTGCTGTTTCAATCGGGGTGGATCGCCAATATGACCACGCTGTCGACCGTCGGCTCGATGCTGCCCGGCTGCGTGATCATTTCGGACAGCAAAAACCACAACTCGATGATCGAAGGCATCCGCCATTCGCGCGCCGAAAAGCATATCTTCCGCCACAACGACGTCGAAGATCTGGAAAACGTGCTCAAGACCATCGATCCCGCGCGGCCCAAGATGATCGCGTTCGAAAGCGTCTATTCGATGGACGGCGACATCTCGCCGATCAAAGAGATCTGCGACCTGGCCGACAAGTACGGCGCCATGACGTTCTTGGACGAGGTGCACGCCGTAGGCCTGTATGGTCCACGCGGCGCAGGCGTGGCGGAACGCGATGGTCAGATGGACCGCATCACCATCATCCAAGGCACGTTGGCCAAAGCGTTCGGCGTGATCGGCGGCTACATCGCGGGCACCAAGTCCATGTGCGATTTTGTACGCAGCTACGGCACCGGCTTTATTTTTTCCAGCTCGATGCCGCCCGCCGTTGCGGCAGCCGCGCGCACCAACGTCAATCACCTGAAAAACCACAATGAATTGCGTGAACGCCATCAAGAACGCGCGGCCACGTTGAAGCAACGCTTTCGCGACGCAGGCATCCCGGTGATGGACAGCGTCAGCCACATCGTCCCGGTTTTGGTCGGCGATGCGGTGCTGTGCAAGCAAGCATCCGACGATTTGATGGAACGTCACAACATCTACGTTCAGCCGATCAACTACCCAACCGTCGAACGCGGCAAGGAACGCCTGCGCTTCACCCCCACCCCGCACCACACCGACGCGCACATGGACCACCTGATCGAAGCCGTCAAAGAAGTGTGGGGCCGTTTGGGGCTCAAAGCTGCCGCTTAAATTCGTAATCCGGTTGTTACGTTCATTTGCCAAACTCTCTTCCTTTTTAAAGGAGAGAGCGCTTGATACTGAACGATCACCAAATTCGCGAATTGTGCGTGGACACAGAACCTCAGCTTCCACTGGTTGCGCCCTTTGAAGACGGCTTGGTTTCGCAGTCCGGCGGACAGCGGATTATTTCTTACGGGCTATCATCGTTCGGTTACGATGCGCGCTTGGACCGTTCGTTTAAGATCGCCACCAATGTCTCGCCGTTGACCGTGGTCGATCCGAAGGTCGAGCATTCCGCCGCCTACGTCGAACAAGAAGGCGACGAGGTTCTGATCCCGCCCCACGGCTTCGTGTTGGCGCAGACCCTGGAATATTTCCACGTGCCCGAAGACGTGATCGCCATCTGCCTGGGCAAGTCGACCTATGCGCGGACCGGCATCATCGTCAACGTCACGCCCCTGGAACCCGGCTGGCACGGCCATGTGACGCTGGAAATCAGCAACACCAACAGCCTGCCCGCGCGCGTCTACGCTGGTGAAGGCATCTGCCAATTCCTGTTTTTCAAAGGTGAGCGCCCCAACGTCACCTACCTGGATCGAGGCGGCAAATACATCGGCCAAACCGAAGTGACCTTGCCGCGTGTCTAGCACCTAGAGTGGCGTGCGATTGCCCCGTTTCGGTCAGAAACGTGGGTTCGTGTGCGCACAAGGTGCAATTAATTGGTAATGTGTCCCCTTTATTCCTTCCCCTTTGTCCCCTTTATTCCTTCCCCTTTATTCCCCTTCTTTATTCCCCTTTATTCTGCCCTTTAATCTGAAGCGGTCATAAGTCTTGATTTTCTGAATCGGTGCTGGCCATATGGTTCTAATGTTTTCTTTTCTCAAGAAATGCTTTGTCGGATTCCTGGCACTAATCAGTGGCCTGGTATTTATCTCTATCTTCGTAGTGCTATTTCTGGTTTGGCGATACGACGAAGAAAATATCGAAATTAGTGGAATGACATTCGTCCTGCGTACCGATACGCTTTCTGGGGGCAAGTGCATATATCCCGCCCGCAAGTACGTTCCTGGCGAGTTGGAGAGAATTGCGATGGAAATCTCCAAGGAAACAGACTTGGACATGTGTTTCCAGGATTGGGAACATTTGGGGACACAATACAAATAAAGTCATCGCCTACACACGGTGTCGCCGCTTAATTGGTATTCTGTCCCCTTTCCCCCCCTCCTATTCCATAAACGGTCTTTGCGCCACGATCACACGCAACCTTGCGTCCGATCAATACTGAATGAACTCCGCCAAGGTTGTGCCTGCGGCGGGTGATTGATGGTGTTTTGGCATTGCGCCGAACTGTCGAATCACGCCCCTTACAATTGTTACGAAATTGTTGCAGATTTAATGCACAAGCGGCCTACTTTAATTTACAATTATCTATTGTGGATTGTGATGTAACGCTTCTAGGGGAAAGACTGCATGGAACTGAAAAATTTGGCCCAAATCGAGCACGCGACCATTGCGGCGCGTCAGGAATTTCTGCGTCTCGGCACCGCGATCTTGTTTTTGGTCGGGGTGCTTATTTATGCAGGGGTGATGTTTAAAGGCATTCCCAACGCATACCTGATGATTGCCGCCGCCATGGTTGGCGGCTATATGGCCATGAACATCGGGGCCAACGACGTTGCCAACAACGTCGGCCCCGCAGTCGGTTCCAAGACCCTCACCCTCACCGGCGCGATCATCATCGCCGCCATTTTCGAATCCGCTGGCGCGCTGATCGCCGGTGGCGATGTGGTCGGCACGATCAAAAGCGGCATCATCGATCCGGACCTGATCGCCGATCCCGACACCTTCATCTGGGTGATGCTGGCCGCTTTGATGGCCGGTGCGTTGTGGCTGAACATCGCGACCATGAACGGTTTGCCGGTTTCGACCACCCATTCCATCGTCGGCGGCGTTTTGGGCGCGGGCATCGCCGCAGCCGGTTGGGATGTCGCCAACTGGAGCAAAATGATCGCCATCGCCTCCAGCTGGGTGATTTCGCCCATTTTCGGCGGCATCGTTGCGGCGCTGTTTTTGTACATCATCAAACGCACCATCATGTATCAACGCGATGTGTTGGAGGCGGCCAAGAAAATCGTCCCCATCCTGGTCGCCGTGATGGTGATGGCGTTCACCACCTACCTGATGCTCAAGGGTGTGAAAAAAGTCATCAAGGTCGATATCGTGACGGCGGTGGGTATCGGCAGTGGCTTGGCGGTTTTGGCCTATGCCATCCTCAAGCCGATCATCGCTAAACAAACGGTCGGCATGGCGTCTGAAAAAAGCAGCGTCAACAAGCTGTTTGTGGTGCCGCTGATTTTCGCCGCAGCGCTGTTGAGCTTTGCCCACGGCGCAAACGATGTCGCCAACGCCGTCGGCCCCCTGGCGGGCATTTACGACGCCATCATGACCGGTGAAATCGTCAAGAAGGCCCCGATCCCGCTGTGGGTCATGATGATCGGCGCGCTGGGCATTTCGTTCGGCTTAGCGCTGTACGGACCGAAGCTGATCCGCACCGTCGGTTCGGAAATCACCGAATTGGATCAGGCGCGCGCCTTTTGCATCGCCATGTCTGCCTCCATCACGGTGATCATCGCCAGCCAATTGGGCTTGCCGATCAGCTCCACCCATGTCGCCATCGGCGCGGTGTTTGGGGTCGGCTTTTTGCGCGAATACATCAAAAAGAACTACCAGCGCATGCTGCAGGAAATTCGCGACCACCACCACGGTGCGGACGAGGCTGAGGTCGAGGCGTTTTTAAGCAAATTCGAAGCGGCGCCGCTGATTGAAAAGCAATTCATGCTCACCGAGCTCAAGGCCCGCAAAGCCGAATCCGCGTTCACCAAACACGACCGCAAAAGCTTGAACCGCGAAGTCCACAAAGCCCTGGTCAAACGCTCCATGGCGTTAAAGATCGCGTCGGCGTGGATCATCACGGTGCCGCTGTCAGGCGCCATGGCTGCTTTGCTGTTTTTCACCATCAGGGGATTCATGCTGCCGTAAGCTGACTTAGCCCCCCTCGCCCCACCGAAAAACAATCCGGAACACCGATGCTGAAACGAATAATTCTGCCGACCATATTATTCATCCTGGCCTACAGCTTTTGGGTCAGCCCGAATTTCAAGGAGATCGCGGCCGGCGTGTCGATCTTCCTGTTCGGCATGCTGTTTTTGGAAGAAGGCTTTAAAGCGTTCACCGGTGGGTTGTTGGAAAAGCTGCTCCAGCGCACCACCAACAAACTGTGGAAAAGCATTTCGTTCGGCATCGCCACAACCACGGTGATGCAGTCCAGCTCGCTGGTCTCGGTGATCACGATTTCGTTCCTCAGCGCCGGATTGATCGGTTTGGGGTCCGGCATCGGCATCATCTTCGGCGCCAACATCGGCACCACCACCGGCGCGTGGCTGGTGGCCGGATTGGGCCTGAAGGTGAAGATATCCGCCTACGCTATGCCCATGCTGGTGTTCGGCATCGTGCTGGTGCTGCAGTCTGCGAAACACATCAAAGGCATCGGGTACGTGCTGGCCGGGCTGGGCTTTTTGTTTTTGGGCATCCACTACATGAAAGAAGGCTTTGAGGCCTTTCGAGACACCGTCGATTTGGCCTCATTTGCGATGAGTGGGTACTTAGGCCTGTTCGTTTATGTCGGCATCGGCCTCGCCGCGACCGTCATCATGCAATCGAGCCACGCCACCTTGGTGCTGATCATCACCGCATTGGGGGCCGGGCAAATCACTTACGACAACGGTCTTGCGCTGGCCATCGGGGCCAACATCGGCACCACCATCACTGCCATCATCGGATCAATCAGCGCCAACTATCAAGGTAAACGCCTAGCGGGGGCGCACCTGATTTTCAACGCCACCACCGGCTTGATCGCCATCGTCTTCATCCACCAGCTGATGTGGGCGGTTGACGGCGTTGCCGCCAACGTCGGCATTGGGGCGGACGATTACACCATGAAGCTGGCGGTGTTTCACACCATCTTCAACTTCATCGGCGTCGCCGTGATGACGCCGTTCACGGGTAAGCTGGTGACATTTCTCGAACGCGTCATCCCCGCCCCCATCACCACAGCGGTCGAACCGAAATACCTCAACGACGCGGTGATCGAATTCCCAGAAACGCTGGTGGAGGCGTTGCGCAACGAAACTGTTCATCTGTACGACAACGCCTTTGAAGTCATGGCCCATGGCTTAAGCCTGCACCGTCACCAGATTTTATCTGAAATCGATCTCGCTCAGCACACCGAATACAGCCGTGAGGTGATGGATTTTGACCTCGACCAAATCTACATGAGTAAGGTCAAGACGCTCTATGCGGCGATCGTGGAATTCATCAGCAGGGCGCAAAGCCATCTGCCGCCGGAATTCGCCAGCAGTGTTTACGACCTGCGCGCCGCGTGTGGGAATATTGTTCAAAGCGTTAAGGAAATCAAACACCTGCGCAAAAATATGTCGATCAACATCAAGTCGGATAACGATGACGTACGACGCGAATACAACCGTATCCGTACCGAGTTGGGTATGCTCATGCGTACCCTTGATGAACTGCGCCATTCTGACAGTCTAGATGGCGACATTCTCGACCTTGACCACTTCAAGGTTCAGGCCGAAGAACAAAACGCCGTGGCTATCGATACCTTGGATACCTTAATCCGCGAACAGCGCATCACCGCAACGCTGGGCACATCATTGATGAACGACCTGGATTACGCCCGCAATGTGGTGTGGAATCTGGCCGAAATGGGTGGGGTTCTGTTTGGCGCATACGACGCCGAGGAAAATGCCGCAGCGTTGTTGGTGGCTTTGGATGAAGATGATATCGAGGACATGACCTCCGAAAAACCAGAAAACTGAGTATTCCCACCACTTTTATGAACTTTTGGTAACGGCGACGTTTCAATGGCCTCAAACACACAAAACCGAGTTAAAATAGGCGCAGCACCCGGGATGGAGATCAGCGCATGACGACAAGCGAACTTCTAGACAAGCTCAAGCAGGCGCTTGAATCGGTTGAAGAGTCTAAGGGCCGCAGCCGCCGCGACGGTTTGAAAAAAATCCTCAAAAAGCTTAAAGCCAAGCAAACCCACCTGGAAGAAAAGCTTGGCGACGCGTCCGGCGAGACCAAAAGCAAACTGTCCAAGAAAATTAAACTGGTCCGCGCACACCGCAAAAAAGCCATCAAAACCCTGCGCGCCTCTAAAAAAAAGTAACCCCGGCCTCTCCACGGCATTCATCGCCAAGCTTTATGCTGATTTGCACACGCCGTCTTAACGCCCTATATCGTGGTGCAGCACAACCGTGACCGCCTTACGGCACTTCGCTATAATGGTCACGATTCTCAAGGAGATGTGCGCCCCACATGTTTGCCGACAACACCCTAACGCCCAAGGAAGCCATTCGCCTGTGCGCGCTCGGCACGCTCGCGCTTGCCGAGCAACCTATGCGTTATAGCGAGCTGGCCAGCGCCATCCGCCACTTTACCAGCCGCATCACCGGACCGTCGCTCGACATCATGGGCACGTCGATCGAGCTGTTGAAGTTTGAAGGCTTGGTAGAACCGATAGACGGCATCGGCATGGAAGACGACGCCCAACTGCGCCTCACCGAAAAAGGCGACAGTGAGCTCAAAACCTTGATGACGTCGCGTATCCGATCTGCGGGCGGTGAGGTGAACAAGCTGATCACCACCCTGAAGCTGCGGTTTCTGCACCTGTTAGAGCCGAACGCCCAGTGTGAGCAAATCGATTTACTGATTGAAAACTGTGACACGGAACTGGCGCGTCTGGATGATCTGCGCGCCCATCACAGCAAAGACGCTGGCCACCTTGGCGCATGGCTGGACCACGATATCGACCAACTTGAAGCACACTTGGATTGGCTGGAAGCATTTCGCGACCGATTAGGGGAAAGCCCCAGATCGTAACGACGTCTTTACGTCAGTTTCTTCAACTTGAACCAGAACGTGCTGCCGTCACCGGGCACGCTATCCACACCGATTTCGCCCCCCATCAACTCAACCAGCTTCTTGGTGATGGTCAAACCCAGTCCCGTACCTTCAATCTTTGTTTGTTCAGCGCCGAGACGCGCATAAGGCTCAAACAGCGTCTCAAGCTGCTCAGCGGACAAGCCTTGCCCCGTATCGGTGACGCTGAACACAACAAAGCCTTCGATGTCGCGACAATCTAAACGCACTGTGCCGTGTTCCGAGTTGTATTTAATGGCGTTCGTGATGATATTCAGCAGCACTTGGCGCACCCGCCCGCCATCGGCGAGAACCTGTGGCAAAGCCTTGTCCTGGGTCATATCTGTCAGCTCTATATCGGCATGTTTCGCCTGCATCGACGTGAGGCTGACGCATTCGCCAATAATCGCTTTGGGGTCAAGCGGCTCAAAATCGACCTGAAACGTACCCGCCTCGATTTTACTGAGATCAAGCAGCTCGTTGATCAAATCCAAAAGATGCCCCCCACTTTGTTTGATGATGCCGACCGCTTCTTCTTGCGATGGCGCTAAGGGGGCCTGTTTGTTGTATTCCATCAATTGCGAAAAGCCCAAAATGGCGTTGAGCGGAGTGCGCAGCTCATGGCTCATAGTCGACATGAACCCGCCCATCGCAGCGCGCGCACGCTCCGCCTCAATCTGAGCCCAGTGCAGATCCTCAGACATGCCGACCAGTTCGCCGGCCTGCTTTTCAAACTTATCCTTGGCCATTTCCAATTCGACGTTACTGATCGCCAACTGATCATGCATTTCGCGTATTTTGGTGAAATAACTCCTGATTTTGCGCACCATGGGCCGAAATATGACCAACCCGGATGCCACAAGAAGTGCAAGCGTGGCGAACAGTCCTGCTTGCTGAATAGCCTTTAATCTAGAGATCTTCTCATCGGTTTCGATCTGATAAGCGCCAACCACTTGTTTAAGACCCGCATCGATTTCTGGACGCATCTGCACCACGGACTTCAAGCCCGCCCGCGCCTTGCGAATGGCGCGGGTGTCACTTTCATCTGCAAGACTGAGGTCAAAACCATGTTCGATAAACTCGCGGATCTTTCTGTCCAAGTTCGACTTCGTATCGAAAAATAACGACTGAACCGTCTCGGACATTGGTAAGTGAACGCCATCGCCCAAATCGCCATACGCCAAGATCAAATGTGTCCGCTCCAGACGTTCCAAGGCCACCATCAAACGGTCTTGAAGGGCCATGCGGGTCTTTGCATCCGGGGCGTACAGCAACTGCCTGCCCAGCATCTCGACGTCCAGCGTCAATGTCCGTTGTTGGCCGCTGACGCGGATGACCTCCCCGTCTTTTTGTTGCTCCAGCGTGACCGAATACGAACCCCAAAAGATCAGTCCGGACAGCAGTGCGATCACAAACAAAACCCCGACGTAACGCAACGTCAGGTGCAAATAGCTGGGTTCGGGCAATGAAGCGTGTGCATTCGGCATAAAATATCGTGCCCCATGGCGCTTACGTAAAACTTAAACCAGTGCCGTAACGCACTTATTTTATTGATAATAACCCGGCCTACACCTTACCGCCGACCAAGGTCAGGCCCATCAGAAGCTGCCGCCCCTCATTACCACCATCCCCCTTAAGCTCCTTGGTGATGATCACCCGCATGGCGTCGATGTGAACCCTGATCATTTTCAGTTCGCGCGGACCGGCTGTCTCCATCTTTTCCACCAAGCGGCACAATTGATCGCCGATTGCGGTCATCAAGTCGTAGCCGAAGCTGCCGCCTTGACCTTTCATATCGTGGGCAATTTGAAACACGCTTTCGAGCGCATCTGCGGCATCGCCATCAGCGTTTTTAAGTTGCTCGTAAGCTGTTTCAAGGCGCTCTAGATCTTCACGGACCCAATCGAGATAGTCGTCGGCGAGATTGGCGATCACCTCTTCCGCTTTTGCCAAAGCTTCAAGATCAACGGCGCCGGGGCCGCCTTTTTCAACCTTGTTTTGCAAGGTTTGCGGAGGGTTAATCACTTGAGCTTGCGCGGGCTTTTCGTCTGACATTCGAACTTCCTATGAACACTCGGGCCTTGTGCGGGGCATTCCCGCATCGTTATTTTGCTCTCAATTTAAGAATACTCAAACATAGGCACTCTCTCAAACGGAAGGCTTGAGCCTTATTCCTCATACCGTTCCCCATTTGCAAGATCACCCGTTCAACAGAGCATTGATCTCATCTTGGGACAATTCAGGCGCATCGGCGCCATCACCGCCGCCGCCGCCGCCGCCACCTTGTACAGGTTCCATATCTGCCTTGCGACGTTCCGGCCCATTGTAATTGGGGTTGGTTTTACGCCGCCGATCGGGGCCAAAGTACAGACCCGCGCGCACAAACGGGCGCGGGTTTTCAATGATGGAGCGAATGCGCGAATAGAGCTTTTTGGCCGAAATGGGCTTAGCCAGAAACTCGTGAACGCCGCTGTCGCGCGCTTCCATCACACGGTTCATTTCGGTATGTCCCGTCAACATAATGATCGGAACGAAAGGATTGGGACTGTCCGAGCCGGTGCGCACCATACGCACGAAGTCCAGACCATCCAACGGCGACATGTTCCAATCGCAAATGATCACGTCAGCGGGGAAGTGGCGCAGCTCCTTGAACGCATCTGCCCCGTCAGAGGCTTCCAATACATTCTTCACCCCAAGCGCGTGCAAGATGCTCTTGACCAGAGCCCGCATGTGCTTGTTGTCATCGACAATCAAGAAATTCAGTCGTGACAGATTATAATCAGACATACACTCTCACACCCAAGGGCCGTTCAGGGGATCGCCGACTAAGGATCAGCATACGACCAGAATGATGCATTGTCCCCCTCGCTTGTTAAGCAATGCCTAACCGCTTCCCATATAGATGTATTCTCACCATTTAAGGACTGTAAATCCAGAGATTTCTGTAACATTCCCATCTTGCGAATTACACGCAGCGTGCAGCCCCTTTACGCGCACACGACATAAGACTACATCTGGCAATCCAGGCTTTGGCTGAGCCCCTCACTCAAGAACCGGCAAGTTGCTCAAATATGCACGAATTCATCCACGTCAGCGGCGCGCGCGAACACAATTTGAAAGACATCGAGGTCAAAATCCCCCGCGACAAATTGGTCGTGATCACGGGGTTGTCGGGTTCGGGCAAGTCTTCGTTGGCGTTCGACACCATTTACGCCGAGGGACAGCGGCGCTACGTCGAAAGCCTTTCGGCCTATGCGCGCCAGTTCTTGGAGCTGATGTCCAAGCCCGATGTAGACCTCATCGAAGGCCTTTCCCCGGCGATTTCCATCGAACAAAAAACCACCAGCCGCAATCCGCGCTCCACCGTCGGCACGGTCACGGAAATTTACGATTACATGCGTTTGCTGTGGGCGCGAGTCGGCGTGCCGCATTCGCCCGCCACCGGGTTGCCCATCGAAAGCCAAACCGTCAGCCAAATGGTCGACCGGGTCATGGCGATGAAGCACGGCACACGTTTGTTGTTGCTGGCGCCGATCGTGCGCGGGCGCAAAGGCGAATACAAAAAAGAGCTGCAAGAGCTGGCTAAAAAGGGTTACCAGCGCGTCAAGGTTGACGGTGAAATCCATGACATCGAAGACGTCCCACCGCTCAACAAAAAGGTCAAGCATGACATCGAAGTGGTGGTGGATCGTTTGGCCATCAAAGACGGGCTCGGCACCCGTCTAGCCGACAGTTTCGAGACTGCGCTGGGCCTCGCCGACGGCCTGGCGTTCACCGAAGACGCCGACAGCGGCGAACGCACCACCTTTTCCGCTAAATTCGCCTGCCCGGTATCCGGGTTCACCATCGACGAGATCGAACCGCGACTGTTTTCATTCAACAACCCATTCGGCGCGTGCCCGTCGTGCGACGGCCTCGGCACCGAAATGTACTTCGACCCCGAACTGGTGATCGCCGACGAACGTTTGACCTTGGCCCAAGGCGCCATCGCGCCGTGGTCTGGGTCTTCTTCGCCGTATTACAACCAGACCTTGGAAAGCCTCGCCAACCATTTTGGCTTTAATTTGCAAACGCCGTTCGCAGATCTCGACAAAGCCGTTCAAAATAAGCTGCTCTACGGCACCGATGGCGAAGAAGTGCTGATGCATTACGACGACGGCCGCAAAAGCTATCAGGTCACCAAGCCGTTCGAAGGCGTGGTGCCGAACATGGAGCGGCGCTGGCTGGAAACCGATAGCAACTGGGTGCGCGACGAACTGGGCAAGTACCAGACCGTGACCAAGTGCGAGGCTTGCGGCGGACACCGTCTCAAACCTGAAGCCTTGGCGGTGAAAATCGCCAGCCTGAACGTGTCCCAAGTCACCGACATGCCCATCGACGAAGCCGCCAATTGGTTTATGAACGTCGAACAAACCCTCACCAAGCAACAAGGTGAGATCGCCCGGCGCATCTTGCGCGAAATCAACGAACGGCTGGGCTTTTTGGTCAACGTCGGGTTGGAATACCTGACCCTGGCGCGCGCCTCGGGCACCCTGTCGGGCGGCGAAAGCCAGCGTATCCGCCTCGCGTCGCAGATCGGTTCGGGCCTCACCGGCGTGCTGTATGTATTGGATGAGCCGTCTATCGGTCTGCACCAGCGCGACAACGACCGCCTGCTGGAAACTCTTAAACGGCTGCGCGATCTGGGCAACACCGTGATCGTGGTCGAACACGACGAAGACGCCATCCGCATGGCGGACTATTTGCTCGATATCGGTCCCGGCGCGGGCGTGCATGGTGGCGAAGTCGTCGCGCGCGGCACGCCAGAAGAAGTCATGAATGAGCCCAAAAGCCTCACCGGCCAATACCTCACCGGCAAACGTTGCGTCGCCGTGCCCACCACCCGCCGACTGGGACGCAAGGACCAGCATATCTCGGTCATCGGGGCCACCGCCAATAACTTGCAAAACGTCAATGTCGACTTCCCATTGGGCACGTTCACCTGCGTCACCGGGGTGTCGGGCGGCGGTAAATCGTCATTGGTGATTGAGACACTGTACAAGGCGTTGGCGCGCCGTCTGCACGGCGCACGCCTGCACGCCGGTGCGCACGAGCGCATCGAAGGGGTCGAGTTCATCGACAAAATCGTCGATATCGATCAGTCGCCCATCGGCCGCACGCCGCGTTCCAACCCCGCGACCTACACCGGGGCGTTCACGCCGATCCGCGAATGGTTCGCGGGCCTGCCGGAATCCCTGCGGCGCGGCTACAAACCGGGGCGCTTTAGCTTCAACGTCAAAGGCGGACGCTGCGAAGCGTGCCAAGGCGACGGCGTGATCAAGATCGAAATGCACTTCCTGCCGGACGTCTACGTCGAATGCGATGTGTGCAAAGGCAAACGCTACAACCGTGAAACCCTGGATATCCAATTTCGCGGCAAATCGATTGCCGACGTGTTGGACATGACTGTCGAAGAAGGCGTCGAGTTCTTCAAAGCCGTGCCATCGATCCGCGACAAACTCGCGACGCTCAATCAAGTGGGGCTCAGCTACATCCACTTGGGCCAACAAGCCACCACCCTGTCGGGCGGCGAGGCGCAACGCGTCAAGCTGGCCAAGGAATTGTCCAAACGCGCCACCGGCAAAACCCTCTACATCTTGGATGAGCCCACCACCGGGCTGCATTTCGAAGACATCAACAAGCTGTTGGAAGTGCTGCACACCCTGGTCGATCAAGGCAACACCATGATCGTGATTGAGCATAATCTTGAGGTCATCAAAACCGCCGATTGGATCATCGATTTGGGCCCCGAAGGCGGATCGAAGGGCGGTGAGATCATCGCCGAAGGCACGCCAGAGGCGATCGCCAAGGTGAAAAAGAGCTACACGGGCAAGTACCTGGCACCGCACCTCAAAAAACGCAAAACGGCTAAAAAAGCCTAACGGCGGCCAATGCCCCTAGGTCAATGATACCCTCAGCGCCGCTTGCGGCGCCCCCCCCCCTTTGCGTCCCAAAAACATACAAGAGCCGCGAGAGCAGTTCTAAAAACACACCCAATGCGAGCAAAATACTGTCAGATCTATCAGTAGCCCTAAGGCGGCAAACACAGCTAATTAATCAACTCTTTATTGTGAAAAAGGCGACTTGGTATGGCGCACACAGCAATGCGTTTTGAAGGCAAGTTGTCGAAACGAGAAGCTGAATGCCTGTCGTGGGTCGCCATCGGAAAAACCTCATCCGAAGTGTCTCAAATTCTTGGCATATCCCCACGCACCGTCAATTTCCATGTCAACAATTCGATGGAAAAATTCGATGCGGTGAACAGAACGCACCTCATCGCTAAGTTTGTGAAGGCCTATCTAATCGGCGCCATTGAGGAATCTACCCGGCACAAGCAGTGCAAATCCTGCCCGCTTCATTTCGGCGACATCGTCCTCGGCGCAGACGTTATTGACATCATCTGCAGCTGCATTTGCAGCCAAAAACAATCAAAATAGAAAAGCTCGACGTACATCATGATGATCATCGACCGTATACACTTGGTGAAATTATTCGATCACATCCATGACTTCAGCGTGGAAAGTGCCCTCAGCCTGTGGCGCCAGATCATGAATGACGCAACGCCCCACTGCCAAGATTGCACCTTTGAACGCATGATGGGACGACGCTGTTGCTGCATGTGCTTGGAATCCAGCCTTAGCAACACCTCTTTATGCCTACACTTGAACGACCATGACGATCAGCATATCCGCACAACGCTCATGTCCGTCAAATCACACCGCGAACAAAGCTGCGACTTATGTTCTCGCGATACAAAAAATTAGGGACAGACCTGCGCTCACCAAAACGTCTTGGTCTTGCAAAAACGCATCCACGCGGTGATCAAATCATCCTCACGCAAGGTTTGCGCATGCATGTACCAGCCTTCGACCATTCCCGTCGCGCGGTGTAGTGCGCCACCATCAACGCCCCCTACTCCGCGTGCAAGGTCCGCCATCAAGCGTTCCGCCGTGGCTAAATCGTTGAGGTGGCCTAGGCTTTCTTGAAGGGTTTTGAGGCAACGCAGATATAGCCTCGTGTTTTTCGCAGGATAGAGTTCGGCGAAAAACTCCGCAGCATAGCGGGCCTTTTTAATGGCGATGCGCAGCATGTGGCGCTGTTCAATATTCAACGTTTTCAGCCCCTTACCGACACGCAGCAATCGTTCATGACGCTTGGCCAAAATGGCATTGGCAACCTGTGTTGCAGGCGCGTTCAGGGCGGGCATATTCTGATTGGGTGTAGCGACCCACACCAACGCTTCGCTGAGCAACCGCGCATATGTATGGGAGTGAATGAGCGCATCCGCATCGCTGTAGGCTTGTTCCAATCGCCGTTCGGCGCGGACGCGCATCACGCTCAACGCGGGGTCGTCTTCAAAACCGACTTCGACCGCGTATAAAACTTCATCCAAGAACACATCCCAATCGCGCGCGGGCCCCAACGCGGAACCGGCGTCTTTGAGGCCTTGGCTGAGTTCTTCATAACTTCCTTTGGGTAGAAGTTTTTTGTACGTGGTGATGACGGATCGCATGCGCCGCAAGGCCACGCGCATCTGATGCACGCCTTCGACATGACAACGCGTCAGCACACAGTCTTCGTTGGCGATGAGATGTTTGAGCCCTTCCATCACCGATGACCGCAAAACGTCTTCGGCGCAGGCCTTTTTGCTGAGTTTGGGGTTGCGCGCCTTCACCCATGCGTGCCCCGCGCCACGCGCCAAGATAAAGCCGCGCTGGGCCTTGGTGCGCTCAGACAAGCGAGCGGGCACCGCATCGGTAATCAGCTGAGCGGTGTTCAACAGTTCCCGCACATCGCCCGAAAGCAGTTCCAATTCCAACTCGATCAGCGGAGCCTCAAGTTCACCCGCAAAAACCCGGCCTTGATCGATTTCGCACGCGATCACCGCCCCGCCGGGGGTATGCAGTTCGCGGCTCTGGCGTTTGATGTCCGTGCCGTACACCCGATCAAGCTTGGATAAATCCACGCCTTTCAGCAGGGCCTTGATGCCTTCGTCGCGGCGCAGCAATGCTGCGTCCAAATCAGGCCCCGGCACCGGCCATTCCCACTCATGGCGAGCAAAGCCGGTGACCGAAGCGTCAGCCGCACCGACTTTAAGGCACTGCACATAGTGGCGACTTTCCTTGCGCACCCGCAAAGATATGCCGCGTTTGGTCAGCTTGGCGTCGGGTGTGTCGAAATAGGTCGCGCGCAAAGTTTTGCTGCGCGGGCGCACCGTCTGCAGGGATTGAAACCCCGGCGAGCGGCACAGCTTGCGCACATCCGCCAGCGTCAGTTCAAACTTCAGTTCGACCTCCAAATTGCTTTGATCGATCCCTGTCGTATTCGCCATTTCGCCCTCAGCCCCTTAGCCAGACCACCTACCGTCATTCGAGCCTATCACCAACCTCCAGCAACAATGTGACGGTATTGTTACAGGCAGGAAAAACGCTCCATTTTTTCAGCATGTTCGTTGCTTCATATACCCTGTAGCGGTTATAATACACCCAGTACGAAAGCATGACCCTCCAGGGCTTTTTGGTGGGGCTCCCTACCTTCTCCAAGCCCAACTTTCGCGCTCTTTAGTCTCTCACGGGCAGGAGCTGAACAATGACCTCCACAGAACTTGAATGGTCGGATAAATTTTCCACTGACGTCGCTTCCATCGACCGACAGCATCAAGAATTGCTCTACTTGTCGCAGAACTTGCTTGAGGTGCTTTCCGCCGAGGTGGCCACTTTGGAAGACAAGCAGGCTGTTTTCAAAAATCTTGTCGATCACGCGCTCGCGCACTTCGAATATGAAGAGCGCATCATGCAAAATATCTGCTATCCCAATCTCAGTCAGCACAAACGCGAACATGATGAATTGCGCAACGAAATCGCGGAAATCAGCAAGGATGTGATGAGCGGTGAAGGTGTCGACGATTGGAAAGGACTGGTCAGCCTCGTGCAGGTGTGGCTACTGCGCCATATCGTCTCCAGTGACATCCCCATCCGCGAGCATATCCATCGCGATCAGGGTGATGAAACAAAATAGCATATATATCAGCGCGATAAGAAATTAGAATCGGGCCTGTGACGGTGATCACATGTGCGCAACACCAAATCCTTTACAAAACGTAAAGAAATCGACGCAATGTTGTCGCATTTAGCGCTTAAGTGATGGTCATGAACGATATTCAATGTAACAAATCGAGCTGCTTCTATTGGGCCAAGGGCCAATGCACCAGCATCACGGCCTTGGAGGCTGAGGGGTGTGCGCAGTTTCGCGCCAAAGAGCAGATCCACAAGGTCACGCCGCCACGCCGTATCGACCTCACCCAGATCCGTCAGCATTTGGAACAATCGTTTCAGTCCAACACACGGCTGCACCCGCAAACGCGTCCGCACGCCATGCCCCATCCGCGTGTTGAAATCAACGCGCCCGAAACCATCTTGGCTAGGTAGGCGGCCTGCTGAACGATAAGTTCAGCGTTTATAAGCGACCGGGAAACCTGCGCGGTTCCAACCACTCATGCCGCCACCCATGATCGCTAGGTTCTTAAAGCCCTTTTGAAACAGAACGCGCGCCGCGCCGGGTGACCGGTTGTCCGTGCGACACGTCACCACGATGGGGTCGTTTTTGTAGGGCTCAAGCTGATCGGCCAACTCGGACAACTTCGCGCTCAACGCCGACGCGTCGAGGTTCAGCGCACCTTCGATATGGCCTAGGTTCCCGGTAAATTCACCAGCCGTGCGCACATCGATGACGATGATCTCTTCGCCCGCGTCCATGCGATTTTTAACCTCTTGGGCTTTGACGAACGGAATACCCAGCATTTTGGCCTTAATGCGCGGCAAAAAGCGCATAAACACGATCACGGCCACGCCGATCAGGACGAATTTATAGGTTTCGGTCTGAAACTGCTCCACGGTGGGTCACTCCTGGTTAAACACGGGGCAGAGGTAGCCTCGCCTCCTCAACCTGTCAAGTGCACAAGCAAGGGATTGCAACGCGGACCGGGGCGGACTAAGACTGCTGCCATGACCCAAAACACTCATCCCATTCATGTCATCGGCGGCGGGCTTGCGGGCTCCGAAGCCGCGTGGCAAATCGCCCAAGCGGGCATCGCTGTGGTGCTGCACGAAATGCGCCCCACCAAATCCACCGCCGCCCATCAAACGGACGGCTTGGCGGAATTGGTGTGTTCGAATTCGTTTCGCGCCGACGACCACTCCGCCAACGCGGTGGGACTTCTGCACGAAGAAATGCGGTGCCTGGGCTCGCTGATCATGCGCTGCGCCGATGAAAACCGCGTTCCCGCGGGCGGCGCGCTGGCGGTCGACCGCGAAGGCTTTTCCGCCGCAGTGGAAAAAGCGCTGGGTGAACACCCGCTGGTGACCATCAGCCGCGCAGAAATCCCCGACTTAGAAAGCCTGGATTGGGACAGCATCATCGTCGCCACCGGGCCGCTGACATCAGATGACCTATCGCAATCGATCCGCACCATCACGGGGGCGGACCAGATGGCCTTTTTCGACGCCATTGCACCGATTGTTTACAAAGACAGCATCGACTTTTCCAAAGCTTGGTATCAGTCGCGCTACGACAAGGGCGATGGCTCAGATTATATCAACTGCGCCATGGATAAAGAGCAATACCACGCCTTCATCCAAGCCCTGCTCGACGGCGAAAAGCAGGACTTCAAGGATTGGGAAAAAGACACCCCGTATTTCGAAGGCTGTCTGCCCATCGAAGTGATGGCCGAACGCGGCGTCGAGACCTTGACCTTTGGGCCGATGAAACCGGTCGGCCTGACCAACCCCAACGCCCCGGACAAGCGATCATATGCCATCGTGCAGCTGCGCCAAGACAACGATCTGGGCACCATTTGGAACATGGTCGGTTTTCAAACCAAACTGACGTACGGCGAGCAAAAACGCATCTTCCGCACCATTCCGGGCCTGGAAAACGCCGAATTCGCGCGTTTGGGCGGCATGCACCGCAACACCTTCATCAAAAGCCCAGAGCTTTTGGATCGTGCGCTGCGGCTTAAATCCAAGCCATCGATCCGTTTCGCCGGGCAAATAACCGGCTGTGAAGGCTATGTGGAAAGCACCGCCATCGGGCTGTTGGCCGGGCGCTTCGCCAGCCGTGAGCGCTTGGACCAAAACACCACCCCGCCGCCGAACACCACCGCACTGGGTGCGCTTTTGGGTCATGTCACCGGGGATGCCGAAGCTGAAACCTATCAGCCCATGAACATCAACTTCGGCCTATTCCCGCCCGCCGAAATCGATGACCGCCCGCCGGAACTGCGCGGCAAGCGCCTCAAACGCGGCGACCGCAAAAAAGCCCGCAAAGCCGCTGTGTGCGCCCGCGCCTTGGCGGCGTTGAAGGTTTGGATGGAGGAGACGGACACGTGATCGAGCTTTACGGACACCCAACTCAAAACGTGCTGAAGGCGAAAATCCTCTTTGAAGAACTGGGGCTCGAACACCGCCTCATCGACGATCGTTTTCTCGAAGACGGCAGCGTCGAGCAAGCGCGTTTCAACCGCGCCAGCCCCACCGGGCAAGTGCCGGGCATTTTCGATCCCGACACCGGGGCTGCGTTGTTTGAATCGTCCGCGATCATGATTTATTTGGCGGAAAAAACCGGGCGTTTCCTACCCGGCCCAGACCACCCAGCGGAGCGCGCAGAAACCCTGAAATGGTTGCTGTTCGAAGCCGCCAGCCTGACGCCGGCGATGCTCGACATCTACCACTACACCCTGCAAGCCGACGCGCCGCAAATCTATTCCGAAGAGCGCGCCCGTACCCGCACGCGCCGCGCACTGGGCGTGCTTGAAGGCGCGCTGCGTCAAAACGGCGATTATCTGGCGGGCGCATATTCCATCGCCGACATGATTTTGTATCCGTGGATGACCATCTTGGAAGATTTCGCCGACATCCCGCTCAGCGACTATCCGCTGCTGGAGGCATGGACCGCGCGCATCGGCGAACGCGACGCGATCAAAAAGGCGGAAGCGTCTTAAACGCCCCCGCCCTTTTCACTCACTGAATGAATTCGGCAATCGCGTCCGCAGCGTCCTCGATATAGAAATCGAGGAAGAAGTGATCGGCGTCTTCGACCACCGCAAGCTGGATTTTGTCGCCATCCACCATCGGTTCAACAGCTTCGATCAAGCCTTTGACCACGGTGTCTTTGGTGCCCGCAATGACCAGAACCGGCGCCTTGATCAACCCCAACAGATTGGGCGTGTGCATGCGGTCATCGGGTGTGTAGTAATCGACGATACTGGCGGCGGTTACGTCTGCACCGGGGCAGTACAGTACGCCGACACCCTTCATGAACTCACCACCTTTGCCCGCAGCGACCAGAGATTCGGCCTCTGCATAGACCTTTTCGAGCGGCTGTTTGTGCGTTTTCTCAAAGCCTTTGGCTGCATCCTTGGCGGTCCATGTCGCGGGCGCAATCAGCACCACTTTGGACACCACAGGATCGTTTTCACGCGCCGCGAACCATGCCGTTTGGTTGCCGCCACGCGAATGGCCAGCGAGAACCACGTTTGTCGCGCCCTGGCCCTTCAACCAGCCCAACCACAGGCCGATTTCGACCAACGCGTCGGAATGTTTGTGGGTGGTGGGCACCTTGCAGTCATACATGCCGGTGCGATTGCCCACGCCCAGGCTCAGTGTCGGTGCCAGCGTGCTGACGCCGCGCTCCGCCAGCAGCTTTTGCAGGTTGGCGATGATTTCCATTTTATTGTGGGCCAGCGTGCCGTGGGTTAGCAAAACCACGCCATCCGCCACGGTTTTGCCATCAGCGAGTTCTAAATTCGCGCCCAAGCTCAAACCGTCGGCATTTTTGAGGCTGACGTCCTCTGCCTGTACGGCGAACGCGACACAGCACACAGATGCGGCAGCAACGAGGCCTGTTTTCAAAGTCTTAAACATGTTTTGTCATCCTCCCATACAGGGTTTCTGGTATACTTTTTTAGGGACCCTGTCTTATAGACCGTGGTATAGCAGTTTGCAGGAATTCGGCAAATATTGATGTTATAAATCAAAGGCCAATCCGTGCACTTGAGACAAGGGATTTAAACGGGATATATGCCCCGCAAGACCAAGACAGCAACCGCACTCTCTCCCCGCGCGCAAAGTCATACGCGAGCGGGCGCTTTGTTGCGCCCGGTATTATGCGTAGTGTCTGCATTCGCGATAGGGCCTGTCTTTGGCTCGTTTCAAGCCTTTCCAGACTTAAGCTTCGTCTCCCCGGCCCGCGCTCAAGAGCTTCCCAATCCTGCGACGCAAGAATTATTTCTCGCCGTGGATCGCAACGATCTGGCGGCCGTGCGCGCCGCCATCGACAAGGGCGCAGATGTCGAAGCGCGTGATTATACCGGCACCCAGCCCGTCGATATGGCCATCGACCGGGGCTATTTCGACATCGCCCATTATCTGATTTCCGTTCGCAACGCGAAGCAAGCTCAACAAACCGGGCAACCCGCCTTGCCGACACCCAGCACCGAGGAATTGGCCAAATCGAAAACGCCTACTGAGGCCCCGCAACCCGACGACGCCAATCCGTTTGCGTTGGCCGAAGCCCCAAATGACGCTCCTGATGACGCCCTCCTTGATGATTTCGTTGAAGTCCCGGCTGAACAATCAGAAGCCTTACCAGTTGTTGAACCTTCACCAGCTGCAGCGGACACAGTTGAACCCGATCCGTTCAACGTGACTGCATCCAGCGAAACTGGGCCGCCGCCCGGCGCATTGCCGGTACCGCAAACCCCACCGGCCCCATACAAAAGTGTCGCACAGGCCCAATCGGAGCCAACTTTTGCGCCTGAACAGGAGCAAGAACCCGCCCCGCAAACCCAGGCTCAAGCAGAACCAGAAGTAGACGCAGGACCGCCCGCCCCCGCGATCGAAGTCGTCACGCCTGAACCGCCGAAAGAAAAGGTGACAGCCAAGCAGAAAGACAAATCCTCTGCGGCGAAAACCTTCATCACCACCTTTTTTGACTTTTTCAAGCCCCCCAACGTCACTGGGGTGACGCGGCGCGAACAAGATCGAAGCATCAACAACGGCAGCATTTCCAACGAAGAGCTGGCCAAACAGTTGCAGGAAATTGCCGCCGAGCGTGGCGATGCGGTGATCAAGGGACCTGAAGTTCCAATTTCACCGGAAGAATTGGCGCGCCAACTGCCCCCTGCGCCGGATCTGGGTGAATTATCACCTGAAGAACTAGCGTCGCTTGGCGCAGATACGCCCGCACTCCCCCCCTACGCGGTCGGCGCCCCTCAAGACACCGCGGCTGAATCACTGCCCAGCATGGAAGACGCCTTCGGGGATCTGATCATCGACGACGCCACATTGAATGACGAGCAGCCTTTAAAAGGTTCAACACCGGATGCAACAATGGGTGCGAGTCCATCGGATCAAGGTTCGCCCCCGCCCGCCCCCGCGTTTAAAGAAGCCCCCGGCGTTCCGGGCAAGCGCTACGACCCGACCAAACCGTTCGGCGGCGGTGTGGATCCGGATCTGTTGGCGTGGTTGGGTCTCGACCCTCGCACCGCCCTTGCGGTCCAAGACGGAAAGGCCAAAGCCACGTCAGGGGCGCTCGCATCCGACGCAACGACGCCCCCGGACCCAGCGGCACCCAGCGACCCAGCTGAGGACGATCCGTTCGCAAACCCGTTTGATATGTTGGATGGGGCGAAAGAGCCCGCCGTTTCAGATTTGCTTGAAGGCTTGGACACCCCCCAAGACATTGCCAGCAAAGAACCCAAAAGCCCGCCTTCGCCTGACGGAGCGTCTGATGACCCCTTCGCCACGCTATCTCCTGAGGGGGCGTCTGATGATCCCTTCGCCACGCCGCCGCCCGGTGGCGATGTGGACGAACTTGCCGGCCTTTTGGAAAGTACCTCTGAGAGGGTCAACGGCACCAAGGGCTGGGACGTCACCAAGGTCGAGGGTGCGGACTTACCCAGCGAAGTCGTGATACTCAGCGAAATCGAACCCACAGGCGAGATTTTAGACGGAGTGGAGCTGTCGCTCGGCTCGAATACGGTCATTGGCCAAGAGGTCGGCGAAGACCGCATAAAACTGCTGGACCAAGAAAGCATCCATAAACCCTGCATCTCTAAAGGCGGCACGGAAACGGTCTTTTGCATCGATACGATCAGCTGGCCGTTCGAATTGGAAGAAAGCTTTTTGGTCGACACCATCATGTATCAGGGCACCCGTGCGGTGGCGCGTTATGACGCCGGGCGGGCGACGAATTTTCATAGCCTGTTCCGCACCGAAGCTTTTGATAATGTGATCGGCTATTACACCAAGCGCTATGGCCAGCCCACTCAAATGATTGAACGCGCCATCGCACCGCTGGCGGCGCCGCGCCAAGCAAACCCGACCTATCTGTGGCAAAGCCGAGAACCGGGCACCGATACCGTCACCACCCTGGAAATTCGAAAATTCGACGATGCGCAAACGGGGTTTCCCGACACCAAACGCGGCGCGCTGTTGCTGTACCGCAGCCACGCAAAATCAATTTTCCCGCAGCTCTCGCAATTGGAGCTGATGGTGTTGAAAGCCGACGCGGCGATCCCAGTGGAATCGACCGCCCCCACCCCCGGCGACGTGTGGAACTAAACGTTTTTAAAAGCAGCCGGTGATTTTGCCCCACCAAACCGTCAAAACCGCGCCAGCGCCAGCCGGTGGTTCCTCGCTCTGCGCCGGGTCCCAGTTTTGCTTTTCAAGGCGCATCATGTGGCGATCTGCCAATCGCGCCACCAACACCGCTGGCAGTGCGGCTTTGGGCACGCTCCGCTCGCGTGCATCACGTAATAAACCTTGCGCCTGCGCCAAGACATCACGCACCGTAGAGCCACTTGGCAACATATCGCGACCTGAATTCTGATACGGCAGCGCCCGCATCAAGCCGATTAACGCCCACGCAGCGCCGATATCGCGTGCGGCGGCGTGGGCGTCCTCATCCGCAACGCCCAGAACATCCAACATCAAGGTATGCAGCGCCCCCCCGGTGGCGTACGCATAAGTCAGCAATTCATCCAAAGACGCAGGCTTGGCGGTTTCCAGATCGAAGTTGCGCGCTTGGGCCAAGGCTTTCAATTGGGATGATCGATCCGCCAACGCGCCTTGCACCTCGGCCAACGCCCGGGCGATCGGATGGGACGGCGGACGACCTTGCAAGATGCCGGGGATCACGTCGATCCACCACTGCAGCTTGATCTTGCCCAACATCGGCTCAGACACCGTGGCGCCAATGCGCGCCAATTCCCGGTTGAAGGCGATCAGCGCCATCAGCCCAGCGCGTTGGTCATAAGGTGCCGCCAAGGCGCACAGGTGGCGCTCGCGGTCCAAACGGCTCAGCTCAAGCACGGAAAAGTCGGCAACGGGCATGCGGAGTTCTTCGATCTGGCGGTTGGAGAGATCGCGACAAAGCCTAAAACAATAATTTGATTCACACTTTTAGTTGCACTACAGGTTGAGAAGCAAGGCCGCTAATCCACCTTACGGGACACACCAATGTTAAAATCAATTTTGTTGTTATCCATTATACTTCTTCCCGCGTGCAGCAATCCCTCAAATACAAAAGAAATTACTGCACCCCTTTCTGGAATTGGAGCAAACAGAGAGCAATTCATGGTTATTTTTTCTCTGTGCCAAAATGCCGCAAATGGTCACCGAGCATCGATCCACGAGCTTTCTAATTTCTATAAATATGGTGAGTTTTACAACCCTGATAACAAACAAATTGATGAGGCTCGAGAAAAGCTACTCCTATTAGAAATAAAGGCTGAAAAGGGTAACGCTGATGCACAATTTGACACCGCAGCGGCCTATTATTGGGGTCAAGGGGACAGCCCTACATGGTACCGAGGCGTTCAAACGGACTTCAAAAAAGCGTATGTCTGGACCCGATTAGCCATCAACAACGGTTTCACACGTGCAGCTAACCCGTCGATTTTATATGCGAACTCCGCAGACCGGATGCGATCTACTACACTTGCTGAAGCGAAGCGTGAAATTGCTGCATGGACTCCCAAATCAGTGGTCAATAAAACAGAATTTCGAGCGTCCCTCATTTGCGCAAAATATAACACTCCGCTACCTGAAATGATGCCGTTCACTCAATAAAAAACCATATCCTCCTCATTCAACGTTTGAAATTTCAGACGAACCCCCTATGTTTTGGGCAATCGTTTAGAACTGTTTCAATCATAGCAAACTTAATGAGGTCTAAAATGGCTTTTGAACTTCCCGCCCTTCCCTATGCCAAAGACGCTTTGGCGCCGCACATCTCCGCCAACACCTTCGATTTTCACCATGGCAAGCACCACAACGCTTATGTCGTGAACCTCAACGGCTTGGTGGCCGACACCGACATGGCGAGCATGTCTCTCGAAGAGATCATGAAAGCCACCGCAGGCGACGCGTCCAAAGCCGGCATCTTCAACAACGCCGCTCAGGTCTGGAACCACACGTTCTTTTGGAACTCCATGAGCCCCAATGGCGGCGGCGAGCCCACCGGCGCGATTGCCGACGCGATCAACGCTTCGTTCGGCTCCTACGCCCAATTCAAAGAAGCCTTCAAAACCGCTGGCATGACACAGTTCGGCAGCGGCTGGGCGTGGTTGGTGAAAAAGGGCGACAAGCTTGAAATCGCCAAAACGCCAAACGCCGAATGCCCGCTGACCGATGGCGCAACCCCGATCATCACCTGTGATGTGTGGGAACACGCGTATTACCTCGATTACCAAAACCGCCGCCCGGACTTCCTGGAAGCGTTCTTGGACAATCTGGTCAACTGGGACTTCGCCAACGCCAACTTCGCTGGCTAAGCGTTCTCAGACGAACATAAAAGGCCCGGAGGGAAACCTTCGGGCCTTTTATTTTATGTGGGGGGCCATCGCTACAAGTATTGGCTCCCTTCATATTTGCACCTTTTCCCTAACACTCTTTATTTAAATAAAGAGGCCGCCTTACCCCCGCAAGCAGACATTGTTACGCCCAAGCTAAAGCGTCCGTTTATAGCCAGAAGCTGACATTGAAAGCATATGGGCTAATCTGGGGGGCGTTGCTGCTCGGCGTTTAACGCAGCAGCCTTCCGATACAAATGATCTAATACCGCTAAAGCAGCTATATAGTCGTGTTCGGTGGCAATAGTCAGGTGTCGAATTGCGTTATCAACGTCACGAAGCGCCATGAATGCCATACCGAGTTGAAAATGGAAGCGAGGGTTGTTCGGTTCACGTTCCAGCGCAGCCCCACACGCCTTGACTACTTCCTCTGGCTGATATTCATCCCGCTTTACCGGCTCCCCAACACGCCGCAAATCAATTGAGAAGGCACCGATCTCGTCGCACAAATCCAAATGTTCTCCGGCAATTCCAATAGCAGGTAGCGATAGGAAAAATGACAAAACGAATATGGTTATAAAGCACCGGCGCTGCATCTCAGCCCTTTCGATTGATTGTCGCAGGGTATCCCAATGTTTGAGAATTCAACAACTATTTCTTGATCGCTCAGAGCTGGTTGTGTTGCTGTGATGTCCGCTTAAGGTCAGAAACAGACGTAAGCACCAGTCCTAAATGATGTCTTCTTGCCGACCGAAAGCGGACATCACGAAAAACTGTATCAGCGCAATGCCGATACAGCTCTCCTCACATACGGTTAACGACTCTTGGAAATCTCCGGGCCTTTTGTGTCCTCAATCCATGCCAGGCAGGACGAAATCGACGCCCTTCGCGCCATGGTAATAGCCGTTGGAAAAGGCCGCATCGTTTGTCAAACCGGCCAACTTCGCATCGGCCTCGTCGGCGCTCAGCGCGCGGTTGAGCACTTGGCGATAAAGCCCCGCCACCGCGACCATGTCGGTGCTGTGGGGCGACAGGCGGAAGTGGTTGATGCCGAGGGATTGCATCTCGGCCAGCTCGGCGCTGAGGTTTTGATAGCTGTGCGACATGGTTTGCACGCCGTTGACGGCCAAGAACGCCTCTTGATCCAAGGTTTCGACCTCCAGGCCGTCGGGGTCTTGATCGCAAACAAACTGGCAATTGTCCTTGTGCAGCATGTGCGCGCGGGCGTGATAGCAGCGCGCTGAAATCGCCAAGGGCAGACGGCCGAACACCTGCACCTCAAGTTCGGCCGGCGTGTCTTTGACCAACGCCGTCATCGCGTCCCTGCCCAGTTCAACCGGCAGGCACACCCGCGTCGCCCCCCGGCCGGTAAAGTACTTCAGCGTGCCTTCGTTGTAGATGTTGACGTAAGGACCGATGGCGTGGGGACGCCCAGCCAATAGCGCGCAAGCGGACACGTCATTGGCCTCGATCATCAAGTCACGATCACCAGCGGTTTCACGCAGCTCGTTCATTTCGCGCGTATTCATGATCAGCGCCAAGGTGGACACGATCACCTCTTTACCCGCCGCCTGTAGACGTTCGATGACGTCTGGAATGTGCGGGGCGTAAAACGGGGCGCGTTTGGAACAGACCACTTCACCGACATAGACCGTATCGACGTCCGTCTCATCGGCGATGCGAAAATAAAAGTCCCGCCAGGTCTCAGGCTTCCAGTTGAACAGCACCGGGCCGAGGGTGAGTTTTGCGCTCATAGATCGATGTCCTCTCAGCGCCAACTTTTGTTGTACGCGCCCGACGTTTTGGCTTGGCCTTCGGTGATCGCTTGTAGCCCCAAATCCCCCACCGCTTCGCCGGCGTGAACGGCGTCGGCGGCGCGACGAAACGCGGCGACCACTTGGGCGACATAAGCGCGGCCCCGCTGGCGGCCTTCGATTTTTAAGGCCGTGACCCCTGCGGCCGCGAGTTCAGACAGCATCGACGCGGCGTTGAGGCTGGTGGGTTCTTCAAACAGGTATGACGCCTGCCCCCCGGCCCTGAAACGGCCTTTGCACAAGGTCGGATAGCCCGCTGCTTCGTTTTCGTCAAACGCGTTGATGGTGAAATCGCCCAACTTGGAGACCATGCGATCACCCTCATCCTCATAACGCACATGGCTGGCGGGCGAACACACGCCGTTGATGTTGGGCGATTCTCCTGTTGCGTAAGACGACAACTGACAGCGCCCTTCGGCCATCACGCACAAGCCGCCGAACACAAACACCTCAGTCTCCACATTGATCTGGCCGTTCAGCGCTTTGATTTCGGGAACGCTCAACACGCGCGGCAGAACCACGCGTTTAACGTCGAAGGCATCGACATAAAAGTTGATCGCATCGGGATTGGACGCCGACGCCTGCACTGACAAGTGACGGCGCAAATCAGGGTGATGGCTGGCCGCGTAATCCAGCAGACCGATGTCGGCGAGGATCACGCAATCCACGCCCAACGCCGCCGCATCATCCACGGCCTTGCGCCAGGGTCCGGGGTTGCCGGCTTCGGGGAATGTGTTGACCGCGAGGAACACTTCGCACCCCCGCGCATGGGCGAAATCCAATCCCTCTTGCAATTCCTTGCGACTGAAGTTCAGGCCGGGAAAGTTACGTGCGTTGGTTTCATCGCGAAATCCCAGATAGACCGCGTCGGCGCCGTTATCGACCGCCGCATGCAAGGACGCCGGGGTGCCTGCCGGACAGACCAGTTCCAATGCCTTGTTCATGAGCGCGCCACGCGCCCGCGCGGCGTTGTACGCGTCTTGGGCTCACGCGCCACCTTGTCTTCCAACGCGCGCAGCTTCGCCGCTTGGGCATCGACGCGCCGCTGGGTCGGCGCGACCAACGCGCCGTGCAAGATGCTCAGGTCTTCAGCGGCGCGTCGAAACAGTCCTTGGCCTAGACGCGCAAGGCCGCGTACGGGTCGTGCTAACGGACCAAACGCGGACGTCAGCTCAGCAATCAAATCGACCTCGACCCCGTCCACCGCATTGCGCAGCGCCACCACGGCCTCGGTATCGCCTTCGATCACCAAATCGCGAGAGAAGAATAATGCGTCGCCATCGATCTTGCCTTCCAGCAAATCGATCAGCGTCAGCAGCGGCCCGCGAATGGTGGCGCGCACCTCTGCGCCATCGCCTGCCCCATCATATGAACGCACCGCCTTAACGGTCGGCTTGTCCGCATCCGCGGTGAGGATGAATGCCAGCGGCAAATCAACCGGGTCGATCAAATAAACAGGTGCGCCCAAGGCGGATAAGCGTTCGAACAAACCCGGATGGCAGCGTGTTATGGTCGCCATCGCCGAATTTAATGCGGGCTGCAACACCCCTGGCGGCAACGGACGCACGAACAAACCGCCCAGCAAAATCGGCGAAAACGGCGGTGTCGGCGCAACAGAAAACATCTTTGACCTACCTTGTGCCTACCTTAGAACCATAACAATTCAACAGTATTTAATGTGTAGATTATACAGCCATCAAGACCATGCACAAGGCGAATCCATATGGACGATGTGTGTGTTGACCGTCCCCCCTGGCGCGCGCATACATTTGATGGTGAATTGAAGGCATTGGGGAAGCGATCATGCGGTTGAGCTTCACACTGTGTCTGTTGATGTCTTTCGCAACACCCGTTCACGCCCCTCAAGCCGCATTGAAAGTAACGCGGCCTATTGCTTGACCACAAGTTTATAGGTTGCGTGGCATCCGGTGCAGTTGGACATCAAGGTGCCGAGGTTTTCAAGAATGCCTTCGGGGCCGAACTCTGCGGCTTGGGCCAATTCTTCAAAAGCCATGTGCGTGCCACGCGCCATTTGGCGAAACTCCAACGGCAACACCCGGCCCATCCCCATACCCATGCCACCACCTTGTCCACCCATGCGCATGGAGTGCGCGGCTTCAGAAACTGCCGTCATGTCGCCTTCGGCCATACCCAGAACGATGTCTTGAACGACGACCAAAAAGGTGCGCATTTCGGCCATCATGAAATCGCGCTGCTCAGCACTGACAACGATGGCTTCGCGATCATCAGCGGCCCGTGCGGGCTGAACGGCGCCCAGCGTCGCGGTCATCAAAGCCACGGCAAATCCCATAGCAAGTCCTGTCGTCTTCATCGCTGTACACCCTTCTATGTCATAGGTTCAATCGACGGCGATCAGCGCCGCTGCAACCACACGGTCTTCAATGGCGAGTACATTGTAAGTCCGACACGCCGCCGCCGTGTCCATCCATTCCAGCACGATCCCGTGTTCGCGCAGCCCCATGCGTAAGCCCTCATCCGGAAGCACGAACTTCGGTCCGCAACCGATGACCAAAATTTCCACCTTTGTGGGGTGGTCAATCACAGGTCTCAACGCCTCAAGGTTCAGCTCACCCGACCACGTCACGGTTTGATCAAGAAACACCAACACCGATCCGTCATGGGCCACACCGCTGATGTCAAAACCACCATCACCGTAGGACTTAACGATCTGACGGCCCTTGGGAACGTCCGGTGTGATGTCCAGGGACATGCAATCTGCCTTTTAATCGATCAAGGTTGCTGTTCGGCGGCTTCTTCTTCAATCGTGCGACGCTGCACACCCATATGCAGCAACAGCGGAACCGCCAGACAGACTGAAGAATACGTTCCGATCAGCACGCCCCAAATCATCGCGAACGCAAAGTCGCGAATGATTTCGCCGCCAAGGAAATACAACGCCACCAGCGCCAACAACGTGGTCAACGAGGTCATCACCGTACGCGACAACGTCTCGTTCGCGCTCTGGTTCAGCAATTCGTCCATCGGCTTGGTTTTGTATTTGCGCAGGTTTTCACGCACCCGGTCAAACACCACCACGGTGTCGTTGATCGAATACCCCGCGATGGTCAGCACGGCAGCCACCGTCGCCAAGTTGAATTCATGCTGGATCAGTGAAAACACGCCGATGGTGGTGATCACGTCGTGGCTCAACGCCACCACCGCGCCCAGACCGAACTGCCATTCGAAACGGAACCAGATGTACACCAAGATCGCCAAGATGGCGGAGATCACCGCATACATGCCGTTCCAAAACAGCTCATCGGAAACTTTCGGACCGACCAGTTCTGTGCGGCGGTATTCAATGCCGTCGCCCAGCGCAACCTTGACCGCATTGACCGCCGCTTGATTGGCTTTCTCGCCGCCCACTTGGGCCGGTATGCGGATTAAGATGTCGTCGGGCGCGCCGAATTCCTGTAGCTCAATCGCCCCCAACTCAAGCTTGCCCAGCTTGGCGCGCATGTCGCCGATTTGGTTGGGTTGAGGCGTCTTGACCTCGATCATGATGCCGCCGGTGAAATCGATGCCGTAGCTCAAGCCCTTGGTCAGAAACAATCCGACAGACGCCGCCACCAAAAGGGCGGAGAAGACAAAGAAGACCATCCGATTGTTAACAAAGCCGAATTTGGGATGGGCGGGGAGAAGTTTAATGCGCATGAGAGTTTCCTTCTCCTCAGATTTTCAAGGTCGCGGGTCGGGTGCGGCGCAGCCACATCGCAACCTGAATGCGCGTCACCCAAATCGCGGTGAACATGGATGAAATGATGCCAAAGGCCAGCGTCACCGCAAATCCCTGAACCGGGCCGGAGCCAAATGCGAACAGCAACGCCGCCGCGATCAAGGTGGTGATGTTGGCGTCCATGATGGTGCCGAACGCGCGCTTATAGCCCGTATCCACCGCAGACATCACCCCGCGCCCGGTTGTCAGTTCTTCGCGGATGCGCTCAAAGATCAATACGTTGGCGTCCACCGCCATACCGATGGTCAGCACGATCCCGGCGATGCCCGGCAATGTCAGCGTTGCGCCGAATACCGACAGCAAAGCCACAATCAAAACCATGTTCATCAACAGCGCGACGTCGGCGAAAACACCGAAGCGGCCATAATAAATGACCATAAAGATGACCACCAAAACCAGCCCGATGACCGACGCGGTTTTACCCGCAGCGATGCTGTCGGCGCCCAACCCGGGGCCGACGGATCGTTCTTCCAAGACCGTCAAAGGCGCAGGCAAGGCTCCGGCGCTGAGCAGCAACGACAGTTCCTTGGCACTTTCGGTGGTGAAGGTGCCGCTGGTGATTTGGCCGGACCCACCGGGGATGATGCCCTGGATGGTCGGCGCGCTGATCACTTTGCCATCGAGCACGATGGCGAACGGCTTGCCGAGATTTTGACGGGTGATGTCGGCGAATTTTTTACCGCCCACTCCATCCAAACGGAAGTTCACCGCCGGACGGTTGCCTTGATCGAAACCAAGTGATGCACTGACCAGGGTGTCGCCACTGACCGCAACGCGTTTTTTCAACAGATACATACGCGGCTTGCCCAACGCGCCGAATTCATCGACCGACGGCAACAACATCGATCCCGGCGGAACCCGTCCCGCCATGGCGTCCGAAAGCGAGCCTTTTTCGTCCAACAGGTGGAACGTCAACTTCGCCGTTTGACCCAACAGTTTCTTGAGCTGTTCGGGATCGTCTTCGCCCGGCACCTGCAACAAGATCCGATCATCGCCCTGGCGGGTGATGGTCGGCTCTTTGATGCCTTGGGGATCGACGCGGCGGCGCACGATTTCGATGGATTGCTCCACCGCCGCGACACGGCGTTCCTTGAGCGACTGTTCGGTCAAATTCATGGTGATGTGACCGTTGTCGCCCAGCTCGGTCGCATAGCCGGTGTCGAGCTTACGAATGATGTCGTAAGCTTTTTCAGCCTCAGCCACGTCCTTGATGGTGACGTTGACGCCCGATGCCGTCGCGCCCAGACCGCCGTAACGAATACGTTCCTTGCGCAGTTCGGTGCGCATGGAATCGACCAGCGATTCCAGGCGTTCCTTAACCACCACGCCGACTTCGACTTCCAACAACAAGTGCGAGCCACCGCGCAGATCGAGACCAAGATTGATCTGGCTTTTGGGTAGGAAGTCGGGCAAGCCCGCCGCCGTATCGCTGTCCAACAGGTTGGGCGCGGCGAACGCAAAGCCCAACGCACACAGAATGCCGACAACGGCAAGCTTCCAGGTTTCGATCTTAAGCATGACAGGCTTTCTGTTGTGATGAGTTAGAGGTCGAAAACGGTGGCGTTCAGGTTTCTCAGCCGCCGAGCAGTTTTTTCAATCCGCTGCTTTTGCCTTTACCGTCGCCGCCTGTGGGGGTGTCGTCGTTATCGGACGTATGATCGGCCTTGTCTGCGGGTTCGGTCTTGGCCATCACGGTGGCGATGGTGTCGCGCACGATGTTCACGCGGACACCGTCAGCGATTTCGACTTGGACTTCAGTGTCGCTTTTCACTTTGGTCACCGTGGCGATGATGCCGCCGCCGGTCATGACCCGATCACCGCGACGCACAGCCGCCAGCATTTCCTTTTGCATTTTCGCTTTCTTTTGCTGCGGACGGATCAGCAGGAAATAGAAAACCACGAAGATCAGCAGCAAGGGCATGAACTGAGCGAACATATCGCCACCAGAGGCGGCGCCTGCGGTTTGTGCGAAGGCGGGTGAAATCAACATTGGGAACTCCTTAGGCCCCCGCTGGACGCCCGAATGGCGCGCGCGAACAGGGTCATATAAAAAAGACTGCGGAATATATAGCCGTATCGGGTGTGTATGCAAACGCTGAAAGGCTTTTTTAAGGCACTGTTTTCGGCATTTGCACTCCACCGGGGCCATTGACGACGGCGCAATCCGCGTTTAGCGTCCCTCACCATGACACATCAGACCTATATCCCCGTTTTAGAACGCATCGCCGACGCGTTGGAACGCTTGGCCCCCGCGCCCAAACCAGCCCAGGACCTCAGCGTCGCCGACGCCTTTGTGTGGCATGCAGAAGGCGAGCGCCTGGCCCCGGTTGCGCGTGTCAATCGAGTCGATTTAAAGTTGCTTAAAGGCATTCAGCAACAAGCCGACACGCTGTTGCAGAACACCCGCCAGTTCAGCACCGGCAGCCCCGCCAACAACGCATTGCTGTGGGGCGCGCGCGGCACCGGCAAAAGCTCGCTGGTCAAGGCCGTGCATGCAACAATTAACCAAGACCAGGTTGATCCGCTTTTGCTCGTGGAAATTCACCGCGAAGACATTCCCACCCTGCCCCGACTGTTGGAGATTTTGCGCATCTCCAATCGCCGCGCGGTGATCTTTTGCGACGACCTGTCCTTCGATTCTGATGATGCGGACTACAAATCGCTGAAAGCGGTGCTCGATGGCGGCATCGAAGGGCGACCCGACAACGTGATTTTTTACGCCACCTCGAACCGTCGCCACCTGATGGCCCGCGATATGATCGAAAATGAGCGTTCGACCGCAATCAACCCATCCGAATCGGTGGAAGAAAAAGTCTCCCTGTCGGATCGTTTCGGTCTATGGCTGGGCTTTCACAATCTCGCCCAAGCGACATATTTTGAGATTTGCGAAGGCTATGCGGCGCATTATCAGCTCGACATCGCCACCGAAGAGCTGCGCGCCCAAGCGTTGGAGTGGTCCATGACCCGCGGCGCACGTTCTGGCCGGGTGGCGTGGCAATTCATCCAAGATTTAGCTGGCAAACAGGGCAAAAGCCTAAGCTAGAGCCGATCAATTACCGCTGTAAGAGCGCGAATACTGCGGTTTTTTGGCTACAACTGATTGCTTAATAGCGATATTCGCCACCACCGCGCCTAAAATCACCACTGCAATCATGAACGTGAGTAACGTGTAACGGTGCGCGTTGCCTTCGCGTTTCGATTTGGTGTCGCGGATTTTTTTATAAAGGGTGGAGAACTGCTGCTCGATCTTTTTGATCCGCGAAATTTCATTGAACTGCCAAAACTGATACATCAGCAGAACAAAGATCACCCCACACGCCAGCAAGATGGTTAACGCCGCCAGCAAATTGGCAAACTGTTTGTCGGCGGGGGTCGAGACCGCGATGGCGATGCATGCGCCAAATACCAACAACGACGAGCCTACGGACCGCCACTGAATGCTCTTGGCGAACAAGATCGCCGCCGATGCCTCCTCATGCATCAAGCGCAGTTCCTTATGGGTGAGTTCATCTAGGTCGGAGGGCCGGTTATCAAAGGGCTCTTCCGCAGGACCTACATCGTCTTTGGAGTCTTTGGCCATAATCGCTATCCCACTCAAGTGCATGGAAAGGAAAGTGTCGCCCCCGAAACCATATCATAACGGGTACGATTGAGGAAATTCGAATTCCTTTCATATACTTAAGGGGTAATTTTACGTTTCCAACACAAATCCCTGCTTCTTACACACCGTGCGCATGGCGAAAATCGAACGAATGCGCGCCACACCAGGTAAACGCGACAGATACGATTTATGGATGCGTTCATAATCTTCCGCCGATGACACCGCGACGCGCACCAAATAATCCGCCTCACCCGCCATCAAATAGCATTCCATCACGTCAGGGATTTCAGCAATGGCGAGTTCAAACGCATCCAGCACCGCTTCGCTTTGGCTCGACAGCGTAATTTCGATGAAGATGTTCGACGACCGCCCCACCGCTGCTGGCTTCAAGAGCGCTACGTATCCACCGATCACGCCATCTTCTTCCAAACGACGCACCCGGCGCAAGCACGCCGACGGCGATAAGTTCACTTTGTCGGCCAAGTCTTGGTTGGTGATACGTCCATCGGCCTGCAGCGTGTCGAGGATTCGCATGTCCGTTGAATCAAGGGCAGTCATTGCACACTTCTTTCTAATATTCGCAGATTATTGCGTAAACACACGATTAATACAAATACTCTTCAAAATTATGAAAAAAATGGCGCATCTTTGCAAGCACCTTTCGCGTTTTCTCACCTAATCTTGGTTACAGATTTAACGGACAGCCCATGAGGCGAACCCAGGGAGTTTCTTAGAATGTTGATCGGTGTTCCTAAAGAGATCAAAAACCACGAATATCGCGTCGGCCTGACGCCGGACAGCGTGCGTGAGTTCACGAACCGCGGCCACAGCGCCATCGTCGAAACCAACGCCGGTTCAGGCATCGGTTGCCCCGACGCACTCTACGAAGCTGCAGGCGCCACCATCGTCGGCACCGCAACGGAAGTGTTCGAACGCGCTGAAATGATCGTGAAGGTCAAAGAACCCCAGGCTGTTGAGCGCAAAATGTTGCGCGAAGACCAAATCCTGTTCACCTACCTGCACTTGGCCCCCGACACCGACCAGACCCGTGACTTGGTCGACAGCGGCGCAGTGTGTGTCGCTTACGAAACCGTCACCGGCGCGAATGGCGGCCTGCCACTGCTGGCCCCGATGTCCCAGGTTGCCGGTCGCATGTCGATCCAGGCTGGCGCGCATGCGTTGGAAAAAGCCCACGGCGGCGCGGGCATGCTGCTCGGCGGCGTACCCGGTGTAGCTCCGGCCAAAGTCGCCATTATCGGCGGCGGTGTGGTTGGTGAAAACGCCATCCAAATGGCGCTTGGCATGGGCGCAGACGTGACGGTTTTGGACCGCAACGTTGACGTTCTCGACCGCCTCAACGGCCGCTTCGGCCCGGCGTTGAAGACCCTGTATTCCTCCGTTTCGGCTTTGGAGACCACCGTATTGGATTCCGACTTGGTCGTCGGCGGTGTGCTCATCAAAGGTGCTGCGGCGCCTAAGCTGGTCACGGCCGAAATGGTCAAAGCCATGCGCCCGGGTTCCGTACTCGCCGACGTCGCCATCGATCAGGGCGGTTGCTTCGAAACCTCGCACGCCACCACCCATGCAGACCCGACCTATATCGTTGACGACGTTGTGCATTACTGTGTCGCCAACATGCCCGGCGCAGTGCCCCGCACCTCGACTTATGCGCTGAACAACGCAACGCTTCCGTTCGGCCTGGAACTCGCATCCAAGGGCTATCGTCAGGCATTGCTGGACAACGCTCACCTGATGGAAGGCCTGAACGTCTATCACGGCCAAATCACCTACAAAGCCGTGGCTGAAGATCAAGGCTACGATTTCGTCGATCCCGCAAAGGCGCTTGCAGCTTAACAGTTCACTCGCGTCCAACTGATAAGGCGAAGTTCCCTAACCGGGACTTCGCCTTTTTTTTACGGTCCTATCTCCTATGAGCGGAGGCAATCGCGCACGCACGGAAAGGTCAAGTTTTGCCAAAAATAAATACTTGGCATAACGACGACAGTATAACGTTATGCACGTAATTCACCTTTCATAAAATTTTGTAATAGCCTATCAGTACAGTGACTAAATTCACTGAAAGGTTGGGCATTGATGACGACGCTAGTAGTTGGAGCCACAGGCATGACCGGACTGTCTGTGATTGAGCAGTTATTGCAAAACAACCACAGCGTTCGCGTGGTTGTACGTTCTCCTCACAAATTCTCCACCGCCGTTCTAGAACACCCCAACATGACGGTTTTGAGGGCAAACGTACTTGATCTGACAGATGAGGAATTGGCGGACCAGGTCAAAGATTGTGACGCTGTTGTCTCTTGCTTGGGGCATGTTCTGGATTTCAACGGAATGTTTGGTCACCCGAGAAAACTGTGTACAGAGGCGACGCGACGGCTTTGCGCGGCAATCGAACAGAACAGCCCAGCTCGCCCCATTAAATTCATACTTATGAATACTGTCGGAGTGCCAAATCCAGATTGTAACGAGAGACGCTCGTTGTTTGAACGGGGATTACTTGCGCTCCTGCATTACACCATACCTCCGCATAGCGATAATGAAGCTGCCGCTGAACACCTACACCGAAATGTCGGGACGCATAACGCCCACGTTGAGTGGTGCAGCGTTCGACCAGATTCGCTGATCAACGCTCAAGTTTCTGCTTACGATATCAACGAATCACCGACCACCGGCATCTTTACAGGTCGTCCCACTTCACGGGCAAACGTTGCCCACTTCATGGTCGAACTCATCGCCAATGCAGAGCTCTGGAACAAATGGAAGTTCAAGATGCCGGTCATTATGAATTCAAAAGCATAGTTTGCGTATAGGCCTATTTAGGAGCCGTTATTCGGGCTCGCTTTTCTTAGGTGGGGCCTTTTTCGCGGCAGGTTTCTTTTTTACCGCCGGTTTGCGTGTCGTGGTCTTTTTCGCTGCGGGTTTCGGTTCCTGTGTGGATTCAGGCTGGCCCCAATCGCTGACTGGGTACGGCATGTGATCGCTTTGATAGGTCAAAAACGCCGTCACGTCGCGAATGTAACCACCCAAATCGCCGCCCAGCGTTTGCAGGCGGGCATTGGGGGACTTGGTGAACAGCACCGTGAAGAACTGCACCACGGTGATGATCGCGATGAGGATTTCGGCGATATTGAAGGCGATGGCGAACAAAACAATGTAGATCAGTCGCATCCACGTCGACTTATCGCTGAGATTGTCACCCAGATTGTCGCGGGTCTGGTCTTGCATATCCATCTCCTGGTTCCCTTTTGGCCCCAAGGAAATCGATGAGGCCGCTACATCAAATATTTATGGGGATCGACGGCTGTCGAGCCCTTTCTCAATTCGAAATGTAGTTGTGGTTTGCTCACACTGCCAGTGCTGCCGACCTTAGAAATTTTCTGACCCTTGGAAACCTTGTCGCCGCGCTTGACCAAAAGCTGGTCGTTGTGCGCGTAAGCCGTCACCCAACCGCCGGAATGCTTGATCAGCAATAAGTTGCCAAAGCCGCGTATTTCGTTACCCGCATAGGCCACCACGCCGTTTTCAGAGGCTTTCACCGCCGTTCCACGCGGTGCGGAGATGTTGATGCCGTCGTTGTGCAGACCCTTGTCCTTGGTGCCGTAACCCGAGATCAATTTGCCTTGCACCGGCCAGCTGAACTTACCGCCGGAGCGCGCAGGTGGTTTGGGCACCGGCGCTTTGCTTGTCGATGTAGCCGTGGGCCGGGTCGGCGTCACCTTCGCCGATGGCGACGCGTTTGGTGTTGGGCGCGACTGGGGCGGCGGCGCACTGGCGAGTACGGTCCCGCCCCCACCACCACGCGGAATGCGCAGCTTTTGCCCCGGAAATATGGTGTACGGCGACCGAATGCGGTTGACCCGCGCTATCGTAAAGGCATCGGAATTGTAACGCTTGGCGATCAGCGCCAGATATTCGCCGCTCCTCACCGTATGCAGGCGCCCTTGGGGCAGCACCAAGCGCTGGCCGACGTTGAGCTTATAGGGCGGGCGCAGGTTGTTGGCGTCGATGATGTCGCGCGGCGAGAGCTTATGCCGACGCGCAATGGAGTAAACCGTATCGCCGCGCCCGACCTTAACCGCGCTGGCGTTGATGAACGCGTCGCTGCTGGCAGCGGGACGATTGACGGATTTGGGTCCGCCGCCCGATGAAGGGAACGAAAGTCCACCGCACGCCGTCAGTGTGAGCAACGCCGCCACGGCAAAACATTTTTTTAAAAGATGTACGGAATCCATCACCATAGGCGGATTATGACTGCAGAGCCCCTGATCTTCAATGGCTTGGAGCCCCCCCGTATCACGCAGGCGCTTCACCTTCAACAAACGGCACAAATCGCACCCAGCCAAGATCGCTGATTTTGGTGTCGTCAACACCCCGAACCACCTTGACCAGACGCTGATCGTGCTGATCTTCACCGATGGGCACCACCATGATGCCGCCGATGGCCAGCTGATCCACCAACACCGGCGGAATATCGATGGCCGCAGCCGTAACGATGATGCGATCAAACGGGGCTTGTTCAGGCCAGCCCTTCGATCCGTCGCCGAAACGCGTGGTGATGTTGTGGATGCGCAAGGATTCGAACCGTTTGATGGCTTCGTCTTGCAGGTTGCGATGGCGTTCGATGCTGTACAGCCGTCGGCACAAAGGCGCCAAGACGGCGGCTTGATAACCCGACCCGGTGCCGATTTCCAACACCTTGCAGCGATCATTCAGTTCAAGCGCTTCGGTCATCTGCGCCACCACCAACGGCTGACTGATGGTTTGATGATGGCCTATGGGCAGCGCCGCGTTTTCGAACGCGCGATCTTGAAAGGCTTGCGGCACGAACATCTCACGCGGGGTTTTTTCCATGATGTCGATGATGGCGGGCGCAACGCCGTTTTGGCGCAGATCCAAAACCAACTGCATCATACCGGGATTGCGTGACGCTGAAGGCGCGGCCATCAGAAGGCCTCCTTCAAGGTCTTCATCATGCTCCGATGGGTCAGGTCCAAGCTCAGCGGCGTGATCGACACCGCGCCCCGGCTGACCGCTTCCAAATCCGTGCCTTTAAGCGATCTGTCTTCGTCGCGCTGTGCGCCGATCCAGAAATACGGTGCACCTTTAGGGTCGCGACCTTCCAACAGCTCACAGCCGATCTTGCGCCGCCCTTGGCGGGTGGTCTCAACACCGGTAACTTTGTTCGCTGGGCAGTCGGGAATGTTGACGTTGAGCAGCACACCGCGCGGAAACGACACCCCGGTGAGCTGGTTCATCACCTGCTCGACATAAACTTCCGCGGTCTTCCAATGGGCTTTCGCTTCATCGGGCGTGACCAGGGAAAACGCGACGGAGGGAATACCCAACAGCGTGCCTTCCATGGCCGCCGCGACGGTGCCCGAATAGGTCACGTCTTCGCCCAGATTGCCGCCGCGATTGATGCCCGACAGCACCAGATCGGGTGGACTGTCTTTCATCACCTCGTGCACCGCCAGCATCACCGCATCGGTGGGCGTGCCGGTTACGGCAAATTTGTGTTTAGAGATTTTGTGGATACGCAATGGGGAGCGCAACGTCAGAGAATGCCCCGCAGCGCTTTGTTCGGCTTGCGGCGCGATCACCCAGACCTCGCCGGCGATGCACTTCATCACCCGTTCCAGCGCCTTGATGCCGGGCGCGTTGACGCCGTCGTCGTTGGAAATCAGCACCCGCGCGCGGGACAGGTCGGGCACGCGTTCGCGCATGATTATCCGGTTCCCTTAATGACCTCAAGGCCACCCATGTAAGGGCGCAGGGCTTCGGGCACGGTGATGGAACCGTCTTCATTTTGGTAGTTTTCCAGCACCGCCACCATGCACCGGCCAACCGCCAAGCCGGACCCGTTGAGCGTGTTCACAAACTCCGGTTTCTTTTCCCCGGCCCGCTTAAAGCGCGCGTTCATGCGGCGCGCTTGGAAGTCACGGGTGTTGGAACAGCTGGAAATTTCCCGGTAGGTGTCTTGGGCGGGAAGCCACACTTCGATGTCAAAGGTCTTCACCGCGCCGAATCCTAAGTCCCCAGTACACAGCGCCACGGTGCGGTACGGAAGTTCAAGCGCTTCCAAGATACCTTCGGCGCAACCGGTCATACGTTGCAGCTCAGCGTCGGAGTCTTCGGGTTTCACCACCGAGACCATTTCCACCTTGGTGAACTGGTGCTGGCGGATCATGCCGCGCGTATCCTTGCCCGCCGATCCTGCTTCGGAACGGAAACACCAGGTCATCGCGGTGTAGCGACGCGGCAGATAATCCTCAGAAATCATTTCGCCCGCGACGATGTTGGTCAGCGGCACCTCGGCGGTGGGGATCAGCCACATTGAATCTAGGCTTTCAATCGCATCCCAAGCAGCCTCAAGAGTTCCCCTTATATTACTGCTTTTTTTGAAATCCTGAACATAACCGTCGAGGTATTCCTCTCTTTGTTCCTTAGAAAGTGTGACCTTTGTTGAGTAAAGATCTTCCTTGAATTTGGGCAATTGGCCGGTGCCAAACAGCGCGGTGTCTTTGACCAACGCGGGCGGGTTCACTTCGGTGTAGCCGTTGTGCATCGTTTGCTGGTCGAGCATGAAGTTCGCCAAGGCACGTTCCAGCCGCGCCAGTTGGCCCGACAAGATCACAAAGCGCGCCCCGGACATCTTGGCCGCCGTTTCGAAATCCATCATGCCCAGCGCTTCGCCGAGATCAACGTGGTCCTTGACCGCGAAATCGAAGCGTTTCGGCGTGCCCCATTTTTTCACTTCGACGTTGTCGTTTTCGTCCGCACCGTCCGGCACGTCGGCGTCGGGGATGTTGGGGATACCGGCCAGGGCGGCGTTGAGTTTGTCGGTCGCCTCTTTGGCTTTTTGCTCCGCTTCACCCTGGGCTTCCTTGGATTTGGAAACCTCTTCGATCAAATCAGACGCGTCTTCGCCTTTGGCTTTGCGCTGGCCGATTTGCTTGGCGGCGGCGTTGCGCTCAGATTGAATGTCTTGGGCCAAGGCGCCCAGCGCTTTGCGTTCATCATCCAAGGCGATGAGACCGGCGCTCAACGCCGGGGCGCCACGACGCGCCAATCCGGCGTCGAAGTCTTGCGGGTTTTCGCGAATTTTGCGGATGTCATGCATCGGCGTTCTCCCCCGAACCGAACTTAGGGTCCGTGCGTTTCATCTGATCACTTGGTTTCAGTAGGTCCGGTTTCATCTTCATCGTCGTCGAACACCAGACCTTTGTCATCGTCGCTGTCGTCGTCCAGCTCGCCTTCTTCTTCACGGCGCTTTTTATCGACCATGGCGACGGACAGAATAGAAATTTCATACAACAGCAACGTCGGAACGGCCAAGCCGATTTGCGTGATCACGTCGGGCGGCGTCAATATAGCTGCGGCAATGAACGCGATCACGACCGCATAGCGACGCTTTTCACGCAGGCCTTTGGCCGTGACCATGCCCGCGCGGCCCAACAGCGTCAGCACCACCGGCAGCTCAAACGCCAAGCCGAACACGAAGATCAAACGCATCACCAAAGACAGATATTCGCTGACCTTGGTTTCCAGCTCAATCGGTAGGCCGCCCGCACCCGTGGTGCTTTGAAAGCCTGCGAAAAACTGCCACGCGACGGGAAAGACAAAATAGTAAGCCAGCGCCGCGCCCATGAAAAACAACACCGGCGACGCGACCAAAAACGGCAGCAGAGCCTTCTTTTCGTTTTTATACAGACCCGGCGCGACAAACTTCCAAAGCTGAGCGGCCACAAATGGGAAACTGACGAACAAGGCGAAGAAAAACGCCACTTTAATACGGGTGAAGAACGCTTCGTGCGGCGCGGTAAAGATCATCCGCTGACCACCGCCTTCATGCGCCATCAACACATCGGCCAAGGGCTGAGCCAAGAACGAGTAGAGGTGTTCGGAAACGCCATAAGCGGCAAAAAACAGCACCAAAATAACAACCAACGCATACATCAGGCGCTTGCGCAGCTCCAACAGATGCGACATCAACGGGGCTTTGTCTTCCTCAGCCTCATCGGCGGTGACGTTTTGATCGCTCACGATGTGGTTTCCGTTTTTGCTGGGGCCTCGGAAATCGGCATCACATCGTCGTCAACATCCGGCGCAGCAGCGGTCCGCTCGGCCTCGCCCGCATCACCGGGGGCATCAGGTGCATCGCTGGGCTCCATCACCTCGTCAAGATCAAGGTCCTCATCAGAATTGGAAACCACTTTTTTGGTCTCGTCTTCGGAAAGATCCAAGTCCTTGGCGATGTCGGTTCCGACGGTGCTTTCCAGCTCTTGCTTGAGCGCGGAGCTGCCCTCGGTGAGCTGCTTTTTCACGTCACCCAATTCGGATTCGCGCACCATCTCATCGACGCCGGACTGAAAATCGCGCGCCATCATGCGCGCCTTGCGAATCCAAGTCGTGACCATCTTGATGGTTTTGGGCAGGTCTTTGGGCCCCACGACGATCAGCGCGAGCACACCAATGACTAACATTTCCGGCAAGCCGATGTCGAACATGGCAGATTACCGCCGATTACCAAGCAATGAAGGGAAGGAAAACGCTGTCGCCTCCGCTTTGAGGCGACAGCACGCTAGACGAACAAGCCTTAGGAGGCTTTGTCTTTGTCTTCAGCTTTCGCGTCAACGGTCGTGGAGGACTTTTCCTCAATCGCTTCGCTTTTGGCCACCGGCGCATCATCATCGCCTTCGCCGTCTTTCATACCCTTCTTGAACGACTTCAGGCCTTTGCCGAAGTCACCCATGAGGCCGGAAATCTTGCCGCGGCCGCCAAACAACAGCAACACGATCGCAAGCACGATCACCCACTGCCAAATACCCATAACACCCATGTCGTTATCCCGTTCGTCTGGTGTCTTAAAACTTTGCGCAGTCTCAAGAAATTGGCGTTATATCTAGAACGCCTAAACCTCTTATCAACTGCATGAATGACTTTCATACAGAGCCGTTGGTCCCGGATCAAGGGAAACGGTGCAGTGCAGCGAAATCAGTCCGAAGTATTCCATATGATGGATTGCGGCTCATTCGCCTTTATCGGGCTTATCGTTCTCATCATCTGGGTCCTGTTCATCATCGTTCTCTTCGCGTTCCAATGCCTGCACGGCGCTTTTCACCGCATCAGCAACCGCGCCCATGGCCGCGTCGAGCTTATCCGCTGTCGCTTTGGTGGTGCCGGAATAATCCAGTTCTTCCTCAGGCTCGGGCTCGGGCTGTGGATGGGTCGCGTCGATGGCGTCTTCCAACGGCGTGTTGTCGAGTTGCGGCACCGCGACGTCGTCGTCTTCGCTGTGATGCTCCGCGCGCACGATTTGGGCTTCGCTGAGCACCATGGATTCTTGCACTTGCGCCGAAGTCTGCATATCACCGCGCATTGAATAGGCTTCCATGGCGGGACGCGAATCCAACAGGCCCATGGCGCGCAGTTCTTTGAGCCCCGGCAACTGGCTGACGCTTTCCAAGCCAAAGTGGTCGAGGAAGTTGTCGGTGGTGCCCCATTGCATTGGGCGGCCCGGTGTATCGCGCCGTCCGCGCGGCTTGATCCAGCCTTCTTCGAACAGCAAATCAAGCGTGCCCTTGGACAAGCTGACGCCGCGAATTTCTTCGATCTCGGCGCGGGTGACGGGTTGGTGATAGGCGATGATCGCCAGCGTTTCGATGGCCGCGCGCGACAATTTGCGCGACACTTCGACTTCCAAATTGAGGCGTTGGCCCAAATCGGGCGCCGTGCGAAACGCCCAAGACCCACCGCGACGCACCAAATTGACACCGCGCCCTTCATAAAAACTACAAAGTTCGCGCAACAACGGTTTGACGTTCACGCCATCGGGCAAGCGGTGGGTCAATGATCGCTCAGAGACCGGCTCGCTTGAGGCGAACATCACCGCTTCGAGTAGGCGCACCAGCTCAGGGTCGATCTCTTCATCTTCACCCGCCGCATCGATATCATCCATATCGTCGCCTTCAAGCTCATCGAAGGCGGCGTTGGCGGCTTTGATCGCCGCTTCGCGCTGTTGGGCGCGGCTGGCGGACGTGCTCTTAGCCTCAGAGGCGTCTGCCTCTTCGCTTTCGACCTGCGCGGATTCGTCGCCGTCCATAAGCTCTTCAGGCATTGTTTCTTCGGGCATTTCGTTTTCGATTTCGCTCATGCTTCGTCACCGGGTTCGTCTTCTTCGGATGAGGGCTCATCGGGCTTCGCATCGTGAACGAAAGGTTTGTCCCAGTCCTCGGTGGTTTGGAAATAGATATCGCCGAACGTGCCGTCCTGGCGCAATTTCATGCGGCCTTCCTTGGCCAGTTGCAGCACCGCGCCAAAGGTGCTGGCCATGGCCGAGCGCCGGGTCAGTGGATTTTGCACGTCACCGGGCAGGAAGCTGATCAAGGTGCGCCAATCGGGTGCATGGCCGACCAAGGCGCGCAAACGCACCAACGCATCTTCGATCGCGTGTAATTCCCACGAACTTTCGATGTGCAGAGTCTTGCCTTTGCTGCTGCGGCTTTTGTGTTGCGCATAGGCTTGGATCAAGTCGGTCAGGTTGGCGTCGAAAATGGTTTTCTGGGTGGTTTGGAAGCGTTCGCGCGCGCCGCGTGAATAGAAATCTTGCCCCAAACGCGACAGCGCCATCAATTCGGCCCCGGCGTTTTGCATGGCTTCCAGGCGTTGCAACTGAAACTGCAGCGCGGCGGCGAGCTCTTCACCTGAAGGCTCGTCTTCCTTGTTCATGTCGGGCAACAGCAGGCGCGATTTCAAATACGCCAACCATGCGGCCATGACCAAATAATCGGCGGCGAGCTCAAGGTTATTGCGGCTCGCCTCCATCACGAACTTGAGATACTGATCCGCCAATTGCACGATGGAGATATGGATCAAGTCGACCTTTTGCTCGCGCGCCAACGTCAGCAGCACGTCGATGGGCCCCGCGTAACCATCCACCTCGACCTCGAAAGGCGAGACGGAGGGCATCTCGGGCAGGCCCTCATCCTCAAAATCGGAAAAATCTGATCCGTCGTCTGTCATGCAACTCTCAATATTCGCTCAATTGGCGACCTTATTTGATCCCCGTGATGGTGACGATGATGTCCATCACCGCTTGCGCCGGTACCAGCACCAAAATCCTTAACACATTCAGGTCGAGCCCGATTTTGTCACCGATCCACGGCAGAATAAACAGCAGGAAGATCAAAACGCCAAACCCTGCCCGTTCCAGCCGCGCCAGCATACCCGAAAACGGCTGCGGCAACAGCCCCACCGCAATACGTCCACCATCAAGCGGCGGCAACGGCAACAAGTTGAATACCGCCAAAATAATATTGACCTGCAACGCATTGATAAGGTTTTGCGCGGTCCACGCAATCATGCTCTCGGGTACAAAGTGCGCCACATGCAGCAACAAAGCCGCCGTGGTGGCGATCAACAAGTTTGCCCCTGGCCCTGCGGCGGCGACCAAGATCATGTCGCGGCGCGGGTTGCGCAAACGCATAAAGTTCACCGGCACCGGCTTGGCGAAACCGAACATGAACTGTCCGCCGCTGAGCAGCAACAACCCAGCGGGCATCAAAATGGTGCCGAACAGATCGATGTGCTTGATCGGGTTAAAGGTCACTCGGCCCATGCGCAACGCGGTGTCGTCGCCCAATTTAGACGCCACCCACCCATGCGCAGCTTCGTGCAGGGTCACGGCGAGGATCACCGGGATCACCCATACGGAGGCGACGAGCAAAAATTGATACGGATCGAAGTCCATCATTAGCTTTATGAGTTCCTGGGAGACGTTCCCAATAAGGTGTCGAAACGGCGGCGAGCATCAAGCCGTTCAGCCTCCGTCTCAAACGGCTGGGCGGCGGTGGTGCGGTGCAGTTCACCCAGTTTATAGCGCGACCAGGCCGCCCGCGTCATCTGCGATGCGCCCTGGGCCACTTGAACCATCTCATCCATCTCGCCATTGCAATGCAGCGCGACATCGCAGCCCGCGTGCAAAGCAGCGCGGGTGCGATCCGCGAAGCCGCCGCTCAGCGCCTTCATGGACAGATCATCGGACACCAAAACGCCTTGAAAGCCGATTTGTTTGCGGATCACCTCATTGATCACCGACGCCGATAAGGTCGCCGGATGCTCGGGATCAAGGGAGCTGTAAACCACATGCGCGGTCATCGCCCATGCCGCCATATGCAGGGCGCGAAACGGTGCGAAATCAGTGTTCTGTAGATCTTCACGCGATGCATCGACCACAGGAAGGTCTTTGTGACTGTCCACCAGCGCGCGACCATGGCCAGGGATGTGTTTGATGATCGGCGCTACTCCGCCTTTCATCAAACCGCTCATGAACGCCTTGGCGAGAACCGAAATGGTCGCGACGTCTGCGCCAAACGCGCGGTCACCGATGATCGGATCTGCGCCGGGCTGCGGCACGTCGAGCACCGGAGCGCAATCGATGGTGATGCCCAAATCAGCCAGCTCATGAGCAATCAAACGCCCGCCCAGCGTGCTCACTTCAGCGCCGTGGTCGGGATTTTGGGCAAAAAGGTCTGCGAAAGCCTTGGCGGCGGGAAATTCCGGCCAGTGCGGCGGCTTCAGGCGCGCCACCCGGCCGCCTTCCTGGTCAATCATCACCGGCGCATCCGTTCGGCCCACAGCATCGCGCAGGGCATCGACCAAAGCGCGGACTTGATCCGGCGTGTCACAATTGCGCTGAAACAAGATGAAGCCGAGCGGATCAACGTCACTGAAAAAAGCGCGCTCTTGCGCTGTCAGTTCAAGCCCCGAGCAGCCGAACACCGCCGCAAAGGGTTTTGGGCGGGACTTAAGGCTTGGCAATCAAGCACCCCACGTTGCGCTTAGCCAGTTCAGTGCAGATGGCTTTGGCCTCGCCGCGATTGGCGAACCAGCCGCCGCGCACCCGGTAAAAGATCCCCTTCACGCCCAGGTCGGCGCGTTGGATCACCAGCTCAAGCCCACCCAAGACATCGCTGTGCTTCTTCACCAGGCGCGCCCATTCGCTTTTGGCGTTGGCTTCGTTGCGCACGGCGGACAGCTGGATCATGTAGCCTTGGCCCGCTTTGCCTGTCGCTTTGGCGGCTGTAGGTGCGGCCGGAGCCAGAGCCGGAGTTGGTGTTGGAGCGGGTGCTGGCTTGGCTTTGACTGGCTCTGCGACAGGCTTAGGTGCCAGTTGTGGCGCGGCCTGAGGCGCGGGTTGCGCTTTCGCAGCAGGCTCAGCGGCACTCGGTGCGGCGGGCGGCGGCGCGGGAACGGGCGCAGCCGCGACGACAGCTTTCGGCTTAAGCGCTTGAGGCATCTCCTTGGGTGGCTCAAGCGGCGTTTCTGGTGGCGGCAACAAACGTTCCACCTGCCCGGCCCCGCCAGTGCCTTGATCACCCGCCATGCGGTCGTAAACCAGCTTATCGCGATCCGGCACTTTCATGCCGCCGGGGTCAGAAGGTTTTTCTTTAAGCGCAAACTTGGGCGCCAAGATCATCGGCGCGCTGCCCGCGTTCGCCATGTCTTCGGCGTCTTGATCTTGCACGTACATCCAGCCCGCCCAGCCGCCACCGGCCAGGATCAACACTAAGACGACCCACAGCCACAGGCCATGGCCCTTGTCGGGTTGGCTCTTGGCGATGAGCTCAAAGTCCAACAGCTCGGAAGCGTCGGGGACGTTTTCATCATAATCGTCGGGCGAATCGAGTTCTTTATTCATGGCTTAAATAGTAGCGTTAAATGGTTAACGCATCTCTTTCACGGGGGTTACGCCGAACACCTTTAGGCCCGACGCGATCACGTTGGCCACAGCGCGGATCATCGCCAGTCGCGCAAGGGTCAGCTCAACATCATCGGAAATGATGAAGCGCAGGGATTTATCGTCCTTGCCCTTGTTCCACAAACCATGAAATTGCGCCGCCACATCGCCCAGATAAAACGCGATGCGGTGCGGTTCGTGCGCGGTCGCCGCGCTTTCGACAATACGCGGCCATTGGGTGAGTTGCTGGATCAGCTGCAGTTCGGCCTCATCGGTCAAACGGCCCAAATTTGCGCCGTGGATGGCGTCTTGAGACACCACCGCACCCAGCTCATCAGCGGCCATACGCATCACAGAATTGACCCGCGCGTGGGCGTATTGGACGTAAAACACCGGATTGTCTTTCGATTGCTCGGTCACCTTGGTGAAATCGAATTCCAACCCGGCGTCGTTTTTGCGCGTCAGCATGATGAAGCGCACCACGTCCTTGCCAACTTTATCGACCACATCACGCAAGGTCACGAAGGTGCCCGCGCGCTTGGACATTTTCACCGGCTCGCCGCCATCCATCAGCGACACCATCTGGCACAGCTTGACGTCCAACGCCGCCTCGCCGCCGCTCAGCGCTTTGATCGCGGACTGCATGCGTTTGACGTAACCGCCGTGATCCGCCCCCCAGACATCGATCATGTCGGAAAAGCCGCGCCGGTATTTGTCCAAGTGATAGGCCATGTCGGTGGCGAAATAAGTCCACGAGCCATCGGATTTTTGCACCGGACGATCGACGTCGTCGCCGAACTGGGTGGCCCTGAACAGGGTTTGTTCGCGCTCTTCCCAATCGTCGGGCAGCTTGCCTTTGGGGGGCTCCAACACACCTTCGTAAATTAAGCCTTGGTCTTTGAGAAAATCCAACGCTTCGGCGACTTTGTTACCCTGAACCAAATCGCGCTCAGAGGTGAACTTATCGTGTTTGACGCCCATCGCCGCCAAATCGTCGCGGATCATCGCCATCATCGCATCGATGGCGAAATCGCGCACCGTGGGCAGCCATTCGGCTTCATCGACGTCTTTCCACATGTCGCCGTCGCGCTCAGCCAAGGTTTGACCGGCCGGAACCAAGTAGTCGCCTGGATACAGGCCTTCGGGTATCGCGCCGATGTCTTCACCGAGCGCCTCGCGGTAACGCAGATGGCAAGAGCGCGCCAGCACGTCCACTTGCGAGCCCGCGTCGTTGACGTAGTATTCGCGGCACACGTCATAGCCAGCCTTGTCCAACAACGCCGCCAGCGCATCGCCGAACACCGCGCCGCGTGCGTGGCCGACGTGCATCGGCCCGGTGGGGTTGGCGGACACATATTCGACGTTGACCTTGTGGCCCTGGCCCGCAGCACTGTCGCCGTATGCAACGCCTGCATCCAAGATATCGCGCAAGCGCGACTGCCAGAAATCATCGCTCAAGCGCATGTTGAGAAAGCCCGGCCCCGCGATTTCCACGCCCGTCACGCCGGACATGCTTTCAGCCTTGGCCGCCAGCAACGCGGCAATCTCGCGCGGGTTCATTTTCGCCGGTTTCGCCAACACCATCGCCGCATTGGTGGTGATATCGCCATGCGACGCATCGCGCGGCGGTTCCACCGTGATGCGGCTGAGGTCCAGTCCGCCCGGCAATTGGCCGTCGGCTGCCAGCTGCTCGATCAAGGCGGCGATTTGGTCGCGAAAGTGGGTAAACAGGTTCATTTGGGTTCTCGGTTATCCCAGGGTGTTTAAAATGCTTATTTAGCCCAATACGGACTTAGCCCAACGTGAATTCGCTGGTGCGCGCTTGCAGATCGAACAATCGTCGGTGTTCGTCCAGCGCGTAGCGATCCGTCATGCCGGCGATGTAATCGGCGACCACGCGCGCCGTGATCTCGTCGCCCGCACCGCCCGCGCCGACTTGCCACTCGGTTGGCAGGGTACCGGGCTCGCGCAAAAACAGCTCGAACAAATCCTTGACCACCCGCCGGGCCTTGGAGGTCATGCGGTTCAGTTTGTAATGGCGGTACATGTTCGGAAACAAGAATTCTTTCAGTTCACGGTCATTTTTCGCCATTTCATCGGAGAATCCGACCAACGGCGCGCCAAAACCGCGCACATCGTCGACCGTTTGCGGCTTGGCGTCCGCAAGGCGACTACGGGATTCGGTCAAAATATCTTCGACCATCGAACCGATGGTGCGGCGCACGACTTCGTGAACGGTGCGCGAAAAGTCCAAATCCGGGTAACGTTTTTCGACGTCCGCAAAGGTGCGCCCGACGAAATCGACTTGGCGGATATCGTCGATGGTGAACAAACCAGCGCGCAAGCCGTCATCGATATCGTGGTTGTTGTAGGCCACATCGTCGGCGACGGACGCGATTTGGGCTTCCGCCGAAGCAAACGTGGACAGTTCCAAGTCTTGCAACTTAGCGTATTCGACAATCGCCCATGGCAGCGGCTCAGCGTCTTTAAAGCCGGTCAGCGGGCCATTGTGCTTGACCACCCCTTCCAGCGTTTCCCAGGTCAGGTTGAGGCCGTCGAAATCGGCGTAGCGGTGTTCCAAATTGGTCACCACGCGCAGAGACTGAGCGTTGTGATCGAAACCACCGAACGGCGCCATCAGCTCTTCAAGTTCGAACTCGCCAGCGTGACCGAACGGCGTGTGGCCCATATCGTGGGCCAGCGCCAAGGTTTCCGCCAAATACTGGTTCAGCCCCATATTTTGGGCGATGGAGCGCGCAATTTGCGACACTTCCAGCGAATGGGTCAGCCGGGTGCGGAAAAAATCGCCCTCGTGATTGACGAACACCTGGGTCTTGTACTGCAAACGTCGAAACGCGGCGGCGTGAATGATGCGGTCGCGGTCGCGCTGAAAACAGCTGCGGGTGGCGCTTTCCGGCTCATCATGCAGACGCCCCCGGCTTTGCTCGGGGATGCAGGCGAAGGGTGCAAAATTATCGGTCAAATTATCCATGGGGGGAACCTACCCTTACACTTCGAGAGCCGCAAGCGTTTGACATTCGCGCATTACACATTACATGAAAGATCAAATAAGCTATTATTAGCGAAACCTGATGAACGAGGACATCATGCCCGACACCACGGATATGCAAAGCGCCCTGAAAATCGGCGACGGCGCGGTCACCCGCATCAAGGCGCTGATCGAAAACGAAGGCAACCCGGATATGAAGCTGCGCATCGGCGTGACCGGCGGCGGTTGTTCCGGCTTTCAGTACAACTTCAGCCTCGACGATAAGGTCAATGACGACGACGTGCTGTTTGAGCGCGACGGCATCAACGTCGTGGTCGACGAAACCTCGATCCCGTTCGTCGGCGGCGCGACCATCGACTTCAAGACCGACCTGATGGGTGCGTACTTCGTCATGGAAAACCCCAACGCCAGCTCGACATGCGGTTGCGGGACGTCTTTTTCTGTCTAATGTCTTAAATTAGGCATGAGAATCGTGTTACCAAAAGGGCCCTGATCGCGGGCCCTTTTGCCGTCTGGAGCATCTATGAAAATCGTCACCTGGAACGTCAATTCTCTGAACGCGCGGCGCGACCACTTGTTGCGCTGGTTGACTGAATTCGACCCCGATGTGGTGATGCTGCAAGAACTGAAGGGCGTCGAAGAAAAATTCCCGATGATGGAAGTGAACGCCGCCGGGTATGAAGCCGTCGTGGTCGGACAAAAAACCTACAACGGCGTGGCGATCTTGTCCAAAACACCCATTGACGTCACCGCCACCCGCCTGCCGGGTGAAGAAGAAGACGAACAAGCGCGCTACGTTGAAGGCATTGTTCAGGGCATACGCCTGGGCTGCATCTACCTGCCCAACGGCAACCCCACACCGGGCGACAAATACGATTATAAACTGCGCTGGATGCGGCGTTTGTACGCCCATACGCAAGAGCTACTCAAAACCGAAGAACCGTTCGTTCTCGGCGGTGATTATAACGTCATCCCCGAGCCCGAAGACGTCTATGCGCCAAACAAATGGACAAGCGACGCGCTGTTTCTGCCCGAAAGCCGTAACGCCTTGCGCTGCATCGTCAATTTGGGTCTGACCGACGCGTTTAGGGCCTGCAATACGGAAGGTGGGCGCTATTCGTGGTGGGATTATCGGTCCGGATCATGGGATCGTGATGAGGGGTGTCGTATCGACCACTTGCTGCTCAGCCCACAAGCCGCCGATTTGCTGGTCGGCAGCGGCATCGACAAAACGCCGCGTGGTTGGGACAAGCCGTCCGATCACACCCCGGTGTGGTGTGAGCTTTCGGCCTAGTCAACCGAGCCCAAGGCCAGAGCCAAGCCCAAGACCTGCGAACGGCACCGCCATGGCGACGCGCGAAATGGTCTCAAGCAGCGTGCGCGCCTTGATCGGCTTTTCCAAATAGCCCGCCACGCCGAGATCGCTGGAACGTTCTTTCAAGACATCGGTGGAATAGCCAGTCAGCATCACCACCCTGGTTGGCAAATGCATTTCGCCCACCCTGCGAGCGAATTCCGTGCCGTTCATGCCATCCATGACCCAATCGCACAACACCACATCCGCTGGCCGCTCCGCCAAGCGCGCGATGCCTTCGTCGGCGTTATCGACCACTTGAATATTGCGAATGCCAACGGCGCGTAAGATGGTCCGGATCAAGCGGCAAAAATTGGGATTGTCATCCACCAGCATAATGCGCAGATGCTCCCATTCATTGAACGCCGCATCACCGCCCAAGAACCCGACCTGCCCCGCCGCATCTGATGCTGCGATGTTGTGCAGACAGGTATCGCGATAAGCAAAGTCAGAGCCCATGATGTGATCCACCAGCCACGACTGAAGGAAGTTGCGAACGTCAACGGGATCAACGCTCCATGGGGTGGATTGGTAATCGTCATAGACGGCGCGGACCTGTCCGCTGAGCACGCGATGGGTGGTTTTATGGGTCTCAATGCCCGAATAGCCGCTCAACTCCATCATCTTTTCTTCGCGCAAAAAATGATAGTCGGTGTATTCAACCAAAGCGTCCAACACGCTACCGAGAACCGTCGATTCTTCATTTTCGGCAATGCAATCATTGACCTGGTTGAGCAGGTTGATGAGAACCTTATGATCAGCATCTACGAATGCGACACCGGTCTCGAGTTTACTGGACCATTCTACAAGCACTGTTCCACTCTCACGTCCGGGTTTTCCCGTTGTCTTTCAAGTGTTGTACGCCCCAACATCATCACGAAACCCACTGGCTTTTTCGGATCTCGCTCAAGCGTATTTTTATATGGTCTATGTGATGGGCGCCCACACTTAACGACAAAGCCTACGGCCTGCCTACGTCAATAGGCGTACTTTATATTGAAATGGCGATCAATAAAAAATACACATTTATGTAACCAGAACACGCCACCTAAATACCCCATAGGTTGTGCATGAAGAGCACGCATCACAGCAATCCCCACACTTTGAGTGTGGATAAATCCCGCCAGTACAAGGCGTGAGCCAATCTGATCGACAGGTGACATCACACGCTCTACACGAGATGTGTGTTCACATTTTTTAGAGATCGCGCAAAATTATACGCGATTTTTTGCTAAAATTGCGTGGCCGGGCCCGTTAATCAGGGAATCCAAAGGATCAAAACCGCCCTAATCTTGATCTTAGGCCCTTCTGCCTTAGCTCAACGTTCAACCTGAGTGACATCACGCACCGCGCCGCGGTCGGCGCTGGTCGCCAACGCTGCGTAGGCGCGCAAAGCGGCACTGACTTTGCGCGGACGATCCTTAGTCGGCTTCCATGCTTGGACACCGCGCGCCACCATAGCTTCGCGCCGTGCCGCCAACACATCGTCGCTGACTGCGACGTTGATGGTGCGGTTGGGGATATCGATGATGATGTTGTCGCCCTCTTCGACCAAGCCGATGGCGCCGCCTTCCGCCGCTTCGGGTGAGACGTGACCGATGGACAGCCCCGACGAGCCGCCGGAAAAGCGTCCGTCGGTGAGCAGCGCACAGTCTTTGCCCAGCCCCATAGATTTGATGTAACTGGTCGGATAGAGCATTTCCTGCATGCCGGGGCCGCCTTTGGGGCCTTCATAGACCACCAGCACCACGTCGCCCGCGATGATTTGGCCGTCGAGGATTTTCTCAACCGCTTCATCTTGGCTCTCGCAAATGCGCGCACGGCCGGTGAAGGTGAGGATCGACGCATCCACACCGGCGGTTTTCACAATGCAGCCGTTTTCAGCGATGTTGCCGTACAAAACGGCAAGGCCGCCATCGGTGCTGTACGCGTGTTCTTTGTCGCGGATGCAGCCCAGCTCGCGGTTGGTGTCCAACGTCGCGTAGCTTTTACTTTGGCTGAACGCGACCTGGGTCGGCACACCACCAGGAGCGGCGCGATAAAATGCTTTCACCAACTCATCATCAGTGTTCATGACGTCCCAGCGGTCCAAAGCGTCGCCTAAGGTCTTGGAATGCACCGTGGCAACCTCGCGGTGGATCAAACCGGCGCGGTCCAATTCCGCCAAGATTCCCATGATGCCACCGGCGCGGTGTACGTCTTCCATATGGAACAATTGGGTCGACGGCGCGACCTTGGCCAGATGCGGCACCCGGCGGCTCATGGCGTCGATGTCCTTCATGGTGAAATCAATTTCGCCTTCGTTGGCGATGGCCAGGATGTGCAGCACCGTGTTGGTCGAACCGCCCATGGCGATGTCCAACGCGATGGCATTTTCAAAGGCTTTCTTGCCGCCCAAATTGCGCGGCAGCACGGATTCGTCGCCGCCTTCATAATAGCGCTTGGTGATTTCCATGGCGATGCGGCCGGCTTCCAAGAACAGGTCTTTGCGCGCCGAATGGGTCGCCAACAGCGAGCCATTGCCCGGCAACGCCAGACCGAAGCCTTCGGCCAAGCAGTTCATCGAGTTGGCGGTGAACATGCCTGAGCATGAGCCGCAGGTCGGGCAGCTGGCGCGCTCATAGTTCATTACGGTTTCATCGGAAACGTTGGGATCGGCGGCCTGGATCATGGCGTCGATCAGATCGACCGCGATCTCCTCGCCATCGACCACCACCTTGCCCGCTTCCATCGGCCCACCGGACACAAACACGGCGGGAATGTTCAAGCGCATCGCCGCCATCATCATGCCGGGCGTGATCTTGTCGCAGTTGGAAATGCACACCATGGCGTCGGCGCAATGCGCGTTGACCATGTACTCGACACTGTCGGCGATGATCTCACGGGACGGCAGCGAATACAGCATGCCGTCGTGGCCCATGGCGATGCCGTCATCGACCGCGATGGTGTTGAATTCCTTGGCCACGCCGCCATGCGCTTCGATCTCGCGCGCCACCAACTGGCCCAAATCCTTCAAGTGCACGTGACCGGGCACGAATTGGGTGAACGAATTGACCACCGCGATGATCGGCTTGCCGAAATCGCCGTCCTTCATGCCCGTGGCGCGCCACAAGCCGCGCGCGCCCGCCATGTTGCGGCCGTGGGTCGAAGTGCGTGAGCGAAGTTCGGGCATGATCTGTATTCCTTAGATTGAGGGGCTGGAAAGCCTTTGCGTTACACGGAAAATAACCATCCACGTCGACAATTGCCAGCGCGAAAATCGCCCGCCCCCGACCTTTCCGGTTCCTGGAAACGGCTGTTGTCGCCCCGGATTTCAACTGCCCAGCATGGCTTTGATTTGAACATCGGGGTTGAGCGGGTCTTCATTGACATTCTGACTCCGCGAGTTTTCGTAGCCGACATCATTTTCGCGAAAGTGTTCATAGACTTCCACGGCATGTTGAAAATCGAAAAATGAGGTCGCGATGCCGCCGTTCCAGGTGATCGCGACCGGGCGACCCGGTTTAGCCTTCAACATCGCCAACAGCCCCAGCGCGGTGCGCGCATTCGGGTACTCGTTTTTGACAATGGCCGGCGCAATGTAATTTTGCACGTTGGCGCTGAACTCGGCCCACGGCACCAACGACACTCCTTCGAGCGCCGCATAGCCAGCCATTTCCTGACGCGCGATCTGCGGCGTGCCTTCGGTGACGCCTTGATATGTGACGTAAGCCGGTTGCCGGGCGTCGATGAAGACTTCCACCAAATCACCACTGGCCGCCACAGCGATGCGTATGCCGCCCAACAAGACGATCATGAGAAAAATCAAAACACGGACGCAAACGGCGGTCTTCATGGCCGAGATACTATCACACCAAAAAAGAAACGGGGCGTCGCCAATGTTCGACGACACCCCATTTTCATGCTGAAGCCAAGCTTTGCTTAGGCTGCGGCTTCAAGATCGGCGGCAACGCTTTTGAGCAGGTCCTGAACTTCCATCGCAACGGCGCCCAGGGACTCGTTTTTGATGGCAGACATGGACGCGATAGGATCGACGATGGACACTTCGATCTTGCCGTCGTCACGCTGCTGGACCAAAACATTGCACGGCAGCATCACGCCGATTTTGTTCTCAGCCGCAATCGCCTTAAAAGCATGCGACGGGCTGCACGCGCCGAGGATGGTGTACGGGTTGATGTCTTCACCCAACTTTTCCTTCATGGCGTTTTGCACGTTGATGGTGGTCAGCACGCCAAGCCCCTTGGCCTTAAGCGCCGCCGTGGCTTTGTCGATGGCTTCGTCGAAGGTGCAGTCCAAGGTGACGGTGAAGTGGTAGCTCATGGTCGCTCCGATGCAATTCAATCAGTGTGGGGGATTTAACACTCCCAAAATGGGAATCATTCAGATGTTTTTCAAGCCCCCACTCGAGACTTTATATGGTGCTGGAATTCACCCATTTGCATTGATTACACAAATTCAAAGCTGTACCGTATCTCTATGAGTGAGCACATCGATTCTCTTCATGATCTACAAATCTTGGCGCGGTACAACCGCTGGGCCAATAGACGGCTGTACGCCAGTGTCGCGGCCTTGTCAGATGAGGATTACCGCCGCGAAAGGGAGGCCTTTTTTGGCTCCATCCACGCCACGCTGAACCATATTTTGGTCGGCGACCGACTGTGGACCAGCCGCATCGTCGGCGAATATTCGGGAATCAAAAGTCTCGACGAAATAGTGCACGACCAATTCGCTGCGCTGCAAACCGTACGCACCGCTATGGATGAGCACATCGTGCGCTTGGTCGACCGCTTATCTGTAGGGCTCGACGGCGGGCTCGATGCTCAAGTGCGCTATCGCTCCATCGCGGGCGGGCCCAAACAATCCTTGCCGGTGCGCCACATTTTGCTCACGCTGCTGAACCACCAAACCCATCACCGTGGTCAAGTTCATTGCATGCTCACCCAGGCCGGCTGCGAAAACCCGCCAGAACTGGACGTGATTTTCATGCTGCGGGAAATGGCAGAAAACGCCGAAACAGCTTAGAAAAGCTCTTATTTCTGCAATAAAACGCCCATTACATTCGTTTTTTCTCATATAAAGCTTGAATGCAGGTTAAATCCGACTTATTTAGTCAGGTAACAGACTGTGGCTTTTTCGCCACCGGAGCAAAACTGATATTGTTACCCAGGAGGGACACATGGATTTTCAAACCGATGGTGAAGGCTTCTTGCTCAACCGTGACCAATGGACGCCCGAAATCGCCGCCGAAATCGCCAAGCGCGACGGCCGCGAAATCACCGACGAAATCATGGGCTTTATCGAAGCTGCGCGCAAAATGTATGACGAGAACGGCACTGTTCCCGCCATTCGCAACTTCACCAAGTCCATGGGCGTGGACAAAAAACACCTGTTCAACGTGTTTGAAACCGGCCCGATGAAACTGATCTGCAAATGGGGCGGCCTGCCCAAGCCGACCGGCTGCGTCTAAAGCATCCTAGCCGCTAAAAATCAAGGGGACGCCGTGGCGTCCCCTTTTTTTGTGCGTTATGAGCTGACGTTATTCGCCCGCTTTGGGCACCGGCTTCGGCGTCACCTGAGCGGCAATGCCACTCCCTGACAAGCCAGCAAGATCGGTACCGCTAAGGCCAACTTCCTGCAACAGGGAATCCACCAACGGCGCTTGGCTGCGATAGCGCAGCGCGCTGGCCACCACCTGATCGGCGAGCGACCCGTCACCGCCACCAGAACCGTTCGCGCCCCCACCGTTGCCGCCACCTGCGCCGCTTGCCCCGGTCAATCCATCAACCTGGATGATCTTGATGCCGTCGATGTTTTCAATCGGTTTGACGGATTCTCGAATGATGCCTTGCAACTGTTCGATGGTCGCCAGTTTGACCTTCATCTGCACGATTTCCTGCGACAGCAAGTTTTCAGCTTCGTTCAACGCACGTTGCCCCTTGGCATCGACCTCGTATCGCACTTGCGCTGCTTCGGCGCGTAGCTTTTCGGCCTGGGCGTCACCTTCGGCGGCGATGCGGACCTTTTCACTTTGCGCTTCGGCCATGGTGCGGATCGCTTCCGCACCGTCCAGGGCTGCCAATTTTTCAGCTTCCGCGCCGACCTGAATTTTAATCGCTTCGCGCTCCGCCGCTTTGCGCGCTTCCACCAATTCAACCGCCTTTTGACGTTCGGCGATTTCGGTTTCGCGCACGGTGATAACGGCTTCTTCTTCTTGCACCGCCGCAGCACGGGCGCGGTCGGCTTCGGCCTGTGCGACGGATTGATCGCGTGACTTTTCAGCAATAGCAATGGCGCGTTCTTGGTTGGTCAGTTCGACCGATTTTTCACGTTCGATATCGCGTTCGCGCAGCTTGCGGTCTTTTTCGATCTCTTCTTCTTGAACCACGCGCTCAGCTTCGATTTTTGACAGGTTCACGTCCCGGTCGGCATGAATCTGCGCTTGTTCGGCTTCGCGTTTTTTCGCCGCTTGCTCACTGGCGACCAAAGAGATTTGCGACGCCCGGCGGATTTCGATTTCGCGTTCCTGTTCCAGGCGGGCGTATTCGACCTCGCGCGAAATTTCCAAAGTCATGCGTTCCGCTTCGAGATCCTTGGTCTTAATCGCGACCTCGGCATCACGTTCGATTTCGTTGCGGCGACGACGGCGCTCTTCGATCTCGTCGGTCAAACGAGTTAGGCCTGCGGCATCAAAGGCGTTGTCGGGGTTGAAGAACTCACGGTTGGTTTGATCCAATCCGGTCAGCGATACGGTTTCCAGCTCAAGACCGTTCTTGAGCAGATCTTCAGAAACCGCCATTTGCACCTTTTGCACAAAGTTGACGCGTTGCTCGTGCAACTCTTCCATCGACATTTCCGCTGCCACCGCGCGCAGTGCATCGACGAACTTGCCCTCCACCAGCTCTTTCAAATGCTGGGGGTTCATGGTCTTTTGGCCCAAGGTCTGGGCGGCGTTGGCGATGGATTCCATGGTGTGCTGAACGCGCACATAGAATTCCGCCTGCACATCAACGCGCATGCGGTCCTTGGTGATCAAGGCTTGTTGATCGGAACGGCGCACTTCAAGACGAAGGGTATTCATGTTGACGGGAATGACTTCGTGCAGCACCGGCAATACGATGGCGCCACCATTGATGACCACTTTCTGGCCACCAAGTCCCGTACGCACGAAAGAAATTTCCTTAGACGAGCGTTGATATAAACGCGCGAAAATCAAACCGACGGTCACCAGCGCGACCAAGATGATCCCGCCGATAACCAAGATGTTCATCAGATTGGTAAAATCCATTTTGAATACTCCATGATGAAAAACGTAGACGTTTAAGCGGGGCTGGAATTCTTAGATTTCAGAGTCCAACAGGGCCTCGTTATTCGCCGCGATGGCCTTAAAGCGAGCCCCGGATTTAGAGACCAGCAGCACCTTGCTGCCGGAGGGAAAGTTATCCGTCGCGATGTCCGGTTCGACCATCACATAGTGGTGATGTCCGTGTTGGTCCTTCAAGCGCGCTTCGGCCGGTTGGCCCGTGCTTGCGGTGCCGGTCACAATGGTCGCCACGCGCCCGACGAAGCTGTCCGAAGAGATCGCGGAACTTTCGTCTTTGGGGATCAGCTTGGCCAGCCCCAAGCCGGTCATGCGCACGCTGGGCATCGTCACCGCCAAGGCTGGAACCCACGCCAGCCACCCCGGCAACAACCAACCCGTCGCGCCTTGCACAAGGGCTTGAAGGATGTAGCCGCTGAGACCAAAAATGGTGAGAAAGATCACCAGCAATACCAACGCCGGCACCTTGCCGATGGTCAACCAGCCCAGCAACCGTGCCAACCCCGATTGCGATGCCCCGGCGAGCTCACCGCCCTTGCCGATATCGAATTCACCTTCGAAATCGATGTCCACATCGACATCGGGCAACATCGCGTCGATGACGTTGGACAGCCCTGCGCCGATCATCGTCAACGCCCCTTCCATGACCGCGATGCCAAGCATCACGGACAAGGAAACGGCAAACGCCATATTTTGAGACGCGAGGAGAAACGACATCGTGCCAAACCTTTAGAGATTGATACGGCTGAGACTTACTTGCTGTCCGTTTTGAACGACGCCAGACGCTCTTTGATGCGGTTCTTACGCGCCATGTCATCGAGCTCGGCCAGTTGCTGTGCGCTCTTGCGATCGCCTAAGCCAGCACCGACCGGAAGGCCGGTGGATTGTTCCATCACCCTATCGAACGCCCCTTCGGCTTTGCGTACGGCGTCTTCGATGGAGTTGCCCCCTGCGCCGCTCGCCGCAGCATCCGTGCCGGATACGGTTTGCGCCAACGTTGTGCGAAACTGCCTGAGGTCGTCTTCCATTTCGCGTTTGCGCGCCTGCAAGGCTTGGATATAGCTTTCCAACTCGCTTTCGGCTTCACGTCCTTGGGTGATGGAACCTTCCAACACCGGGATTTGCGCTTCAATGTCGAGCAGCTTAGCCACCGCTGCTTCGGCCAGATCTTCGCGGCCTTCAGCCATGGCCAGACGAACCTTTTCCGACAGCTCTTCGTGCTTGGTGTTTTCATCACTCAAGCGCGTCGTCGCCAGATGTTTGGTCGAGATCACTTGGCCCAGTTCGGCGCGCACATCGTCGATGGCTTGGTCCACTTCGCGGATCGCCTGTTCCATTATCATTTCAGGCGCCATGCCTTCCAACGTGTCGACGATGGAATTGACCGAGCCGCTGAGAATGCGACCGACGCGGTTTGCTATATGTTCACTCATGATTGTCCCCCTTCATTTTTGGATGATGGATGATTCGATCAGTGTTGACAACTCCAAGATTGGTGACACTTTATCACGCACACATGACGTGTCGTAACACGGCTCTTTCGGCGTCACCGCCAGGCGCAGGCATGCCTCCATCAAAGACAGGGCGCGTTCCGCTATTCCACGTTCCAACGCCAGCAAGGCGGCTTTCCTGTCATCATCCACACTTTGCTCGCTGAGTTCCGCATGCAGGTACGCCGTGGCTTCCGGCAACCAGTTCATGAATTGCACCAGCAACTCCGAATGCATGCCCAATTCGCGCTCAGAACCGCGCAATTGCCTGATTAATGGGGAAAGCTGTTCTTCTTGAAACGCCAACCCTTCGGCGTAACTTCTCTCACCCGCATGGCGCATGCGCGCGTCACGGATTAAGCCTCTGATCTTGTCGCTGGGCGTCGTGGCACCGGGAATATCCAGCCCCGCTAAAAAGTCCGAATCTTCCTCGGCGACACGCACACTCAGCGGAATTGTTTTACCCACCATGACTTATCAACTCCGCAAATTCATACTGTATACATTTGTATACAAACGTCATCAAGAAGTCAATATATTTCAACCTTTAGTGATGTTTTGCACATTTTGTGTGCATAAACTGGCACCCTCGAACGTCTTCACGCAAGCTTCGGAGGACATCACGCGATCCTGCATCGCCGCGTCGAACGGCGTGCCTTCGGTTGAGGTGCGCGCACCGTGTAATACAAGCGGTGCGCATGTAGTGGCTATGGTTTTAGAGGTCTCATGCCTCAAACATCATGATTGGGGTGGTCCAAAATCTAATGGGACGGATATGCCCTCAGCGTTGCGGAACACGCATCGGAAGCGCGAATGCGGTCCGCCATCGCGCCATCAAATGTTGAGGCCTTCCACTGCTTAACCGCTTTGTCGCCTGCCTCAATTTGATCAGGTGTCAATTGTTGTTCAATATCATCGAGGAACAGCGCGGCGTCTCGGTCGTATTTAAAGCTGTGCAAATGAGCAAGGGTAAGCCACAGGTAGGCTTTTTCGAGGTCTTTTTGCACGTACGCTCCCCTCATATAATTCTGTCCCAAGCGATACTGTCCGCGTGCATCATCGAGCGCTGCCGCCATCCTGCTCCACATAAGAGCCTTTCGCTTATTGCGTGATATGCCCAAACCGTTGAAGCGCATGTAGCCTAGGTTGGAGATCGCCGCTCGATCGCCACCCACTGCTGAGCGGCAGTACCACACCACTGCATCAAAATTGTTTTTCGAAACCCCCAGCCCCATGTTGTACATGTATCCCATATAAAATTGCGCATCCGAATCGCCAGCTTCCGCCAACGGTTTGTATCGCGCAAAGGCCGTCGCGTAATCGCCACTTTTGTAGACCTCGCGCGCCTCTTGAAGGGGCGTCAGAGGTTTCTGCGCGCAGGACGCCGTCAGGGCCACAAAGACCATAAGAATGAGATATCGCATATTCCCCCCTATCCGTTTTGTTGTTCCGCGCTCAAGGTGGGGCCGCAAGCATCTGACGATTTGATACGCATCACCACTACATCATCAAAAGGCACAGGTTTCCATTTTTTCACCGCATCATTGCTGGCTTGGATTTGCTGCGGCGTCATCTGCGCTTCGAGGTCGTCAAGATACGCGACGATTTTCTCGTCATAACCCAAGCGACTATAGCCGTGAATAAACAGCAGGTTGAGCCATAGGTGCCCTTTTTGCGTATCCTTTGGCCGATCCTCCCTCTCCACAGCATCTTCCGCCATAAACAAAAGGCCCATCGGATCGCCGAGATCAGCGGCCAGCTGATGCCATTGCCAGGCTTTTACTTGATCCAAAGGCACGGCCAAGCCTTCCTTATACATTTGCCCGATGTGCCCGACCGCGTTTGCATTGCCCCCAGCAGCGGCCCGGCAGTACCATTTCAAGGCTTCGGTGTAATTTTGCGCCGCGCCGCGACCCTCACGATACAACTGACCGAGGCTGAACTGTGCTTCTGTGTGGCCCGTTTCAGCAAGCGTAGCCATCGTCTCGAAAGCTTGCTCGTATTCCCCCCGCTCATAGGCCCGCACGCCGCCATTAAAAACAGATTGCGTTTGCTGCACACATGACGACGCTAGCGCCACTACGCCGAGCAGAATCAAATATCGCATAAACATCCCCTCCATCTTCAAACGACTGTTCCACAGCGCGGAAGTGCAATCAAGGGGGGAGTGTCGAGAAAACGATGAACGCGATACCTGCTGCGTCAGCGCCCGCCGGACACGTCAATCAGCGACCCGGTGACGTAAGATGCTTCGTCGGACAGCAGCCACAGCACCGTGGCGGCGACTTCTTCCGCCTCGCCTGCGCGCTGCATGGGGATGGTCGGGGCGATGCGGGCCGGGCGGTCGGCTTCGCCGCCGCTGGCGTGGATGTCGGTGAGCACGATGCCGGGACGCACAGCGTTGACGCGGATGCCCTCGCCCGCCACTTCCTTGGCCAAACCCACCGTCATGGTATCCATGGCGGCCTTGGATGCGGCGTAATCGACGTATTCATTGGGTGAACCCAAACGCGCCGCGATGGACGACAGATTGACGATCACCCCGCCGTGGCCGCCATGCTTGGTCGACATGCGTTTGACCGCCGCACGCGACGCAGCGAACACACCAAACACGTTGGTTTGAAAAACCCGTTGCCAACGCGCCCAGCTCATCTCATCAAGGCGGCTGTGGTTTTCCAAGATGCCGGCATTGTTGACCAGTGCGGTGATGGAGCCGAGCTCTCGTTCAGCGGTTTCGAACAGGCGTTCGACGTCAGCCTCGACGCCGAGATCTGCCTGTACGGCAATGGCACGCCGACCATGAGATTCGATCTCCGACACGATGGCGTCGGCAGCCTCGACATTGCCGAGGTAATTGACGCAGACGTCATAGCCGCGCGCCGCCGCCAGCTTTGCCGTGGCGGCGCCGATGCCCCGGCTTGCGCCGGTGATGACGACGACTTTGCCCATCGTACTCCTTACAAGTCAGCCAAGCGCGTCAAGGCTTCGCCCAATTTGGCGCGATCAGCTTTCAAGCCTTCCAGACGTTCAGTCTGTTCCGCAACCACGGCTTCGGGGGCCTTGGCGAGAAAGCCTTGATTGGAGAGCTTCTTTTCGTACTTCATGATTTCCGGGTCGAGCTTCTTGATCTCTTTGTCCAGGCGCGTTTTTTCCGCGTCCACGTCGATGATGCCCGACATCGGCAGTACAACGGTGGCTTCGTCCAGCACGGTCGAGACGGAGCCCTTTTCGACCTCACCCTCAAGTGCGCCACTGTCTTCAATGCGCGCCAAGCGATGGATCAAATCGCGGTTTGTATCCAAACGCGCCAAGGTCGCGTCGCTGGCGTCTTTGAGACGTAGGGTCAGCTGCGCCTTGGGCTCGATATTCATTTCGGAGCGCACCGTGCGCACCGCAGAAATCAGACGCACCACCCAATCCATTTCGGCCTCAGACTCGGCGTTTTCCAGGCCCTTGAGCTGCGGCCACTCAGCGAGCATCAGCATACCGTCGCGGTCCGTGATCTGACTCCACAGCTCTTCGGTCACATACGGCATGATCGGGTGCAGCATCAGCAACACCTGGTCGAACACCCACGCCATGGTGGCGCGGGTCTCAGCCTTCGCCGCTTCGTCGTCGCCGTTCAAAATCGGCTTGGTGAATTCCAGATACCAATCGCAGAACGAGCCCCAGGTGAAGTGATAGCCCGCGTCGGCGGCTTCATTGAAACGGTAGTTTTGGATCGCGGTTTCGATGTTGGCGACGGCTTCGGCAGCCTTGCCGATGATCCAGCGGTTGACGGTGATCTTCACGGCGGAAGGATCGAAACCCGCGACCGGCTTGCAGTCGTTCATTTCCGCATAGCGCGCCGCGTTCCAGATTTTGGTGACGAAGTTACGATAGCCTTCGATACGGTTGATCGACAGCTTCACGTCCCGGCCCTGCACGGCTTGCGATGTCATGGTAAAACGCACCGCGTCCGCGCCGAACTGATCGATCAGTTCCAGCGGGTCCATGACGTTGCCCTTCGACTTGGACATCTTCTGGCCTTTTTCGTCGCGCACCAGGGCGTGGATGTAGACGTCCTTGAACGGCACCTCGTCCATGAAATGTAGGCCCATCATCATCATCCGGGCGACCCAGAAAAAGATGATGTCAAAGCCCGTCACCAAGCAATCGGTCGGGTAATAGCGCGCCACTTCCGGCGTGTCATCGGGCCAACCCAGGGTCGAGAACGGCCACAGGGCCGAGCTGAACCAGGTGTCCAAAACGTCCGGGTCACGGGTGACGTCGGTGGCGACGCCGTAGTGCTTTTCTGCCGCCGCACGGGCTTCATCTTCGGTGTATTCAACGAACGGATGTCCGTCCGGTCCGTACCATGCCGGGATCTGGTGGCCCCACCAGATTTGGCGCGACACGCACCACGGCTGGATGTTGCGCATCCAATCGAAGTAGATGTTTTCATACGATTTTGGATGGAAGGTGGTGCGACCGTCTTCGACCGCTTTGATGGCGTCAACAGCGAGCTTTTCAGCATCAACGAACCATTGATCCAACAACCACGGCTCGATCACCACACCAGAACGATCACCATACGGCACCGTCATGGGATTTTCTTCGATCTTGTCGAGTAACCCTAAGCCTTCCATCTCTTTAACAATCGCATCGCGCGCTTCGAAACGGTCTAGGCCACGCAGGTGTTCGGGCGCGACGTCATTGATGGCGGCGTTGTGATCGAGAACGTTGATTATCTCAAGCTTACAGCGCTTACCGACTTCAAAATCGTTGAAGTCGTGCGCAGGTGTGATCTTCACCGCTCCGGTGCCCTTTTCGGGATCGGCGTATGCGTCGGCGACAATGGGTATCAAACGTCCGGTGATCGGCAGCACGACGTTCTTGCCGACCAAATTTGTGTAGCGTTCATCATCGGGATGCACCGCCACGCCGGTATCACCGAGCATGGTTTCCGGGCGGGTGGTGGCGACGGTGACGAATTCGCCGTCGCGACCCTCAATCGGGTACTTGAAGTACCACATCTTGCCGTTTTGCTCTTTGTTTTCGACTTCCAGGTCAGAGATCGCGGTGTGCAGCAGCGGGTCCCAGTTGACCAGGCGCTTATCACGGTAAATGAGCCCCGCCTTGTGCAGTTCGACGAACACCTTTTGCACCGCTTTGGACAGACCTTCGTCCATGGTGAAGCGTTCACGCGACCAATCGCACGATGCACCCAGACGGCGCAGCTGGCGGGTGATGGTGCCACCCGATTCAGCCTTCCAGTCCCACACGCGCTCGATGAACTTTTCACGTCCCAAGTCGTGACGGGTCAGGCCCTCGGCCTCCATCTGGCGTTCGACCACCATCTGCGTGGCGATGCCCGCGTGATCGGTGCCGGGCTGCCACAGGGTGTCTTTGCCGAGCATGCGGTTGTAGCGGATCATGATGTCTTGCAGGGTATTGTTGAGCGCATGGCCCATGTGCAAGCTGCCGGTCACGTTGGGTGGCGGGATCACGATGGTGTAAGCGTCTTGGCTCTCGCCGCCGTCCTTCTTGGAACCGCAAGCGAAGGCACCAGAGCTTTCCCACATTTCGTAGGTCCGCGCTTCGACGTCTTTGGGGGTGTAGGTCTTATCCAACATGATGTGCTGTCCGTGACTTGAGAGCTTGGTGAGCTGAGCTTGATGAAGTGAGCTTTGGGTTTATAGCAAAAACGCCGCCCGGGGAACCCTGGGCGGCGTTTTGATTGACGTGAAGATACGCTTATTCGTCCAGCCGTTCCGCCCGGTTGATCATCCGGTCGATCTCTTTCTTGACCAAGCGTTCGATCAGGTACGGCAGATTCTGATCGAGCCATTCCTTCAACAGCGGGCGCATCATTTCGCGCACCATGCCCTCGAGAGTCACATCCGAACTGCCAATTTGCAATTCGCGCTGGCTCAAGATGGCGCGCGCCAAGTCGGCCAAGACGTCGGTCGATGCCCGGTACGTTCCAGCTGAAACGATGGCGTTCGCCATTTCCGCGCCTTCGGGCAAGGTGGTGATCATTTCTTCGGTGAGATCGAGAATCGAAGAAATATCCGGCTCGCCTCCTGGACGCGGCGGCGGGGGTGGTGGTGGCGGAGGTGGTGGCGCGGCTTCGACCACCGGTGGCGGCGGCGGCGCGGGCGCGGGCACCGGCGCGGGAATGGGTTCCGGTTCCGGTTCCGGTTCCGGTTCTGGCTCATCCTCGGCCAGCTCGATCATCGGGGCTGGCTCGGGTTCGGGCTCGGCCGCCATCTCTTCCATGAGCGCGGCCATATCCATTTCTTCTTCGGGCTCTGGCTCTGCCGCCATTTCTTCCATGGCGGCGGCCATGTCCATTTCTTCTTCCGGTTCCGGTTCCGGTTCCGGTTCCGGCGCAGGTGCGGGCTCTGGCTCAGCCGCCATCTCCGCCATCGCCGCAGCCATGTCGTCTTCCGCAGGTGCGGGTTCTTCAGCCGACGCCTCTTCTTCACCGTCCTCTGATAGGATGCGGCGGATAGAGGCTAAAATGTCCTCCATCGAAGGCTCTTCGCCGTTTTGTCCTTGCGCGTCTTCGCTCATAAAAAGCTCGCTTATCCCCCGAGGTGATTCTGGCCCGGTTTTATGTACAGTTTATTTGACGGCGTTGTCCCCAACATCCCCGCCAAACCACTTATCGCGGACACCCTGATAATGCCCTTGTGCATCATATAAATCCACAGCGAGGTTCAAATCCCGCGCCGTCAAACTTCCGATAGATGACAGTAAGGTTAACTCCGCAACCGTCTCATCCCTTTGAGATTTAACGAGATTTACGCGTGCGTCCAGCAATTCCTGCTCCGCATCGAGGACATCGAGAACCGTGCGCGACCCGACACTGGCTTCGCGTTGAACGCCTTCCAAAGCCGTTTCGGCGGCACGAACCTGTGTTTTGATCGCTTCGATTCGCGCCTGCGTGCTGGCCAAAGTTTCCCACGCGGTGCGCACTTGTTCGGCCACATTGCGGCGCGTTTGATCGGTGGTCAGGCGCGATGCCGACGCCGTTTGGCGGGCTTGGCGCAGTTTCGAATAGACCGTGCCGCTTTGATACAAAGGCACGCTCATGGTCACCTTGGCTTCATAAGCGTTGGCCCAATAATCTTTCGACGCGGTGTCGAGCGAGCGCGACGCGCTGCCGCTCAAGTCCAGCGACGGCAGCAACTGCCCCCGGGTGCTGTCGATGGCGTCCACGGCGGCTTTTTCATCGAATTCGGCCGCGATCACGGTGGGATTGGCTTGATCGGCCAGCTCCAAAGATTCGGCCAAGCTCGTCGGCAGCGGCAGAGACAGTTTTGGCGCATCCAACAAAGTGGGCGCCTCGCCCATCAAATTCGCGTACGCCGCACGCGATGATTCCAACGTGCCTTCGGCCTGAATGCGATCGGCGGTCGTCCCGGCCAGGCGCGATTCGGCCTGATGAACGTCCGTGCGGGTGATTTCGCCGACGTTGAAGCGATCTTGGGTCGCTTCCAATTGACTGGCCAGCACCAATTCGTTCTTGGCGTTGAGTTCAACAACCGCTTGATCGCGCAACACATTGAGATACGCCGTCGCCGCATCCAGCAACACCGTCTGTTCAGACGTCAGCAGACGCGCGCGCTGGGCGCGAACAGTATTTTCAGCCGAAGAAATGTTCGCCGTAGTTTGACCACCCGCATACAGAGACTGGCTGAGGCTGAGCGCCAACGTCTTTGGCTTGGTGCTGATCTCGTTGCCCGGCGCAGCGCTGGTTTCTTGTTGCTTAAGCGATGACGTACCGCTCACGGACAGCGCCGGACGCCATCCCGAAACCGCCTGGGCGACACCCTCATCCGTGGCACGCGTGGTGGCGCGCGCCCCTTGCAGGGTCGGGTTGGTCGCATAGGCTTTGGCCAAGGCGTTCAACAACGTCTCCGCCTGAGCCGGTCCAACAACGCACACAGCGCTTGCGCCGACGACGCAACCAATAAGAACAGCTCTAGAAACCGAGTTTTTAAGATTTTGCATCATGCCTTGCATCTTTTTCATCGTGCTTTTTACACTCGCTAAGGTCTGAGAGAATCCCAAACGCAAACCAAAGACAAGACTATACATCGCCCGATGCAAAGACCATAGCTCTCAGGTGTTAACGTTTGGTGAGTCTATTTCGCTTAGGAATTCAGCGCTGTTAAGCAACCAGTTCCCGGTAACGGCGCCACGACGCCATGCCACCCATCAGCGATTGGGCGGTGTCGAAACCATTTTGACGCAACCACTGGGCCGCCATCATAGAGCGCTGGCCATGTGCGCAGATGATCACCAAGTGATCGGCTTTGGGCAATTGATCCAAGTGTTGCGGCAATTGGTTCAGTGGAATGTTGGGGCTATCGCCAGCTGGAGCCTGAGCCACTTCCCAAGGCATACGTACATCAATAAAAGCGGCGTCGAGTTTTTCCGTCTCGATCTTGTGCAGACCATGGGCGTCAATTTCGAGAGGCAGCGGCGCATTCGTCATAAGAGGATCCCACATACTATTGTATCTTTCACACGCGTTATCGAGAACTGGCCACGACCAGACGACCGAAATCGCCCTGCGAGCCAGCTTTTAATATTAGATAATTCTTAAATAATGGAATTTCAAGCCCTACAAACTTAATCTTTGCGGCGTCGCGGGCTTTAAACCTAAAAGCTGAACTGCGGCTTGGCGGCAAATTCCGGCAATGCGGGCACATTGGCGTCGAACAGTTCAGTTTCAGACACCACACCATCGATCTTGCTCAACAACATGGCCTTGCCGGTACCGGGAATGCCTTCAGAACCGGGCTTGATGTAGACCAAGCGCCCGCCGTCGGCCAGTTGATCGACCAAGGCGGCCGGTAGCTCAGCCGCCGCGCCATTGATGAAAATCACATCGTAAGGCCCTTGACCGGGGTGGCCCTTGGCGAGATCGCCTTTCAACACGGTCACGGTGTCCGCGCCCTGCTCCGCCATGTGCTCCATGGCTGAACGATGCAAATCGATATCCGATTCGATCGCCACCACTGCGGAAGCGATCTTAGCGATGGCCGCGGCTTCATATCCGGTGGCGGCGGCGATCACCAAGGCTAAATCGGTTTCTTCGATGGCGGCGGCTTGCATCAAGCGGGCCATGACCATCGGCTCCATCAAAATACGTCCCGCGCCAACCGTGAGGTCTTCATCGATGTAGGCGCGGTTTTTTAAGGATTCGGAGACAAAGGCTTCACGCGGCAAGGCGTCCAACACATCGACAACCAACGTATCGGTCACTTTGTTGGTGCGGATTTGACCTTCAACCATATTGTGGCGGGCGCGCGCAAAGTCCATGGGATGATCCCCTCCATTTGATAAAGCCACGTGAGCAAGCGTGACGATAGTCTGTCTAAAGTGTTGAGTGTGTTCGCATCGCACAAACACACGATTCCCGGCCCCCAGGCGCGAAAACCAGCCCAATTGCACGGCACTATAGCCCGAGGCAGGTGCGCCGCACAATGGAGATGATTGGGCTGATGATTGAGCGCTCGCCGTCTGGCTTTACTTAAAATCAGCAAACCGTGAAGACCTTGAAACGCCCCAAAATTCGCTCTTAAATCAGTCTTCTCAGCGAGGTTTCAAAAAAATTTCAAAAACCCCAATTCGGGTGCTTGACCGGGGCGGATGAGCGTTCTATGTTCCAGCGCCTTCGCGAGGAGGGCCTTCGCAAGAAGGGACGGAGCCTCACGGCTCCCCTTGTAAACCAAGTATATAAGCCACGGTTTACATAGGGCGGGATGGCGCGGTGGCGGAGTGGCTACGCAGCGGCCTGCAAAGCCGTGTACACCGGTTCGACTCCGGTCCGCGCCTCCATCCACCGCCTCGCAACGGTACGCCTGATCCGGCGTAGCTCAGTTGGTAGAGCAGGCGACTGTTAATCGCCTTGTCGCAGGTTCGAGTCCTGCCGCCGGAGCCAATAAAAAGGCCAGTCCAGAAATGGGCTGGCCTTTTTTCGTTGAGCGGTTTTCTAAACCTCACGCCCTGTGAGCGCGCGCACAGGCACGACAGTCGCAATCACGCATAATCATGTCAGCAAGCAAGCTTCCCAAATGGTGCGTTTGCCAATCTTGCCTAAGTCCGCCTCTCCAGCGGCAACGGTCCCGGTTCTCCTCCGGGGCCGTTTTTTTATGCGTCGCTAAAAGTGCATAACCACTATGCGGTGAGCGCATGCCTGACAAACAATCCATTCTATTTTATTATATATCATTTAGTTATGACTTATATATAAGAAAACACTAATGCAACCTGAACGCAACCTGAACGTCTGTTTCAGGTTGCGTTCATTGGAATGGTTTAAAACAGCTCTCAACAAGAACACAACACGCAACTTATTCATTGTCCCCCGAAAGGACCTCAAATCATGACCCAGACCAACAAACTCGTTTCTGCCCTTGTCTTTGGCGCCACCGCGACGTTCTTCCTCGCCATTTCTGCTGGCAACGCCTTGGCCGCCGACACCTATGCGCAATACGAAACGCAGGCCGATCTGGGCAACATCACGCAAATGCCGGGCAAAACCGCCAGGAAAGCCGGTCCCCGTAAGGTCAACCACGCGTATTACGAAGTGATGGCGGAAAAAGGCATCTTCATTCAGCCTAAATCAAACAAGCCTTCTGCTTCCGAACTGGCCAAACGCGTAAACCACGCCGAATACGACACCCAAAACGACATCGACGGTTAATCCCCTCCCCCCTGAGACCATCGATGTCACATGAGCGCGGCCCTGCCAAAAGCGGGGCCGCGCTTTGTTTTGCGCTCAAATCCGTCATGCAAACGTCATAGAACCTTCGTTTGCGTTAGCGATGTGCTTTTCATAGCTTGCATAGGAAAATACCTTTCCTCGGAAGTGTGAGCCGACACATGCGCATCACGTCGACCATCAAGACCCTCTTTGCTACGCGCTGGAAGCACATCAGTTTCATTGCGATGGTGTTGATCGTGACGACGGCGGCGGGCGGTGTTTTTATCGGCGCGAACGCTATTCGCTTGTTCAACGATATGCGCTCCACTTGGCAGCACTACGACCAAGTTTCCGAACAGAAAATCACCTACCTGACGCAGATGCACCAGTATCTGGGTTATTCCGGCTTTGCCCAGCATCTCAAGGATTATTTGTTGCATGGCGAACAGCACGTCCTGACATGGATCGATATCGACCTCGATCAAGCCAAAAATGCCATCGACAGTTATCGCTTGCTCGAGATCAACACGGAAGAAATGGCCGCGCTCGGCGATCTCAGGGCCTTGGTCTTGAAAAGTCGCGCTCAAGTTCTTGAAATTCCCAAACTGCGCCAAGCTGGCATGACCCCAGCCGAAATCGATATGCGCATCGACCTCAACCCCGATGCCGCCATCGCCGCCCTGGATCAACTGCGCTGGGCTTGGCGTCAACAGGCCGCCATTGCCGAACAGAGCCTCAACGAGACCTCCGAAACCGGGGCCAATATGGTTTTCATTGGTTGGGTATTTATCCCTGTCATGGGGGTGCTTGGCATGATTGTATTTGGGCTGGTCGCCCGGTTGCGCCGTCAAGTCACGGCCTATGAGCGTGAAAAAGCCGCACTGGAAACCTCTGAACGCAAGTTCCGCGACATGGCGGCGAACGTTCCGGGGGTGATTTTTCAATGGTACGAACGCCGCTGCGGCGAGCGCGGCTATCTTTACGTCAGCCCCCGCTGCCAAGAATTGTATGGCGTCAGCGCCGCCGAATTGCAGCACGATTGGCAAGCCCTGTCGATCCATCCTGAAGATAAGGAACGCTACCTCAAAGCCGTCAAAGACGCGTTCGAAACGCGCACCGATTGGTCGTTCGAAGGCCGCTTCCTGACCCCATCGGGCGAAGAAAAGTGGTGGAGAAGCATATCCAAGCCGGTGCCGATCAGCGATGAAGAAACGGTCTTCAACGGCATGATCATCGACATCTCGTTGCAAAAAAAGATGGAAGAAGAACTGCGCGCTTTGGCCATCACCGACGGCTTGACTGGGGCCTACAACCGCCGTCATTTCATGTACGAAGCGTCCACCGAAGTGCCCCGCGCCAAACGCTACGGCCATCCGCTGTCGGTGTTGATGATCGACCTCGATTTATTCAAGAAAATTAATGACGTTTTCGGCCATGCTGGCGGTGACGAAGTGCTCCGCAGGTTCGTGACGACCGTGGGCGAAATCTTGCGCGGACCGGATGTTTTGGGACGGATCGGTGGTGAAGAGTTCGCCCTGATGTTACCCGAAACCGACCTGACCGGCGCCATCGCGTTGGCCGAACGCATTCGCAGCGACATCCAAGACCTCAACATCCGTTGGGACAAACGCACCATCAAAGTGACCGCATCGATCGGTGTGGCGATGCTGCAAAAAGACGATACAGACATCCACGACATCATGGCCAAGGCCGACAAGGCGCTGTACACCGCCAAGGCCGAAGGCCGCAATCGGGTGATGGTCAGCGGCGGCGACATCGAGCTGTCTGCCGAGGCCGCGCCGGAGCTGATCGGTCTGACCACCACCGGACCGGGACCGCACGGGGCCAATTGAGCGCCCAACCACGCCCTCCCCCCTACGTTTCCATTTCTCCTGCGCCCAACGCCCCAAAATGATTTACACGGCCTAACCTTGCGAAATATAAGGATTTGTCGTTAAATCAATTCTCGTATACGAACATGAATACGATCACGAATACGATCACGGGCACCCCCAAAAAAATTATGGGACGAATATGGGCGTCACACTGCAAGAAACGGACGAGCTGCTCATCGCTCAAACGGAAATCCGCCACCTGAAAAACACCATTCAGGCGCTGCGCGATGAAATGGAAAAGGTGCGCTTCGAACGTGACGAAGCCGTCGCCGCCGCCGTGTCCGAAGCCAACCAGGAAATCCAGCAATTGCGCGCCACCGCCGGTGCGTTGCGCGACGAGTTGGAAAGCCTGCGCTTCGACAAGGACGAAGCCGTTCACGGCGCGATCAAGGACGGTAAGGACGAATCCTCTCAGTTGCACAAAACTGTTCAGGCGATCCGTGACGAAACCGACGAAGTTAAATTCAAGTACGAAGATCAAATCGAACAGCTGACCCGCCACGCGCGCGACGAGACCAAACAGCTGCATGACACCATCCAGGCGCTTCGCGATGAGCTTGAAGTCCTGAAAAAGAACAACGCTTAAGCGGGGGAAGAACATGGCCGACACACAGTCGACCCACGGCGCAACCAAAAAGCCGCGTGCGAAAGCCACTGCGGCCAAAACCAGTGCGCGCGCAGCCAGCGCAAGCAAAGCCAAGGTCAAAAAAGCGCCGATCAAATCCAAAACCACCCGGCCAAAGTCTAGACCAAAGGCCCGCGACGTCACCCAACTGAGCCAGGCGGAAATCCATCGCCTACAACGCGCCGATCTTCTGCTCGGCATTTCACGCCATATGGCGGGGATCGAAACGCTCGACGAAGTGTTGCGCGAACTGGTCGAAATCGTCAGCCGCGAAACCAACGCAGAGCGATCATCGCTGTTTCTCAACGACATGGAAACCGGCGAGCTGTATACCCGCGTGGCGCAAGGCAAAAACATCCGCGAAATTCGCATCCTCAACGACAGTGGTATTGCTGGCTGGGTATTCTCAAGCGGCAAGGGCTCGATCATCGACGACGCCCATTCCGACGCGCGGTTTAACAAATCCATCGACGAACAGACCGGTTTTCGCACCCGTTCGATCTTGTGCGCCCCGATCAAAACCGTCAAAGGCGACATCATCGGCGTGGTCCAGTCGCTGAACAAAAAAGACGGTCGCCAACACGTCTTATTCGACAAGGACGACCTGGAATTTCTGCAAGACATCGCCACCCAGGCCGCCGTCGCATTACAGAGCACTGAATTCGTCGAGCGCATGCAAAAAAAGCGCAGCCAGGAAATGGAATTCCTGGATGTGGTGTCCGACGTGACGTCGGAAATCAACCTCAACGCCTTGCTGGCCAAGGTCATGGGCGAAGCGACGCGGATGCTCAACGCCGAACGCTCCACCCTGTTTCTCAACGATGAAAAAACCAACGAGTTGTGGTCGATGGTCGGCGCAGGACTAAACGCGCTGGAAATTCGTTTGCCCAATCACTTGGGCATAGCGGGCACGGTGTTCACATCGGCTACGTCGATCAACATTCCCTATGCCTATGCCGATCTGCGGTTTAATCCGGCGTTCGACAAAAAGACCGGGTTCTTCACCCGATCGATCTTGTGTACGCCGGTGGTCAACAAAGAAGGCAAGTGCATCGGCGTCACCCAGGTGCTGAACAAGAAGGGCGGACCGTTTAGCGACGAAGACGAACAGCGCCTCAAAGCGTTCACCGCGCAGATTTCCATCGGCCTGGAAAACGCCAAGCTGTTCAGCGATGTTCAGAACATGAAGAACTACAACGAGAGCATGCTGGAAAGTATGTCTAACGCTGTGGTCACCACCGACGAAGACGGCAAGATCGTCACCTGCAACCGATCCGGTCACCGCATCATGAAGCTGGAAAGCGACGACGACGTCATCGGCAAAATGGCGGAAGAGTTCTTCACCGGCGACAATGAATGGGTGATCAAAAAAATCAAAAAGGTCGATGAAAGCCAGGTTCCCGACATCTCAATGGATGCGGAACTAATGTTCGGCGATGAGCCGACGTCGGCTAACGTCACCACCTTGCCGCTGATTTCCAGCGAGGGCCAAAAGCTCGGTTCGATGGTCATGATCGAAGATATCTCTTCGGAAAAACGCATGAAGTCGACCATGAGCCGCTACATGGACCCCGGCCTTGCCGATCAATTGATGGAAGGCGGCCAAGGCGACGACTTCCTTGGCGGGCGCAGCGCCGACGCCACGGTGCTGTTTTCCGACATTCGGTCGTTCACCACCATCACCGAAACACTGGGGCCGCAAGGCACGGTGGCGCTGCTCAACGAATACTTCACCATCATGGTCGATTGCATCACCGAAGAAGGCGGCATGCTCGATAAATTCATCGGCGATGCCATCATGGCAGCGTTCGGCATTCCGGTCGCGCACGGCGATGACGAAGATCGCGCCATGCGCGCCGCGATCAAGATGATCACCAGCCTTAACGAATGGAATATCGAACGCGAAGCGCGCGGCGAAATGAAAATCGATCACGGCTTGGGGCTCAACACCGACAACGTGGTGTCGGGCAACATCGGTTCGCCCAAGCGCATGGACTACACCATGATCGGCGACGGCGTGAACCTTGCCGCACGTTTGGAAAGTGCATGCAAGCAGTACCACGCGCACCTGCTGATTTCAGAATTCACCTATGCTAAGCTCAAGGGCACGTATCGCATCCGCGACGTTGATGATGTGATCGTCAAAGGCAAAACCAAGCCCGTGCGGGTTTACGAAGTGCTCGACTATCACACCGACGAAACGTTCCCCAACTTGATGGATGGGGTCAACTATTTCAGCGAAGGCCGCAAACACTATCACGCGGGAAATTGGGACAAGGCCGTTCAATCGTTCAAAGATGTGCTGAAGGCCAACCCAAACGACGAATTGTCAAACACCTACATCGGTCGCTGCGAACAATTGAAGATCGACGACCCCAAGGACTGGCAAGGCGTGTGGGTGATGAAGTCGAAATAAGACCATAGCGTTCCGGTCAACGGACCCTACATATAAGACGCACCCTATTTGTGATGTGCTCTAATTGCCGTGTGCTTAGGCGGGGAGTGAAGTCCATGAAGATCGTACTTGTCGATGACGACCCGGACCTCATTGAGGTCATGTATCTTTCGCTTCAGCACGCCGGACATGAGGTCGTCGCCTCACCCGCTGGCGCGCCCATTGTGTCCGCGCTCAAAAGCGATCCGCCTGACGTTCTGATCACCGACTTGGTGATGGCCGAACTCACCGGATTGGAGCTGTGTGAATTAATCAAGGCCAACGCACGCCTGTCGGGCATGAAGATCATCTTGATCTCGGCGCGCACCGACAAAATATGGAAAGACAAAGCCCGCGCCTGCGGTGCAGATGGCTTCATCGACAAGCCCATCGACCCCGTGACGTTTGCCGCCGACGTGGAAGAGATTGTCGCTCAAGCGTAACGGACTGCGCCTCGGCCCCTGACAGCTCTCTAACTTCAAAGCCTCGCCCGTTCTTCGGGCTACTTCGTCGTCGCGACGAACACGCCGTCCCAGTCTTCGCCCGGCGGGGTTTGTTCGTAGGCTTTGATGCGGTCTTCGTATAGGGTGTAGAACGTCTCGTCGATATCATAGGGCTCGCCCTCGACGCGGGCTTCATTGATCAGCGCCTTGGCGCCTTCCCAATCTTGAGATTTATAAACCGTCAGCATTTCATCCACCTTGGCTTTGAAGGCGATGAAGTGTTCGTCTTGAGCCATGTCTTCGCCACCGACCAAGGCGAAAATACGCACGCCTTCGGTCTTGCCCTTCACCTGGATGAAGTCCAACTCGACCGTGGCCAGGGTCGGCACCTGCAACCACGTGGTATAGCCGATAACAACCCGCACACCGTAGTTTTTGGACTGCCCTTCCAAACGCGCAGCGAGGTTGACCGTATCGCCGAGCACCGAATAATCGAAGCGTTGATCGGAGCCCATGTTGCCGACCACACATTCGCCGGAGTTGAGGCCCAAGCCGACCTTAAGCGGGATGTGCTTGCGGCCTTCTTCCTTGGCTTCGATTTCCAGGCGCGCGTTGAGCGGTTCCATTTCGTCCAGCATCGCCAACGCCGACAAGCAACCGTGTTTGGCATGGTCGGCGTCATCCAACGGCGCGTTCCAAAACGCCATGATGCAATCGCCCATGTACTTATCGACCGTGCCCTTGCGCTCCAAAATAACGTTGGTGAGCGGCGTTAAAAGCTTGTTGATCAAGCTGGTGAGACCTTGGGCGTCGAACTGTTCGGAAATGGTGGTGAAACCACGCACATCGCAGAACAACAGGGTCATATCACGACTGTCGCCACCCAGTTTCAACTGCTCGGGGTTTTCCGCAACCACGTTGACCATATCCGGTGACAGGTATTTGGAGAACGCATCGCGGGTCTGGCGCTTGGCGGCTTCTTCCCGGGTGAAACTCATGTAGGTCAGCGTCGAATACAGCAAGAACGTCGAAATCACCGCAAACGTCGCATCAAGCAACACCCGTTGCTCGGCAAACAGATACCACGACCCGCCGACAGCGCTAGCCGACAACACGACAAATACCATCAATGACCGTGTCGCCCCAAGCATGGGCGCGATGATGATCATCAACAGGCCACCCAGGGCGACCAGAATCAATTCCCCGCCCTTGATCAGTTTCGGACGTTTGAGGAACCAGTCAGCCGACACCACTGCGCCCAAATTACGGTCAATCGCCAAGGCGTTTTCAACCACCTGAGCGTGAACCTCGACGCCGGGAATGATCGGGTCGATGGGCGTGGATCGAATATCCAACAAGCCCACCGCAGAGGTGCCGATAAAGGCAATTTTACCGGCGATCTTGGATTTATCCGCGGTGCCGTTCAAAACATCAGCGGCGGATACATACATGCGCTGATCATGGTGTGCAAAATAAGGGCGGACCATGCCCTTTTCATTGGTGGGGATTTTTAACCCCTTGGGTTTGACCTTACTTTTTGGCGCAACGCCGATGGCGCTGATGCCAAAGGGATTGACCTCCGCCATCAAGGTCGAAACCCCAAAGCCGACGCGAATGGCCTCAACCGACAGAGCCGGATAAAGATGCCCGTCATGCTTGGTGACCAGCGGAACTTCACGAATGATGCCGTCAATGGACGGATTGAGCGAGAACATGCCCACGCCCTTGGTGTTTTTTTCCAACACCGGCAAGTTGCGAATCAAGGTCGGTACGCTGGTGAGAAACTCGGTCGGTTCGGGTGTGCCTTTCGACATTTTGCGCACGGCGACGGACTTCTTGAACGGTTCACCCGCATTGTTGGGCAGCAGATCCCAATACCCGGCTTGGCCCAACACCACGTTGGCTTGGGACACCATGCGGCCAAAGATTTCGTCATTGCTTTCCAGTTTCAGAATTTTATCGCGCACATCCTCGTCAATACCGACCAGAGCATCAACCACACCCTTGGGGTTCATCCTGTCGGGTTCCGCAAACACGATATCGAAAGCCGTCACGCCGACACCATAGTTGTGCAAGCTCGCGACCAATTGCGCCATGGTTTTGCGCGACCACGGCATTTGGCCGACTTCACGCAGGCTGCGTTCATCGATGTCAATGATGGTGACGAGACGGTCTTCGGGCTTGGGCAGGGGGCGAGGTTTAATTTTCTGGTAGATGTCGAAGCTCTTCTCGCGCAGAAATTCGACCGGATATGGATCAAACCGCGAAAACGCCAGCAACGCGATCAGCATTGCGAAACCAACCATGCGCTCGAAACTGAACGCTTTTCTCAAAAAAGATTTCATACGAATGCGCCCTCAAAAACTCCGCCAAACGGCATGAGTTTTCCTCCCCGTGTTGCCTTCAAGGTCATCTTGCTATGACATTGTCTTAACTAGACAATTTCCAAGCACGTCAGGTCAAGGAAAATTGCCGTGACTTTTCAGCAAAACAGCCCATATCCATAAAATAGTGCATACGGACGCAATCATACTGACGGATACGGTGTCATGGTAAAGCAAACAGATAGACTCTTCGTGGAACCCATTGGAATCCAATAAAAATAAATTGAAAAAATTCCAGTTTCTCTTTACCCGGCGTTAACCCGATTCTATGATGATATCCATGGTCGTTCATATTGGCCCAATAAACGTCCGCATGCCAGCAAGCTGCCTAGAATAAGGCTTTGATTACAAGCGCTTGATCGGAGAAACCGAATTGGACCCGTCGACCGAACCGTCGGCCAAGAGTTGGCTCAGACCATTTCTAAAACCTCTGACGCCCGTCTTTCGGGAAGTCGTGGCGATGTCGTTCTTCGTCAATTTGCTGGCGCTGGCCGTACCGGTCTTCACTATGCAGGTGTACAACCGCGTGGTGAACAACAACGGAATCAGCACCTTGCAAGGGCTGGTCGTGGGCATGTTTTTGGTCATCGCGTTCGATTACGTTTTGCGTCAATCGCGCGCGCGCATCTTGCAAACGGTCGCCTTGCGCGTCGATGTCGAGCTGGGACGTCGGTTGTTTCGCAAAATTATGCGCATGCCGCTGCAAAACCTTGAGGCTCAGCCATCGGCCTACTGGTCGTCTCTGTTTCGTGATGTGGACGTGGTGCGCAACACGTTGTCCGGCTCCACCGCACTGCTGGTCGCGGATTTACCGTTCGCCATATTGTTTCTCATCCTTATCTTTGTGATCGCCGCCCCGGTTGCGTGGGTGTTGTTGGTTGTGCTGCCGGTGTTCATGTTCGTGGCGTGGCGTTCGTCCAACGTCATGTCGGACGCCAGTGGGCAAGAACGCAAATCAACGCAAAGCAGAGATTCCTTGGTTGGCGAAATGATCGCCGGACGCACCACCATCAAGGCCCTCGGCCTGGATCGTTCGATGGAACCGGTATGGGAAGAAAAACACGCCGACAACATTGAAACGGCCATTGATCGTGGCTCGAAAACCGATGGTTTTTCAAACCTCGGCGCTTCTTTAGGCCTGATCACATCGTTGCTGCTGACCACGGTTGGCGCGCTGGCGATCATCGATCAAAACCTCACCATCGGCGCATTGATCGCGACCAACATGCTTTCTGGCCGCATTATGGGACCGTTGAACCAATTGGTCGGTACGTGGCGTTTGTATTCGGGCTTCAACCAAGCAACAGAGCGGTTGGGCACGGTGTTTTTGCAAAGCACCGAGCGTGAAGCCAGTGAAATCAAGCTGGAAAAGCCCAAGGGCGCACTGAGCATCGAAAACGTTTTCTTCGCCTACGCAGAAGATCAAGCCCCTGTGGTCGCGGGCATCACCGTGGATATCGAACCCGGCGGCGTTCACGCGCTGGTTGGTCGCAACGGTTCGGGCAAAACCACACTGTTGAAAATTATTCAGGGTCTTTACCAGCCGCAAAAAGGCCGCGTCACCTTGGATGGCGCGGACATGGCCCAATTCACGCGTTCCGAACTGGCCGACTGGCTGGGCTATGTGCCCCAAGAAAGTGTGCTGTTCGCGGGCACCGTTCGCGACAACATCACCTCGCGCATGCCCGACGCATCTGACGAAGAGGTCATCAAAGCCTCGACCGAAGCCGGCGTTCATGAATTCATCATCGATTTGCCCGACGGTTATGCGACCGAAATCGGCGAGGCCGGTGGCCGCTTGTCGGGCGGTCAGCGCCAACGCATCGCCATTGCCCGCGCACTGGTCGGCAACCCACCAGTGGTGCTTTTGGATGAGCCCTCATCCAGCCTTGACCGTCATGCGGAAACGGAACTGAAAAACACCCTGATCGAAATCGCCAAGACCCGCACCGTCATCATGGTCAGCCACAGCCCGACACTGCTGTCGGCATGCGATTATCTTTACGCCTTGGACCGTGGCAAGCTGGCGCTGGCGGGTCCCGCACGCGAAGTTCTGCCGCGCTTGTTCGGCGGCAAGGCTCCACCGCCCAAAGACGATGGTCCCGCACCAGGCAAACCGCCGACCACGCCAAAAGGCGGTCCCGGCCCGAAGAAACCGACTGGCGGCGACAAAGGCCTTCCCGGCGGGCTGAGCGCTAAATCGCAGCCCCAAACGCCGATCAAACCCTCAGCTCAGCCCTCTCCCACGTCGCCGCTGCAAAATTTGGTCGGCAATGGCGCTGCCCCTGTCGCATCATCGCAGGCGCGACCGCAAGCAAAAGCCACCAAACCGCAAGTCAAAGCGGCAGCCACCCCACGCGGCAAAGCGCCCTCGATGGCGCGCGCGCAGAACTTAGCCAAAACCGTTCAGCCCAAAGCGCAAGCGCGGGCAGTGCAAAAACCTAAGGCAGCACCACGCTCAATACCCAGCTTGCGTGCCCGCCAAGAGGCTTCGGCAGTATCGTTAGAAGGCGTTAAACCCGCCGCCGGGGCTACGTTGCGCACGCCCGCGTCGGCGAACAAAACAATGGCCAAAGCAACCCCGCACGTGCGTCCTGCTGCACCCAAAACCAACGCCAGCGTTCAGTTGCGTGGAAAGGAACGTCCGCACAAACGTTCCACTACGGCGCAGCCCTCGGTACAAGCCGCGTCGAAGTCCCCGATGTCCGACGCATCCGCCGCGACACCGACCATCCGCGGGCCTAGGCTTGTAAGATCCCTGCCAAATTCAGATACACCTCCCTCCCCAAAGAAAGAGGCGAGCAAGCCACACCCCAATATTAAAGCCGGAGCGACGTTACGCCCGACCACCCAATCCATTTTAAAAGATTGGGCTGAGGGCAAGGCTTCGCTATCCTCATCGCGCAGCGATCTCAAAGGTCGCGGTGCGGGTGCACGGGCGCGTTCGACGCCGAATTTGCGTTCCAAGGGATCGGCTGGGGAATAAATGATGTCGTCAACGGCTGAAGCCAACCCACTCAACAAATTGCTGACCCAGCACCCGGTTCCAACGTGGCGTAACGCCGCTTGGCCTGTGATGGCGCTGATCATATTCGGGCTGATCTGGTCGAATTTTTCCAAACTGGACGAGGTTTCCGTCGCCCCGGGCGAAGTGATCCCACTTGGCAAATCCAAGGTCATCCAACACTTGGAAGGCGGCATCGTCCAAGACCTGTTTATCAAAGAAGGCGATGTTGTGCGGGCGGGCCAAACGCTGATGCAATTGGATCTGGGCTCTGGCGGTGCAAACCTGCAAGAACTTCAGGTGCGCCTGGACAGTGAACTGCTGACCCGCGCACGGCTTGCGGCGGAATCAACCGGCCTGGAAACCCCCGATTTTCCCGCCGAAGTTGCCGCCCGAGTCTCCGACCAGGCCTTGGCCCAACGCCAGGCCTTCGATGCCCGCAAACGCCAATTGGCCGCGGGCCTTGCGGTCATGCATGAACTGGTTAAACAACGCAAACTTGAGGTCCAAGAGCTGGAAGCCCGATTGCGCGCCACCACCAACAATCTCGCCAGTGCGCGCGAACGCTTTAAAATTTCAGAAGATCTGTTGAAAGACGGCCTGACATCACGCGTTGATCACCTGCAATTAGGTGCAGAGGTTGAAACTCTAAACGGTGAACAGGGCTCGATCCGCGCCGGTATCCCGCGCGCCCGCGCCGCCGTATCCGAAGCCGAACGGCGCGTCCAAGAAGACGAAAGCCGTTTTCGGCGCGAGGCGCAAGACGAACTCAACAAGACCGAGCAAACCATCGGCCGCATTTCCGAACTGCTGAAAAAAGCCACTGAGCAAGGCGTGCGCGCCGAGATCAAAAGCCCCATCGACGGGGTCATCATCAATCTGGCGTTCACCGCCGAAGGCAACGTGGTCAAGCCCGGTGAGCCGATCATGGAAATCGTGCCCACCGGTGAAAACCTGGTGATCGAAAGCCGTCTCAACCCAACTGATCGCGGTTACGTCGCCGAAGGCCAAAAGGCCTTGGTGAAAATTTCCACCTACGACTTCGCGCGGTACGGCGGGCTTGAAGCCGAGGTCATATTGGTGGCTGCCGACACCAGTTTGGACGAAAATGGCATGCCCTACTTCCGCGTTGTGGTGCAGCCGGAAAAATCATTCCTGGGCCAAACCCAAGGGTTCTTACCCATCATGCCGGGCATGGAAGCGACCGTAGACATCCGCACCGGACAGAAAACGGTTATGGATTATCTGATTAAACCGGTCCTAAAACTAAAAGAAGAAGCCTTCCGAGAGCGCTGATGTCAGAGAGGTATTTCCCCATTGTGTAAAGTTTGGATATGATGACCGCTGAGGGGCGCGATTCGCGCAGTTGAGAACTTAACGAGTTATTCTCGCATTCACGTGTACGTTCACCGTATATGTTTGACGCGGGGTCCGCCAGAATGGCTGGGACTAAGAGGGGTAGAGCCCAATGGGCGTGTCTTTTTCCACAATTATCTCACTGTTGATCGCCTTTGGCATGTTCCTGGGCTCGATCGTCTGGGAAACCGACCACTACATCATCTTTTTAAGCGTCACCAGCTTCATCATGGTTGTCGGCGGCACCATGGCGGCGGCATTCGTGTCGTATGAACCCCGTTACGTGATTTTGTCGCTGAAATTGATCGGACGCATTTTGTTCACGCCTAAGGTTGGACGCGACATCCTCAAGGCTGAGGTTGGGCGCATGATCCGCTGGGCCTATATCGTGCAAAAAGGCGGCCCGCCCGCTTTGGAAGCCGAAGCCTCCAAAGCCGTCAGAGGCGACAAGTTTTTGAAATTCGGGATCGAGATGGTGGTCAGCGGCTATTCCGGCGATGAAGTCCGCGACATCATGACCAACCTCATCGAAACCACCTTCGGGCGCAACACGGTGCAGGTTCATATCCTGCGCTTTATGGCCTCGACCTCGCCGGCGTTCGGCATGATCGGTACGCTGATCGGTCTGGTCATCATGCTCGACAAAATGGGCGCCGACCCGACCGCACTTGGTCCGGGCTTGGCCTTGGCGCTGATCACAACGCTGTATGGCGTGCTGTTTGCTCGCCTCGTCTACATCCCTGCGGCGAATAAAATCATGCAGCGTGAGCAGATCGTGCGCTTTCGCAACTATCTCGTCGCCGAAGGCCTGATCTTGATGGCGGATCGCAAAAGCCCGCGCTACATCCAAGATAAGATGAACAGCTACCTTGACCCAGCGATCCACTTCAACATTGACAAGGCGCGGCGCAAATAGCGTGCGCTGACCCGGAGAAGGCATCGTGCCCCCACCACCGCCCCTCACCGAAGAGCCAGATGATGAAGAATGGCTGACGACGTATGCGGATGCTATCACCCTTCTGATGGCGTTCTTTGTCATGCTGGTGTCGTTTTCGAAAATCGATTTGCCGCTGTTCGAAGAAGTGATGTCGGGCATTCAGCAAGAAATCGGTATGGGCGCCGCGAAAGAAACCTCCACCTCCGAAGTCAAAACCAAGATCGAGGAAATTGTCTTTCAAATCGGTATGGAACAGATGGTCGAGGTGCAAAAAGACAGCCGCGGTGTGACCATCGAAATGGCCAACGCGGGCTTTTTCAAACCCGGCACCGCCCAAATTAAGGAAGAAGCCATTCCCTTGATCGCCGAATGGGGCAAGGTTTTGGTCAAGGAAGAGTACAAGTACTTCTTGATCGAAGTCGAAGGCCACACCGACGACGACCCCATCCATACAGAACAGTTCCCCAGCAACTGGGAACTGTCATCTGATCGCGCCGCCGCGGTGGTGCGGGTCATGCAGGCAAACGGCGTGCACCGCTTCCAGCTTAAGGTCTCTGGGTTCGGCGATTCCCATCCCAAGGTGCCCAACCGCGACATCGACGGTAACCCCATTAAGCTTAACCAGGCCAAGAACCGTCGCGTGATCGTGCGTCTGGTGCCGATGGACAATAAGCTCAAAGAAGAATTTGTCGACATCTTGCTCGAAGCACGCTTGGCCAAAGAAGAGCGCAAGCGGCGACTGGAAGAAAAAGCCAAGCAAGACGCCATCCAAGAACAACTAAAAGCCGCAGAGGCCGAAACCAAGGCCGCCGAACAGCTCCAGCAAGATTTGAACGCGCAGTAACGTAAAATTTCCGTCGCTCCCAACACATTAAAAAAGCCGCCTCAACCGGGCGGCTTTTTTGATCTCTTAAGGGGGCCGCGAATCAATCGTCGCCGTAGCTAAGTTCCATGCCTTCGCGGGCAACAAAGGTCTCGCTCCATTCCTTTTTGGCCTCTTCACCCAGCGCCGCCATGAAGTCGTCTTCATGTTCGGGATCGTGGTGGAAGATCGCCATGGATTTGGCGCCGGCTTCGCGGCACAGCTTGACGCCTTCGTTCCAGGTCGAATGGCCCCAACCGATTTTGGTGGGGAATTCTTCTTCCGTGTAGGTGCTGTCGTAAATAACCAAGTCTGCGCCTTCGATGAGGCCGAGGATGTTTTGATCCATTTTGCCCGGAACGTGTTCGGTATCGGACACATAACAAATTGCATGGCCCGCATGTTCGATGCGATAGCCGGTGGCGCCGTTGGGGTGGTTCAGCGGCGCGGTGCGCACGTGTACATCGTCATAGATGTTGAACGACATGCCAGCTTCGAAATCTTCAAAGCGCATTTTGGCCTGCATCGCCGACAGCGGCACCGGAAACATCGGGTTGTCCATTTGCGCCGCGAGCACGTTCTGAATGCCCTCACCGCCACGCAAGTGCCCGGCCATGATATGGACCGAGCGACGCGGGTCATACGCGGGCACGAAAAATGGGAACCCGTTGATGTGATCCCAATGGGTGTGGGTCAGCAAAATATGAATTTGACTGACGTCGTCCTTAAGGAACGTTTGGCCTAAGCCGCGGATACCCGTACCGGCGTCCAAAACCAGACGACGGTCGCCAACTTTTACTTCAAGACAGCTGGTGTTTCCGCCGTACTTGATGTGGTTGGCCGAAGGACACGCGATGCTCCCTCGCACGCCCCAAAATTTGACCTTCAAAGCCATTAGGATCCCCGTAGCACAAACTCGTTTGCGGCGCCCACAAGTCCCCCCCGATTTAATATCGGGTCAGGTGCTTATCGATTCGGGCCAGCCGACTGAATAGTAACGCATTTTCTGTCGGAAAAGAAAGTGATCGACATCACACCTTATTGATTAATAAGCGCGTTCCGGGCTCAATATCCAGGATTTTCTGCGCATTTGCCAAATTGGCGGAGATTTCCACCAATCCGACGGCGTTTTTATAGATAAACAGCGTCCCCGCCTCAACGTCAGAAAATGTCCGGGCGCGGGGTAAAACCCATCCCAGGACCTCAATTTGATCCTCATCGCCAAGAGTTATCCACCGCACTCCGGTGAACATGTTGCCAAAATCATCCACATAGATCACCTCAGCCACGTCATCAGGGAACTCTGGATGGCGCACCGTATCCAAATCCAACTCGACCAGCCCCTCTGTTTGAATACCAGATTGGGCGATCTTCGCGGCGATGGGCGCAAACAGATCTCGACCATGAAAGCTCGCCGACAAATGCTCGGGTCGCCAGGTGATTTCAAACACCTTGGCTTCGCCCTCGCCACCAGAGAATCGACGCAAAACATGCTCAAACAAACCGTTCAAAGGACCGACAAACCAGCGCCCGTCCACGAACACCGCACCGGGTTTGCGCGATTTGGACCCGACGCCGGGGTCAACCACGCAAACGAACACGCTGCCGGGTGGAAAATCCGACGCATGGGCCGCCAACAACACCGAGCCCGCCCGAACATCGTGCGCGGGCACATCGTGAAACAGATCGATGATGGGATGGTGAGACGCCATATCGCCCAATTCTTGAACAATTCGACCTTTCATCTGTCCGGTATACGGCAGGCCGAAATCGCAAAACAGAACGATCGGCGCGCGGGACATTGAGATGGGCGCAGGGCCCCTTGGGAGTGCTGACGAAAAAGCCATGACGCAATTATCACGTCATGGCTTTCTAAATCCAAGAGAAATGACCGAAAAAGACTTAGCTCGCGAACGCTGCGTCCGCCACCAGGGCGTCTTCGGCGGCCTGTTCACGCCCGCTCATTTCCGCGGTCATGGCCTTTTGCACCTTTTCAAAGGCGCGAGCTTCCAACTGGCGCACCCGTTCACGCGAGATGCCGTAATGTTGGCCCAACTCTTCCAGGGTTACTGGATTGTCTTTGAGACGGCGTTCGGTGAAAATGTGTTGCTCTCGCACATCCAGGTTTTGGATCGCGCTTTGCAGCAATTCATGGCGCAAGCCTCGCACTTCCCCATCGCCAAGCAACTCTTCAGGCGAGGCGCCTTCGTATTCTAGCTGATCTTGGAACTCGACCGAGGAGCCTTCGTCCTGACCGACCGGGGCGTTGAGGCTTAAGTCCTTAGACGCCAGACGGCGGTTCATGTTGACGATTTCATCCGCCTTCACGTTCAGCTCTTCGGACAGGCGCTTGGCCTGATCGGGATTGAGTTCGCCGGTGTCTTGAATGCCGAGGCGCTGCTTGTGACGGCGCAGGCTGAAGAACAGTTTTTTCTGCGCCGCCACCGTGCCCATTTTAACCATGGACCAGGAGCGCAAAACGTATTCCGTGATTGCCGCCTTGATCCACCACATGGCGTAGGTGGACAAACGGAAGCCGCGTTCGGGCTCAAACTTTTTGACCGCCTTCATCAAGCCGATGTTGCCCTCAGACACCAAATCGGCGACCGGCAGGCCGTAACCGCGATAGCCCATAGCGATCTTCACCACCAAGCGAAGGTGTGATGTCACCAAAGAGTGTGCGGCCTCAACATCACCCTCATCGCGCCAGCGTTCGGCCAAGGTGCGTTCTTGCTTGGCTTCCAACACGGGATAAGACCACGCTTCTTTGAAATAGCGCGCGAGGCCATTTTCGGCGACGGAGGTAGGTAGGTTACGTGCAGTCATGGCGAGCTATACTCCCGAATCAAAACGATGACTTATTGTCAAGACGTTCGAAATCAACGCCGGTGAACAGTGCGTTTAGAAATACGCACGCACACAGGTTTGAGTTCTGCTTGCAAAGAAAGGAAGTGCGCCAAAGAAACCGACGCGGCCAAAGCCAAAATAGGTGCCAATAAGAACGTTGAATCAAATCCAACCAGCACATCAAATGTCAACATGGCTACCCTCCAATCGAAGCAATAGTCCCGACAAACTTGTCACTGCCCATATAAGACGGACAAAATGGCAATTGGATGGCAACTGGGTCTTCGGCAGCCAACTTCCTCAGTTGGCTCCTCCCGGCTGCATCAAAAGCCCTGACAAGCCCGATCCGCCTTTTCTGGCCGGACCGCCGTTTGTGTTTACCTATATGGTTAGTGGCCTCATGCCACACACAAACGCAATCAGCCCCTTACGGGCGCCGACTGAGGTTATATTCACACAATACCCAAGTGCAGTCAAGGGTTACCTGCATCGCTACATCAGCAATACTCAGGCAATTACCATGCTAATCATATGGTTACACCAACCTTTAAGATCGGTTACAATCTAAAAGCCTTGGCTGTGAGACCTCTTTTCAGGTTCACGAAAGCGGTTTATGGTTGGCCCACAACAACAATGGAAAATCCATGAGCGCCCCACTTCGCGTCATTTTAGCCCAGCCGCGCGGTTTTTGCGCCGGTGTGGACCGCGCCATCGCCATCGTCAAACAAGCCTTGGTCAAGTATGGCGCCCCTGTCTATGTCCGCCATGAAATCGTGCACAACAAGTTTGTCGTTGATGAACTGAAAAGCCTCGGCGCGATTTTCGTCAAGGAACTGGACGAGGTGCCCAACGGCGCGCACACCATTTTCAGCGCTCACGGCGTATCCGACGCGGTTGAAGACGAAGCCAAACGCCGCGCCCTTCCCTACATCGACGCCGCCTGCCCGCTGGTGACCAAAGTCCATCGCGAAGGTCAAAACCATGCCGCTCAAGGCGAAGAGGTCATCCTCATCGGTCACAAGGGCCACCCAGAGGTCGAAGGCACCCTGGGCCGAATTCACGGCAAAACCCATCTGGTCGCCACGGCGGACGACGTTGGTCAGCTTGACATCGCCCCCGGTGCCTCGCTCGCTTATGTGACGCAAACAACGCTCAGCGTTGACGATACGCGCTCGATCATCGATGCGCTGATGGATCGCTTTCCCAACATCCAAGGCCCGGACCTCAAAGACATCTGCTACGCCACGCAAAATCGCCAACAGGCCGTGCGCGAATTGGCGTGCAGCAGCCAACGCGCCGACTTATTGTTGGTGATCGGGGGCAAAAACAGCTCCAATTCAAACCGTCTGCGCGAAATCGGCGCCGATTGCGATGTGCCCAGCTATCTCATCGACGACGCCGACGCATTGGATCCCGCATGGCTGGACGGGGTCGCCACAGTGGGCGTCACTGCCGGCGCCTCGGCTCCGGAAATTCTGGTTCAAGGGGTCCTGGATCGCTTGGGCGAGCTGCGCGATACCACCATCGAAATCCTCACCGGGATCGAAGAAAACATGCACTTCAAACTGCCGGTAGAATTGCGCGACTAATTGCGCAGCGGGGCTCACTGTTGGTGATAGGTGCTGCGAAAGCCTTCAATCACAAGGTTGATGTCGTCGTCCGGGGTGCTCACGCCGACCAGCGCAACGCGGGCCAGTTCGATGCTGGTTTCCAACGTTTCCGACACGACGACATCGACGCCTAAGGACTTCAGTTTTTCGCACCGCGCCCGATTATGGCCGCGCGCAAAAATGGCCAATTTAGGAAAATTCGCCCGCAGCGTGGCGACAAGCTGTTCGGTGACATCATGGTCGTCCAGCGCGATGATGGCGATGCGCGCGTTTTCAGCGCCCATGGCTTTCAGCACCGCAGGCCTTTCCGCGTCACCAAAAAACACCGACCGTCCTTGCGCATGCTCACGCGCGACCAGGTTTGGTTTATTGTCGATTGCCGAAAATGGCACTTTGGCCAATTCCAGAATATCGCCGATCTTATGACCGACCCGGCCAAAACCGATGATCAAAACGGGTTTGGGACCGACATCCTCAGTACCCGCTGGGTCCGCTGCGGCGGTTGACTCCGCACCCTCGCCCGCTGACTTGATTTTGCGTGCCCAACTCGCCAAAAGTGGCGTCACCAACATGGAAAAGATAACCACCAACAAAAGCTGCTGGAATAAGAGCTGCTCCAACAGCCCCGCCCCCAACGCCACCGTAAATAAGACCAGGGCAAATTCGCCGCTTTGGGCCAGCAACAGCGCCGCCGTCAGGGCGTCTTTACTGCTGAGCCCAAACATCCGCGCCAACGGCCAAATCACAACGGCTTTGAGGGCAACCAATGCCACCACCAAAGCAAGAATCACTGCCGGTTGACGTAAGAATTCGCCAATATCCAAAGACATGCCCATCGACATGAAAAACAACCCCAGCAGCAATCCGCGAAACGGTTGGGTTTCGGCGATGACTTGATGTCTAAATGCAGAATCCGCGATCAGTAAACCGGCCAAAAACGCGCCCATGGCCATGGACAGACCGACGTGTTCCATCAGCACTGCTGCGCCGAGCACCAGCAACACCGCTGATGCGGTGAACACTTCCGCGTTTTGCGCCTTGGCAACGCGGTGCAACACCGGCTGCAACAGATATCGACCGGCAAGAATAACCAGGCCGATAATCAACGCTGCTTCGCCCAAAGCGATGAACACATCTTCGGCCAAGGTGAGTTCCGGCATGGCCAGCAGCGACACCAGTGCCAACAGAGGAACCACCGCCAGATCTTGCAGCAACAAGATCGCGATGGACGCACGACCCGGCCCGGAAGTGAGCATTTTGTGTTCCGTCAACAGCTGCAAAACAAACGCCGTGGACGACAGCGCCAAAGCCGGACCGATGAGCACGGCGGCGCGCAGCGGCACACCGAACAGATAATGAGCGACAAGCACCAATGCGGCGCTGGTGACCAGAACCTGCAACGTGCCCAGGCCAAACAGCAATCTGCGCATCAACCACAGGCGACGGGGGTTGAGTTCGATGCCGATGATGAACAGCAACAACACGACGCCAAGTTCTGCAAACTGGCCGACCTCCTCAACGTTGCCGATCAGCTCCAATCCATAAGGTCCGACCACCACGCCAGCGACGACAAACCCCGGAACGGCCCCCATGCGCATCGACTGAAACGCCGGAACCGCAACGACAGCAGCCGCCAGCAAGATCGCAATGTCGGTCAGGTAGGTGATCGTGGTTGTCACGGCGCTCACTCACAGTTGGTTCAATTCATGTTTACGTCATAACTGGGGCAACAATATGAAGTGTCCGTTTAAGCGTGAACGACCCGGCGCAATTCGGTCAGCGCCATGTGCTTGTAGCCTGCGACCAGTTTTTCGCCCTCTTCAGGTTCAACGGAGATCGCCAAGCGCATCGTCGCTTCCCCCAGATGCATCACCAAAAAAGCCGACGCCGCGAGTTCCGCCTCATTCCCATCGGGCTGCAATCGCATCAGGGCTTGGGCTAGGTCGGCCCCGTTCTCGCGACTGTTGGCAAGCTCGATTTCGCGCAGCGCCTTGTCGGCCTGGGTGCCGGACCATATGTCACGCATCACCGGTTCGGCCAAAAACAATTCATAATACTCATCGACCAGCGCGCCAAACGCTGCACACAATTCGTCCACCGTGCGCACATGCGCCAAGCCGGCTTTGATACAGTCTTTGCCTAGGGCGTTGTAGCGCTCAGCCAAAGTCTGAATGATCGCGCTTTTGTCGGGAAAATACTGATAGAGCGATCCGATCGACACCTCCGCAAGCTTCGCCACCTCACTCATGCGCATAGCGTCGCTGCCGCTTTGTGAGATCAGTTCGATCGCTACACTCAGCATCTTTTCCACCCGCTCTTTACTGCGGCGTTGGTTCGGCGTCTTGCGCAAGCCTTGGCTAGCTGCGTCCTGAACCGAATGGTCTTGCATCTAAAACCTCCAAAATCAGGTAACGATATTTTTATGAGCATAGAAAAAACGTGAGGACTTGTCACTTTTATGTTTGACTCTCCTAATGTGAGTGTTTATCACATTAGGCACAACATGATAAACACTCACATTAGGAGGTCGGCATGAACACCCCATCAATTTCGAATTCAATCTTAGTGCTGGGCGGAACCGGCAAAACCGGACGACGCATTGCAGAGCAACTGATCCGACTGGGTTATGAAACCCGGATTGGCTCGCGACGCGCAGACATACCGTTCGACTGGAACGATAGCGGCACGTGGTTGCCCGCCTTACAGGGCATCAACAGCGTTTACATTAGCTACCAACCTGATCTCGCCGTGCCCGGCGCGGTCGAAACGGTCCAGGCATTCACCGATTTGGCGGTAAGCAGCGGCGTACAAAAGCTTGTCTTGTTGTCAGGGCGTGGCGAAGAAGAAGCCGAACGCGGTGAACAGGTCGTCAAAGCCTCCGGCGTCAACTGGACAATTCTGAGAGCAAGCTGGTTCGCGCAGAATTTCAGCGAGAGCTTTCTTTTAGATGCGGTGCTCAGCGGTGAAATCGCCCTGCCCGTCGCTGCCATCGGCGAGCCGTTCATCGATGTCGACGACATCGCCGACGTCGCCGTCGCCGCATTGACCCAAACGGGTCACGCCGGTCAACTTTATGAACTATCAGGGCCGCGTCTGCTGACGTTTAAAGACATTGCCGAAGAAATTTCAACGGCCAGCGGACGTCCCGTACGCTTCGTGCAAGTGCCCGCTAAGAACTACGAAGACGCCCTCAAACAGGCTGACATTGATGACGACTTCAGGGCCCTGGTGATGTACCTGTTGACCACCGTGCTCGATGGTCGCAACGCACACCTGACCGACGGCGTGCAGCGCGCGCTGGGCCGCGCACCACGCGACTTTAGCGATTATGCCCGCGACACCGCCTTGAGCGGCATTTGGTCAGAACAACAAATGAAAGAAAGCGCTTAAATTATAGCCTTGCGTGCGGCAGAAGCAGCGTTCTTGAAATCACTGAGTGCTGTTTCTGCCGCCAGCCGCCCGGATTTGACCGCGCTTTCCAGCGTTGCGGGCAGGCCCGTGTCAGTCCAGTCACCCGCCAAATAAAGATTTTTCAAGTGCGTGCGGGTGGTGGGCCGCTGGGCCAGCGATGCCGGGGTCGCGGCGAAGGTGGCGCGGCGTTCTTTGATGACCCGATACGCCAGAGGATCGCCACTGAGGTCGAGCGCGGTGGCGACTTCTGGCCACAGGGCGTGGGCGATGGCGTCAGTGTCTTTGTCCATCCACGCGTTCGCCCCACTGATGGTGATGGACACAATATTGTCGCGCTGAAGCAACCATTCGACTGCACCGCCAACGACGCCCAACATCCGTGGCCCGTCCACAGATTGCACGACGCGATAATGCACGTTCAAGATCGCTTTTGAGCCCGTCGGCGCGTTTATACCCGCAACCAAATCAGAAACATTTTGATGGGGTACGGCCAAAACCACAGCATCGTTTTCGCTTAACACTTCGGCGGCGTTGGCAAAGCTGAGCGCGCCCACCCGGCCGCCATCTTCACTTAAGCTCGTAATGCGGCGCTGAAAGTGCACGTCCACGCCGTGTGCATTCAGCGAAGCCAGCGCCGGATCTATCAGCGCCGCCCCCAGGCCTTTTGGCGCAAACACCGGTCGGGCACTCGCACCGCCTTTGAGCACCGATGCACGCAGCATCGCCCACAGCAAGCACGCCGCGCATTCATCGGGCTCGCCATTGAGCACCGCCAGACACAAAGGCCGCCAAAAGGTCTCAAACAACTGCGACGTGGGATCGACGCACGCGACCACGCTTTGATCACGCGCACTGCGCAGCGCCCACAGATCGCGCATCAATGCCAGCGGTTTCAAACCCGGTGGTTGACGCTTGGCGTCCAACAGCCAACCGATCAGAGAGACTCCCTTCGACGCGCCCAGATCAACGCACCACTCAGCGCCCGAAGACACGTCTTTGAAATCAAACGCAGCACGGGGGGCTTGGCACAACGCCCCGCCACCATCAATCAAATCGACATAATCTAAAACGTCGCGATTGCCGCTGAGCAACAGGTGCGTGCCGTTGTCGATGGTGGCGTCCAAGGCATCATCGAAAAAGCTACGACAGCGCCCGCCCGCGTGCTTGGCGGTTTCGTGGATGCTGACGTTGAGGCCAGCTTGACACAGGCGCACCGCAGCGGATAACCCCGCCAGCCCCGCACCGATCACATGAACGCGGCCCGCCATCGTCACAACATGCCATGGCGCAAAACCAGCCACAGCTTTTCAAATGTGTTCAACCGCACGCGGGTGTGGACGAGACCCAGCCCGCGCGACTCCAGCTTTTGCAACAGCTTAAAATACACCGCCATCATCATCCGCGCCGGACGGGTTTTGGCTTTGTCCAACTGAGCGAGCGCCGTGCGCGCACCGTCAAAGTGCGTATGAGCGCGCGCGGCCAATTCAGATAGCGCGGCGAGCAAATGAGTATGCGCAAAAACGGCGTGCGGCTCATCCGTGTCGATGCCATGCTTTTGCAACAGGCTGAGTGGCAGGTAAAGACGATTGCGATCCGCATCTTCGTCCAAATCACGCAAGATGTTGGTGATTTGCAGCGCCCGCCCCAAATGATGTGCTAGCTGTTCTTCAGCCGGGCCGCTGAGCCCGAACACCTTGTCCGACAAACGCCCGACGGACGATGCGACCCGGTCGATGTACACATCGAACGCGGCTTCATCAAACATGCGCACGGCGTCATAGGCGTCGGTTTGCATGCCGTCGATCACCGCGATCAAATCAGCTTGGTCCAAACCGTAATCGTCCACCACCGGTTTGAGGCACGCAATCGCAGGCGCAGGCGGACCGTCGCCAAACAAGCTGTCCACATCGCTGCGCCAGGTTTGCAAGCGGGCCATTTTAGTTGCCGCGTCATCTGTTCCGTCCGCAATGTCATCGACTTCACGACAAAACGCATAGACGCGAAACATCGCGTCGCGACGATCAGGGGGCATCAGGCGCAACGCCCAATAAAATGAACTGCCCACCGCTTTTGCTGACGGCGGGTGCTGGCATAATGTCGGTGCATGAGCGGCCGAAGTATCAGTCATCGCACCCATGGATACACCACTCAGGCCCGCAGCGCACGCCGCACGAAGCGCGCCCCACACGAAACGCACCGCCATGTGGGCTTTGCTCAGCTCAACCCGCTCGGACAACGGATCGCGACGGCGCAACGCTTTCGCCAACGATTGTGCAATGGACAAAATGCCGCCCGCTTCACGCGCCAAGGCCTTAGAGCGGATCGCTTGGGGCAGCGGTTCGGCGTCAACCAGCAACGCATCGACCCCGTCCAACATGCGATCCAAAACCCGGCGCAAACCGTCTGAGCACGCCGCCGCGCTAAGGTCTGCATCCGTTACGCCCTCAGCCGCCGACCAATCGTCGGGCAGATAAACACGCTGCAAGTTGAGATGGTCGTCCTTGACGTCTTGCAGATGATTGAGCACCTGCAAAGCCGCGCACAATGCGTCCGACGCTTTGTAATTGTCACCCTCTACGCCGCCCAAAAGATCAATCAGATAGCGCCCCACCGGTGCCGCCGACAGTTCGCAATACGTCATCAACGCCGCCCAGTCTGAGGTACGCGGGTGCTCTGCATCCCACATGAACGCCTTGAGCAGGTCTTGCGGGTGACGAGGAGATACATGCGTTTCGAGCAGGCTTTGGTGAAGGGCGAAAACCTGCGCATAAGGTTCACGCGCACCGCTGTGCAGCTGTGCGCTCATCGCCTGAAGCTGGTTGAGTTTTTCGTCTGTCGTCAGATCGGGTGCGTCGGCGACGTCATCAGCGGCGCGGGCAAAGGCGTAAAACGCCATGACGTGCGGGCGTGACCACGCGGGCAACAGTTTAGACGCGACGGGGAAGTTTTCGTTTTCCGCCCCTTTTGGCGCCGCCCCTTGTTTCACCTCACGCGCCAAAGCAACACATCAGTTCGAAAGGCTTTCGACTTTCTTACGTAAAACGTCGATCAAGCCGGCAACCGTGCCGCCATTGGCGCGGATGACTGAGGTGAACTCCTTGCGCTGAGACTGGCTCATGGAGATGCCTTCAACATACACGTCGATAATCTTGTAAATGTCGGAGTGGCTGCGCACCCGCCAATCGATGCGGATCGGCTCGCCGCCCGTGGGACGGTGGATTTCAGAAAAGACCAACGCGTCCTTACCCGGATCGGCAACCGATTTCACCACCTTAATGACTTCACCGGAATACTGATCGAAACGTTCGACGTAGGTAATGACCACGTAGTCTTCGAACAGCTTCAGATACTCTTCTTTTTCCGCATCGGTCGCGGTGCGCCAGTAACGCCCCAGCACCCACTTGCCGATCACCGGAACGTCGAAGTTGTGGCTCAACAATTCGCGAAAGCGGGTCACGCGGTCGGCGCGGGTCACGCCTTCAGCGGTCAGCGCCTGCACGGCCTCATCGGCCAGGCCTTCGATGAAGACTTGTGCGGTGACGTCGCCGCTTTGTGCGGCGTTGGCGGATACGGGAGAAACCCAAAAAGCCAGCGCCCAAACAAACAGCGAAGCCCATACGGTATGGCGTGTCATCATGTATCAGCGTTCCCAGACTTAAACTTTTTAACAATACGGCCTAAACTTTACCCCGGAGCCTCGATCAAGGCTCCCCCTTCTGATTCCCTAGCAGCGGATCATAGGGTTTTCGTCGGCAGTTGGCAAATGCGCCAATCGTCGTAGACGCAAGAAATTGAGATCACCGATATTAGCTTAATTGGCGACGCACATCGTCGGTAAAGCCTTGTAAAACTGAGCCTTCCTGTTCAAACACCGGTCGTTTGACCAACGTTGGGTGCGCCACCATCAAAACAATGGCGCGCGGGCCGTTCAAATCTTCTTTGGCCGCATCGTCCAATTGCTTCCATGTGGTGGAGCGTTTGTTGAGCACCGATTCCCACCCCATTGCATCGACCCAACGTCCCACCGTCGCCGCGTCCAAGCCATCGGCGCGGAAATCGTGAAAAGCGTGTTCGATGCCTTGAGCGTCCAACCATTTCAGAGCCTTGCGCACGGTGTCGCAGGTTTTGATGCCATAAACGGTGATCATCCCTCTATCATCCTCATCGCTGTTTTTGACCTTTGGCGTGCTTTTGGCCTAACGTGTCTTTCCCTTTGGAACAAGTCTAAACGAGAACCCACCCATGCTCTGTGTCATTTCCCCTGCCAAGCGCCTCAACCTCAAAGATTGGGATCGCGACACACCCGGCCTGACCACGCCGGATTTTCCGGGCGACACCACCAAGTTGGCGAAAATCGCGGGTGCGCTGGACACGACCGAGATGGAGCGATTGATGCACATCAGCGCCAAGCAAGCCGTGCAGGTCAAAGAAGACTACGGCGTTTTCTCGTTTCCCCACACCCCCGACAACGCCAAGCCCGCGTGCTGGATGTTTTCTGGCGACACCTACGTGGGACTGGATGCGGAAACGCTCAGCACCGAGGACCTCGCCTACGCCCAAGACCATCTGGTGATTCTCAATGGGCTGTACGGCAAGCTGCGCCCGTTGGACTTGATCCGCGCACATCGCTTAGACATGGGCGCACGGTTGGAAAACCCCAAAGGCAAGAACCTTTATGAGTACTGGGACACACGCCTGTCTGACGCCATCATCACCCAAGCCAAGGCAAAAAAAACCGACACCGTGGTGTGTTTGGCCAGCGTCGAATACTTCAAAGCGGCGCGCGGCGAAAACTTGATCGCGAACGGCCTGCGGGTGATCACCCCGGTGTTCAAAGAAATCCGCGAAAACGGCGAGATCAAGATCATGAGCCTGTTCGCCAAGCGCGCGCGCGGCATGATGGCGCGATGGATCGTGCAAAACAAAATTACCGATGCCGAACAGCTCAAATCCTTCGACGTCGATGGCTACGCCTTCCAGGCCGATGCTTCTGAGGGCGACGAATGGGTGTTCGCCCGTCCGCAACCTGAAAAGAAAAACAAGCCGAAAAAGAAAGCCGATGATCAGACGCCGCGATTGCGCAAATACCGCGAAGGCGCTGCGGTGTAAGCGCCCCACGTTGCAATGAGCCCCACTGCAACCGTCACCATGGTGGCGATCAACGCCAACTGCAAGCCGCCGCCAAGGGCAATAGGCGCGCCCGTTAAGCCCGCCGCGCGGCTGACGCCTGCAGCAACCGCCAATCCCAACGGCACCGCGACGACGGACACCAACACGCCCAAAACCGCGAATTCAACCGCCAAGTGGCCGAGCATCTGGCTGCGTTTCGCGCCCAAAATCTTAAACAGCAAGGCTTCGTCCATACGCGCGCTGAGGCCTTGCAAGACGCTGCCCGCCAACACCACCAGCGCCGCCACCCCGGTCATCAACGCCGCAATGCGCAAGCCCGCGACCACAGCGTCCAGCGCGCTCGACAATGCTAGAATGACGCCATCGACGCGCACCCGCGCCAAATCGGCAAAATTTTCTGCGATCAGTTGTTCCAGTTCCGCCCCACGCCCAGGCTTTGCTTTGAGCGACGCCGCATACGTGTGGGGAACGGCCTCAAGCGCGCCGGGGCTGGCGAGGATGGGAAAATCCAGATCCAGCCGGGTCCAGTCGATTGTGCGCAAGTTGGCGATGCGGCCCGTCACAGGCAAACCCGAAACATTAAGCGTGATGGTGTCGCCCACCCCTAAGCCCAACTTGGCGGCGATGGTGGCATCAACGGACAACAGCCGTAGGCTTTCATCTTGCGGTTCCCACCACGTCCCGGCGGAGAGTGTGCTGCCAGCGGGCATGCGATCAGCAAACGACACACCGCGATCACCGCGCACCACCCAATTCAACGACGCGGGGATGTTCAAGTCGCGCACCGCCACGCCGCCAATGGCCTCAACGCGGGCATGCAGGAACGGCATAATGCGTTTGGACTGTAGACCATCCCATGCGTCCAACGCAGCACCCAGGTCTTCGGCGCGGTCTTTGGCAATTGAAAACAGCACCAGATCAGGTGCGGTGGTTGGTAAGGTCGTCGCGACGTGTTCACCCGCCGCACGCTCAATACCGTCCAACGCGACCAACAGCGTCAACGTCAGGCCCAGCGCCATCACCACTGCACTGGTCGGCGCACCGCCGCGGTGCAAATTGCCCAGCGCCAGACGCAGCAAAACACTGTGTGCCGACAAGCGACGCGACAATCCCCGCGCCAATTTCATCAACACTTTTCCGAGACCGAAGAACACCAGCGCCAACATCAAACCGCCGAGCAAGAACACCACCGTCAACACCGGCATCGGCGAGACCCAAAACACCAATGCAGCCAGCCCCGCGATGATCATCAGCGCCCCCACCGCACCGCACCAACCGATACGCCCCGGCGTGTGGTCGAAGCGTTCCCGCAGCAATTGACGTGTCGTCACTCTGCGCACCGCCATCAATGGCCACCACGCAAACAACAGCGCCACCAACACGCCGAATCCCGCCGCACCGACCAGCGCTTTCACAGATGGCCATGGGCTCAAAGCAAACGGCAATTGATCGGCTAAGGCGCCAGCAGCAACCACAGGCCCCAATGCCCCCACAGCAACGCCCAAAGCCGCGCCCAATCCCGCGCCGACCATAACCTCAAAGCCCAACGCCAAAGCGATCACGTTGGGCGAGGCTCCGATACTTTTCAAAATTGCGATGATGTCCATCTTGGCGGTGATGTGCGCACGCACCGCACCGCTGATGCCCGCGCCGCCGACCAACATCACGCCAAGGCCTAAAAACAACAAAAGCACATGCACCATCGCCAAGGTGCGTTCAATCCCCGGCACGCCCTCATGTGCGTTGACCATGCGCCAGCCCGACTGGGGAAAGCGTTCATCGATGCGCCCCAGGGCTTTGCCCGCGTCCGCTTGCGCGGCCAGTTTGACGCGGGTGTAATAATAAACCTCCGCCCCCGGCGTCACCAATCCGGTGCTTGGCAAGCTGCCCAAAGCCACCATCACCCGTGGACCCAATGAGAACGCGCGAAACGCACGGTCAGGCTCAGCCAGCAGTTTGGCGCGCAGGGTATAGCTGTTTGCGCCGATCACGATTTCATCACCGAGACTGAGGCCTAAGTCGTCGAACACGGCTGCATCCGCCACCGCGCCGCGATCTTGCAATAGGTCCGTCAAGGTGTTGGCGGGTTCGGTGACGACCTGACCAAAAAGCGGGTAAGCCGGGTCGACGCCCTTCAGTTCGATCAGCAGGCTCTTAGCCCCGACTTGAACCATAGGGCGCAGCTCGGCGGTGACGCTGGCCTTGCCCTCAGCCGCAATCGTGCTCAACTCATCCGCTGTCGGGGCGCGATGGAACAGACGCAAAGACAAATCCCCGCCGACGGCTTCCAGCCCACCTTGCCGGGCGCCATCGCGCAGGCTTTGCGAACTGGCCCCAACCAACGCCACGGCCGCGACGCCAACCAACACACCCGCGACCAACAGCCCCAACGTGCGCGCACGTCCACTTAGGCCGCCGCGCAAATCACGGCGCGCGATGCTCATCGCCAATATGATGGTGTGAAAAAAAGACACGGCCCCTCACGCGGTTGGAAAACCCGCGTTCAAGATGGTCATGTTCTCACGACCTGTCCAGTGGGCGCTTACCGACTGTGCTTATTGATAACCTTGGCCGTTGATGTAATCGCGCATCTGCACGGTGTCGATCTGACATTCAGCAAGGCTGTGTTTGATCAAATCGCCGATGCTGACAATGCCGACCAGATTGCCCGCGTCCTTAACCAAGACATGGCGGGTACGTTTTTCAGTCATGATTTCGCGCACCGTTTCCAACGGCTCTTCAGGGCTGATGCTGACCAGATTGTGAGTCATAACATCGGCGACTTTCAAGTTGTCGAAATCGGCATGCACAGCCAGCGCCTGGATGATGTCGCGTTCCGAAACCATGCCGATCGGGGCTTGGACGCCATCTTCGACAAGCGCGCAGCCGATCCGTTCGGCCTTAAACAGCTGAGCCGCCTCGCGAATGGAAGCATTCTGCGAAATTCTAATCAGTTCCGGGCCTTTTTCGGCCAAGATGGTTTTAACAAACATTGGTCGTTCCTCCGCTTACGCGTAAAACAGGAACCCCCACACCAACATTCTCCTACATATGGTGGCATGGAAGACAATTTCCAAGATTTTTTAGCTCATCCCCCTTTTTCATGATCCTTCATAAAATATGAAATATTCAGCGCCGATACTGTCTCAACGTCAACAAAATTGCGAAGCCTGGCCATGACAAAAGAAAACCTAACAACCGTGCGAAATCAACTCGTTAATGAGCGAGAATCTCTGCTGCACGACGCCGAAGTTACCGCAGGAGAACGCGGCGTGGTGGAGCTTGACCAGACCAGCGTCGGTCGTTTATCGCGCATGGACGCGCTGCAAAACCAAGCTATGCAGGTCGAAACCGAGCGCCGCCGCGAGATCGAGCTCCAACGCATCGACGCGGCGCTGGCGCGTTTGGACAGCGACGAATACGGCTACTGCGTATCGTGCGGCGAAGAAATCTCGCCCAAGCGCTTGGACATGGACCTCGCCACACCGGTGTGCGTGGACTGCGCCCATAAATCCGACTGATGGTGCACGCCGTCTTATGAACTCTTTCGTTTTTCTGATCGAAAACCGCCGTTTTCTTGGCTTTGGCTTGGCCTGCACGTTGGCGAGCAATTTCGGCCAAACCTTTTTCATCGCCCTGTTCGGCGATCACATCCGCTCAGATTTTGGCCTTAGCCACAGCGACTTCGGCGGCATTTACGGCGTCGCAACGCTGGCCAGCGCAGTGGTGATCTTGTGGGCTGGACGACAAATCGACCGGGTGGATTTGCGCCTTTATGCGGGTGTTATCTTTGGCGGACTTGCCATATCCAGCGCGCTGATGGCTGCCTCCACTTCACCGTGGCTGTTAGGACTGGCGTTTGTCGGTCTTAGGCTATTCGGCCAAGGCTTGCTGCGCCACACCGCCGTAATCAGCATGGCGCGCTATTTCGACAGCGCGCGCGGGCGCGCCATGAGCGTCGTGGGGCTGGGCTATCCCATCGCCGAAGCGGTCTTCCCCGCCGCATTGGTCTTGATCCTCAGCATGTTAAGCTGGCGTGAAGCCTGGGGCGGCTTTGCCTTGTATATCGTCGCCCTGCACCTGCCGTTGGCGCTATGGCTGCTCAAAGGTCACGGCGTGCGTCATGCCGAGCTGCAAGAGCGCCTCAAGGCTGAAGATGACCCCGAAGACGAACTCACCCAGCGCCGCTTGATGAGCGACTGGCGCTTTCAAATGATCGTGCCTGCATCGCTTATGGGGCCGTTTTTAATGACCGGTTTGTTTTTCCACCAAATCGCCATCGCCGACGCCAAAGGCTGGGACATCGCCTTGCTCGCCGCCAGCTTCCCCGCCTTCGCCGCCGCCACCGTCACCGCCAGCTTGATCACCGGGTGGGTGGTGGATCGCTTTGGTCCCGGCGTGGTGCTGCCGGTGTTCGCCATCCCTTTGACGCTGGCCTTGATCGTGGTCGCCACCTTGGATCAGACTTGGTCGGCGCCACTGTATTTCAGCCTCGGCGGGTTGACCGTGGGGGCCAGTGGCGTATTGATCAGCGCGGCGTGGGCAGACACCTTCGGCGTGCGCCACTTGGGCGCGATCCGCTCGCTGACCTCATCGATGGCGGTGGTGTCCACCGCGCTGGCTCCCGTGCTGGTCGGTTGGCTTTTGGATGCGGGATTTGCCATTTCCGCCATCGCGTACGGCGGCGCAGGATTGGCCTTGCTGACCAATGCGTTGGTGCTGATTCCGGCGCGCGAGCTGAGACGTCAAAAAACAAAAAAGACGCTTTGAACAATTTCTTTAACATCTGTTTTGCTAAAATAGTCTCATCGGTCGATTCGCAAGGAGAGACATTTCGATGCCAAATGGTCCTGCACCCGGACATGAAACAAGTCCACCACTTGTGACAAGCGCACCGCCAATATGCGTTCAGGGCGCTTTGGCATTCCTCTCTTTCGAATCCTCCGCAACATTGTTCGACTCTCACAATCTAAAACATCTTCAGCGCCTCCGCTTCGGGGGCGTTTTCCATTTGCGCACAACCTCAACCATCGGAGAGCATCATGGGTAAGAAGTACCGCCGTAACCAAACCGCCAACACCGCCGACGTTCACCACCTGCGTCCAGATGATGGAAATGGGAAATGGCATCCTCTGCTGGATGGTCCCAGCGGTGAAGAGGTCCTCAGAGATCAGCGTTACGTTAAAAACGTATCGCCGCGTAGCGAGGGCCAAAAGCGATTGATGCAAGCCATCGACGAGCACAACCTGGTTATGGCGTTAGGACCGGCGGGCACAGGCAAGACATACTTGGCGATTTCCAAAGCCGTTGAGGCGTTCGAGAAAGGCGAGGTTGGCCGCATCGTGCTGACCCGCCCGGCGGTCGAAGCGGGCGAAAGCCTCGGCTACCTGCCCGGCGAGATGGAAGAAAAAATCGCTCCTTACCTGCGGCCCCTGTTCGACAGCCTCACCGATCGCATGGGCGGGCGCAGCCTCAAAACCATGATGAAAAACGGCGAGATCGAAATCGCGCCGGTGGGCTTCATGCGCGGACGCACGCTCAACAACGCCTTCGTGGTGATCGATG